>Ga0256405_10000033_pt1 | contig 391012 bp, 360 predicted proteins | sample RumenRJG_02DNA_FD_189096 | JGI IMG/M metagenome (GOLD analysis project Ga0256405, IMG submission 189096) | Bovine rumen microbial communities from Lethbridge, Alberta, Canada - RJG_02 | ecosystem: Host-associated > Mammals > Digestive system > Stomach > Rumen | place: Canada: Alberta... | reverse complement strand
TGCACATCGGTCTTCATTATCCTCGAAGCCTTCTTGCCGTACAGCTTCTTGTCGAGGTTTTCGATATCCGCAAATCTCGGGAAGTCGAAGTCCATATAATCATCGAATAAGCTTTCACCAAAAATTGTAGGCAGTAACATAGGTCATTCCTCCTTCATACTCATCAACATTATTGCCTTCGGGAGCTTTATGCTCCTAATGTTTCTAAGCAGAGGTACGGAGGGTTCGGATATGAGCTGTACATTTATCGGATCCTTTCTCATATCTTCTCTGTTCCTTTGTTCGATTTATATTATACCACGATTTTTAGCAATGTCAAGAGGAGAGTGCTAATTTTAACAAACTTTTCACAATTGACACATTTTGGTCATAATCAGTTGGCAAAATGAGATAATTGATAAATATACATATCACGGATGAATGGCGGCGAAATCAAGCGGCTTCCTTTAGCGGAAGCAAAATGCAGGAAGGAGGTCAGCATTGCAGGAACGTAATGCCGAGAACAGAAAGTCATACGGAAGTCCGCCCAAAGTGCCGCAAGGATTCGGCTGTATGCGCTGTGCCGACATATTTCCTCACAAGGGAGATTATACCATACATAAGAGCTTTTTGTAAAGGCTCTTTTTTTATTTCTCTTGAAAGGAATGAAATGTATGCAGTTAGTGGTATGTGAAAAACCAAGTGTCGGGGCAGCTTTGGCAAAAGCTCTCGGCGCGGCTGACCATAAGAACGGATATATCGAGGGCGATAACATCATAGTTTCGTGGTGTATCGGTCACCTTGTCGAGCTTGCAAGCGCCGACTGTTATGACGAGCGCTACAAGAAATGGAGCATTGAGGACTTGCCGATAATCCCGCAGGAATGGCAGTATATAGAGAAGATCTTCTTCAAGCTGCACGGCGAGCTTATGCCGAATGAGCTTTTCAATGAAGTCTTTGACCTTATCTATGCGGCGTGACAATATTAAGGTCGAATAATGAATAATTCAGTATTATTTCCCATAAAAATGGAAATAACAGGGGGGACAATATGGTCATAAACAGATTTATATCAGAAAATGAAAAAGATAGAAGTGAAAAACTCAATAAACTTCTCGTAGAATATATAAATAAAAAAGAGAAGAGTAAATAGAATTGACAACGGCTATCTATTATGGTATAATACTATATAATAATAGATAGTCGTTTTGTTTATAGGAGGAAAACAAAATGACAGATTTACCCAAAGTTGCAATCTATTGTAGATTGTCGGAAGAAGATCGATATAAAAGCAATGAAACCGATGATAGCGAGAGTATTAAGAATCAAAAGGCTATGCTTACGCAATACTCGATAGATCACGATTGGTTGATTTATGACATCTATTCCGATGATGACTTTACGGGTTCAGACAGGAATAGACCTGCATTTAATAAGCTGCTCAAAGACGCAGAAGCCGGAAAGTTTAATATCGTTCTGTGCAAAACACAAAGCCGCTTCACTCGTGAGCTGGAAATGGTAGAAAAGTATATCCATTACTATTTTCCATTATGGGGAGTGCGCTTCGTAAGCATAGTTGATAATGCCGATACAGATGTTAAGGGTAATAAAAAATCGAGACAGATAAACGGACTGATAAACGAATGGTATCTCGAAGATATGTCTGAAAACATCAAAGCTGTCTTAACAAATCGCAGAAAGAACGGCTTTTTTATAGGCGCTTTTGCTCCGTTTGGATATATGAAAGATCCGGCAATTAAAGGACATCTTTTAGTTGATGAACCGGCAGCAGAAGTTGTCAGGCGTATTTATGATCTATATCTGTCCGGCATAGGTTGCACATCAATAGCAAGAATTCTGAATGCAGACGGTGTTTTGTCACCAGCCGAATATAAAACACAGAATGGTTTTGATTACAAATCCAATCATTATCCTAAAAGTAAACCTTTATGGCGATACTTTATGGTCAATTCCATATTATCCAATGAAGTTTACATAGGTAATCTGGTTCAGAATAAGGCTCACAGTATTTCGTATAAGACAAAGATAATCAAGCCTACCGGTAAAAGTCAATGGATCAGAGTAGAAAATACTCACGAACCTATAATTGATAAAGAAGTATGGTTAAAGGTTCAAAGTATTAAATCTGACCGTGCAATAGTGTGTCACACTGATAATTCCAAGAAGGTCAACATATTCAGCAAGAAACTGTTTTGCTGTCATTGTGGCGGAACACTAAAACTGACCAAGACGAAAACGAGCGTAGGATTGATTTGTGGAGTACACGATTATGACAAAGCAAGGTGTCCGGAAGGAGTCAGAGTGACCTATAAGCGTCTGTACGATGTAGTGTTGCAGGAACTCAAAGCTCAGATCGTACAACACGCTGATGCTGATTATGTATCGGGAGAGATACAGATCAATAATAGCACTCAAAGCAAAATAATCGTAGCTCAGGAAGGTCTCGAAAAATCCAAAAGGAAACTTCAGGAATTACTGAATGCCAACAAAACATTATATTTGGACAAACTCAAGGGCATAATTGCAGAGGAAATGTTTATTGAATTATCTGCCGGATTTACTGCTGATATTGAACAGGTCAGATCTGTAATAACCAAAACAGAGCGTAGGATCGAAGAATTAAGAGAAATCGTTAAATCCAATCAAACAAAAATGCAAATTGCTAAGGAATATCTTGATATGACCGATCTTAACTTTGAAATTGTCCACACATTTATTGACAAGATCATTGTTCACCCAACTCCCAAATATAGCCGTGAAGTAAACATAGAGATCTTTTGGAATTTTTAGAGGTCCTCAAAACACTATCCACAACTTAAGGATTTGTGGGAGCTTTCCGGTCGACACCACACCCCTTCGGATCCGCCTCGGGATAATGTTTTAGTTCTTAAGTTGTAAACAGCGGTTCTCTAAAGGTATAAATTTCGCAGTGTCACCATCCGCCGCCATATCCTCCATGATATCCGCGATCGGGTCAGCCTTGCTTTGCAGGTAGGCAGCGCTGAACGGAACGCCGGCAGCACTTGCCGGATATACGCCGTTTGCGTGGTCGATGTAGTAATCACCGACTCCGTAGCGGTCAAAGCTTTTCGCTCCCTCGCCCTTGGTCAGCTGGGTAACTATGCTTCCTACCATTTCAAGATGCCCGAGTTCCTCGGTGCCGATGTCCGTGAGAAGCGCAATTCCGCTCTTATCCGTCTGCGCAAAGCGCTGGGAAAGATAGCGTAGAGATGCTCCGAGCTCACCGTCGGGACCGCCATTTCCCAATTTGTGATAATCAATGGTAAAAGATAAGAACATTGCGGCTTTCCTTGTCAAATACGGCTTTTCTGATGATACCCTTGAGTGTGGAATTCTTCTCGGCTTCGGTCATCGTTTTGCTTTCGATGGCTGCAATCGCACTTTCGCAGCGTTTACGGTAAACATCGTACAGCTCCGGTGCAACAAGCCCGTTTTCGTCCGTTTTCACTGCGTTCTGCTGTATTTCAAGCTCGTCGGAGAGACGGTCGATCTCATCTTGTATTGACCGCTTATTTGCCCTATACTCCTCGGCAGTGTCGATGCCGTTCAGGTATGCTTCTTTTGCACGGGTGAGCTTCTGCCGCTCGCGTTCAAGCTGTTTCCCGATAATCGACGCATCGGAGCGGGGAAGTGCCGCTTTCCCGTCATCCGCTATATGATATGTGTTATTCTTCACGTCATCGGACAGTACGCTCGACAGTATCGCAGTGATCTCGTTTATCTTGATATTGTGAGTCTGCTTGCAGGTCCCGTGAGCGTAGCCGGTACACTGCAGAAATTCCTTTGTGCTCCGCGCCATTGCTTTTCCACAGGACGAGCATCGGAACAGTCCGGAGACAGCATACGTTCCTGTGACAGAGTCGTGACGGTAACGCACATACTTTTCTTTCTGTTCGCGCATTCGCTCCTGAACACGCTCCCACAGTTCATCATCTATGATGGGCTCGTGGGAGCCTTTTGTTATTATGGAGTCGGGATTGTCGTAATTACGACGGGTCTTCCCGGTAGGTGTCCAGCGGATATAGCCGTGATAAACCGGATTTCTCAGCCAATATTCAATAGTGCGGTTCTCGATCATATTTCCGCGCTTGGTGCGGATCCCGATATCGTTGAGCCATTCGGCTATGCCGCGGAGGGTTCCGCCGGCTGCATATTTCTCAAAAACGGTATGTATGATCTCAGCTTTGTCGGGTACTATTACAAGCTTCTTGTTCTCGATCTTATATCCGAGAGGAGCAATCGACAGAGCTTCGCCGCGCTTGGCTTTCTCGGTCATACCGCGCTTGACCTCTTCGGCAAGGTTGATGCTGTAATACTCGTCCATTGCTTCTATCATGGCTTCAAAGATGACAGACATCTTATCGTCCCCGACATTCTCGGAGATGCTTACGACCTCTATACCGAGCTGCTTGCGGAGCATGGACTTATAGACTATGCTGTCTTCACGGTTACGCGCAAAACGGCTGAATTTCCACACAAGGACCACGTCGAACGGCTTCGGCTTTGTTTTGGCAATGCCGATCATACGCTGAAACTCCGGGCGCTTGTCGGCTTTTCTGCCGGAAATGCCGTCCTGTTCTATGAATACGAACTCTTCGGGGAGCAGCATATCGTTTGCTTTTGCATACCGGCGGATCGCTTCAAGCTGGCTGTCGGGCGAGTATTCGAGCTGATCGTCTGTGGAGACACGAATATAACAGGCAGCGAGTTTCATAAAAAAATACCTCCGTTAAATGCGAAATTTGCAGAAATTCTGTAAAAATCGGTCTGAAAGTTGACATTTCCCCGGAGATATGCTATACTTTATCTGTCGAGGTTCGGGTAGCAATACTCCGAGCGAATCCCTTCACTGATTGCAGTCGGTGAGGGGATTTTTTGTTTTAGATAAATTCAATTTCCTGTATTTTTGCACTTGTGATATCGCTTCCGGTTTCTGATACCGTGAAAAACCATTTATCACCATTTTTCAGTCCGTACTTGACGTCTCCGCTGGTCGATACTCGTTGACCTGCTTCGTTGTAAAAACCAACAGTAATGGTGACTTGAACCAAATCGCGACCACTGTCATTGACTACATATCCAGTCGCTTCGCAAAGATATACGCCTGCATAATTACGTCGACTGAATTGAGCATCTTCGGTATAAACACTACCAGCTTCTTCTATTTGAGTAGCTTGAGTTGTTTGAACTTGCGCTGAGGTAGACGAAGCAACACTGGAAGGCGGTGTCGATGATCCTGTTTTGGGTGAGGTTAATACAAATCTATATAATATAAAGCCAATCACCACAACAAAAACAAAAGCTCCGAGCATTCCGCTGCAAGATAATCCCTTTTTAGAGTCGCTTTTTGCCATAATGATTATTCTCCTTTATGATGCTTTAACTGTCCCGATAACCTTCCCTGCACATTTGATGAAGTCCCCCTCAGAGAAGACTATATCCTCATAGTCGCTATTCACAGATATCAGGCGATCGCCTCCATATTGTTTTATGAAGCCCTGACCATTTACAATGAATATTCCGGTCTCACCTATATTCACCCGATCTTGTATCTTTACCAGCACAACATCACTGTCGTGGTAGATTGGCTCCATACTGTTACCATAAATCGTGACTGCAAAATCCGCCTCGTGCGCTTCGGGGGTATCAGGTATATCTATCTCGTCCCACTCGTCCCTATCTTCGAGGTCGAAGCCAAAACCGGCGGAGGCTTTATATATGCTGTGCTTGATTTTTATGGTAGCGTTCTTTTTCTTGGCTTTATTGCATCTGTTATATTCTTCATTCAATAGATAATCTATTACTGTTTTGCCGTGCTCATCAAGCGCACGGTATTTTTTATTCATAACAAAAGAATGATCGTCATTTAACATATCTTCAAGGCTTATGGGCGCATTTTCGTACTCTATTTTATCCTTATTATATACCGAACAGCTGTCATCAGTTTTAACTATATACGAATTGCCTTTATATGATTCAACTACATAATAAAAAGTATGTTCCTCTTCACACTTGAATTCTAAGGCAATACCATTACTTTTTTCGTTTCCAAAATCAACAGATAAAGAACGTACATAATTTACAGTTTCACTATTACACTTTGGGCAAAAAATAGGGGAATTAGAAATTTCTCTTGGTGAAAAATCAAATATAATCGATTCAGAGGTAAACCAATCAACTGAAACATTAAAATAATCCGATATTTTCCGCATAACAGTAACCGACAATTGCTTTGTGCGTCCCGCATTTAGTTCTGACAGTGAACTTCGTGAAATATTGAGTTCTTTACAAAGTTGAGTAATAGTAATGTTTTCTTGATTGCATAAACTTTCAATTTTGTTGTATAAATTAGACATAATATCACCTCGCCAGTATGTAAAAAATGCCCAAAATTTCAGAATTCTGTAAATAAATTACAGAAAGCTGTTGACAATTCCAGAATTCTGTAATATAATAAACTTGTACAGAACACAGAATTCTGTATCTACAACTATATTATAATACAGAAATTTGTAAATGTCAAGTAGGAGGTGAAAAAATGCTTGAAAGGAAAAATGCTGTTACCCCATTCGGAATTTTCGTGAAGATGAAGTTGTTAGAGCTGAATAAGACACAAAACTGGCTTATAGAACAAGCCAAAATGGTTGACAGCAGTATTTACATCGACAGTTCTGTTATGAATAAGGTCTTGACAGGGCAAATCAAAACAGGAAAGGTTGTCGATGCCGTGAAAAAAGTTCTTACCATAAAGGAGGATAACACATGAACGAAGTAACAGTATTCAGCAATGAGGAGTTCGGTAAGGTCAGAACCCTCACAATCAACAAAGAGCCGTGGTTTGTAGGTAAGGACGTGGCTGATGTGCTGGGGTACCAAAACGGTAGTCGAGATGTAAACAGGCACGTTGAGGAAGAAGACCGGCAGACCGTTGAGATTTTTGACGGGACGCAGCGCAGAAAAGTTAAGGTGATCAATGAGAGCGGGCTTTACAGCCTTATCCTTTCAAGTGATCTTCCTAAGGCAAAGGAGTTCAAGCATTGGATAACAAGCGAGGTTCTTCCCTCAATCCGTAAGACCGGCGCTTACAGCCTTAATGGTAATGACGAGTATAGCAAGAAGTCTACATCGGTCGGAGAAGTTGCAAGCCTAATAAAGACGCTTCGTGGCGTTATGAAAGACCAAAAGAGCAAACCGAGGAAGATAGCGGTAATGGCAAAGACGGTCTGCGACCAGTTCGGCATCAGTCTTCCCGACAAGTTTGTTGAGGAGAAACACGACAGCGGGCAGTTTGTCTTTCCAGGGTTCTCGGAAGATGATTGAAAGCGAGGTGAAAAGAAGTGTCACCGAATGGGTTCAAGAGCAGAATGCAGAGACTGTCTGAAGACTATGCTGATGATCCCGAGATTTTACATAGAGAAGCAGATAATCTAATTTGCCAATTACTTTCTGATCTTGGATATGGTGAAGGAATTGACATCTATAATAAGATGGACATTTGGTATGCTTAAAGGAGGTGACCCACATGACAACCCCGACCCGTGAATCCGTCCGTCAGTACTGCATATCCAACGACTTGTTCAAGAGCGGCTCGAACGATCAGTATGAAAAGATGCTGAATATGCTCGATCTTCAAAGACCGCTCTCGAACATCGCAACAGTGATCTGGATATGCTCCGACACGGATAAGCACGCAGACGAGATTGAGAATGATCTCAGACAGCTCATGCACGAATAGTACGAGCATATTCGACAATATCATTGAAAGAGGTGATTTTTATGGCAAAAAAGGAAAAGTTCAGTTTTACCAACCCGGACGGTACTCCAAGGATCTGTAAGGTCATCGAGCGCAGACCTGACGGCACGCGAGTTTTTGAGGGCGGTTTTACTGCATCTCCATCCATTGGTACGCTTCCCGACGGCACGGAAAAAAGGCTTATCGACATGACCCCGGAAGAGTACGAAGAGTGGAACACACGGCTCATGGATAGGCTCGGCAAGCACATGACGGAGTATTACAACAGAAAGGCTATGGGAATGGAATGATGAATAAAACGGACGTTAAAACAAGGACAAGCCGCGGCAAGCATATTGCATTCGGTCTCTGCATGGCTGCTTTCGCAGTGCTGCTGTACATAGTACCGCCGGTAACGGAAGCATTGCCGCTTGCAGGAGCAGTCCTCGGAGCAGCAATGATCGCGGCTATGGCTGTATGTGTGTTCAAGGGAGGGCTGACCGATGTCTCCGGAGAATAAAAAAGAAGCCCCACAGATAAATCCGCAGGACAAAAACATAAATATTCACAAGAACATAATAACAGAAAACTGCGGATTTGTCAAGAGGGAGCTCGTCGTCGATAACTTTGCGGGTGGCGGCGGTGCCAGTACAGGTATTGAACAGGCTATCGGACGGAGCGTTGATATAGCGATAAACCACGATCCCGACGCAATAGCGATGCACAAGGTAAATCACCCTAAGACGAAGCATTACTGCGAAAACGTCTGGGATGTTGACCCGAAAGAAGCGTGCAACGGCCGCCCGGTCGGTCTCGCATGGTTCTCTCCGGATTGCACACACTTCTCCCGTGCAAAAGGCGGGAAGCCTGTTGACAAGAACATTCGGGGACTTGCGTGGGTGACGCTGCGCTGGGCGTATGAAGTCAGACCGCGTGTGATAATGCTCGAAAACGTCCCCGAAATTCAGACGTGGGGTCCTCTCGGAGCCGACGGCAGACCGATAAAGGAGAGGGCAGGGGAGACATTCGACGCGTTCTGCATGATGCTCGGTAAATCTGGCTATCCGAGAAACAGACCCGCTTTCCTCGAAATGTGTGAGGCACTGAACATTTCTCCGGACTCGGAGCAGGCAAGAACGATCTCGGACGGGCTCGGCTATGATGTGCAATACAGGATCCTCAGATCGTGCGATTATGGAGCACCGACAACGCGAACACGGTTCTACATGATAGCACGGTGCGACGGAATGCCGATAGTCTTTCCGGAGCCTACGCACGGCAAAGGACGCACCCCTTACCGGACAGCGGCTGAGATCATCGACTGGAACGTACCGGCAAAGAGTATCTTCGAGAGGGACAAGCCTCTTGCAGAGAACACGCTGAAACGCATTGCACGGGGCATCAAGAAGTTTGTTATAGATAATCCGGAACCGTTTATCGTCGGAGATAATGCAGCTTCGATTATCCAGTACCACAGCGAAACTGCCGCCGATGAAGTTCGCGGTCAGGAGCTCACAGAACCGCTTATGACCGTTGATACTTCCCCGCGGTATGCGCTTTCCGTTGCTCACATCATGAAGAACTACGGCGGTGGGTACAAAGGCGCGGGGAGTGCCGCTGATAAACCGCTCGGAACGATAACGGCGGTAGATCATAACGAGCTTGTAACGGCGCATATCCTCACGATGCGGAACCACATGGACGGTCAGAGGATAGATGAACCGCTCGGAACAATATCGTGTTCAGGCGCTCACCATGCAGAGGTACAAGCTTTTCTGGTGAAATACTTTTCGACGGGAACAGCGAAGCCGGTGACGGAACCGCTCGACACGATAACTACGAAGGAACGCTTCGGACTCGTGACGATACACGGTGAGGACTACATCATCACGGATATCCGAATGAGAATGCTCACGCCGAGGGAGCTGTTCCGGGCGCAGGGATTCCCCGAAAGCTACATAATAGATCACGACAGCGAGGGCAGACCATATCCGAAGTCAAAACAGGTCGCACGCTGCGGGAACGCGGTCACTCCGCCGGTACCGTGTGCGCTGGTAAGGGCAAATCTGCCGGAGATGTGCGGAGGTGAAGAACGTGCCGCAGGTTGAGTGCTACATAAAACCGTCATACCGTTTCACAGAGGTCAACCGATTAATGAAGGAGCTCTCGCTCTACGATAAAATCGAGATAGCGGTCGAGGTGATAGGCGAGGCGCTGAAACTCTCCGCACATACCCCGGCGATAGCGTTCTCAGGCGGTAAGGACAGCGAGGTCGTTGCCGATCTGATAGAGCGATTCTACCCGGAAGAGTTCAAGCACGTGCATTGCATTTTCGGCAATACGGGCATAGAGTTTCCGGAAAGTCTGAAATTTGCCCGGCAGTACGGAAAAGAGCATTTCGGAGATAGATTTCACGAGACAAAGCTGCTCACACTGGAAGAAGATGAGCTGCGGTATGACTTTGCAAGAAAGATTGTGCAGGAGCTTGATGAACTCGGTCAGCTTGACAGAATTTTGAAGCCTGACGGAAAGCTCAAAGGGCAGAAGTCACTGGTTGAAGCGGCAAGGGAGCTCGGATATTCGCTTGATCATACCAATTGTTTCTTCAAAGGTCATACAATGAACTTCTCATACTGCATTGAACAGTACGGCGCGCCGCTCCTCGGAAAATCAGCGAGTAAACTCGATGCTCACCGGATCAACATAGAATGCTTTCTGAAATATTCGAGTTCGGACAGCGAAAATGATGTGACGCGCGAATACTACGAAATACTCCGGAAGTGCAAATTCTCACAGCACTGCTGTAAACTTCTGAAAAAGGAGCCGTCGGAGCGATTACAAGCCGAGCTTGGAGTAGATATGATCTTCAAGGGACTTATGGCAAGCGAGAGTCACAGCCGACTTACATCTTTTGCTACCCGTGGACACATCTTCGAGAGTCACAGACCTCATATAACAGACGGTGCGTTCTATCATGTTTCACCGCTTGGATTGTGGACAGATGATGATATCTGGGAATATATCCGAAAATACCAAATACCTTATTCTCCCCTTTATGATATCACCTATACCGATGACAACGGAGAACTTCACCACATAAAGAGAAACGGCTGTATCATGTGCGGGACTGACATTCAATACAAGGATAATCACTTGTCTATCCTACGGCAGACTCACCCGAAAGCATGGGAAGTTTGTATGGAACGTTTCGGTTATCGTGAGCAGCTTTACACCTTGTTCAAGCTGAAAAAGAATATGAATATCTACGACAGCTTCACAGACGAGGGAACTAATGCACGGCTTATAGAACGCTTCGGAGATGCGAGGAGACTTCTGGATATGCGTCCATGTGCATTCGATGATTACGGTGAGCTCGTGGAGTTGGACGGAACCGGGATGGATAACGAATACGATGCAGAGATATTTCTCGATGCGGATGGACAGATTAATTTTATATGAAAGGACGATCACAATGGTAAAAATCAACAATCTCGAAATAGAGAACGTAAAGAGGGTCAGAGCTGTCAAGCTCCAGCCCTCGGAAAACGGTCTGACAATAATCGGCGGAGACAACGGACAGGGTAAAACCTCTGTCCTTGACGCTATCGCATGGGCGCTGGGCGGTGACAAGTTCAAGCCGTCCACGCCCGAACGTGAAGGCTCGGTAGTTCCGCCTTTTCTTCATGTAGAGCTGCTGAACGGTGCGGAGCTTCCGCTTGAGGGGCTTTCCGTAGAGCGCGGAGAACTTACATACAACGGCTTCAAGTGGGACAATATGAGCGGTTCGGAGCAGTTAAAGGTTGCTACGGCTATTGTCAGAAAGCTCAATCCGGAATGCGGTTTCGTACTTATGGACAAGCTTGAACAGATGGACGCAAAAACGCTCGCGGAGTTCGGCGCATGGCTCGAACAGGAAGGCTTACAGGTCATTGCGACAAGAGTAAGCACCGGCGGAGAATGCAGTATCATAATAGAAGACGGCTACATTAAGCCGGAAGAACCAAAAAAGTGGAAGGCAGGTACATTTTAATGAATATCACAAGAGGTAAGATCATGAGCGCCAAGAAGGTCGTTATATACGGTCCTGAGGGTATCGGCAAGTCAACACTTGCGGCGAAGTTCCCTGACCCGCTGTTCATCGATACCGAGGGCAGCACCAAAGAAATGGACGTTGCACGTCTGGATAAGCCGGAGAGCTGGGAGTTTCTTCTTGCGGAGCTTGATTTCGTAAGAACACAGCGTCCCTGCAAGACGCTTGTAATTGATACTATCGACTGGGCGGAACAGCTCTGTATCAAGAATGTATGCGATAAGGCAGGAAAGAAAGGAATTGAAGATTTCGGGTACGGCAAAGGCTACGTTTACGAAAAAGAAGCGTTTCAGCGTTTGCTTACTGCGCTTGACGGTGTTATCTACGCCGGTATCAATGTTGTTCTGACAGCTCATGCGGCACTCCGGAAATTTGAACAGCCGGACGAAATGGGAAGCTATGATCGGTGGGAGATGAAACTTGGAGCGAAAACAACAAATCTCATATCTCCGCTTATAAAAGAATGGGCTGATATGGTACTCTTCGCAAATTACAAGATATTATCCGTAGCCGCAGACGATAAGGGCAAGAAGCATAAGGCACAGGGCGGAAAGCGTATCATGTACACCTCACATCACCCGTGCTGGGACGCAAAGAACCGTTACGGTCTCCCGGAAGAGATCCCTATGGAGTATTCGGCAATTGCTCATATATTCACAGCCGTTCCGACAACTGCACCGGCTGATATGACAACCGGTGCGACAGCTCCGCCGCCTGTTTCGACAACTTCTCCGGTAAATACGGCTCCCGCGCCGAATATGACGCCTCCTGCTCCGACAAATACACCGCCTGCACCGAGTCAGGCACCGGAGCCGTCTTACATACAGGATATCCCGCCGGATGAACTGCCCGTACAGCAGACACAGCAAGCTGCACCTGTACAGACTGCTCCTGCACCTCCTTCAACACAGCCGGCACCGGGACTGCCGAAAGCACTTGTTGATCTTATGACAGCACACAATGTTACAGAGGAAGACATACGGAAAGCAGTTGCAAGCAAAGGCTATTTCCCGCTTGATACACCTATCACGGCATACCCGCCGGACTTTATAGACGGCTGCCTGATCGGGGCATGGAATCAGGTTTATCAGATAATAAAGGACGCATATCCTTTTGAATAAAAATACGGAGGTTTACAATAATGGCAGAACAGGTAATTGACAGAGAATTAGGCTGGGAAGATCAGATCGAACGCGAGAGCGATTTTATACTCGCTCCCGCCGGTGACTATGATTTTGTCGTCACAGGCGTTGAGCGCGCAAGACACGATGGCAGCGAGAAGCTCCCGCCCTGTAACAAAGCGATAGTTTCCGTCAAGATCGCAACGCCCGAAGGTGATGTAATAATCAAGCACAATCTCTTCCTGCATACGAAGACCGAGGGAATGCTTTCGGCGTTCTTCATCGGTATAGGACAGAAAAAGCACGGTGAACCGCTCCGCATGAATTGGCGGACGGTACCGGGCTCAACAGGAAAGTGCAAGGTCGGGATCCGTGAATGGACGAATAATAACGGCGAAAAGATCCAGTCGAACGAAATCAAGAAGTTCTACGAGCCGACAGCTCCGGCACCGACACCGCAGTATCAGAATCAGTTTATGCCGCAGTCAACACAGTACACCAATTATCCCAATCAGCCTGCACCACAGTATCAGGCACCGCCTCAGACACCTGCACAAGGCGGTGGAGTATGGACACCGGGTAGTTTCTAAATGGAGCTTCGTCCATATCAGCAGGAAGCGAAAACGGCGGTCTTTAATGAGTGGGAGCAGGGTCATGACAAGACTCTGCTCGTTCTCCCGACAGGAACGGGAAAGACCATTGTTTTCGCGAAGGTTTCCGAGGAATGTGTGCGGCGCGGCAAGCGTGTTCTCATACTTGCCCACAGAGGTGAGCTGCTGGAGCAGGCAGCAGACAAGATACTTTCCGCAACAGGTCTCGGTTGCTCCGTAGAAAAAGCGGAGCAGTCCTGCATCGGTTCATGGTACCGTATAACCGTCGGGAGCGTTCAGACGCTTATGACAGAAAAGCGGTTATCACGTTTCAGCAAGGATTATTTCGATAATATCATCATTGATGAAGCACATCACTGTATTTCAGACAGCTATCAAAGGATCCTCAATTATTTCGCAGAAGCTCAGGTACTCGGCGTTACAGCTACACCGGATCGCGGCGATATGAAGAACCTCGGACAGGTTTTCGACAGTCTCGCGTATGAATACACTCTTCCGAAAGCAATAAAAGAAGGCTATCTGTCACCGATAAAGGCAGTCACGATACCGCTCAAAATCGATATGACAGGCGTAGCGACACAGGCGGGAGATTACAAGGCGGCAGATATTGACACGGCGCTTGACCCGTATCTGGAAGCTATCGCAGGCGAAATGATGAACTACTGCAAGGACAGAAAGACAGTCGTATTCCTGCCGCTGATAAAGACTTCGCAGAAATTCAGAGACATTCTGAACAGCAAGGGCTTTCGGGCGGCAGAGGTCAACGGAAACAGCGACGATCGCGCACAGGTACTCGCAGACTTCGATAAGGGCGTTTATAATGTGCTTTGCAACTCGATGCTGCTCACCGAAGGCTGGGACTGCCCGTCCGTAGATTGCGTGATCGTGCTCCGTCCGACAAAGGTACGGTCTCTGTACTGCCAGATGGTAGGACGCGGAACAAGACTCGCACCCGGCAAGGATCATCTCTTGCTACTTGATTTCTTATGGCATACAGAGCGGCATGAATTATGCAGACCCGCGCACCTTATATGCCAGAATGAGGAAGTTGCTCAGAAGATGACCGCGAACATTGCCGAAGCGGGCTGTCCCGTAGATATTGAGGAAGCCGAACAGCAAGCGAGCGAGGATGTCGTAGCAGAACGCGAGGCGGCTCTTGCAAAGCAGCTTGCCGAGATGAAGAAGCGCAAGCGGGCTCTCGTGGATCCTCTCCAGTTTGAGATGTCGATACAGGCTGAAGACCTGTCAAGCTATGTTCCCGCGTTCGGGTGGGAAATGTCGCCGCCCAGTGCAAAACAGGTGCAGGCGCTTGAAAAGCTCGGTATCTATCCCGATCAGATCGACAACGCAGGCAAGGCACAGAAACTCCTTGACCGTCTCGATAAGCGCAGAAGTGCCGGACTTACAACACCGAAGCAGATACGCTTGCTTGAAAAATACGGTTTTCAGCATGTCGGGAATTGGATGTTCGATGATGCAAACAGTATGATCTCACGCATTGCGGCGCTCGGCTGGAATCAGATTCCGAAAGGAATAGACCCTAAGACTTATGTTCCGAAAGGATAAACACAATGGACAATAATTTCGACCTGACAGCGGCTCTTGAATACATAGACCCGGCTTCGCTCGATTATCAGGAATGGGTGAATATCGGAATGGCTCTCAAATCAGAGGGCTATTCCGTCACCGTCTGGGATAACTGGAGCAGGAACGACAGCCGCTACCACCCCGGAGAATGTGCAAAGAAGTGGGAGAGCTTCAACGGTGCTCCCACTCCCGTGACCGGGGCTACAATAGTAAAAATGGCAAAAGACAACGGCTGGCTCTGTTATGACAGCCATGAGCTTGACTGGGACGCGGAGATCGGACGGGAGAACACCGACGACCTCGTTGTAGTAAACAAAAACTGGATAGAGGGCAAAGAGATCGCGGAGCCTGCCGTATGGAACCCCGTACAGCAGATAATCACCTATCTCGAAACTCTCTTTGATGTAAATGAAAATGTGGGATATGTAGTCAGCTCTTTTGAAGAAAAAGGCAAATACAAGCCCACAAGCAAAGGAAATACTGACAGAACAGCAGGTCAGCTTATAGAAGCCCTCAGCAAATGCGGCGGCGATATCGGTTCCGTGCTCGGAGATTATAACCCCGCTGCGGGTGCGTGGGTGCGTATCAATCCCCTTGACGGAAACGGCGTAAAAAACAGCAATGTTACCGATTTCAGATATGTCCTCGTTGAAAGTGACAGCGTTGAGCTTGAAAGGCAGAACGCTATTATCCGTGAACTTGAATTGCCTGTTGCAGCCCTCGTTTACAGCGGCGGCAAAAGCGTTCACGCAATTGTAAAAGTTGAAGCCGCAAGCTATGAGGAATACCGCAAGCGTGTTGACTACCTGTTCAATGTATGCAAAAAGAACGGTCTTGAAGTCGATACCAACTGCCGCAATCCTTCAAGGCTTTCCCGTCTGCCGGGTGTGCAGCGCGGAGACAAGAAGCAGTTCATTATCGATACTAACATCGGAAAAGGCAGTTGGAACGAATGGAAGGACTGGATCGAGAGCGTGAACGATGATCTTCCCGACCCGGAGAATGTAAGCGATATATGGGACAATATGCCGGAGCTTTCTCCGCCGCTCATTGACGGAGTGTTAAGGCAGGGACACAAGATGCTGCTCGCCGGTCCGTCCAAAGCCGGAAAGTCGTATGCTCTCATAGAGCTGTGCTGTGCCGTAGCTGAAGGTAAAGACTGGTTCGGCTTCAAGTGTACACAGGGCAGAATAATGTATGTCAATCTGGAGCTTGATCGTGCAAGCTGTATGCACCGTTTCAAAGATGTATATGCCGCTCTCGGATATGCTCCCGAACACCTCGGCAATATCGATATATGGAACCTCAGAGGAAAGACCGTACCAATGGATAAGCTCGCGCCGAAGCTCATTCGGAGAGCGTCCAAGAAGAATTACATAGCAATAGTGATAGACCCGATATACAAGGTCATTACCGGTGATGAGAACAGCGCGGATCAGATGGCTCACTTCTGTAATCAGTTCGACAAGGTATGCACGGAGCTGGGGTGCGCAGTGATCTACTGCCACCACCACAGTAAGGGCGCACAGGGCGGTAAGCGTTCTATGGACCGTGCAAGCGGTTCTGGAGTATTCGCCCGCGACCCTGATGCACTGCTTGATCTTATCGAGCTGGCGCTTACAGACAAGCTCATAGACGAAGAAAAGAACAAGGCAGTATGTAAGTCCTTGTGCGCGTATCTTGACGCTCACGGACGCTCTGAGAGCTATTCGCAGGACGATGCTTGCAGCCGTAAGCAGATGAGGGAGACAGCGCAGCGCGTACTTGACGGCTACAGCTACCAGCAGGCTATACAAGCCGCGAACGAAGCCGAGAGACGTGTTGACAGCCGTACAGCGTGGCGGATAGAAGGTACTCTGAGAGAGTTCCCGAAGTTCCCGCCGCTCAATCTGTGGTTCGATTATCCCGTACACCGTGCAGATCTCACAGGCGTTCTGAAGGACGCAAAGGCGGATGCAGATGCACCGTGGATAAACAGCTTCAAAAACAAGAAATCGCCTGAAGAACACCAAAAAGACCGCAAGGAGTCTATTGCTACAGCTTTTAGCGCTTGCGACATGGACGGCGGTAAGGTACCGATAAGCGAACTTGCGGAATACCTCGGAGTGACGGAAAAAACCGTCAGAAATCGTCTGAAAGAACACGGTGGTTTTTTGATAGAGGACGGCAAAGTCATAAAAAAGGCATAAAAGGAAAAAGTCGGTAAAAATCGAGAATTTCCGTCATAGGGAAAATGAAAATTTTCCCTTTCCCTCAAAGGGAAAATATCGAATAATTATCGTAAATTTCCCTCAAAGGGAAAAAGTCGGTAAAAATCGAGAATTTCCGAGGGAAGGAAAAACACATATACTACGTATATGTATTTTCCGCCCTACGGTCGGCGGAAAATACGAAACACGTAGAACCCCTACCCCGAAAGGAATGATAGAATGTCTAACAATATGTGGGATGAACGGTATGTGGTAAATCCCTGCTTAAATTGCGATTGCTATGATGCAGATCAGGAAGGATGTACAATGCCCTCGGTGGATCAAGAATACGCTTGCTCTATTTATGGCAAGCCGTGGCCCGTGATACATGATTTTTTCATGCCGATGAAACCGCCGACGGTCACCCAGCAGGAGCATCAGGTCAGAGTGGTAAAAGGCAAGCCTATGTTCTATGAGCCCAATGATCTCAAAGATGCCCGTGCAAAACTTATGTCACACCTCGCAGAGCATAAGCCGCCGGAGATGTTCACCTCGGCAGTCCGGCTTATCGTGAAGTGGTGCTTTCCGATCACAGGCAAGCATCACGACGGAGAATACAAGTACACGAAGCCGGACACCGACAACCTGAACAAGCTGCTTAAGGACTGCATGACTGCTGTAGGCTTCTGGAAAGATGATGCTCTCGTAGCAAGCGAGATCATAGAAAAGTTCTGGGCGAAGATACCGGGTATATATATCCGGGTGGAGGAATTGACCGATGAAAATGGAAGACGTGACACGAGCTGTCGAGAATGAGCTTCCGGTAGTACATACTCATCACGGCACTGCTATCAGCGGATATAGGATCACCGGCGTAATAACGAGATACAGCAAAATACATGGCTGGAAATACTCGCTTGAACTTATGGACGCTTCACGGTGCCTTGTGATTGTCAGACCGGAAGATGTTGAACTGGAATGAGAAAAGGAGAAGCATAATGAATGATATCAAAACTGTTGCTGACAAGATCAGATCTATGAACGATGATGAACTTGCGGAGCTTTTGTCTCAGATAGGCTATGAAAGCTACAAGAACGGACTGGCTCACGCTATTCGGTTCAAAAAGCGTATGGTCTCGTATGAGATGATGCTTGAAGCTCATCAAATAAAGCTGAAAAAGAACGCCGATGAAGTTGACTTCGGACCGTTGCGGGGAATGGGGTCATAATGAGGAGGGAACCGTGAAAGAAAGATTTCAAGGATATATCAGACTGAAAAGCTCATTACAAACTCAAGACGGGGAATTATACGGTGAGCCGGACGAAAAATATGATCCTGTTGTCTATGATGTTACTCGTTTCAATGTGAACGGAGATGATTATAAACGGTACTGCTGCGGAAAGTGCAAGGCGGTTATTTATACGTCAGAAAAAGAACAGTTAATTCCGTTTGTTTTCAAACGCTGTCCGAATTGCGAATCAAAAATGATTCCTTGTTTTTCTGAATTTGAAGATCATACGGTCAGCGGTTTACTTGATGATTAGGAGGAATAACCATGAAATATGAGATAATAAACCCGTCCGACAAGGTATATATCACAGCGGAAGATGACCTGATAGCAAAAATCGTCTGCTATTACCTTGGTAACGGAACATACATGCTTAAAAACGATAAGGGAGAGCTTTTGACAGGGTTTCTTGAGCCGAACATTAATATTGAGACTGAAGAACTTGAAAAGTATATTGTTTCTCATGTCAATGATATTGCAGAAGCCTTTGACAGCCTTACTTATGAGGGTGAACGAACGAGCATGAACAATATAGGAAAATCAGCTTATGCTTATGCGGCAGCGTTCAGAGCAGCTGCAAAGCATTGGGAAAGCGAGGATAATGACAATGCGTAAATCAGAAAAGCCGCCCGTTGGTATAGTACCTGCGGCAATAGTAAGCCGCGCAAGAATACAAGACCTTGCTGCCGCAATTGAGAGATATGCCGGTAATTATGACACATCAATCAGGCACATCAAGAAATGGGCTTCGGAAATCTTGAAACACGTCGAAATAATTGAGGGAGAAAGCGAGAATAACAACAATGAGTGAGCTTAAATGCTGTCCCTTTTGTGGGGGAGAAGCTGATATTCAATGCGTTCCTACCTTTGAGGGAAAACATTATTATGGCTTATGCTTAAAATGCAAAGTTCGCACGCGCTATAGGGATACAGAAAGCGAAGCTGTTACAGACTGGAACACTCGACACGAGTGCAAGTGCAATAAAGACGATATGTGGACTTATGTATGCGGATATAGGGAGGAATAACAATGTTTGACCAGAACATAAAAGCCGACGCCGGCAAGCCGAGACTTACGCTTGTTCCGCCGGAGATCATAACCGCTATTGCCCGCGTTCGGGAATACGGCATCGAGAAGTATCACAAGCGCGACAGCTGGAAACAGGTAGCACCGGAGAGGTACAAGGACGCGGCATACAGACATTTCCTTGCGTATCTCAAGGATCCTGATGCAGTAGATGTAGAGTCCGGGCTTCCGCACCTGTGGCACCTTGCGTGCAATATAGCGTTTCTTATCGAATTGGAGGGAATCAGTGAAAGCACACACCAGACATTTAACAAGCAATGAGAAAAAGGCTTTGCAGGCTGAATTCAACCGTCAGTGCATAGAATACGAAAAGGCTCATGCTGCTGAATTGGTCTGCCGTTCGCTGTGGATCCTGCGCTCGGTATTCGGGTGGGGAGAAAAACGCTTGACAAAGTTTTACAAGGCATATCATAAGGAAGTTGCGGAGCTTGTGAAGTACTACGAACTTGATCCCGAAGACGATTGCTGGTTATGTATGAAGAAACTGCACGATGCAGGATTTACATTTGAGGAGGACGAAGATGACAGCTAAAGAATATCTGAGAAGATATAAGGAAATTAACGACAGTATAAACTGCCGTCTCGATGAGATAGCAAAGCTTCGTGAACTTGCTACGAGGCTTTCACCGACAGCAAAGTTTGACCGCTCCGGGAATGTTTCGGATAAGGTCGGACGTTCTGCGGCGAGGATCGTAGATCTCGAAAATGAGATCAATTCACAGATAGACGATCTTATCGTAACCCGGGAAGAGATAGTACATACGGTCTCACAGATAGATGACGAACGGCTGAAAACACTGCTTATGATGCGGTATATCAACGGTGATAAGTGGGAAAAGATAGCTGAGAGGTTAGGCTACTCGGTAGAACATGTAACGAAACGCCTGCACCCGAGAGCATTAAGTAAAATATGCCCGTATTTGTCCCCTTGACATGTCCCCCTTGACAGGTGTAAAATGATAGCATGGAATATTAGAAATACAGTTCTTGCTGATTTGGACTTCCTTTTATTTCTTCATGCGAAAAGCTCTCGGAAACGGGGGCTTTTCGTTTTTCTGAAAGGTCGTGAGGTATTATGACAGATAAACAGAAAAGGTTCTGCGAGGAATACCTCGTTGACCTGAACGCAACACAGGCCGCTATTCGGGCGGGATATAAGCCAACAAACGCCGGGGAGAGCGGCTGCGAAAATCTAAAAAATCCGAATATCCGCGCTCGCGTAGATCAGATGCTCGCCGATCGTTCTGTCCGAACGGGTGTGAACGCTGACAGAGTTGTCCGGGAGCTTGCGAAGATCGCATTCATGAAAGGCACCGATGTTATTGACACCGAAACCGGCAACGTCCGGGAAGATGCGACAGATGATGACCGCGCCTGCATTGCCGCTGTCAAGGTGAAGCAGGTGAACGGAGCTGATTTTATCAGTGTTGAGCATGAGATCCGACTCTGCGACAAGGTAAAAGCACTGGAGCTTCTCGAAAAGCATCTGGGTATTTTTGAAGACAGCATCAATGTTGATGTGAGCGGGGCGGTGAAGATCGTTGACGACATCGGAAACAACAATCCGCCTGAGTGATATTATTGCTCCGTCGTTCTATGACGTTCATCGGGATATAAAACGCGGCCTGCATACTCATTACGCTCTCGGCGGCGGACGCGGTTCCTGCAAATCGACATTTGCTTCCGTAGAGATCATCAAGGGTATGATGCAGGATCCGAACGCGAATGCAATTGTTTTTCGCAAAGTTGCATCAACACTCGCAGAAAGTGTCCTGGCACAGCTCCAGTGGTCGATTCACGCTCTCGGTGTAGATCATCTGTGGAAGACGAAGCAGTCCCCGATAATGCTTATATATAAGCCTACCGGACAGCGGATAGTTTTCAGAGGAGCTGACAATCCGAGAAAAGTCAAGTCGGTGAAGCTCCCGCGGGGATATATCAAATATGCGTGGTACGAGGAAGTTGACGAGTTTACGGGTCCCGACGAACTGCGAACTATAAATCAGTCGGTGCTCCGCGGCGGTGATAAGTTTGCTGTGTTTTACACGTTCAACCCGCCGAAGACTGCAAAATCGTGGGTAAATACCGAATTTGCAGTTTCCGATGCAGACAGGCTCGTGCATCACAGCACATACCTCGATGTTCCCGTTGAATGGCTCGGTGAGCCGTTCATAGCGGAAGCCGAGCGGCTGAAAAAGACAAACAATACCGCATACAGACACGAGTATCTCGGAGAAGTGACCGGAACCGATGCGGAGATATTTCCGAATGTCAGGCTACGGACGATATCCGACGATGAGCTTGAAATGTTCGATAAAGTCAGACGCGGTCTTGACTGGGGATATGGTGCTGACCCGTTCGCGTATGTGGCGCTGCACTTCCAGCGGAACACACGGACGGTTTTTATATATTACGAATATTACAAGCACGGTGCGAAGTTTGACAGCATCTCGGAAGCGATAAAGCAGGAGAACAAGCTGCGCGGTATCATCCACGCAGAGAGTGCCGAGCCGCGTTCAAACGATGAACTCTGACAGCGCGGACATGTTCTTCAGGCGGTCCGCAAAGGTGCCGGTTCTGTTGAACACGGTATCAAGTGGCTGCAGGATCTTGACAGTATAGTGATAGACCCTGACCGCTGCCCGAACGCGGCGCGGGAGTTCACGGGCTATGAGCTGGTACCGGACGGAAAAGGCGGTTTCCGGGACGGCTTTCCGGATAAGAACAATCACACTATCGACGCTGTGCGCTATGCGCTGGAAGATGATATCGGCAGGCGCAAGGTCGGCGTTATGGATAAGGCAAAACTTGGAGTGGACTGATGAACGAACATTTACCGATATTTATTGTTTCCGCACTGCCGGGTCCCGAAAATCTTCCGGCGGTGGCGGCTAAATACATACAGCGTCACGGAAACGAGATTGATTATCTCACAAAGCTCGATAATTACTATCGCGGAAAGCAGGATATCCTGAACCGCGTGAAAGGCGCTGATCTGAGCAATAACAGGCTCGTGTGCAATCATGCAAAGTATATAGCCGATTTTACCAGTGCGTATCTTATAGGTTCGCCGGTCACATACACCGCGGACAGTGATATAACTGTCCTGACAGATGCGCTGAAAGCTGCCGATGCTCCGACGCAGGACATTGACCTTGCACACGATGATGCTATTTTCGGCAGGGCGTATGAGATGATCTATCTGGACGAGAATGCAGGGATAAAGCTTGCGAAGATCTCACCGCTGAACGGATTTGTAGTTTATAATGATACAGTGGAGCAGAGACCTTTGTTCAGCGTGCATTATTATCCGACATTTGACGATAACGGACAGAAGACAGGCTATAAGGGCAGCATAAGCACAGACAGCTACATACAGGATATTACGCTTACCGCTACCAGAAGCTTACAGTCTGCGGGAGAGCCGGTTCCGCACTATTTCGGAAAAGTGCCGCTTGACGAGATCTACAACAATGCCGATAGAATGGGTGACTTCGAGAATGTGATCTCACTTATCGACGCATACAACACACTCCAGTCCGACCGGGTGAACGACAAGGAGCAGTTCGTTAAGGCGCTCCTCGTAATTACCGGACAGGTGCTCGGTGACACCGATGAAGAAAGCTCTGAGACATACGACGCGATCAGGAAGCACGGGGTAATGACGCTCGATCAGGGCAGTACAGCTTCATTCCTGACACGACAGCTGGACGAGAGCTCGGTTGAGATACTGTCGAAGTCCATATCTCACGATATTCACAAATTCAGCGGCGTTCCGGACATGAGCGATGAGAACTTTGCGGGGAATGTTTCGGGAGTGGCTATGAAGTACAAGCTTCTCGCGCTTGAACAGATGACGAAGTTCAAGGAACGCTATTTCACCGAGGGTCTGCGGTACCGTCTTGAATGTATCGCGAATGTGCTTCGCGCAAAGGGCGGGGCGGCAATAGATGTGAAGGATATCAACATACAGTTTACTCACTCGCTGCCGGCAAACGAAACAGAGCTTGCACAGCTTATCGGTTCGCTTTCCGGAACGGTATCGCAGGAGACACTTCTGTCACTGCTTCCGTTCGTCAAGGATCCGGCGGCAGAGGTAAAGGCTGTCAACGATGAAAAACAGGCAAACGCTGCACGAATGGTAGATTCCATGATGCACAGCGATATGCACTCACATTTGAATGAATGACTTATGAAGAATTACATACACAGCTTGCCGAAGAGTATGACCGCATTATAGCGGAAACTCTCCGCAAACTGAAAAGAAAAAAGCCGCTTACAAGTGAGATAATAGCGAAGGCTCTGTTCAAGGCAAACAAAGCATACTGGACAGCGCGTCTCGCGCTCCTTGACGATGACGCGGTTGTTGAAGCGGAGCGGGTCGCAAGGGTACTTGCGGTGCCTTATGCTCATGCAGCCGAAGAACTCTCCGATCAGGTAAGACGTGTGTTCTCCGGATATCAGAGCGCATTCAACCTGACGCAAAAGGAAGCAGAAGATCTGCTCGAACACGTTGTATATGACCGCTCTGTCGCAGATAATCTCCGCACAATGGCGGCGGCTGTGACCGACAGCGAGGAAAAGCCCCGCATAATGGCTGAGCTTTCCGCTCCCGCTTACCGGTACAGAATGCAGCGAGCCGAGCAGATCGCGAAGAATGCGCAGGAAACGCTTGAAAGCATAGCGCGGAACGAGGTCAGGACTGACCGTGCATTTATGCAGACGGAGATCGAAAAGGCGTACAACATCAGCCTTGACGAATCTCAGCTCCTTCCGCCTTCCGATGCTGTTATAATACACCTGTCCGGTCAGTCTCCGCAGAATGCCGGCTATATGCCGAGAGCCGAGGAGCCTGTCCGGGATTTTACGCCAACCATAGACCGCGGTATCATGGACAGCTTCACACTGGTAAATGATAAAGCTGTCAAGGAGATCATAGATCACGAGTGGAAAGACGGGAATTTCTCCGAGAGAATATGGAGCAATACCGATGAACTTGCGCGGGAAGTCAAGCAGGTACTTCTTGAAGGCGAGCTGACCGGAGCTTCGGAAGCGAAAATGGCGGCGAAGATCGAGGAGCGTTTTCATGTCGGTATGTACAAGGCTCGGCGCGTAGTCCGGACGGAAAGCAATTACTGCATCAATCAGGCAGAGCTGAAAGGAATGAAGGACGCAGGATTTGACGAGTATGAGTTTATCTCTCTCGGAGAGGAAGCAGAGAATGTCTGTGACACCTGCGACGATCTCGACGGCGAGCGGTTCAAGATATCCGAAGCGGCTGTCGGTGTGAACTGTCCTCCGATGCACCCGTTCTGCCGGTGCAAGGTCACCACACCGCAGGAAACGCTTGAAGACATTCAGGCTGATATCGACAGGATGCTTGAGGGAACCTCTATCGAGGAGATAGAGCAAAGGCTTGATATGATGATAGCGGAACGGGAACAGATCGGAACAACGGAAAATTCTGCCGAGAGTGTTGACAATTCTGATAATCGTGGTATAATAGAAGTAGGAAATGAAGAAACGACGGAAAATGATATGTTGACAAGTGTTTTTCATACTTATGATGATCCTATGCGTGAAGTAATGGGATCAGCGATTGAAAATAATCCAGAAGAACTTAATGCTATAATTGAGGATTTGAGATCAATAGGAGTTGAAACCGTTTTTTCAGATGATAATGAATCTATCGGCTATCAGCCTTGCAATAGGTTTTCCAACGGAGAACCAGGTCAGGTAAAACTTGCGAGAGAATCAAGCCTTTCAGCATGTCTTCATGAAAAACAGCATGCTTTTGATGATTATGAAAGTGGCTGGAATGGCAGATATATCTTATCTTTTGATCCGGAGGAACATTATAATTGGGAAGTCAGAGCTTATAATGTAGAAATAGAGATAGCTAAGTCAATGGGGCGCGGAGATATGGTTGAACGGCTTGAATCACTTCTTGAAAGAGAAAGGAAGGCGATTTTCTATGAAGAATAACAGAATAGATGAAATTCGTATGATGATGCTTGGCAATCGTAGCGAAATTGTGCGTGGACTTAATTCCGAGAATAAATGCCTTCGACTTGACGGATTGCTTTGGGCTGCTTATCATGAAATCAATGATGAAAAAGTGATTGAACGTATTAGGGAACTTAAATCCGACAAAGAAAGTGCTATGGGTTTTAAGGTCTGTGATTATGCCATTGCTGCACTTGACGTCCTTGGTATTGAGAGATATCAGGGGAATGATGATAGACTTTCAGATTTAATAAAGAATTTCCTTCCGTCAAAATCCGATGTCGAAAAAGCGATAAAAAACACCTCAAACGGTTCACAATCTGAATCCGCATAATTTATATCATCTCAGCGCACGCCTCCGGGTATGCGCTGTTTTTATGTAACAACTCAATAATTTCAGCGTCGCGGCAACAGCTTCGGCGCTGTTTTTATACCCAAAACCGAACGGTCGGAGGAATTCGGCCGGGCAAAACATTATGAACGTTCCGGACACGTTACGGGACGGGCAAGGAGGAAAACTATGTACACAGATCTTTTCAGAAGACCGACGCTGCGTATTTCAATGCAGTATTTCGCGGATCCCGAGGGCGGGGAAGGCGCAGATGGCGGAACAGACACCGGCGCGGAAAATGCTGCAGACAAAAAGCCTACGTTAAAAGAACTGCTTGCATCGAACAAAGCGTATCAGAGCGAGTTTGACAAGATGTCAAGCAAGGCGCAGGAGACCGCGATAGCAAATGCGAGGACTAAATGGGAAGCTGATGCGAAAGCGCAGGCTGACGAGGCGACAAAGCTGGCAAAGATGAAAGCCGACGAGAAGGAAGAATACCAGCGGAAACAGCGTGAGGACGCTCTCGCAAAGCGCGAGGCGGAGATCACCCGCCGCGAACTCCACGCCGAAGCGATCACACAGTTCACCGCGGACGGACTTCCCGCAAGTCTCGCTGATATTGTAGACTGCACAAGCGCAGACAACTGCAAGAAGTCTATGGAATCCGTCAAGAAGGCTTTCGGGGAAGCGGTCGAGAAGGCGGTCAATGATAAGCTGAAAGGTACAACGCCGAAAACAGGCGGAGGAAACAATTCCGAGGACGCGTTTCTCGCGGGTCTCGGTGTAAAGTAAACGGAGGTAAATATGGCTATCAATTTAGCGACAAAGTATGCGGCGCAGATAGATGAAGTTATCCGCAAGGGTACTCTCACCGGCGCAGGTGTCAACAACGATGTTGACTTCGTAGGTGCAAAGACCGTAAAGATCTATTCTATGGACACTGCACCTCTCAACGATTATAATGCAAGCGGTTCCAACAGATACGGCAATCCTGTCGAGCTGGAAGACACCACGCAGGAAATGACGATGACACAGGCAAAGTCTTTCTCGTTCACTATCGACAAGACAAACGCTGTTGACTCTCCCGAAGGTGTCCGTGATGCAGGCAAGGCGCTGCAGAGGGAGATCGACAGGGAGATCATTCCGGAAGTGGACAGATACCGCCTTGCAGTTTTTGCAAACAAGGCAGGAATAAGAATGTTTACCGAGAACACAGCTGCGAATGCGTACACCTCATTCCTTGCGGCTAACACCGCTGTCACAGACGAGGAATTTCCCGTTGACGGACGTGTTGCATTCTGCCGTACATCGTTCATCGAGCTTCTCAAGAAGTCCACAGAATTCACAAAGAACACCGATCTTGCACAGGATCAGATAATCTTCAAGGGTCAGGTCGGCATGTGTGACGGAGTTGCAATAATCGCGGTACCGAGCAGAAGAATGCCCGCGGGCGTTACTTTCATCATCACTCACCCGATGTGCGCACCCGCTCCCGTGAAGATCCAGGACTACAAGATACACGCTGACCCGCCCGGCATTGCCGGTCACCTCGTGGAAGGTCTGATCTATCACGACTGCTTTGTATTCGACAAGAAGAAGGCCGGCATTGCCGCTAACTACGGTGTGCTTGAAGCGCTGACAGCTGAAATGACAGCAGGCGGCGAGACAGGCAAGGGCGAGGTTACCGTTAAAGGCAACACTTCCGGCGCGGCAAAGCTCGTGTACAAGACAGCGGCTTCCTCGCTGACTGTTCCGTCTCTCGGTGATGATCTCACAGCATGGACAGACCTTCCCGCGGACGGCGTCATTTCCGGGACAGCAGGACACAAGCTTTGTGTAGCGGCAATCGATGCGTACAAGAAGGCTGTCGGTGCATCTGCTGTTATCACAGTTGTAGTCGGCTCTTAATCGGAGGTTTTATTAATGGCAGATCACAGACTTTATGAACGCTTCGCCGCAAGGTTCGGTGAGGATATCCCGGAAGGCAGGGAGGGATATATAAACTCCCTGCTCTGTGAAGCCGAGGACAAGATTCTTGATATAACGGGAAGAAGTGAAGTTCCCGCGCAGCTTGACAGCCTTGTTGTTAAACTCGCAGTCATCGCATACAACAAGACCGGCTCAGAGGGAGAAAGCTCCCGCTCGGAAGGCGGTATCTCCCGTGCATTCGATGATCTGCCGAAAGATGACAAAGCACGGCTTGTGAACTATCCGCGGAAGGTGGGAACAGTGTATGCGAATAATGGCAGCTGATAAAGCTGAATATCCGCTGAAACGTGCAGAGACTGTACAGACAGGGTATGTCGGTACAGGAAACGAGTACAGACCCGCAGGAACGGTCACGGGGCAGTTATCGCCCGTCAGTGACCGGTTTACAGTGGAGATGTACGGAGATCGTGCGGCTTCAATGTATTCGCTCATTTCCAACACGGAAACAGACATAAGGAAGAATGACCGCGTAACGCTGACAGACGGCGATTACACGGTCATTTCCGTTATGCGTTATCAGACGCACATCACGGCGACACTCGAAAGGTCGGGATCGTATGGCGGCAGTTGAATTAAAGGGCTTGCAGTCGGTTTTATCGAAACTGAACAGAATGGGGCGGGATATCAACACCGTCGCTGATAATTCTCTGCACAAGTCGGCGTATGATATCAAGCGCGAGGTCGAGGAAAATATAAAGACTGTAACAGCAGCCTACAACGGGCATACCTACAAGGCTGTTGATACCGGTCAGCTCCTGCGCAGTATTCACATTACAAAGCTGGGTATCTGCCGTTATGCAGTTGGTACTGCCGTGGAGCACGCGGCGCCTGTTGAGTATGGCACGGGTTCCGCGGGAGATCCCGCGGTATCGCATACAGCAAAGGTTAAGTGGGTATATTACAGTCCCATTGCGGGGGGCTATCGTACAGCATATCCACAGCCGCCTCGTCCTTACATGCGTCCTGCGTTCGCTGCGAAACGTGCAGAGGTGACAGCAAATCTGTCACGCGCAATTATCGCTGAGGCTCGTTCGGGAGGTGGTGCATCGTGACTGATATTATCCCTCATGTTGTGGAGCTTCTCGCACCTACCGGCGCGCAAATAGAGCTTTCGTGGCGCGATACTTACGTTTCTTTCCCTCTGATCGTGCTCTCTGCCCCTGCGAATACGGGAACAACGAGCGGCGGTTCGGAGGTCTTAACGAATATCACAGTACAGGTCGATGCTTTCACGCTCGATAAGAAAAGTACGATCGATCTCGCAAAAGCAATCGACGAGATCATGATACCGGCAGGATTCACCCGCGGTATCGCTCAGCCTCTGCCGGAAGGCGAGCTGGAGCGGTATATGATGCAGTATTCCTGCACGGTGGATTATACACACCAGAACATACTGATTTAAGGAGGTACAGAAAATGGCTGATCCTGTAACGACAACAGACGTTTTTCACACCAAAGGCATTACATTCACAATAGGCGGAACTCCTATCACCAATCTTTATTCTACACCCGATATGGGTTCCGATCCGGAGCAGGTCGATGTCACGTCTTTCGATGATACGACTAATAAGCATTATATCCCCGGTCTCCAGGACGTTCAGAAAATGAACTTCGACTTCTGGAACAAAAAGACAAACTTTGCGGCAGCTGCCAATGCAGAACCGCAGAACGGCGCAACAGCTAACTATGTTGTAACATATCCTTCCGGCGTATCTTATACGATTGTCGGTTCGCATCAGACATACGCCCTTGCTGCCGGAATTAATGAGGGTGAGAAATTCCGTGTCTCGATCTCTGTGTCGAGTATCACACGCAGCATTCCCTCGTAACAGATAACGGGCGGGGCATTCCCGCCCAATTTACTTTGAAAGGAAAAATACTATGGCTAATCATGTTACATATACACGCGCAGACGGTACTGACATAAAGCTGAAGCTCACCGCCGAAAGATCGGTGGAGCTTGAAGAAAAACTGAAATGTTCTATTCCCGACGCCACAAAAGACCTTGACAAAATAGGCACAGCAAGTGAATTCATTGCCGCGGCGATCTCCGACGGCAATTATAAGCAGCGCAAAGAGACCGCGTATGAGATATACGATGAAATGACAGATGAAGGTAAGACAATACAGGATTATCAGTATCTTGTCTTTGATATTCTGGTATCTGCGGGTTTTTTAAACGGCAAGGCGGTTCTGATGCAGAAGAACCTGATAGAGAAAGCACAGGAGAAGACGGAGAAGCTCCTTGCCGAAAGTACAGCAGCATTACAGAACTGATAGAAGCGGAATTCCCGGAAGCTATGATCATCGGCATATCATATTCGGACTTCTGGAATATGACGCCCGGTGAAATTTTGACTGTTCTGAATCATTCTTTTGAGACAGAAAAGGCACGCAGAAAGGCCGAAACGATCAATGCGGCGTCAATTGCGTATTATTCCGGGGCATTCAGCAGATGCAAAACATTCCCGTCAACGATCTGCGAAGCATTCCCGGCATTGTTCGGACGTACAGAAGATGGGCAGATATCCGTTGAAAATATCGAAGAATCCGAGCGCGGAATGGACAGATTCTTCCGGGCATACGGACAGAAGGCGGTGAACTGATGGCAGTAACGGACGAACTTAATATTGTGATCTCTGCCGATACCGGGAGAGCATCACAGAACATAAGCAGCACCGCAGACGAGCTGAACAAGCTCGGAGAGACTGCAAAAAACACAGACGGAGATATGTCGGCACTGGTAAAGGCGATATCGGAATCGGCTGCCAGCATGGTCTCTGTTTCACAGAATATCGCGGCTTCCGCTGCGGGTATATCCGGATTTCATAACGGATTTGATGCGCTTTCCGGTACGCTGCAGGATATAAGCACTAAATTCGATACTCTGAATGTGTCTATTCAGAATACATCTTTCGGTGATGCCGCATCGAAAGTTGCGGAGCTTTCCGCGGCATCTGAAGCTTCCGCACAGGCTCTTAACGGCATATCTGCCGCGGCTGATGATTTCGGTTCCCACATAGGGACGCTTTCGGACGCTACCAAAGGTTCCGCGGACGGAATGAGCGATCTGAAAAGCGAACTTTCAGCGGCATTGTCTTCTGTCCGCAATTTCTCCGGAAACATGGGAGAAGCAGGGCAGGAAGCACTGGAAGCGTCAAAGAAGATAAAAGAGCTTTCGGAACAGGTAAACAAGATACCAAAAGGAAACAATGTTACCGATCTGACAAAATCTTTCCGGACGCTCAAAGGTATAGTCGCTACTCTTGGCATAGGGTCTTTCATAAAGCAGTCAAACGACGCTTATAACGTACAGATGCAGAATGAGCTGAAACTGACTGCTCACATGAAACACCGCATGAACGCGACAGATGACGAGATCCGGTCGATCAAGGAGCTTGCAAGCGAACAGCAGAAAATCGGTGTTATCGGTGACGAGATACAGCTTGCCGGAGCACAGCAGCTTACTACTTACGCAAGGCAATCCTCAACGCTGAAAACGCTGATACCGGCAATGAATAACCTTATTGCGCAGAATGCCGGATATGAAGCAAGTGTCGGAGATGCCACATCTGCCGCGGATATGCTCGGACGTGCTCTTACGGGGCAGTACACAAGCCTGAAACGTATGGGAGTAACGTTTACCGAAGCACAGGAACAGGTGCTGAAATACGGTACAGAAGAGCAGAAAGCGATAGTTCTTGCAGACGCTATAAACAGTAAAGTCGGGAATATGAATCAGCTCCTCGCGAGCACTCCCACCGGTCAGCTGAAACAGCTTCAGAATGACTTCGGAGACCTCCAGGAACAGCTCGGCGCAACTTTCCAGCCTCTTATATCTGCTGTAATACCTTTAGCGAGGGGATTTCTTGAAATGCTCGCGCCTCCGATCATGAATGTATCGAGAGGAGCGGTTGTTCTTGGCTCGGCTCTTTCACAGCTTGACAGTCCGGCAGTAAGGGCGATAGCACTGACCGCAGCGGGAATCGCAGTTGTGAACAAGCTGAGAATGGCACTCGGCGGAACAACAGCCATACTTCTTGTCGCAGGCGTTCTCCTTTCTGGCTTTATCGGCAGTATGCAGGAAGAGCAGGAGAGTATCGGAGATATCGTAAACAGCGCATTCAACGGCGCACAGGACGCAATAGGCGGTGCTGAAGGCGCTATGAGCGATTTCAATGAAGAAGTTACAGATACGCAGAAAGCGGTCAACAGGCTTGCCGGATTTGATACTCTGACGAAGCTGTCGGGCGGTTCTACGGGTTCGCTCCTTGCGGGACTCATAAACGACGGAGATCTTGACAAGATGTATGAAGCAGCTGGTGCCGCAGAGGCGGTAAATACTGCTTTTGATTCTGTAACAACTCCGAGTATTGATCTGTCTCAAATAGACTGGAATGAAATCCCGGAGAAAATAGATAAGATGCTCAAAAATATAGATTGGGAAGAAATAAGGCGCGGTGCATCTGAATTTATTGGTAAAATAAACTGGTCAACTGTTTTCAATGCCATAAGTGAGGGATTAAGAACAGCGGCGAAGCTCGGTCTTGGACTGGTGGAAGGCGTACTTATCGGATTAGGGGACTGGGCGAGAGAGCAAGATTGGGACAAGGATTTTATAGAAATCGGAAATGCTTTTGAAGATGTTATGTCAGCTGCACTTTATGTAGTTGACGGACTTTTAGGTACCCATTTGCAGACTTGGTTTGATAAAACAAGAGCTACGTTTACAGATCTCGGTATGAAAATATCAAATACTCTTAATCTTGATGATGACGGAGTTTTGGCGCTTGAGAAGTATGAGACGCAAAAAGGAAAATCTGCTTGGTCAGATTTCTATGAACTTTATAAAAACGGAATGAATCCTGAAGACGCTTTCAAACAGATTTACAATACAGAAGATTTGCGAAAAGGTTTCTTTGCTGCAAATGCCAATCTTGCAAAGGCGTATGTTTCTGAATGGAATGATTTAAGCGAAAAAGACCTCCAGGCATATCTCGACCCTATATACTATCGGAAAAACAATTTCGCCGAGTTGTCTGATGCAATTATTCGCGGGGATAAGATGAAACAACTCGAATATATTCTTACACCCATGGGCGCTGGTACTTCGGTTCATAATGCATATAGCGATATTTATGGAGATTATGGGTTTGGTGAATATGAACATGCGCTCGACTATCAGACTTCCCGCTACGACGTACCGCTCCGTCCTACCGGGATCCCGTCCGATGTGCCTGTTAATGTTATCGTCAACAACTATCTTGACGGCGAAGAAATATCTGCTGCAACGGAGACCCGCATCAATGACAGCAATGTTATAAGCAACGGCATTTACAGTTAGGAGGCGATACAATGGCGGATAGACCGCACCTTGCGGAAATAATCAATGTCGGCGGTACATGGCTGCCCGGTATTGCCAAATATCATGTGACTCTTGAAGATATAGACAGCGACAGCTCGAACAGATCCGAAGCCGGTATTCTTCATCGTGACGTGATCCGGAGCAGCGTTATCCATGCACAGGTAACTCATATCGTTGACCAGGAAGAACTTACAACGATATGCGGTCTTATCAAGGAAGATTCGACAGTTGAAATGACGCTGTTCTGTCCGGGGCGGGGAGATCCCAATGTTGAGTCAACGTTTTATGTCAGCAAGGTCGATTTTGACCTTATAAGGTACAAAGAGCCAAACAGCGGGGAAGTTGCTGATTGGTGGCAGCTTAACTATACACTTGTGGAGGTCTGATATGATAAACGGTACTGTTTCTCTTGTTTCCGGCGGAAGCATTGAGATCACCGACGAAAATGTAGTACATAACTCGGTGAGCATATCAATGTCAACCTGTCGGAATTCATCGTTCACGTTCGGTACTTTCAACGGCGCAGTGCTTAATATCGGAATAATAGACGATCACTCCCTTGACCATGATTTCGCCGGTGCAAGTATATCGCTGTCGGTCACCGCAGGAGAAGAGGGTGAAGAAGTTACGACTGCACTCGGTACATATTATGTTGACGCCACAAAGATCAAGCGCAGAAAACAAACCGTTATGCTTACAGCTTATGACAGAGCTTATGCGTTCGATACCGAGATAGCCGATTCGGTAAAGGACAGCACCCATACTCCATATACAGCAATAAACGCTGCCTGCAATGCTGTCGGCGTTTCGCTTGTATCGGCAGACCCGCAGACGTTTCCGAACAGCGGATTTACATTTACACCTTCAAGCCGTTCTATACAGACATATCGTGACCTCGTCATGTGGGCTGTACAGCTCATGGCGGCGAATGCTGTTATAAACCGGAACGGAGCACTGGAGATAAGGCATGCGAGATATGCTTCGTCCGAAAGCGGGACATCTGATTATATGAGTGACGGATCAGACAGGATCGGTATAGAGTTTTCGGACATAAGGACATATATCAGGTATCTTTCGGCATACTCCGCGGGAAATCTCAAGACCTATATATCCGATACCGTTCCTTCGGACGAGCATGCAAGAGCCGGTGCGGTCACACTTGCATACAATCCCTTGCTTGACGGTAAGACCGAGGAAGAGTGCGATGAAGCAAATGAAGCAATATTGAATGATATGAAGCTGTTTATGCAGAGAAGCATAGTCGCGAAAATGTTCGATATACCGGTGATAAAGCTCGGTGATCTTGTTCGTTTCGGCGGCGGTAAGGTAGATATCCGCAGAAACGTGATAGGTGTTCCGACAAGTATCGTCTGGAAGTACCGGGGCATTATGACAGTTACCTGCACGGCTCCGGAAGCAGTTACAGAGGAGGTGGCATAATGCTGCCGGCAAGAAATACACGTTCACAGAGCGATAAGCGAATGGACGGACTGAAAACAGGCGGCAGCGGCGGCGGAGCATCGCCGAATGTTTTTGTCCAGGGAAGCGCACCACCTGTGGGAGTGAATGCGGGAGACTTTCTCGTAGCATACCGCAACAGCACAGTTACTTCTGTGAAAAGATATCAGAATGGTGCTTGGTCCGCTGTTGACTATATGTATGGGACGAATCCGGGCGAACTTACCTCAGAGGGTGTATATTACGTTTATTTCAGCGGCGGCGAAATACAGGTAATAATGACAAAGGTCGGAAGCAACATAGTCGGCGTAGCTGTACCTTACAGGACAGCGGGACTCAACTTCGTCTATATCAACACGATTGATACAGCAAGCGAGGGCGATTATTGGCTTGAAATTAATGAAAATCAAAAAGACCTTTACTCCGTAAGGCGGCTGTCAGACCAAAGCGAATGGGAAACATTATATAATTCTGCCGTCCCTGCGCTGTTCATACTACCCGGAGAACCGGCAAGCGCAAACGTCAAAGACGGTGCATACTGGATTCAGATAGACAATTTCACGGATATGAATATACAGTATATCAAGAAACGAGTAAGCGGTTCTTGGGCTACTGTATGTGTACCGGCAGGCGGCAGCGGGGAAGTAACGATAAACATATCTCACGCGATTCTCGTTGATAAAGGCAGTGTTGTATAATGGCGATTAAGATTAACATTCAGAATACAAGCAAAATAACGTACCGGACAGATTGCCTTGCTGATGATTTCGATTATCATATCCGAGATCATTCACAATACGATTACGAAGATGTAGGTTATCTGCCGAAAATCAGTGGGACAATATCCGAAGCGGAGCAGAAAACCTACGATGTCGGATATAATCCGTCCGGGACTGACCCTCTCACGGCAGAAAACCCGATAGTATGTGACAGGATTATATGCAATGCGTTGTTCAAGTCGCCCTCAGCAATAACGGATATACCGTATAGTGAGCTTCGGTTTCAGCAAGCCGCAATTGCTTTAAAAGAAAATGTCAGCACGAGCGGAAAGCGAATATCTACGGATACTTTTGAACTGATAAATCGCATTTATGGCGACATTGCAAACAACTGTATTAAGGCAAGCGGGACAAGATATACTAACGGGCAGGGAGTGATATACAATGATGTATTTGAAAGTCCACCGGGAATGAGATACCGCACAATTACTGAATTGCGTATGACCATACATAAAGGATATGTATTATCCCTTTCAGAGATACAAGATATGTTTGAAAATACCGATCATACATATCAAGTATGGAGCGAATTATCGGGAATGACATACGGAGCACTTGTAATAGAGTTATTATCGGGAGCAATAGCTCGCGGAAATTATACAGTGCGGTTTTTTGCGCAGACACCAGAAGTAGACATAGAGCTTACACCCAGCAATAGTGAGCCAAGTGAGCATAGGTACTTAATGATACCGTTCATATCTGCTGACGAATACAACGCTGCCAAAGCAGCAAGTTATAAGTGGGACGCTGAAACTATCGAAGAGATAGACGATATTCTGTGAAAGGGGTGTGCATTATGGACGAGAACGACGTACAGGTACGGGAACGGCTTACAGCTGTCGAGAGCTCGGTCGGGTCGCTGCGCAAGAGAGTCGATAAGCAGGAGGATCTGATTGAGAATATCCGCTCAATGGTTATCGAGATGAAAAACATGAGAGAGGATATAAACCGGCTCGACGGAAAGGTGACAGATATCGAAAACAAGCCGAGAAAATGGTGGGACACACTCATAGGTGCTGTGATCGGAGCGGTCGGCGGCGGAGCGGTGACATTTATTTTCACAAAATTAATAGGAGGATAAACAATGGCTGCATTAACGAATTACAACTACAGCACGGACTATGCGGAGTTTGCCATTAAAGATGCGTCGGAGATCCCGATGCTTCCCACAACTTCGGCGGGCGGATCGGGCGATCTGGCGGGGAAGGTAGCGGCAATAAAAGCCGGCATTGCGTACACGACAGACGGAAATTTCGATGTTTATACGCTTGACGGCAGCACGGACGAATGGAAAAAGATCGGAGGTTGACCTATGGATATTTTATCATTCGAGTTTGGAAAGAAGCTTGGGGGAGGCGGTCAGCCTTCTCCCACGCCGTCAAGCGGGTATGTTGACGGAGTTATGGCATATTATGACGGCACGGATAAGAGCCTCAAAGTCACTAACGAAGAGCTGATAGCGACAGACAGCGGTGGAAAAGAATACGGATATGTCCTTAATAGCAGTGACGGAGCAACAATAGAAGCGTATATCCGAATGGACGGTGCATCAAGTAATGCATACAGCCGTGGTTTTTCAGTCAATGACACAGATTTCTGCATTGGATTCGGCAACGGTGGCGGTTCATCTGATTCTGACTATAGATATAATCCAATGATATTTTGGGGTACGTCGTCGGATTACGATATATATCCGGATGGGCTGAAATATGGGGATAAACACACGTTCTCCATTGTCTCGACTCCAGACCCGAACGAGCAAGATGCTAATACTGTGACATATTACGTTGACGGCAAACAAGTCGGAGATACCAAGTCAATGGCTAGGGATACTCTACTAAGAATATCAAGATTCTATGTCGAGGGTTCTACCGGCAGACCTCTCAATGGTTCACTACTCAACGGGCGCTTCTACACTCGTGCACTGACCGCTGCCGAACTCGCTGCAAATCACGCAAACGACGTGGCGAAGTACGGCGGTAATGGGTAATGAAAGCAGAGTTTTCAAAGATCGTGCTCGGCTCTGCCGTTGTGATCTGGGCGGCAGGAGCCGTTTTCGGTGCCTATATCGTCAGCGAAGAACGTGAGCAGCTTCGGGAACTACTGACTTACATAGGTGCTCCGACAGCAACGGCGTTCGGATTCTATGCCTGGAAGTCCAAAGCGGAGAACGTGCTGAAGATCGCCAAAAGCAAAAAAATGGACACAAAGACAAAGAAACAGGTCATTGATGCAGTAACAGGACGTCTGCAAGATGCCCTGGAAGCGGAAACGGAGGATTACAATGAAATTTGATATTGCAGTAATAACTACCGCGCTTGGAGTGCTGATAATACTTACCAGCTCGTTGACGGAATTATTTAAGTCGATGATTCCGAAGATCCCGCCGCAGATCACGGCAACCATTCTCGCTGTGATCCTTACAGTCGGCACAGTCTGCGCATATCTTACCATATTTGAAATATCTCCGGAATGGTACTATTTTGCGGGAGCAATCGTCGCAGGTTTTATGGTTTCATACTCAGCTCAGTTCGGCTATGATAAACTTAAAGAGATTCTGAATCTTATCGGAGGTAAGAAATGAACGATTACACAAATACCGGTCTCGTAAATCATGTTAAAAAAGCTCTTGCCTTGAAAACAAAGTATATGTGGGCGGGAACACTGAATACGATAACCGATTCCTACATAACGCAGAAGGTAAATCAGTGCAAGAAAGGCGGAGTACCGGCATCGCGTTCCGGTTATACGGAAGCAAGAATAAAGCAGCTTCGTTCACTTGCAAATCGCGGTTACTATGGTGTGGACTGCGTATGCCTGGTGAAATCCTATCTGTGGGGTGGTGTTGGTTGTCCGAACTATCAGAGCAAATATGACCTTCCGGCAGGATCCATGTATCAGCTTGCGACGGTCAAGGGCAGCATTGACACTTTGCCGGAGTGTCCGGGAATCATCGTGATAAGCCGTAAGCACGGAAATCACGTCGGCGTTTATATCGGCAACGGAGAGACGATCGAGAGCACCCTCGGGCAGAGAGGGGACGGTATTGTCAAGCGCAAGCTCGATAAGACATTCTGGACAGACTGGTTCCAGTGTCCTTTCATAGAGTACAAACAGACCGTCGATACACCGAAGACGTCTCTCAGGAATGTGACGCTTGCGTACAATGCAACGATCCGGCAGACATCAAAGTATAAGAGCGAGTCCCTCGGCGTACTTACCGCCGGGACGCAGTGTGTGATAGTGGTCGGGACAGAGACACAGGATCCGCAAAGCAAGTACACCTATGTGAAGCTCTACGGCAGGGCAGGGTGGATCGTGGTGAGTGCGATCAGGTAAATCACATTTTGGGATATAGTCCGCCGTACTGCGACAGTATATAGCTTGCAAGTTTCGGGTTCTTGTTGTTTATCCTGACCGGTATCTGCGTCATTTTCGTGAATATGAACATACCTCAGCCCTCCTTATGCCATTTTCTGCGACGGCCACACGCCGACGAGCCATTCCCAGCTGTCATCGCAGTCTCCGGAAGCTGCAACAAGGGGATAGCACCGCTTCTCAAATGCGTCAAAGCAGGCTTTCGCATTGCAGGAAGCCTCCTCAAACATACTGAGAGCCTTCGTGTCATCGGGGTGGGTATCGAGATAGAGGTTGAGGTCTGTCATGTAGAACATAGCCTCGCTGAGCTTGCGCATAAGCTGTGCGGAAGTCATGGTGTTCCTGTTATTTTCCATCGTAAAGCCCCCTCTCATACTCTCCGATACCTATATCGAGTTCCGGGAATATCGTACCCTGCACCATAGCTTTTTCGGGCGTATAAACGCGTCCGAGCTTCTGAAACGGCACATAGGCATATCCGACGCGCTCTTTTACGCTGTCGGACATATTGTTTCTGTCACATTCGCTGTAATTCATGCGATCGCATCCTTTCACTTTTATTGCCGGTTGGCTGTATTATTATATGCCGGTTGCCGGGGAAGTGTTAAGGCGATATGCATAAAAAGACCGCCCGCGGTATTTAAACCACAGGCGGTTATCTCAATCGTCCTATATGATCATGCTTTCAGGATCTCTTCGATTTTCGCTGTCTCTTCGTCCGAGAAATCCCGGCAATCGGCTGCCTTAACATTGTCCGCGATCTGCTCCGGACGGCTCGCACCGATAAGCACCGTAGCAACTGCCTTATTGTGCAGGAGCCACGATATCGCCATCTGCGACAGCTTCTGACCGCGTGCAGATGCTATCTCGTTCAGCCCGCGGAGCTTGTTCAGCATCTTCTCGTCAAGCTGTGATGCGATCCAGGTATCGCCTTTTCCTATGCGGGAATCGGCAGGGATACCGTTGAGATATCTGTCGGTGAGGAAGCCCTGATAAAGCGGGGAGAATACCGCAAGCCCTATGCCGTTCTCATAGCAGTATTCGTCAAGCCCGTCCTCCTCCACCCAGCGGTTGAGCATGGAGTAAGAGGGCTGATTGACAATGAACGGGGTTTTAAGTTCACGGAAGATCGCCTGTATTTCGGAGGTCTGCTGTTTGGTGTAATTCGAGATGCCCACATAAAGCGCCTTGCCTTGATGCACGATATGATCGAGTGCAAGAGCGGTCTCTTCAAGCGGGGTATCGGGATCGAAGATGTGATGATAGTATATGTCAACGTAGTCCAGACCCATTCTTTTAAGGCTCTGGTCAAGGGAAGAGATGAGGTATTTCCGGCTTCCGCCCTTGTCGCCGTAGGGTCCGTCCCACATACCGTAGCCGGCTTTAGTGGAGATGCACAGCTCATCGCGGTATTTTCCGAGTCCGCGTGTCAGCACCTTTCCAAAGTTCTCCTCGGCGGAACCGTTGTAGGGATTGCCGTAGTTGTTGGCGAGATCGAAGTGGGTGATGCCGAGATCGAAGGCGGTACGGCACATCTTCTCCACGTTCTCAAAGCTCGAACCGAATCCGAAATTCTTCCACAGTCCGAGTGATACGGCGGGGAGCTTCAGTCCGCTCTTTCCGCATCTGCCGTATTTCATTGCCGAATATCTGCTGTCATCTGCAATATACATAGTAAACTCCTTTTCGCGTTTGAACCGTGTCTGCCGTCATTTCTGACAGCTTCATTATACCACCCGTTCTTTTGTTTGTCAACTGAATTATTTTCTGCTTGACCGGACAGGCGGTTTGTGGTAAAATAACAGGAGTACAGTCCGGAGGCGATAAGATGAGCAGTACAGACGAGAAAGTGGAATATCTGCGTTTTTTAAACAGCGAGAACAATTTCAATCATCACCGCTACGACAAGGAGATGCTCCAGTACGAGTATGTGCGCAGGGGCGATATGCGGGCGGCAGAGGAATCGCGGAAGATACTGTTTTCCGGAGAGACAGGGCATCTGTCCGACGATCCGCTGAAAAATATGCTGTATCTGTGCATCTGCAACATCACGCTTGTGACGAGGTTTGCGATAGAGGGCGGAATGGAGCCGGAGAAGGCATACAACGCAAGCGATATCTATATCCGGAAATATGACTGTGCGCGGAGCATAGATGAGCTTATCACGATACACGACGAGATGATCGCATATTTTGTGAAAGCGGTGACTGCCGCTAAGAAGAAGAATCCGTTCCCGCGCCATATAATCAAGTGTATGGAGTACATCAACAGCCACCTGCACGAGAAGATAAGCTGTGCGGAACTTGCCGTGACAGCGGGGCTGAACAGCTCATACCTGTCGTCAAGCTTCCGGCGCGAAACGGGCATGACGATCTCATCTTACATCACGGAAAAGCGCATCGAAGCTGCCGAAAATCTTCTGCGCAGCTCGGACTATTCGCTCACCGATATATCGGATTTTCTGAACTTTTCGAGTTACAGCCATTTCGCGCGGACTTTCCGGAAACTCCGCGGGTGCAGTCCCCGCGAGTACCGCGAAGAATCTTTCCGCCAAACGGGTCTCAGACAACTGCGCTGACGCGCGTCTTAAGTGCTGACGCACGTCTTAAGTGCTGACGCACGTCTTAAGTGCTGACGCACGTCTTAACAGACGGTTCTGGGGGCGGGGAGCGCCCCGCTGCGAAATGCGCAGCGACATTCTTCTATTGACAAGTATGCCGTCACGGTTAGTTATATTCCTTCTATACATAGAAAAAAGCCTGCTGAAACTCGTCTGTTCAGCAGGCTTTAATTCTGTTCTGATAGCTTTCTCCCTTAACTGCGGAGCGATTAAAAGTCTTTGGAAGGGGGTCTGTCGAAGGTTTCTCTTATCGCCGCATCCTTGCGGCGTTTTGGAAACCTTCTGTACGACTTCCTGTCGTAGGGGAGAACCTTTCTTCAGAAAGGTTTCCCCCAAGTCTCGAGCGTAAGCGACCCTCTCGAGCGCAAGCGACCCTCTCGAGCGCAAGCGACCTTCTCGAGCGCAAGCGACCCTCTCAGACGATGACTTTGTAATCGAGGTCTTCGACTGCCTTTTTCAGCACGGCGAAGTCGGTTTCGGCGTTCAGCTTTACTACTGCCTCGCCTTTTTCGTGGCTTGCGGAAGCGCTGTCAACTGTGGGTATCGCTTCAAGCGCCTTCTTGACCGACGCTTCGCAGTGAGGGCACATCATTCCCTCTATTTTCATCGTAAGTTCCATATTCATTTTCCTTTCCTTATACTATCTTTCCATTTCCTTATGCCGAACATGATGAGCGCGGCGGCAAGCACTCCGCCCGCCATTATCCAGTAAGTAGCCCGGCTTGCGTTCGGCTCGATGTTTCCGCCGTTTCCTGCATCGCTCCAGCTGAATGCAGACATATCCCTTGCTCCCATATCGCTTGAATAGATATACAAACCTTTGATATAGTGGTTCTTGTCAGCCGTGATCGAAAGCCTTATGGAATGAACATCATCCGGTATGCCTGCAAGCATCTCCGCTGTGCCGATCTGCGCACGGTGAAATTTACCGTCCGAGGGTACGGTCTGAACGACAGGGTAGGGCTCTGTTACTGCACCGACCTCGTTATAGCAGATGTAACTGATGTTTGAACCGCTTCCTGCGCCGTTGTCGTAATGCCCGAAACCGCCCATATCGCAGTACAGATATACACCGCCGGAAACTTCTATTTCAAGCTCTATACTCCCCGAAACAGAGTATATCTTCTGCTCCGGCATATATTTTATGCCTGTACCGGATAACACTTCCCATTCCGAGACCGTGTTCGGGGTAAGCGTGTATGAGCTTTCTTCCGCGCCGGCTGTTACAGAGCATATCAGCGCAAATGCAAGAGCGGACAAAAGCGCAAAGAACCGCTTCACCTGTTGCGCTCCTTTATCGCGCGGTCTATGGTGCGCTTCGCGTCACGCTCCGCCATTGATGCGCGCTTGTCGTAGAGCTTTTTGCCCTTGCAGAGACCCACCTGCACCTTAACGTTGCTTCCCTTGAAATAGAGCGACACGGGAACAAGCGTAAGACCGCCCTGCTTGACCTGACCGAAAAGGCGCATTATCTCCCGTTTGTGCATAAGGAGCCTGCGTTCGCGCATGGGGTCCTTGTTGAATATGTTGCCCTTTTCGTAAGGGGATATGTGCATCTGCTTCACAAATGCCTCACCGTTTTCTATCTCTATCCACGAATCGCGGAGATTTACACCTCCGGCGCGTATGGACTTCACCTCGGTGCCGGTAAGCTCTATGCCGGCTTCGATGCTTTCGAGAATGAAATATTCGTGGCGGACCTGTCTGTTGTCCGCAATAGTTTTCAGATTATCTGCCATTTGCCCTCCGTCAGAAAAGCCACTGTGTGAACGCGGTCATCTCGTTCCTGTCATAGCCGAGCTTTTCGTAGAACCTGTAAGTGGATTCGAGTTTTGATGTTGTCGCGAGCATCATTCGGAAACAGCCCTCGCTCTCTGCGATGCGCTGTGCTTCTTCAAGGCATGCGGTAGCAAGACCCTGCGCCCTGTACTCGCTCCGGGTGACGATATTGTCAACAATGGCGTAAGGGCGGTGCTCGTATGCAAGGCTCTGGATAATGATGCAGGAACAGGTCGAGACGATCTTTCCGTCCTCTTCCGCAACTATAATGTGGTAGAACTGATCTGTCAGCATTCTGTTCCAGATCAGTGTTGTTTTTGCATCAGTCTGCTCGACTTCCTTACCGTACATCTCGGAAAACAGGTTCAGCAGGTCTTTCAGATCGGTAGCCTGTGCTTCACGCAGTTTTATCATATCATCACGTCCCTTCGCGCTTTTTTCTTATTATAGCATACTTTGACCCCGATTTCAAGAGAGATTTTAAGAGATTATGCAGAGAGATGAGAGATTTGAGAGAAGGGGCGCTGAGTCTGTCGAAATAAGACCGCTGTACGGCAAATGCGCACAGCGGTCTTTGTAGGTTATTTTGTTCTTATGAAAAAGCTGTAATAGCTGTTCCCGGACATCAGCACTCCGTCTTTGGTGAAATTGTCCCACTTGCAGAAAACTTCGTAGATATAACCGCCTTTCTTCGGCGTGAATGTCATTCCGCTTGCATTGACAGTCTCGTACTTGTCATACGCGTCATAGTCTTCCCAGTACTTCTCGTCCCAGCACTTGACCGTGATTTCTTTGGGCGCGGGACCGAACTCCGTTGAAAGCGTTATCTTCTCACCCGCTTTCACATCTATCATCGGCATCCACTGCTTCGAGTGAAGCGCGCCCTCACCGCACGCTTCCTCACCTCCGCTCTCGCCCGAACCGGGAACCTCGTTTTCCCACGAAGATGTACCTCCGCAGGCGGTGTAGCTGTTTCCGCCCGCTGTTACATAAAGCTTCGGCGGTCCTATGAACGTTGTGTAATTAACGGCAGGCACGGTCATTATCAGATCGGCTGTTTTCGCAGCTTCCGCTTCCGTTACCTTGAACGGGATATAGAAATCCTTCTTCGCGTAGTTGTTGCCGAGGACGATATGAATGCGGTAGGAGCCTGACGGGAGACTTCCGTAATATCCGTCCCATGAAAGCGTGAGCGGGAAGCTCTGATCCGCTTCGATGCCGAGCACCTCACAGCCGGCTGTGTTGATAAATGACATTCCGTTGTACAGCTCCCAGTCAAGTTCCGGATCCGCACCTGTGGACTTCTCGATGTCGAAGCAGTAGAAATCCCAATCAAGTACGCCCTTGTACGCGCCGGTGCGTGTCATATTGAAAGTAATGCCTGTCGCTGACTTTTTGGTGATCTCGAAATCGAAGTCGAACTCACCGATATTGCTGTTGTTCTCGGTTATCTTAAACGGGAGATAAACTTTCTTGACCGTATCAGGGTGGTTCCTGTCAACGGGTATGTTTTTGTTGGGCTGGTAAACGTAGTCTGTGACAAGCTTGTATTCGCCCACAGGGAGCTTGCCGTAAAGCCACTCCCAGTTTATCGTGTTCTTATGCTCGGCGGGCTTTTCACCTTCAAAGAACGGATAACCGAGAGCGGTGAATGCCCAGTTATCTATCAGATACTTCACCTTGACCCATTTTCCGTTTGCGTTCTTACGAATAACATAATAGTCATCGCCGCCCGTAAGATCCGCGTTCGGGTCATTTTGCTGAACTCCGCTGAACGTCAGCACCGCACCGCTTTCGGTAACGTCGGACAGGCTGAATTTCACGCCGTATATCAGCTTCCCGTCATCGCCGAAGCAGTAGTTCACTTTGCCGATCTTAAGATCGCCTGTCGCCATTCTTCCGTTGCTTCTGATGTAGTATGTGCGCTTGCCGTTCTCTTTCAGCCATTTGCTTCTGAGTTTCTTTCCGTCGGCGTAATAGCACCGGTAGCTTGTGTTTCCGCTTTTTACCGTTGCCCAGCCGGTGTAGGGCTTTATCGGCTCACCGCTGTCGGAATAAACGTACATCTTCCCGCCGTTGGATTCAAGCTTGTCCGCGTAAGCGCTCACCGCCGTGCAGGATATTGTGGTTATTGCAGCAAGTGCAGCTGCCAGAAGTTTAAAAGTCTTTTTCATTTTGCTTTCCTCCGTTTCAGTGTGAAATGTAATAGGCTATCGCGGCAATATCTTCATCTGTCAGAAGCCCCTGTCCGTAAGCATCGGCTACCGGAACAAACGTCCCGTTGTAATGGAGAAGCAGCTCAAAGCTGCCGCTGCCATACTCTATCGTATATCCCGCGATCTCAAGCTCAACACAATCATCGGTGCAGTCAAGCTCGTCACCGTAAACTATCACTACCTCGCCGCTTCTGTATGTACCGTAATACCCTATAACACGCAGTTCCGAAGGTTTTATGTTCCGCCAGAAGCTGCTGCCGGATTTGTACCGCAGAAAGTCCGCGATGATCTCCTGTTCCGTATCATAGTCGAGAGGCTCCGGCTCCTCGTATTCGGTCACTTCCTCATCATCTCCTGCCGTCTGTGTGTAGTCCCATTCGCGAAGCCCGATCTCCTCTGCAAGCTTTGAGAAAGCGTACCTGTCCGAAAGCTTCAGCCCGAATCCGTAATAGGGGCAGTAAAGGTATGCTTCGTGTCCGACGCCTCCGTCTGCGATCTCAAGTTCAAGGCTGTCGCTCTCGGAGCTTCGGATAACTATTTTTGCCATATTATCCGTGATATCTCCGATACCGCCCCTTGCGCTGTCCCAGGTAAGCGGGCGGTAAAGATCGGGATCAAGAATACCGAGCAGTATTTCGCTCCCGTAAAACTCGTCGGGGAAGTCCTCGTTTATATTCCGGACTTCGGCGTAATACTCCTCCGCGGAGAAGAAATCGATATCCTTGAATACGTCCGCAAGAGTCTCCGGACCGTAGCCGGTATTGTATGTCTTTCCGTCCCAGTAGCCATTGCTGTCGAAAAAGCTGAACTTTCCCTTTCCGTTACGGGTAACGAGTGACCAGCCCGTGCGCATACAGCCGTCGCTTCCGAGATAACGGTATTTCCCGTTCTTCATCTTTATCCAGCAGTCGGTGTACATTTCGCCGTTCTTCCAGTATCTCACGCCTTCCGCGGAGTGCGTCCAGCCGGTGTATTTGCCGAGATAGACGCCGTTTCTGTCAAATTTGAAGCGCCTTCCGTTTATCACCGTATTCTTCGTGACTTTTACGCCGTCAAGATAATAGTACATCTTGCCCCGGCTTTTTGTCCAGCCGGTGAATCTGCCGAGGTACTGTCCTCTGTCGGAATAGCGGTACATTATCCCGCTGTTGGATTCGAGCTTGTCCGCGTAAGCGCTCACCGCCGTGCAGGACATCGCCGTTACCGCAGCGAGTGCGGCTGCAATAAGCTTCAACGTCTTTTTCATATTGTTTTCCTCCGTTTTGCAGTCATAGATTTTCTTCTCTGTTAATAAAAACGTTGAAAGACGCGGTTTAGTGACAGAAAATCCGAAAAAAATTGAATATTTGTATAGATGCACAATGATCTTGCTGTTTTGATGTATATATTCAACAATTATTTTTTCTGATGATGCAAAAATAATACTCGAAATCCAAAAATCGTGATATACATTTGAGCTGCAAAGAAGTATAATATCCACAAAAAAAGACAAACACAGTGTGAACAAAAGAAAGAAGACAGATAAATGAAAACCTCGACAATGAATATGACTGAGGGAAGTATCCTCAGAAATCTGATCGTATTCGCCGTTCCCATTCTGATCGGCAATATCTTTCAGCAGCTCTACAATGTCGCCGATACAGCCATAATCGGCAATATCCTCGGTGACGGCGCACTTGCCGCAGTCGGAGCTTCCGCACCGGTCTATAACCTTATCATAGGGTTTGCGGGCGGTCTCACGAACGGCTTCGCGGTGATCATCGCGCGGTTCTTCGGCGCAGGCGATACGGCGCGTCTGAAAAAGGCTGCCGCGCTCACCTACGTTCTCTCCGGCGGTATCGCGCTTGTGCTCACCGCGGCAGGGCTCCTGTCCCTCCACCCGCTTATGTCCGCGCTGAACACGCCTTCCGAGATCATAAACAGTACAGAGTCTTATCTCGGTATAATCCTGCTTTTCTCGGCAGTCACGATAGCTTACAATATGCTTGCCGGAATGATGCGCGCCGTGGGAAACAGCCGGGCTCCGCTGTACTTCCTTATCGTGTCGGTATTCGTGAACGTTGCGCTGGATTTCCTGTTTGTGGGCGCTTTCGGAATGGGCGTTGCCGGCGCAGCCTATGCGACTGTGATCTCCCAGGCGGTCTCGGTGGTGCTGTGCTTCATCTATGCAGCAAAGAAGTGCAGGGTGCTTGTGTTTGACCGCAGCACGCTTGAATGGGACAGGGCGCTTATTGCCGATCTTTCGGTCACCGGACTTTCCATGGGGCTTATGTACGCGATAGTTTCGGTGGGCTCGGTGATACTCCAGGGAGCGGTGAACTCCCTCGGAACAGCGACTATAACCGCCCATACCGCGGCAAGAAAGATAGACGATATATTCATGCTCACGCTGGGTACGATAGCAATGGCGTCCTCGACATTCGCCGGTCAGAACTACGGCGCGGGCAGGATAGACCGCGTTAAGAAGGGAATACTCGACAGCATTCTGCTCTCATTCGGCTGGAGCGCATTCTCCGTCATCTGCGCTGTATTTTTCAGAGTTCCGCTTATCACGGCGCTTACCGGAACGGCTGATGAGACCGTAATCGAAACGGCTTCGCAGTACATCATCATCAACATCTCGTTCTTCTTTGTGCTCGGAGTTCTCCTTGTGCTGCGCAGCAGTCTCCAGGGTATCGGCAGAAAGCTTGTACCTGTCTGCGGGAGCGGTATCGAGCTGATAATGAAGGTGATCGCGGCGGCTGTACTTGCGCCGCAGCTCGGCTACTTCGGCATCTGCATACTCGAACCGATGATATGGGTAGTATGCGCGGTTATCGTGGTGATCGACTACGCTGTATTCCTCCGCTCGAAGTCCCGCCCGGTTTGTGCAGTATCACAATAATTGCAGCCGGTCTGTTGTGCAAAAAGCAGAAAATTGGTTTAATGCATTAACTATATTTACCCGCTGTAAGGCTCCGGAGCGCTTCGACTAACGTTCCGGAGCTGTTTATTTACTTTATTCAAGCGGGTTCACGGGCTGTTACGCTCACAGCGGAATTTACTGCGTACAGTGCATCGGGGGAGCATATAATACAAAACTTTTGCTTTACTTTTTTGTGAAAATGTAGTATAATGTTATAGATAATGTAATGTTGATTGGTAAAAAACACATAAAACAGTGTTGGTTTTACCGGTTTTTCCGGAGGGAAATATATAATGAAGAAGTTTATTGCATTTCTGCTGGTGATTATAATAACTGCATCGGCTTCTTTCGGTGCTGTTACCGCGGGTGCCGTTGGTGCTACAACAGGTGAAGTCGATGTCGTTTTTCTTGTGGATTCGAGCCGTTCAATGGCAAAGAGCGATCCCGATCTGATACGTCTTGAAGCGATAAAGCTGTTCTCCGATCTTTGCAGTCTCGGCAGTACCAAGATAGGATTCGTTCTTTTCGGAAGCGAGATCATCTACTCACAGGCCCCCGAGCCGATCAATACCGAAGATGACAGGACAGCGCTCAAGAAGAAAGTCGATGAGCTCGGCGAGCTTAAAGGCACTACCGATATCGGCATGGCAGTCCTGCACGCGGTTGACCTGCTCACTTCCGACGATTACAGCGGAAACGGCAAGTTCATCGTATTCCTTTCCGACGGCAAGACCGTAATTACCGACAACGATGCGGGAAGAACGCTCGACGACTCGAGATCCGATCTTACCGAGGGCATCGTGAATGCGCGCAATGCCGGGATCCCGATCTATACGATAGGTCTCAACGCGAACGGCGATGTTGACGAGGCGGAGCTTCAGAACATCTCCTCTTCCACCTACGCCGACAGCACTTATATGACCGACAGCCCCCAGGCTCTTTCCGGCATTCTCAGCGACATCTATGTCCGCCACACAGGCGCCGAAACAGCGGGACTTGACGACTACACAGCCGACGGGGAATTCCGCGATACCCCATTCGAGATAAAGGACGCTACGGTTGCGGAAGCGAATATCGTGATAATGCACAGCGCGCTTCCGAACGATGTTAAGCTGTATGATACAGAGGGCGCAGAGGTGGCTTTTGACGGCACTTCCGCAGACATTTCCTGGAACACCGGCTACACACTTGTAAAGGTGTATGAACCGAAGCAGGGAAGCTGGAAGCTTTCGGTAAAGGCACCGGAGGGGACTGCGATCGACATCAACTACATCTATACCCACGACTACCGCCTTGACTTCACTCTCTACACCGACAAGGCTGTCGGAGCGGGTACAAAGCTCAAGTTCATTGCTTCCCTCACAGACCCGGAAAACCAGCCGATCACCGATGAGAACATCATCACCTCGCTTCTCGGAAGAGCGATAGTAAGGAACAGCGATACCGGCGACTCCGAGGAGATACCGCTTTCTTACAGCGACAAGAAGTTCACCGGTGAATATGTCCTCGACAGCGGCAGCCCGTATTCCGCGCAGGTCAGCCTGTACAACAGCAACACCGATGTGAGAAGCGATATCATCGAACTTGCGGTGGGCGATGAGCAGTACAAGGAGCCGGAGGGACCGCTGAAGCTCATACTTCTCTGCGCTGCCGGCGTTCTGGTGCTTATCGTACTGATCGTGATGCTTATGAGATACCTTAAGAGCCATATCCGCATGTTCTCGGGAAGGCTCAATATAACGGTGACTGCGGGCGGTATCCCTACCGCGCCTATGGCTTATGATTTTGCAAAGAAGGCACCCGGAAAGCGCAAGGTGATGCTTTCAGATGTAATGAAGACGCTTTTTGAGAAGTCGGAAGCTGCCGATGCTATTCCGCACAGTGCCGCTTCGTCTATTGCGATATCCATGACGGACAGCGGGGATCTGCGAATGTCGAAAGCCAAGGGCATCGAGTACAGCGGAGGACTTACGCTCGGAAACAATATCATAATCGGTCACGCGAACAGGGTAACGATGCGCTGTACCGACAAGAACGGCGAGACGAATCTCGTTATCGTTCAGTATTTGAGAACTTGATCTATATCGGCTGCACTTTCTGCCTTCGGCTGATGGGGCTCTGCTTCGGCTGCTCTATAAGCACGCATCGTGCGTGCCTTTTGGCAGCCTACTCACGGCTTCCTGCCGTGACCCAAGCCCCGCTGGCGCGGAGTCCCGCAGCAGGAGGCTGCGAGCGTGACCGCCCAAAGCGCGCACGATGCGCGCATATAAGCGGTCAGCGGCGGACACAGACCAAGGCTCCGCCTTGGATCCAAGGACGCATTTTAAGAAGAGACTTTTAGAGAGATTTTAAGAGATTTTTTGCCCTACGCGGGCGGCGGCGGGGAACGCCCCGCGGCGAAATGCGTAGCGACATTCTTCTATCGACAAGTGCGCCACCTCGGTTAGTTATACTCTGCTGTTTCAGCATGAAGTCTCTGCAAACCCCAAAGACGGCTGACAATTATGTCGGTCAGCTCTTCTCTCAAATCTCTCAAGTCTCTCTCAGATTTCTCGCAAATCTTATAAAAAATCTCTGCACGGAGGGTAAAAATGGCAAGAATATCGGAATCACAGAAGGAAAACATATCCCTTATGAGCGTTGATCTGGGCGGCTCGATGTCGAGTGCGCAGATCAGAGTTGAGTCAAAGGGAAACCCGGTGCTTATCATCGGTCTCGGCGGAACGGGAATGGACGCGCTGCTTTACACGAAACAGCTCATCAACAAGCGTTTCAGGCTCCCCGAAGATGCGCCCAACAAGGCACTTGCGATACCGTCGAATATCAAGATACTCGGTATCGACTCGGATAACACCTACTTCAAGAAAAAGACCGACAAGAAAGACGGCGAGATGAGATTCGCAGTCGGCGAGTATGTCTCGATATCCGGCTCCGTTGAACGCTTCCTTTCCAATGAGCATCTTATCCCTCCGTATGTCAAGGAGTGGCTCGATGACCCGAAGCGCATCTACACCAAGGTCAAGGGCAGCGGTGATGACGGTGCGAACGGTATCCGCCAGTCGGGACGAATACTGCTCTTCAACTCCATAAACGCTGTTGTAAAGGCGATTACCACGGACGTGCAGAAGCTCCTTACCGGAATGATGCCCGATCAGCGTCTCCAGGTGTTCATTCTCTCCGGTATCAGCGGAGGTACCGGAAGCGGTACATTCCTCGATATCCCCTACATAGTCCGCGAGATAATCAAGCGCCAGGGCAAGGATAACTTCGATATAATGGGCTTCCTCTTTACCCCCGACGTAAACCTCTCCCGCGTTGATGACCCGAATATCCAGCGCTATATCAAGCGCAACGGATTTGCCGCGCTCCAGGAACTCGAATACCTCATGGATATGCACTCCCACATGTTCGATCCCTTTAAGCAGCGCTACTCCGATACATTCGAGACAATAAGCACCGAGCGCCCTTACGATACCTGTCTGTTTGTCTCTGCAAGCGGCAAGGACGGCTTCGTCCTCAAAAATCCCGCCGAGCAGTACAAGTTCAGCCTCTCTATCGCGGCTGAGGGTATCTGCAACTTCATATCCTCCTCCGACAACCAGGGCGATTTCAGCATCGACTCCTTCCGCGTGAACCTCGGTCAGGCTCTCGCCGGCATCGTTCCCCAGTACCCGATGCTCAACGTGTATTCCTCTGTCGGTGCATCCGCGGCTATCCTGCCGAAATCGGAAGTCCTCGAATACCTCTCCGGAAAGGTGTTCGCGCACATGAACACCCTGCATGACAACGTGCCGACGAATGAGCAGAGAATAGTGTTCCTCGGAACAATAGGTCTTGACAACCTTTCCGTGCAGACATTCTTCGATTCCCACAGACCGGGTCTGTTTGACGGCGGCATCGAGAACCCCGTATTCTCCCGCCAGGCTCTAAAAAACAACAAGAGAAGCGTCGAAGATATGGGCGACGAGTGGCTCAGCAAGGTGGAGGAAGCTTACCGTGTATTCCTGCCGGACGCTGTGGAGCATTTCTACGGCAAGTTCGTACAGGCTGCGGAACTCAGCTTCTGCAGCTGCGCAGAGGGTCCTTTCTATATCGCAAGCCTCATCAACTCCGAAGATAAGTTCTGCCTGTTAAAGAAGCTTCGCACCTGCATCAGCGAGGAAATGGGCGTACAGGCGGATCTCAGCTCCCAGAAGCTTATGGAGCTGAAGAACAAGGCTGACCTTGCATACCGGAACTTCGTCAACAAGCCCCTCGATATCACAAATACGCTCCGCAAGGACTACTACAACCTTATCTCACAGTACTACCAGAACCGCGCAGATTCTATGCGCTGCGACTACACCATAAAGCTGTACAGCGATCTTATCGCCCGTATCAGCAGCTACTTCAATGACCTTATCGACAATATGGTGGGTATCCTCGATTATCTGCGTGTTGTCTGCGAAAAGAACCTCAACATCGTTACCGGCGTTGAGAACGCGTCTTCCGGCGTACTCAGCAAGACTTACGAGTGGAAGATGTACGACATAAAGAGCGAGCAGAACGTGCTCGAAAAGCTCAACGAGGAGATAAGCGCCGTTGACCTCGAAAATGCGGTGTCCGATATACTCCGCCGCTTCCTTGACGAGTTCAAGAACTCCCGCTCAAGGGACGAGTTCGATGTGTCCTCATTCATCTGTGATGCGATCGCATCTCACTTCTCCGAAACGCTCAGCCAGTCCATGAGCGAGTTCTTTGAAGCGCGCTATCCGAGTGCCGCTTCAAGAGCTGATGCGGCAAAGGAGCTGCTCAAGGAGCTGCGCGCACGCTCGAATATCATGTATCCCTGCTCGACTTCCACCGATACGGCGGAGATACTCTACGTCTCCATACCTAACCAGGCAGGCCCGATAGAAGCGGCTGCCGACGAGGACGAAGTCCTCTGCCGCCACAAGATCATCAGCCCCTACACCAACCGTATCTCGATCTTCACATTCGGCGCGGGTCTTGCGGTAGCTCACCACAACACCGTTCACCTGTTCGAGTCGGATTACTACTCCTTTGTTTCCGAGACCGGCGGCACCAAGGACGCGAATATGATAGGTCAGCATCTTTACTCCACATACAGCGGACTGCGCGACACCGACTGGTTCAGACTGCCAAGCCCGATACATGACACCCTCCGCCCGAAGGAGTTCGTCACCGAAAATTCCGCAAAGGTACACCGTGAGAATGAAGCGCACCGTGAGATCTTCAACAGGGCGCTTGAGATCGGCATAATCGACCCTGTGGGAAATGTTCACTACGACGAAGCGCTCACTGCGGAGGCTGTGAACGCCGTGACATACGATCAGCAGAAGGCTTCTTCCATAAAGGAAGCAAAGCAGAAGTTCGATGAGATGATGAACCGCGCAAAGAGCGCTCCCGTGCTGTTCACCCTCAATCCCGTCAACTATATGAATGCCACCGAGACGGACAAGATACGCGAAGCCTATGTCCGCACATACGGCGCATGGAAGTACGTTGAACAGATGCTTGACGCGTACACCGCGGCAGAGGCGGCAAAGGAAGCCTGCGACGGGGCAATGAACCGCGAAAAGGACGCGAACAAGATGCTCAAGGCTATGTTCGATGCGCTGTTTGCGGGTGTCATCTTCAAGGAGAAAAACTTCTTCCGCTATGTCAATTCCTCCGGCGACAATGTGAATGTGCTGAATACGCTCACCATAGCCGATACCACGGAGCAGAGATACTTCTACTACTACGTTCTGTTCGAGAAGTTCTGCGAACTTGACGACTCTCAGCGCGCCTACATCGCCAAGCGCACCCAGATCGCACATTCGGAGGACATTCCCGATGAGCATATCGAGTTTCTTCGCACAATAAAGAAGCATGTTACCGCGTCGATAAAGGCGATAGACGATATGGAAGCCGAGTTCTCGGAGTATGAGACAGACCGCGGCGGCGAGATCATCAAGAAGTACAAAAAGCTCAGAGAAATGGCTGACAGCTCCCTTGAACTGCTTGAATGACGCGAGAGGAAAGATGAAAGAACTTCTTAAGAAAATAGACGAATGTATGTACCGCACCGCGGAGGACAAACCTGCGCCCTCCGTGGGAGCGGAATATCCCGCGATGTTCCTGTATGCCGGGAAAAGAGCAGCCGAAAGCTGCGCGGCAGTCAGAAAGCACCTTAAAAACGGGCTTACCAACGGCGGCAGTATCCTGCACGCTTCTGTGGGTACGGACTGCCCGGACGCCGATCTTACGATACGGTTCGATATTCCCGCTGTCCGGGGCAGTTTATTAAGCGCGGTCACCGGGAGCGACGAGCTCCTCTCCTCCTTCAACGAACAGGTGAAGACCGCAGCTGACCGGCTGATGATGTCCCAGGGATTTCCGCAGACCAACAGATGCATGCTTTTCATAGTTACCGATTCGGACAGTGAACTGAATGCGCTCCTGCCCGAATTTGTGATGCTGTTCACGGAAACAGCGCACATACGCGTGATGACATACCTGTTCGTGCATTTCAGCACAGGCGAGGAAGGTTACCTCAACTCGGCGGCGTTCTTCCGTGAACTTGAGGACTGCCAGAACAGTGAGTTCCTGTACGACGCGCCGGTGATGTTCCGCGAAGGGCAGAGGATAACCGTGCATTGGGAAGGACCTGTGTTCGGCGCGGTATTCTTTCTGGAAATGTACCGAAGCGATATGAAGTACAGCCCGCACAATGCCGTGAACAACGCGCGGATTGCCGCAATGACCGCGATCCTCCGCGACAGGGAAGACCCGGAGCCGCTCCCGCCAAGCCCGTTCTATACGGCAGGCTATTCTTCGGCGGAGATGCCCGCCGAGACCATTTCCCATGTTATGTTCAGGTCACTCACGGATATGCTTGCGGGAACGGCTGACAGTGAACCGCCGGAACTCCCGATAAACGAGCTTTTCGGCTATGACGCGGTGGCGGAAGCCTGCGGCAGGATAACCGCCGGGCTGCCGGATATAAGCTCGGTGCTGTCCGTGCTTCCGGCAGGAAATTCTCCCTGCGATCCCGACATCGTTCGCAATACAAACGTCCGCGACATACTCGGATATTACGGCGGCGCGGACGAGAGATACTTTGAAGAGAAATTCGTGAATGCGGCTGTCCCGCTTACGGACATCTGCGAAAGCATAAATGTTGCCGGCATTATCTCCGGCTATATAAACAAGGGTACGCTGAAACTCAGCGAAGCGCTGAAGCTGCTCGGTCACGACGGCAGCATCTCCGCCTGTCTGGACAGCGTTGCCGAACGGCTTGACGCGGAGGAAAAGGAGCTTGCGGAACAGCTTGAAAAGGTGCTGTCCCAGCCCTGTTCCGATCTGCCGCACGGGCTTTTCTCAAAGCCCACCGGCTGTGATATACTCGCGTCGGCGGTAAGAATGAAGTACAGCGTGAAGCTTGAGATACTGAAGCGGAAGATGATGAAGCGGCTCATATCCGGGATACTCGCACAGGTGAGCGGGCTTGCGTCATCGGTGACTGCCGCCCTCGGAAGTATCCGGTCATTCTCCGACTCGCTGAATGAAGCCATACTCCGGGAGATCTACGACAGCGAATCCACGCTAACAGATGCGGACGCTTTCTCGGCATGCTACTCCGAAACGGTGAGAAAGGCGGCTGACGAGCTTGAAGGCTCCGGCGGCATCTCCGCCTGCTTAAAGGGCAGGGAGCTGTACAATGTGCTGATGAACTGCGCGGAGAACGGAACCGGTGAGTTCGAGGACATAGCCCTGGATATCTACCGGAAGCTTCTTGCGTCAACCGCGGTAAGAGCGGTGTTCGCACGGAACTTCGACGAGGAGCTGTATGAGCGGTATGCCCGTTCCGGCGGCGGAAGAGACCGGGGCTGGGTAGATGCAAGGCTTGTGGAGAAGCTGAAGTATGAGTGCTGTGCGAACCTGCGGTACAGCGTATTCCAGCCCAGCAACATTCTCTGCTGCATGGGAAACGGCGATATCGGATTTGTGCGGAAGATGTCGGAGTACGAGGATCCCGCATTCAACACCGTCCACGCGGGATTCGTGAACAGCGCGTCCTACGAACAGCTTGCGATATACAATGTTCCTTCCGCGGACAGCGTCGTCTATATAGGCGAGTGCCGGAAGGTGTATGAGGGATATGTTTCCGGACACGGCGACGATCTTTATATCCGGAGAGGAAACTGAGGAATGGATCACTTCATCAAGAATATAGAAGCTTCCCGCACCGAGGACGGGAATGTGTGCGTTTCCTGGAGCTGGCCTACGGGGTACAGCTGCGTGAGAGTCGTTTTCGAGCATAAGCTTCACGGAAAGGACGCGGCTTCGCTTTCGGACGCGGAGCTTGCGGAATGCTCCGATCTGTGCTTTATGGACGAGTTCCGCATTTCCGGCGGGAAGTACATTTACCCCGTTTCGGACAGGGACGCGGGACTGCTCCGGTTCAGGGTTTACTGCTGTGACAGCCCGGACTCCGCCGACTTCACAAAGTCCAGCGATTCCGCCCGTATAACCGGTATCACGCTGAATGTGCGGTACAGGCTTATCGAGAAGAAGAGCGGAAAGACATACAAGAAGGTGAAGTTCACGATAGACTCCGACGCGGAGATACCTGCCGGGACGCTCGTTTACCGGCTCATGCCGGGGCGGTATGCTTACAGCATAGATAAGATGCTTCCCGCCGGCTCTTCCGCGATCGGACCGGTGATAGCCGATGCGGGGGACAGCGTAACGCTGGAGCTTGCCCCGGGGCACGAGGACGAATTCGCGCTTACCGCGCAGTGAAAGGAACGGGTCATCAATGTCTGAACGAAGATGTATATTCTGCGGCAGGCTTGCCGATACCGGAAGCGGCGCGCTGTTCAGGCTCCCGCCGGATCACAGGCGCGTTCCCGACACGATATACAGGCAGTATGCCCTGTCCCGCGGCATATACGACGCGGTGACGATGCTGCCGGACGTGTGCGGGAAAGGCTCGCCGGATTTCGGGGAGATATCCTGTGAGAACGGCAGGCCGGTGCTTGTCACAAAGACCGGGCGCATTACCGATGTGCTTGTCTGCCCGTCCTGCCACAACGAGCTTTACCGCGATACCGACGACGCTTCCGTGAACACGGCGGTGGTGTTCGGGGATAAGGGGAGCGGCAAGACTTCACTGGTGCTTGCGCTGGCGAACGGCTGTATCGCAAGGCAGTTCTCCTCCGACAGCCGTTACCGCTACATACTCAACGAGAACATCTGCTCCGCTCACGACATAAGCGAAGCGGCGGCAATGGCTGCGGAAGGGAAGGCTCCCGCCGATCTCCGTGAGCCTGTGGCGATATACAGAGTCTCCGAAGCCTCGTCGGACGAGAAGGCAGTATGCGACGTTCTGCATGACACTTCCTGCGGCGATACGGAGGACGATCTTTCGGTGGGCGTGACGCTGCCGTTTGCTGCCGATGCGGGACATTACGTTTACTGTATGCCGGTTGACAGGCTGGCGAAGGCGGTCATCTCGCAGAGCGAAAGCGAGGATATGCTTGTCCGCCGTGACCTTTTCAGAATGTTCAGCGCGTTCAGATACTCGGACTGCACTCCGGTGCTGGATATCGTGGTGACGAAGTTCGATCTTGCGCAGACGTGCGGCGGTGCCGGCGGGGATATCTTCAATATGCGGGAAAGCGAAGCCGGCATGAAGAACTACCTCTTCTCGGCTTTTCCGGGGATAAAGGAATATGAGCCCTTCTTCTCCGGCATGAGGCTTCATACCTTCACAGCGGCGGAGAATGCCGGCGGTGAGGGGAGCAGCGCCGAAAAGCTGTATGCCGGGCTGTTCGGCTGATAAAAACGAAACGGACTGCATAACATGAATAACAACAAATTTTCGGAAGATACCTACGAAATAGTATGCCCGTACTGCTTCAAGCGGTACTCGAACTACAAGGCGCTCTTCGTCGATTACAGGAATACATCGGACGAGACCTATCCCGAATATGAGGAGTACCTGCGGTACTTTCTCGGAACAGAGTCATTCGGCGGGAGGAAGATGCCGCTGTACTTTCAGAAACGGCAGAACGACGGTATTCCCGGCGTATTTGCAGCCGGTACCGAGTCCGGCGAAGTTTCCTATGTGAGAGCCTGCCCGCACTGCTGCAACCTGCTTCCTGCGCTGGCGGGCAAGGTAAAGACCGTATCGGTGGTGGTGACCGGCTCCGACGACGCGGAGAGAAGCTTCTACATCTCCTCCGTGCTGCACCGGCTCAACAGGGATATGCTGGCAGGTTTCGGCGCAAGCTTTATGCCCGCCGATCTCCGGACCGCCAACCTGTTCTATGAGCAGTACGAGGAACCGCTCTACGCAAGAGGGCTTGTTCCCGAAGCCGCGGCTTCCATTGCGCCGCTGGTGTATGAGTTTGGCAGACAGGGCGCTGCGGAACCGGAGGAATGGAAAGGGAATGCCGTTACCTACAACAACGCGCTTGTGTATATATACAACATTGACCGTGATCTCTGCGAGAGATACCCGATGATAGCCTACAACGCCATTGCGCGTGCGGACGGCTTTGCGGTCATCACCGATCTTGCGGAGGCTGCGCCTTCCGATGACCCGGCTTATGACCCGTGGCTCGGATATCTTACCGACACTTTCCGGAAGGTGTTCGGCGCGTCACCCTGTGACCGTCCTTCCGCACTCATAATGACAAAAGCCGATAAGGTGTTCGGTGACGATAAGAAATGGGCGGCGGTGATGAAGGGCGATAATGCGGACAGGATAGAGAAGGCTGTCCCGACTCCCGCTTTCAAAGCCCGCAGCGATAAGGCGGAGGCTGTGTTCAGAACGAGGATACCTGCCCATTATTCCGCGTATTCTGCGCTTTTCGGCAGAGAAACGTCCCTGTATTTCCCGGAGCGTACATTCTTCGAGCCGAATGAGGACGGTACCGCGTCGGTAAATGACTGCAGGATACCGGAAGCGTCATTTGAATGGCTTCTGTCGAAGTTTTCCATTCTGCCGGAGAACGCTGCAAAGAGCTTTACCATAACCTTATAACAGAAAAGAACAGGAAAGGAAGAAACAAGATTGGCTATGCTGAAAAAGACCGAGGAGGAGACTCCGGCTGTCTATCCTATAAAATGCCCGTACTGCTTCAAGACCTTTGCTCCCGATGATGTGCATTTCCGCGCCGCTTCGCCGAGACACTATTCCGTGAACCGGGAGACCGGCGAGAGAGTCCTGCGTGAGGACAGCATCGTGGACAGGAACCTTGCCGACTATTACCGCCAGTTCGGACGTCAGGCGCCGAGAAGATTCCCGGTAATAGCGCCGAAAGGCGGAGTGAGCGGCGACGAGTACATCGGGCTTGCGGTCGGCGGAGATCCCGTATCGTACAGGGACGGGGTAATGTGCTCCGTGCGGGACGAGTTCGGAAATGACAGTGACAAGCGGCTCTGTCCCTACTGCCACAATGACCTTCCGAAATCGGCGGGCTACACAAAGAGCTACACCATAGCATTCGCCGGAGATACGGCAGTCGGCAAGACCGTCTATATGACCACTCTCATCAACCGCCTCCAGTTCCTCGACGACGGTTTCAAGTCCATGCTGATGCCGCTTACCGGCGCAGTCTCGGACAAATACGAGACCTACTACTTCACGCCGATGTACCGTGAGGGGCTTCTTCCGGAGCATACCCATGTAAACGAAGTCGTGGAGCCGCTCATATACGAGTTCCGCGTCGGGATAAACAAGATAAACGGCGACAATGTTGCCGACAAGACCGTAACGCTGACATTCTACGATGTCGCAGGCGACGGCATCAAGAACGCGGAGTATGTGAATACCCGCGCAAGACACCTCAAATACGCGGACGCGTTCCTGTACATGGTTGACCCTATGCAGACGGGAGCCGCTCAGAGACTTGCGGCGCTGAATGCGAATGCAAGCGCCGACTATATTCTCGGCAGGGGGGACGCGGTGAAGATACTCGAATCCTTCTTCACGCAGGATATCGACTTCAAGGATAAGCCCACAGCAATAGTGCTGACGAAGAGCGACCTGCTCAGATCCACGGAGACCACTCAGCGCTATTTCAGCCGTGAAAGCAGCATCTACCGCCAGTGCGAACACAAGGGTTATCTTGATATGCAGCAGGTGGAAGTGATAAACAGCGAGGTGCATAACTTCTTCGGCATCACGGCTCCGCTGTTCCGCAAGAACGTTGACTTCATGTTCAACAACGTGGGGTATTTCGCGGTATCTGCGCTGGGCGGACCCACGGAAACGGTGAAAGTCGATAACATAGACAGAAAGAAGATAGCAAGCGGTATCCCGCAGGAGATACGCGTCGAGGAGCCGTTCCTGTGGATTCTCGCACAGCTCGGCATAATCCCGGATAAGCCGCCGGAGGAGCATAAACAGAAACAGACCGGCGGACTTTTCAGAAAACTGTTCTCGAAATAAGAGTCTTTATATACAGGAGGAGATCGGTATGGCATACCAGCATTTGTTCGGAAGCGCGTCCGGAGGTTCGGCAGGAGCCGGTTACAGAACGCTTGCCGCAACGGAAGAATTCTACAACGTGATGTCAGATGATGAGCTTAGCGGATACAATAACTATTCATTCACCGGCGGAGACGATCACCCGGTGAAGTTCTGCTGCTGCTACAAGGAATACAAGCAGTGCTTTATCCAGTCCGCGATATCGTTCGAGTACGACTATGTGGGCAGGAACTCGTCTGTCGCCTATACGCTCGTGCTGAATGAGCGCGAGAGCAGGCAGGTGCTTGAAGAGCACATACGTCCGTTCAACCCGGATATGTTCATTAATGCGAAGTCCGGCAATTTTGCGCGTCCGAGGAGCGAGAAGCTTCCGTCGGTGCAGTATGTTTTTGAGGAATGCACGGGACGCGAGCATAACGCCGCATTCATATCGAAGTATTTCCGGAGCGATGTATTCGCGCAGTTCCTGCTTGCGCTGTTTTTATCGGCGGAGAACGGCTGTTCGGTATTTGTGGCTCTTCCCGGAGATCCCGCCGGAGTTTCCCGTGCGGCAGTCGAGCTTATGAACATCATTATCCCCGCATTCCCGGCGGAGTACCGCAAGAAGCTCGGCTTCATGACCCACGTTACCGACACCTACGCGGTGGAGGATATCAGCATCTACTTTGTCACCGGGCTTGACCTCAGCCGTCAGTTCGTGAACGGCGCATACTGCTTTGATCTTACCGGCGGGAAGTCCTATGTGAGCGGAGTTGAAGCTTCCGCGGTAAAGGAGTATTACGAGCTTATCCGCGCGGTAATGAGCAATATCCTTTCTTATGACAACGAGGAGCTGAACGGCTTCTACAACGATATACTGCCGAAGCTTGACGCAGGCGACAGGTTCAGTCTTGCGAAGATAAACGAGATCTACTTCATGTGGAAGTTCCTGTCGGGCGGAGATGATACCCAGCTTGACACGGCGGCGGCATGCACGGTCATCTCGTCCTTCTACAACTTCTACGGCATAGTTGACAACAAGGCGAAGTTCCTCAACCGCATCAACGGCTACTGGGAGAAGGAGATCGAGAAGTGCAAGGCAGGCGGATATGCTCCGGCAATGGAATTATTCGACATAGTGAGCCGTTACTACGCCACATTCGGAGAGGACGACAAGCGTCAGGCACAGCGCATCTGGTCATTTGCGCTGATCTACACGGTCTCGGAGAACAATTACAGCATCTACAACCGCCTTACCTCGCCGGCTTATGACGATTCGGAGCTTGCGACAGATGTGTTCATGTACATTGCCTACATCTACATCGGATTTCTCCAGCGCCGTGACAAGAACGCAAGCGTAGGCGCGGTGTACGCGAAGATAGCTGGAGGCTATGCGGAGCGCGAGACTGCGGACGGAAACAGTAAGAGGATACTGCATGCACTGGGGCTTCTTGCGGGCGTGACGGAGAAGTATTATGATGAGATGGGCGCGAAGAAGAGCGACCAGTACGAGCATTTCTCCGCGGGATTTCTGAAGTATTTTGACGAGCCGGTATCGAAGATGCTTAAAGCGGTGCCGCTGACGCAGAAATTCGAGCTTATGAACGAGCTGAAAGAGGCGGTGCATGCGGAGCATGATCCGCTTTCGGTGGACGACGGAAGTCTCGGAAAGAATATATACGATCATTTCCACAACGGCTCATTCCTGCCTGCGGTCGCGGAGGGATTCACGAACGAGAGCGTATCTGCGATAGCGGGGGACAGGAAGCTTGTGGCGCAGACTGCGGACGATATCGCGGAGTACCCCGGGCTCACGAACTTCCCGACTGTATCGCTGTTCCAGCATTTCAGCGCGATCATCAACGGCACCCGTGATCTTGCCGTACTTCACGAGCTCAGCGAGCTTGTCAACAAGCCGGATCAGCAGGAGATGCTCACCGGCTGGGTGAAGATATATTGTTCGGCAAATCCGGAGCTTGCGATGTCGCTGTTTGCGAACACGAGATGCCGGATAGACGACAAGGGCGTTATGGTGTACGATATTGACTTCTTCAACACGTTCAAGATGTACTATGAGGATATCGGACGTGACAACGAGCAGATGATGCACGAGCTGAACCAGTTCACAGGCGAGCTTGAGACCGACAGCAACCGCGCCGAATACAAGGATCTCGGCTTCTCGGCATATAAGGAGCCTGCTTCGCGCTTTATCAACACCTACTTCTTCGACAAGACCGCCGACAAGAAAGCGTATAAGGAGAATGAAGCACGGCTCAAAAAGTACGACCGTATCAGATTCCTCCGTACCCTTATCCCCGCGAATGATAAGAAGCATAAGCTTTTCGGCAAGAAGTCGTGAGAGATTGAAGAGACTTTTTGAGAGATTTTGAGAGAGGTTTGAGATTTCAGAGAGGGGGCGCCGCTTCGGCTGCTTTGTATGCACGCCTCGTGCGTGCCTTTTGGCAGCCTACTCACGGCTTCCTGCCGTGACCCCCAACCCCCCGCCAACCCCCTTTAAAAAAGGGTGCTGGACACCCTAAATAAATGCAGTATTTCAGAGCGTTATGCTATGGGCGGGTGCGGACTGAAACGCAGTGGGGTTGGCGATAACTCCATTCAGAATAACAAGAAACAGCTTGCTTTGATGATTACAGCAGGCTGTTTTTTCGTGTGCGTGACCGCACCCCACAAGGGTGCTCTTTCTCTGTATCAATCACAATATCAGTATCAATATCAGTTTCAGTTTCAGTTTCAGTTTCAGTTTCAGTTTCAATTTCAATATCATTATCTATATCAGTATCATTTGATATCAAATGATAACAAATGATATCAAATGATATCAAATGTGTATTATTGCAGTAATGTGATAAAACGATAAAGCTCACACAGCTTCAAAGTTCCGTGTGCGTGTCTGCACCCCACAAGGGTGCTCTTTCTCTTTATCAATCACAATATCAATATCAATTTCTGTTTCAGTTTCAATATCTATATCTATATCAGTCACAATTGTGACAATTGTGACAATTGTGACAATTGTGTATTATTGCAGTAATGTGATAAAATGATAAAACTCCCGCAGATTAAAAAATCCGTGTGCGTGACCGCACCCCACAAGGGTGCTCTTTCTCTGTATCAATAACAGTATCAATTTCAATATCATTATCCTTTTCTCTATCTATATCTATATCAGTCACACTTGTGCACAAAAAAGCACACTTGTGCACAAGTGTGCTTCTATGGAGTAAATTGCTGAAACGAAACGGACGGAAAGATGTCATTGTTTGTCACCGGAAAATGTGCTATATTGCTATTGTGGACCTGTGCGAAAAGCACGGGTCTTTTCTGTCACAAAAGCTGTTTGACACGGAAAGGAGCGGTAAAATGGCGGGAAGAAGAAAGAGATCTGCCGACAGGGAAGAGATACTCGAATTTCTGACGGCGGTGATGCGCAACGAGGAGCTAAGCGACAAAGACCGTATGAGTGCCGCATTCAAGCTCGGCAGATATCTCGGACTTGAAACGGGAAGTGCAGATGAAGACGGTTCACCGAGGGTGCTGATATATGACGGAAATCAGACGGATCAACTTTAACTCGCTGATAGCGCCCTCATTTCACGCAGTTCACCTTGATATCGCGGAGAACGGGCATACACACTATGCCTTGTGCGGGGGAAGAGGAAGCTGTAAATCATCGTTCGTGAGCCTTGAGATCGTAAGAGGGATAATGGCGGACAGCACGGCTAATGCCGCCGTTATACGAAAGATAGGCAGGACGCTTCGTGAAAGCGTTTACGAACAGATACTCTGGGCAATAGATATGCTTGGTGCTTCCGACCTTTGGGACAGTCGTGTTAGCATTCCGGAGCTTATCTACAAGCCCACGGGGCAGCGGATAATCTTCCGCGGTGCAGACGATCCGCGAAAGTTCAAGTCGGTGAAATGCGCTTCCGGGTATATTAAGTACATCTGGTATGAGGAAACGGACGAGTTCAGCGGGATAAAGGAGATAGACGTGATAAACCAGTCGCTTATGAGAGGGAGCGGCTCTTTTTTCTGTTTTTACACCTACAACCCGCCGTGTTCGGCTTCCGAATGGGTGAACCGCGAGTTTTCGGTTCCGCGTCCGGACAGGCTTTTTCACAGGAGCGATTACCGTGAAGTTCCGTCCGGCTGGCTCGGAGAAGCTTTTATTGCGGAAGCGGAGTATCTGAAACGGGCTGACCCGAAGCGGTACGCAAACGAGTATCTTGGCGAGATGACAGGCACAGGTGCGGAGGTGTTCACGAATGTAAGGCTTGAAGCGATATCCGATGAAAAGGTGCATAGCTTTGACCGCACATACCGCGGCATTGACTGGGGATACGGCGCAGACCCGTTCGTGTATATCGGCACGGCTTACGAGCATGCACCGAGGACTTTGTACATCTACCAGGAGTTTTACCGCTGCGGCGCGCGTTTTGACGAGATAGCGGGAGCGATAAAGCCGCTTGACCCGCAGAATCTTGTGATAACGGCGGACAGTGCGGAGCCTCGTTCCAATGACGAACTCCGTGCAAGGGGGATAATTATCCGCGCTGCGAAGAAGGGTCAGGGCTCGGTGGAATACGGGATACGGCGCTTATGCGATCTGAACGCGATAATCATTGACCCGGTGCGCTGTCCGAACGCGGCGCGGGAATTTACCGGCTACAAGCTTGACGAGGACGGTCACGGCGGATTCCGGAGCGGTTTTCCCGACCGTGACAATCACACGATAGACGCGGTACGGTATGCGCTTGAAGAGCGTTTTACCCGCCGTGCGGTAAGCAGCTTTGACAGAAGGAAGATAGGACTTTAAGGCAGAAGAAAGGCTCGGACTGCGGCAGGGAAGCATGCAGTCCAAGCCGGATCACAGGAGAAACATATATGTTTACGATTCCGGAAAACACAAAGATAACGCCGCAGCTTGCGGTAAAGTTCATACTGAAACACGAGCTGGGGAATGACAGGCTTGACCGCCTTTACAGCTACTATGTGGGCGATCACGATATTCTTTCCCGCTCGAAGGGGAGCGGAGCTTCCAACAATCGTCTTGTCTGCAATCACGCGAAGTACATCACGGACTGCACGACGGGCTATTTTCTCGGCTCACCGGTGAAGTATGTGAGCATGAGCGGAAAGGACATCTCGGCGGTAAAAGACGTGTTAAAGCGCTGTGACAGCGACACGCAGGACATTGATCTTGCGCGTTTCGGCTCGATATTCGGGGTATCTTTTGAGATGCTGTACATGACGGAGGACGGTGAGATAAAGCTTGCGAGCCTTGACCCGCGAAGTGCGTTTGTGGTGTACGATGACACAGTCGGTCAGAAGCCCCTGTTCGGCGTGTATTATATGCCGGTCAGCGGAAGTGACGGCTACCGCACGGGTTACAGGGTCTATCTCTGCGACAGGAGCACTGTCCGCGAGTTTTTCACTACTCCGTCATTCACAATAACGCAGGAGAGCGCGCCCTACGATCATTATTTCGGGGACGTGCCGATGATCGAGTATTACAACAACTGGGATCTCCAGGGCGACTTTGAGCAGGTAACGACGCTTATTGACGCATACAACACGCTCCAGTCCGACCGCATCAACGACAAGGAGCAGTTTGTTGATTCGCTTCTTGTCATAAAGGGGCAGATACTTGGGGACACGGAAGAAGAGGAAGCGAGCACATTCAACGCGATAAAGAAGTACGGTGTGATGACGATGGACGACACGGGCGATGCGAAGTGGCTCACGAGGCAGTTTGACGAAAGCTCGGTAGATATCCTGCGCCGTTCGCTTGAGAGCGATATCCACAAATTCAGCGGAGTACCGTGCCTCAGCGATGAGAGCTTCTCCGGCAACAGTTCCGGCGTAGCGATGAAGTACAAGCTTCTTGCGTTCGAGCAGATGACGAAGATAAAGGAGCGCTACTTCACCGAGGGGTTGAAGATAAGGCTCGGACTTATCTCGAATGCGCTTGACGTTCTCGGATTTGCAAAGGTTGACACTTCGGATATCCGCATAGTCTTCACCCACGATCTCCCCGAGAACGAAGCCGAGATCGCGCAGACCGTCAGCCTCCTCAAAGATATCCTCACTAAGGATCAGCTCGTAAAGCTCCTCCCCTACGATATCTCCGATTGAGACTGTCGCTTGCGCTCGAGAAGGGTCGCTGTCGCTCGAGAAGGTCGCTGTCGCTCGAGAAGGTCGCGCACGGCGCTCGAGAAGGTCGCACACGGCGCTCGAGACTTGGGGAAAACCTTTCTGAAGAAAGGTTATTCCCCAAACCCCTTTCCAAAGACTTTTAATCGCTCCGCATTTAAGTGAGAGGGTTATCACAACAGAACGAAAGCCTGCTGAAAGTGTAAATTTTCAGCAGGCTTTTTGTTTTTATGAATGGAATCTTCGCCAACCCCACTGCGTTTCTCGCTACACTCGCCCATAGAAGCGCGCTCTGAAATACTGCATTAATTTAGGGTGTCCAGCCCCCTTTTTTAAAGGGGGTTGGCGGGGTCCGGGGCAGCGCCCCGTCTCTGAAATCTCTCTAAAATCTCTCTGAAAGTCTCTTCTGAAAAACGCGTCCACGGATCCAAGGCGGAGCCTTGGTCTGGTCTGGGACGAAGTCGCCAGCGGGGCTTGGGGCGGCGCCCCATCAGCCGAAGGCAGTAGCAGAGTCCCAACCGCCGAAGGCAGAAGATATAGAAGAGACTTACAAAAAGGTTCAGCGTTTCTCTTGATCTCTCTCCCCGTTCTCTTTTTAGTTTTCTGCGATATTGACATTTAGGCGTATTTGATATATAATAAAAGTTAGTAATTTTACAAATCGGAGCATGAAAAATGATAGAAACCATTGTTATAGACAGCATCGACGGGATAATGAAGCTCATCTCGGAGCAGAAGTACAATCCCGACATCAACCGCGTCCGCAGTCCCTACTTCTACCGCGGAATGCCCGACTCGTCATACAAGCTAACCACAAGCCTCCGGCTCAACTGCAAGCACCTGCACAAAGAGCTTGAACCGGCAGTCCTCCGGAACTTCAACAAGTACGCCTGTATCGCGGACCCCACGCTCAGCGAGTCGATCTGGAAGCAGATGATGATAGGTCAGCATCACGGGCTCCCCACAAGACTTCTGGACTGGACATACTCACCGCTGATAGCGCTCCATTTCGCCCACTCCGAGCGCAACTTCGACAAGCTCGACAAGCGTGACTGCGTGGTATGGAGATTCGATATGCAGAGCGCAAACAAGAACCTGCCGAGAAGATACCGGGACGCCCTCAAAAGACAGCATTCCTTTGTGTTCAGCGTAGATACACTCACCTCGATCGTTGACAGCATCGAGCAGTACGACATTGATATGGGAGCGGAAGCATTCGTGAATATAGAGCCCCCTTCCGTGGATCAGAGAATAATCAACCAGTACTCCTTCTTCTCGATCATACCGGCGGGAATAGAGGACATCGAGGATTTCCTCGAAAAGCATACAGACCATACTGTCCGGTACATAATCAGAAAAGAAATACGCTGGGCAGTCCGCGATATGCTCGATCAGTTCAATATAAGCGAGAGAATACTTTATCCCGGACTTGACGGGCTCTCGACTTCTCTTGCAAGACACTATTTCGTGCGAAACAATCAGAACGGAGACAAGGACTATGAAGATAAGACTTGAAAATCTGACGAAAAAATTCCCGAACCGCGGTAAAAAAGGCGGAGACGACGTAGTTGCAGTCGATAACTTCAACTTCGAGATACCCGACGGAAAGCTGATCGGACTGCTCGGACCCTCCGGCTGCGGAAAAAGTACGGCGCTTAACCTTATCTCCGGACTTGAGACCCCTACGTCCGGCAGGATATTCTTCGATGACGAGGACGTGACCGATGTAGCCGTAGAGAACAGGGGAGTGGGGCTCGTATTCCAGAACTACGCCCTTTACCCGCATCTCACGGTGCTGAAGAATATTATGTTCCCGCTGGAGAACCTCAAAGGCGCCAAGAAACTTCCGAGAGAGAGAATGATAGATAAGGCGTATGAAGCTGCAAGACTCGTACAGATCGAGGAGCTTATGGACAGAAAGCCGAGCGAGCTGTCCGGCGGTCAGCAGCAGCGTGTAGCTATCGCAAGAGCCCTCGTGAAGCGTCCGAGAGTGCTTCTCCTTGACGAACCGCTCTCAAACCTTGACGCGAGACTCAGGCTCCAGACGAGAGAGGAGATCCGCCGTATCCAGCGTGAGACCGGCATCACCACGATCTTCGTAACTCACGATCAGGAAGAGGCTATGAGCATTTCCGATCTCATCGTTGTTATGAAGAGCGGAAAGATACAGCAGATAGACAAGCCGCAGAATGTTTACGACGATCCGAAGAACCTGTTCGTTGCGAAGTTTCTTGGAACTCCCGCGATAAACGTGTTTGTGGGCTCGGTAAAGCATGGACGCATTTTTATAGGCGACGATGCGGTCATGCAGATAAAGGGTGTAGAGAATACCGCGATATATGCCGGAATAAGACCGGAGGGATTTATTCCCGATGATAACGGCGGACTTAAATGTCTGCTGAAAGGCGTTGAAGTAATGGGACGCGATACGAGCATTCTTTCCTCGCACTATGCGCAGGAGGGTGAGCTGATACGTTCGATAGTTGAGTCTGAAGAAGCATTTAGCATCACGGCTTTGGATGATATGATCGATAAAATTATTGATCCCGTGCACTCCAGATCTGATAAACTACACGAGGTTCGTTTCTCGGTAAAGCCGAAAAAGCTCTTTATTTTCGACCGCGAGACGGAGGAACGCATCTACTACAAGACGGTTTAACGGAGGGATTATGAAGAAAAACAGTTTCAAGGCATGGCTTTACCTGCTGCCGGCGCTGATATTCCTCGGCGTGTTCATGCTCTATCCTCTGATTGACGTTCTGATCTACTCTGTTGAGGAAGGCTACAATTCCGCGTCGCAGACCTCTTTCGGCATAGGCTCCTACAACTTTTCATACGTCCTGCATGACCCCTATTTCATGCAGGCGCTTCAGAACACGTTCCTGCTGGTTATCATAACCGTGCCGCTTTCAACGGGATTTGCGCTTCTGATATCCCTCGGGCTTACGTCGATAAAGAAGCTCCGCAACCTGTTCCAGACGATATACTTTCTGCCCTATGTGACGAATACGCTTGCTGTCGGACTTGTATTTATGATACTTTTCAAGAAAACGGCGTATTCCGACGGACTTGTGAACGCGCTGATAAGCATATTCGGAGGGCAGTCCGTTGACTTTATCGACGGACCTTACTGGGCGAAGATGTTTGTGCTGTGCCTGTACACGATCTGGATAGTGCTCCCGTTCAAGATACTGATACTCACAAGTGCGCTGGCTTCCGTGAACGAGATGTATTACAAGGCTGCGCGCGTTGACGGCACATCAAAGTTCAGAACATTCACGCGCATAACGCTTCCGATGATCTCGCCGATGATATTCTACCTTGTGATAACCGGCTTTATCGGCGCATTCAAAGCGTACAGCGACTCGGTAGCACTTTTCGGCACCGACCTCAACGCGGCGGGAATGAACACGATAGTCGGATACATCTACGATATGCTCTACGGCGACAGCGGCGGATATCCGTCCTATGCGTCGGCAGCGGCGATAATCCTGTTTGTGATAGTGCTTACCATAACGGTGATAAACCTTATGATAAGCAGGAAAAATGTGCATTACTGAGGACAGCGACATGAACGAAAACAATACTGCTAATACTGCTCCGGCAGCTGAACCTAAGAAAAAGAAGAGCTTTCACGTTATGACGGTGATAGTTTACATACTGCTGTCGCTGTGGGGGATACTTGTGCTGTTCCCGTTTTACTGGATGCTGCTCACCTCCGTGAAGGACTACGGCGCCTACAGTTCGGAATACGTTCCCCAGTTCTTCACCCTTTCGCCTACCGCGGACAACTACGTCGAAGCATTTTCGGCTGTGCCGCTGGGTCAGTACTTTCTGAATACGCTGATATTCACGATCATCACCACGGCTATGATGCTCCTTGTAACGATCCCTGCCGCATTCGCATTCTCGCGGCTTGAATTCCGGGGCAAGAACCTTGTATTCACGCTGTTTCTTGCGCTTATGATGATACCGAACGAGCTTGTTATAATCACGAACTTCCAGACTATAACCGATCTCGGAATGCGCAACACATTCAGCGGTCTGATACTTCCGTCGGTGACGTCGGTATTCTTCATCTACCTGCTGAAAGAGAACTTCGAGCAGATACCGGACGAACTGTACAAGGCGGCGAAGGTTGACGGAACATCGGATTTCAGGTATCTCACAAAGGTGATGATACCGATATGCAAGCCGACGATAATCACGATAATAATTCTGAAAGTGATCGAGTGCTGGAACTCGTATGTGTGGCCGCGCCTCATCACCGATGACAAGGCGTACTACCTCGTTTCCAACGGTATTCAGGAGATACGCGAGAACGGCTTCGGACGCGAGAACATACCAGCTATGATGGCGGCGGTAGTCGTTATCTCGGTGCCGCTTATCGTGCTGTTCGTAATATTCAGAAAGAAGATCATGGAAGGCGTTTCACGGGGAGGAACAAAGGGATGAGATTTGCAGGAAAAGCGGCTGCCGTATTCTCGGCTGCGGTCATGCTGGTAACATCTCTGTCCGGCTGCCACGGGTCCCGTGCATCTGACAGGTTCGAGATACCGGCGCAGCTTGACGAAAGCCGGAGCATAGAGATAACGTTCTGGGCGAAGAACGATACCAACAAGACCCAGACCGACATTTACAGGAAAGCGATTGAAGATTTTGAATCCTGCTATCCGAATATCACCGTGAATATGCGGCTTTACACGGATTACGGCAAGATCTACAACGATGTTATCACCAACATACCCACAAGGACAACGCCCGATGTGTGCATCACCTATCCCGATCACATAGCGACATATATGACCGGCGAGAACACGGTGGTACCGCTGGACAGTCTCATGGACGATCCGAACTACGGGCTTGGCGGTTCGCAGGTGAAGTTTGACGCTCCCGCAAAAGAGGACATGATACAAAAGTACACCGACGAGTGCGTTCTTTCCGGACAGCACTACGCGATGCCGTTCATGCGCTCCACGGAAGCCTGCTATATCAACAAGACTATGGTTGAGGCGCTGGGATATGAGGTGCCGGACGTGCTGACGTGGGACTTTATCTGGGAAGTCTCGGAAGCGGCAATGGCAAAGGACGAGAACGGCTTATTCAAAATAAACGGACAGAAGGTAATGATACCGTTCATATACAAGTCCACGGACAATATGATGATACAGATGCTGAAGCAGAAAGGCGCGGGCTACTCCGACGCGGCAGGAAACATCGGTCTGTTCAGCGACGAGACGAAGGAGATACTTGAAACGGTGTCCGAGCATACCGCGACCGGCGCTTTCTCCACATTCAAGATCTCCAGCTATCCCGGCAACTTCCTCAACGCGGGGCAGTGCATCTTCGCTATCGACTCGACGGCAGGTGCAACGTGGATGGGAAGCGGCGCGGGTCACCAGGATATCAGCGCTGACGCTATCGTGGATTTTGAAACGGTAGTGCGCCCGATACCCCAGTTCAACACTGCCGCACCGACAATGATATCACAGGGACCGTCTATCTGCCTTTTCAACAAGGACGATCCCCAGCAGGTACTTGCTTCATGGCTGTTTATGCAGTATCTTCTCACCAACGATGTGCAGATAGCCTACGCAAAGACGGAGGGGTATATCCCGGTAACATCGAAGGCGCGCACCGCTGCCGAATATGCCGAGTATCTGTCGCTGAGCGGAACCGACAACGACGAGCATTACAGGGTAAAGATAGATGCGACGCAGCTTCTCCTGCATAATATAGGAAATACGTTCATAACGCCGGTATTCAACGGCTCTGCATCGCTCCGTGATGCAGCGGGCTATCTCATAGAGAGCACAGCCAAATCCACACGGCGCAAGGAGAAGATCAACGACGCGTACTTTGAGAAGCTGTACAGTGACACGGAGTCGCTTTACAGGCTTGACAGCATATCCGCAGAGGGCAAGGCTGATCTCGGTGAGCTGCCCTCCGGCGCAGTCGCGCTGATCGTCGTGCTTGTCATTGTCTGGCTCGCAATAGCGCTGTTCGCGCTTGTCAGATCGCTCATAAGCAAGAGAAAAAGAGACAAAAAAGAGAGAAAATAGAGAGAGAATAGAGAGAGAATAGAGAGAGAATAGAGAGAGAATAGAGAGAGAATAGAGAGAGAATAAAGAGGGGGCTCTGCCCCCCAACCCCCCGCCAGCCCCCTTTAAAAAAGGGTGCTGGACACCCTAAACTGATGCAGTATTTCAGAGTTCACAGATATGGGCGAGTGCAGCGAGAAATGCAGTGGGGTTGGCAATATTTCAGTCAGACTAACTACCCGAGGTGCTGTCGTTGCCGTTTTATATGCGCGCATCGTGCGCGCTCTTGGCGGCAACTACCATTGCATCGTGCAATGCACCCGTCAATAGAAGAGTGTCGCTACGCATTCGCAGCGGCGCGTCCGCCGCCAGTGGGGCTGGAGAAGACTCCATTCAGAAAATAACAAGAAAACAGCTTACAGAGAATTTCTGCAAGCCGTTTTTTATTATACATCGCAGAGAATAACTAACCGAGGTGGCGTACCTGTCAATAGAAGAATGTCGCTACGCATTTCGCCGCGGGGCGTTCCCCGCCCCGCTTAGTTTGGGAAGCAGGAGATCGAGACTTGCTTGTTGTCCCAGTTAGCGGTGTAGGTGAAGTCGTTTGTGTTATGCTCGTTCACCTTGATAGTTCTGCGGACTTCGATAGTATTGATAAATTTGCTGTTTACGTCGTAAACCTTGATGCGGAATATGTTCGGGTTTTCAAGGTCACGGCGGAGCGTCGTGAGAAGCACATAGCGGTTGTAGCAGTTCCCGTCGTCGCCCTCCCAGAAGAGCTTTGTTACGATCGGAGTACCTGTTGCGAGAATGCCCTTGACTCTGCTGAACTCGGAATCGCTGTTGAGCGAGAAGGAGCTGCCCTTATCGCGGAAAGACTCGTAGTAATGTATCGCGCGGAGCATCTGGTAGTCGTTCTCGCTGTACTTTGTGCGGATAGTGGAGAGGTTGTGGTTGGGAACGAGGATCTCGGACTTTGTCCAGCCTGTACCGGGTTCGTCGTAGGGTATCGTGATCTTGCTCCAGCCCTTTTCCTGTGAAGCTTTCGCATCTTCCGAGCGAACTTTGAGAGTATCGCCGCTGCTCAGGAAGTTGAGATAGTTCTCTGGTTTGAGCCACGGTTCCTGCATAAGCTGGAGAATGACTTTGCGCAGGGGCTCGGTGGTATCTATCGTGGAGCCTTCAAAGGTGTAGGAGATATTTGCATCTGCATTTTCCGCTTCCTGGGGAACCACATTTCTGAACCAGTCTCTTGCAAGAGAAACCATACCGAAATCGAGGGTAGGGCAGTCGGGGGATTTGAAGTTCTGGAAGCTGAATCCGTTGAAATCCGGGTCAAAACCGGTATCGAAGAGTGTGTAGCTGTCGGGGGTCCCGTCGAGGTCATCGTCCACGATATCGTCCTTCATGGAAGCAATCATAGTCGAGTAAAGACCTTCGAGAATATTCGCCTCGGATATCGGGTAGTAGTCACCGCCGGTGCTTTCAGCGATCTTTGTGAGAAGCTCGGTATCGACTTCATCACCGAGACCGATCGTCATAATGGTGACATTCTTCGCTTTTGCAAGGCTTACGATATCGTTCACGGTGTAACCGCCTGTATCGGTGGAGATACCGTCTGTGAGCAGAACGATGATATTACGCTCGCTCTTGGTGGCATCTGTGAAGTAGCTGAGACCCTGCATAAGCGCGATCTCAACGCTTGTTCCGTCGAATCCGGGGCCTAAATTGCGTATGGAGTTGATCGCGGGTATAAGGTGGGACTTATCCGCATCAAAGTCACAGATATGATTGAAATCGTAGGTGAAGGTTGAAAGCGCGAACTTGACAGTCTTGTCGAGACCGGTAACGAGGTTGCGTGCGAATGACAGGCGCTTGAAGTTGACATCGCTTTCTTTCGATGTGGACTGAATGGACTTGGGGTACATCGAGCCGGAGTTGTCTATAAGCAGGTGAATGTTCATTACACCGCTCTCATAAGCAAGCGCAGCCTGGTGGATAACGTTCTCGGCGCCGAGTACGAAAACGCCGTTTGCGTGCAGGTCACAGCTTACGGTGTGGTTATCCTCGTTTACCGTACCGCCCACAGGCGTGTATTTTTTGAGGTAGGGATCGAACTGGTAGATACGCAGGTTGTTTGTGGTGATGCCTGCGGTTGTGAGAACGGCGGGGTCATAGTTGAAGGAGATAGTAGCATTGTCGAATCCGCCGTCGCAGTAAAACTCGTAGGGAGCGGTGATAGCGCCGGCATTTGAAGTAACTGCATTAAGCATGAGCTTATCCACGGTAGCGCCGTAAATACCGCCCTTGCCGGAAACATTTACTGTACCCTCACCGAAGTTCATTTCGCGTGAGAACTTTCTTTCGGAGTCTTTTGTAACGCCGTCGGTGATGAGGTTGGTGGGATCGAGACCTGCGCGGACTTCGACACCGTCCTTGATGCCGTCGCCGTCTGTATCTGCGAGATTAGGATCGGAAAGGAAGTTGGTTTCTGCGCTGTCAATAAGACCGTCCGCATCGGAATCGGCGGAAATAACATTTGTTTTTCCGGTGATCTCATCGCCGTTTTTAAGCATATCGCCGTCGTAATCGCCGTCTGCATCGAGCTCCTCAACGGAATTATATGTATCGGGATAGAATTTATTGAAATTATATTTAAGTGCTGCGATCTTATTATCCTCGTTTGCCTTGATCGCAAGGTAGATTAGAATACCTCCGAGAACAACAACGATTGCTGCTATTGCGATGATAACTGTTTTTGCTTTGGAAGAGCCAGTGTCGTTGACTGCATATTTGTTGCGCGCCATTTAATGAGATTCTGCCTTTCGTGTGATAAATATGTATGCTGTATTGTGGAGTGGTTGTAAATTATATTATAACATATTTGGAGCGCAAGGTCAACGGAAAAAGCGTTTTCCCGGCATTTTTAGTAATTTTGATGTATTTCTGTGTTTAATTTGCACAACCCACCAATAAACAAATTCACAATGCACAATTCACAATGCACAATTATGGAGCGCGCTCTGCGCGCATATCTGAATCGTGACGAAATTACTTGATGATAGATACAGATTTAGTATAAAATGCAATGGGGTTTGTGAAGACTCTATTTGTAAAAAATGAAATCTTCGCCAACCCCACTGCGTTTCAATCGGCAGCTGCCCATAGCTGTGAACTCTGAAATACTGCATCGGTTTGGGGGGTCAAGACCACTTTTTCAAAGGGGGATTGCGGGGGGTTGGGGGGCGGCGCCCCCTCTCTGAAATCTCTTAAGTCTCTCTCCGAATCTCTCTGAAATCTCTCAAGTCTCTCACGACAGCACGAGACTGCGGAAGTGGTCTCCGCGCTCCTCGAAGTTCTTATAGAACCCGTAGCTTGCTGCGGCGGGGGAGAGCAGGCAGATGTGCTTTGTCACGAGCTTGGCATAAGCCACAGCGTCGGCAAGATCGGCGGCATGGTAGATATTGCGTTTTGAGGCATCGAGCAGAGGTTCAATTTTATGCCCGCTGTCCGGGAGCAGAAGCACATTCGCTATGTCTGACGCATTCAGAAAATCCACAAGCTCGGTGTAGTCTATGCCCCTGTCCATTCCGCCGACTATGATCGTGTCAACGCCGTCGAATGCGCGGACAGCGGCAATAGCCGTGCTGGGGCAGGTGCTTATGCTGTCATTTATATACGTCACATTTTTCACCGTGCCGATGTTTTCAAGCCTGTGCTTAAGCCCGTCGAATGACGCGACAGCCGGAAGTATCGCTTCGTCCGCGCAGCCGAGCATCTTCGCCGCGCAGACAGCTATCCCGATATTGTAGAGATTGTGCCTGCCGAGGAGCTTCGTTGTGAATGTGTACGGCTCGCCGTTAATGAAAACGGTGTTCCCGTCAAGGAAGATGTCGGCTCTCCCGTCAAGGCTCGCTGTCGTCACTTCGGACGGTATCCCTGCGCAGACGAGAGACTTGTTTATTATCAGCCTGTCGGTCTTTCGCTGGAAGCGGTAGATGTTCTCCTTTGCCTTCCTGTACGCGTCGAAGCCGGTGTAGTGGTCGAGATGCTCCTCAAACAGGTTGAGATATACCGCGATATCCGGCGAAGCCTGGACATATTCGAGCTGGTGGCAGGACATCTCGCAGACGATGACCGTGTTCGCGGTAAGATCGGGTATGCAGTCAAGGGGCGGTACGCCGATATTTCCGATAAGAAGCGCGTCAATACCGCAGCTCCGCAGTATGTGGAATATCAGCGAAGATGTGGTGGATTTGCCTTTTGTGCCGGTAATGCCGATCACCGTGTTTTCGCAGAAACGCAGCAGAAGATCGGTCTGGCTGGTTATCCTTGCCTTTACATTGTCCGGAACAAGGTCGAGCAGCACGACGCCCGGCGCTTTCATAATTATATCGAACCGGTCAAGGCAGTTCAGATAATCCTCGCCGTATATCACCTCGATACCGTCCGTTTCAAGGCAGGAAACATCGTTCCTGTCGGCTATGGTTATATTGCAGCCGAACTTCTTCAGCAGGGACAGTGTGGAGCGTCCCTCGCGTCCGAATCCGAGTATCAGCACATTTTTCCCGCGGAAGAATTCCGCAAGCTTTTCGTAAAACGTGTTCATTAAGCGTCTCAGTCCTTTGCTTCCTCTTTCGTGAGCAGTCCGATAAGCTCTTCCGGCACAAAGTTGTTTCTGTCGAAGAAGCTGTCAAGGCTCACGGGTCTCTCCGGCTCGGCGGAGATATATCTTTTCAGCAGGAACGGCACATGACCGTTCTCTCTGCGTTTATATGCGTTGTAAAGCGCAAGCTGCACCTCGTCGCGGGTACCGACGCACTCAAAAGGCTTGTCGCGGTCGGGATATACCAGCCCGTCGAACAGGTCGGTGAACGCCGGATCATCGAGCATCTCCGAGCCGAAAATGCCTTTAAGATCGCCGTCGTCCAGAAATGCCGACAGCATGATATACACATACAGGCATTTCGCACACTTTCCGCACCAGGAATCCGTCTTTGAGCCGGCATTGCAGCTTCTGAAAACGGGGAGGTACTTCGGGTACTGCACGAATCTCTGTGCTATCTGCCATTCGCTCCAAGGGCGCAGGAGGCTGAAATAATCGGGCGGGACGGTGAGCCACTTTGCGCAGTATTCACGGAAATCCTGCTCGAACTCCGTGCTTTTGCTGTACTGGTGGTTTACTCCGGTGCCGTTCACGTTGCCCTCGTTCGCGCTGCTCTCATTTGAAAGCGCGATGTACTTCTTTCCGGTGATGAGCGCCGAGAGGTATGACGAGAACGCAACTATCGCTGAGAAAGGGGTATGCCCGTTGAGCCAGCCCTCCGCGTTCCTGCGGAGAAGTTCCGGGTGTATGGAGCGTTTCAGTCCGACAATGCGTTCATCGGCGTAACCCGCCGTGTGTGCGCAGTCGAGCGTGGTTTTGCGGGGATTTATGATGTAGCAGAGGTTGTCGTCCTGCATACCTTTCAGCAGTTCGAGGGTAACGATGCTGTCCTTTCCGCCGCCCACGGGGATAAGTGCGCCTTTGCGCTCTCCGCTGAACGGGTCGGTGAAGCGGGGGACATCGCAGTTATCCGCTTCTATGCGCATGAAGCTGTCGATGTCGGTATCAATGCCGTTGCGGTAGAAGAATTCACCGAGCCCGCCGAAATAAAGCTTCTTCCACCACTTTATCTGCTCCCCGTTCAGAGCGCCGCACTTTACCTGCACAAGGGGAGGGCAGGCGCATTTCCAGTAGCTCACAAGCTCGGTCATTCCTATCGAGAATATCACATACTCAATTAGCTCCCGCGGCATATCCGCCGGTATTTTAAGCCCGTTCCACTTCCAGGAGGGGAGAAATTCATATTCCCCGATCGTGAAGCGGAAGGAGAATCCCTCGTCGTTTATGTCATAGCTGTGGTAGATGAAAACGGGGTATTTTTCGCGGAGTTCCGAAAATTTATCCAAAAAAACACTTCTTTCCCTTATATCATTTTGCTTTTAAGAAGCTCAAACAGGTATATGGCATTAGGTCTCTGGTGCGGGAAACCGCCTCCTCTGACCTCATCCGAGAACGTCAGATAAAGATCCTTTGTGCCTTTCTCCGTGAGAAAACTGAATTCAATTATGTACTGTCCTTTGCCGGAATCGTTGAAGTCGCTGTACATCACGGTGTCAAGCGTGTAGTATTCCACGTAGCTTGAATATTCATTGAATCTGTAAAGAATGATCCTGTCGTAGTTTGTCACAGTCACATAGGCGTATTCGCTTGTGCGTCCGCCTACGCGCTTGCTTTCGCATTTAACCGCGGCGAGGATAGGGCAGAGGCTTGACTCGCCCGATATAAGAAGCGGCATGATCGATTTTGTCATTGTTGATTCCGAGATCTCCATAAACAACCTCCGTTTTCATGATCCTGTTCTTTTACTGCATTACATAAACCCGCCGTCAACACCGAGAACCTGACCGGCAGTGAAGTCATTGCTCTCAAAGAACCGGGCAGCGTGTGAGATATGCTCCGGCGTTCCAATGCGCATGAGGGGCGTTGAGTCTTTCAGCTCCTGCATCTCTTCCGCTGTGAGGTGTCCGTTCATGGGGCTTTCGATAACTCCGGGAGCAATGCAGTTCACCCTTATCCCCGACGGTCCGAGCTCTTTTGCGAGAGCCTTTGTGAATCCGATGATACCGGCTTTCGCGGCGGAGTAGGGAACTTCGCAGGACGCGCCGTACACTCCCCATACCGAGGAGATGTTTATGATGCAGCCCTTATGCGCCCGTATCATTCCCCGGCTTATCTCACGGGTAAGGCGCATCGTGCCGGTAAGATCTGTGCTTATCATTCTGTCCAGCTCTTCGTCCGTAACGTCCGTGAACAGCTTTATCTGCGCTATCCCCGCGTTGTTTATCAGCAGTGAGCATTCCTTCGCCTGTTCCGCGAGGGCATATATATCCTCCGCTTCCGAAAGATCGCATCTGACCGGCTTTGCGCCGTACTCCGAATGCAGTTTTTCAGCCTGTGCGCTGTCGGTATTGTAGGTGAAAACAACATCATAGTCTGCGGCGAATTCACGGACGAGCGCTGTTCCGAGAGCACCTGTCCCGCCGGTAATGAGCGCGGTCCTCTTACCCATTATATTTCACCCTGCCTGACCGATATTCCGTTATCGTCTGCGGAAAGCAGTATCTTTGCCGGAGTATTCTCCTCCGCGTCGATGATGAGATTTGCGATATTATCCTCGACTTCCTCGCGGATAACGCGGAGAATGTCGCGTCCGCCGTACTTTCCGCCGTGGGACTTCTTTGCGATATATTTGTACGCGCTGTCGTCGATCTCAAGGGTGATGCCGTTCTCACCGAGCGCCTTTATGGTGTCGGCAAGCTGGAGCTTTGCGATATCGGCATAGTTCTCTTCGGTAAGGGGCGAGAATACCACGACTTCGTCCACGCGTCCGAGGAACTCGGGGCGCAGGAAATCCTTCAGCGCCTTCATTGCCTTTTCCTTGGACATATCGCCGGCGGTCTTGCCGAATCCCATTCCCGACTCTCCGGTAGAGGAACCGGCATTCGAGGTCATGCAGATTATGGTGTTCTCGAAGTTTACCTTCTTGCCGTGGGAATCGCTTATCCTGCCCTCGTCAAGTATCTGGAGCAGTATATTCATAACGTCCGGGTGAGCCTTCTCGATCTCATCGAAAAGTATCACGGAGTAGGGTCTTCTGCGCACCTTTTCGGTGAGCTGACCGGCATCGTCGAATCCCACATATCCGGGAGGCGAACCGATGATCTTGGAGACGCTGTGCTTCTCCATATACTCGGACATATCGAGGCGGATAAGCGGTTCAACTCCGCTGAAAAGTTCCTCGGACAGCACCTTTACGAGCTGTGTCTTTCCGACGCCGGTAGGGCCTACGAAGATGAAGGAAGCGGGTCTGCGCTTTGTGGTGAGGTTTACGCGGGTGCGCTTTATCGCTTTTGCCACCTTTTCGCAGGCTTCGTCCTGTCCGATGATCTTTGATTTCAGCACATTCTCAAGCTTTGCAATCTTTCTGAACTCGGTCTCCATTATCTTCTGCGCCGGGATACCCGTCCACATCTCGATCACGGTGGAGAGATCGGCGGAGGTGAGATGCACTTCGGAAACCAGCGGTTCAAGGCGCTTGATCTCCTCATCGTTCTTTGCGCGTTCCGTCTTTACCGCCGCAAGCTTCTCGTAGTCGATCTCGGATTCCTCCATGATCTCCTCTTCGCGCTTTGCAAGCTCCTTTTCGCGCTTTCTGCACTTCTCCATTGCGGTAAGATCTTCGCTCTTGATGCTTGCGCATGCCGATGCTTCGTCCAGCAGGTCTATCGCCTTGTCGGGGAGGAACCTGTCGGTGATATATCTCTCGGAGAGCGTTACGCAGGGCATTATAAGATCGTCGCCGATCTTTATCTTGTGATGCTCCTCGTAGTAGCCCTTTATCCCGCGCAGAAGCTCTGCCGTTTCGTCTATGGTGGGTTCCAGTACGGTCACGGGCTGGAAGCGGCGCTCAAGCGCGCTGTCCTTTTCGATGTGCTTGCGGTACTCGTTGAATGTGGTCGCACCGATCACCTGGAGTTCTCCGCGGGAAAGCGCTGGCTTGAACATATTCGCGGCGTTCATTGTCCCGTCGCTGTCGCCGGTGCCTACGAGGTTATGCACTTCGTCTATGAAGATGATGATGTTTCCGAGGTTCTTGATCTCCTCTATCAGCGACTTTACACGGCTCTCGAACTGTCCGCGGAACTGGGTGCCGGCAACAAGGGCGGTGAGGTCAAGCAGATAAAGCTCCTTGTCCTGGAGTCTGAACGGTACATTTCCGTCTGCAATGCGCTGAGCGATGCCTTCTGCGATAGCTGTCTTTCCGACGCCGGGCTCGCCTATGAGGCAAGGATTGTTCTTTGAACGGCGGGAGAGTATCTGTATAACGCGCTCGATCTCCTTGTCGCGTCCTATGATGCGGTCAAGCTTGCCGTTCTTTGCCTTTTCGGTGATGTTGGTGCAGAAGGTGTTGAGGAACTTGCGCTTCTTTGCCTGGGCAGCTTTTTTCTTCTCCTCGGCGTGCTTTTTGCGGTCAGCCTTTTCCCGCTCCTTTTCCTTTTTGACATCTTCCTCGCTTGCGGGAACTTCATTGGGAGTGCGTCCGCTCATATCGAAGAAACGCTGGAAGAAAGCGGGCATCGTACCGCCCTCCTTGAAGCCGTCAACTGCGTCGTCATCGTCGTCGTCCTCCGGAAATTCATCTCCGTCCTCATCATCGATGATCTCTGCGTCCTCGATATCTTCTTCGTCGTCGTTATCGGCGTCGGGATTGCCGAACAGCATATTTGAAGCGTTCTCGAAGTCGATATCCGAGATCCCCATCTGCTTGAGGTAGTTGTCCACCTGCGGGATACCGAGTTCCTTAGCGCATTTAAGGCAGTATCCGTTCTCGAATTTCTGTGTACCGCTCATACCCGACATAAAAACGACAGCGGGTCTTTTGCGGCATCTTGAGCACATCATATCCATAGTTGTATATTTCCTTTCTTGTAAGTGCTGTATTTAAGTCATATCTTGCCGATAAGGGCAAGGGGATCGAATGAGTACAGGTGTCTGAACAGGTAAGTCCTGTCAATCGTGTTCCGGTTCAGGAATACCAGCGAATCTCCGCAGAGGGAGATCAGCAGTTTTATTATAATGCACAGCAGGAAGATTATCACAAGACCCTCCACAAGTCCGAGAAGTGCGCCGAGCACTCCGTTCACAGATGACACGACGGGTATCTTGTTTATCACCTTTGTTGCGTTTGCGATAAGACCGAGTATCAGCATCACCAGCGCGAACAGTATGCAGAACATGATCGCCCGGAGCGGTATCATCACAGTCGGCGTTATGATATCGTCCATTATCCTGTCACCGAAGGTCTGATCCGCCACGGTGAGGATCGAGACGATGAAGCTGTAAACCGCGTCGGTGCTTCCGGCGGAAAGATCGCTTCCGAGGCTGCGGAGCGAGGGTGAGACTGTATCGGCAAGCTTGTCTCCGATATCGGTGAAAGCCCGCGTCACAGTCTGTGAAGTGAGGTTCGCGGCGATTATCCGGGCGAGAACGATATTTCCGAGCCCGTACTTGTTCACTTCGGTTTCGGTGACATCGAGATGCCCGAGCTTCACATAGGACCAGTCGAAGTATTCGTCGATGCCGAAGCCGGAAAGATCGGCGTACTGCACGCCGGTCCTTGTGAGATCGACTGCGGACATATCGAGATCGGCATGGCGCTTGTCATCGTACTTTATCTGTATATCCCGCAGATAAGTGCCGTTCACGAGAGCCTCGGACATATCTGTTTCGGACAGTCCCTTTATCATCTCTTTGTTTATCGAATCTCCGAGCTTTTCGCTCATATAATCCTCCACATTCGAGCGTATGAACGAATCGTATATCTTCTCGGATATAACGCCGTTGAACGCGAATGCGGCGATGAAAGCGGCAATTGCCGCCACAGCGCTGATAAGGACGGCAACTGCGCCCTTTTTGGCACCGCGGTAAAGGTTCGCAGCGAGTATGCCTAAAACGGCGATATCGAGGAACCAGAAGAACTCGCTTCCCATATTTTCTGTAAATTATCTCCTTTTATTATCTGTCATTCTGTGATTATAAGTTCACTCTCGGTGCGTGAGGTCATCTCTGTCTCTGCGGGGGCATTGCCGGCTTCCGCTTCCTCATCGTCCTGTGCTCTGTAAACATTTATCTTTCCTATCGTCTCGTAGCCGAGCATATAGAGGTTTCCGGATATCTTCACGAAATCTGAATAATCGTCCTCAGTCGTCTGAATGTATCTTTCTCCTATAAGCCCCTCATCGAATATCTTCACGCGGGAGCCTTCGAGAACGTAGATACCGCTTGTATCGCAGTACAGGCATGACGCGTTTGCCGAAACATAGGCAAGCGATATCGCAGCCGCAGTCTGATCGAGCTCGATCAGCACGCTCTTGTTGGTGGAGATATCGCTGTAATGCACGAGAACTCTGTCATCGCCTATATGGAAGTTCTTCAGTGTTCCGGAGTAGGCATAAAGCCCGTTCTGTTCGCCGGAAGCGGTACTGAGCGAGAGAATGCAGTTGTCGCAGACTGCGATGACCTTGTCTCTGTCCGCCGACAGTCCGCAGGGAAGGCTTCCTGTCCGGAGCGTGTACTTCCACAGCGGAGCTTCCGCCGATTTCACGGAGAAGCGGTAGAAATTCGTGAGGATATCGCCCTGGGAAGCGCTGACAGTGGAGACGATTATATGTTCCCCGTCTCCCTCCGAGCAGACCTGCATCACGTTCTCGTCCGCGAATTTCTTTGTATAGAGCCAGTTCCCGCCGTCATCGTAGATATAGAGGATATTTGCGTAGCGCTTGGACTGGGTGACTATCGCGGCGAGGCTGTCATCTCCCACCGACGCATAGACTATCTTATCTTCGAGAGCCTTCTGGTAGATAAGGCTGGATTTGCTGTAAAGGGCGAAGTTGTAGGCGAGTTTGTCGTAGAGGAGAATGCGTTTTTCGTTGGTAGTCTGTTCGGGGTGGCTGTAGCCGTGTTTGAGCGCGTAGTTCTGCGCACCGGACGTATCGTAAGCGTAGAGGTAGGTGTCGGTGAGCAGCGAGAAATTCTCGCCGAACCGCATTATCGAATATTCGCTGCTTCCGGGCAGCTCTATCGGGAATCCCACATCTTCGGTGGTTTTTGTCTCGACTTTTGAAGCTATTCCTCTGAGCGGTTCAAAGATAGTGGCGGCGTTCAGCCATACCAATATGACAGCGATAACTGCCAGCAGGAACACGATCAGCTTCAGCAGAAGCATACCGCGTTTCTTCTTTTTTCTGTATTTATTCAGATCTACGTTCTTGGGCTTTGCGGCAGTCTTTTCGCTGCCCGTAGCCTCTGCAAGATCGGGAACTTTCATTGTTTCACCTCTTGTTTTTTATAGAAAAATGCACAATGCACAATTCACAATGCACAATTGTGGAGCGCGCTCTGCGCGCATATCTGAATCGTGACGAAATTACTTGATATTGTTTACAGATAGATGCTGATTTGGTATCAGTTGTAGAAAACTTTGTTAAGGTAAAGTCCGTGCGGGGGTATCGTGATACCCGCATCGGTCCGTTCTCCCGTTTCAAGTGAGCGGATTATATCGGCTTCGGTGCGCTTTCCCTCGTTCAGGTATATCAGCGTACCTACCATTATCCGCACCATATTGTGCAGGAATCCGTCGCCGCTCACCGTGAATGTTACGGTATCGCCGGAGCGGGAAACATCGAATGCGCGGACGGTACGGACTGTAGATTTAAGGTGCTGTTTTGCTTCTGCCTTGCAGAAGGCGGAGAAGTCGTGGGTGCCGGTAAAAAGGTTTGCCGCGGCATCGAGTCTCTTCTCGTCCAGCGGGTATGGGTAGAACAGCGCGAGATCGCTTCCGAAGACGTCCTTGTGGGGAGCGTTGTTGACGATGTAGATGTATTCCTTGCCGTGAGCGGAGAAGCGGGCATGGAAATCCTCGTCCGCGTCCTCGCAGGACAGCACGGCGATATCGTCCGGGAGCATCTTATTCATAGCCCTCATAAGTCCGGGGCAGGGGATAGCGGAATCCGTCCGTGCGTTCAGACAGAACTCTCTTGCGTGGACTCCGGCATCTGTCCGTGAACAGCCGTGGGCTGTGATCTTACTGTTCATTATCCGGCTCATACAGTCCTCGACAAGCTGCTGAACGGTGATGTTGTTGTTCTGCCTCTGCCAGCCGTGGTAAGCGGAGCCGTTGTATGCAATGCAAATTTTCAGATTTCTCATTTTTTTGGAGACTTGGTGAACCTTTCAGGAACACGTAAATTTGAAGGACACTTCGTAAACAGAAGTTATGATCGACATTTGGGTGCAGCGTCACGCTGCCGCAGGTCAAGGGCGCGCAGCCCTTGTGCCGTCTGCAAAGACAGCGCGCAGGCGCATTTGTGAGTTTTCCGGGTTAAAACACGATGTTGTCGATTATTACAAAACCGAGGGTGCAGAGGGTGACTCCGGAAGCGTAGAGATCAAGCCGGGTGGCTTTGAGCTGACGGAGCTTTGTGCGCCCCTCACCGCCCTTGTAGCAGCGGCACTCCATAGCTGTCGCAAGCTCGTTCGCGCGCTTGAATGCGCTGATGAAAAGCGGGATAAGGATCGGTACCATCGCTTTTGCGCGGCTGAACACATTTCCGGTATCGAGAGCCGCTCCGCGTGCTTTCTGCGCCATCATGATCTTGTTGAGCTCCTCGATGAGCGTCGGTATGAACCGAAGCGCTATCGTCATCATCATTGCAAGCTCATGCACAGGGAAATGCACCTTTTTCAGCGGTGACAGAAGGCTCTCTATCGCGTCGGTCAGCACGATCGGCGAAGTGGTGTAGGTGAGGAGCGACATTCCTATGATAAGGAAAATTATGCGCACGATCATAAAGATCGAGGTCTCAACGCCTTTCGCGTAGATCGTGATGAAGCCGGTATCAATGAGCGGCGCATCGTCGCCTTTCACAAAAAGCAGGTTTAAAAGCGCGGTGAAAATGATTATCGCAAGCACGGGCTTTATGCTTTTGAGAATAAGCCTGAAGCTTATCCCGGACGCGGCATACACCATTACCATAAATATGCACGCTATCCCAAGCCCGTAGAAATTCTGCGCCACAAACAGCATCACCACATATATTATATCGAGCACGATCTTGAACCGGCTGTCCATACGGTGTATCACCGAGTTTCCGGGGAAGAACTGCCCTATCGTGATATCGTTAAGCATCTGTTATCTCCAGTATTCTTTCCTTTGCTCTGTCTGTTGTATATATATCGTTTCCGATATCCATGCCGTTTTTGGCAAGGATATGTGCGAGCCGGGAGATCTGCGGTATTCCGAGACCGACCTGCTCCAGCTCTTTCGTCCTGCTGAACACCGTGTCCGTGTCCTCGTAGCAGAACAGCCTTCCGCGGTTCATTACAAGTATCTTCTCCGCGTACTTCACTATATCCTCCATTGAGTGGGATACGAGAAGTATCGTGGTGCCGGAACTGCGGTGGTATTCGCTTATCTCGTCGAGCACCATGTCTCTGCCTTTCGGGTCAAGTCCCGCCGCAGGCTCGTCAAGTATCAGCACTTCCGGCTGCATGGCGATAACGCCTGCAAGCGCGACTCTGCGCTTCTGTCCGCCGGAAAGATCGAAAGGCGAGCGTTTGAGCAGCTCTCCGTCTATCCCCATAGCTTCCGCGGCTTTCCGCACGCGGCGGTCTATCTCATCTTCCGGCAGCCCCATATTTGTGGGACCGTAGGCGATATCCTTATATACCGTTTCCTCGAAAAGCTGATACTCGGAGTATTGGAAGACAAGCCCCGACATAAACCTTACCGAGCGGATATCGCTGCCTTTTGCCCAGATATCACGTCCCGCAATATAGACCTTTCCGTCCGTCGGTTTAAGCAGCCCGTTAAGGTGCTGTATGAGCGTGGACTTGCCGCTTCCGGTATGCCCGATCACGCCGACGAACTGACCTTTTGCGATGCTCACGCTTACATTGTCAACGGCGGTGGATTCAAACGGCGTACCTACGCTGTATTTGTATGTTAAGTTCTTTACCTCTGCAATAAACGGGATATCTGCGCTTTTCTCCGGCTTGCCGGCTGAGGGTCCCGCTTTATATGCAGCCTTATGCGGCAGTTTCAGCAGCTCTTCCGCGCATTCCTGTTCCGTCAGCACATTGACCGGCACGTCAAGTCCGCTCTTATGCAGCTCGTACATCAGCTCTGTCACCTGCGGCACATCGAGGGAGTGCTCCCGGAGCATATCCACCTGCCCGAAGATCTCTTTCGGTGTACCGTCCGCGATTATCTTTCCGCTGTCCATTACAACGACTCTGTCAGCCTGCACAGCCTCGTCCATGTAGTGGGTTATCAGCACTATCGTAACTCCCTGCGAGTTGAGGAGCTTCACTGTGCTCATGACTTCCGCTCTACCTTTCGGGTCGAGCATGGCAGTCGGCTCGTCCAGAACGATACATTCCGGGCGCATCGCGAGTATTCCCGCGATAGCGACTCTCTGCTTCTGTCCGCCGGAGAGCTGGTGAGGTGAGTGTTCGCGGTATTCGTACATATCCACGAGTCTCAGAGCAACATCGACACGCTTGCGTATCTCATTCGGCGGAACTCCGAGGTTCTCCAGCGCGAATGCCACATCTTCTTCGACTACGGTAGCAACGAGCTGGTTGTCGGGGTTCTGGAATACCATACCCACGATCTGGCGTATATCGAACACCCGTTCCTCGTCCGACGCGTCGATGCCGTTTATCAGCACTGTGCCGGAAGTTGCGGTAAGAATACCGTTGAGGTGCTGTGCGAGTGTGGATTTACCGCAGCCGTTATGCCCCAGCACCGCAAGGAACTGACCCTTCGGAACGGAAAGGTCTATCCCGCGCAGGACTTTGTTGGAGCCGATCTCCTCGCCGTTCTCGTCGTATTCCTTATATTCAAATTCAAGATCCTTGACTTCGATTATGTTCATCTGGTTTCCTTTTGTTCTTTGTCTGTATCTCTATCCAAACAGCGCGACAGCCGTATTTCCGCAGGGAATAGGAAGTCCTGTCCGCTCTACCGGAAGTCCGATCTCTTCGGCGCTGATATCGGCTTTGTATTTCTGACCCACCGTCATTTTCAGCAGATATGCCATGACCGACGGTGAAAGCCCTGTGGTGTAGCTGTTAAGGAGCAGGAACAGGGGCTTATCCGAAAGCACCGCCGTACAGCGCTCCATAAGCTCGTAGATGCAGTCCTCCAGCTTCCACAGCTCTCCGTTTGTTCCGCGCCCGTAGCTTGGCGGATCGAGGATAATGCCGTCGTAGCGGTTCCCGCGCTTTATCTCGCGTCCGAGGAACTTCATGGCATCGTCCGTGATCCAGCGTACCGGTCTGTCGGAAAGCCCGCTGAGCCGGGCATTTTCCTTGCCCCATTCCACCATATTCTTAACGGCGTCAAGGTGGCATACTCTTGCACCCGCGGCGGCACAGGCAAGCGTCGCACCGCCCGTATATGCAAACAGGTTAAGCACGTTTATCTCGCGTCCCGCGCCGGTTATGAGCTTTCTGCAAAGCTCCCAGTTCACGGCCTGTTCCGGGAAAAGACCGGTATGCTTGAATCCGGTAGGCTTTACGAGGAATGTGAGATCGCCGTACTTTATGTTCCAGCTCTCCGGAAGCTTCTTCCGGTATTCCCAGCTTCCGCCTCCGCTTGACGAGCGGTTGTACTTTGCGTGTACGTTATCCCATTCCGGTGCGGGGGAGGGGTTCTTCCATATAACCTGCGGGTCCGGGCGTCTCAGCACAACGTCTCCCCACTTTTCGAGCCTGTCCCCGTCGGAAGTATCAATAAGTCTGTAATCTTTCCACTTGTCCGCAATTCTCATAGCTTACCTGTACCCGCCTCCGTAGGAGAAAGCATCTATCGTGTCCCGGACGGTATCGAGGAATGCCCTCTCTCCGAATGTATTTATCTTCATGAACAGCGCCTGGCTTCCGCCGGTAGTGACTGCGGATATGAAGATCCGTCCGTTTGCCTGGAAAAGGGTCACGGACATGGAAAGCCTGTTTTTTCCCACATAGCTGTACCGCTCAAATACGCGCACAGCGCACCTTGCGCCGTTCTCATAAAAATCCGAGGTCTCTTCGACAGACGCGCTCATGCTCCCGCCCATAACTGCGTTAGTGACCGCGTTCAATATCATATCGAAATCCCCGTAAAGCTCACGTTCGATCTTTGCCATATTGTTTTTCCTTTTTATCAGCAGTTTATAACTGACCGAGCCACAGAACCGATGTCTGATGAATGCTGCCCACGGATCCGGTGCGGCGCGTTCGCCGCGTTTGCCGCTCAGCAGAACTGCGCCTTTATCGTGTCCGCTATCTTATTCGTATAAAGTTCAACCTTCTGTGGATCCCTGCCCTCTATCATTACGCGCACGAGGGGTTCCGTACCGCTTTCGCGGACGAGCACGCGCCCGTCGCTTCCGAGAGCTTCCTCCGCTTCCTTTATCGAAGCGAGTATCGTGTTATTCTTATCCCACATACCCTTGTTTTCGGGGGTTATCTTCACATTTATGAGAAGCTGGGGGTAATCGGGGAATTCGTCGTTGTACTGCGAAAGCTTCCTGTCCGTGCCGGAAAGCATGGATATCAGCTTTACCGCGGTGAGCTGTCCGTCGCCGGTGGTTGCATGATCGAGGAAGATAATGTGTCCGGACTGCTCACCGCCGATGTTGTACCCGCTTCTGAGCATCTCCTCCAGCACATATCTGTCGCCTACCGATGTGCAGACTGTGGATATGCCGTTTTCCTTCATATATGTGTGGAATCCGAGGTTGCTCATTACGGTGACGACTGCGGTATCCTTTTTCAGCATTCCCTTGCTCTTCATATTTCCGGAGATGACCGCGATAAGCCTGTCTCCGTCAACGAGCCTGCCTTTTTCATCGACTGCGAGGCATCTGTCCGCGTCTCCGTCGAATGCTACTCCGAGGTCATATCCGCCCTCTTTCACCTTTTCCTGCAGTCTGTCTATGTGCGTTGAACCGCACTTTTCGTTGATGTTGGTACCGTCCGGCTCCGCGTTGATGATATCGCAGTCAACACCGAGCGTGTCAAACAGTCTCCGTGCGGTGGCGGAGGAGCTTCCGTTGGCGCAGTCCGCGACAACACGCAGTTTCTTCGCGCCGATATCCGCGCATTCCGCGAGGTGGGATATGTAAAGTCCCGCCGCGTCATCGAGCACAGTGACTCTTCCGACTTCCGTTCCTTCCTTGAGTGTCATAAGCTCCGGGTTATCGAGTATAAGCGCTTCGATCTCATTCTCGACCTCGTCCGGGAGCTTGAATCCGGTCCCGGCGAAAAGCTTAATCCCGTTGTATTCCACGCTGTTGTGCGAAGCAGATATCATCACGCCCGCATCTGCGTTCTGCTGTTTCACGAGGTAAGCGACAGCGGGTGTCGGCACAACTCCGAGGAGCACAGCGTCGGCGCCTACGGACATAATGCCCGATATAAGCGCAGCTTCGAGTATATCGGACGATACGCGGGTATCCTTTCCAATCAGTATCTTTGCTTTGGTGCCGGCGGTCTTGTGTTTTGTGAGCACGATAGCCGCGGCTCTTCCGATGTTCATTGCGGTCTCGCAGGTAAGCTCAGTTATTGCCACTCCGCGGGCTCCGTCAGTTCCGAATAACCTTCCCATAAGTTCCTCCACATTATGCAATACCATTGCTTTGTGAATTGTATTGCAGATTTATTTTACAGCATCTTCCGGTTCGCTGTATCTGTCGTATCTGTTTTCAGACTATTAAAGTTCCGTTTTAACGGTCATTGGTTTAGGGTGTCCAGCCCCCTTTTTTAAAGGGGGTTGGCGGGTCCGGGCAGAGCCCGGTCTCAAGGTCTCTCACTCAAACGTCTGCTGACCCATCTGCTCAAGTCCGAGATGCTTATACGCGAGTGAAGTGGCTGTACGTCCTCTCGGAGTACGGGCGATGAAGCCGAGCTGCATAAGGAACGGTTCGCACACATCTTCGAGGGTGACCGCTTCTTCGCCGAGAGCGGAAGCGAGGGTGTCAAGTCCTACAGGACCGCCGTTATACCCTTTTATTATCATTGTCAGCATGCGCCTGTCAAGTCCGTCAAGACCGAGCTTGTCGATCTCCAGCCTGTCGAGGGCGATATCCGCCATTTCGCGGGTTATCCTGCCGTTGCCCATTACTTCCGCAAAGTCGCGGACGCGCTTCAGAAGCCTGTTTGCGATTCGGGGAGTACCGCGGGAGCGCTTCGCAAGCTCCATCGCGCCTTCCTTGTCCGTGGGTATCGCAAGTATCACCGATGAGCGCATTATGATATCACAGAGCTGATCGTCGGTGTACAGCTCAAGGCGCTGGATAACGCCGAACCTGTCGCGCAGAGGACCGGTGAGCTGTCCGGCGCGGGTAGTTGCACCCACCAGCGTGAACTTCGGCAGATCAATTCTAATCGACTGGGCGGAAGGACCCTTGCCGATGATGATATCCAGCACGTTGTCCTCCATAGCAGGGTAGAGTATCTCCTCCACCTGCCTTGACATACGGTGTATCTCATCTATGAACAGCACATCTCCGTCTTTGAGGTTGGTGAGGATAGATGCGAGATCGCCGGGCTTCTCTATCGCGGGACCCGATGTTATGCTGATGCCGACGCCCATTTCGTTGGCTATGATGCGGGCGAGGGTAGTCTTTCCGAGACCCGGAGGCCCGTAAAGCAGAACATGGTCAAGGCTTTCGCCCCTGTCCTTTGCCGCCTTTATGAATATCGACATATTCTCCTTGACCTTATCCTGTCCGATGTATTCGTTAAGGCGCTTGGGGCGGAGACTGTACTCTATGTCTGTGTCCTCCGGAGTGAGTTCCGGTTCGGTAAGCCGCGTGTTGAGCGATATATCGTCCTGTCCGCGGTCATGGTTCATTTCGATCAACTGATGTACCTCCCGTTATGAGCCGAACAATCCGGTCACGAATCCTATGATGTGACCGAATATCGAGCCGATCGTCATTTTGTAGAATAAGTATATGATGATCGTGCAGGCAAGTATTATTATAAAAACAAGTATCGCCGTCAGCATTTTCCGCTGATGTCTGAGTTCGCGCTTTATCTCCGCGATCTCGCTGTCTGCCGCATTTTCGTTTCCTGCGTACCCCGGAACGCTGTCTGTCTGCACGCCCGTGTTCATATTTTCTTCATTCATTTTATGCTTCCGATCTTTTTGAGTGCTTCCTTTACCATTTCCGATACCGCCATATCTCCCGGAAGTCCCGCAAGTGCCTTCTGCGCCTGTGACGCGGTAAATCCGAGGGCTGTGAGCGCCGTTATCGCTTCCGCCGCATTTCCGCTGTTCTGCACAGCCGGTCTTGAAAGCTCCGCGTATGTATCCGAGGATATCTCGCCTATGCGGTCTGTCATCTTGTCTTTCAGTTCGAGGATTATGCGGTCAGCGGTCTTTTTGCCGATGCCGGGAACTCTCGTCAGCACCTTGCTGTCGCCCTGTGCAACACACAGAGCGAACCCCTGGGGCGACATATCCGAGAGTATGGAGAGCGCGGCTTTCGGACCTACGCCGTTGACGGAGAGCAGAAGCCTGAAGCAGTTCAGTTCCGCTGCTTCTCCGAATCCGAACAGCTCCACCGCGTCCTCCCGTACGTTCATATATGTGAGCAGGAATACCTCTTCTCCGACTTTAAGCGGGGAGAGCGTATAGCTTGTTGTCCTGCACGCATAGCCTACTCCCGCGCATTCAACGACTGCGAGATCGTTTGTCTTGTGGGTGAGCTTACCTCTTAAACTGTATATCATCTTGCACGTTTCTCCTTAAATCTTTGCGAGCCTGCTCAGTTGCGAACCGCAGGAATGAGCGTGACAGACCGCTATTGCGAGTGCGTCCGCGGTATCGTCGGGCTTTGGTATCTCCGGAAGTTTCAGTATGTTCTTGGTTAGTTCCTGCACCTGCTTTTTTACAGCCTTTCCGTAGCCAGTTATGGAATTCTTGACTTGAAGCGGGGTGTACTCGAAGATCTCGATGCTGCGCTGTCTCGCGGCAAGGAGGGTGATTCCTCTTGCTTCCGCAACGGCTATTGCGGTTTTCTGATTTGTTGTGAAGTACAGTCTCTCGATCGCCATTGCTTCCGGCTTATACTTGTCAAACAGCACGCACAGGTCATTGTATATCTCCAGCAGTCTGGTGTTGAAATCCGTACCCGCGTCCGTGGTGACAGCGCCGTAGTCGATGACGTTGAAGACCCTGCGCTCGTATTCGATAACGCCGAAGCCGACTATCGCGTATCCGGGGTCAATGCCGATTATCCGCATAAAAAACACTTCCGATATTATTGCATAATTATAATCATACTATTATATCATATTTTCCGGATAATTGCAACACTTTTTCCGAGTTTTTGCTGCCGGAAGGAAATGCGGAGAAAAGCCGGTCACTTTGAGACGGCAGCGCACAGCGTCCGGGACCGGGGAAAACCTCTTTCCAAAGACTTTTATTGGCTTCGCGTTTATTTACAGAATGATATAAAAGAAACCGCCCGGTTTTTATCCCGGACGGCTTGCTTTGATATTGTCTTATTGTTCTGTGCAGTTTATAAGTTCAACGCTGCCTTCTTTGTTAAGTTTTTTGTTTGTTCTGAGTGTCCACTTTACTTCTGCGCCGGTCTTTGCGTTCACTGACTGCATCGTGATATCTTTCAGTGTTGTGGGAACTGTGAGAGAAACGCTTGTTCCGGTGAATGTCAGCTTGTGACCGTTTCCGTCTATCGTGAAACTGCCGCATTTCGCCGCAGTCGGGAGCCTTAATGCCGCGCCGATGTTCACGTCGGCAAGAAGCGTGAGCGTATAGTCCGAGGTCTTGCTGTTCATAGCGCTTATCGCGTCGTTCCAGAATGCGTATCTTGTGCCGTTCATCTCGATCGTGAACGCTTTCAGATAAACGATCCCGGACGCTGTGAGCAGATCGTAGCTGTAATCGCCGGCGGGAACAGGGGAGATGCCGCTGATATCGAACTTTCCGGAGAGATTTTCCTTAGTTCTGAATATCTGCTGATCTTCGAGGGTGGTGTCGGAAACAAGAGCTATCTGTGCACCGCTTATCGAGCCGTTGAGCACTATCGGTTTGAAGCCTTTAACCAGCGTGATCTTTGCGCCGTTCTCTGCGGTAAGCACCTTGTTCCTGTTGAGTGTGAATGTCGCTCCGCTTAGCAGTTTAAGATCTGCGGAAGCGCCAAGATCAACATTATTTGCGGTGAAAGTCTTGGCAATCGCGGTCTCATCGGAAATCTCTACGTGTGCGAATCCTGTCAGAGAGGTAATTGCCGAGCACTTTCCGAGTGTGAGGCTGTTCGCACTGCCGCCCTTGATGTTCAGAGCAGAGCCTGTGAATTCAAGCCCGTCTATTGCCGTATTTCCGGTTGTATCGGTGATCGTAAGTGCTGCGGCAGCACCGGTTTTTGTCCGGCTTTCAATACTGATGTTTTTAAGCGTGAGACCGTACCTCGGTGATATAGATGTAACTCCGGTAAGATTAAGAGTATTTCCGTTTCCGTCGATAGTGAGGCTTCCGATAAGTCTCGGGAGCGTGAGCTTTGTTAAGCCTGTGCTTTCGTTCAGAGTTACGGTATAGTCGGCTGCCGTGTTGGTCATTGCCTCGAATGCCTTCTCAAAAGACGAGTAGTTCTTTGAGCCTGCGCCGTCCGAAACTGTCAGCGCATCGAGATATTCTGCACGGACTTCCTTCTTGTACTGAACCGCGCTGAGGGGCTTTTCGCCCGCAGTATTTGCGATTATGATCCTGTTTTCGAGGTTTTCAACTGCGTTAGTCTTGGAAAGAGTTATAACAGTCTGACCGCTGATATCGGAAAGGCTTCCGTCGGGATCAAGTACTCTGAATGACATACTGCCGACTTCGCCTATTGTCGGCTTCTGAACATTTACAGTCGTGTTCTTTCCTACAGTCTTGATGTACTTGTTGAGGGTGATATCCGCATTCACGACATTAGCGATCGTTACTGTAGATGCGCCGTAAACATCGAGTTTTCCGTTACCCGAAAGGGCAGTGGGAGTGAACTTTCCACCGTCCAGCTTTACAGTGGTTCCGTCTGCTATCTCAACATTGATAGTTGCGGCAGATGTGACCGGGATCTCGCTTCCGGTATCGAGAACGAAATCGGAGGTCTTTGTTCCGCTGAGAGTGAGCGGGAGAGCGGTATCAAGCCTTTTTATCGTAACTGTCTTGTCTGCGACAGTCTTGACCGTGAATGTCTTTGCAGCTGCCTTTTCCGCCGCGGCAGCACAGTCAAGTGTTAGATCGCAGTTGGCTGTGATCGTAGGAGTTGTGAGGGTAAGGACTGCATCTCCGGCAGTGGTTATTTTCGCAGATGTGACTGTCTTTGGTATCGTCAGAGTCTTTTCTGTGATACCGGTATTGATTATGATATCAAGTTCGCCGGTCGTTTTTGCTTTGAGAGCAGAAGCGATGTTCTCATACCCGGTGCCGTTGACAAGTACAGGTGCGTTGTCCGGATCGACCGAAACTTCCATATTGATCGTGACAGACTTGCCGAGCAATGTCAGTGTAACCCGCTTGGTTCCTGTCTTTGAACTGTCGAATCCCTTTACGGCTACATTGCTGTCTGTCATAGGAACAGTCTTGGTTTTACCGCTGTTGTAGGTTACTTCGAGAGTACCTGCCGAAAGGTCTATAGCATCGTTCAGATAATACGCCGTTTTAGGCGTGTCCGCAACCGCGATCTTTGCTGCGGCAAGCTTTATTACAGTTACAGTGATCGTTGCTGTCTTACCGCCGTAGGTTACCGTAAGTCTCTGTGTTCCCGCCTTATCGGGATCGTAGCCTGTGACCATATCGGGGGTAAGTTCCGTGGTCTCTGTTGTTCCGTCATTGTACTTTGCTTTGACGGTATAGTCTGTGAGATCGAGCTCATCGCCGGTATAAAGCTTCGGAACGGAAGCTGGCTTCAGTACGGTTATGGACTGGACGGCTCTCTGAACCTTTACGATGACATTGTAACTTCCGGAGAAGCCTTCATAGAAGACCTTTACCGTCTGAGTTCCGGCTGTTGTGCTGTTGAATCCTGTGACAGCTGCGCCGGAGAAATCGAGAAGTTCGGTATCGCCGCTTTTGTAAACCACATAGATCCTGCCGTCGCTGATATCAAGGCTTTCTCCGACATAGTATTCTGTTTTTGACGGGTAGATGAAAGTTACGGATTTTATGCCCTGGTCATCGGTGTAATTGTAATGTATAACGCAGTTGTCGGGTATTGCGTAACTTCCTTTGGAGATCGCGTTCCAGTCTGCTTCAGAACCCGCATAATAGATATCTGTAAGTCCGGTATTATAGAAAGCCTGCGCGCCGATACTGCACATGGTCAGCGGGATACTCGCCCATGTAAGATTTGTACATCCGCTGAACGCACTGCTGTATATATCGGATACGCCTTCCGGGATAGTGACGCTTGTTACCGATGTGTTGTTCTTGAATGTATTGTAGTATATTCCGGTGATGCCGAGGGTATCCGGGATCACAAGATCGCTTCTGTAACCGGTATAACTATAGACCTGACCGCCGGAGTAAACCGAATAGTACTCGTCGTCGAGCACCATATCGGTCCTGCAGTCGGGAAGTCCGAATAACTCGTAAAGATCGGAACGGTAGGTATGATAATTGTTCGAGTCGTTGGCAAGGAATGTTGAGTAGCTCTTGTTGCGCCATTTGAGGTTGTACTGTCCGGTCTTCTCTTTGTCCATCCATGTAACATCGAGCTCATACCAATTTCCGTCGAGTTTGACGATGTTCCATGCGTGACCCTGACCTACGGCGACGATGCAGTCGATACCTGCGGCATTGCAGAGGTACTCCGATGCAAGCGCGTAGCCGTTGCAGACGCTTCTGCGAAGGACAAAAGCGCTGGCAATGGACTGGTTGTAACTTGCGTCAAGATCGTATGTAACGTAATCGCAGAGCTTTTTGTAAATGATCTTCTGTTTTTCGAGATCGGTGCCTGCATTACTGATCTCTGCCAGCCATTCATTTGTGAGCGCGGTTATCTGTGAATTGTACCACGCTCTCTCGTCTGCGGAATTGAAATCCTCGTAAATGCAGGGAGTGATCGTTCCTGCCGTGATATTGTATGAATAACCGTTCTGCAGGAAGAAGAACTGGGGGTTGGAGAAATAGAACATCTGATAGACGAGCCGCATTCTCTCATAACCGATCGAAGAATCAAACTTTGCTTTTGTCGGTATAAACCTTCCGGTATGATCTGTCCCGCTCTGCGCGTAATTCTGGCACAGAACAAACAGGTTGATATATAGCGATCTTTCTGCAGATGTCATCTGATCCATAAAGTAGTCGTTTGCGTAGATCGACATTGAGCCGGCGAGGTTTATGGAAGATCTGAACACACTTATGCCGGTTTCCGGCTCAATGCTTTCAAGATATTCGTTTTCTTCGTCGGTCAGTTCAACAGCGAACGGAGTTATACCGTCGCTTGCCGCGATCGCCGCATCTGTTTTCTCTTCGATAGCTTTGAGTATTTCATCGCCGTCGGTCTCCGGTGCAGTTTCGATATCCGCTCCGGCAGTAACACCGGCTTCGGGTAAAGCTTCGTCAGTAATGCCGGCATCGGTGATCTCTTCCGCGCTTGCGTGTGTCATCAGCAGGGCGCATGACAGCATAACGGCAAGAAGCTTTGTGACAGTTCCTTTCATTATTGTTCCTCCTCTTAACAGATTGGCTGATAGGTTGCTGTTATATCTGATCGTCTTTATTATACAGAGCACGTTAATATGCCTATAATACTACATATTATATTATATCATAAAACCGGCAGTTTTTCAACCCTTACAAGATATAGATGATATGTCAAGATTTTTGAGCAGATATTGTACATTTTAACTAAAGCGTACCGCCGTCACGGCTTTCGGGCAGTCTTCCTTATATTCCTGCTTTCCGGACTGTGCTGTCAATGCTCTTCGTCCATATTGAGCGCTCTGCTGAGGGAGTTGGGTATTCCGCGGGGACCCCGTACAGCGAAGATGCCGAAGCTGTCGCCAAGCACCTTGAAAGTGAAGATATCCGGAGAGTACCGCTTCTGCAGTTCTATCCGCATAAGCTTTGTTATGGTGAGATCCTTTCCCCGGTAGTCGCAGGGGATATCCGTCTCCGTCACTCTGCATCTGTACATTACAGCCGATACCGGAGCACCGACATACATATAGACCGTATCTCCTTTTCTTATGCCGGAGCCCTGTTTCCATTCGATCGTATCTGTGCTGTCGAAAGCATGGACGATATCGTAGTATTTCGGGTTCGCGGGTATTATCCATTCTTTCGGCGCCCGGGAGAGCTTTTTCTTCTGTGCGGAGGCGGTGGCGTTGTAGCTTGTCTCTATCAGTGCGCATATCCGCTTGAGCGGCACTGTCCCGTCCAGCAGTATGGAAAGCCAGTTTCCGCGGCTCATGTGATATGCGGGGAGAAAGCCCTCCTCCCGCAGCAGCATATCGGTGAGCAGCACATCGCCGGTCTTTATGTTGATTATATCGGCGATGCCGTCTCCGGGCAGTCCGAGCTTTGCGCGTTCCACGTTCATAACTGCGCAGAACCATTTGGTATTGTCGGAGTGGCGGAATACGGCATATCCGGGGTATCTTGCCCAGAGGTATTCCGGCTCGGCGCCGTACTTTTCCTTTATATGTGCGAATACTTCATTTCTAAGTGTTTTTTTCATATCAATTAATCCTTTTCAAAACACGATTTATACATTAATTATATCATATTACTCGGTATTTGTAAAGAAGAAGTTGCCATGCAGGAAGAAAAGAGGTATATCCCGCCAATCGTGAAGCATTACCCGAAATAAGCGCGAAGCGATCAAAAGTCTTTGGAAAGGGGTTTGGGGGAGAACCTTTCTTCAGAAAGGTTTCCCCCAAGTCTCGAGCGCCGTGCGCGACCCTCTCGAGCGCTGTGCGCGACCGTCTCAAGCGACACAAAAAAGCTCCCGATAAACGGGAGCCTTTTGGTTATGCGAGGGTTCTTATGCCTTTGACAAGGGCGTCGATATCCTCAAATGAATTGTATAATGCGAGAGTCGGGCGGACTGTGCCTTCAAGACCGAATCTGCGCAGGACGGGCTGTGCGCAGTGATGACCGGTGCGGACTGCGATGCCGAGCTCGTTGAGCCGTGCGCCTACCGCATCATTGCTGTACCCGTCGAGTACGAACGAGAGCACGCTTGCCTTTTCGGAAGCTGTTCCTATAAGATGCAGACCGGGTATCTTCCGCATTTCGCTCATTGCGTAAACAAGAAGCTCATGCTCGTGTTTGTTGACAGCCGGCATGCCTATCGCATCAAGATACTGCAGGGCTGCGCCGAGTCCAACCGCATCGGCAATGCTGCCTGTTCCCGCCTCAAACTTGTTGGGAGCGGGATTGTATATCGTCCGCTCAAAAGTCACGTCCTTTATCATATTCCCGCCGCCGTGGTAGGGGCGCGCCGCTTCAAGAAGCTCGCTCTTGCCGTAAAGGGCGCCTATGCCCGTGGGGGCGAATATCTTGTGACCGGAGAATACGAAGAAATCCGCATCGAGAGCCGATACATTAACCGGGATATGCGCTACCGACTGCGCACCGTCAACAAGTATCGGAACACCGTGGGCATGTGCGCCGGCTATAAGCTCTGCGACAGGCGTTACCGTTCCGAGCACATTCGAGACCTGTGTCACGCTGACAAACTTTGTGCGCCTTGTGAACAGCTTTTCGTACTCGGACAGGATAAGCTGACCGCTTTCGTCGCAGGGGATAACTTTCAGCACAGCGCCGGTTTCCTGCGCAACAAGCTGCCACGGCACGATGTTTGCATGATGTTCGAGAATGGATAGAATGATCTCGTCGCCGGGCTGTAAAAGCGGCTTCACATAAGCGTTTGCCACAAGGTTTATGCCCTCGGTGGTGCCGCGCACGAATACGATGTTGTCTTTAGAGGGCGCGCCGATGAAATCTGCGGTTATCTGTCTCGCATTCTCATAAGCGTCGGTGGAGCGTGCCGCAAGTTCATGCGCGCCGCGGTGTACATTCGAGTTTTCGTGGGTGTAGTAGTATGAAAGCCTGTCTATGACAGCCTGCGGACGCTGTGTGGTAGCGCCGTTGTCGAGCCATACAAGCGGGTGACCGTTGATGACTTCTTTGAGGATAGGGAAGTCCGCGCGTATCTGCTCCAGCGTCTTTGTGCCGACAACAACGTTATTGCCTGCGCTTACCGGAGCTGCCGCCGCGGCGGGAGACTTCGGGGTATAGCCTGCAGCCTGTGCTTCCGACATCACCGCCGGCGAATAGCCGGAAGCCTGTGCCGGTGCGCTTTCATGACCCGCAGCGCCGTTTGTGAGCTCTGCGGCAAGCTTCTCGTATTCGGAGAAATACCCGCCGCCGAAGCCGTTATAATAATTCTCCGCTTTTGCCGCGGCTTCATATATCACCGAGGTATCGCCGGACTCTGCGAGACGTTCCGTTCCTTCCGCACAGCGCACCGGGTCAAGATCCGGGAAAAGCGAGTTCGCAAGGGCTTCAAGCTCCTGCTCGCCCGGAATGCCCCAATCATTCGTAATCATAGTATTCACCTACCTCTACGTCCTCAAGAACTGCGATCGCGTCATCTGCGAGAATTGCAGCCGAGCAGTAGAGCGAAAGGAGATATGAAGCGGTACCCTTGTCGTCGATACCTCTGAAGCGAACAGCAAGACCGCGGGACTGTTCGTTTTTGAGGTTGCGCTGATAAAGACCGATAACTCCGCGCTTTGCTTCGCCTGTGCGTATAAGCAGGATATTGGTCTTGCCGCTCTTGCTCTTCGGTTCTTTGAGACCGTCAACCAGCAGCTTGTTTGTGGGTATGATCGGGATACCGCGCCAGAGAATGAATGTGCCGCCTGCTATGTTCGCTGTAACAGGGGGAACTCCGCGCTTTGTGCATTCGCGCTCAAATGCGGCTATCGCACGGGGGTGAGCAAGGAAGAATGACGGTTCCTTCCAAACCTTCGAGATAAGCTCGTCGAGATCGTCGGGGGTAGGTGCGCCGTTTCTGGGCTGGATACGCTGCTTGTCAGCGATATTCTTCAGCAGACCGTAGTCGTCGTTATTGATGAGCTGGCTTTCCTGGCGCTCACGAAGGCTCTCTATCGCAAGTTCGAGCTGCTCTTTTGCCTGATCGAAGGGAGAGCTGTAAACATCTTCCACCGCGGTATGTACATTGATTATCGTGGAGATGTTGGCGAGCCTGTATTCGCGGGGCTTTGCCTCGTATTCAACATAGCCCTGGGGGATTATGTTCGATTTCTTTTCCGAGCTGCACAGCACATCGAGGGGAGTATCGCCCTCCTGCACCTTGTTCACACGGTAGATGCCGGAATCGAGACCCTTGAATTCAAGGAGCTTTGTGATCCAGCGGGGAGTGAGTGCGCCGTACTGCGGTCTGGTCTTGTTGATATCGGCAAGGTTATATGCCGCGTCCCTGCCGAGTGCTATGATCTTTTCTTCGTCTTTTGTTGCCATTGTTTCTGCCTCCTGTGATGATTGTCGGAATAAATAACATATAAAATATATAGAATTAATATGTTATAAACGTATTATATCATAAATATTTAGAAAATGCAATAGTTTTTCAGTAAATATTTTCAATATTGCGGGAAACTGCTGTCAACGTCGCGTGACCATGCGTTCGTACCGCCTTTGAGGTTGTAGGCAGCGCCCTTGTATCCCGCTTCGCGCAGGGTACGGACAGCGAGTATGCTGCGCTTTCCTTCCTTGCAGACGAATACGGTGTCCGCATCGGGGTCAAGTTCGTCCTGTCTGCGGTCAAGCTGACCGATCGGGATAATGATCGCTTCCGGGAATTTAGCGATAGCGCGTTCGTGAGGCTCCCGCACATCTACGATAGTGATCTTTTCGCCCGCATCGAGCCTGCGTTTCAGCTCCTTCGGCTCGATACCCTCAACTTCGGCTTCCTCTTCTTCCTTTGCCTTTATGCCGCAGAAGTCCTCATAGTCGTACTCCTCTATCTCCGTGATAGCCGGATCTTCGCCGCATATCGGGCATTTCGGATCCTTGCAGATCTTAAGTTCCCGCCACTTCATTCTCCATGCGTCGAATGTCACGAGCCTTCCGATAAGCGGCTCGCCTCCGCCCACGATGAGCTTTATCACCTCGTTTGCCTGTACCGTGCCGATTATGCCGGGAAGCACTCCCACAACTCCGCCCATAGCGCAGGAGGGAACAAGACCTGCCGGCGGGGGAGCGGGGTACATGCAGCGGTAGCAGGGTCCTTCTTTCGCATAGTAAACTGCCGCCTGTCCCTCAAACTGGTACATAGCGCCGAATACGTCCGGCTTTCCGAGCAGCACGCATACATCGTTCACGAGGTAGCGTGTCTGGTAGTTGTCGGAAGCGTCCGCCACAACATCGTACTCTGATATGATATCCTCCGCGTTTTCCGCAGTAAGCTTTTCATTGTATGCTTCCACCTTTACCAGCGGGTTGATCTGCTTTATGCTGTCCTTTGCGCTTGCGACTTTCGGTCTTCCTATATCGCGGGAGCCGTGTATGACCTGCCTCTGCAGGTTGGATTCCTCCACTTCGTCGTAGTCGATCAGACCGAGAGTGCCTACTCCCGCGGCAGCGAGATACTGCGCAAGGGGAGTGCCGAGCCCGCCCATTCCCACGATAAGGACTTTCGCGGCTTTAAGGCGGCGCTGCCCCTTTACGCCCACTTCCTTTAGAAGCAGGTGACGGGAGTAGCGCTTTATCTCGTCGTTTGTGAGCTTTTCTCCGAGCCGTTCTCCTATGACGCTTTCGAGCGGGGAACCGCCGGCTATTGCGGGTATCAGCATCACCTCGTCCCCGTCCTTTACGGGTGTGTCGTAGCCTTTGAGATCGCGGATATTGTCCGCGCCCACAAAGACGTTGATGAACTCGCGGAGCTTTCCGTCCTCGCCGAAAAGCACCTTCTTCGTCTCCGGGTATTCGTCCGCGAGAGATGCTATGACATCTCCTACCGTCGAACCTTCGAGCTGAAGCTCAGACCTGTGTTCCGTGAACATTCTGAGCGTTGTTGGTATAAGTACGGTTACTGCCATATCCTTAGCTCCTCTTCTGTAAATCGTGTGTAATCCGATGCGGGGTCAAGCTGCTGGTTCGTGATCCCGGCAGCCTTTCCGTTCACGCATGAAACTATGATGTAGCTGTACACTGCCAGCGCGTGGGAGCGGTCATACTCCGACGGTATTGCGGGGCAGTCCGGGTGTGAGTGGTAAAACCCGATTATATCCAGCTTTTCCCGTCTTGCCTGCATTTCCGCCTTCAGCATATCATCGGCTGTTATTGTGAAGCGGTGGTATCGTTCGCTGTTTCCGGAGCGGTTTTCGTTTGCTGTGACCGATACTGCTGTCTTTTCGTTCCCGTCAAGCTTTCCGAGTATGAACCCGCAGCATTCGTCCGGATAACAGCGCTCCGCCTCGGCTCGTATCTCCGCCATAAGCTCCTCTTTTATCACAAGCATTCCGTCACCCCCACAGCCTTCCGGAAAGATATCGGCAGCCGCTGTCGCAAAGGACAGTGACTATGACCGAACCGTCCGGAACAGTCCCGGCAAGCTTTACCGCAGCCGTGACATTTGCGCCGGAACTTATCCCGACGAAGAGCCCTTCCTGACTTGCGATGAGCCGCGCGGTTTTGTATGCTTCCTCGGTGGTGACTTCGATCCTGCCGTCGGAAATGCTCTCGTCGAAAAATCCGTTCCGGGTAAGGCAGGTGCAGTGCTTTACGCCCTCAATGCCGTGGAACGGGGAGTCCGGCGTCATATTGAAGCACTTTACCGCCGGACTGAACTCCTTGAGCCGTCTGGTGCAGCCCATGAATGTTCCGGAAGTTCCGGTGCCTGCGACGAAGTGGGTGATCTTTCCGTCCGTCTGCGATATGATCTCATCTGCGGTTCCTCTGTAATGGGCGAGCCAGTTCTGATCGTTGGTGTACTGATCGGGGAAGAAGTAGCTTTCCGGCGATCTGCCGACTGCATCGAGGACTGCGCCGTAAGCACCGTCTATGCCTTCCATTGCGCTTGTGAGGATCACTTCCGCTCCCAGCGCCCGTATATATTTCTGCCGTTCCGCGGTGACATTTTGGGGCATATACAGCTTTACCCGGTATCCGAGAGCCGCGCAGACTGCCGCGTAAGCGATCCCTGTATTTCCGCTGGTGGCGTCCGTAAGCGTCTTTTTCTTTGTGAGCAGTCCGCGCTCTATCCCGTCCCGGATCATTGCGCTTGCGGCTCTGTCTTTTACCGAACCGCTGACGTTGAGGAACTCACCCTTTGCGAAGATGCGTATGCCGCGCTCCGGGATCCCGAAGCTTTTCAGCTCGAACAGCGGGGTATTTCCGACTGCGGAGAATATATCCGTTCCTCTCATAGCAGTAAACTCCTATAAAACATATATAAATAATATGATATGATTATAGCACTGTCTTTCCGGTTTGTCAATAGGTTCCCACAAATTTATTGGATTATTTTTCTTTTTTCCGGTTCAAAGCGTATGTCAGCGATATCTGCGAAGCGTATCCGCTTACCCGCGACAGTCAGAGTTTTCCGCACGGCGGGGTCAATGGCGGTCACGCACCCGTTGGTATCGACATACTGTCCGCGGCAGCCGTAAGCGTCATTGTTCCGGTCAGTGCAGGGGACGAAATGCGTGACAGTCACGGTGATACTGTTTTCGCGGGCATCTCTGCCGTTCTTCACAAGTTCCTGCAGCACGGCAAGCTTGCTGTCGAGTTCCGCGCATTCGTCCTCGCACAGTTCGATGCGCGCAACATACATCTCCTCTTTGGCTTCGACCGCATCGGAAAAGCCTTTGAGGGCATCGAAGGGGCTGAATATCTTTGCCCGTTTGCCGAGGGGCATTGCGGGGTGCTTTATTGCGAATATATCGCGCCGTTCGTGAGTCGGCTTTCCGTGCCTGAGCACATCTGCGTATTTGAAATTTTCAGGTACCGGCATATATCCGAGCATTTCCGTTCTCCTTTCCGCAAAGAGCGGACAGGAATGCCATTCTATGGTATCCTGTCACAGACCGGCTATGCTCTGTGACCGCCGATCTGGTTGTTCCGCTCTTTTGCTGTTGCGCCTTCGAGAAAGTTCAGCCCGTAGAGTACGGCGTTCTTGCCGAATCTGGCGCGTACGCTCTGCATCGCAGCCTGCAGATTGCGTTCCTTATCCATTTTCTCATAGTCCGTGAACAGGTCTGTCTGGTAGAAACCTCCGTCCGCGGTCACATCTGCGGCGCATACTGCGAGTCTGCGGAACAGCAGCCTGTGATCTGTCCTCTGTTCAAAATCCTTCAGCATCACTTCTGTGATCTGCCTTGAAAGGTTTGTGCGTTCCATTGTTCTTGCGGTGCCGTTGGAGTGTTTCGGGTGCATTCTCCCGTAGAAATCGACGCATACGGGTCCGTCGTACCGCGGGCAGTATTCAAGCGATTTGTGATCATAGCTCACCCACCATGTGAAGATCTGTGAAACGAGGTTTTTCGAGAACATATCGGTGCTGAGGACATCTATCATTTCCCGGAACACGATACGCGCCTCATCGTACTTGTAGGGGCGGGGAAGCACCTGTCCGTTGGAGAGGGAGCGATCGTCGGTATGATAGGTCTTTATATCGCGCATAGTGACCGGCTCCGCTCCCCATGCGTGGTCTATCATTATCTCTCCGTCTATGCCGAACTCCTTGTAGAACCATTCCTCGTTTCGCGTGGAGAATCTTGCCACTTCTCCCATGGTGTGCAGTCCCGCATCTTCCAGACGTTTTGCCTTGCCGCGTCCGATCATCCAGAAATCGGTGAGCGGGGTATGATCCCAGAGCAGGTATTTGTAGCTGTCCTCGTTGAGTTCCGCGATACGCACGCCGTCCTTGTCGGGCTGTGATTTTTTGGCAACTATATCCATAGCCACTTTGGCAAGGTACATATTTGTTCCGATGCCGACAGTAGCGGTTATGCCCGTGACCGAAAGCACCTCTCTTATAATCGTCATAGCCATGACATGAGCCGGGTGCTTTCCCGTTTCGTCAGCTTCCTCCCTGTACGCGTGCATATATTTCGTGCAGTCAATGAAGCTTTCGTCGATGCTGTAAACGTGGATATCTTCGGGAGCGGCGTAATGCAGGAAGATCGAATATATCTGTGCGGAAACGCGCTCATATTCTGCCATTCTCGGCGGCGCTACAATGTAATCGACGATGTGGTGAGTTCTTACCTCGTATTCAAATATCTTCTGCTTTGCCTCAAAAAGCCGGGGTCTGCCCGGAACGCCTATTGCTTTGAGGGAAGGGGAGACTGCAAGGCAGATCGTCTGATCGGAGCGTGTCGGGTCTGCGACAAGAAGGTTTGTCCTCAGCGGATCGAGTCCGCGCGCAACGCACTCCACGCTTGCATAGAACGATTTCATATCTATTGCGATGTAAGCTTTTTCAGAATTCCTCTCCATAGCGCACTTCCATTTTCCCCATAAAGTCCGCCGATGTCTCTTTCGGAGCGCGGATATCATATCCCTTGTGCTCCATTATCTGCAGTTTGAGATCGACGAGCTGCGGCGGCACATAAAGCCGTGAAGCGATCTCGTAGTATGTCTCGCATTCCTCTGCGTATTCGATGATATCTCTGTCGGAAATAAGCAGCTCTGCCGCGAAGAGGTTCGCTTCTCTTTCGCAGTCGGTTGCCTCATCGAAAAATCCGGAGTCGAGGAATCCGCGTTCGCCGGTCTCGGCATGAAGCACGGCATGACCGAGTTCATGTGCGGTTATGATGCGTCTGAACGAATCGGTAAGTTCGCTGTTGACGGTGATGACGCCGACGCCGTTTTTGTGGAAGAAGAAGCCCTTGCAGGAATTTTTTGATGCTCCCATAGGCTCATACATCAGAATGACGTTGAGATCTCCGCACAGCCGTTCCGGGTCGGTCTCATCGTATTTTTCCCGAATGCTGTTCACTTTTTCGATTATAAGATCAAGGTTCACGGCTGTTCCTCCCCGCCGTCTGTGATCCCGGATTCTTCACGGGAGCGTATGTATGCCTTGTTCATAGCTTTAAGGAACTTGTCCTTTTCTTCCTGGGGCAGTTCACCGCCCGCGAAAAAAGCAGCTGCGGCGGAGAAAAGCTCGGACATATCGGCGGCGGCTTTTTTGCCGTATTTTTCGCGTATGTCGTTTACATAGCTTTCCTCCAGCGATGTTATCTGCGGAAGTTCCGCGCTGTCGTCGGCGAGGATATCGGGGTCTATCCCGAAATAGCCGGCTATACGGTTAAGGATACGTGGTTTCGGCTCTGTTTCTCCGAGCTCGTATTTTATCACAGAGCGTTTGGTTATGCCGGTCTCATCTGCGAGCTGGCTTTGTGTTATTCCGTTTTCTGTACGAAGCTGTCTGAGTTTTTCTGAAAATTTCATAATGCACCGCCTTTGATAATTGTTCACTCTTGTGTGAATTTAATTATATTATACCTTACCCCTCACAGTTTGTCAATAGTTTTCGCAAAAATAATTCACATCAAGGTGCATTTGCAGGGGCGGCGGACGTGCCGCGGCGAAATGCGCAGCGACATTCTTCTATTGACGAGTTCGCCGCCTCGGTTAGTTATATTCATCTGAATACAAAAAAGACTGCTGAAATTTTTTGGTTTTAGCAGTCTTTATTCTGTTCTGAAAACCATCTCCATTAACTGCGGAGCGATCAAAGTTTTTAGGAAAGGGGGTTCGGGGGAATGACCCTTTTTTCAAAAAGGGTCTGCCCCCGGTCTCGAGCGCAAGCGACCCGTCTCGAGCGCTGTGCGCGACCCGTCTCGAGCGCAAGCGACCGGTCTTGAGCGCTCTAAAACAGCAGGGTTTCGGTTTTATACGCAAGGTCTTTGAGATGCTCGATGCTGTGTTCTATGCGCCGGCGGAAGAGGGCGGTATCGTGATCGGAGATCAGATCTATCAGCGCGATGAATCTTATGCAGCCGACAATTGTAATTTTATCTCGGAGCTGTGAGACGAGAGCATCGTCCTCAGTATCGAAATAATACTTCACGAAGCTGTCCCAGATATGGAAAGAAAGCTCCTCCGGGATGCCGAGAAATCGTTCGGTGTTGCCGGGCTCGTCTTCCGGGAATGCATAATATGTGACATAGACCGACTGCAAATCGAAGATCGGGTGACCCTCCGCAAGCGTATCCATATCTATAAGCATCGGCTCGCCGTCGCACATCATCACATTCTTCATCTGCGCGTCGCCGTGTATTACGTTATGCTGTTCGGGTATCTCCATAAGCATCTTTTTCAGCCTGTCATAAAGTTTCTTTTCAAGATACTGCGACGCTGTTTCAAGATAGCCGAGCGCCAGTCCTTTTGCGGATTTGAGCCGTCCGGGAGGTACAGTCTGACTGTTGACCATGTGAAGAAAACCGGCATACTGCTTTATTATATCCTCTGCATTCTCCGGCTCCGATATCAGCAGGTCATTGAATGTTTTCGCGTTCAGCAGCTCAAACACAGAACCGTAGCTGTTCCCGACGCGTACAATATCGTATGATATCGCAGTCGGCACACCGGCTACAAGCGCAGTCTTTGCAAGATTTTTCTCGTTCTGTATCATAGAAAGGCTTTCCGGGGAATTATAGACTTTTACGATAGTTTCCGGGTCTATGCGATATACAGTCCCGTAGAAACCCTTACCGATGATCTCGCAGCCGTCAACGCTTATCTCGCGCATTTTTCTGGAAACTCTGAACAGTTCGGTGAAGCCTGTTGTTTCCAGAATGCTGTAAATAGCATCGGGGGCGTTTATGATCTCAAGCTCCTTTTCCGCCGCTTTCCTTACGCGCATAAGCACCCGCAGTCCCGCGCTCGATATGTACTCAAGACCGGACATATCAAATACAGGTTCCTGCTCCTTGTTCTCCGCGATGATATCCTGCACCGCCTTGTCGCATTCGGCGGAATTTGTTGAGTCTATCCTTCCGTAAAGTGAGATAACGAGTTTCCCGCTGTCGCCGGCATATTTTATCTGCTCCATAGTCAGCCCTCCTTTTAATTACATTTTATTATACTGCATTTATTATACAACATCTTCACGGCTTTGTCACCGTCTTACGCTGAAAATGCAAAAAATCGGATAACTGCACAAATAAAGGCTCCGGCGGTTTGTTGATTATTACAAGACCGGGATCGCTGCGCGGAGTTATCGGTTCTCATACGGGGACTCTTTGTCCTCTGCCGGGAGCTTTCTGAAGAAGATTACAGCGAACGGGACTGTCACAGGCACCGACAGCAGAAGCGATAAAGGCTGTGCTTCCTGAATGCCGGCAAGACCGCGCAGATTTGCGAGTATCAGCAGCGCCGGAATTAACAGGATCCCGCTCCTTACCGAGGATAACAGCGACGCGCCGAGACGCTTTCCAGTGCTCTGGAACATCATCTCCACCGCCATACAGGGCGGGAGCACAAGCATTGACAGCGACTGGAGACGAAGAGCGCGTGTGCCTATTTCGATGACTGCCGGGTCATCGCGGAATAGAGCTATCAGCTGTTCCGGGAACAGGGACAGGAACACGGTGCCTATCAGCACGATGCATTCCGCGGTTATCGCGGTGAATATGAACGCCTTTTTCAGACGGCTGTATTTTCCGGCGCCGTAATTGAAGCCCGCCACAGGCTGAAAGCCCTGACCTACGCCGAGCGCTATCGAGAACGAGAAGAAAACTATCCTCGAAACTATGCTCATAGCCGCAACTGCCGCATCTCCGTAAACCGCGCAGCAGGAGTTGAGAATGATCGTGGTGATGCTGTTGAGACCCTGTCTCAGCAGGCTCGGAAATCCGGTAGCCATTATGTTTGCAAGCATGCGGAAGCTGCCGTTTTTAAGCCTCTTCGGCTGAAGCTTTGTCTCTGTCTTTCCACCGAGAAACATTCCGAGCAGTATCGCGAAGCTGACTGTCTGGCTTATCGCGGTAGCAAGCCCCGCACCGGCAATACCCATATCCAGCACGAACATGAATATAGGATCGCATACGATATTCAGCGCGGCTCCCACCATAAGCCCGATCATTCCGAGAGCGGCTTTGCCCTCATAGCGCAGGATATTGTTCAGCGTGAAGCTTGTGCACATAAAGGGGGCGGCGCACAGGATATATGTGATGTAGGTCTTCGCGTAGGGAGCGATAGTTTCCGTGCTTCCGAGCGCAAAGATCATATTGTCGAGGAAGATGAAGCCTATGATAAGTATAATTGTCCCGCAGATGAATGATGCCGCGGCACCGAGGGTGCTGTGGTCGGAAGCCTTTTCTTTGTCCCGCATTCCCAGCAGCCGGGAGATTATGCTTCCGGTGCCTTGTCCGAACATAAAGCCGAAAGCCTGTATTATGGACATGAAGCCGAAAACGATGCCGACGGCGCCGCTCGCGCTTGTGCCGAGCTGTCCTACGAATGCGGTATCCACGAGATTGTAGATGTTTGTGACAAGCATCGAGATCATAGCCGGTATCGAGAGCTTCACTACCAGCTTTGACACGGGCGTGTTTATCATCTTTTCATATTGAGTCATAATTTATTGCTCTTCCGGAAAACAGTGCGCCTTTTCCGGGAGCGGATCACCTTCCCATATAGCGGAGATTTTTTTCGATAAGCTCACACCTTTGCTTTACGCAGTCAGCGCTTCTGAGCGGATCGGAGGGAGTGTTGAACGCGAAATCCATAAGCCTGTCTATCGTTGTGGAAGCGACATGGAGCCGTGTATCGGACGAAGCGTAGTAGATATAAACCTCGTTCTTTTCGTTGACGACAGCGCCGTTCGTGAACACGACATTCGATACATCGCCCACTCTTTCCGCGCCGTGGGGAGCCATGAACAGACCGGAGGGTTCGGCGATGAGCTTTGACGGATCGTTCAGATCGGTCACGAAAACGTACAGCACATACCGCAGTCCCGCAGCGGTATTCCTTACGCCGTGAGCTATGTGGATCCAGCCCTTCGGCGTCTTTATCGGAACAGCTCCCGCGCCGTTCTTGACTTCGGTGATCGTGTGGTAACGGCGGGGAGAGATCACCTTTTCTTCGGTGCATATCACAGGGTTTGTGATGTCCTTGGCAAGTCCTATGCACACGCCTCCGCCGGAGCCTGTGCTGATGAAGTCGTCCTGCGGTCTCGTGTAGAACGCGTATTTCCCGTCAACGAATTCCGGGTGCAGTACCACATTCCTCTGCTGGGGCGACTTTGAAATCAGATTCGGGAGACGCTCCCATGTTTCGAGATCTTTTGTGCGGACGATGCCTGCCTGTGCATTCGCGGCGGAAAGATCGGGTGAAGCCGTGTCCTTGCTTTCCGAGCAGAACACTCCGTATATCCAGCCGTCCTCATGCTTCGTGAGACGCATATCGTACACGTTCGTTTCCTCCGGGCAGGTGTCCGGGAGACGCACGGGATAGTCATGGAAGCGGAAGCCGTCAACGGGACTTGTGCTTTCCGCGACTGCAAAGAATGACTTTCTGTCATTGCCCTCTACGCGCGCGACAAGATAATACTTCCCGTTCATATAAAGTGCGCCGCTGTTGAGGACGGCGTTTATTCCGAGCCGTTCCATAAAGAACGGATTTGTTGCCGGATCCATGTCATACCGCCAGAAAAGCGGGGTGTGAGCGGCGGTAAGCACCGGATTCACATATCTGCGGTAAACACCGTTACAGCTGTCATCGGGGCGGTTCTTCCTTGTTATGAGCTCCTCATACTTTGCATTCTCGCGTGCGGCTCTTTCTTCAAAGCTTTTGTTCATCAGTTTTTTCCTTTCGCTGTATGCCTTTATTCTGCGGTCAGCAGTATCTTCGGATATATGTTAAGATTATAACTTGAACGGACGATAATGTCAATAATGATTTTGCACAAATCCGCATATCGGTGAAGCAATACGGCAACTTATGCCGGCATTCCGGCAGTTTGCGCAAAGCGTACTTGAAATGATGCGGAAGATGTGGTAATATAGCGTACAGAGGGGTGATAGAGTGAAGATCTCGATAAACATTGACCCGTCGCTCAAGGACACGGAGATAGTCGTGAACTGTGCGGCGCTGACACCGGAGACTGAGAGTATGATCGCGGCTCTCCGGATAATGGACAGTCAGATGACTGTAATAAAAGACGACGAATCCTACATAATCGATATAGCGAAGATAGTGTACATCGAATCCGTTGACCGCAGGACGTTCGTATATACGGAAAACGAGTGCTATGAAACGAAGCTTAAGCTTTATGAAACGGAAGAGCGGCTGTGCGGGAGCGGATTTCTCCGGATAAGCAGATCCTGTCTTGTGCATCTGCGGTTTGTCCGCTCGATAAAGTCGGAGTTTGACAGGAAGCTGCGGCTCACGCTTGAGAACGGCGAACAGATGATAGTTTCAAGGCAGTATGCCGACGAGCTGAAAAAACGACTGGGGGTAAAGTGAGATGGACAAGAGATTTACGGTATTCGGATTTCTTTCGCAGATATTTATGATCTATGGGATAACAACGGGACTTCTGAACGTTTTCTGTATTCTGTTCGGCAATGAAGCGGCGGGCTATTCGACGATATTCTCGCTTGCGGGAGCAGGCGTCAGCATAGCGACAAGCTTTCAGTTCCTTGCCGCGGTAACGCTGGTGATAATACTCCGCGTGGTGTTCATGACGGATATGCTGATAAAGAATATGCCGCTTCCGGGAAGGATCGCCGCTATGTTCATCAGCGTGTTTGCGGTGATAGTCACATTCGTGTTCATATTCGGCTGGTTCCCGGCAGACGATCCGCTCGCATGGGTAATGTTCATCGTTTGCTTTGCGGTGAGCTGCGGAGTGAGCGTGACGGTATCCACGATAGCGGAAAAGCAGGAGAACAGACGGCTTGACGAAGCATTGAAGCGGGTAAAGGAGGAGAGCTGAAATGAGCAGTTCGATAACAGCGGAGAAGATCACAAAATCCTTCGGAAACAGGGCTGTGCTTGACGGCATTGATCTCGATATACAGAGCGGTGAGATATTCGGACTTCTCGGACCCTCCGGTGCAGGCAAGACCACGCTTATCCGCATACTTACCGGACAGCTTCCGCAGGACAGCGGGACTGCCCTCATCACCGGCACGGATACGCGCAGGCTTTCCGGAAATGACCGCAGGCGCTTCGGGATAACAATGGACGATTTCGGCGTATATGAAAGGCTGAGCTGCTATGAGAACCTTAAAATATTCGCCGGGATATACGGGGCAGGGAAGCGGGAGATAAACGAAGTTCTTGCAAAAGTGGGGCTTTCCGGTGCGGCGAAAACTCCCGCGGGAAAGCTGTCAAAGGGAATGAGAGGACGGCTGAAGCTTGCGAGAGCATTCATGACTGACCCGGACATACTGTTCCTCGATGAGCCGACGAGCGGACTTGATCCCGTATCTGCGGCGGAGATACACAAGATGATACTTGACGAAAAGAAGCGCGGGAAGACTGTATTCCTCACGACTCACACCATGACCGAGGCGGAAAAGCTCTGCGGCAATATCGCTCTGCTGAACGAGGGCAGGATAGTCGAATACGGCAGCCCGGAAGATATCTGCCGCAGATACGATCATCAGCGCAGGCTGAAAATACATCTGAAAGACGGGAGCGATATCGAGATACCGCATACCGCAGGTTCAGCCGGTACGGTGGCGGAGCTTATAGGGAGCGGCAAGGCGGAGACGATACACACCACCGAGCCGGATCTTGAGACGGTATTTATGGAACTTACGGGAAAGGAGCTGTCGGCATGAAGAATACGGCGGTTATATTCAGAAAGCAGCTGAGCGACACGCTCAAAAACAAGACGATACTGATACAGTTCCTTATGTTTCCGGTGCTTGTGATAATTATGGAGAATCTGGTCAGAATAGAGGATATGCCGGAGCATTTCTTTGTGAAGCTGTTTGCGGTGATGTTTGTGGGAATGGCGCCGCTCACCTGTATGTCCGCGATCATCTCCGAAGAAAAGGAAAAGAACACGCTCCGCGTGCTTATGATGAGCAATGTGAGACCGGCGGAATACCTTATCGGAGTGGGTGCGTATGTATTTGTGATGTGCTCCGCGGGAATGGCTGTATTTGCCGCAGTCGGCAGTTACAGCGGCACCGGTCTTGTGCGGTTCATCGCGGTGATGTCGGCAGGGATAATACTGTCGGAGCTTACCGGCGCGGTCATCGGCGTATTCAGCAGAAACCAGATGACAGCCACCTCCGTCACCGTTCCGGTCATGATGATCTTCTCGTTTCTGCCGATGCTTTCGATGTTCAACGACACGGTCAGGAATGCGGCTCGGATAACCTACTCCCAGCAGATAAGCGATCTCATAAACGGGATCGGGACTTCCGGCATATCGGCGGAAAGCGTTATCGTGATAGCGGTGAACGCGGTCATCGCAGCGGCGCTGTTCATGATCGTGTACAGGCGCAAAGGGCTTGAATGAGGGCAATGATATCCCGGTTTTCTTCCGTTGTTATTGACATAAATCTACCGTTATGGTATAATATAAACAGAGTTCATCAGGAGGAAACTATATGGTAAAAATTGCTTTCTTTGAAACAAAAGACTATGACAAGGCTGCTTTTGCACCCTATGAAAAAGCGGGAGAAACAGAGTTTATATTCTTCGAGACCAAGCTTACCGAAATGACCGCCGATCTTGCGAAAGGCTGTGACGCGGTATGCGTTTTCGTGAACGATAATGTCAGTGCGGCAGTAATAGATAAGCTTTACGAATACGGCGTAAAGATAATTGCGCTGAGATGCGCGGGATTCAACAATGTCGATGTGCGCCATGCCTACGGAAAGATACACGTTGTACGCGTTCCCGCGTATTCTCCGTACGCTGTCGCCGAGCATACCATGGCTCTTCTGCTTACTTCGATACGCCGCATACACAAGGCGTATATCAGAACGAGGGATTTCAACTTCTCGCTGAACGGAATGACGGGATTTGACCTGCACGGAAAGACCGTGGGCGTAGTCGGCACCGGAAGGATCGGAAGAGTATTCATCGACATCTGCCGCGGTTTCGGTATGAACGTTATCGCATACGATGCATTTCCTGCCGCTGACAGCGGAATAAATTACGTTTCGCTGGACGAGCTGTTTGAGAAGAGCGACATCATATCCCTGCACTGCCCGCTGACCGATGATACAAGGCACATGATAAATGCAGAAGCGATAGAGAAGATGAAGAAGGGCGTTGTGATACTGAACACATCGCGCGGTGCGCTTATTGACGCGGACGCGCTTCTTGACGGCATAAAAGCGAGAAAAGTCGGTGCCGCGTGTCTCGACGTATATGAGGAGGAAGCCGCGCTTTTCTTCGAGGACAGATCCGGTCATATCTTAAACGACGAGCGCCTTGCGCGTCTGATATCCATGCCGAACGTTATCGTAACATCTCACCAGGCATTCCTTACTGCCGAAGCGCTCAATAACATCGCAGAGACTACGATGAACAATATCCGTTCGTATTATGAAAACAACGGTATATGCGACAATGAGCTGTGTTACTGCGACGGAAGGATAGATACGCTGAAAAAAGACCGGAAGGAAAAGTGCTTCTGAAAATAATGATCCCGGAGCAGGTTTTATCAACTGCTCCGGGATCATTTATACTATATTTCTACCGAAATATAGTATGAATTCACAATGCACAATTCACAATGCACAATTGTGGAGCGCGCTCTGCGCGCATATCTGAATCGTGACGAAATTTCTTCATTATATCTATGGATCGATACAAATATAGAATTATGATATTTTTTAATATAATGATTGACTGATAAAGCAATTTGTGATAGAATAGTAAAACGATCTTATTATAATCATTTAGGGAGATCATATTATGAAAAAGTTTGGAAATATCACCGCATTGATGTTAGGCGCGGTATTGCTCGTTTCCGGCTGCGGCGGCAGTCAGCCCGCTGCCGAACTTCCGCCTGCCGCTGTGTCGTTCGTTGAAGAGCCGGCGGTAAGCTACCTCGGACCGGAGGGAACATATACCGAAGAAGCGGCGCAATTCTTCTTTGGCTCAAAGGGCAGCTTCGTTCCGGAAGAAACAGTGGATAACGCGATAGCTGCCGCGGCTGCGGGAACAGCGGATTATGCCGTGATACCGCAGGAAAACACACTCGGCGGCGCTGTGATAAATTATGTGGATTCGCTTTTAAGCCACGATGATGTGTATGTTGTGGGAGAAGTGACGATCCCGATAAGCCAGACGCTTATGGGCATTCCCGGCACAACACTTGCGGATATCCGCACCGTCTGCTCTCACGCGCAGGGAATAAAGCAGTCCGAACAGTGGAGAAGCGAGAATATCCCCGATGCGGTCACAGAGGAAAAGAGCAGTACCGCGGCGGCTGCGGCTTATGTCGCTGAGCTTGGCGACAAGTCGGTGGCGGCAGTTGCGGCTCCCGGCGCGGCAGAACTTTACGGGCTTGAGGTGCTTGCGGAAAATGTGCAGATAACCGATACCAACAAGACGCGGTTCTATGTGCTTTCAAAGGAACGCATGACCGGCGGGACGAATGCGGTATTCGTTATAAGCTGCGAAGCGAAAAAGCTTGACGATGCTATTGTTTTTATGGAGAACTGCGGGGTCGAACCGGTTTCGGTGCATGACCGCCCCGAAGGCAGCCGGCTCGGAATGTACAACTACATCATCGAAGTCGAATCGAAGAACGGCATTACTGATGATAAGATAGGAAGGATATGTTCCGAATTGCAGGCAAGGTTCCTCGGCAGTTTCAATGCTGTCTCAAAATAACGGGACAGGAAGCTGTCCGGATAAATGAAAGAGGGAAGAATAGTATGAAGAAAAAAGGATATGCCGCGCTGATAATGTCAGCGGCAATTATGCTCTCGTCCTGCGGTGCAGGCAATGTTCAGAAGGCGAATGAAACATCTGCATCGGCTTCCGCTGTGACGACCGAAGCTGAGACGACTGCGGCAGCCACAACAACGGCAGCCACAACAACGGTAGAGACTACAACTGTCACTACTGAGGAGACGACAGCGGCACCGAGCCCTGCGGAGATAGCGAAAGCACAGTCGGAAGTGTTTACCGAGACATTCCGCGGTGAAAAGATGACCGAAGTGAAACAGCTGATAATTGAAGAGAAGTACGCGCTGGAATCCGATGTCTATATGTTCACCGATGAGGGCGAAAGCCTTGACCATATCTATAACGCGCCTTCTACATACGATATCACAAACATTGTATTCAGCGAGGACGGGACTGTATCACTGTACGGTCAAAAGAACCGGCTCATACCAGATAAAGTGAAGGAGATATTCAATGAGGGCGTGATACAGGGGCTTAAAGACAAGATCTCCGACAAGATATCAGGCAGAGACAAAGCGGGAGACTGATATTTTACCGGACATTCAGCTTCCTGTATATCCGTGACGCAAAGTACCCGACTATCAGCGCAAAGCCGGTGAAGATAAGCTCAAAAGCCCATGCAGGCAGACCGATCTGATTGAATACGATAGAGAAGTCCAGGAGCGCGTGCAGGAGAATTGCAAGCGGGTAAAGATACAGGTGCTTCCTGTTCCTTGCGGCGGCAAAAACAAGCACGGATAATGCGATATGTACCGCTATTGCCGGTATCCTCTCAAATACGCCCAGCAGACACTCCGGTACAGTCAGCGTGCTCATCTGCGTAAGCTGTGCGGTCATCGCGGAAAGCGCAGCTTCATCTGCGCCTGCCGTTATCTGTTCTCCCATTCCCATGTTCAACATCATTCCGATCGCCGCCATGGAGAACATCTGAAATCCGACATATATACTTTCAAATCCGCCGTGACCTATTCCGTAAGAGACAGAGGAACGGCGGGTTTCGTATTTTTTCAGAACGGTCTTAAAAGCGATAAAACGTCCTGTTTCCTCGAATACTCCCGCGAGAACTCCCGCAAGTATCGCGCTGTACCATATATTTCCGCTGATCGTCTTTGCTATGGGGTTGTCGTGCTGCAAAAGGAAATACGCGGGCGCGAGTTTCAGTATTATCGCGAACAGCATCCATGTCACGGCTCCTACGATAACGGGCAGTATCTTTTCATGCGTTTTCACTTTCCACACGATTAGGAGTACGATCGGTATTATCATCATAAGCACGGACTCGGTCACAAGTCCCGCTATTGCTTCATCGGTAAAATGAATGTTATCCATTTCTGTTCTCCTTTTCCCAGTCGGTGTAGATCTGATGCGAGCCTTTTATCATCACGGCGAAGATAACGAGGAATATTATCATCATCGCCGCAAGCGCCGGATATCCGCGCAGTACTATCCCGGAAAGTATCACCGCGGCACCGCCGAAGAATGTCACCGTTCCGCCCATTCTCTGGCAGCGCGTCCATACTTCCTCGTTCTTCATGCTCCACGATGTGCGCAGCCCCATAAGTCCGTTCATTTTCATTTTCGGCATTATGTTCCCGAGCACCGTGAACAGTATCCCCATAAGTATGACCGCTGCCGAGCAGTAAAGCTCTCCCTCTGTGCCGCTTATCTGCTGAAGTCCGCTGTACCCCATGCATATCATGACGCACTCGAATCCGAGCATCACCGCGTTTACTGCCGTACAGACTATTCCGCAGATCTTCGCGTTTCCCGCGGCATGAGAGGCTTCTTTTTCTTCCGCAGCGTTTTGTGCGTCCCTGCCGAATTTCCTGCGGAGAAGCAGCCCGCTCACGGTTATGGCGATCACGACGGCTGTGAACAGGAACACCTCGTACTTTGAGCCGATGCGGTCGGCATTGCCGCTAAGTCCGTAATGCACCGCGATCTGATCGGGCAGTATCTGAACTGCCGCAGCCGAAAGTATCACCGAGAGCACCGCAGTCGTTATCAGCCACTTATTCTTCATTTCCTGCCTCACCTGCTTTCACTGTGTCGGAACCTGTTCCGAACTGACCGAACCAGAGCATTATCTCATCAAACACGCTGGTATTAAGCTCGTAGTAGATGAAATTCTTCTCTTTGTACTCCGTGACCATATCCGCCTTTTTCAGCAGGCGCAGGTGATATGACAGAGCCGCGGGAGTTATGCCGAGCCTTTCTGCGATCTCGCCGGCGTTCATTCTCCCGCCGCGCAGCATTGCGATGATCTCACGGCGTTGATCGTCCGAAAGTATCTTGAATGTTTCCGATATTTTCATTCCGTTTCATCTCCGTATCATCTATTTAAAAAAATCTTTAAATAGATGATACCACAGTTATCCGCGCTTGTCAAGGGGTATTTAAAAATATTTTTAAATACTTCCGGATATCGTACCGTTGAAACAGGGAAGGGGGAGGCGAAAGAATCCGGAATACCGGGCTGTACTAAACCTCCCGTGTATCATCGGAAGCGCGATTTATATACATTATGCATATATCGTGTCTGCGCCTGTCGGAGGTTTGTAAAAAAAGCCCAAAATAGTTGACGCTTTGCACAAAAGCATTAAAACACCATTGTGCAAAACGACTTGATGTGATATAATTTTATCATACTGTTTTTTCGGTATATCAAATTTCTATATTTAAAGGAAGGAAACCTATGAACAAAAAACTTAAAAGAACGATCAGCGCCGTGCTTGCAAGCGCGATGATACTCACCGCATCAACAGGCACACAGGTATTCGCGTCGGCAGACAGCACCGCTGTCACATCGACAGCAACGGCTGCAAAGACCTACAAGGTCGCAAGCAAGAGCGTAAACACTTATTTCTTTGCATACAGCGATCAGAAACAAAAGACAAAGCTTTACTTCATGAACAGAGTCAACGATGTCCCTTATATTGAGATCGATGACATGGTACAGTACCTGAAAGCACTAATGCAAATGAAATATCACGGGACCTACGATCTTAAGGTGGAAAAAGACGGCGATACCGTTACCCTCACAAGAGAGAGCGGCTATACGGCAACGATCAACTTTGCCGATGACACCATTTTTTACTGGGATTTTGACGGCTTCAACACGGCGGAAAGCAAGACTCTGATAGATGTTATCCTCACGGTCTGGGATACTGCCGAGGGGATCACCGGACTGAAAACAGTCAAATCTACCGAACGCTACGGCACCCCCGTTACCATGAACGCGGCAGATTACGGCATAGATTTTGTCCGCAAGGGAAACAAGTATTACATACCCCTTCAGACCTTCTCCGATATATTCCTGTCACCCGGCTCGTTAGGTGTGGCTCTCTATAACGGAAGATCTCTCATATTCTGTCGCGGAGAACAAGCAGAATTTTACGTTGACGGCAAATACACCCGGCTCGGACAGGTGTATTACGGAAAGAACGGCAAGTACGCGACCAATAAGATCAGCGAGGAGCTTGCATCATTCAGCGCGTGTGAGTTCTGCTTTGCAATGGATAATCTTTACGGATTGAGAGAAAAGCACAGTATAGACAGCTTCAAAACACTTTTACTGCAGAGAGAGTCCGGTTACAAGCTGTTTTCGACAAAATCAAAGACAATAGACAGGGAGCTTCACTCGATAGTTACCGACGTCATTGATGACAGACATACCACTTATAATATGAGTTCCTACGCTTCCGGAGTTGATTATATAAATACTCTTGATGAAAAATACGGCGGTGGATACGCTATAGAAACGCTCGCCGACAGCTTCGGAGCACATAGGGCTGAAAGAGCAAAGTTTTATCCTGACGGTGTTCCCGCTTACGAAGAGGTCGGAGATACAGCATATATCACGTTCGACAAATTCAGAATGGATATGGCATATATAGATCAACTCAATTACGATGATCCGAGTACCATTGCGGGTACTTTCGGCGCAATCTCGTATGCTGTCAACAAGATAAACCGCAAGGACAGCCCCATAAAGAATGTTGTTCTTGACCTTTCCTGCAATACCGGCGGAGATGCTGACGCGGCAGTATTCACTATCGCGGCTTTCCTCGGCAAGGCAGGCATCAGCGTCGAAAACTCAAAGAGCGGCGCTCTCGTAACAAACTACTACAAGGCAGACACGAACTTCGACGGCAAATACAATTCCAAAGATACACTCGCAGGCAAGGGACTCAATCTCTTCTGCCTTGCCTCTCCGGTAAGCTTCTCCTGCGGAAACCTCGTTCCCTGCGTATTCAAGGAGGATCCTAATGTGTCCATAATCGGTCAGAAGTCCTCCGGCGGCGCTTGCACGGTAGGCACTATCTCCACGGCAACAGGCGCGGTAATGAACATTTCCAGCAACTTCCGCCTGAGCTACACAAAGAACGGTTCGTTCTATGACGTTGACCAGGGCGCTGAACCCGATTACGCAATAAGCAAGCTCGAACATTTCTATGACAGAGAGTGGCTCACCAACTACATCGATTCTCTTGCATAAGTCTGTCCGAACAAACAGAGAAGGGACTCCATACGGAGCCCCTTCTTTTTTATTTATCTGTATGTTTCCGGTCATGTCCTGCTTATCCGGATATTTGTTATTGCTACCTGATCTCCGGTAACAGCCGCGTATAACGTATTGTCTGTATTGGTGAACACGAACTCGTTTTTTATTGCAATACCCGCGTTCTCGGTCATCACCGTGACCTTGTTGTCCTCAACGGCGAATGTGACAGCCGCATCAAAACCGTCGCGGTTGAACTGCTTCCATGCGTCCCAGCTCTTGAAATCATCGTTCTTTGTGGTATTGAGATTTGTCTGACAGCGTCCGTCGTCGCATTCCCAGCATTCGCCGTCAAAGCGCATGAACGCAAGATCATGGTAAGTTTCACCATTCACGACTCCGTCACGGGAAGTGAAGATATCAATGAACGGGCAGTGCCATACAAGTCTCGCTGTGGGAAGGCATTTTGAATGGAATGTTATCTTAAGACCGTCCTCGATCTTTATGCCCTCGGAGTGGGCGGTGCGGTAATCATCGACCTGCACATTCGGTATATCGCCTGCGGGAACATCTATGAAGCTTATCTTCTCTGCGATCCTCGGTATATAATGCTCCGGGTACTCCGTCACCGACTTGATGTATTCGATATCCGTGAATCTGCAGTGTTCGCCGGTAATACCGAGATACATATATCTTGAACTGTCGGGGAGGGCGATTATGAACTCGGTGCATTTTTCCTTGTCGTATATGCGGACAAGGGCATGATCCTTTATTCTGATCGCTTCGATCTTGTAGCTTCCTTTGTATATGATATCCGTTACGCCTATTTCCTTGCTGCGCATCTCGATCTTTCTTGCGCCGAGCGTCTCGGCATGCAGGTCAAAATTGATCTCGGCGTATTCAAAGTAATTGAGATCATTTATCTCTTTCGGATCGGAATGTGCTTTGCCGTCAAGGGAATCGAACAGAATGATCGACGGGGCAGGGATAGCGCCGGAAGCTTCTTCGTCCGACATTACCGACAGCGTTATCGCGGACAGGCAGGGAGTCAGCAGTATGCCGTCCGAGACCTTGCTCTTGTATTCGCCGACAACGAACTCGCTGTTTGAGTCAAGCTCCGGTATTTCCGCACGCTCGCTCATCTGATATTCGAGATCGTCGTCGATAAGGTGGAGCATAAGGCGTGCATATACGGGATCGAACTGCGTTCCGGTGCCTTTGACGATCTCCTCGCGGACTTTCTGCTGGGGTATCGGGTCACGGTAGCTTCGCTTTGATGTCATAGCGTCGTAGGCATCTGCGACCGCGATTATCCTTGCCATTTCGGGGATATCGGTACCCTTAAGTCCTTCCGGATAGCCTTTTCCGTCATAGCGCTCATGGTGGTAATGCGCGCCGATGCTTAGCGTCGGGAACTCGCTTATTCCCTCAAGTATCTGCACACCCATGACCGGGTGCTGTTTTATGGTAGCGTATTCCTCGTCGGTGAGACGGCTGTCCTTGCTTAAAATGCTTCTCGGAACGCCGATCTTGCCGACGTCATGCACGAGGGCGGAGTAATATATCTCGTCGCATTCCCGCTCGCTCTTACCGCTCATTTCCGCAAGCTTTCGGGAATACTCGGCAACTCTCGCGGAGTGACCGTGGGTGTACTTGTCCTTTGCATCTATTGCGTTTACGAGTGCAGTCGCGGTCTGTGCGAAAAGACGGCGGGTGCTTTCCTCCTGTCTGATGATCGAATCCCGTTCACGCTTGTTGGCAAGATAAAGTTCCTTCTTTGCGATGCGCAGCTCGTAGATTCGAAGGAAAAATGCCGCAAAAGTAATGGTGATGTTGTTAAGGGACAAGCCGTATAAGAAGAGCTGTGCGATCGACGCGATTATGGGGAGGGTGCAGAAAAGCATCAGTATTAAAAATGTACGGCGTTCGATCGTGGCATGATTCTGCACAAGCACGGAAATGCAGATGAGCAATGCGATCATAGGTATCAGATAGCAGATCATATAGCCGTCGGCTCTCTGATAGCGGTTGAATTCGTCGAAAGTATAATAAAGCCCGGTGAACTGTGAGATGATAAGAAGGACTGCGCCGATATAGAGGATAAATTCGTTTATTTTGAGCCTTCTGCGGTAATGCTTTATCTCCGGGTTTGATTTGCATATCTCTCTGACATAGCCGTTGAAGCAGAAGATAACGGAGAGGGTAAGAAAGAACACAAGGAAGTTGCAGAGCCTTACCATCCAGTAACCGACTGGACTTGCGTCACCGCGGAATATGTACGCATAGCGGTCACTTATCATCAGCAGGGCAGCGCTTATATCCATGCAAAAGAGGAAGTGATTTTTCCGCTTTGTTGTGTCGGAAATAAGACCGCACACGGCTAATGCGAAGCATACGCCGCTTAAAATGAGCATGACATTAAGTTGAATGTTTTGTAATATTTCCATAAGCTATACCTTAACTTTAACATATATATAGTTTATTATACCACATTTTAAGGAGAAATTGTCAATAAAAAGCGAGAAAAAAAGCAGAGCCAAATAAAAAACCGTGTATTTTTACAAGAAAATGTTGCAATACGGCGGCGCTTTTTGTGCATATTCAACGATGTGCCAACCTGCGAGCGGTATTGCAAAATAAAAAGCTGCACAGCTTTTCTGCTGTGCAGTCGGGAAAGTCTGCGGTATGATCACTTGATCGCGTCTTTGAGACCCTGACCTGCCTTGAAAGCGGGAACCTTTGTTGCCTTGATCTTGATCTTCTTCTTTGTCTGAGGGTTGATGCCTGTTCTTGCAGCACGCTCACGAGCCTCGAATGTACCGAAGCCTACAAGCTGTACCTTTTCGCCCTTTGCGAGAGTTTCTGTGATAACCTCGGTAAGAGCATCGAGAGCCTTGCCGGAATCCTTCTTTGTGAGTTCTGTCTTTTCAGCGATAGCCGAAATGAGTTCTGCCTTTGTCATTTTCCATACTCCTTGAATTTTACTTTTTATGGATACGGTTACACCGGTATCCTGTAACAAGCATAATTATAGCTTATTTTTCATATTTTGTCAATATCTCTTTTACTTTTTCTGACAAAAAGCCCGGCATTCATGACTTCTTGACAGGAATTAATAGTTTGTGGTATAATATCAGCACGTTTTATCAGAAATGGAGGATAACGCACATGAAAAAACATATCAGAAACGCTGCTGCCGGTGCTGTTGCAGTCATACTTGCCGCAGCGAACTGTCTGCCCGTCAGTGCAGCGGGGAAAAGCACCGTGACAGCGGACGATATCGTGAAGACCATTCATGATATGGACATTGCGGCAGTCAAGGCGATGAAAGATGATGAGAATATTCCGAATTCGGATGACCGCATGCCGGTAGTTGACGTTTCCGGACTTCCCTCAAAGTTCGATCTCAGGAACGTTGACGGGGTAAACTATGTTTCCCAGATAAAGGATCAGAGCCCGTGGGGTACATGCTGGAGCTTCGGCGCTACCGCAGCTGCGGAAACGAGCATTGCTTCGGAACTCGGCCACGACTATAACGGAGTGCCGGACAGCGATGAGGACGCGTTCTTCGATCTCTCGGAGAAGCACCTCGCATGGTTCACCTACAGCGCAATACCGGAAGGCTCCGAAAAATACGCTTCGCAGACAGGCGAAGGCTATCATGTGGATTACGATCAGACTGCCGACAAGGATCTTATCTCGGAATCCATATACAATAACGGCGGTTTTATGAATTTCGCTACTGCGGTATATTCGTCAGGAATGGGTCCTACGCTTGAAGCTTTTGTGCCTTATGGGAAAACCACGGATAAAGAATATATTGCAAAGCGCGTCGTATCTTATGTGATAAACGAGGACGGCGAGATAGACGAAGATGAGCTCAAGGTCAATTATTACTATGATGACGCAAAGACGGACGAAGAGATCCGTGCGTTATGGGAAGAAAAGGGCTACGAAGAAGTTGACGCTGACATCGCAGTAGATATCTACAACGGCTTCTACCAGGGCATCACCGTGCTTCCCGATTACAAAGACGGCGCAGTAAAGAAGTTCGGCTTATCCGATGCCTATTCAAACGGAGACTGGACGCTCGATGACACAGACCGTTTCCTCAGCATCTATTACCTCCAGGACGGTAATATGCTTCCGTCCCCGGCACTTACCGGCAAGAACGGAGAGTATGTATTCAACCGGACAGGCGTTGACGCGATCAAGTCCGAGCTTGTAAACGGAAGGGGAGTCTCTGTTTGTTACAATGCGGACCAGTCCAGCCCCGGTCAATCTACGGACAACACCGCGGAATCATTCATGAACTTCATCGACAAGAACGGCAACCCTACAAGCGATCAGCTTGCCGAATACTGGGCGCAGTACACATACGACAAGGATTACGATCCCACGGATAAGGATTCCGTAAACCGTCATGTCGAGATCAACCACGCAGTCTGCATAATCGGCTATGACGATGATTTCCCGAAGGAGTACTTCAAAGACCCGAAAGGAACACTCGCCGGAAACGGTGCATTCCTCGTAAAGAACAGCTGGGGAGCCGTTAATTACAACGAGAACGGAGAGCTTGAATCCACATGGGGCAACGGCGGAGACGGCACTTTCTGGCTGTCGTATTACGATCAGAGTATCCTGATACCCGAAAGCTTCAATTTTGACATCGACAACACCCTCCAGGCGCGCAATATAGATATGTATGACTTCCTCCCCACAAACGGAAAGCATACCGCGTCCTTTGACGGCGATGTGTACATGGCGAATGTATTCACAGCGCAGAACAACTGCACAGTACGCTACATAGGCTTGGAGACGGCGGAAGCTGATGTTGACGTTGAATACCGGGTATATCTGCTTAATGAGAATGCAAAGAGCCCTGTTGACGGTGAATGCATCACCGAGCAGACCGGACATCTCAACTATGCGGGCTATCATGTCATAGATCTCGGCAAGACCTGGTATCTTGGCGGTGGAGACAAGTATTCCGTCGTGGTAAAGTCCGGCGCGGAAGGGAAAAGCAGTATCTATTTCAGCCAGGAAACAAGAGAGAGCGATTTTGATGACGAGATGAGAAACAGAGCCTTTGACGTATATCCGGAGAGCGTGGTAAATCCGGGCGAGAGCTTTGTGGGAACAAGCCTTACGGATAACGGCGCATGGACAGACTGGTCGGATATCGTGACGGAGCTCAGTGTATCAAGCCGTGGCTTATGCGAGCACGGCATACAGTACGATAACCTTCCGATAAGAAGCTACCCCCAGACAGAAGCCTTCACAGTATTCCACCTGCATGATGCTTATGATAAGAGCGTACTCGTACCGGGCGACAAGATAAGAGGAACTGTTCTTATCCAGAATAACAGCGGCATTGACTTCCTCGAGGAAGACGATCTTGAACTTGCGGTAACGATCGGACAGAATGTAACGGACTATCCTATCGGCAGGATAACGGATCTCAAGGCAGGAGAAGCGAAGGAATTCAACTACAGCTACACTGTAACGGAAGCGGACGCGGCAGCCGGCAAGGTAGTCGGCACGGTAAATGTGGTATTCAACGGCGAGGTCATTGATTACGGCGCGCTGTTTGACGAGACGATCACATACACGATAGATGTGGACACTGCACCGGCACCGGAACAGGAACAGGAACCGAAACAGGACAAAAACCCTGCAACGGGCAATGAGCTTTACGCGGTAGCAATACTTGCGGGTGCGGCGGCTGCTGCAGCGGCAAGCAGAAAACGCAGATAAAGCGGACAGACAGGAATAAGCAAATACCGCCCCGGCTTATGCTAATGCACAGACCGGGACGGTTTTCTGATGTTCGTTTTTTACGGCTTTTCATTGTGATTTATGTGAACATCACTCTTTTGCAGGTATATTTTTTCAGCCGCGGCAGATAATAACGGTAAAGAAGCGAGAGCTTCGGTAAAATTATGCAGTGAAAGGGATTTTATATATGAAAGCTACCGGAATAGTAAGAAGAATAGACGATCTCGGAAGGGTAGTGATACCGAAGGAGATAAGACGGACTATGCGTATCCGCGAGGGTGACCCGCCGCTGATAACATTGAGACAGTCTGTGTTCTGTGAGGCTGTAATATCGCTTGAAAACAGGCTGAATACATAATAATGAAAAAGCAGAGTTTCGGCTCTGCTTTTTTTCACATTTTTTACACAACCCATTTACAATCCCGCCCCAATATGCTATAATACCATTGAAGCCGTGGCGCTTTAAGCGCAGGTAAAGCAAGGTGGATATCGTCTCTCCGGAAGGCTCTTTATATAGCCGCATCGTGCGGCATTTTGGAGCCTTCTGTATGGCATCGTGCCATAGGAGCAGTTTTCCCCGATAGAAATATCGGAGACTGTGAAAGGAGGGCGATAAGTGTGAGTTTCTTATCCGTACTGATCGAGCTTATTGGTGAGACGGTACATATGATAATGCTCAATGCTTCGCACATCGGGGCATTGTTAGATCTTTTTCGCGAATGGCTTAACACCAAACGCAAATAAAAAGGACTAACCACCTGCTTTCGCCAGCACAGGTGGTTAGTCAATAACTACTCAGCTGCTCCGAGAGCAAACACTTTGCTCTGTTGCTAAAGCTATTATACCACAGTTTCCCGCCGTTGTCAATAGATGACGGCGGTTATTTTTACAAAAAGAAATAACCACCAAGCTTTCGACAGGAATGGTGGTTATTCTTAACAACTAAAACCTGCTCCGAGAGCAAACGTCTTGCTCTGTTGCTAAAGCTATTATACCACAGTTTCCCGCCGTTTGTCAAGTGGCTTTTTCTTTTTATCGGCGCGTCGTGCGCCGTTTTGGAAAAAGCCTTTTTGCTTCCTGCAAAAACAGGGCGGTTATTTTTTGCAAAACCCTTTACATTCCCGCCCCAATATGCTATAATACCATTGAAGCCGTGGCGCTTTAAGCGCAGGTAAAGCAAGGTGGATATCACCCTCGGAGCAGTTTTCCCGATAGGAATATCGGAGACTGTGAAAGGAGGGCGATACGGTGAGTATTCTTTCCGTGTTAGTCGAGCTTTTGGGCGAGACAATACAAGTCGTACTTACTAACGCTTCTCAAATCGGAGCGTTGTTATTTCAGATTCGCGCGTGGTTTAACACCAAGCGCAAATAAAAAGAAATAACCACCTGCTTTCAGAGGGTTAGGTGGTTGTTTCTATACAAACATTTATCTGCTCCGAGAGCAAACCTATTGCTCTGTTGCTAAAGATATTATACCACAGTTTCCCGTCGTTGTCAATAGATAACGGCGGTTATTTTTTACAATAGGGCGGTTATTTTTTACAATCCCCTTTACAAACCGACAAAAATATGCTATAATATACCATATATATGGGTGGTGGAGTTTATCTTATGCCTATATATAGGGATTTATGGCAAATTACCCTGCAAAGGCGGGGAATAAAAATGAAAGGATAACAAAAATGAAAAGGACGAAAACAAAAATTTTAAGCGTGTTCCTGTCGTTGTGCATGATTATTTCGTGCATGGTGGGAATGACCGTGACGGCGAGCGCGGCGGCTTATGCAACTTATTTGGTTGAAAGCACCGATACTTCTGACACTCTGCCGAACAAAGTAGTTCATTTTAATAGTAAGGACTGGTATATCATAAAAGATGAGTCCACAGCGGTAAATACTGGAACTGTAACTCTGCTTGCAGCGGACACGAGTTTTGGTGTGTCCGAATTTCATAACAGTAACAACACTTACAGCACTTCTACAATTAAGAGTAACCTTGATACTTTAACAACAACTGGCACATTCAAGGATGTTGCAGATGCGATCAAAGATACGGAAAACGGAAAACTTTATATTTTAAGCATAGATGAGACTCAACAGCTTTCAAGTAACGTACTGATAATTAACTTTTCGGGTGGAGACTGCAGTTCCGGGGAGTGGTGGCTTCGCTCTCCCGACCCTAATTCACCTAATTATGCTGGTCATGCGGCGATTGTGATTGGAAATAGTGGCGAAATCTCCGGCGCTAATATTGGATGGGAGTACGGTGTCCGCCCCGCTTTGCAGCTTGACCTGAGCAAGGTGACGTTTGATTCTGAAACAAAGACATTTACAGTCAAATCCACCCCCACTCTCCCCTCATGGACAAACGGCAACGTCACCGCGACCCTTGACGGCACAAAGCTCACTGTCGAAAAGACAGCGGGCGCGGCAGACGGCACTATGGGTACCAGCTGGACGAAAGTAGGTTCTGCGCCTGCGTGGAGCAGTATAAGAGGAACCATAACCGAAGTCGAGATAAAAGACGGTGTGACGAGTATAGGCAACAGTGCGTTCTTATACTGCAGCAAGCTTGCAAGCGTGACAATTCCGAGCAGCGTGACGAGTATAGGTATTAGTTCGTTCTTTGGCTGCTCCGCTCTTACGAGCGTGACAATTCCGAGCAGCGTGACGAGTATCGGCAACGCCGCGTTCTATTATTGCACCGCTCTTACAAGCGTGACAATTCCGAACAGCGTGACGAGTATAGGTGAGAACACGTTCAATGGGTGTTCCAACCTTACAAGCGTGACCTTTATTCCCGGAACAGCAGACGCAACATTATCGATAGGCGTGGCTGCTTTCAATAGTACCAAATCCGGCGCAACTGTAGCCTACGGCACAGGCAACACGGTTCTTTATGATAACGATACACCAATAACAACGGAGACATTACTTACTGCTATTGAGAACAAGACCCTCACATGGAAAGCATCTTCCTCCGACATCGCATGGACAAACGGCAATGTCATCGGCATTCTTGACGGCACAAAGCTCACCATAGCGAAGAAAGACGGCGCACAGAACGGCGATATGGGTAACGAATGGACAGCTGTAACCGAAGGCGGGGCTACATGGGACAGTAAAAAAGCAACCATAACCGAAGTTGAGATTCAGGACGGCGTGACGAGTATAGGTAATAATGCGTTCAATATTTGCTCCGCTCTTGAAAGCATTACCATTCCGGATAGCGTCACGAGTATAGGTGAGGGTGCGTTCTCGTGGTGCACCGCTCTTACAAGCGTGACAATTCCGAGCAGCGTGACGAGTATCGGCAATAGTGCGTTCGCGGGTTGCACCGTTCTTACAAGTGTGACCATTCCAAACGGCGTGACAAGTATAAGCAATAGTGCGTTCCAATCCTGCGACGCTCTTACAAGCGTGTCCATTCCGGATAGCGTGACGAGTATAGGCGATTCGGCGTTCAATAGCTGCACATCTCTTACAAGCGTGACCATTCCGAGCAAAGTAGCAAGGATAGGCGATTTTGCGTTCCGAAGCTGCACATCTCTTACAAGAGTGACAATTCCGGGCAGCGTGACGAGAATAGGCGATAATGCGTTCATATGGTGTGGAAATCTTGCAACTGTGACATTTGAACCGAGATCGACAGAAGATATAGAATCAAATGCAACATTAACCATATGCGAGAACGCTTTCTTTGACACCGTAGAGGGCGCAAAAGTAGCCTACGGCACAGGCAACACGGTTCTTTATGATAACGATACACCAATAACAACGGAGACATTACTTACTGCTATTCAGGACAAGACCCTCACATGGAAAGAACCCACCTACAACATAACATTTGACAACGGCGGTACAGCAAAGGTGGACGGTACGGTAGTAACATCAGCCGCAGAGGGCGCTATCGTTACGATAGTTGCCGATGCACCGGCTCCCGGTACAGAATTCAACGGCTGGACTACCACCACAGAGGGCGTTGAATTCGCAGACGCAGATTTGGCTGAAACAACGTTCAGAATGCCCGCAAGCGATGTCGAGATAACCGCTTCGTTCCAGAATATCGCCTACAAAATAACAATGCGGAACGGCGGTACAGCGTATGTTGACGGTGAGGAAGCAACAACAGCCGAGGCAGGCACAGTAGTTACGATCAAGGCAGGTGCCGTTTCATCAAGCGCAAGATTCAACGGGTGGACTACGACAACCGAAGGCGTTGAATTCGCAGACGCAAGTGCGTCAACAACAACTTTCGTTATGCCCATGAGCGATGTCAGAATAACCGCTTCGTATGAAGGCGTAAAGCCCTATATTCCGTCCTACTCCACCGGCACTTCGACAACAACCACGACCACTGCAAACGCGCCTGCCGAGACTATGACATTCGAGGGCGAGGAGACGATCTCTCATACCAATCTGCTTTCGTGGAGCGGTGTTTCGGGAGCATCAAGCTACCTTATCTCCGTCAAGACAGACGGCAAGTTTGTACCTCTTGCAACGACAACAAAGACGAACATTGACGTTGTACACGCTTACAACGGGAAATACTACGTTTCCGAGGGCGGCAAGTACACGGCATACACCTACAAGGACGGCAAGTTCGTAAAGGGCGGCACTATCACGGCAGCACAGGCTGATAAGCTTGTAAAGGCGAACAATGTCACCGATACATATATGCTTCAGTACACGAAGAACGGCAAGCTTTCGTCCGATAAGACAGCTCTTACAGTCTCGGTAAAGGTTTATTACAAGCCCGCTGTAAAGGCTTCTTCCAAGGACGGAAAAGTTATCCTCAAATGGAAGAAGGTAGTGGGCGCCGAGAAGTACAGAATTTACAAGTACACAAACAACAAGCTCACAAAGATAGCCGATACCGATGCAAATGCAGTGCGCATAAACAAGGTAACAGCAGGCAAGACTTACAAGTACGCTGTAAAGGCTTATGTTGACGGCAAATGGACTAAGGTCACAAGCAAGGATATCGTAAGCGTAAAAGTCAAGTAAGACAATACTTATAACAAAGACGCAGACAGCCGCTTTTCAGCGGCTGTTTGTTTGTTACTGCCAATCACACCCAGTCCATAAAATGAAAGAGCCGAGAACAATCCCGGCTCTTGTGATAGATCAGTGTCATTTGAATAACCGTACCCGACTCTTACAAAAGTGAAAGAACTTTGCAGCGCATTCCGGAAGAAGTATCAACCAAAATTCTGACATAATACAAGTCTTCCGGATATTTCGTGGACGTGGAACTGTCACATTCTATTCTTTCTGCGTAATATAACCGCCAATACCACACCGGCGCAGATTATCACAGCAGCCGCAATGCCTATCATCAGCGGGAGAGGGAAGCTGTTCTCATTTGCAGCCGCTTCTTCGGGTGTGTCCGTGATCTCTGCCTCCTCATTCTGTACGGAAACAGGGCTTTCCTTTGAGATCACCAACAGAGACACCGTTCTCGGCTCCATTTCAAGGGTGATACTGTCACCGTTAAGCTTTACGGCAGGCCCTCCGTCCGCAAGATCGAGAACATTTGCTTCTGTGCTGTTTATGCCGTAAAGGCGGACGCTGCTGTATTCACCGTCGAGTCTGATGTCCGCAGCCGTTTTTTCGCCGAACGCTTTATTTGTTACCACAAGAGTAATGGTGTCTGTGTCACTGCCGTATATTGACGCATACGCTGTTGATGTTTCAATGTCATCGCTCACGCAGGAAACAAGAGTATCGCCGAAACCGTTCCTGCTGCCGTCAAAATTGGTGTAGAGGTCGATCGCCGCAAGCTGATACTGTGCTTCTCCGGCGAACAGGTTCGCGCAGTACACCTCATTCTGTGCGAAAATGCCGAGCGCGTCGGCTTCCATTATCGCGCCCGTAACATCGCCGGAACCCTGGAAATCGTACTCGGTGACAGCGATCTTTGTGCCGGGATAGAAGTTATCAACGGACTTTTTCAGCGCGGGCAGTATTGGCAGGAATTTCGCTCCCGTATCCGTTATCCAGCTGTCTTCCTTGTATGTGTCGTCCCACAGTGAGCGGGTGGCATTGAGCTTATTGTAAACGCAGGCGGGGTCGTCATAGTGGGCGCAGTACCGCTCTCCGCACGCCCCCTTTGCTTCGGTGTAGAAATGTACGTCAAGGACATCGAGCAATCGTGTTCCGCATTCGTCCTCCGCTTTTTTCATCTCGTCGAGATAGTAGTCGATGAACCACTTGTACTGCTTGTTTCCTTTTCTTATGTCCCTCCAGTCGGGCGCGTCGGAGAAGTTGAGGAATGCGTAATACCCGAACAGCGCGGGTCCGAAGATCTCCGCACCGGGGTCGATCGCTTTTACTGCCTTTGACATTGTGACCGACTTTTCGATTATCTCGGCGCAGGTGACCTTTTCGGGATGCACAAGGGAATGAGTGCCGCTCCACAGGGCGGGTTCATTGTCGAGGGAATAGCCTCTGATGCCGCCGTTATGCGAATCTCCGAGAGTCTGAACGAGATAGTTGACAAATTCGTCCATATAAACGGTGCCGTCATTCAGATCGGGTGTCAGAGTAAAATCCGAGCCTTTGACAAGTTCGATCTTGTTCCACCTTCCGGAAGGTGCGGCCTCGTTCTCTTTTACGGAGCCTTTCATATCTGCGGCGGCATATCCCGCAAGCTGGAGTGTCATAAGCGAATACGCGTCTTTGCGGGCGCAGACATCGGCAAGCTCCAGAGCGACACACCCCGGTTTATCTCTTATTTCCTCCGAAACTCTTTGGGGAAAATATCCGTCGGAGCTGTTCTTCCAGTCGGAACCGGCATTTGAAGCATTGTTCTCCCAGTTATAGGCGGTGTAGCGGTTTCCGCCTGCACGGACGGATCTCATCAAAGTATCCGAGTTCATCAGCCCGGCATTTGTCCCGTAAATATAGGGCGATATCGGTTTGCGGTCTTTAGATGTATCAACGGTTATATTTACTGTTCTCACAGTTCCCTCTGCACTCACAGGCGCGGTACAGCATAAAAATGCAAACAAAACTGCGGCAGCCGCCGCGTTTTTTCTGAATGACATATTCCGGCTCCTTTCAGATGATATTAACTTAGTTTTATTGTATCATCTCATCTTTTATATGTCAAGTTGAAATGTGAACCGGACAGGATCGGCTCTTCGTCCTTTCATTTTCCTATACAGGAATGTCATTGTTCTTTCCCGGCATATTCTGATGCAGATGTCCGTGAAAGCAGGGTTTTCTTTGAAAAATGCTTGACAAATGATAACGAATACGGTATAATAAGTTATACAAATCATACTTGTAGGAGAAATTATTATGGACGCACCAAAAGGAAAATATGCATGGACTGCCACAGTAGGCGAAAAAGGTCAAATCGTTATCCCGAAGCAAGCCCGCGAGATCTTCGGCATAAAGCCGGGAGACACGCTTCTTCTGCTGGGCGATGAAAACCGAGGTATCGCAATACCGCCCAAAAACTCATTTGCGCATCTTTACGAAGCTGCGTTCAAGTCGGAGGAGGAAGACAAGTGAAAAAGATCATGATCTTCTGCATACCCGCGCACGGACACACGAACCCCATTCTGCCTGTGGCAAAGGAGCTTGTTTCCCGCGGGGACGAGGTTAGGTTCTATTCCTTTGACGAATTCCGGGACAAGATCGTTAAGACGGGTGCGGAGTACATATCCTGTGACCGCTTCCTCGAAAAGCTGAGCAAGCGGGAAGAAGAAAACATGAAGAATGTCAACACCACCGAAATGAGCATACAGGATATCCGCATCACGATCAATATGACGGAGTTCCTTGACAGCGAATACCGTTCATTCTCGCCGGACGCGGTTTATTCCGATTCCGCCTGTTTCTGGGGCAAGCTCAGCGCGTGGAAGCACAAAGTTCCGCTTGTGGTATCTACAAGCACCTTCGCGTTCAATCAGCTGTCATCTCAGTATATGAAAAACAGCCCGAAAGAAATAGCAGGGCTGATCTTCGGACTGCCGAAAGTGCAGAAGGAATTCCGCAGGCTGAGGGAATACGGCTATGAAGCGAAAGGCTTTCTCTCTCTTGTGCAGAGCGACAACGCAACGGACTCCGTCGTTTACACATCAAAGAGCTTTCAGCCCTATTCCGAGAGTTTCTCTGACCGCTATGCATTTGTGGGGCCTTCGGTATTTTCTGAAAAACTGCCGGAAAAGCATGAGCGCCCGCTTGTTTATATCTCCCTCGGAACCGTCATAAACGAGCGCCCGGAGTTCTACAATAATTGCATCGAAGCGCTGAAAAATGAGCCTGTCGATATCATCATATCCTGCGGAAAAGCGCTGGATATGAGCGTATTCGGCGAACTGCCCGGAAATGTGAAGGTATATCCCTATGTCGATCAGCTCGATGTCCTTTCCGGAACGAGCGTTTTCATCACCCACTGCGGAATGAACAGCGTTTCGGAGAGCCTGTATATGGCTGCGCCCATGGTGCTTTATCCGCAGACGAACGAACAGCAGGCAGTCGCAAGAAGAGTGACGGAGAAAGGCGCAGGCGAGATATTGAAAGACGATTCTCCGGCTGGCATACGCGAAGCAGTAATGAAGATACTCGGCAATGAAAGCTATGCGGAAGCAGCCCGGAAATGCTGTGAAGATTTCCGGGCGTGTTCCGGCGCAAAAGGCGCTGCCGACCATATAGAGAACGCTCCGAATCCTACCGACGGCAGGGACGTCATCAAAGAGCTCAGCAAAGCTGTCGTTATCGAACAGATACTCTACAACGTGATACTGATACTTACCGGCATTATCCTGTTCAGATTTGTCAGCGTGAATTATCTGTGGATATATATTCCGGCTGCGATACTTCTCTCTTCGCCGATAAAGGAGCTCTTTCAGCGGTTATATTACAAAAAGCTGACTGCCAATGCAAAAGGCGCATAACAGACGGAACACAGCCGGTCTCACTTCCGTACCGCTTCTGCCGGGATCCTTTCGGATATATAGTTCAGCACGAAATCAAAGTCCTCCGAAGCCGCATACACCTGGTTCTTAAAAAGCGCTTCGTTGACATATATGGTATTTCTTCCGCGGCGAACTTTTATATTTTTAACCTTGGAAAAATCCGAATGTATGCTGTCATGTACGGCTGAGTTTATGCCGGCACCTGCCACAGCGGGAGCCCCCGCAAGCAATCCTGCCGCTGCCGTGAGCCAGCCCATAGCCTGTGCTTTTTGGAATTGCTGCTGCATCTGCTTATGGGTCACGCCGTTCTCGTCCATTTCAAAGATCACTATATATTTCCAGCCGTAACGCGCGGCAACAATAAGATAGCCAAGAAATGACAGCACAAATGCACCCGCGGCCATAACGGCGAGAAAGCCTATACCGGAGAGAAACTGCTCTGCGCTCATATCGCCCTCGATAAGTGCAAGAAGCTGCATAAACAGCCAGATACCGACGATGATCCCGCCGAACACCGCCCATATCGTGAACAGGACAGTCGGATTTTTCAGCATTGCGAACTCATATATCCAGCGGTAAACTCCGTCCGGGCATAGATATATGTTTTCCGTGACTTTCCTGCCTTGCAAGGGAGAAACCGGCGTACTGTCTCTCCGGACAGTTCCCGTTACCACACCGCATTCGGGACAGAACCGGGCATTTTCGTTTATCTGCGCTCCGCATGACGGACAGAACATATTTATCCCACCTCTACTGTAAAGAATTAAGACTAAGGAGTTATCGGGTACAAATTGATTATACTATAAATTCCTTACAGATTCAAGTGTGACCGTAATATTGTCAATGACAAAATTACGGTCACACTTGCTTTTGACCATTATGTATGATACAATTATGTTATAAAACAAACCGGAACGGCGGTGAAAATATGTTTTCGGAAAACCTGAACAAGATAATGGATTCGCTTGGACTGACAATAAAAACGCTTGCAGGGCAGATGGAATGTGACCGCTCCTACATTCAGCGCCTTTGTTCGGGAGAACGGGTCCCGAAACAGAACGGCAGGGGGGCATACAATATCGCAGACGCACTTTATTCCGCGGCTGATATGACAGGGCAGACAGAGAAGCTGAACCGGCTGATCTCATGTGAAAATGCGTCTTCTGCCGACCGGATACGAGATGCGGTCATTGCGTTCCTTTATGACGGGGAAAATGCCGAAACGGCAAAGTCACGGCGCGGCTATGCTCCGAGAACCGGCTCTGTCTCTTACAGCAGGTTCGGTACCCGTTTCAATGCGGTCATGGAGCTTACGGGCATTTCCAATATCAGGCTCGGAAAGCTTGTAAATACAGACCCGTCATATATAAGCCGTTTTCGCAGCGGGTTCCGTTCGCCGAAAGCAAATCCGAAGATGATGAATGATATCGCTTCCGTGCTTCTCGACAGGGTATTTGAGCATAGAAAAACCGATGCTCTCGCCGAGCTTATGGATATTTCACCCGCGGAGACCGAAGACCGTGAAAACGCATTCGCCCTGTTCTATGACTGGCTGTACGACGCGGAAAGATCGGACAGCGCTGTGTTCATAGAGGGACTGCTCGACAGTATCGGGGAATTTTCGGCAGATGACGGACAGCCGCTTTTCACGTTTGAACAGGCTGCCGACAGCGCCGTTATTTCAGAAGACGCGGCGGAGTATTACGGCTGTGAGGGATTGCAGCGTGCGGTGATACGTTTTCTCGGGAATGTCGTTAAGCGCAGGTCAGAGGCGGTATATCTCTATTCCGATCAGAATATGGACTGGATGACAGCGGACAGAGTTTTTTTTGCAAAATGGGCATCGCTGATGATGATGTGCGTCAACAACGGCACGCATATCTATATAATCCACAATATCAACCGAAGTATGCCGGAAATGGCAGCCGCGATTAAAAGCTGGCTCCCGCTCTACCCGTCGGGAATGATACACGCGTATTATTGCAGACCGCAGAGTAATGTACGGTTCTCTACGACTCTTTTCCTGTGTCCGGGATATGCCTGCATAAGCGGTTCCAACATTATGGGATACGAGAACAGTATCGGTATGTACCGCTACGATACCGGACAGGCTGCACTTGCTGCCCGCCGTGCGGCGTACGAACACCTTATGGAGCGCGCAAGCCCGCTTGTCAGCATGATAAAGACGGACGGCGCGGATATAGGAAGTATCGCCGACACCTCGGAGACAGTGCTGATATCGGGAACGCTTTCTTTCGCAACAATGCCGGAGCAGGTCATCAGATCGGCGCTTCGAAGGAACGGGCAGGAAGAAGGTCTGAATGATATTCTTGCAATTCTCGGTAAAAGCGCAGCACTGCTCCCGAAAACCGGAACAGAAACGGTTCTGTGTGAGTGCCTGTATCTCCCGGCAGATGAAGAACTGTTCGGAGACAGGGTATATATGGATATCCCCGGACGCAGGATCGCATATACTCCGGAGGAATACGGGTCGCATATCCGGAATATTGCCGGTCTGCTTGAAAGCACTGCCGGGTATCGTCTTTGCGTGCTTCCGCAGCCTCCGTTCAATGATCTGAAAATAATAATTACAAAGAACCTTGTTGCGGTAAGCCAGCTAAAGCCGCCCTTTGTGACATTCATATTCCGGCACCCGGATATGTGCAGAGCATTCATGTCTTATGCAAATACTTTCAGGAAGCAGTATTGCAGCGATAAAGTCACGGTTCTGCAGCTGCTTGAAAAATATGTCTGAACAGAGCTTACCGTCACTGCGACCGTTACAGAAAGGATAAAGATATGGCAAATTTCTGTTATAAATGCGGCAGTCCGTTAAAAGCCGGAGCGACATTCTGCGGCAGCTGCGGAAGTGCCGTGCAGAATGGGTCTTCCGCGAACACACAGCCGGATATTCAGCCCGCCCCTCAGCCCCCGGCATATCGGCAGAGCGTTCCGCAGCAGCCGGTTCAGCCGCTGACCCAGCAGCTCGCGCAGCAGGCGTACTACGGCAATATGATGCAGCAGAATACGGCAGCTGTAAACAATATCAAGCCGAAACGCTACATATTCCTGCGTATCATATTGATCCTGATATGTGCGGTTCTGCTGTTCTTCGCATGGAAGGACGGCATAAGGAATGTCAGAGATGCTATGCGGGAGCCGAGCGCGTTCAGCGCTCCGGCTGAGGACGATACTGATGCCGCACAGCTCCAGGCAAGATATGACGAGATATATGCAAACCCGCCGGAACAGCCGGAATTCATTCCCGTACATGACCTTTACAGCTGGCTTTACGGAGATGAGATTAAAATTGAAGAAGGGGGGATACGGCAATGACAAGACCGAAGAAATTTCCTGTAATACTGCTTTGTTTCACGCTTGTGCTTGCTGTGATCGTTACCGGCATCACCAAGCCCGGTTTCCTGCTCCCCCTTTTCAGACCGCAGACAGCGGAGCCTGTCGGGAGCGACGAAGATGTAGCCGCGCCGGATCCTGCATTCGGTAACAGCCGTGCTTTCAGCATCAGTGCCGATACAGGCTTTTCATTGTCGGCAGGGGAAAATGCGCTGGACAAAGACAGAAACTTCACTGTCTCGCGTGTGGCGGACGATGTCCTGCAAAGCTGGACAGAGATCGCGTACGGATCCGATGATATAGATTTCATACCGATGTTCGGCTGGAAGATAGATGCCGGAATGTCTCCGGAAGAATTGCTTCCAGGTGTGTTTCACATGGACTTCGATCTTTCCGCGCTCGGCATATCGGAAGAAATGTTCCCTTATATGACTGCATACCATATTGATGACAACGGTGTCTGGAATGAGTATGTTTCGGAAGTGGACGGAGGTACATTAAGCGTTGACGCAAACCATAACGCTTTCCTGACTTTAGGCGTGCTCGCTTCATACATTACTGTAAGAACCGTAGTCTGGACGGCAGTTGCGGTCGGCGGCTCGGTTTTTATAAACAATAACATCAACAATCCCGAACAGACCAGACTCAATAATATTGATTCGTTTGCGGTTTACGAACACGATAAATTAGTATCGGTGGAGCATACCGAGTACGGGGATATTCCGATCTACGAGAACTACGGAAAGAAGATATTCACGATATAATTCAGCTTGTCTCCGGATATAAGAAACGCCCAGACGAAGATCGCAAAGATAGAGAAAGAGACGTATGCGGAATGTGAAGCGGAAGCCATAGAGAGCATGAAGCGCGATTTCGGCGAGAACTATATGAACGATCCGCGGCTTGTATATCCTTACGGCTTAATGACCTCACGAAAGATAGCTCTTGCCACAGAGAGACTGAATGAGAACGCCGATTACAAGAAATTGGTCAGGGGCATTCTGGTTTCTCAAAGAGGCGATGAATATTCATGGAACAACGCGCATAAAATGGCGGAGTTGGTGCGCACTTCGTATTTTTACCTTAAAGACAAGGTGAAGATCAAGACACCGACATACTGTCCGAACATCTTCATGAATCCCGGCGTAGGCAGCGCTTTTACCAACACCTATGTTCCGAGCGGAAGAGCATTTTCCGTAATAGATACAAAAGGTCTTTCTTATGACAAAAGCATGGAAGCCGGGATCCTTCTGACTGTGACGCATGAAATGGTCCACATGTGCCAGAGGGAGTATAAGATAAAATCACTCGCAAATCCAAAATTTGACGAGGCTACAGCCCAGCTTATCGAAGAGCAGGCATACGATTTCTATAAAAAGCACAATATCAGAATTTCCGCCGATGAGAATGAAAAGGTCACTGCCGTATTTACGGAAAGCGCGGAAGAGAACAGCCTTGCGCCTTCAAAACCGGCAATGGAAAACGGCACGATACTGAAATATATGGCTTGCGAAATGAACGGCACATCATATAAAACATGGCTGAATTCCGGATCATCGGAATTTTCAAGCGGCACCGGCGGCGATGATGCCGATACGGGATATGTGTATGCACGTTTTATCGACTACCTCTGGAAAGACTATGAAAAGCTTGAAAAGGGGAAAATGACATGGAATAAGATGTTCGGCTCATACTACTGGTATAATACGATGCCGAAAATGTCAACAATGCTCAAGCAGGCATTCGATCTGTATGAAAGCGATCTTACACGGAAATTCAAGGCTTATGCGGACGAGTCAAAGGCTGATTATTATGCGTACGGGACCAAGAGCAAAGGCCAGTATTATAATCCCACAGTCGGCAGCACCACAAAGAACGGCGGAAAAGCTAAACTTGTGAACCAGGATTATACCATAAAGACAAGGTATTTTGATATCTATGCTCCCGAAGACTACAGCAAGCCTGCGGCTCTTCTCGTGGCGCAGGATCCCGGATTCAGGAACACATTCACGGATCTGTCGCTTATACCTGTCGGAAATACGGACTGTGAGAACTGCAAGCACGGACTGTTCTATCCCGCACAGTCTCTGGCGAACCTTAAAAAAGGAGCTATAATAGAGGTGGACGGCGGTACACAGGGCATAGGAACGAGCATCTCAAACTGGTTCTCGTTCTCTGCGCCGGCAGAGGGATATTCGCTCTGGACGCTTCTTGCTCCCGACGAGATAACTCCCGTTGTGGAAAACGGTCAGATAAGATTTACCATGCCGCCGCTGAGTGATGCCGCAAAAGCGGGATTTATAGACGGATACCGTGTGACAATAACATCTTCGGCTTCTTCCGAAAGACCTTATACCGAGTATTTCACAACCGGTATCGCAGGCTCCGAACGCTCAATAAATCTTGAACGTATAGTCGATCAGTCGCTTATCCGGCGCGCAGAAGCGGAAAATTCCCGTGATGAGATAACTTTCACCGTTTCCGTGTGTGAGTACATCAAGGATCAGGACGGGAAAATGCACTTCGGTCCGGAGTCAAACGCGGGCGGTATGAATGCGCTGCTTGCCGAAATGGGCGCACATGACGGCAAGATCACCATAACACTCCACTGGTTCGGACGCGATGACCTCGATCTTCACTGCATCACTCCGCAGGGCGGTCATATATCCTACAACAACAAGGAAGCGGACGGCGGATACCTTGATGTGGATATGAATATAAGCGGTGACCGCATGGAATCCGTCGAACATATCTACTTCGACAAGCCTGATGCCGGAGAATACTCGGTATATATCGACAATTACAGCGACCGTACCGAAGGCGAGCATTCAGCCGAGATCTACATAACGGTAGAGGGTCATCAGATCATCGCCGATAACGCTGTGATGGGCGGAAAGAGCAAGACCTGGAAATTCAATATAATCTCAGCTGTCCACGGGGAAACGGGTGAGGAATACCTTGTGGCTCAGCCGGGGACAGACACCGCGCAGTAACAAAGTCCTTACAGAAAACAGCAGACGCAGAGTTCCGGCTCTGCGTCTTTTTGTTGCCCGAAGAGCAATAACTGCTCTTCGGGGTTTATACCGGGCATCACAAAACCGTCCTATGCGGAAAAGCTGTCGGAAGCATTAAAAGTCAGCTTTACAGATGATGCACGCAGGACAGGCATTCGTCAACAGCGAGCATGGGAGCCGCAGTGATCTGCTGCCTCAAAATTTTTTACTGATTTAAGACTATACTGCATAAGCCGTATTGACACTTTCCGGAAAAAGGACTATAATAGAACTATAAAACTTGTCCGGAGGGGATAATGGAACTTTTACCGGTAACTGAGATTGGATATGAAATATTAGTAACACAGATGAAAATAAAAACAAACTTACAATAAAGAAAATACTAAAAAACAAAAAATGGAGCAGGATCATACAAATGAATGAAGGACTTATTTTTACAAATGAGAAATGTATAGGCTGCAATAAATGCGTCAGAATATGCGGTTCGTTCGGCGCGAGCATATCTCACACCCGTCCGGATCATTCGACTATTGAGATCAACCCGGAACGCTGTATCAACTGCGGAGCGTGCATAGATGTCTGTACGCATGACGCAAGGGATTATCACGATGACACGGAACGTTTCTTTGAAGATCTGAAAAAAGGAAAACAGATCTCACTTCTTATTGCGCCGTCATTTGAAGCAAAGTATCCCGATGAATACAAGAGCATTCTCGGCACACTCAAGGCTCTCGGAGTTAAGCGTATGCTGCCGGTGGCGCTGGGTGCGGACATCTGCACATGGGCGTATCTGAAACTGATCCGTGAAAAGGGATACACCGGCATGATATCAACGCCATGTCCGGTAGTGGTCTCGTTTGTGGAGCACTGGATGCCGGAGCTGATACAGTTGCTTATGCCGGTAAAGAGCCCTATGATGTGTGCGGCGGTGTATTTCAGAGAGAAGCTTGGCATAAGCGACAGCTTCGCGTTTGTCGGTCCCTGTATCGCAAAGCGTATGGAAATGGATAAATACCCCGATCTCGTGCAGTATAATATCACATTCCCGAAACTTATCAAGTATATACGGGAGCATGATCTGTGGGCTGATGAGGACTTCGGGGAGCTTGATGCAGGGCTTGGCACATTCTATCCTGCACCCGGCGGACTTGCGGATAACATAAAGTGGCTTCTCGGAGATGATACGCCGATAAGGGTCATTTCCGGAAAGACATATCTCTATCAGCGCTTTGTAAAGAACAGAAGCAAACTCGCCGCAAAGGCGATGCCGTATATGTTGTTTGATCTTCTCAACTGCCGTGAGGGCTGTATCGAGGGGACTGCAAAGACAGACGCGGAGGAACGGGAGGACAGAGGTCTCTCCGAAATAAACGGGATAAGGGCAGAAAGCAAAAACAGTTCTCCGGACTCGCCGTGGAACGGTGCGCTGACTTGTGAACAGCGTCTTGCAAATCTTGACAGACAGTTCTCCGATCTTGACATCAATGATTATCTGACGGGATTCGAGGATAGGAGCGACGTATGCCGGGTCTCATATCCGAGCGATGAAGAAGCCGAAAAGATCTGGAAGTCGATGCACAAACCCGATGCGGTATCAAGGGAAATAAACTGCTCCGCCTGCGGGTATGAGACTTGCAGGGAAATGATGATTGCGATACATAACGGGTTCAACACGATACACAATTGTGTTTACTGCGAAAAGGAGGAAACGGTATTCCTCACGAAAATGTCATACAGCGATCAGCTTACCGGAGTAATGAACAGGAATGCATACGAACGCAAGCTTGGCTCCATGTTTGGCGGAGATCATTCTGTCGGGATTATCGTTGCGGACGTAAACGGACTGAAACACGCGAATGATACCGAGGGTCACGGTGCAGGCGACCGGCTTATAATCGAAACTGCCCATGCGCTTGCAAACGAGTTCGGAGTTGAGCGCGTTTTCCGGACAGGCGGTGACGAGTTCCTTGTAGTGCTGCAGGATTTCGGAGAAACTGAGATAAAGAGCGACATAGATCTTGTAAGAAAATACCTGTCCGGCGTGAGCGTAAGCGCGTCAATAGGTCTTGCGTATGCGGAACACTTTGACGGGAATATTAACGAACTCCAGAAACTTGCGGACAAGAGAATGTACGATGACAAAAACAGGTATTATGAGATGACCGGAAAAGCAAGAAGAGTTTGAAAGGAGAGATCAGAAAGATGAAAGGAAGTAATTCAATGAAAACACCACTTGCGCCTGTACCGCCTATGGGGTGGAACTCATGGAACACATTCGGCTGGAACATCAGCGACGGGCTGATAAGGGCTACCGCGGATATATTCGCAGAGAGCGGGCTGAAAGATGCCGGCTATGAGTATATCATAATTGATGACTGCTGGAGCGAGAAACAGCGCGACAAAAACGGAAGGCTTGTTCCCGACAGGGAAAAATTCCCGGACGGAATGAAAGCTCTTGCGGATTATATTCATTCAAAGGGGCTGAAATTCGGTATGTATTCCTGTGCCGGAACACATACATGCGCAGGCTATCCGGGCAGCTTTGAACACGAATTTGAGGACGCGGAGACATTCGCCGAATGGGGAGTTGACTACCTTAAATACGACTACTGCTACAAGCCTCTCTCCGCGGACGGCGCAAATCTTTACAGGAGAATGGCAATGGCACTCCGGAGCTGCGGCAGAGACATACTTTTTTCAGCCTGCAACTGGGGTTCCGACAAGGTGTTTGAATGGATTCGCTCTTCCGGTGCGCAGATGTTCCGTTCAACAGGTGATATACAGGACAACTGGTTCAAGATAAATGAGATCGCGGTTTCACAGCTTGACAAGCAGCCTTATGGCGGCGCATACTGCCATAACGATATGGATATGCTCGTTGTTGGCATGCACGGTAATTCCGATAACGGGGAAGTGCTCGGCGGAGTTGTGGGCGGCTGCACCGATACCGAGTACAGGACGCATTTTGCGCTGTGGGCGATGATGAATTCTCCGCTTATCATCGGCTGTGATGTAAGGAAAATGACGGATACGACAAAAGAAATCCTGATGAACAGAGACATCATCTCCATAAATCAGGATCCGGAATGCAGGGGACTGTATATCATCAGACAGTGGAACAATCCCGAAAATGTGTTTGCACTTGTGAAACCGCTTGCGGACGGTGAATACGCGATAGGTATGTTCAACTTAAGCGATAAGCGGGCAGAGATGTCATTGCAGTTCTATGATATCGGTCTGCCTGTATCTTCCGGCAGAGGACTGGAGCTGTATAACTGCTATTCCCATTCCGTCACCGGCACATTCACAGAAAGATATGTGACACAGCTTGATTCCCACGGCTGTGATGTTTTCAAGGCGAGGGCGGTAAAGGTCTGATGCCGGATTACAAGAACTGTAAGGAATGCGGCGCAGAGATCCATGCGGACGATATCGCAATTCACCGCAAGCTGATAGACCGTGGCGCGGATACGTTTTTCTGCATTGACTGTCTTGCCGGAAAGCTCGGATGCAGGCGCAGCAATATTGAAGAGCTGATCGAATACTACCGCAGCACGGGAAAATGTTCGCTGTTTGTGTGAGTTTACAGCGTAAAGCCGGCAGAGTCTGAGGCTCTGCCGGCTTTTAATATTATGTATATCCTGCTCTTGTCACAGCAGAAGCAAAAGCACTGTCAGCACCGCCGTCGGAACTGTCACCGTATCCCATTCCGAGGACGAGAACAATTCTGTTGCAGCTCCGACAAGCGCGCCGAGAAGTACGACAGGGACTATGCCGAACGGGTAACCTCCCCAAAGGCACAGGAGCAGATAACCCGCAAGAAAGCTCACTATGAACATCGCAGCCGTGCCTTCCCACGACTTTCTGCCGTTTATAGGGGGAAAGCCGATTTTGTGCTTTCCGAACGGAATGCCGACCAAAGCCGCCGCGGCATCGCCTGTTCCCCACATTAGTATCGCGGCTGCGGCTATGTACGGTTTGCCGAGAAGCCCCCACGCGACAGCTATGACCGCTGCGAACATAAAGAACAGCATCAGAAGGCTCTTTTTGATCTCGCCGGGCGATTTCTCCACAAACAGCTTTGCGTACCAGCTTTTACCCTCAAAAGCTGCGAGCATTGGATATATCACCAGCGCGATTATTACAGAAGTAAGCGCCGCAGCCAGCCACGACTCGGCCAGCATCATCATCACCGTAAAGCATGTGAATGCTACGATATGCAGCAGCTTGCGGAAAACGAAGGACGGAATTTTGGTAAGAAAGCGTATCGGCAGCAATACCAGTACGCAGGGGATAATGAACAGTATGAGCCTGCCGAAACAGCCTGCGGTCTGCATCAGAACATGGCTTTCGGTCATATCCGGGAAGAAGTAGAGCAGCAGCATTGCACCGCCCAAAAGCGTCAGTACAGCTCCGGTCACAAGACCTACGGTGCGGTTGTCGGCTTTGTTGGCAAAGCGCGCCGAAACAAGCGACGCGGCAGTAGCGACTACAATGCACAGCAGCATTACGTCCCATTTTTCAAGTATTATCGCCGGGTGTATCAGTATATGGCTGAAAGAGGCAATGAGCGCGGTAAATGTCATGATAAATGTGCTTGTACCGACAGCTGTTTTCAGCTCCATACCGAGAAAAGCCGTGAACACAACCAGCATCATCATTCCTCCGCCGGTGCCGACAAATCCTGTACCGAAGCCGATTGTAAGCCCGAAGAAGAGAGAGACCGCGACGCCTTTCCAATTAAGTTTTTCGCCTTTTGCCGATGTTTCCCTGCGCGTAGTGTCCGGTTTTATCAGAAAGCGGATACCGATGAAGAATGTCAGAAACAGCGTAAAGCTTCCGAGCACAACATTCCCCGCAATAAACGCGACATAGCTTCCCACAGTACACATAGCCAGAATACATACGAGCATTATCCAGCTGCGCCGGAGATCAATATTCTTATTCTTCGAGTAGGTGTATGCGGTCACAGCCGAGCCGAGGATATCCGATGCAAGCGCGATCGCCGTTGCCTGATATGCTCCCGTTTCACCTGCAAATGACGGACACAGGACTATGAGTATCGGAACCATTACGGTAGCTGCGGAAAGTCCCGCAAGCCCTGTTCCTATACCTGCGCCGAGAGCTGCAATGATATACCAAAGGATCTCCAAAATGCTCATACCTCTTTCTGTTCTGTAACTATTTGCATTTTACCACATCTTTTGCAGGAAATCAAGTAAAGCGCAGGTATATTTTTGAAGTTACGGTTTATTCCGCATCATACATGTTGGCGGTATGTTTCGGCTTTCGCCTGTATCTGCGCTTATCTGTATCGGCAACGCGGGTAAAGGGTCTGACCCCGTTCCAGCTCCCGCGCCCGACAGAGTTGAGCCGTTTCTGCTCCTTTTTGCTTAATTTTTCGGTGGGAACAAATCTGTTCATTATTCCTCACCTGCCTTGAAGTTGTAGATAGGCTTGATGACCTTGTTGATCGTGACAGTATCACCGATATTGTTCACGATGTCGTCCATTGTCTTGTACGCCATAGGGCATTCGTCCAGCGTTGACTGGTTCACCGAGGTAGTGTAGATGCCCTGCATCTGCTTCTTGTATTCGGATACGGTGAAGCTGTTCTTGGCTTCCGAGCGTGACATAAGCCGTCCTGCGCCGTGAGGTGCGGAGCAGTTCCAGTCCGTATTGCCCTTGCCGGTGCAGATAAGGCTCCCGTCGCGCATATTTATCGGGATAAGCAGAAGTTCTCCCGCCTTTGCCGAGACAGCACCCTTGCGCAGTATCATCGCATCGGTGTCGATGTAATTGTGGACAGTGGTGAACTGCTCGTCGATATGCAGTCCCATACCCTTGATGATCTCGTCCATCATAGCCTTGCGGTTCAGCATAGCGAACTCCTGCACGATACGCATATCGTGGATATACTGCTCGAACAGCTCGCCCTCGCAGTACGCAAGATGCTTCGGAACATCGGTGAACTTCGTGTTCTTCAGCTTCGTGATCTCGGACTGTATCTGCTTTTCCTTGCCCTCGGACTTCATCTTCACAATAAGTGCGTCAATGTCATGTTTTGAACTGCCGTTGAGACGCTTGTAGGCTTCCTCCTGATAGCAGTTTGCAACTTCCAGCCCAAGGTGACGGGAGCCGGAATGGATAACGATATAGATACGCCCGTCATCGTCCTTGTTTGCTTCGATAAAGTGGTTGCCGCCGCCGAGAGTTCCGAGGCTCTTTTCGGCATAAAGAGGATTTATCTCCTTGTAGCAATAAAGTCCGGTAAGATCTATCTTCTCGTTGAAGCGGTGGGGTTTCTGTCTCGTCTCAAAGCCGGAGGGTACACTTGCGCGTATCACCTTGTCAAGCTTCTGCGGCTCGATGTGCTTTTCCTTGAGCATCACAGTCTCCATACCGCAGCCGATATCTACCCCGACAAGGTTCGGTACCGCCTTATCCTTTATTGTCATTGTAGTCCCGACTGTACACCCCTTGCCGGCATGTACATCGGGCATTATCCTTATCTGCGCCCCCTCGCTCATAGGCTGGCAGCACAGTTCAATTATCTGCGAGATCGCGCTTTCACCGATAACATCGGTGAACACCTTCGCAGTATTGTACTTTCCTTTCAATTCTAACATATAGTTTTTCTCCTTTGATTGTTGTTATCACCTGCTCACCTGCAAAATAATACAAACTACAGGATGTAGTTAAATAGGTTCCCAAAAGCGCGCACGACGCGCGCATAGAAGGAACCTATAAAAAAGCCCCTGCTTATCCACAATAAGCAGGGGCGCAAACAGCTATAGACATACGCATTGCATCAGATGCGCATATCGCAGTATTGCAGGCAAGCTCCCATGCTTGTTGCTATAATTGTATTCTGTTCGTGTTTAAATGTTGTTCCGAGCATGAGGCTCACCGTCCTTTCTTTGAAAATTTACTGTATTATACATCATATCCGTGTGTTTGTCAAGTGTATTTGTGAAAAAAGCTCTAATGCAGCCAGTTTTTTGATACTTCACCGTTTGAACCGGACATTTGCTATGATCTCATTATACTTGCTTACATTCACATTTATCCTTCTTTAAGACTTTTCTTGATACGGCTTAACGATTCGGGAGCGATCCCGAGATATGTCGCTATATACTGCTGTTTCACAGTCTGACATATTTCCGGAAACATCTTTCTGAAATGAATATATCTTTCGGACGCGTTCTCCACAAGAAAACCGTTTTCACGGTATATCTTATATTTCAAGGCGTTTTCAAGAAGCTGTATGTATGTGTTCTTTAAAGCATCGTTCTCATTTATTAACTGTTTTATCTCTCCCACATTAAAGAACATGAGTGTAGTGTCGGTGAGAGTTTCCCATTCGGTAAGACTTTCGGTATAACCGAACATTCCGTCGTCCATACAAAGTGTCCCTTTTACGGAAAAGCCTCGGGTAATATCGTTTCCGTCGCCGTCGATATAGTAGCATCGCGCCATTCCGTCAAGCACCAATGCCGCGGTATCGGTGCTGTCACCGATACTTCTGAGAAGTGTGCCTTTTTCGATTATGCGGAATGCTGAGAGCATAACTATCCGTTCGAGTGTGTCCGAGCCAAGACTGAGCTTATATGTTTCAGCAAGTGCCGCAAGCTGTTCAATAATTATCTGCTTATTCATAAATACCCCTCATGCCGTAAGAATATAAAACACTACCGAGATCAGATTCATACCGCCGTGTGCGATCATAGGGACGATGAGCTTTCCGCTCTTCTTGTATCCCCATATCCAAAGCAGCCCCACAAGAAAAGAATGTCCCATATTGAACCAGTCAAGCATTCCGAAAAGAACATTGAACAGAAGCAGTGCCGCCGTTTCACCGAATACCTCACCGCAGAAGCGTTTAGCAAATCCCCTGAAATATATTTCCTTGCAGATACCGCTTACGAAACCGAGTGATATCACCATAAGAATGATCTCGCCGGCAGACAGACTGCTCCAGCCCCCGAATGCAAACTCCGTTCTTCCTTTGCTGACGAGCAAAGAAAGCAGACTGACAACAGCGGATATGACTGCAAGTACGATCCCGAGTGCAATATCCTTTCCAAGTGTTTCTTTTGCCGCTATTTCCTTTGTCAGGCTTATGCCGTTCTCCTTGTAAAGCAGGAGCGCTTTCGGCAGAAGAATGATGTTTGCAAGTATCAGTACAAGACAATATGTATTGAGATCGGCGTTTGCGAAGCTGGCAATGTCAAGAAGATTCATCCCCGGGAGATAGTTCTGACAAGCCCGCAGGACTTCATATCCCGCTACGATAAGGGTCAGCATTACAGTTATAGAGACAGCCTGCTTTGCGTTATTGAATTTTGTGTTGTTCATTATCATCACCTCACGATGATGATAACATATCTTCCGGTATTTGTCATTAACAAATGTTAAGACAATAGAAAAGATACCACAAATATGAAAAAAAGTCAAGTAAATGCCGAGGTTGAAATTATGACGGGATCGTGGTATAATAGTATCAGTCTGTTCCCGATAGTACAGGCTGACCCGCCGCAGTTACGGTATCTGGCCGGCGGATCATCTTTCAGCGGAAAAGACAGACAATGAAGGAGGCATCGTTGATCTTATGGCAATGAATACTGAAAAAACAATAAGAAGCTATGCGAAAATATATCGTAAGGCGCTTGTCGGAGGAAAAATAAAAGAGCATACGACGTATGCCCTTGAAATTATGCTGTGTTGTTTTTCAGAAGCAGCCCGGTCATTTCGGAGAGGTCCCGTTCTCCGGAGTAAAACACGGTGACAAGGTAATTCTGCTTCCTGTACTGTGATATCAGTTTTTTAAGCTCTGCCTGACTGTTGGCGGCTTCTTTGCGGGTAAGCCATATTTCTGCCCGCTTTTTTTCATCTTTAACATCTATTACCATTGCCTGCCTCCTTGCAGTCCGGCTTTTCCGGTCAGTGAAATGCTGGACTGCGTTTATATTGTGGTAAAAAATGGGGGTGTTTATGCATTCGCATTAATAATATATCATTGAAATCTGTTATTCTTGCGTCTGCGGGGGAATTTTCGCTATCAGCGGATAGTCGATAAAACAGCGGTCTGTCGCTAACTGAGAGCCTTGAACAATAAACGAGTGAGGTTCCATCTCTGTTATAATATGCCGGGCTTCCTTGTTATCTGCAGTAATGCCGAAAGGGTGGAGGCTTTTTATGTTGTTGCCGGGAGTAAACGAAATGCGGTTTCCGCACTGCGCGATCGCGTTAGAGATGTGCGATGCGTTGCCGGAATTCAAATATTGTGTTGACAATAAACATATTATTCCGAGCTTTGCGCCTTGCCGAAGGATCTTGCTGACAAGCGGAGCATCCTGCCGGAGGTTGAAGTTCTGCGCCTCGTCGATAACAAGAAGCGCTGGAAAAACGCCGAATTTACACATATGTGCGTAAATCTCGTCAAGCAAGCGGTCACTTGTTACCATGTTATTGTCAACAATAAATGACACAATTCTTCCTGGAAAAACATATTTTTCCAGCAAATCGGCGTTTATATCGCCTTGGAGGTACAGTGTGTGTCCTTGTGAAATAGCTTGCTCCGTGCCTTTGCAGGTGATCGAGATCGTCGGGATTTTTTCCTTTTCAGCACATTTTGCTATGTAATTGATCAGGTGTGTTTTACCGGAGCGGCTCGCGCCCTCTATGAAGATATGCAGATTTGTGCTTCCGAGCTTGCCGACATGTGTGATGCCGATCGGAACGCCGTCGCATTCGCCGATGTTAAGGGAAAAAGCCGGCGCCGCCAGACGCGGATCTATGGGCTGATAGCGCAGTTCGCCAAAACGATACAGCGATTCAGCCAAAATTTCGTACCCGCGGTATGATCTTGCCCCCGCGGTGAAGTTGATCTGCCGCCAGTCGTTACATGGAAAAAGATGCAATGAGTCGAGCACTTTGGCATAGCTTGCGACACTCATGCCGTGGCTTGCTGCAACGTTCTGGATAAGTTCGGCAGCGACGTAAAATGAGCTTTTCCCGTGAGCAAAAACGTTGTTTGTGCTGGTGCGAATCGCTTCTTTGAGCGGAGCGAGATCAAACGGTTCATTATAATCGATTTTTTCCTCAAGGAAGATGTTGAATTTTCGGACGAGTTGCAAACTTTCCTCTTCCTCGAATCCGACTAATCCGAGCAGCCGGAATATGAGCAGGGAACAAATATACAGGGTTAAGTTATCGCTGTGGGTACACAGTTTTACCTTTTCATCGTATTCGAGGGCATCAATCTCCCCGCGAAGTATTTTCGCAAGTAATGCGTAACAGACGCGTTTGACGGTTTCCGGAGGTGTCTGCGGATCGATGAAAGGAAGCGTGTGCATTTCATCGGGCTCGATTATAGCGTCAAGCTTAGCAGCTGCCGATCTCCCGCACGTGGTTAAGATCAAAAGATTCATTTCGGGATCAATGACAACCGAATTTGTGGAAGGAGAAGATCTCTCAAAAGCAACGATCCCGGAAGGCAAGATGTTAGATGTTATTCTTCAGATTTGTGACGGTCTTTCTGAGCTTCACGATCTCGGAATAATTCACCGCGATATCAAGCCCGCAAACATTATCCTTGGTCTTGACGGAGCAGTGAAGATCATAGATCTTGAGAACATAAGATACACGAACGGCGGGAAGATAGTTGACCCTAACTATCCCGGTCCGCAGGAATATGCAGCACTTGAAATGCAGCTTCTCCTTGAAGTAGATCACAGGGCAGACATTTATTCGCTCGGTGCGACAATTGATGAGATCATTAAACACGATTATGACAAATATCCGATTCGGGATATAATCAGGAAATGCATGGAAGTGCAGCCCGACGACAGATATTCCTCTGTGAAAGAAGTAAAAGAGGAAATAATTAAAGTCGCACAGATGTTCAATAATGATTGATCTGCAAATCTTCAAAATCTCAGTTATATATTATAGTAGTGTATGTGATATGCACATACCCGTTTATAACGGATCATAGACTTTTTTCCCTCTGTGGTAGTATCCACAGAGGGCATTTGTGTTTTAGGAGGACACATCAATGTTTAAAAACGAAAGATATGTGACCTGTGGAGTTGCCGCAAGGATAACACTCGTAACCCAACTCATGATGTGGGCGATGATCGATGACCTGAAAGCTGTTGAAGTTGACAGCTTTCAGGTCTTTTTTCTTTCTCCTGCCAACGGAAAGCAGAAGATAACTCAGGCGCAGGAAGTTCCGGAGTTCAGACGAGAGCTTACTGTTGACTGTGAGGAACCGGTGATCGAGAAAGTATGAAGTCGAGGATCAGTGCAACTTCGTGACCTACGTTCCCACGATCGACCCGCACTTCGCAGCAAGCCTTGCGGTTGTTCCTCTCCAGCTTCTCGGATATTACATCTCTGTCGCAAGAGGACTTGATGTTGACAAGCCGAGGAACCTTGCAAAGAGTGTTACAGTAGAATAAAATAGATTATATTAAGAGCCGGTTTCCCTCGGCTCTTTCCTTTATCCGTTCCGGCTCTGACCGGCTGTTATCATATATAATCCACACTCGCTATTGACAAAACAGCCTCTATATGTTACAATGTTGTTAATAAAAATATGGAGTGTACTTATGATATGGATAGTCTGAAAATAGCAGCCTACACCCGAATATCCGTTGACACAGAGCTTGACAAGGACAACACAAGTATCGAGAACCAGAAAGCGATCATCGGCGAGTATTGCAGACTTCATTTTCCGACAGCCAATGTTGATTATTACGAAGACCGCGACAGATCGGGGTACACATTCAATCAGCGTCCGGGATATATGCAGCTTCGCCCGCTGCTCATGGATCACACTTACGACATACTCATCATAAAGGATCTCAGCCGTTTTTCAAGAAGAACGGGGAAGGGACTTGCCGAATTTGAGGACATTATCGAGACCGGGATACGCATAATTGCGATAGGGGACGGAGTCGATTACCCGAATAATGATGACTGGATGAAGATAAAGCTGTACTTCTTCGTGAACGAAATGCCTGTTACAGATGCAAGCAAAAAGGTCAGCGCTGTCATTCAGAGCCGTCAGAACAAGGGCGAGTGGATATGCGGTGTCCCATACGGCTATATGATGACGAACACCAAAAAGGGGCTTTTTGAGGCAGATGAACCGGCAGCAGCTATCGTCCGCGAGGTGTTCCGGCTGTATAATGAGGGCTGGGGATACAAGAAGATCGCAAATTACCTTACCGATCGGCATTATCCCACACCGAGAATGCGTCAGAAAGAGCTGATCGAGCGTGACGGAGGAGAATGCAGGCTGAAAGTCAAGGACAGCTGGAGCATTATCACGATACAGAAGATGCTGGAGAATGACTTCTATATCGGAACGCTGAGGCAGCATAAATGGCAGCGCACAAAGATAAACGGCTCCGATATGCGCACGGACGAAAGCGAGCATATCGTTTTTGAAAATCATCACCCTGCGATAATTGATTACAGTGAATTTGCCATAACGCAGGAACTGATGAAGCAGAGAACGACAAACAGTTACCGCGGAGTCCGCAAGAATGAGAATATGTACACCGGGGTGCTGTTCTGCGGGGACTGCGGATCTCCGATGTTTGCGATGAGCCGGAAAGACCTGAAACCGGCATATATATGCGGAGCGTATCAGAAACGGGGAAGAAAGGGCTGCACATCTCACCATATCAGGACAGACCTGCTCGATGACATACTGAGATCATACATTCTCAAAGTCCGTGATAACTCGGCTGATATGCTTGAAGTCCTTGAAGAGTCGATAAGGAATGAAGAAACCTCAACCCGCGACAGTTTTGCAGCTGCGGAACAGCTTGGCGAGCTTATGGAGAAAGAGAAGGAAGAGCTTAAACAGCTCATAAAGCAAAAGACCCGTGATGTTCTGAAAGCGGGGGATAATGCGTCACTTATCGAGCAGACGTATGACGAGCTTATAAGCGACGCACAGGACAGGATCGACGGGCTACAGAACCAGCTTATCCTTGCAGCCGACAATGCAAATACGATTATACGCACAAACCGCGCGGCGAAGAGCGTTATGCAGGTATTTGACGATATACTGCAAAAAGACAGGCTCGACAAGCGGGACATCAACACGATAGTTGACAGGATCCTTGTTTATGAAGACCACATTGATGTGAAGCTGAAAGCTGATGTGGACAGAATACTTCAGATCGACACAAAAAAGCCGGAAACCATAAATTTTGACCAAGGCACGGCAGATAACTCACAGACCGCCGTACAGTCCTCCGCGAACCGGAAGGACAAGGTCTACCGTGTCAATGTTATCAATGAGGGCGACCCGCTGGAAATATTCACGAACTCCGAGGGCGAGGTGATATTCAAGAAGTATTCGCCTGTGGGTGACATATCCGATCTTGCGAACCAGTACGCGGAAGTGCTTGCGAAGATAGGCGGGTGTCCTGCGGCGATATGCGACAGAGATCATGTCATCGCGGTTTCGGGAATGCAGAAGAAGGAAGTGCTTGAACGGCGCGTTTCGAGTTCTCTCGAGGACGTGATCGAGGGCAGAAAGCCTGTTGTTTACGCGTCTCTTGAGGACAAGCGCATAAACCCTATCGAAGGCGTGGATAAGTATGCAATAGCCTGTGCGCCGATCGTTGCGCAGGGAGATGTGAACGGGGCGGTAGTAATGCTTTCCGGGAGCGGAAGCGAGTATGCCACACCGGAACAGACCGCACTTGTAAAGGCGGCGGCTATGTATTTCTCGAAGCAAATGGAAGAATGAATTGAAGAAACACCGAAGCTCCGTGCATCATTTTCGCTGCACGGGGCTTTTATATTGCAAAAACCTTGATTTTTCCGGAAAAAGATGATATACTATTGTGGGTAATAATATTTTCCGAAAGGATTTTTGCTATGAACGGTGATATAAAGATAGAAGTGCAGTCTGCCGGCGTGTTCAATTTTGCCATGCAGCAGAACTACATACCGCTGATAAGGAGCATTGAGATAGTTAATCCCGGTGAAGCGGCGATAGAGGGAATTAAGGTGACTGCGGTTTTCGAGCCGGAATTTGCCAAACCTTACGAATATACCGTGCAGTATGCAGAAGCCGGACGTACAACAGAGATAACGCCGGTGAAGCTCACGCTCTCCACGGATTATCTGTTCTCGCTTACGGAAAAGACGGCGGGGAATATACACATTTCCGCAGAAAAGGACGGGGAACTGCTTGCGGAAAAAGACGTACCTGTCGAGATACTTGCTTATGACGAATGGAGCGGGGCTATGATGATGCCGGAGCTTGTTTCGGCATTCATGTCCCCGAATCACCCGCTTGTGAGCGAGGTGATCTCAAAGGCTTCCGTGCATCTGCAGAAGTGGAGCGGTTCCCCCTCATTCACCGGCTATCAGTCGGAAGACCCGAATGTCGTAAAGCAGCAGGCGGCAGCGATCTATGCCGCACTGCAGGAGGAGAACATCGCCTATATCGTTCCTCCGGCAAGCTTTGAAAAATCGGGACAGCGGGTGCGGCTTCCTTATACGGTACTTACCGAAAAGCACGGAACCTGTCTTGATCTTGCATTGCTGTTCACGTCATGCCTTGAGCAGATAGGACTGAACCCGCTTATAGTGCTGATAAAGGGGCATTGTTTTGCCGGATTCTGGCTTGAGGACGAGACATTTGCGGACTGTGCGGAGGACGACGCTTCTGCGCTGAAAAAACGTGCCGCGGAAGGTATTGACAAGATATGCGTGACCGAGTGTACAGACTTCGTAGCCGGAAAATCCGTGGATTTTGCTCATGCGGAATCCCATGCCCTTGCAAGACTCAGCGAAGACGCGGATTTCCTGTACGCGGTAGATGTGCGGAGATGCCGGGGAAGCGGTATCCGTCCCATTCCTGCGAGAGTTGCCGAGAACGGGCAATACCGCGCTGTCGATTACGGAAAACGTGCGGCAGATGAGATAACCTCGTCTCCGAGAGTGATCGACACTTCCCGCAGAGGCGGATTTGCGGAAGAGAAGGAGCTTACCAAGCAGATGATATGGGAGCGCAAGCTTCTCGATCTGAGCCTTCGCAACAGCCTGCTTAACTTCCGTCCCGGCACGTCAAATGTCCAGTTCATGACCGACGATCTTGCAAAGCTGGAAGATGTGATATCCGACGGCGAAAGCTTCAGGATCATGCCTGCACCGTCGGAGAAGTCGTTCACGCTGTCGGACAGCAGGATCTACGAAACGGAGAATGACCGCGATCTTATATCGTCGATAGCCGAATCGGAATTCAAGAACCGCCGTCTGCGCACATTCATAAGTGAGACTGAGCTTGAAAAGACGCTGAAAAAGCTTCACCGCGACGCAAAGGTGAGTCTTGAGGAGAACGGTGCGAACACGCTGTATCTTGCACTGGGCTTTCTGCGCTGGTACGAGACTGACCGCAGCACAAAGCCCCGCTATGCACCGCTGATACTTGTGCCGGTGGATTTAATCAAAAAGATACAGGATAAGTCGTATTCGCTGCGCATACGCGGGGAAGAAACGCAGATGAACATAACGCTTCTTGAACTGCTGCGCCAGGATCACGGCATCTCGGTGAACGGACTTGACCCGCTTCCCGCTGACGACAACGGCGTTGATATACCGCTGGTGTTCAGCACCATGAGACAGGCGGTAATGTCGAAGAAGCGCTGGGATATAGAGGAGATCGCGTTCCTCGGTCAGTTCTCATTCAGCCGTTTCATAATGTGGAACGATATCCGCAACCGCGCCGATGATCTTGCAAAGAACAAGGTGGTAGCGAGCCTTATGTCCGGCAAGACTGAGTGGGAGACGGAGGACACCGATCTTTCGCCCCATACTCTTGACGAGAAGGTATTGCCTGCGGATATGGCTGTCCCCATGAGCGCGGATTCCTCCCAGCTCGCCGCTATATATGAAGCGTCACTTGGCAGGAGCTTTGTGCTGCACGGACCTCCGGGAACCGGAAAATCGCAGACTATCACGAATATGATCGCCAATGCGCTGTTCCAGGGAAAATCGGTGCTTTTCGTAGCCGAAAAAATGGCTGCGCTGTCGGTAGTGCAGAAGCGCCTTGCGAAGATCGGGCTTGACCCGTTCTGCCTTGAACTGCACTCCAACAAGTCGAACAAGCGCGCAGTCCTTACCCAGATTGAGACCGCGCTTTCCATGAGCCGTATCAAGTCTCCGGAGGAATATGCGCAGACAGCGGAAAAGCTGCACAGTCTCCGCAGGGAACTCAACGACACCATGAGTGCGCTCTATACGGAACGCGCGGCGGGAATGTCGGTGTACGATGCGGTCGTAGGATATGAAGCTGCGAAGGAGTATGACGGGAAGCTGTCTCTTGATGCCGACTTTGTGAACAGCGCTTCGGCAGCCGATTACAGCGCATGGCTCGAAGCTGCGGCAGATACGGCTGCGGCTGGCAGGGAACTGGGCGGACTGCACGGTTCTCCGCTGAAAGACGTGTGCGCGTCGGAATACACGATAGAGCTGCGAAGCAGGTTCTCCGAGCTGGCTGAACTTCTTATGAACAAGGCATCGGAAGCGTCTGCGGCTTACGGTAAACTCGGTGAACTTCTCGGTGCTGCACTGCCATCGGACAAAGCGGGTATCGACAGCATCTTCGTTATCTTCAAAGCCGTATTCGAGCCGGAACTTCTGATAGACGGGATAATAAGCGGAGAAAATCCGCAGGCAGCGCGTGAGGAACTTGACAAGCTTCTGGATTCCGGAATGAGATGCGCAGCGATAAAGGCGGATTACAGCGGCAGATTTGAGCAGAGCATCTGGAATTACGATGCTGACACAGCGCTGATAAACTGGAAGAAAGCACAGCAGAGCAACTTCATCGGAAAAGCGATAAACTCCGGTAAATGTGTGAAAGAGCTTGCGGTATATGCGAAAGATCCTTCGACTGTAACAAAAGAAAACATCACCGAAATACTCGGAACTCTTTCGGAGTACAAACAGCTCATTGCACTTGTCAACAGTGCCGATCCGAATGTGACGAAATATCTCGGTGAGAACTGGCGCGGTGAAAACAGCGCGTTTGCAAAGCTGAAAGAAGCGATGCCGGTATCGTTTGAACTGCGCACAAAGCTTGCTGGCATAACGCCGGAGCTGAGATCGGCAATTATTGCGAAGAAGGAAAGTCCGGATATCCGCACTTCCGTCAATGAAGCGGAACTGCGCTATTTCGATATGCTGGGCGTATGTGACCGGCTTAAAGCCGAGTTTTCCGCGGATATAGTTTCGGTATGCACGGGACCCGATCTCTTCGGAAGCGTATCTGCCGAAGCACAGGGTTATTATAACAGCGCAGAATCACTGCGCGACAGGGTAGTTCTCGAAAACAGCATAAGAAAGCTGAACGGACTCGGACTTAAGAACGCAGCGGAAGCGTACCGTTCCGGCGTTCTTGACGAGGGCATTATAAAGGGCGCGCTTTCCGCCTGCGTCTGCAAGTCCGTCATATCCCGTGCCGTGCAGAACGAACCGCTTCTGAAAGCATTCCAGGGTGCGGAATTTGAGCGCACCGTGGATAAATACCGCAATTTCACATTGCGTTTTGAGGAGCTTACTATCGAGGAGCTTGTATCACGGCTTTCCGCGAGAGTGCCGGATACCGCTTCCGGAAAATCCGGTGCATCTTCCGAGCTTGCGATACTCCAGAAAGCGATAAAGAGCGGAGCGCGGGGAATGTCGATAAGAAAGCTGTTCGACAGCATACCGAACCTGCTCGGAAGGCTGTGTCCGTGTATGCTTATGAGCCCGATATCCGCCGCACAGTATATAGACCCGTCATTTGCGAAGTTCGATCTCGTCGTATTCGACGAAGCGTCGCAGCTTCCCACAAGTGAAGCCGTAGGCGCGATAGCGCGAGGCGAGAATGTGGTGGTAGTCGGAGACCCGAAACAGCTCCCGCCCACATCGTTCTTTACAGCCGACCATACCGATGAAGAAAACATAGACAAGGAAGATCTCGAAAGTGTGCTGGACGACTGCCTTGCTCTTGCGATGCCCCAGCGTCATCTGCTCTGGCATTACCGTTCGCGCCACGAGAGCCTTATCGCGTACAGCAACAGCCGCTTCTATGACAACAGCCTGCGTACATTCCCGTCGCCGGACGATATTGTATCAAAGGTGAAATGGGTGCATGTTGACGGCTTCTACGACAAGGGCGGCACGAAACAGAACCGTGCGGAAGCGGAAGCTGTAACGGCGGAGATCGTGCGCCGTCTGTCCGATCCCATACTGCGAAAGGACAGCATAGGCGTTGTAACATTCAACATAATCCAGCAGATACTTATAGACGATCTGCTGTCCGAGGAGCTCCGTAAGGATCCGGAACTTGAACAGTATGCTGCGGAGATGTACGAGCCGATACTTGTCAAGAACCTTGAAAATGTGCAGGGTGATGAGCGTGATGTGATACTCTTCTCGATAGGCTACGGACCCGACAAGGACGGAAAAGTCTCGATGAATTTCGGACCCGTGAACCAGGACGGCGGCTGGCGCAGACTGAACGTTGCCGTATCCCGCGCAAGAAAAGAGATGATCGTTTACTCGGTCATCAGACCGGAGCAGATAGATGTGAACAGGAGCCGTTCCGAGGGAGTTGCGGGACTGCGCGGATTCCTCGATTTCGCCGCTAAGGGCAGTTCGGCTCTGTCGGTGCGAAAATCATCAGCCGTAAAGACCGAGGGAGCGGCATTTGCCGGAACAGTCGCGAAGGCTCTTGAAGATATCGGATATACCGTCCGTACCGGTATCGGCAGGTCCGATTACAAGATCGACATAGGCGTTGTCAATCCGGACGATCCGGGAACCTACCTCATGGGAATAATGTGCGGAAGCGAAAGCGGATTCGAGCTTACCAACGCCCGCGACAGGAATATCGTTCAGCCGTCTGTGCTTGCCGGACTCGGCTGGAAGATCGTGAACGTGCATATCCTCGACTGGCTGGACAACGACCGCAAGGTGCTGGAATATCTGAACAGCGAGATAGAGAAAGCACTCGCCGCTTATCGTGAAGGAGAGCCGGTTCAGCAGGAAGAAGCTCCGAAGAAGCGAGAGCTGACATTTGAAAAGGAAGAAAGCACCGAATCGGAAGACAGTCACGTTTATGTACCGTTTGTTCCGGAAGTTATCGGAGATCAGGCATATTTCAGCGATATGAGTTCGACTTCACAGATAAAGCGCATCATAGAAGCGGCAGTTGAATGGGAAGCGCCTGTAAGCAGGGAAGTGCTGCTGCACTACGTCCTCGCCGCGTTCGGAATGAAGCGTTCTGCGAGAGCGGAGCAGCGCTTCTCGGAGATATTTGACGGAATGGATCTTAAAACGACACAGCGGAAAGATTCGGTATTTGTATGGCGCAGAGATCAGGAACCGTCGGAATACTGCGAATTCCGTGGTGCCGCAGCAGACGGCAGCAAGCGAAAGCTTGATGACATAGCGACCGAGGAAATAAGCGCAGCTGTGATGTACATACTCACGGTGTCGATAAGCCTTGAGCGTGCCGAGCTCATCAAGGAAACAGCGAAGCTGTTCGGATTTGCACGCACTACCGAAACTGCCGAACTCGCCGCGTCAATGGGAATAGCGAATGCGGTAAAGAACGGCAGAGCGAAGATAGACCAGGAGACCGGACGCATTATGTACGCGGAATAAGTGAACAGTGAATAATGAAGAATGAATAGTGAATAATTGAGGTGCTGCCGCAGGCGGCAGCATATCCGGATCGTGACGAAATTAACAGCATTGATCAACTTTAAGGAGATGCACAAAATGAAAGCAATGAAGATCTTCTATGACCTTAACGGGTCACTGTACGCGAACATCACAAACAAATGCCCCTGCAACTGTACATTCTGCATTCGTCACAACGACGAGACTGTGGGTGAGAATGACAGCCTTTGGCTTGAGCACGAGCCGACTGTTGACGAGATCAAGGCGGCGTTTGACGAGGTGGATACCTCGAAGTACAGCGAGGTGGTATTCTGCGGTTACGGTGAGCCTATGGAGCGCCCGTGGGACATCATCGAAGTGGCGGAATACATCAAGTCGCAGACGGATATGAAGATACGCATAAACACCAACGGTCTTGTATCGTTGATGCACCCCACATTCGATCTCTATTCTATGCGCGGCGTGATCGACAGCCTTTCGATCAGCCTTAACGCATCTGACCCGCACAAGTACCTTGAGATCACGAAATCACGCTTCGGACTTCCGTCCTACAATTCGATGCTGAATTTTGCGATTGTCGCCCACTCGTTCATACCTGACGTAAAGCTCACAATCGTTGATGTTATCGGCGAAGAAGAGGTAGAGAAATGCCGTGAGCGCGCAAAAGATGTGGGAGTGCCTCTTCGCGTCCGTGCGTTTATATCCAATAACAGAGAATATGATTGAGATGCGGTGAAACGATGCTGATTAAACTTGCGGGGATAGTCCCCGAATCATACGTTGACGGTCCGGGAATACGCTTCACGATATTCGTCCAGGGCTGTCCGCACCACTGTGAAGGCTGCCACAACCCGGAGACCCACGATTTCAACGCCGGACGTCTTGCCGACACGGACAAGATCTACAGCAAAATAAAGCAGTTCCCGCTGGTTCACGGTGTCACATACTCCGGCGGAGAGCCTTTCTGCCAGGCGGAACCGCTTGCGGAGCTTGGCGAAAAGCTGAAAGCGGACGGATATCATCTTATGAGCTATTCCGGCTGGACGTTCGAGCAGCTTCTTGCGAAAAGTGAGAAAGAACCGCAGGTGAAACGTCTGCTCGGACTGCTCGATGTGCTTGTGGACGGACGCTTTGTTCTTGCGGAGAGATCGCTTGAGCTGAAATTCCGCGGAAGCCGCAACCAGCGCCTTATAAATGTTCCGGAAAGTCTTGCGCAGGGAAAGGCGGTCACGGTTGATCTTTAAGCGAACGTTATCATTCATAACGGCTGCCGCATTTCTTGTGACAGCCTTGCTTTCGCTGGCTTCCTGCCGTGACAGCGCCGAGGAGGATCCCGATATAGGAAAAAATGCCGCGTTTACGTCAGTGATAAGCGGCAATCCGGTCACGCTCGATCCACAGACCTGCATAAACGACAGCTCCGCGCAGATAATATCCGATGTTTTCCGCGGACTGTACAGGACAATAGACGGCGGTGAAACTGTTCCGGCAATGGCAGAAAGCGCTGATGTAAGCGACGACGGACTTGTGTGGACATTCCGTCTTGCCGGGGGAGTAAGCTGGTACGGCGCAGATGATTTTACTGCGGAATGTACCGCCGACGATTTTGTGTTTGCATTTCAGCGTCTTGTGGATCCCGCGCTCGGTTCTGTCCGCGCAAAGGAATATTACTGCATAAAGAACGCGGAGAAGATAAACACCGGAGTGATAGCCGACCGTACACAGATAGGCGTTGAAGCGACCGGGAAATACGAGCTTCGCATAACACTGAACGAACCGCGCACCGATCTGAAAGAGCTTCTTGCCGCGGCTCCGGCTATGCCCTGCAGCCGCGCGTTCTGGGAGCATACCGAGGGGCAGTACGGACTGGTGGGTAACTGTGTCGGCTCGAACGGCGGTTTTTACGTGAACCGCTGGCATTACGACAAGTGGACAAAGAACGGCAATTTCATAGAGCTTAAACGCAATCCCGAAAACAGCGTAATTCTCGGAACAGCTCCACGCAGCATTACATACCTTATCAATGCGGACGCACACGACAGTTTTCTTTCCGGAGATTCCGACGTTTACCGCACTTCCGATCCGGACGAGATATTCAGGCTTTCCGGAAAATACAGCGAGCGCATCTATTCCTCATCGGTATGGGGAGTTGTGTTCAATGCCGGCGGTGTATTTGCGGAACCGGATCTTCGTATCGCACTCGGCGGTTATGTAAATGCCGACATCACAGGTGACATCTATACTTCCGCTTCCTGCATAGTTCCGGAAGGAGCGTCAGTGGGAGATACCGATTACAGGAAAGCGGCGGGCTATCCGGAAGCTTTGCCCTATACCGAAACCGAGCTGTCGGAGCGAGGGGAACGGGCTATGCGTGCATTGCCGGACGGAGCGCTGTCGGGAATGAAGCTGCTGATACCGGAGGGAACTGCGCTGCGGCAATACGCCGGGTCATTTATTCAGCGCTGGCAGAAGTCTTTCGGCATTAACTGCACAGTGTCCGAACTGCCTTATCCTGACTATCTTTCCGCATTGCAGAGCGGTGCTTTTGACGCGGCGCTCGTCCGTATCGGCGGAAGCAATGCACAGAGTTACCTGTCCGCGTTTGCGTCATCTTCCGCGCTCAATTACGGCGGTGCGGACAGCCGTAAGCTTGATGATATAATCACCTGCGCACTGACAGCGGAAGATGATAAAAGTGCAGCGAGATACTGCCTTGAAGCTGAGCAGTTTATCCTTGACAACGGGTACTTTGCGCCTCTTTGCTTCGGCAGGGAATACGTTTTTTCCGGAAGAGGAACAGAAAGAATAGGATATGACCCCGCTTCGGGCGTTTATATTTTTGACGATGCACTGAAAAAATAATATCATAACAGAGGTAAAAATGGCAAAGAAAAGTGAGATAAGAAACTACTATTTTATAGACTCCGAGAATGTTCACAATTACGGTACAGACGGAATGGAATGTCTCGGTGAAGATGACCGCGTCCGCATATATTACAGAGCGAATGCCGCATATCTCAATATCGAACTTCACCGGAAAATATACGAGTCTCCTGCATCGTTTGAATATGAGCGCGTTGACCTTGACATAAAGAACGCGATAGATGTGAAGATAGTCGAGTATATCAGCGGACATATAGCAGGCGGGAATGCGGATAAATACTTCATTGTCTCAAACGACAACGACTATGACAAGCAGATAACCGCTTTCTGCACCCGAGGCGCGAAAGTCGCACGGATATCCTGCATCGGTGAAACACCGGTAGAAAAGCCGGTGCGGAAAAGGAACGCAAAAGAAAAAAAGTGCGATGACAGCATACGCACTTTTGTTGAACAGAATCTTAAGGAAAAGAAGTACCGCCAGCGGACCGACGATATTGTGCTGTCGCTGAAGATCTGCGAAGACAGGGGAGCGCTTAACAACACGCTCCAGAAATACTTTGAGGGCAGTGACCTCAAACAGCTTATGAAAGCACTCAAACCGCTCACGAACGAACTTTACAAGAAGAAAAAGTGATGTTATATCCCGTCCCAGAGGGTGACATTGCCTGTTTCTCTTGTTTTGTTAAGATCAATAAGGCGCTGGTTTGACGAACCGCGGAACCGCAGTGAAATATCCTTTTTCGCAAGTACGAACCGCCCGTCAACAAGAACGTCAGCAAGCTCCAGCAGTTCATCTGTACACTCGCACCTGCATCTGCTGCCTTCTGTTTTCATTTCATCATAAGTAAATCCCGAAAATACCCAGATGTTTTTATCCGGGTATTTTTCTTTTACCTTCCGGACGAACGGGAGCAGAGCGCGCTGATTATCCGGCTCAAAGGGTTCACCGCCGAGCAAGGTCAGCCCGTTTATGAAATCCGGTTCAAGCATTTTAATTATCTCCTCTTCCGTTTCTTCCGTAAAGGGCTTGCCGAACAGGAAATCCCATGTCTGCGGCTGGAAGCAGCCCTCGCAGTGATTGGTGCAGCCGGAAACGAACAGTGTGACTCTTACGCCCGAACCGTTGGCAATATCATAATTTTTTATCTCACCATAATACATTTTTACACCCTGATTATCTTTTAAAAAAGGAGAGAGCCGGAAAACTCTCCCCATTGATCGCGAAGCCACTAAAGGTTTTTCTTGTTTTCTTTGGGTGCTGCATCGTGCAGCACTCCGGGAAAACAGCAATGGCATCGTGCCATTTGGAAAGGGGTTTGGGGGAGAACCTTTTGTTCACAAAAGGTTTCCCCCAAGTCTCGAGCGCTGTGCGTGATCTTATACTAATTCAGCAACTGTCCGCAGACAAAATCATGTAATTTCGTCACGATTCAGATATGCGCGCAGAGCGCGCTCCATAATTGTGCATTGTGAATTGTGCATTGTGAATTTGTCTATATTTCGATAGAAATATAGTATTACAGGTGCAGGACTCTTTCGCGGATCTCTTGGGTACGTCCCTGGTTCCAGAACTGAGTGCCGATGTAGCCGCAGGTACGGCGTGCAACATTCATCTTGTCCTGGTCAGTATTGCCGCACTTCGGGCATTTCCAGATAAGCTTGCCGTCTTCTTCCTCGATGCTGATCTCGCCTTCCCAGCCGCAGACCTGGCAGTAATCGCTCTTTGTGTTGAGTTCCGCATAGATGATATTGTCGTAGATAAACTTCATAACCTGCAGGACAGCTTCAATGTTGTTCTGCATATCGGGAACCTCAACATAACTTATTGCTCCTCCGGGGGAGAGAGCCTGGAATTCCGCTTCAAACTTGAGCTTTGTGAACGCGTCTATCTTCTCTGTAACATGAACGTGATAGCTGTTTGTGATGTATCCCTTGTCGGTAACGCCCTCAATTATGCCGAAACGGCGCTGGAGGCATTTCGCAAACTTGTATGTCGTGGATTCAAGTGGAGTTCCGTAAAGCGAGAAATCTATGTTCGTTTCAGCCTTCCATTTCTTGCACGCATCATTCATATACTGCATAATGCTGAGTGCGAAGGGCTTTGCATCGGGATCGGTATGGGACTTGCCGGTCATATATCTTACGCATTCGTACAGTCCCGCATATCCGAGTGATATCGTTGAATAGCCGTTGAACAGGAGCTTGTCTATCGGCTCACCCTTTTCGAGACGGGCGATAGCGCCGTACTGCCAGAGGATAGGAGCAACATCGGAAAGCGTTCCGAGCAGTCTCTTGTGCCTGCACATAAGAGCGCGGTAGCAAAGGCTCAGACGCTCGTCGAAGATCTTCCAGAACTTCGCCTTGTTTCCGCCGGAGGAAAGTGCGATATCCGGGAGGTTGAGCGTTACGACGCCCTGGTTGAATCTTCCGTAATACTTGTGCTTTCCGGGAACGTAATTCTTCGCATTCGCAATATTCCCGATACCGGCATCGGTGAATCTGTCCGGAGTCAGGAATGAACGGCAGCCCATACAGGTATATACGTCGCCTTTCAGCTCCAGCATCTTCTTCTCGCTGATGTAGTCCGGGACCATACGCTTTGCGGTGCATTTCGCCGCAAGCTCGGTGAGGTAGTAGTATTTGCTGCCCTCGGTGATATTATCTTCCTCAAGCACATATATGAGCTTCGGGAATGCGGGCGTTACCCATACGCCCTGTTCATTCTTTACGCCTTCGTAGCGCTGTCTGAGCACTTCTTCTATTATAAGCGCAAGGTCTCTCTTTTCGTTTTCGTCCTTGGCTTCATTAAGATACATGAACACGGTAACGAAAGGAGCCTGTCCGTTTGTGGTGAGGAGGGTAACGACCTGATACTGAATGGTCTGGACACCGCGCTGTATCTCTTCGAGGAGCCTGTTCTCTGCCATTTTTCTTGCGGTCTCCTCGGTAAGTGTAATACCGACGGATTCCGCTTCTTTAAGCACATCGTTGTACAACTTTTCACGGCTTACCTGAACGAAGGGAGCAAGGTGCGTGAGAGAAATGGACTGACCGCCGTACTGATTGGAAGCCACCTGTGCGATGATCTGTGTTGCGATGTTGCAGGCGGTGGAGAAGCTGTGGGGACGCTCGATGAGCGTGCCGGTTATGACGGTTCCGTTCTGGAGCATATCTTCAAGATTTACGAGATCGCAGTTGTGCATGTGCTGTGCGTAGTAGTCGGAATCGTGGAAGTGGATTATGCCTTCGTTATGCGCTTCAACGATATCCTTCGGGAGCAGGATACGGTTGGTGATATCGCGGGAGACTTCGCCTGCCATATAATCGCGCTGGGTGGAGTTGACGATAGGGTTCTTGTTGGAGTTTTCCTGCTTGGCCTCCTCGTTGCTGCATTCTATAAGTGAGAGTATCTTGTCGTCGGTGGTGTTGGACTGGCGGATAAGCTGGCGGGTATAGCGGTAGGTTATATACGCTTTTGCGGCTTCAAAAGCGCCGTGAGCCATGATCTGATGCTCTACCATATCCTGGACTTCCTCAACGCTTGGGGAACGTCCGAGCTCCTCACAGGAGATCACAACGCTCTCCGCGATGCGCTTAATCTGGAGGTGAGTCATTCTCACGCTCTCGTCAACGGCATTATTTGCCTTTGTTATAGCATTTACGATCTTTTCCTGATCGAAAGTTACTTCCGATCCGTTTCGCTTGATGATCTTCATATTAACATCCTGCTCCTTGCAACTATATATTGTATTTCAGTGCTTTTGATTATAGCACATCTTGTATTTGCTGTCAATACCTTTTTACGCCTGTCAAAGCATTTTAATTGTTTTTTATAATAAAATTGTTGAATTTCAACAAAAATTATATCTGTTTTTTAGAACAGTTGATATAGCACTTGATTTATTTGGTTTATTATTGTATAATATACTTTGTGTAATTGTATGGAGGCTTTATGAAAAAACTGATCCCTATCCTTTTATCCGCAGTTATGATGCTGACATGTCTGACATTCACGGCATCGGCTGATGTTGCTGCCGATGAGCTTGCACCATATATAAAGAACAAGCTTGAAAGCGGCGAAACTGATATTGATATCTCGGATTTTACCGGCAGATACGGCTGGGGAGTTGACGAGACCGTAAATGAGATAATTGCGTCTGCGTTTTTTGAAAACCCGGACCTGTTCTATGTTGACAACAAATTCAACTATATCGCTGATATCAACGGAAAAGTACGCAGTATCGAGTTCGCGTACACAATGACCGCTACTCAGCGCGAAGCTGCGCAGAAGAAGCTCGATTCTGCGATAAAGAAGATGCTTTCGGGTATAACATCTGATATGAATGATGTTGACAAGGCTCTGTACGTCCACGATTATCTGGTGCTCAACTGCAAGTACGGAACTATGGCACAGCACACTTCCTACGACTGCATCGTGAACAAGAAATCGGTATGCCAGGGCTACTCCCTCGCTTATGAGTATATTATGCGCGATTATCTCGGTATCGACTGCACGGTGGTATTCTCACGTTCGCAGAACCACATGTGGAACTATCTGAAGATAGGCGGAAAATGGTATCATGTCGATCTTACGCTCGATGATCCGGGAGCCGCGTACAACGGCACTACATACGATCTCTGGGGACTGGTGCTCCATAAGAATTTCCTTATGAGTGACTCGCAGTGCAGAAGTTCCTCCGAGCTTCACAGCGGGTGGATAGTAAGCGGCGGTTACGGCGCGGCATCGGACACTTCCTATGACAACGCATTCTGGAAGAATATAAGAGCCCATATATGCTTTCTCGGCGGTAAGTATTATTACGCTGCCGACACAGGCAAGGACGAGTCGAGCGGACAGCGTATAATTACCCTTTACAGCTACAATAAGAGCACCGGAAAAGCGAAAGCCCTGCTAAGAACCAAGAGCAAATGGTTCTCCCGCCGTGTAAACGGAAGCACCGCTGTTGCCGCATACGGAACGAAAGTTTATACGACAGGCTATCTTTCTCTCGATACTTACGGCGGAAAGCTGTACTTCAACACAAATAAATCGGTTTACTCGTACGATCCCTCCACGGGAAAGACTAAACGGATATACACTCTGAACAAGGGTGAGGATAAACAGATCTTCGGACTCGTTACGGTAGGGGATTATGTCCGTCTTGCATATAAGGAAGACGTCACATATCCGGAAAAGTATATAAGTCTGAAAATGAAGTAAGATGAAAGCGGTGAAAATATGAGTGCTGCACCAGAAACGGCCGAAAAGAACAGTCTTTTCGGTGAAATACCCTGTGCCGCGGCGGTATATACATACGACGGCAATTTCGCGCGCCTGACATGGGCTAATATGAATTATTTCCGTCTGTTCGGCTGCGACAAGAAGCAATATCTTGACATAGAGCCCAATGAGTACGGTTTCAGACTTATCGGAAGGGAATATTCGTCTCTGCTGATCGGAAAGATAGATGCGCTTGCGAAGAACTTCCCGACATTCGGGCTGGAGATAGAAGCGGTCAATTCTACGGGTTCGCATCTTCCGCTCTATGCCGAGATAAGTGTTGAGACTGTCGGACACACCAGAAGGCTGAGCGTACTTCTGCACGATATTTCCGAGAAAGATCATGCGATGGCAGAACGTGCCGAGATGATAGATATGATGTTCTCGGTAATGGCGATATCCGCTGATTATATCTTCAGATACACCACGGAGAACGATCACATCACTTTTTACCGCAACGTCAGCGGAACATTCGATCATATCCTGTCCGTTGATGACTTTGAGGGCTATTTCTCCTCCAGCGGATATCTCTGCGACGAGGACGAGGAGACATTCGGACTTCTCTGCAGCAACCTCAAGACCGGCGTTGACAACGGAGTTTTTGAGCTGCGTCTGCATCTGCCCTCCGATTCCGACTACCGCTGGTACAGGATCACAGTAAAGACGGACCGCGGCATAAATGACGGAGAATACCGCGGAGCAGTCGGCAAGGTCGAGGACATAAGCACGATAAAGATAGCGAATCAGCGCCTTATAGACAAAGCCGAGCGCGATCCGCTCACCGGACTTTATAACAAGACAGCCACCAAAACGCTGATCCAGAGCTTTCTGCGTACAGACAGCCGTGATACCTACGATGCGTTTATCATCGTTGATATAGACAACTTCAAGACGCTGAACGATACGCTGGGACACATGTTCGGAGACAGCGTTCTTACGGATTTTGCGCAGGAGATGCAGGATCTTTTCCGTGCAAACGACGTAATTGGAAGAATAGGCGGAGATGAATTTATCGTATTCCTCCGCGGAATGAACCACAAATCGCATATAGAATCCAAAGCCGACGATATATGCAAAATATTCAGCCTCATCTACAACGATGACGACAGTGGAGTAAGCGTATCCGGAAGCCTCGGTATAGCGCTGTTCCCGAAGGACGGAGACACTTTTGACGAACTGTACAGGAAAGCCGATACAGCGCTGTACGCGTCGAAGAGAGCAGGCAAGAGCTGTTTCACTTTCTATACCGGCGAGGAACCTGTACCTGACGAGGACGAAAAGCCTACGTCCCGTGTTGAGCGCTATCAGAAGGGCATGGATATGTTCGGAGGCTCTTCCGGATTCGGCGGCGATCTGCTTGCAAGTGCCTTTGAAATGGCTGAATCGGGAATAGATATGGACGACGCGGTAAGAAGCCTTATCGAAAAGACCGGAAAGCATTTCCGTTTCGGAAGGATAGTTGTTTCCGAGTGCGGACGCGACGGACGTACATTCCAGGACACATACATCTGGCGTTCAAAGAGCATTGATGCTGCGAGAACGGATAAAGTCATCTTCTCCAACAAGGAGCTGAATGATTTCTGCGCACGTTTTGACAAGAACTATATCCAGACGGTAAGCGCTGACGGGAACTCTCCGCTCCGCGACAACGCCTATGTCGCGTATATGGATACGAACAAGATAGGATCTTCCACGGTATGCGGATTTTTCCGTTCGGGAAGACTTGCGGGAACGGTAAGCTTCCAGGATAATGCGTTCTCGTACCGCTGTTCGATCGACGAAGCGAAGGTGCTGAAAGAGCTTACGAGGATAGTGTTCTCGTATCTTATAAAGCTCCGCGAATCCGATCATGCACGCGAAAAGTCGGAATATGCCGCAAGCTACGATGAGCTTACGGGGCTTATGAACTACACGAGCTTCAAATCTCATGTCATACACCACATGGAGAATGTATTCGAGAACGACAAGTTTGTGTTCCTCATGGCGGATTTTGCGAATTTCGGCTATGTGAACAGCCGTTATGGCTACAAAGCAGGAAACGAGCTGTTAAAGAGTTTTGCCTCCGCGTTCACATACTTCTCTGACAAGATCAGATATGTATGCAGGATCGAAGCCGATCATTTCTGCGCATTTGCCGAATATGACGATGATCTGATAAGCGAGTTTGAGGATTTCACACGCCGGTTCTCCACGAATGATATGCTTGCGGGAGGAAAAACGAGCTTCGGCATAATGGCGAGCGCGTATGTACCGGATATGAGCGCTGCATTTGATTTTGACAAGGCATTTGACAGTGCGAACCTTGCGCTGAAGTATTCAAAGAAGCACAGCATCGCTATATGCAGCATATATAAACCCGAAATGCGCGAGGAGCTCAACAAGACGATAGAAATGGCTGCGGACGCGATGAAAGCGCTGAAGAACAGCGAGTTCAAGGTGTTCTTCCAGCCGAAAGTCTCTGTATCACAGGATCGTATCGTCGGTGCGGAAGCACTTGTGCGCTGGGTTAAGCCGGACGGCACGATAGTAACGCCGGACAGCTTTGTACCGTTCCTTGAAAAGAACGGCTACATCGTGAAGATCGACTTCTTCGTATATGAAGAAGTCTGCAAGTATCTGAGAAAGCGCATCGACGCGGAGAAGGAAGTAGTACCGATCTCGGTGAACGTATCGCGCATACACATGCTCGGAACGGATTTCGTGTCGAAGATAACCGAAATGGTACGGAGGTACCGCATTGACCCGTCGCTCATTGAGCTTGAACTTACGGAGAGCGTATTCATAGCGAATGAAGCTGCGGCGATAAAGGTTTTAGATCAGCTTCGCAAGTTCGGCTTCCGTGTATCCATCGATGATTTCGGCTCCGGCTATTCGTCATTGTCGCTGCTCAGAAATATGCCTGTTGATGTGCTGAAGATCGACAAGGGATTCTTCTCCGGCGATCATATCGAACAGAAGGACGACATAGTTCTTTCGAGCGTTATAGACATGGCTGACAAAATGGATATCGACATTATCTGCGAGGGCATCGAGACAATGGAGCAGGTAGATTTCCTGCGCAAGAGCAAGTGCGATACCGCACAGGGCTTCTTCTACGCAAAGCCTATCCCTGTGGCAGATTTTGAGGATATGCTCGAAAACGGCATAAAGCAGAGCGAACATCTCTCCGCCAAAAAGTAAAATAGTCCGATCTCAAAACTCCCGTTCAAAAAGCGGGAGTTTTTATTATGCAAAAAAACTATAGTTCTGTAAACAAAACTCCCATATCCGTCACGATTCGGATCAGCCGCGCCTGCGCGGCACCACAATTATTCACTATTCATTCTTCACTGTTCATTATTCATTTCTTCTGTTCTATCGGGGGACTTGTACACATAGAATACAACATAGAGAAAAACGCAAAGGAATGATAAAGTGGATACGAAGGAAAGATATTACGAAGCTGCGGCAATGCTTCCGCCGTTTGAGAATGCACTGCGTTCTGTTCCTCCGGGAATAGCGGAGAGCGCATGCGAGATACGTCTCCGGGCGGGAAGACCGGTTACCGTTGAAACACCGGAGAAGCGGCATATCTGCGCCGGGACAAGGGTGACGGCAGAGAGCATAAGTGCCTGCGTAAAGCATTTCTGCGGCTATTCGCTGTACAGCGCGGAGCGTGAGCTTGCGGAAGGGCGGATAACACTCCGGGGCGGTCACAGAGCAGGACTTGTGGGGACTGCGGTAATTCACGGCGACAGGATAACGGCAATGAAGGATATATCATCGGTAAACCTGCGCATTGCCGCGGAGCACAAGGGCATAGCGGAAAAGCTGGTAAGTCTTGCCGCATTTGAGAGTGATCTGAAAGGTCTCGTCCTGTTGGGACCGCCGCTGAGCGCAAAAACAACGATGCTTCGTGACTGTGCGAGAATAATCTCATCGTTTGCAAAGACGGCGGTGATCGACGAGAACGGCGAGATAGCGGCAATGTACCGGGGAGTCCCGCAGAACGATGTAGGCGCTAACTGTGATGTGCTGGATATGTTCCCGAAGAAAGAGGGGATAATGCGGGCGATGCGGCTGATGTCGCCGGAGTATCTCATCTGCGACGAGGTGATCTCGGAGCAGGATGAGCTTGCCGAATGTGCAGGACGGGGCGTTAAGCTGCTGCTTTCGGTGCATTGCGGAAGTATGGCGGAAGCGGCGGATAATGCCGCAGTAAGAACGCTGGTGAGCAGGGGAGCAGTGAATTACGCGGCCCTGCTTTCGGGCGGTAGCCGTATCGGTACGGTAAAAGGGTTATGGAGAGTAAACGGGATTGAGGATATTGGAAGCTGCGGCAGCGGCAATGATCTGTACCGCGGCAGGAGCCGCGTTCTCGTCGGCGCTTAAGCGTAGATGTACGATGCTTCGTTCGGTGCTGGGAGCGCTTGATGAGATGTCAGCCAAGATAAGGTACGCGGGAATACCGCTGAACGAGCTTATAGCGGAGTTGACCGGTGAACGCGCATATTCGGACTGCACATTCTTAAAGAGGACAGCGGCTGGAATAAACAGCGGGCTCACAGCGTCGGAAGCATGGACTTCCGCTGCCGAAACAACGCCGTTTTTCTCGGACAACGACAGGCGGATACTTGCGGATATCGGGAGCAGGCTCGGCGGAACTGATACGGAAGGTCAGCTCTCTATGCTTGCCCTCGGAAGCACGCTTATAAGCCGTGAGCTGGAAGCTGCCGAACTTGAATGCAGCCGCAAATCCAGGACGCTTATGAGCGTATGGACGATGTGCGGCATCGGCGCGGGGATAATTATAATATGACAGGGTGCTTATGGATATTGATCTGATATTCCGGATAGCCGGTGTCGGTATTATAGTCGCGGTGCTTGATATACTGCTGAAAAAATCCGGCAGGGACGAGCAGGCTATGATGACGACGATAGCAGGACTTGTGGTAGTGCTGATGATGCTGATAGGCGAGATCGGCACGCTTTTTGAAACTGTGAGGGAAGTATTCGGACTGTAAAATATGAATATATTTGCGATAATCGGCACGGGAATAATAGCTGCTGCGATCGCGGCTGTACTCCGGAAATTCGGCGGTGAGACCGGACTTTTCGTTTCTCTTGCGGCATCGCTGCTGATACTGTTTGCGGTAATATCTGCGATATCACCGCTTACCGAGCTTATCGGCGAGCTGGCGGAAGCTTCGGGTACGGAAAGCGCGTACATAGCGATACTGATGAAAGCGCTTGCGGTATGTGTTATCACCCAGCTTGCGGCGGAAAGCTGCCGGGACAGCGGAGAGGGCGCTATCGCGTCCAAGATAGAATTCGCGGGAAAGACAGCCGTGCTTCTTGTTTCGGTGCCGCTGTTCAGCGCGATATTCGGGATCGTAAAGGAACTGATACTATGAAGTTTAAAATGCTCCGTGCAATTATGTCATTCTTCGCTGTGATGATACTTATGTCGGTGCTTGCGGTCACCTGCGGTGCGCAGTTCGGGACGGACGAGCTGTATGATGCTCTTCCGGAGGAAGCGAGGGAGATGCTTGACGACGGGGGGATTACGCCGGAAGGCGGTGCGGATACTGTTCCGGTAAGCGACATCTTCGGAACGGTCACAGAGCTTGTGAAAGAGAATGCGGGAAAGCCGCTGAAGATGTTCGGAGCGGTGACAGCAGTGATACTGCTTGCATCGCTCCTGTCCGGGATAGGCGAGACAACGGGCGGTACGGTGAGCCGGATATACCCGCTTGTAACGGCGCTTTCCTGTGCGGCGATCGTTACCGTATATCTGAGCGGGATTCTTGACGCTGCGAGGAGCGCATTCAGCACAGTTACCGACTTTATGCTGGTTTACATTCCCGTGATAGCCGGAGTAACAGCCGCGGGCGGGCATACCGCCTCCGCCGCGGTATTCAGTTCCGTTACGCTTACGGCGATACAGGTACTTGCGCGTCTTACATCGTCGGTGATAATCCCGCTTACCAGCTGTATGATCGGGATAACTGCGGCGGGGAGCGCGGATCCGGATCTCGGACTTGATCGTCTCGGAGAGGGGATAAAGAAGTTCGTGGTGTGGGGGCTGGGGCTGATAATGACGGTATTTCTGGGGATATTGTCCGTTCAGACGGTGATAACTTCTTCCGCAGACAATGCGGCAATGAAAACGCTTAAATTTGCGGTATCATCTGCCGTTCCGATAGTCGGCGGTGCCGCGTCGGAAGCCTTATCCGCCGTATCCGGCAGCATTTCTGTGCTTAAAACAGGCATCGGCGGTTTCGGGATAGCAGCCGGAGTATGTATGCTGCTTCCGCCGGCAGTTACGGTGATCTGCTATAAATTTCTGCTGTTTGCGGCGGGGGTGATAAGCGATCTGTTCGGCTGCGGAGCCGTGAGCAGGATAGTGAAGTCCGGTGAGAATGTAATGTCGGTGATGATCGCATCGTTCACCTGCTTTTTTCTGTTCGTGACGGTATCTTCGGCACTGCTGCTTGCGTTCTGCAGATCGTGAGGTGGGGCATGAGGCAGATGTTGTTTTCGATATGCGCGGCGGCAGTGATAACCGCGCTGTACAAAGCTCTGATACCGACGGAAAGGTTCTCTGCGCAGATAAAGCTGCTGATATCATGTTTTTTCGCGGTAACTGTGATAAACGCGGTAAGCGGACTTAATGCGGCATGGGACTTTTCTGATATACTCAGCGCCGACACTTCCTACAACGACTACACAGTGCAGGTGTTCGGTCTTGCGGAAGAAAAAACGGCGGACGCACTTCGCGCCGCGATATATGAAAAGCTTGGGGAAGAGGGGATAGTTCCCGAAAAAATCTACATAGACGTTAATATTTCGGACAACGGGAGCATATCTATTAGTGATATAAAGCTTGTTTTCGGGAGCGTGAGCGATTACGCGGCGTATGCGGAGAGAGCAGTCGCTATTACGAAGCGTCTTGCGGGAACAGGCACAGGTGTGACTGCGGAACTTACGCCGCAGGCGAAAAAGGAACGGGAAGACGAATGAGAGCTGTCATAGGCATGGGAGAGATAAAGGAGCTGCTGAAAAGCGACAGGACGATGAAGATCGTACTTGCTGCGGGAGCTGCGCTTATACTTCTTATTGCACTCGGAAGTATCTTTTCCGGGAGCGGGAAGACTGCGGCAGGCGCTTTGTCTGCCGCGGCTGAAATTGACGAGCAGGAGCGCGGGCTTGAGAAGCGGCTTTCGGAGATACTCACCGAGATAAACGGCGTGGGAGAAGTTCATGTCATGGTGACGCTCGGAACGTCAGAACAGAAGCAGTACGGAAGGAACGCGGATATGCTGCTGTCCGTCACAGCCCCGGAAGTTCGGGGAGTGATAGTGGTCTGCGAAGGCGGGGACAGGGCAGATGTGCGTGAGAAGGTGGTGAATGCGGTCACCGGTGTATTCGGTATAAACTCGCTGCGTGTCAGCGTTGCGGCAGGCTGACGCGAACGTTCACATTCTGCCGTGGAATGAACTTTACATATCCGGAGGAAGAACATGAAAATATTCAAGAAAAGGCTCAATCTTATAATCGGCAAGAAGCATATCGCTGTTGCAGGTCTTGCGCTGCTGCTCGGAGCGGCGCTTTATGTAAATTACCTGTATTCCGGCGCGCAGAAGGTTGAGACTGCGGAAACCGAGCCCGGCACCGAGACTGCCACATACGGCGAGGTACGCTTTGTGGGCGCGAAAACATCGGATAAGACGGTGAACCTTGACTCATCGGAATCCGACGAATACTTCGCACAGGCCCGTCTTGACAAGCAGAAGAGCCGTGACGAGTCCATAGAGGTGCTCCAGAGCTTCTATTACGGCGGTGACAGCACGAGTGATGAGCTTGCGGTAATATCCGAAGATGTCCGCGAGGTGAGCAGCAACATCGAGACTGAAGCAAAGATCGAGAACCTTCTGAAAGCCCAGGGATTTTCCGACGCACTCTGCTATATAAGCGGCTCCACAGCCAATGTTGTGGTAAAGACAGCCGGACTTGACAATGCACAGGCTGCACAAATAAAGAGCACACTTTTAGGTGAAATTGCCGTACCTGCTGAAAATATTACAATTGTTGAAATAAAATAGTTGTATATTTTGAATTTTTGTGGTATAATGGTAAATAATAATGCGTTATTGCATATTTTACTGCATAAATTCGGAGGTAATGTCATGGATAACATAAACCCGGGCAGTGCGGCAGGCTCTCTCAAGGTATCTGCGAATGTCCTTGTAAGCATAGCCGAAACTGCGGCTGCGGAAGTTGAGGGCGTGGCTTTAAACTCGAAGAACGGGCTTGCCGTAGTAGGCGGAGCGCCTCTTTCTTCAAAGATAATCCCGCCGATAAGGGTAAAGCTTAATTCCGAGGCTGCTGTCATAGATATCTCGATCGTGACCGAGCTCGGACACAAAGCCTATGAAGTCGCAAAAGCCGTACAGGATCATGTCAAGTCGGCTGTGCAGAATATGACCGGTATAGCGGTTTCAAAGGTAAACGTCAAGATCGTCGGAATAACAGGAAAATAAGTCAGGTGACCCTCCGTGAAAGCGGAGGGCTGCTTGGCGTTCATAAAGGCAAAAGACAGGAACTAAAAATGAGCGAAAGACTTACAAAACACGAAATAAGAGAAGGCGTATTCCTTCTGCTGTACCAGCACGAGATCTCCGGCACGGATATAGACGAGCTTGCCGGAGCTTGTGAGGAAGCGTACGAAATGATGATGACCTCCGAGACTATCAAAACCGCAAAAGCGGTTGCGGAGAAGTATGAGGAGCTTGACGCGGTTATCGGCGAATACAGCGAGACACGTGAAGTGGCGCGTATCTCGAAGGTGAACAAGACCATTCTCCGTCTTGCGATATTCGAGATCAACTACCGCGGCGACAAGATACCCGCAAAGGCAGCGGTAAACGAAGCGGTGGAGCTTGCAAAGAAGTACGCGGAGAAGAAGGACAGCGCGTTCATAAACGGCATACTCGGCAACTACATAAGAAAGCTGGGCAAAGATGCCGATTAAACCTATGACTGTTACAGTCGGACAGCTGAGCGCGAAGATACTTTCGATGATACGCGGGGAAAAGACATTCGGCGATATCTGCGTAAAGGGCGAGATCTCGAATTACAGTCCGAACGCGAAATCCGGGCATATCTATTTCACGCTGAAGGACGAGCGTGCTGCGATAAGATGTGTGATGTTCCGCAGCAGCGCGGCTTATCTGAAAATGAAGCCGGAGGACGGAATGTCCGTTATCGTGCGCGGGAATGTAAGCTGTTACGAAGCGGGCGGTTATTACCAGATAATTGCGGCTGACATACAGGAAGAGGGAGCCGGAGCGCAGGCGGCCGAGTTTGAGAAGCTGAAAGCGAAGCTTGAAGCCGAGGGTCTGTTTGCGAGAAAGCGTCCTCTGCCGGAAATGCCGGCTAAGATATGCGTTATAACATCGGAATCCGGTGCCGCGCTTCATGACATACTGAACATAATCGGGAGACGCTGTCCGCAGGTGAAGATCCTGCTGATACCGGCGATGATGCAGGGCGTTACCGCGCCGGATTCGATAGTTTCCGCGTTCGGAAAGGCGGTAAAGACCGATGCCGATCTGATAATATTCGGCAGGGGAGGCGGTTCTGCGGAGGACTTGTCCGCATTCAATGCCGAGAGTGTTGCGAGAGCCGTTTTTGCAAGCCCGATTCCTACGATATCCGCTGTCGGTCACGAGATCGATTTCACGATCGCGGATTTTGTTGCGGATATGCGCGCACCTACGCCGAGTGCGGCAGCCGAGCTTGCGGTACCGGATATGAGAGCGCTGGTTGAGACGCTTGAAGCCAAGCGCCGGAGTATCGGCATTTCACTTCACCGCATCATCGACAGCAAGACCGTGGCTGTGAAGCTTGCCGGGTCGGAGATAAGGGCAAAAAGTCCCGTACAGCGGCTCAAAAACGATGAACAGAAGCTGCTGGCAGTGTCGGAGAAGATACATTCACGAATGACGTCGCTGATAGATACGAGGGAACGCTCGTTTGCGCATACCGCGGCTGTGATAGAGGCGCTCAACCCGCTTGCGGTGCTTATGCGCGGGTACTCTATAACCTACCGTGACGGGAAGGCGCTGATGAGCGCGGAAGAAGTGCGGAAGGGCGACAGGATAAAGATAAAGCTTTCGGACGGCGCGGTAAACGCTGTTGTGGAGAGCACCGAAAAGGATAGTTGAAATGAAGTTTGAAGAAGCATATAAAAGGCTGAACGAGATCTCGGCGGAAATGGAGAACCGCGATCTTCCGCTTGAAAAGGCGGTTGCGCTGTATTCGGAAGCCGCAAAGCTCACCGAGGTCTGCAAAAGCGAGATAGAAAACGCGAAACTTGAGATAGAGAAGATAGATAACGGCGGTGCGGTCTGAATGGAAAAGCTTGAAAAGTACATAAAGAACACCGAGGACAGGCTGTATGAGATATTTCCGGCTGAAACGCTCCCGCAGGGCGATGTGATAAAGGCGGCTAAGTACAGTCTCTCAGCCGGCGGAAAGCGCATACGTCCCGTGCTTACGCAGATTTTCTGCGAGATGTGCGGCGGTGATCCGGTCAAGGCGCTCGATACCGCGTGCGCGATAGAGTATATGCACACATATTCGCTGATCCACGACGATCTCCCGTGCATGGACAACGACGATCTGCGGCGCGGAAAGCCGAGCTGCCACAAGGCATTCGGCGAAACAACAGCGCTGCTTGCAGGCGACGCGCTTGCAATACTGCCGTTTGAACGGATAGCGTCGAGCAGCACCATATCTCCTTCCGCGGCAGTCAAGTGCATACGGACGCTTGCAAATCTCTGCGGTACAGCGGGCATGATAGGCGGTCAGCAGATTGATACCGCAATGGCGGGTGACGAACTTTCCGGCGAGCTGCTGCTCTCGATGTACTCAATGAAGACATCTGCGCTTATAAAGGCTGCATGTCTCTGCGGAGTTTACTGCGCGGAAAGCCCGGACGAGGAGCGGTATGTCAAGTATGCCTCGGAATATGCCGAAAATCTTGGGATAGCATTCCAGATCACGGACGATATCCTCGATGTGACCGGCTCGACGGAAGAACTCGGAAAGCGCACCGGCAATGATGCCGAAAACGATAAACACACCTACGTCCGCACATACGGACTTGAAAAAGCGGAGACGGCGGCGGAGGAGTACACGGAAAAGGCGCTTTCAGCGCTGAAAGCCTTTGATAACAGCGAGTTTGCGGAACAGCTCACAAGAATGCTTCTCGGAAGGAAAAAATAAGATGTCTGAATATATAAATGTGGTGCTGTTTGCGGCTGCGGCGAGCTGGCTCACGGCACAGGTGCTCAAAACGATCATATATGCGGTCAAATACAGGACGTTCAGGCTGGAGCGGATATGGGGAGCGGGCGGAATGCCGTCCTCTCACTCGGCGTTCGTCTGCTCGATGGCTATGATGACCTGCCGTGTGCGCGGAGTGAACTCTGTGGAAGCGGCATTGGCGATGTCATTCGCGTTCATTGTAATGTACGATGCCTGCGGAGTTCGCCGTGAAGCGGGTCAGCATGCGCGGGAGATAAACCGGCTGCGCAAGATAGTGGATAAGCTTGACGATGAGATAGTAGAGAAGCTTGACGAAGAAGTCGATATCGAATCCGAGAGCCACGAGGGCGACGAGCTCAAGGATCTCAAGGAGTTTCTCGGACACACGCCTATACAGGTGCTCTGCGGAGCATTGCTCGGAATACTGATCGGATTTGTATTCCCGATGTGATAACATCAAGAAATAAACGAAAGGACACGCAGGAATGCTTTTATCGGAAAACATTTCCCCCGAATATATCAAAAGCCTGGATCTCGCCGGGAAAAAGCAGCTCTGCGATGAGATAAGGGCTTTCCTTATAGAGAAGGTCTCCGGGACCGGCGGGCATCTTGCCTCAAACCTCGGAACGGTGGAGCTTACGGTAGCTCTCCACAGCGTTTTTTCGACACCCGACGACAAGATAGTGTTTGATGTCGGGCATCAGTCATACACCCACAAGATCATCACCGGAAGATACGGGAGATTCGGGACTTTGCGTTCCGCAGGCGGTATCTCCGGATTCCCGCGCAGTACGGAGAGTGAGCATGACGCCTTTATCGGCGGTCACAGCAGCATTTCCGTCTCGGCGGCGCTCGGGATTGCAAAGGCGATGAAGCTTGAAGGCAAGCCGGGGAACGTTGTGGCTTTAATAGGCGACGGCGCGCTTACAGGCGGGGAAGCTTACGAAGGACTCAACAATATCGGGCATGATATGGGCAATCTCATAATCGTGCTGAATGACAATGAAATGTCTATATCGCGCAGCAAGGGTACGGTTGCGGATTATCTCACCCGTATGCGCTCGACGCGTTCATATTATGACAAGAAAGAGGCAGTTAAGGAGTTCCTGTCCCATTCCTCCGTCGGCAAGGAGATCTCAAAGTCTCTGAGCGGCACGAAGGATCTTGTGAAGTTTGCGATATACCAGAGTAACATCTTTGAGAGTCTCGGACTCAAATATTACGGACCTGTGAACGGCCACGATGTTGGAAAGCTTATCGAGATGCTTGAGATAGCGAAGATCACCGGTGAGCCGTGCATAGTTCATGTAAAGACGAAAAAGGGGAAGGGATATAAGCCGGCGGAGCTCAACTCCGGCGAATACCATGGTATCCCGCGCCGTTACAGCCGCAGTGCGGGCAGCCGGAGCTTTTCCGAGATAGCCGGCAGGAAGCTTGCGGGGCTTGCGGATAATGATGAGCGTATCTGCGCGGTAACTGCCGCGATGAAGTATGCGACAGGAATGGAGCACATGGCACAGCATTTCCCGGAGCGCTTTTTTGATGTCGGCATCGCGGAGCAGCATGCACTCACATTCTCATGCGGACTTGCGTCGCAGGGAATGCTGCCGGTATTTGCGGTATATTCAACATTCCTCCAGCGCTGCTGCGATCAGCTTCTGCACGATGCCGCGATAGAGAAGAAGCATATTGTTCTGTTCATAGACCGGGCGGGACTTGTAGGCGAGGACGGCGAAACGCACCAGGGTATATATGATGTACCGATGCTGACCGGCGTACCGGGTACGGAGATATGGTCTCCGTTCGATGAAGCCACGCTGTCTATGTGCATTGAGAAGGCTCTGAACGATACAGACGGTATAGCCGCCGTGCGTTATCCGAGGGGCGCCTGTCCGTCCGGCGGACCCGGCGAATACAGAGATATCTACTACTCCGGAAAAACATCAGACACGCTTGTGGTCACATACGGCAGGCTTGCGCAGAACGTTTCGGGTATAGACGGGGCGGATACGCTGACGCTGCTGAGGATATTCCCGATCCCGGAAGAAGCTGCGGAAACAGCGGCGCGGTATAAGCGGGTGCTGTTCTTCGAGGAAGGAATGAAGAACGGCGGTATAGGTGAAAAGTTTCTTTACGCGATATATGAGCGGGGATTTTCCGGGAAATATCACATCACCGCGCTTGATTTCCCTCCTGCCGCCGCCGATGCGGAGACACAGCTCTCCGAAGCGGGGCTTGACCGTGAGTCGATTGTCCGTGCGGTAAACGAAGAAAACAGAAAATGAAGAGACTTGACATATTGATCACCGAAAAGGGGCTTGCGAAAAGCCGGACCGCGGCATCAGCCCTCATAAAAGAGGGAAGTGTGACAGTAAACGGAAAGCAGGTCACGAAGCCGTCGGAGCAGTTTGACGAGACTGCCGTGATAGCTGTTTCGGAGGGATCCGCGCTGACGAAATATGTCGGACGCGGCGGATTGAAGCTTGAAACGGCGATAGAAGAATTCGGCATAAGCCCGCGCGGCTGTATATGCCTTGATATCGGCGCATCTACCGGCGGATTTACTGACTGTATGCTGCAGAATGGCGCGGAAAGGGTATATGCGGTGGACGTGGGAACATCCCAGCTCGCTGAAAAGCTGCGTTCCGACAGCCGTGTGATATCGCTGGAAAATCTTGATATCCGGGCGGCGGACGAGACACTGATACCGGAGAAAGCCGGATTTATAACCGCGGACGTATCTTTCATATCGCTGAAACAGATAATGCCGGCGATACCGGGATTTGCCGCGAAGAACGCAGTCTGTGCGCTGCTTATAAAGCCGCAGTTCGAGCTTGGAAAAGCAAAGCTCGGCAAGAGCGGAGTGGTAAAAGACCCGAAACTCCGGAAGAAGGCAGTCGATGAGGTCTGCGCATTTGCGGAGATGCTCGGATTTGCCGATATCCGCACCGTCCCGTCAAAGATCACAGGCGGCGACGGGAACATGGAATTTCTGATGCACTGCATCATACCGTAAGGAGAGAACAGCTGAAAATGAAGATCTTTGTGTGTCCCTGCACTGAAAAGGAAAAGAGCATGGCTGCGCTTCCGTCAGTTACTGCGGCACTGTGGAAGTATGGCATAACTCCGGTCTTTGACAGGAGCGTTTATGAGCGGTACCGCGACGAGCGTGCGGAGTACAGCGAAAGCGATGATATAATCGGTGAATGTGATATGATGCTTACCGTCGGCGGAGACGGAATGATGCTTAAATGGGGCAAGAAAGCCGCATTTGCCGGAAAGCCTCTGATCGGCATTAACACAGGGCGTCTCGGCTTTATGACAGCAGTTGACTCCGACTGTCTCGACAAGCTTTCCGCGCTTACAGACGGAAGCTGTACATTCAGCACCCGCATGATGCTCTCGGCTGACCTTTCGGGAGAAGAGATAACCGCGCTCAACGATATTGTGCTGTTCAAGAACGTGAATTCCAAGCTTCCGGAGTTCACGGTCCGGATAAACGGCATAACGGTGACGAAAGTGAGAGCGGACGGGCTTATATTCAGCACTCCTACCGGCTCCACAGCCTATGCTCTTTCGGCGGGAGGTCCCATTATCGAGCCTACGGTTGAGTGCATACAGCTGACACATCTTTGCGCGCATACGCTTCTCAACCGCCCGATGATATTCAGCGGGACAGACGTGGTCACAGTAAGCTATGCGCCGTATGAGGGCAGCAGGGTGAATATGAGCGTTGACGGGGCGAACGGAACAGAGTTCCCGGCTGACGCGGAGCTTGTGATAAGAAAGTCGCCGGTAGCGCTTCGCATAGCGGAGATAGGCGAGAGGAGCTTTTACAGCACAGTCAGCGAAAAGCTTATGACCCCGCTCAAATAAAGGGAAAAGGGAATGAAGAGACAAAGACAGGCGGAGATACTTGCGATAATCTCCGAATTTGAGATAGAGAATCAGGAAATGCTGCGGCAGAAGCTTCTTGAACGCGGGTATAAAGTCACGCAGGCTACCGTGTCCCGTGACATAAACGAGCTTGTGCTTGAAAAGGCGCTCTCCGATACGGGAGTGAGCTGTTATATGCGCGCCAGAACGGCGAACAAGCGGCATTTTGAGAATATATTCAGCCAGTCCGTGACCCGGATAGAAAGCGCCGGCAACATCGTCTGCGTGAAATGCCATTCGGGTCTTGCAAATGCGGCATGCGCGACTTTCGACAACATGAATATCGAGAATGTGGTGGGGACTATATCCGGCGACGACACGATCTTTATTCTTGCAAGAACGGAGAACGACGCTAAGAAGCTTGCCGCGATGCTTAAAGGAATGGTGTGATCCGAGGTAAGGAATGTTAAAGGAACTGTATATTGAAAATCTTGCGGTCATAGAGAAAGCTGACATAGGCTTCACCGGGAAGTTCAACGTCTTTTCCGGTGAGACGGGAGCCGGTAAGAGTATCCTTATCGGCGCGATAAACGCCGTTCTCGGCGGACGGGCGCACAAAGACCTTATCCGTACCGGAGAGAGCCGTGCAAGTGTCACAGCGCTGTTTGACAGCGTTCCGGAAGGCGTTGCCGCGAAGCTTGCGGAAAACGGCTATCCTGCTGACGGAGAACTGCTGATAAAGCGGGATATCTCTGCTGACGGCAAAGGACAGGTGCGGATAAACGGAATGCCTGCAACAGCGGCACTTCTGAAAGATATAACCTCCGGTCTGATCGACATTCACGGTCAGCAGGACAGCCGTATTCTCACCGATACTGCCAATCAGCGAGCGCTGATAGACGGGTATGCCGGGCTTTCGGGAAAGCTTGCGGAGTATGCGGAGAAGTTCCGCGGTTTTTCGGCTCTGAGCAGGCGGATAAAGCAGCTCGAAGCTGACAATGAACGCAAGGACGAGCGGATAGAGAAGCTCACGGCGGATATAGACGCAGTCGAGAAGCTGGGACTTAAAAAGGGCGACGAGGCGGTGATCTCGGAGAAGCTGAACCGTGCGCGCAACCTCGAAGATATAGCTGCCGCATTGACCGGTGCTGCCGGTCAGACCGGCGGTGATGACAGTGAGCGCGGAGCTGCCGATCTTACGGAAGCGGCTTCAAAGCTGCTGAACGGGATATCGAAGTATGTACCGGAATGTGTGTCGCTGTCGGAGCGGCTTTCGGCGCTGACAGTGGAACTTCGTGATATAAGCGCCGACATAAGTGCGCTTTTGCCGGACGATGACGAAAGCGGGAGCCTGCAGGTCCTCGAAGAGAAGATGAGCGGGATCCTGTGGCTCAAACGGAAGTATTCCCTCGAAACTGACGAGATACTTGATCTCTGCGAAGAGTGGAAGAAGGAGCTTGACGAGCTTTCGGAGTGCGACAATACGCTTGCCGCGCTGAATGAGGAGCGGCATCGTGCCGCCGAGGAGCTGAAAGCTGAGGCGGAGGACATATCCGAAAAGCGGAAAGCGGCGGCAGCAAAGCTTACCGACGAGATCACGGAGCAGCTGAGGTTTCTGGATATGCCGGACGTTCGGCTGCGGTTCGATATAACGCCGGGTAAGATCACTGTGAACGGAATGGACAATGTGGAGCTGATGATCTCGGTCAACAAGGGCGAGGATCTGAAGCCGATAGCGAAAGCTGCATCGGGCGGTGAGCTGTCAAGGATAATGCTTGCGATAAAGAGCGTTTCGGCAGACAACGACGATACGCCCACGATGATATTTGACGAGATCGACACCGGTATCAGCGGAAGGGCGGCGCGTAAAGTGGGAACGAAGCTTTCCGAGATAGCGCAGAAGCGTCAGGTGCTTTGTGTAACGCACCTTGCGCAGATAGCCGCACTTTCGGACAACCACCTGCTTATACAGAAGAACACCGATGAAAACCGGACATACACGACTGTTCATAGTCTTGATTATAATGAAAAAGTTGTGGAGGTCGCAAGACTCATCTCCGGCGGAAACAGCGAGATAACGCTTAAGAACGCCGAGGAGCTGATACAGCGGCGAAACGGATCGGAAGAGGAGTGAGCGGCATAGAACTGAGGGCTTGGGTCTATACGGCGGAGCAGCTCGGACAGGCGCTCGGCTGCGAGGATATCTCGGCTGTATATGTACCGATGAGACTTGCCGGTGAACCGCTGGACGAGTACGCAGACCGGGTGATACTGCTGCCGCCGGAGTTTCTCGGTGACTGTGAGGAGCGGACCGGACAGGAGCTTTCGGAGCTTCGTGAAGCAGGCTTTACGAGGGCGCTTGCGCATACTGTCGGGCATATAGAGCTTCTGCAAAGGAACGGATTTGAGGTGTGCGGCGGGAACAGGCTAAACTGCACGAACAGCGTTACTGCGCGATTTCTTGCGGACTGCGGACTTAAAGATATCATTCTTTCCCCGGAGCTTACGGTAAAACGTATAAACCGCATTGAAAAGCCTGTACCTACGGGATTTATCGCATACGGAAGACTGCCGCTGATGCTGAACAGGCGGTGTCCGATACGGGACGGAAAGCCGTGCGGAAAGCCGAACTGCGGCGAATCGGTCACAGACCGCAAAGGGAAAAAGCTGCGGGTGATCTGCTCGGACAACACAGTCGAGATACTCAACAGTGACGTACTTATGCTGAACGGGCGGTTAAGTGAGTTCAAGGCGGATTTCGCGGTTCTGCGGTTCACGACGGAGACCGATATAGAACAGATCGTGAAGCTGTATGCGCAGGACATTCCGACAGATGAAGCAAACGTTACAAGAGGACTATATTACAGAGGAGTGAAATAAATGGACATTAAAGTTAAAAAGATGAACAAAATGGCACGTGTCCCGCTTCAGGCTACCGACGGAAGCGCCGGTTCCGATCTGTACGCATGCCTTGATGAGGACGTAACTCTTGCACCGGGCGAGAGAAAGCTGATACCTACTGGCATTGCGATCGAGATACCTTACACCAGAAGCGCGGGATTTGTTTTTCCGAGGAGTTCTCTTTCCTCAAAGTTCGGGATCTCACTTGCCAACTGCGTAGGGGTTATTGACAGCGACTACCGGGGCGAGATAAAGGTACCGCTTATCAATCATTCCTCCGAGCCGTACACGGTAAAGAACGGCGACCGGATAGCGCAGCTTGTGGTTATGCCGGTGATCGACACGGATTTCATAGAGACCGATGAGCTCACAGAGACGAGCAGGGGTGAAGGCGGTTTCGGATCAACCGGAAAATAGCGAAAAAACGCGGTTTAAAGCGAGTTTTGGCGGCGTGTGTGTAAATTGACTAAAATAAATCCGTAATATTCCGTAAAATTTTTGGTTTTTGGAAGTTGTAACCACAGACAAATCGTGCTATAATATTCAATGCACAATCAATATGAACGGAGTATGACGGAGAGAAATGTTTACCAAGGATATAGGAATAGATCTCGGAACGGCAAACACCCTTGTATATATGCGCGGAAAAGGCATTATAATCCGCGAACCGAGTGTTGTTGCTGTTGACGTAAAATATGAACGGGTAAGATATGTCGGGCAGGAAGCAAAGGACGTAATAGGAAGAACGCCGGGTTCCATAGTGGCGGTAAGACCGCTCAAAGACGGCGTAATAGCCGATTTCGACATGACCACGAGCATGCTCCAGGAGTTCATCTCCAAAGCTGTAAAGGGCAGAAAGTTCGTTAAGACCCGCGTTATCATCTGCATTCCGTCCGGAGTAACGGCAGTTGAGCGACGGGCGGTAAAGGAAGCGGCGCAGAGTGCCGGTGCGAAGAGAGTCTCGATAATCGAGGAGCCTATGGCTGCCGCGATAGGGGCAGGACTTCCGGTTGCAGAACCTACCGGAAGCATGATCGTCGATATCGGCGGCGGTACCAGCGAAGTGGCTGTAATATCGCTGGGCGGCATCGTGACATCTCGCTCGGTGAGAGTTGCCGGTGACGAGTTCGACAATGCGATAATCAACTATATCAAGAAGCGGTACAATCTGCTTATAGGTGAGCGTACTGCGGAAAACATCAAGATCGCAATAGGTTCGGCATATCCATATTCCGATCACGAACCGGAAATGGACATAAAAGGCAGAAACCTGCTCAACGGACTCCCGGAGAACATTACGATCACGAGTGCCGAGATACGCGAGGCACTTCTGGAGCCGCTCAGCCACGTTGTCGAAGCGATAAAGGTGACGCTTGAAAAGACACCTCCGGAGCTTTCCGCGGATATAATTGACCAGGGAATTATGCTGGCAGGCGGCGGAGCGCTTCTCAAAGGGCTTGATAAGCTCATTAACAAGGAGACCGGTATGCCGGTGAAGGTAGCCGAAAGACCGCTTGACTGCGTTGCAGACGGCACCGGAAAGGTACTTGAGAACATCGACAAGCTGATCGATGTATTGAGTGATGACGACTCACGTTATTGATCTGTTCACAATTTGCTCCGGTGAAGAACGCCGGAGCGTTTTGGTTTTACGGTAGGAAAGTATGAAAGATTTTTTACAGAGCAAGAAATTCAAGGTGATAGTCTGCATTTTCGCCCTTGTATTCGGGATCATGATCTATGCAGCCGTTGCCGGCAATAACATAATCTTTCCGCGAAGTGTCCTTGAGACAGTATCCCAGCCGTTTGTGACAGCCGGAAAGGCGGTAAGCGACTGGGTAGGCGAGACGATAGAAACCCTTGTGAACGCCCGGAAATACAAGCAGGAGAACGAACAGCTCAAAGAGATGCTCACCGATATGTACGGTCAGATACTCGACAAGGAGCGCACCGATTCCGAGAATGAGCAGTACCGCAGCATACTCGGGATAGCCGAGAAGCACGGCGATTACAAGTGGTCTCCGCCCTGTTCGGTCACGGCACGCAATGCCGGCGACATCTTCGGCGGGTTTACGATAGACCGCGGGAGTGCGGACGGAATATCGCTCTACGATCCCGTGTTCACATCTGTGGGGCTCGTAGGAACGATCAGCGAGATCTCGGATCATTACGCTGTCGTAAAGACTGTGCTGTCGCCGGATGTGAATGTCGGTGTGATGACGGCGGGAGGAAAGACTGTCGGCATCACCGAGAACGACGCAGAGTATGCCGCGGCAGGGTACTGCATTATGAGCTATGTGTCGAAAGGCGGCGGGATCGGTGAAGGTGACGTTATAATAACGTCGGGAAGCTCCGTTTTTCCGCAGGACGTCGTGTTCGGCACGGTCAGAAAGGTTTACAGCGATCCGAACGGACTGACGATGCACGCGGTCATTCAGCCTGCCGAGAATGTTTTCAAGGTAACAAAAGTGTTTGTTATTACCGGGTTTGAAGGGCAGGACGAGTGATGAAGTACAGGATCGCCGGTGCGGAAGAGCTTTCACGCACAGAAAAGCGCTACAGGTTCGCTAAATGGTGCATTTTCGCTCTGATGCTCATTTTTTCCTATGTGATGATGCGCGTCGGTATCTTCGGTGCATGGCAGCCGGTGCTGCTGATACCGCTTGCAGCTGCGGTAGCTATGTACGAGGAAGAGCTTCCTTCCTGCATTTTTGCGCTGTTCTGCGGACTTATGACGGACATCGCCTTTGACTTCGTGTTCGGATTCAGCGCTGTCTGGCTCATGGCGGTATGTGTTGCTGCATCGCTTCTTGTCCGCAATCTTATCCGCGTGAATTTTTTCAATTACTGCGTTGTGGCTGCAATAGCGATATTGCTTGAATTCTCGATGGACTGGCTGTTCAACATCGTGATCTGGAATATCCCGAAAGGCGAGCATATCCTGTTCGCTTCGATAATACCTACCGCAGCTGCGACGTTCATATTTTCTCCGGCTGTGTACTGGCTGGTGAGAACAGTGGAGAACAGGCTTCGTACAGACGATGTAAATGCTGTATATGATGAGCCGGCGGCAGACGATGACGGGGAGCAGGGTGAAGAGACTTGAGGAATGTTACATTGCTTATACGGCGGATAACGCTCATACTCCTTGTGTTTGTATGCCTGTTTCTCTGTACGGTGCGTCTTATCAGCATGCAGATAGTAGAGGGCGAAAATTACCTTGCCCAGACCGAGATAAGCTACACCGCGTCGCAGGAGATAATAGCCACGCGGGGACAGATCTTTGACAGTGCCGGACGCCTTATGACCACCAACAGACCGGTTTACAGAGTGATAGTGCAGAAAGCGTTCCTACCTTCCGTAAACCGGAACGACATACTGCTGAAGGCAGTGAATGTATTGCGTTCAAGCGGGGAGAAGTGGAACGATACCGCTCCGATAAGCTTTACAGAGCCGTTTGAGTTCACCGGAAGCGACAATGAACTGCTGCGGGATTTCAAATCCCGGATAATCGTCAATGCGGACGCAACTCCGGACAACTGCGTTTCAGCCCTTGCCAAGAAATATGATATAGACACGGAAAAATACAGCCGTGAAGAAGTGCGTCTTATCGGCGGTGTGCGGTATGAGATGGAGAAACGGGACTTCTCCTACGAGAACAGGTTCACGCTTGCGGACGATGTATCGGTTGACACTGTGATAAAGATAAAAGAGCTTGGAATGAAGCTTTCCGGAGTGGATACAGTCGAGGAGAGCGCGAGGGAGTATGTCATAACCGACAGCGCCCCCCATGTTCTCGGCGCAGTCGGCGCAATATCTCCGGAGGAGTATGCGAAGCTTAAAAGCGACGGCTACGGATATAACGACATAGTCGGCAAATACGGCACAGAAAGCGCAATGGAAAGCGTTCTGCGCGGCACGAACGGTATGCGCACGATCGTCAGAAATGCCGACGGAGTTGCGCTGTCCGACACGATAACAAAGGAAGTCTCCGCCGGGAACAGTGTCCGCATCACGATCGACAGTGATGAACAGCGGACGCTGCAGGAGATACTTGCAAACCACATAAACTGGCTCAACAACACGGCTGACAGGGGCAAGGACTGCGACGCGGGAGCAGTAGTCGTGCTCAATGCAAAGACCGGTGCGGTGCTTGGTATGGCGAATTACCCGACTTACGATCTTAAGCAGTCTGTTGAGGATTACGACTCTGTGCTTGCAATAGAGGGAAGTCCGATGTTCAACCGCTGCACTGACGGTCTGTACCGTCCGGGTTCTGCATTCAAGACGATAACTGCGGCTGACGGGCTCATCAGCGGTCTTATTGACCGCAGCACACGCTGCACCTGCACGGGCGTTTACACCTATTACAGCGATTATCACCCGAAATGCACGGGCTATCATCTCGGGTACAACGTTGTGGACTGCCTGAAATGGTCCTGCAACATCTTCTTCTACGATCTCGGGAGACGGCTCGGAATTGAGGAACTTGACGCTTTTGCGGCGAAATTCGGATACGGAACGGATCTGGGGCTGGAGATAGGCGGGCTTTCCGGGCAGATGTCATCTCCGGAAGTTTATGAGAAACTGCGTGGTGAGAGCTGGGACAGCGGTAATACGCTCCAGGCGGCTATCGGGCAGCTTGACACAATGGTAACGCCGCTTCACCTCGCGGTGCAGGCGCTGACGCTGGCGAATGACGGAGTGCGGCTAAAGCCTTATGTTGTGGATTCCGTGTGGGGCTACGATATGAACACTATGGTCTATAAGACCGAGCCGCAGACTGCGGAAGTTATAGAGGATAAGAACGGCGCTTTCGGCATAGTAAGAGAGGGAATGATCGCAGTTTCCACTCTTGTGAACTGGCCGACAAGCACAGCGCTGTGGAACTTTGACGGGCTTCCGTACAGCGTTGCGATAAAGACCGGAACTCCGGAGGCAGGCTCACCGGGCGTGTACAACTCCACGGTAATGGGGTATTATCCGGCGGAGGATCCGCAGATAGCATTCGGAGTTGTGCTTGAAAAGGGCGAATATTCGCGCTATATGGTGCGAAATATCATCGACTGCTACATCTACCACGATTACCAGCCGGATATAGACGAGAATGGCATAGTCCTTAACCCCTGGAAAAGAAGATAATTGTTGTTTATAATTAACAAAAAAATGACCTTTTTTCGTTGCAGTTTTCACGAAATTGCTTGCAAATTGAAAAAAGGTCTTTAAAAATTAATAAAAATGTGTTACAATAGTATTGTTAATATGAATGATTATGTATAAGGCTGTTCGGGCATATTTCAGCCGCTTTGCGGGCAGTTTTATCACGGAGGTAATTATAATGTCACAGATTATAGCTGTAACTGCCGGAAAGGGCGGAACAGGAAAGTCCACAACATCTGCAAATATCGCTTCCTGCCTTGCATACCAGGGTAAGAAAACGCTTATCGTAGAGCTTGACTTCGGTTTGAGATGTCAGGATATTATCCTCGGTATCAACGGAAATGTCCGTCACGATATAGGTGAGTACCTTGAGGGAAAGATAGATATACTGAACGCGACAACAAAGGTTGAGAGAAGTGAAAATCTGTCGCTTGTCTGTGCAACCAAGAACCCGTTCATTGAGATCAATCCGGAAAAGGTGATCGGAGTCTGTGAGGAAATGAGACAGTACTTCGATTACATCATAATGGATACTGCGGGTATCGGAAGCTCCGTATTCAGTGTTATCAAGGCTGCCGATCTCATCATTATGGTCACCACTCCCGATACTGTCTGTGTAAGAGACGGACAGATGCTCTCCGACTTCCTTTATGTGAAGAACTGCGTTAACCAGAGACTTGTTATCAATAAGGTTCCCGTTAGGTTCAAGGACGAGGAAGTTCTTTATGACCTCGACGAGGTTATGGATACGGTAGGTATCCCGCTTCTCGGCGTAGTACCGGAGGACAGCGAGATAAGAGTGTGCGGATCAAAGGGTAAGCCTCTTCCGAAGGGAAGCACAGGCTTCAAGGCATACGACGCTATATCGAGAAGAATACTCGGTGAAAGAGTTCCGCTCTCTATTAATATTGACTGACAGATGTGAAAAAAAGCAAAGGCGGTGTTGGAATTGAATATTGCTCTTATAGCCCACGATTCAAAGAAAGAACTGATGGTGCAGTTCTGTATTGCGTATTGCGGTGTCCTGAGCAGGCACAATCTTTGTGCGACAGGTACTACCGGCAAGCTTGTTGCTGAGGCAACAGGACTTAATATCCAGAGGTATTTAAGCGGTTCCCAGGGCGGAGATCAGCAGATCGCCGCGCGTATTTCATGCAACGAAATAGATGTGCTCTTTTTCTTCCGCGATCCGCTGAGTGCAAAGGCGCACGAGCCAAATGAAATGACGCTTCTCAGATTATGCGATGTGCATAATATCCCCGTAGCGACAAATATAGCTACCGGTGAAGCGCTTATCCATGCTCTTGAGCGCGGCGATCTTGACTGGAGAGATATAGTAAGAGCTTAAATTACAGCATTAATAAAAACTTCCGGCAGTTCCGAGTCTGGTCTGCCGGATTTTTTTATAGAAAATCAAGAACACCTCTGTCCGGCTTTGGCGGACAGACAATATTTATGTCTGCATCTCTTTTCCGGTGCAGTACCCGTCACCTGCGCCTGTTATTTTTACGCGCACAATATCATGTTTCTGTGCATCTGAACCGTAAATACGCACAGGAACATAGTCCGGTGTAAGTCCGGCTGCAAAATCGGGAGATGTGCGCTTCTGTATCAGAACATCAGCGGTTTTTCCGATGCTTCCGCCAAGAAAGTCCCTGTAAATCTGATCCGCGGCAGCCGACATTTCAGCATATCTTTCGGATTTAACCGATTCCGGGATATGATCGGTCCTTTTTTCGGCGGCAGTACCGCCTCTTATAGAATAGGTAAAGACATGGACGCGTGCAAATCCGGCATTTCGGACGAATTCAAGCGACTGTGCAAATTCCTCGTCTGTTTCACCCGCAAATCCCACCATAACGTCCGTTGTTATCGCACAGTCCGGAAAAAAGCGTCTCAGCCGTGAGATCAGATCAAGGTATTCCGCAGATGTGTAGTGCCTGTTCATACGTTTAAGTGTCGCGTCACAACCGCTCTGGAGCGACAGGTGGAAATGGGGGCATAGCTTACGGTTTCCGGCAAGCTTTGCTATAAGATCGTCAGTCATAAGTTCCGGTTCAAGGGACGAAAGCCTTACTCTTGCCACAGAATCCGGCAGGGAAGCTGCATTTACTGCATCTGCCAGGTCACAGCCGATATCGGAGCCGTAACGGGAAAGGTTAATGCCCACAAGAACGAGTTCACGGTGACCCTGTTCTGCGCAGATACGGGCTTCGCCTGCAATTGAATCAAGGCTTCGGGAGCGCACTTTTCCCCGTGCATACGGGATAACGCAGTATGAACAATACCTGTCGCAGCCGTCTTCGATCTTGATGAATGCACGGGTCTTGGCAGTTGTACGGGACATATCCGGTTCCTCAAAGGTATCGGGGAGCGACATATCCGCATTGACCTCACGGTTTTCGATGAAGCAGCGCACGAGTGCGGGAATCTCGGCTCTCCTGGCTGTTCCGCAGACGATATCAGCACCGCTTTGCTTTGCCTTATCGGGAAAAGCCTGCGGGAAACAGCCGGTCAGCACAACTATCGTATCTTTGCTCAGTTTTTTGGCTGCGCGGACAGCGTGTTTCGCTTTTTTATCACCGTTTTCTGTAACTGAGCAGGAGTTTATTATCACAATATCGGCATTATCTTCGCTTTCGGCATTCTCAAATCCCGCATCACGCATAGCATTGTCAATTGCGGTACTCTCATATTGGTTTACCTTGCAGCCGAAGGTTATTACAGCATATTTCATAATTCGACAGCTCCTATATTGTGCAAATATAACAAAAATGGTTTCAGAAAAGTGATATTATCACTAAAAACTCCGAAATTCATTGTAAACTCTTGACTTTAAAAATTTTTCTGCTATTATAATATCAAGATACGAAAGAAATATATATCGTATCGGAGACAAGAAAGGAACGGTTAAGAAGATGATCAAAGCTATTGTAAAGCTCGTAAGTATAGATGACGTTAAGGATTTTGTAAAGAAAGCGAACAAATACTCATACGACATTGATCTTTCGCTCGGAAAGTACACAGTTGACGGAAAATCTATAATGGGTATATTCAGCCTTGATCTGAGCCGTGAGATAGAGATGACTATCCACAGCGACAAGACCGATTTCCTTGAAGATGCTGCAGAACATATCGTAAACAAATAAAAGAACAGAAGAATCAAGAGAACAAAGAAAGGAAGCAGAACAATGAAAGAATTCAACGTAAGAATAGCAACTATAGAAGATGTTAAGAAGTTTGTATCAACAGTAATGTCGTATGATTTTGATATTGACCTTATCTCCGGAAGATATGCGATCGATGCCAAGTCTATAATGGGCATTTTCAGCATTGATCTCTCCAAGGAGCTGAAGCTTGTTGCTCATACCGACGATACAGCGGAGCTTGAAGAAGCTATCTCCGACTTTATCGTAAAATAAGCGGCGGGTCGCCGCTGACGACTGCTGTATTTCAGAGGAAATGCTGAAATGCAGAGTTTTTAAAAGATACCACTCTCAATTTTGAGTTGTCGAACAAAAGAAGGATTGAGCTCTGCAATAGCGGGGCTTTTTCCTTTTTACAGCAGCGGATTGAGCTCTGCAACGGCATGATGCCGTTCAGAAGGTTTCCAAAAGCGCGCACGATGCGCGCATAAAAGAAACCTTCCAAATAGCGGGGCTTTTTCCTTTTATATCAGAAATGTGTTTTGTAGAAGTATTCAAGCGGTAAACCGGACTCTTTTATCTCTCCGGCATAAAAAACACCTACAAAGCGGTAATGCCACGGTTCGTAGATAATACCGGTAACGTTCTCGTATTCCTTCGGATATCGCATTATAAACCCGTATTTGTGTGCATTTTCAGTGAGCCAGCGGAACTGTTCGGTATTCTCAAAATCTGCTGTAACATCGTCATGCGTCTCCCACCAGTCGGGCGTGAGTATATCGAGGGCGAGTCCTGCATTATGTTCGCTGGTGTAGGGAAGGGCTATCTCTTTTTCGGCAAGCTTCCGTGCTTCTGTACTGCTGTGACCGAGGTTTATGAGACGCTGGGTGTAGCTTTCAAGGTTTTCCTGCTGTTTCTGGACACTTCTGTAAGCGGAAACGACAGTCAGCTCAATGCCGTCCCTGGCAGCGTCCGAGATCATCTGCCTTGCATACCCGGCGCAGCGTTCGTCGAGCATAAAGTTTCCCTGTACCTTGTCGAGACCAACGGTAAAATCTTCGGGGAGCGGGTTATCTGCGTTTATGAGGTAGTATGCCCAGAGGTTGTCGGCACGCTGTTCTGTTGCGGAGGGGATATTCTCCTGCGCATTTCTGAGCCTTTCCGGGCTGTTCGGATTGAACATCACGAAAAGCTGGAATCCTATGTAGATAAGGTAACCGAAAATAGAAACTGCGAGTATCTTACCCGGCTTCACAGAATCCCTCCTCTCACCGTGATACTTATATTATACCAGTGTTCCGCCGATTAGTCAAGACAGTAAAACGCTCCCCGTAAGCGCCGGACTTACGGGGAGCTGTTTTTATTGATCTTTTAGCATACTTTCAAATAACCGTTTTACGGGATCCGATTTAGGGATCCAACCCCTTTTTAAAGGGGTTGGCGGGGTTCGGGGCAGAGCCCCGTCTCAAGCGAAGCGACAAACCTGCGCCCGCAGGCGCCTCAAACAGCTGCTCCCTTGTTTACGAAAACGGGATAATCGAGCGTTCCGCCGATGCTTCTGTAATTGCCGACAACGACATTCTTATCTGCTATAACGTAGTTGAGCTCGCACTTGTCGCCGATCTCGGTGTCCTGCATGAGTATGCAGTTCTTGACAACTGCGCCCTTGCCGACTTTAACTCCTCTGAAGAGAACGGAGTTTTCAACTGTTCCCTCGATGATGCAGCCGTCAGCGATGATGCTGTTCTTTACTGCGGATTCAAGACCGTACTTTGCGGGAGCCTCATCACGAACCTTTGTATAGATCGGATCGTCGAGGTTGAACAGAGCCTTGCGGTTATTTCTGTCCATAAGCTCCATGTTAGCCTGGTAGTAAGCGCGGATGCCGTCTATCTGCGAGTAATATCCGGTGAACTCATATCCGTAAACCTTGAATTCCTTGAGTCTGTGCTGGAGCACATCTACCTCGAAACTGTACAGATTGCGGCTTGCGGCGCTGTTGATTATGTTCAGTACAAATTCCTTCGACATAACGAATATGTTCATGCTTGCATCGAAAGTTCCGGAAAGTTCGGGACGAACGAGAACATCATATACTTCGTTGTTGTCGTCAACTTTGAGGATAGTGCGTGTCTTTGTCTGATCGGGAGTGAAATCCTTCTTGCCGTAAACTACAGTTATATCGGAGCCTTTTTCCTCGTGGAAGTCAATGAGCTTCTTGAAATCGAGGTTTGCTACGCAGTCGCAGTCGGACATTACGATATAATCAGCATCGGACTTGGTTATGAAGTCCTTTACGCCTACAAGGGCTTCGAGTCTGCCTCTGTACAGACCTGTGATCTCGTTGCTGTAGGGAGGGAGGAAATGGAGACCGCCGTTCTTTCTGGAGAGATCCCATTCATCGCCGGAGCCTACATGATCGAGAAGCGACTGATAGTTGGACTTTGTTACGATACCGATAGTGGATATTCCCGAGTTCACCATGTTGGAGAGGGGGAAGTCGATAAGTCTGTATCTTGCGCCGAAGGGAACCGAAGCCATAGCGCGGTTCTTTGTGAGATCGGTAACTACGAGCTCGTGCATATTAGCGAAGATAAGACCGAGTACGTTAGACATATTAGCCATTTTAAATAATTTCCTTTCAGATCATTTATTTGTTTAAGATCAGACGTCCTGCGAGATCATAGCCTTAGGAGAAATAACAACCTTGTCGGAGATCTTTATTGCATTTCCGACAACTGCAACTCCCCATTCGTCTCTGTTCTCAACGTTTTCGGGTCTTTCGCCGATATGAGCGCCTTCGCCGATGGTGCATTCCTCACCGATGATCGAGTATTCTACTACTGCGCCCTTCTTGATGACTGTATTCGGCATTATGATGCTGTATCTTACAGTTGCGCCTTCTTCGATAACAACGCCGTCGAAGAGTACCGAGAAGTCGATATCGCCTTCTATATCGCAGCCTTCAGCTACCATAGAGTTCTCTATCTTGCTGTTGGGGCCTGCGTAATGCGGAGGCATAACGGGGTTTCTGGAGTAGATCTTCCACTTGGGATCGTAGAGATCGAGCGGAACATTCGGATCAAGGCAGTCCATATTTGCTTCCCAAAGACTGTCGATAGTTCCTACGTCCTTCCAGTAAGCATCGAAGTGGTAAGCTACGAGCTTGCTTCCTTCGTCGAGCATAGCGGGGATAATGTTCTTACCGAAGTCCTTTGTAGCGCCTTCGTCATTCTCATTTGCGATGAGGTGACGCTTGAGGGTTGACCATGTGAAGATGTAAACGCCCATGGAAGCGAGGTTGGATTTCGGCTCTTTCGGCTTTTCTGCAAATTCGGTGATAGTGCCTTCCTCATCGGCAGTCATGATGCCGAAGCGGGGAGCCTCCTCCCACGGAACTTCGAGAACTGCGATGGTAGCCTCAGCCTTCTTCTTCTTATGGAAGTCGAGCATCTTCGAGTAATCCATCTTGTAGATATGGTCGCCGGAGAGGACAGCCACATACTCGGGATTGTATCTGTCGATAAAGCTGATGTTCTGATAGATCGCGTTAGCCGTACCGGTGTACCAGGACTTGCCGGAAGCTGTCTCATAAGGCGGGAGAACATGTACACCGCCGTGAACGCGGTCGAGTCCCCACGGATGACCGTTTCCGATGTACTCGTTAAGTACAAGTGGCTGATACTGTGTAAGAACACCGACGGTATCGATGCCGGAATTTACACAGTTGGAGAGCGGAAAGTCGATGATCCTGTATTTTCCGCCGTAGGGAACGGCAGGCTTAGCCATATTCTGGGTAAGAGCATACAGTCTGCTTCCCTGACCTCCTGCGAGCAGCATAGCTACGCATTCTTTTTTAACATGGTTCATAATATTGTCCTCCGAATATTTATTTACATATTACTTTTTGGATCCGGTCTTTTTAGCGGAAGGCTTTCTTCCGGGCTTTTTCTTTTCCGGTGCATCTTCCTTCTTTGCAGCGGGTTTTCTGCCCGGCTTTTTCTTTTCGGTCACTTCCGGTTTAACTTCTGCTTTTTCTGCGGTTTTCTTTACTGCTTTCTTGGGTTCAGCCGCTTTCTTTACGGGTGCCTTTTTAGCGGCTTTCTTCTTTGCTGCAGCTTCTTCCGCTGCCTTTTTCTTGGCAGCTTCTTCTTCGAGACGCTTCTTTTCCGCGCGCTTTGCGGCAGCTTCTCTCTTCTTTGCTTTCTTCTCCTCTTCGATTCGGAGGGCTTCCATTTCCGCTTCATAGTCTCTCTTGTTTGTAACGCGGAAGAACATAGCGGACATCGGAGCGATCTTTATCGATACAGCGAACTTCTCGCCGTGCATATCTGCACGGAAGGAGCTTATCTTCTCGTTGTGAACGCCGGAAGCGGGATCCTCGGAGGAGAATACCTCCTGGTAATCGCCGTAGTAAGGAACGCCGAAGCTGTATGTTTCATGGCTCTTGGGCTGGAAGTTGAATACACCGATAAGCTCGTCGCCCTTCTTGTTGAAGCGGCGGAATACGATAACGCTGTTCTCGTTGTCATCACTTACGATCCATTTGAAGCCTGTCCAGTCATTATCAACTTCCCAGAGCTCGCTGTTATCGAGATAGAACTTGTTGAGCGCCTTTTCGTACTCCCAGAGAGCCTTGTGCTCTGGGAATTCGAGAACGTCCCAGTCAAGACCGGTCTTGTAGTTCCACTCTTTGAACTGCGCAAATTCCTGACCCATGAACATCAGCTTCTTGCCGGGGTGAGCCATCATATACGCGAGGAAAGTTCTGAATGAAGCGAATCTGAGTTCTCTCGGACCGCTCATCTTGTCGAGCATCGAGCATTTTCCGTGAACTACCTCGTCATGTGATATCGGCAGGATATAGTTCTCGGAGAAAGCGTAGTAGAACGAGAATGTTACGAGGTTATGGTGATCGTGTCTCCACTCGGGATTCATGGACATATAAGCGAGCATATCGTTCATCCAGCCCATGTTCCACTTGAAGTTGAAACCGAGACCGCCTACATCGGCAGGCTTTGTAACCATAGGCCAAGCGGTGGATTCCTCGGCGATCATGAGGATATTTTTAAAGTTTCCGAAAAGTGAGGAGTTGAGCTTCTTGAAGAATGCAACAGCTTCAAGGTTCTCGTTTCCGCCGTAGCAGTTCGGTCTCCACTCTTTTCTGTCATAGTCGAGATAGAGCATGGAAGCGACTGCGTCAACGCGCAGACCGTCTATGTGGTACTTGTCGAACCAGTAAGTCGCGTTGGATATAAGGAAGCTCTGTACTTCGGGCTTACCCCAGTCGAAAACTCGGGTACCCCAGTTGCGGTGCTCCATTTTGAGCGGATCGGAATACTCGTAGCAGCATTCGCCGTCGAATTCATACAATCCGGCAGCATCTTTCGGGAAGTGAGCAGGCACCCAGTCAAGGATAACGCCAATTCCGTTCTGGTGGCAGTAGTCGATGAATTCCATGAAGTCGTGAGGTGTACCGAAACGTGAGGTAGGAGCGAAGTAACCGATTCCCTGATATCCCCAGGAACCGTCGAAGGGGAACTCTGCTATCGGCATCATCTCGATATGGGTGTAGCCCATTTCCTTCACATAAGGAACGAGCTCCTTTGCGCATTCCATATAGTTGAACAGCTCTTCCTCGAAGTTCTTGTGCTGCCAGGAGCTGAGATGAACTTCGTAGATATTCATCGGGGACTCGTAAACGTTTTTGTTATCACGTTCATCGATCCACTTCTTATCCTTCCACTTATATCCCTCAATATCGTAGATCTTTGTAGCCGTATTGGGTCTTGTCTCCATGTGGAAGCCGTAGGGATCGGCTTTGAGGTGTACCTGACCGTAGCTGCTTTCTATGCTGTATTTGTACGAATCGTACTTCTTGAGACCGGGGATAAACAGCTCCCAGATACCGCCGTCGCTGATCTTATTCATCTGATGCTGATATCTGTCCCACTTGTTGAAATCGCCGACAACGCTGACGCTTGCCGCTTTAGGCGCCCATACTCTGAAAATTACGCCTTTCTTACCGCTTTTTTCGGTGAAATGAGAACCGAAGAACTCATATCCTTTCGTAATGTTACCTTCGTGGAAAAGGTGGAGGGGAAGCTTGTACTCCTCGGGAAGTTTATATCCCATTTCGCATTACTCCTTTCTTTACGGCATCTGCCGAATAAGCTGCTGACTGAGGCTGTAAAAGGATCTCGCGAAGCAAGGCGTGCATCGAAAGCGGATATGGGACAGCATTGAACGCGTCTTTACAGCAACATTCACTAATATACCTATTATTTTTAGATTATTATAGCATATTTTACCAAGTGTTGCAATAGCTTTAGTAAAAAAATATGAATAGTGCTGTATTTAAACAGCAAAATTTGTTGAATGTGACGGTAAAATATCGCTGGTTTGCCTGTTGTTGCCGTTCAAAACCCATTCTATGTCCGTACCTGTCCCGATATGCCATTTTTTTTGCAGTGGTGCGGACGTTGTTTTTCTTGCAAAATCCGTGTTTTTGTGATATTATATAATCTGCATTTAAATATAAAAACGAGGTAATTATGAAAAAAACAGCATTATTACTATTTGTGCTTCTGATTATGTCCTGCGGCTGTACGAATATATCCGGCGGAGTGACGTCTGTACCGGAGACAACGCCTGCGGTTGCTGAAACAGAAGGAACCGAAGAAGCAGTCGAAGCGGTGATCTACATAGACGAGGACGCGATAGAATCATCGGAAGAAGCGTTCCAACCCGAACCGGAAAAGCCTGCCGAACCTGCATCTGTTAACATCGTCTGCGCCGGCGACAATCTTATACATACGCCGATATACCGCATAGCGAAAGAAACTGCGGGAGGCGAGGGCTACGAGTTCTCGCCCGCTTACGAGCATCTCGGAACTCTGATAAGCGACGCTGATCTTGCGATACTCAATCAGGAGACGATAATCTCGGACGAGTTTGAACCGGACACATACCCCACATTCTGCACGCCGACGGAAATGGCGCGGGACATGACGGAGCTGGGATTTGACGCGTTCTCGATATCCAACAATCACGTTCTTGACAAGGGTGAAGCGGGGCTTATTTCTACTCTCCGTTTCTGGAAGGAGAACTATCCGGACAAGCCGGTTTACGGCGCATATCTGAACGAAGAGGATATGAATGATATCCGTACTCTTGAAGTGAACGGCATTAAGTTCGCGTTTCTCGGCTATATGGAGCATACCAACGGTCTGTCGCTTCCGCCCTCATCGGAGTGCAGGGTAACTTATCTTGACGACGAGGAGACGATAGAGGAACAGGTCAGAAAAGCATCGGAGATCGCGGACTGCGTTATAGTAAGCGTTCATTTCGGCATAGAAGTAAGCAACATTGTCACGGAAGATCAGAAGGAAATGTCGCGGAAACTTGCGGACTGGGGTGCGGATATAATTGTAGGTACACAGCCTCATACCGTGCAGTCGATGGAGTATATCGACACCGCTGACGGCAGGAAAGCATTCGTTTTCTACTGTCTCGGCAACCTTATCTCAACTATGGACGTTCCCGCGTCAATGGCGGAGATGCTCGGTGAGATAACGGTGACAAAGGACCCTGCCGACGGAAAAATAACGCTTTCCAACGCGAAAGCCGTTCCGCTGGTAGATCACTTTGACAGATCGTATTCGTACGTCGGAGTTTACCCGCTGGATCAGTACACTCCGGAAATGGGCGCTGTCCACGCTATCAGCGGTGTTTCTTATGATTATATACTTGACATTTTCCGCGATAATATTCCGGAGGAGTATCTTGACGAGCCGTACAGAAGCATAATATACGGCGAATAAAGGAAACCGCTCCGCTTGAGACCCGGGCGCTGCCCGGACCCGCCAGCCCCCTTTGGAAAAGGGGGCTGGACCCCCTAAACAGATGCAGTATTTAAGAGTGTACTTCTATGGGCGGCTCTCATAGAAATGTAGCGGGGCTGGCAAAGACTCCGTTCCGAAAAACAAGAAAGCAGCTTACAGAGATAATATCTGCAAGCTGTTTTTTGAAGAGAATAATTAACCGAGACAGGGCAGGACACAGCGCGAAATCTCATTTGCAGAGACTTTCATTTTACAAGCTGTGCCAGCAGGGGGGAGTAATGCTCTCTGAAAGCCTTGAATTCGCCGTTGTCGATAGCGTCGCGTATCTTCTCCATAAGCGTGTTGTAGAAGTAGAGATTGTGAGTTACCGCGAGCCGTCCTCCGAGCTGTTCGCCTGCTTTGAAGAGGTGACGGATATATGCGCGGGAGAAGTTCCGGCAGGTGGGGCAGTCGCATTCCTCGTCGATCGGTCTGTCATCGGTCATGAAGCATTCGTTTTTCGCGTGGGTGATGCCGTGCCATGTGAAGATCGTTGCATGACGCGCGTTTCTGCTCGGCATTACGCAGTCGAACATATCCACTCCGCGGTAAACGGCTTCGATGATATTTGAGGGTGTACCTACGCCCATAAGATAGCGGGGCTTGTCATAGGGAGCGTAGGGTACAACCTCATCGAGAATATGATACATCACATCGGTAGGCTCACCTACTGCAAGACCGCCGATAGCGTAGCCGTCGAGATCGAGTTCCGAGATATCCTTCATGTGCTTTATACGCAGATCGTCGTATGTTGCACCTTGGTTTATAGCGAAAAGAAGCTGCTTCTTGTTTATAGTCTCCGGAAGGGAATTGAGTCGTTCCATTTCCGCTTTGCAGCGAATAAGCCAGCGTGTAGTGCGCTCGACGGAGTTTGCCGCATAGCTGTACTCCGCGGGATTTTCCACGCATTCATCAAATGCCATTGCGATAGTGGAAGCAAGGTGTGACTGTATCTGCATGCTTTCTTCCGGACCCATGAATATCTTTCGTCCGTCTACGTGGGAGCTGAAATATACGCCCTCTTCCTTTATCTTGCGGAGCTTGGCGAGGGAGAACACCTGGAACCCGCCGCTGTCAGTGAGGATCGGCTTGTCCCAGTTCATAAACTTGTGCAGACCGCCCATTTTGTAAATAACATCGTCGCCGGGACGAACATGCAGGTGATAGGTGTTGCATAGCTCCACCTGTGTTTTCAGCCCGCGCAGGTCTATCGACGAAAGACCGCCTTTTATCGCGGCGGAAGTGCCGACATTCATAAAGAACGGGGATTCGATAACGCCGTGTGGAGTAGTGAAGCGTCCGCGTCTTGCACGTTCTTCGGTTTTGAGTATCTCGAATTCTGAATTTTTCATGCGTTCTCCTGTATTATTTCACTGATAATATCTTCCCGGCTTGTAAGATACAGATCGTGTGCGGCATCATCAGGGATATGTGTGTGGCTGCATAAAACAGCGGTGTATGAATGATACACTATATCAGCTTTATCAGCTTGCAGTTGTCGATCCCGGCTTTCCAGAAATCCTTCACCGGTATGTTTCTGACCTGACAGACTATGCTGCAGTTCATAGCCCCGTGTCCCACGATAAGCACATCTTTTCCCGCGTCAACAAGCGGCATTGCGGTCTCACGCAGAAATTCTCCCGTTCTTGCGAAAAGCTCGTCAAAACTCTCCGCGCCGCCGGGAGGGTCGGTGTAATCCTCGGGTTTCAGAAACAGCGTGTTTATCGGGCAGTTCGGTATCTCAAAGCTGTAGGCAAGTCCCTCAAATTCACCGAAGCTCATTTCCTGCAGTCTGTCGTCGGTGATGATCGGGATATCTCTGCCTTTGAGAAATATCTCCGCGGTCTCCTTCGCGCGTATCAGCGGTGAACAAAAGCATACGTCGAAATGCACGTCCTTGTATTCTTCACGGGCGTGTTCCGCCATTTTTCTGCCCTCGTCGTTCAGCGGGATATCCGTGCGCCCCTGTAATCTGCGCTGCTCGTTCCAGTCCGTTCTGCCGTGTCTCATTATATAAAGCATTTATTATTCTTCCTTTCGCTATGAAATGAACATACTGTCGCCGAAGGAGAAGAATCTGTATCTTTCCTCTATCGCGGTCTTATATGCGGCAAGCGTCTTTTCGCGTCCGAGAAATGCGCTGACAAGCATGATAAGCGTGCTTTCCGGCAGATGGAAATTGGTGATAAGACCGTCTATCACCTTGAATTCGTAACCGGGGTATATGAAGATGCCGGTGCTTTCGGAGCAGGCTCGCACTTCGCCGTACTTCTGCGCACAGGCTTCAAGGGTGCGGCAGCTGGTAGTTCCGACTGCAATTACGCGTCCGCCGTTCTTTTTGTGTGCGGCGATCTTTTCCGCGGTAACTTCCGGAATAGAGAAATGCTCAACGTGCATTTTGTGATCGAGAATATTTTCTTCCTTGACGGGGCGGAACGTTCCGAGCCCGACATGAAGCGTAACGAAGGCAGTATCTACGCCCTTGTTTTTCAGCGAGTCAAACACTCTGTCCGTGAAGTGAAGTCCGGCAGTGGGAGCTGCGGCGGAGCCTGTTTCGCGGCAGTAGATAGTGTTGTATCTGTCCTTGTTTTTAAGCTTTTCGGTTATGTACGGCGGAAGCGGCATCTGTCCTATCCTGTCGAGGATATCGAAGAATACGCCGTCGAAATAAAACTTCACTATCCTGTTTCCGTCGTCAAGTACATCGAGCACTTCACCGGTAAGCTCGTCGGAGAACTTCACCTTTGCGCCGCGTTTAAGCCTGCGTCCGGGGCGCACTATCGCTTCCCATTCGTCATTTCTGCGCTGCTCGAGCAGCAGAAATTCGCATACAACGCCTGTCTCTTCCTTAACGCCGATTATCCGGGCAGGGAAGACCTTCGAGTCGTTCATAACAAGAAGATCGCCTTCCCGGAGGTAGTCGGAAAGGTTGAAGAAACGGTCGTGTATTATTTCTCCGCTTTCGCGGTCTATCTTCATAAGCCGGGAGCTGTCGCGGGGCTCAAGGGGAGTCTGGGCGATAAGCTCTTCCGGCAGGTCGTAGTAAAAATCACTTTTTAACATAAATATTTATCTTCTGTACATTATCCGGCAGTTGCCGTCATCGTTGAACATCTCTATCTCGTATTTAAGAGCGCCGTCTTTGTAGATATCGCGGTATATCTGTCCGAGGTTTTCTGTCTTTCCGCAGACTGTGATCCAGCCGTCGTCCGGCAGTATCAGCTCGGTATCGTAACCGCTGATATCATCGTCTTTTGATCCGATCACATACTTTATGCTGTCGGCTGTCCAGCCGTAGCCGAGACCCCGCAGGTTTTTCCTGCCGTATTCCGCGGAAAGCTCGTCCCAGAAAGCGCCGATAGTTTCATACTGCCGGTCATCGAGAGTTGAGAATGTTCTGCCAATACCTGTAAATCTCAATGTTTTAAGCCTCTTTAAGGAGCTTTTTCAGTTCCTCCGCGGTAAACTTGTACTTCTTGTCACAGAAATGACAGCAGACCTCGGTTTCCTCCTGTTCGCCTGCAAGCTTTTCAAGCTCCTCGCGTCCGAGAGAGAGAAGTATCTGCTCGGTGCGCTCACGGCTGCAATTGCAGTAATAGCTGCACTCCCACGAGTCCAGCACTTCTCCGTTAAGACCTTCCAGTCCCATAAGTGCGATCTCTTCCGGAGTTTTACCGGCTGCGAGCATCTCGGTCACAGACTGCATTGACTTAATATTCTTCTCTATGAAATCTATCGCCTTTTCGTTTATCGGCGGAACAAGCTGTATCAGATAGCCTCCCGCGTGTTTTACGGACCAGTCGCGGTCAACGAGAACTCCGAGTGCGCAGACGGTAGGTATCTGCTCGCTTATTGCGTAGTAGCTTGTGATATCCTCTGCGATCTCGCCGGAAACGATCGGGACTTGCGTTGCATACGGTTCTTTTAGTCCGAGGTCTTTTATCACGCCGAGAAATCCGTCAGTACCCACATAGCCGGAAACATCTAGCTTTCCGTTGGGCTTGAGCGGAAGATCGACATTCACGTTGTCCGCGTAGCATTTCACATTTCCCATATAATCCGCCGCAACAACGATATTTCCGGCAGGTCCGTTTCCGTTCATGCGGAGCGTGAGCCTGTCGTCCTCGGATTTGAGCATTGCACCCATTATCGAACCGGCAGTCGCAAGTCTGCCGAGGGCGGCTGTGGCAACAGGTGTGGTCCCATGAAGCCGGAAAATCTCATTTGCGATATCGGTGGAATCAACAGCGGAGCAGAGTACACTGCCGTCCGCCGATAAGGCTCTAACGATCTTAGCCAATTTAACTGTCTCCTTTATATCTCTTTATTCTTTGCATTTACGATCTTTGCCGCGAAAGTAAGCTTTTCGCTTGTTTCAGTCGGCTCATTTCCGGTGGGGTATTCGTAACACGCGCATATCTCGAATCCCGTTTCTTTCAGCAGTCTTTCGATGCACTCACGGGAGTAGCCTGTCTCGGTAAATTCGTCGGAACTTCTGCGGTAAACGTCACCGTCCCGCTCAAAGAAATCGAGCGTTATTGCGGTAGCACCGTCACCGAGGTATTCATTCTCCCACACGCAGAAAACATCGTCAGTCTCATAGACATAAGTGCTGTCTGCAAGGATATGTTCATGCTTGTACGGCGTGTTCACATCGAATATGAACATTGCTCCGGGATTTGAGAAAAGCGCGACTTTCTCAAATACTGCTCTCACATCTTCTTCGGAACCGAGGTGACTGATGCTGTCGAGGGCGCAGACTGTGAGATCGACAGTTCCGAACATATCGAGCTCTGTCATATCCTGGCAGAGAAACTGAATGCCGGTATGTTCCTTTTCCGCGGCGATGTTCAGCATTTCCGGCGAAGCGTCCACACCTATCACATCGTAACCCATGTCTCTGAACAGCACAGACAGGGAACCGGTGCCGCAGGCGAGGTCGAGCAGTATGCCTTTTCTGCCGTTAAAACGCGCATTGAGCCTGTCGTAATACGCGGCAAGCTCATTGTAGTCTATGTTTTCGGTAAGTGCGTCATAATGGCGGGCGAAAGCGTCGTAGCTCATCCCATTTTTCCCTGTTTCTTGAGGCGGTCGAATACAACGCTGTAGCCGTCCTTTCCGGTCTGGAGGGTGCGGTTTACGCGGCTTATCGTAGCTGTGCTTGCGCTTGTGATATCAACGATATCTGCATATACCTTATCTTCTGTGAGGTATTTAGCCACGACAAGTCTCTGTGAGATAGAAGCAAGCTCCTGTACGGTGCAGAGATCCTCGAAGAAAGCGGCGCATTCCTCGATATTCTTGAGCTGGAGTACAGCCTCGTAAAGAAACTCACGGTTCTCATAATTGATCTGACGTTTTTTCATTGTGATATCCTTTCTGTCAATTAAAATTGTGGCGGTAAAAGCCGTATGTATCGTATTACTACATTACAGTTTACTACATAAAAGCCGGGAAGTCAAGAGTTTTCACAAAATAAAGTATGAAAATTTTTTATCTCTTGAAAAAACGCACAGGAACAAATGTTCCTGTGCGCAGTTTGTCCTGTCAGAAAAGTCTGATTTTGGTTTACGAAGAACCTGTCAAAGTTCCGTTTTACGGGACTTGTTAAGGGGATCCGGCTCCCTTTTTGAAAAGGGGCTGGCGCTGTCCGCGCATGACAAAGCGCAGAGCGCGGCGGCAGAGACTTTCATTTAACGGCTCTTGCCGCTGTCATCGACATGAGTATCCTCGGTGTAGCCTGTCTTGAGCTCACCGAAAGACTCTGCGACTCTTCTTGCCTCGTCCTGAGCGGAGAGGAACGCGTCTGCTACGAGTGGGTCAAAGTGGGAGCCTGCGCCTTCCCGGATAATATCGCAAGCCTGCTCGAAGGAGAAAGGATCCTTGTAGCTTCGTCTTGATACGAGCGCATCGAATACGTCCGCGACAGCCATAATTCTCGCTGAAAGCGGGATATCCTCGCCTGCTTTTCCTTCCGGGTAGCCCTTGCCGTTCCACTTCTCATGGTGGTAATGCGCAAGGTTCTTCGCTTCGTAGAGGTAATCGGAATCCGGAACGAGGTCGATCACCTGTTCGAGAATAACGCTTCCTTCGTAAGCGTGGCTCTGCATCTTCACAAACTCATCGTCCGTAAGTCTGCCCGGCTTGTTGAGTATCATATCGGAAACCTTGATCTTGCCTATATCGTGAAGAGGTGCGGAATCAACGACGCGTTCGATGAAGTCATCGGTCATTACATCGGGGTAGTAGCCCTTCTTCTTCATCTCTTCCATTATGATCTTCGTGTAAGCGGCGGTCTTGCGTACATGGTCACCTGTGTTCTTGTCACGGCTCTCGACCATATCCGCGAGAACGAGTATAAGCGAATTCTGCATCTTCTTGATCGTGGCGTTCTTATTCCGGATATCTTCGAGATGCGACACACTGTCGCTTGCCATTTTCACGATAGCATTGTACAGGTTTTCTATCTCGTCGCCGGTATGGATGCCGAGTTCTTTGAGTTTGGCAACGTGCGTGTCAAGCTCTTCGTTGCTTGTGAAAGCGAACGAGTCGGTACACTTGGACATGGAGTTTACGGGAAGCAGGATATGGTATTCAACTACCCAGAGAACTACCGCGAAGATAACGATAAAGAACGCAAGGAAGAGCGAGGACATTCCCACCATAAAGTTGCGCTCGTATTTTTCGATATGGCTCATCGAGATGTCGGCTGCGGCATAGCACACGGTATTGCCGGAACTGTCCTTGATCGGCTTGTATATAGTGAGCAGATGTCCGAAAGTATCGTCCGTAATAAGCGGTTCGATCTCACCGCCCGCAAGAAGCGTGGGTATGTAAGGCTCGAACGACTCATCGAAAGGAACGACTTCACCGGGGGCATATCCCTCTACACCGTCGATATCGAGATCGAATACGACATGGCAGCCGTCTTCGAGTATCTTGTAAACGTAGATGAATTCAATATCATCATCGCTGTTGAGGATAGTGTACAGCATATCTTCGGTCTGCTTGTATCCTTCGGAACTTTCTCCTTCCTCGATCCAGCGGTCTATGCTGTCTCCGTCAACTATCCCGACCATTACGTTTGTAACTCCGTCAACGAGCTTGAAGTGCTGTTCGACAGTAGCGTTGCTGAACAGGACGAAGCTTATTCCTGTCGCGACCGTACCCATTACGATAAGGGCGATGATGAGTATCAGCATTATCTTTGTGCGCACGGATACCTTTCGTACGCCGATATGCCGCATATTTTCCTTTTCTTCATCGGTCATCTTCTTCTGCATCCAGCCGCTGAACCGGAGCATGAGCTTGACTTTCGGCGGAATTACAGCAAGTACTATGAGAACTATCCCGACAGTTATCGCCTTGTCGAGAAGATCCATCGTTATATTTCCGAGGAACTGCGCGGCAGCGGTATCGGTTATGCCTGCCTGCACGAGCACGGCGCTGAACGACTCACTGTCGAAGTAAACGTCATCGAGCAGCCACGGGAGAAGTGTTCCGATGCCTCCTCCTATAAAGGCGAGAATGATAATGAACAGGATAAGCCAGAGGGGCTTTTTAATTGTAATGCGGCCTTTATGGGCAAAATACGACGAGGTTACGGCAATTAGAACGGTAATGAATCCGTAGTAGATCGAATTCGGATCTGTGGCGCAGTTTATGATGTTGGTCATAAAACCGACGAATATTCCCGGAAGGTATCCGCCGAGAATCGCTGCGAGGAGAGTACCCACATTATCGAGATAAAGCGGAAGTCCGAGAGATGAAACAAGCGTGAACAGAAGGAAGTTCAGCGCAAGGCATACAAGGCACTCGGCTGCAATGATCAAGAAATTCCTGCTTTTTTCCTTCTTTATGAAATTGACGCTTTCGTTTGTCATATATAAACCTGCTTTCGTACAGTAAACTGAATATAACATATACTATTATACTATATTTTTTATCTGTTGTCAATGTTTTTTATCATTAATATAATAAAGTATTATATCTTGATGCTGCAGATGAGAGAATAGGGGAACAGAGTTGATTTTTTGCCCGGAATGTGATATAATCGAAAAAGGTAAAGATCATTACTGTATGAGAGGTCGTGTTTGTTTGTCGGACAATAAGAACAGATCTTCCGGGCTTATCCGTTATCTCGGTCCGGTTTCCGTATGGGCGCTTTCCTTCGGCTGCATTGTCGGCTGGGGAGCATTTGTCATGCCCGGTACGACATTCCTTCCGATTGCCGGACCTGTCGGAACCGCTGTCGGAATGGCTGTGGGAGCGCTTACTGTTGCTGTTATAGCGGTGAACTACAGCTATATGATGAGAAGATACCGATCAACGGGAGGAACCTTCACGTTTGCGGGAAGAATGTTCGGCTACGATCACGGATTTCTGAGCGCATGGTTTATGATACTGTCGTATATGTCCATACTCTGGGCGAATATGACGGCACTGGCGCTTATCGGGCGAAGTCTTTTCGGTGACACTTTCAAGTTCGGGTATCTTTACACGATAGCCGACTATGACATATACCTCGGCGAGATAGCCGTTGAGCTTTGCGCGCTTGCCGTGTTCGGCTTCATCTGCATGAATTTCAGACGGCTCTCCGCCGTGCTCCAGATCATATTTGCAGCCGCGCTGGTGATCGGGATAACGGTAGGCTTTGTGCTTGCGGTAACGGGCGGTTCCCGTCCGAGTACGCCTTTCACTCCTGCTTTCAACGACGGAAGCTCTCCGGTAACACAGGTTCTTGGTATTGTCGCGCTTGCACCGTGGGCATTTGTGGGATTCGAGTCGGTGTCGAACTCGTCCCGTGAATTCCGCTTTCCGGTAAAAAAGACGCTCGGCATAATGATCGGTGCGATAATTGTGGGATTTCTTGCATACTCGCTGCTTACCGCGATAGCCGCTTCCATACAGCCGGAGGGGTATGCCGACTGGACGGAGTACATAGCCGATCTCGGCTCCCTCAGCGGAGTATCGGGAATGCCGGTATTCTACGTTATGGAGCATGTCGGCGGGAATGCCGGAGTGATAATGCTCGGCGTATCGCTTTTTTCGGCGATCTTTACCGGCATCATAGGCAGCATCATAGCTTCGAGCCGTCTTCTCCATTCGATGTCGGAGGAGCGCATTCTTCCGGAATGGTTCGGCAGGGTAAGCAAGAGGGGCATTCCCTCAAAAGCCGTACTTTTCATAATGATAATATCTGCCGTTATACCGTTTCTCGGACGAACTGCGATAAGCTGGGTAGTTGATGTCATTACCGTCGGCACCACGATAGCTTACGGCTATACGTCAGCCGCGGCATTCAAAACGGCAAGAAAACGCGGGAACCGTAAGATGATGGCAGTCGGAATGGCAGGCGTTGTCATTTCCGTTATAATCGGTCTGCTTCTGCTTGTGCCGGATCTTCTCTCGCAGGATACGCTGTCCGCAGAGTCCTATCTGCTGCTTGCGTTCTGGGGAATACTCGGCATCGTGTTCTTCCGGATAGTTTTCCAGAAGGACAAGGACAGGCGGCTCGGAAGCAGTACGGTAGTGTGGATAGCGCTTATGTTCCTTATCTTCTTTACATCGCTCATGTGGGTGCGTCAGGCAACTCATACAAGCACCGGAGAAATGGTGCAGGATATAAGCGAGTATTACAGCGAGGAAATGGAGAAGCAGGGCATAGTCTGCGACGATCGGCAGACTGCTGAGAACCAGGAGTATATCAGCGGAAAAATGGACGCTATGCGCGATTCGCTCACCGCAAGCAGTATAATCCAGATGATTCTGATAATGCTTGCGCTTGCGATAATCTTCAATCTGTACAATACTATGAACAAGCGCGAAAAGGCAATGGAGTCGCAGAAAATAAAGGCGGAGGAGAGCAGCAAGGCGAAGAGCGCTTTCCTGTCCAATATGTCCCATGATATAAGAACGCCTATGAACGCGATCATCGGCTATATAAATCTTGCGAAAGATGAGAATACAGATCTGGCGGCGATGAGGGAGTATCTCGGAAAGATCGAGACTTCCAGCGATCATCTGCTTGCCCTGATCAACGATATTCTTGAGATGAGCCGGATCGAGAGCGGAAAAATGGATCTTGACGAGACGAATTCCGATATCTGCGGCATTATGAACGGCGTCCGCGATATGTTCTCAACGCAGATGAAGGAGAAGAAGATAGCCTATACTGTCGATACATCGGGTGTTGACAGAAAGTATGTCATGTGTGACCGCGGAAGGCTCAACCGCATACTTCTGAACCTTATCAGCAACGCTTATAAGTTCACGCCCGAAAACGGCGCTGTTACAGTCACTCTGCGTCAGACCGCAGATGAGGGCGAAAGCGGAAAATACGAACTTCGCGTTAAGGACAGCGGTATCGGAATGACGGAGGAGTTCGCCGATAAAGTGTTTGAAGCATTCGAGCGCGAGCGCAGCTCCACGGTCAGCGGTATCCAGGGTACGGGACTCGGAATGGCAATAACGAAGAGTCTTGTGGATCTTATGCGAGGCTCGATAGATGTTGACACCGCACCCGGCAAAGGCACGGAGTTCATAGTAAGGCTGTCGCTGCGATACGGCAAGGAGCCGGAGAAGGAAAGCGGCACTGCACCCAAGCAAGTAACCGGTAAGGCGGATTTCTCCGGTATGCGTCTGCTGCTGACCGATGATGTGGAGATCAACAGGGAGATAGCGGCGAAGATACTGCGGAAGATAGGATTTGAAGTTGAAGCTGCCGTAAACGGACAGGACGCGCTTGATAAAGTGGCTGCATCGAAACCGGGATACTTTGACGTCGTGCTTATGGATATTCAGATGCCGGTAATGGACGGCTACACCGCTTCGCGGAAGATACGCGAGCTTGACGATCCGGCGCTTGCGAATATACCGATCATCGCAATGACTGCAAACGCGTTCAGCGAGGACGTACAGAAAGCGCGTGACGCGGGAATGAACGGTCACATTGCAAAACCGATAAATATCGCGGTGATGATGAAAACGCTTTCCGAGATACTCGGCGGAAATGCGGAGTAATGAGAGGCAATATGCAGATCACGATCTATCCTGTTATAGGAAAGCAGAAAGAACTGCCGTTCTGTCTTACCGAAGCCGGTACGCGGGAATTGTGCGGCGGCAGTATCAGAAAGACCGGTCCTCACCAGCATCTGTTCCTGTTTGTGTTATCCGGAAGCGGTATCATAAAATCCGGCGGCTGTACATTTACGGTTAAAAAAGACAGTCTTGTATATCTTGCTCCGGACAGCGAATGTGAGTATGAGTCTGCCGGAGAGGGCATTGTGCTGAAATATATCGCGTTCGGCGGAGAGAAAGCGGAAGTGCTGATGAACGGGCTGGGGTTCAGCGGGAATGTGTCAAAGAGCGATGCCGATCTTTCGGAATGCTCCCGGATATACGAGAATATCATAGACGCGTCGAAAGATCCTGTGAATGGCGGTGAACGCACATCTGTACTTGTGTATGAACTGGTACTTGCCGCACGCTCGGCGCTTAAATGGCGGTCATCCGAACCTGTTTCCGCGGTAAATATCGCAGATGAAGCGCTGCGGTATATCGACGAATGCTATATGCGCGACATAACGCTTGAATCGCTTGCGAATCTTACCGGCGTATCGCTTCAGCATTTCTGCCGTGTATTCCGGGATCGGGTAGGTATGCGCCCTATGGAGTATCTGACGAAGAAACGGGTCTCGGAAGCGAAGAAGCTGCTTACCGACACGGATATGCAGATACAGGATATAGCTCATGCGGTTGGAATTGCTGACAGAACCTACTTCGGCATTATTTTCAAGAAGCAGGAGGGCATTACTCCCACAGACTTCCGCCGTGATAAAACATGATTCTTATAAATGAAAGCTCTGCACAGCGATACATCTGTGCAGAGCTTTTGGTTTGTCAATAGATCTTCTTGTCGATCTCTATATTTGTTATCAGTGTGCTGTCGTAACCGGCGATCTTATCGCAAAGCCGCTTCTTTATCTCGTCGTCGCTGATTTTCAGCCCGAATGGGACTTCCGCATCGAAAGCGAGATATCTTTTGCCGGAACGTTCGGTTATGCGAAGATCGTGTATTCCGGCGCTCTCGTCGATCTCTTTGAGAACCGACATCACTATCTCTCTGCATTTCACTTCTTCGATATCGTCAACATTCACGGGATCTGTGTGTATAAGCACAGAAGCGGAGTATTTCCCGGAAAGCTCGTTCTCGATGATATCGGCGATATCGTGGGCTTCCGTGAAGCTCATAGATGCCGGAAGTTCGGCGTGAAGCGAGATGATGTTCCTGTTCACACCGTAGTTGTGAACAGCAAGGTCATGCACGCCGATAACTCCCTCATGCGCAAGAACATCTCTTCTGATACCCTCGATAAGTTTATCATCGGCTTTCTGACCGAGCAGGGGAGTAATGCTTATCTTTGCTGCTTCAATGCCTGCCTTCAGAATTACAAATGTAATGAAAAGACCGATATAGCCGTCGATATTGATGTTCCATACGGCGTAAACTATTATAGCCGCAACGGCGGACAGTGTTGTGATGCAGTCGGAAAGGCTGTCTGTTGCGGCAGCTTTCATAGGTGCGGAATCTATAAGTCTGCCGTATTTGCGGTTGTAAGCGAAAATGTACAGCTTCACCAGCACGGAAGCTCCGAGGACTGCGAAAGAAAGGGGGGAGACGATAAGTTCTTCCGGTGAGAATATCTTCTCAACAGACTCTTTTCCGACGCCGAGTGCGGTAAAGATTATAGAAGCGGAGACAACGAATCCGGCTATGTATTCCGCTCTTCCGTGACCGTACGGGTGTTCGCTGTCGGCTGGCATTGCCGCTATACGGTACCCGACAGCAGAAACGAGTGAGCTTCCGGCATCGGAGAGGTTGTTGAATGCGTCGGCAATAACCGAAACCGAGGACGCGACAAGTCCGGCAATAAGCTTCCCCGCAAAGAGCAGGAAATTCAGCACTATTCCGGTTATCCCGGTCAGCAGTCCGTAAGCGGTGCGGACTTCCGGAGAGCTGTATTCTGTATGGTTTTTGATGAATGCTTTTGCAAGAAGTCCTATCACGGCAATGCCTCCTTTCGGTATTATACTTTATATTATAGTCCCAAGAATAGCTAAAGTCAATGACCGCAGAGTATTATTTGCGTATGCTAACGGGTAAAAACTGCTTTATTTTTCAGAAAATGTTGACATTTTTGCTATTTTTTGATATAATAATCTAAAGTTAATTGTGCATGTTTAACCACAATTGCGGAACGGCTTTCTCCATTAACCAGTATAAACGAAAAGAGGGATAATTATGCTTGAACTTATCGAACAGAAAAAGACGAAAAAGACCGATGCAGCCGAAGAACTGTCCGCTATGCGCGCTCAGCTGATAGATATCGCCAACGCGGCAAAATCCGCGAAGCTGCCTGTAATAATCACGTTTGACGGCTGGGCTGCCGCGGGAAAGGGCTCCCAGATCGCAAAGCTCATAAAGTATATGGATCCCCGATTCTATAATGTGGAGCCGATACGCAAGCCCAATGAACCCGAAAAGCGCAAGCCGTGGATGCACCGTTACTGGCTGAAGCTTCCGGCTGGCGGAGAGTTCCTTATTCTCGACGGAAGCTGGTACAGCGACATAGTCAAGTCCTATATGAACGGCGACATCGACAAGGAAGAATACAAGCGCCGTATAGCCGATATCAATGTTTTCGAGCGCCAGCTCCACGATGACGGATACCTTATAATCAAGCTGTTCCTGCATATCACGCAAGGTGAACAGAGAAAGCGCCTTAAAGCGCTCTATGAAGATAAGTTCACCCGCTGGCGCGTTGATGAGCAGGACTTCATCAACAACAAGCGCTACGACAAGATCTTCCGCAGGTACGATAAAACCATCAGCCGGACGAATACCGCATCTGCGCCGTGGAATATCATTCCCGCAAATGACCGTGTTACTGCGGAGCTTGAGATTATGCGCGCCGTAACATCGTCGATAACCGGAGCCTGTGATGCAAAGGCAAATGGCAAGCCGTACAAGATGCCGGCGCAGTTCCCGATAACCGATATCGAGCCGTTGAAATTTGATCTTGTAAGGACCGTGAAGCTTGCAAAGACAGATATGAACAAGGAGCTTACCGAGGAAGAGTACCGCACTGCTCTCGATAAATACCAGAGCCGTCTGTTTGAGCTCCAGAACCTCTGCTATCAGCGGAAGATACCCGTTATCGTGGCATACGAGGGCTGGGACGCGGGCGGAAAGGGCGGAAATATCAAGCGTGTAGCGTCCGCACTTGATCCGAGAGGATATGAGGTCAAGCCGATAGCTGCGCCGGAGCCTTCCGAGCTTGCCCGCCACTATCTGTGGAGATTCTGGAAGCGTCTTGAAAATGACGGGCATTTCACGATCTTTGACCGCACATGGTACGGCAGGGTAATGGTAGAGCCGATAGAGAAGATCACTCCGCAGGCAAGAGCGGATATGGCATACCGCGAGATCAACGAGTTCGAGTACCAGCTGAATGAGTGGGGCGCGGTAGTCATCAAGTTCTGGATAAACATAGACAAAGACGAGCAGTACCGCCGTTTCAAGGAGCGTGAGAACACGCCTTCCAAGCAGTGGAAGATCACGGAGGAGGATTGGCGCAACCGTGATAAGTGGGACGAGTACGAAAAGGCGGTTGACCGCATGATAAAGCTTACATCAACGGATTTCGCACCCTGGACGGTCATTGAGGGCAACGATAAGAAATATGCCCGCATAAAAGCGCTCAAAACTATCTGCGATCGTCTTGAAGAAAGACTGAAAGACGAATGATATTAACATCATAACAGCCAAATTGATTGGGCTGAAATTGTTCATAACGCTGAATTTTGTCGGTTTTGTGAAAAAAATCAAAATTTTTCATAAAACCGACACTTTTTTATGGTATAATATTTTTGAATAGGTCTGTGCTGAAAGGAGGGCTGTGTATGGGAAGAATAGCATATCTTGATTTTGTTGCCGTTCCTATTTACATAGTTATACTGTACGCAGTTCATATCCGTAAAATGGTACAGGGCAAGTCAAACCGCATTTTCAGACAGCTTGTCATAATCTCGCTTGCTGCCGCTGTAGCTGATACATTCGCAGGTCTGTCCACGGCAAGCTCTCCGCTGAGCGATCTTAAGATGATAACAGCGGAGATATCGACCGGATTATATCACCTTTTCCACGGGTTTATACCGGTGCTGTTTCTTATTTTCCTGTTTTCCGAAACACGAAACTGGTATTGGCTGAAGCAGAAGAATCATCTGCTGATAATGGTTGCTCCCTATATTGCAGTCCCGCTTGTCCTTGCAGTAAACCTGTTCACGGGATTTGTCTTTACCATTGACAGGGTAAACGGGTATGTTCGCGGTCCCGGCATCTATGTACTTTACATTGTTGCGGCGGTCTATATGGTATGGGGACTTGTATATCTTTTCATGAAGCGGAAGATAATGTCAAAGACGAAGCTTGTTTCGCTTCTGATGATGTATGTCTGCAATGTCGGTGCTGTAATATTCCAGATGATATTCCCGATGTATCTTGTGGAGATGATAATAACAGCCGTAGCGGAGCTTTTCGTTGTCCTGCTTGTTCTCAAACCCGAAGACTATCTTGACTATTCGACCGGTCTGCCGAGTTTCAAGGCATACAGCGGGGAAGTGCGGAAGATCTGTTCCGGCAAGGCTAAAGAGAAGATAATAGTCATGCGGCTTATCAACGCTTCACAGCTTCGGAGATATCTCGGTGAGGATAAGTATTTCACGTTTATCCGCAGTATCGGAGGAAAAATCAAAAAAATGCTCTCCGACAGGGAGCTTATCTTTGATATGTATTTTGAACAGCCCGGAAGACTGTACATGATCATAGACAACTACGATTTTGACTTTGAGGGCATGCTTGACGAAGTGTACCGTGTGATCCTTCAGGATATCTTTGAAGTCGAATCGAAAGGCGCGAAGATAATCCCCCGATTCTGCGAGATCAATTATCCCGAAGATACGGCTGACAGGGATACGATCATAAACGTCGGACACCAGTTCCACAGGATAATCCCGTTTGATGTCCTTTATACCCATGTGGGCGATATCATAAATTCCGATACTTTCCGCATAAAGAACAATATGGATCTGATACTCAACAGGGCTATCAGAGAAAAGAAGTTCGAGATGTACTATCAGCCCATATATTCGATCAGGGATCGGCGTTTCATTTCCGCCGAGGCGCTTATAAGGCTGAATGACGAAGAGTTCGGATTCATCTCGCCGGGCCTGTTCATACCGGCGGCCGAACGAAAGGGACTTATGATCCCGATAGGCGATTTTGTACTTGAATCGGTGTTCCGTTTCATAAGCGAGAACGACTTCGGGGCGCTGGGACTGTCGTATATCGAGCTGAACCTCTCGGTGGCGCAGTGCTTGCAGGGCGATCTTTCCGACAAGATACTTGCGCTTGAGAAGAAGTATCATGTCAACCCGGCAAAGGTAAATCTTGAGATAACCGAGACTACTTATGAGAACATCGGCGATGTTACCAACAGCAATATCAAAAAGCTGTCGGAGAACGGATTCAGCTTCTCGCTCGATGACTACGGCACCGGCTACTCGAATATGCACCGTATATCCCGTCTGCCTCTCAAGATAATCAAGATCGACAAGACTATGGTAGATGACATGGAGAACAATTCGGGCATGTCGGTCCTGAAAAACACTGTCACGATGATGAAGGATATCCGCAAGGAGATCGTATGTGAGGGTGTTGAGACAGAAGAACAGCTGAAATGCCTTACAGGTCTCGGAGTGGATTTCATACAGGGATATTTCTTCTCAAAACCGCTCCCGGAAAAGAAATTTGTCGCGTTCATAAAGGAACATAACGGTGTCACGGTGTGATCCGGAAATAAAGAGAAGGAGGTGAACGGTATGCAGAAACTGCTGTATTTTGATATTTGTTCTTTGCCGATATTTCTGATAATGCTGGTTGCGGTATTTGCAAGAAGAACCACAAAAGGCAATGCAAACAGGCTTTATATTTCGCTTATAATTCTGTCCGCGCTGTGTGCGGTATCGGATGTCATGCTTGAGTCTGCGTGCAGTTCGCTTCCTGTTTCCGATACGAGACTGATAGTTGCGAATGTATTTACCTACATATACTTCCTTACACGCACCGCAACTATCGTAGTTTACTTCTTCTTCGTTTTTGCAGTCACGGGAACGTGGTACAGGATACGCCGGAAGCGCATGAAAGCGATACTGCTGATACCGTTTGCGGTCGTTCTGCTGACGATTGCGACTAACCCCCTCACGAATGCGGTATTCACAGTCACATCGGAAGAGGGGTACAAGCGCGGAGGTGCTATATTTATCGTTTATGCGATAAGTACACTTTACGCTCTCACCGGCACGATATACCTGATAAGCTGTCACCGCTTCATCAGCAAGAATAAGCTGTTTCCGCTGATCTCACTGTATGTGCTTGCTATGGGTGCCGTGCTTGTGCAGTATTTTTTCCCGTTCCTTATGATAGAGATGATCGCTACCGCGTTTGCGCTGATACTTGTTATCCTTTTCGTACTGCGCCCGGAGGAGATCTCGGACGCATCTGTAGGCTCACTCAGCTTTGAGGCATACAAGACCGAACTGCGGAAGATACTTCTTACAAAACAGAAGGTAAAGATAGCGATAATATGCTTCACAAACGCTTATGAACTGCGTTCGTATCTTGGTGAGGTGCGTTACCAGAACTATGTGGCGCACGTTATACGTCAGCTCGACATACTTTTCAGACGCGAACGTGTCTTTTTCGATATCTACTTTGAGCACCCCGGTACGATGTACATCATCATCGACAACCCGGAATATGATGTTGAGGACGCTTATCACAGGCTTGCGGAAGAGCTTATGCGCCGTTCGGAAAAGGCGGTCTCCGCGGGCGAACGTCTTTCTGCCGCTGCATGTGATCTTGTTGTACCGGACGATCTGAACAGTATCGACGAGATAATCCGTTTCGGACGCGATTTCAGCCAGCAGATGCCGCAGGGCAGAACTTTCGCAGAAGCAGCCGAAATAATATCGTCCAAGGATTACCGGATAATCAGCAATATGGATCGGATACTGAACCGCGCTATTGAGGAGAACCGGTTCAGAATGTACTATCAGCCGATATATTCAGTTGAGAAGGGCAGGTTTGTTTCTGCGGAAGCGCTTATCCGTCTTTTCGACGATGAGTATGGTATAATATCGCCGGGACTGTTCATACCGGCAGCCGAAAAGCGGGGAGTTATCCTTCCTATCGGGGATTTTGTACTTGAAGAAGTACACCGCTTCATTTCGGAGAACGATCTTGCCGGACTCGGACTTGAATACATCGAGATAAACCTGTCAATAGCGCAGTGTATGCAGGAAGAACTGCCGGAACGGCTTGCGTTTTTAAGCGATAAGTACGGGGTAACGCCGGATATGATAAATCTTGAAATTACCGAGACTACATACGAAGATACCGGTTCGGTAATGGATTTTAATCTCGAAGCGCTTGCGGGAATAGGATATACATTCTCCCTTGACGATTACGGAACGGGATTTTCTAATATGCAGCGTGTCTCTAAACTTCCGCTCAAGATAATAAAGCTTGACAAGAGCCTTGTTGACGATATGTCGTCTGACGAGGGAATGTCGATAGTCCGCAATACGATCAAGATGATGAGGGATATAGACAAGAAGCTTGTGGCAGAGGGCGTTGAGACGAAGGAGAACCTTGATTACCTGGAGAAGATCGGCTGTCATTTCATACAGGGCTATTACTTCTCCAAGCCTCTCCCGGAGGACGAGTTTGTGATGTTCATTAAAGAGCATAACAGGATCAATGCATGATCGCTTCGATCGTGATACTATAACAGCTTACCGTGAAATTCATGGTAAGCTGTTTTTATATCAGCGCCCCGAGTTCGCTGTTGAAATCATCGAGCAGCACACGCAGGGCGGTGAAGCTCATAAGTGTGTAGTCATCTGCACCGTGCTTTGAAACCGGTATTTCAAGAGGCTGTATCTGTCTGCCGGAAAGGGCGGTAACGGAGCGGTTGAGCGAGATCACAAGCTTATCCTCGCTTTCGCTTGTGAACGAAACGGTAGATGTAGGCGAGAACCCGCATTCCACCGCGAATGCGCCGCTTTTCCGCACCGCTTCTATCTGTCCGCTGTTGTCCGCATTAACGATCACAGTGCTGTTCGCCGGGAGCCGCGGCGGTATCATCGCGCTGCGTTTTGCAACTATCACCGGCGCGGATAGACCGACGAGTTCGGGTGAACGGCAGTCAAAGCATACGAGTTCATAACCCGCCCCCGCCTCATTCAGCATATTTTCTCTGATATAAACGATCCTGTATGTTTTTGCGAGAATATCTCTTATAAGCATTTCAAGCGCCCGGTCATGCGGATCGCCTATTATTATGATCTCCGTCATATTCACACCTTCTTTCCGGTAGTATCTGCAAAAAAGCGAAAAAAATCCCGCGACTTTTTCGTAAAATTGTCACGGGTCATTTATTCTTTTCTGTAACTTGCAAAGTTCCGTTTTACGGTCACAAAGGTTTAGGGATCCAACACCTTTTTAAAGGGGTTGGCGCTGTCTGCGCAAGACAAAGCGCGTAAGCGCAGTCTTAGTTGAGCATTATAGTCTCCCCTTTGAAGAAATCCGCTTCTTCCTTGTCGTGGGTGACAAGGATCACAGTTCTGCCGGCGGTCTTTTCTTTGCAGTATTCCATTACTGTCCGCTTTGTTTCGCTGTCAAGTCCCTTGAACGGCTCGTCGAGAAACAGGATATCCGGCTCGTAAAGGATCGCCCGGAGCAGGGAAGTGCGCCTTTTCATTCCTCCGCTGAGCTCGCGTACCGGCTTATCTGCGATACCGCCGAGCCCGACTGCTTCAAGTTCTTTTCCGAGATCCGGTTTCCCTTTAAGCACAAGTCTGAGGTTGGACTGAACGGTGAGATTTTCGCAAAGCCTGTCCTCCTGAAATACCGCACCTATCTTCACATCGTTTCCGGTAACAGTCCCGCTGTCCGGCGGAAGTATTCCCATAAGCACCGAAAGAAGTGTGGTCTTGCCGCAGCCGGACGGTCCCATTATCGCCGTGACCGTGTTTTCGGCAAATTCGTGAGTGAAGCTGTCAATGACTTTTGCGTCACCGAAGCTTTTTGAAATATTCTCGGCTTTAAGTGCCACAGTATCACCGCCTTTACAGCTTTTCTATCCTTTTAACCGCAAGATCTATCACAAGCAGAAGCAGCTTCTCGGTTATCAGACTGAGTATGATAATCACGAATGTCCATGCGAACAGATCCGCTGTTTCAAGATATACTTTCGAGTTATACAGCTTCTCTCCTATCGAACCTTTCGGTGTGCCGATGACTTCAGCGGCAACTCCGGATTTCCAGCAAAGCCCGACTGCAAGCCTTACCGCCGAACGGAAATAAGGCATTATCTGCGAAAGGTAGATTCCTACGAAACGCCTGAACGGCGGGATATGGAAGATATCCGCCATTACGGTCAGTTTCGGGTCAAATGACCGGATCCCCTCAAACACATTCGAGTAAACGACTGGAACGGATATCAGCAATGTAATGAGCACCGAGAGATCGGCGGAAGATATCCAGATAAGAGCAAGGATAGTGAATGACGCAACTGGAACGGCTTTTACGGCGGTTATAAGAGGTGAGAACAGCTTCTCGAAGAAAACGAATCTGCCCGCAAGAACGGCGAAAACCAATCCGATCACGGTGCCGGAGAGGAATCCGAGCATTATCTTTCCGGTTGAGAACAGTACACTTGCAAGGAACTTCTCGTCCGGAATGAGTGTCACAAGTCTCTGCGCGACTTCTACCGGTGAAGCGAGCAGCAGACTTTTCCCGACAAGCATAGCAGCAATCTGCCAGACAAGTATCCAGAATACTACTGTTCCCGCAGTTATCAGTCTTTTCTTCACGCCGTTCACCTCTTTCCGTATAGCAGAGTACCCCGCTTAACGGCGGGGTACTGCGTTTATGATCTGAATGCTGTTTATCTTAGCCGACATAGTAGAAATCGTCTGCGGGGAGTTTTCCGCCGACAGACTTAGGCTCTGAATCGAAGAGCACCTGAAGATATCCGGAGAGCTTCTCTTTCATCTCTTCGCCGCTAATAAACGTGATGTTGCAGGCGGGAAGAGCTTTCTTTGCAACAGCTTCCGGTACAATGTCATATTTTCCGACAAGTGCGGCTGCACCGTCAATATCTGAGTTGACATAATCCACGGACATCTTGTAACCTTCGAGGAAAAATCCAAGCTCATCGGGCTCAGCTTCGATAAACTCTTTTCTTGCAACGACCACACCGGTTATAAGTGAGCTTCCGTTGTCGAGCTTATCCCATTCCTGTGTAAGATCGAGAGCAACTCTGATGCCCTCATTCTTTGTCATAGCAGTTGTAACGAAGGGCTGGGGGAGGAGGGCAACGCTTCCCGCGTTCTCTGTGAGAGCTGTAAGGCATTCCGCGTGCTCGGTCTTCCACTCGATGTTTACGTCATCGGCGATGCCGTTCTGTGCAAGGAGATAGTTGAGGGCAAACTCCGGAGTTGAGCCCTGACCGCTTGCATATATCGTCTTGCCCTTGAGGTCTTCAAACGAAGAAACAGTCTGTCCGCCGTTCTCAACTATATAAAGCACGCCGAGAGTGTTTATCGCAAGCACTTCAACTTCGCCCTCTGTCTTGTTGTAAAGGACGGAAGCAAGGTTTGCGGGAACGCAGGCTATATCAACTTCACCCTTGATGATAAGAGGGGTAAGCTCATCGGGAGCTGCGTATATCTCGAAATCATATCTGCTGACTCCGCTTTCCTCGCTGTCGTTCATGAGCTTTGTAAGTCCCATAGCTGTCGGACCTTTGAGTGCTGCGACCCTGACAGCTTCGGGAGCGTCTGCGCTTTCGTCTGCAGCTTCCTCTTCTTCTGCCACGGTTTCTCCGCTTTCTGCATCAACCACTTTTTCGTCCCCGGCTTCTGACTGTGCTTCGGTTTCGGGAGCCTCGGTATCTTCTGTTTCCGAAGCTGCGGCAGTAGTTCCGGAAGCTGTCGTTGCAGCCAGAGCATTTCCGTTTGAGCAGCCTGCTGCTGCGAGCATCATTACCGCGGTAATGAAAGCGGCGATCTTTGTTGTTTGATTTTTCATTTTTTTCACCTTTCTTTAATGAAAAAGCGCCGATACATATTCCGACGAATACGCAAAGGCGCAGTTATACTGTATTCTGTGCCTTTCATCTCAAAGCCGTTAGGGCGGTTTCGATGTCGGAGTTTTTTCTTTTCTTCCTTGCGGTCGGAGTACCTTCCGCTCGGTGTATGATGATTATAGCAGAAAAAGTTCCGAATGTCAACACATTTTGATAAATTTTAAACGATCTTTGCCGTATCAGAGTTTTGCAAATTCCTGTGACCAGTAGTAGTAGGTATCATTGCCGACTTTGAGGATACTGAGACCGAACGCACAGCATTCATAGTCCGGGCTCAAGATGTTTTCGCGGTGGGATTCGGAGTCCATCCATGCCTGGAAAACTTCTTCCGGCGTGTCGAACATATTGAGACCGTATGCTATATTTTCTCCGCACTTGACGTATTTTATACCCACATCTCTGAACGCGGTGCTGAATCTTGAGCCGTCGGGACGGGTATGGGAGTAATACGATGTTATCTCGTCCGTTCTTATCTTGCAGACATCGTTTACTCTTGCGGAATACCAGAGCTTGCCGACACCGGCTTTTACTCTTGCTTCGTTGACAAGCTCGAAGAGTTTCAGATAAATGCTGTCATCGGTGGAGTAGGTTCCGCCCCCGACATTTATAAATGGTGTTTTAGATGTGCCGGAAGTAGAGGCGGCAGTGGTTTTGGCGGTTGTTGCTTTTGTCGTTGAAACGGTTGTAGCCTTTGTAGTAGTTATCTTTGTAGTCGTTGTTACGGAGGTAGTTGTCGTTGCAGGTGTGGAAGTTGTGCTTGAAGCGGAAGTAACCGGGGCGGTGCTCGGAACCGTGTATGAATAGGTGGGGGCGGTTGTGTGGGAGACTGTGGAACGGGCAGTGGTTGTGCCGGTTATGAAGTATGTAAGGGTAGGGAATGTTGTCTCGGCGGGTGAAGCGGTATAAGGGGGAGCGGTCAGCGTATCCGGAGCAGTCCCGGTGCCGTTTGTCCGGAAGCTTTCCAGCTCGTCCGACAGCAGGGTGACTTCGTTGAGATTGCCGAAAGCCTCACTGTTGTCCGCGTTGTTCCGGTCGTAGTTCTCCGGCTCATCGCGGAAAGAAACTGTCACATCGGGAATGTTTGCTTCTTCAGACGATGCAGACGAGGGGAAGACAGACTCTTCCTGTTCCGCGTACATAGTCTCAAGCAGTTCATCGCTTGCGAGAGTGACCGCGGGGATACTGTCCTCGCTCTCGTCGGCATAAGCAACTGCGCCTTCGAGGATATCGGAAATAACGACAGGCTCGGGGGTCGATGTATTCATTATATTGGTATATATCAGAAACCCGGAAAGAAGGGCAGAGCATGACAGCACAGCGGTAAATCCGCGTATGGAATTCTTTTGTCTTCGTGTCAGCATACTGTTCCTCCTTTCATACGGATAGTAATATACCATATATTTTACGATAAACGACAGGATTTGTCAAGATATTGATACATTTTGCCGGAAAATAACAATATATGCTGTTTGTTTTTATATTTTATGCTTTAATAAAGCAGTTGAAACGCTGTCATTATTTGTAAATAATGACAAATAATATAAAGCTTTTTTGTCAAAAACTAAAAAAAGGTTGACAAGCAGTAATTATTTTGTTATAATTTATAGCGTAATATTTTGGGTACTTCTGCCTTAAAATAAGCGGAATCATATAATTCGGGAGGATATCTTCGCATGAGCGAACAGGAACAGACAATAGATCTAAGAGTGCTTCTGAAAGTTCTGATAGAGCACCTTATTCCGATAATTATAGTAACAGTCGCAGCTGCGGCAATAGGCTTCTCGCTTGCAAAGTTCGTGATACCTAAGGAATATACATCTGAAGCGCTGATGTATGTTGAGAACTCGACAAACAAGCAGGAAGACAGCACGCTTAACATCAACGATATCAACGTTGCCCAGAAACTTGTCAATACCTGTCAGATCATATTCAAGAGCAACAAGCTCCTCGGCGATCTCAGCACGGCCCTTAACGGCGAATATACCGCGGAGCAGCTGAATAAGATGATAGATGTTTCTGCCGTAAACAGCACTGAGGTCCTCAAAGTCTCGGTCAAGGCAGGCTCACCGGAATCCGCATACCGTGTTGCGAGCAAGTTTACCGAGCTTGCGAAAGTAGAGTTTATAAGAGTTATCGAGACAGGATCGATAAGAGATGTTGACCCGGCGCGTATGCCGGAGACACACACATATCCGAGTGCGGCAAGATTTACACTTATCGCTGCGCTGATCGGACTTGTAGGTACATATTTCGTATTCCTCGTAATCGAGCTCCTTGACACAAAGGTAAAACCCGAAGATGATCTTGCCACTCTGTATGAGCTTCCTGTTTTTGCGGAGATCCTTGACTTTGAAACAGCAGGCAAATCCGGATATAAATACGGAAAGTACGGACGCTACGGAAAATACGGCGGTTACAGCCGTTACGGCGGGTATGACACTGCAGAAACGGAAAAATCTGAAAGTGGCGCTAAAAATTCAAATGAAGATTCCGGTAACGATGTCGATAAAATAATCGATGAAATAGGATCAGAAGGAGTAAAGAAGGGCAATGGCAAAGAAAAGTGACAGACTTCCGATAAGTCAGTCGAGAAAATTTATTCTTTCCGGCGACACACAGTTCGCTATCAAGGAAGCATATAAGACAGCCCGTACAAACCTTGTCTTTTCTCTTGCTGAGAACGATAAGAGAATAGTGGTCGTTACAAGCTGTTCTCCTTCCGAGGGTAAAAGTACGAACTGCCTCAATATGGCAATAACAATGGCGGAGACCGGTGCTTCCGTTCTTCTTATCGACTGCGATATGAGAAAGCCGGTAATTCACTCTCTGCTGAGACTCGATAACAAGACAGGCTTGTCCTCCGTACTCGGCGGAATTGTAAGAGATGTGGCAAAGGTGATAGACCGGGACGTTCGCCCGCACCTCGACATTCTCACATCGGGACCTATCCCCCCGAACCCGGCTGAGCTTATTTCCGGAAGCAAGATGGATCAGCTCCTTGAGCTTGTCGGAGAGCATTACGACTATGTGTTCATAGATACACCTCCCGCGAATGTCGTTACTGACGCGTTCCTGCTCAACACAAGAACTGCGGGCGTTATACTTGTCATCAAAGAGGGTCATACCACCCATGACGAAATACGCGAGTGCCTTGAAAAGGCGAAGATGACGAACTGCCGAATACTCGGATTCATCAAGGCGAACTGCCTCGGCAGATCCGCAAAGGGCGGCTATAAGTACAAATACAAGTACAAGAACAATTATTATAAATATTCGGAGTATAAATGATCGGCGATATGGGCAGACTTATTGATTTTCACTCGCATATTCTGCCGGGCATAGATGACGGCTCTAAAAATGCGGATATGTCTCGAAAAATGCTTGAGCTTGAGAAAAAAAGCGGTATAGGCAAGATCGTGCTGACTCCGCATTTTTATCTTCATGAACAATCCGTTGAAAAGTTTCTGGAGCATCGTGCGGGAGCAATAGAAAAGTTCGCTCCTATTGCGGAGGAACTTGACATAGAGGTAAAATACGGCGCTGAAGTACTGTACACGAAATCGCTTGCCGATGCTGACCTCACGAAGCTCTGCATAGGAGATACGAAGTATATGCTTATCGAGCTTCCGTACCAGCGCCTTAACGGCGGTTTTATCAACGAGTTCAGAAGCTTTGCGGGTAGCATCTTCCCGGATATACTGCTGATACTTGCTCATGCGGAAAGATATCTGAGCTTCACCAGCGCAGAGAGCATCTATGAGATAATGAACGCCGATATGCTTGTACAGCTCAACAGCGGTGATTTCAAGCCTTTCTCGAAGAGCGCGAAGTTCATGTACGATCTTCTGTACAATGATCTTGCGCATCTTCTTGGCACCGACTGCCATAATACGACATCGCGTCCTCCGGATATGGATACAGCTCGCAATGCGATAAGCAAGAAAGTATCTCCGCACTGCTTCTCGAAGCTTATGTCAAACGCGGAGAAGGTATTCAACGGCGAATACATTTAGGAGAATATATGCTGATTTACATGAGCCTTCTTGTCGGCGCTCTTGCGCTCGGCATTCTGCTTTGCAGGAACAAAAAGGGCAATCTGATATACTGCATAGTTATGGGTATAGTGATGTTTGTAGTCGCTTCTCTGCGCCGCAGTGTCGGTCATGACTACAACAACTATGCGCTGATGTACATGCGGTCCATGACATCGGACATTGAGGAGATAGCGGTACAGCGTACCGAAAAGGGTTATACGATCATAACCAAGCTCCTTGCCGATTATTTCTATGACTATCAGACGATTTTTATAGTATGTGCTGCGTTTTTTGCGGTATGCGTGGCAGTTGCAGCTTATAAATACTGCAAAAGACCCTATCTCGGGATATGCTTTTTCCTGACATTCGGCGTTTACTTCAACACCTTCAATTTCTTAAGACAGGAGATCGCAGGATTCATCGTATTTTTTGCTATAATGCACTATGTCAAGAAAGATCAGTTCTTCCGCTTCTGCATAATGGTACTGCTTGCGTCCTGCTTCCACCTGTCTGCGATATTGGTGATACCATTCTATTTCCTGCTGAAGATAAAGCTTACACCTGTAACGCTCGGCATTTACGGCGGACTTACGGTTCTCATCTACATATTCTCATGGGATATAATGGATTTCATAACCGACTATATTTATAAGCAATACCAACCCCGGACAAGTGTCCATGTGCTTCACGGATTTGATCCGTCTTACCTTATCTTCTCGATCATCGCATTCGTGGCGGCGTATGTGTTCCGCAGACGGCTTATCGAGAAAGACCCGTTCAATGATGTGCTTATAAGCTGTATGTTCTTCTCACTGTTCTTCGAGGTGATAGGCATTAAGCATGCGATCGTTTCGAGAATGGGCGCTTATGTGATCCTTCCCGCAGTTGTGGTACTTATGCCGAGAGTGTTTGAAGTCGCATTGGAGAAGTGCAGGGAAGCGGCGAAGAGCAACAAGAAAAGACGCACTCTGTTTACAGCTGTTACGGTTGCATCTTTTGCAGTCGTATGTACGACAATGTACGGTCTGATGATAGTAAGAAACTATAACGGCGTTACTCCGTACACGACAGTATTTGACGAGTTTGAAACGCAGGAGTGGTAATGAAAACAGGACTTAAGGAAAGATTTATAAAAGGCGGAAAGAATACACTTTCCGAGAATATAATCGTATGTATCGCCGCTGCTCTTGCAGGAACGTTCTATTTTTACGAATACTATTACGAGAGCCAGTTTGCTCTGCACACCAATCTGTCTCTTGTCATATCGGCTGTGATCTTTGTTATCTGGCTTATCTGCGCCGCATTCAGCGGTAAGGACGGAAAGATCGGATTTGTGGTGTTCTCGTTCTTATACTGGAGCGTGCCGTATATTTACTTGCTGTATTATTCATCAAGAGATAATATCAACGGCTATTCAAAATGGCTTGCACTGCTGAGAAGAGTGGCGACGGCGCTGCTGTACAATCCGTTTTATGAAGCGGCGAAGAAGATCGGGACTGATCCCGTCACGCTTGCTGCGGTGCTTCTGATCTGTATTATGGGAGTGTATGTCGCGGCATATTTCGTAAGACGCTCTTATGATAATGCACTGCGTACGTCTGAAGATCTCGATGATGACGATTATGACGGCGAGTATGTGATCGATGAAGATGACAGAGATTACGAGGACGAAGACGAAGAAGAATAAAGAATTTTTACGATTTATCAGATAAAATAAAAAAACACTTGACAAAACGGGATCAAAATGATATAATAAATAATTGATAATTGATCCCACTTTAGCGAACAACCTTTTTAAAAGATCAATTCATGTATTTGACGGAAAAAAGGTTTTTCAGGTAATACCTTCCGCAAGGAAGTTATTATAGTATTTGAAGAAAGGAGGACGATTATCATGAAGAAGTTTAATGGCAAGCTCATCGCAAGTGTTCTGATGGCTGGTATCATGGCAACAGCTGCTTCTGTTTCTGCAAGTGCTGCTTTCGACTACAGCCAGGGCGATTCACCCAGCAGCTATGTTCCCTCAACTACAAAGAAGGGGGATGTTGCAGGTGCTACCGCTGATACTGCTGTTCCGGTTGTAACTAAGGACGTACTTGATGATGCATTAGCAAATGCAAAAGACGGTAAGGCTACAGTTTACGTAGAACCCAGCAAGAACGGCAAGATCACTGTTACAGAAGAAGCTATGGTTGAAATAGCTGGAGGCGATGTAGTAGTTGAATTCGTTGCAGACGACTATACTATTACAGTTGATCCCGCTGCTATAACAAACGCTAAGGCAGTTAACCTGGCTATGCAGATCGAGCAGACCCAGAACGGCACTACCATCAATGGTGTTACAATTCCTGCAGGTTCTTTCATTATAAGAACAGGTATGAAGTACAACTATGGTATGGAACTTACAATTACTCTCAACAGATCCGATATGAAGGATATAGTTAAGGGCGAAGCTAAGCTCTACAGCATAGATTATGATGGAGAAGTAGCAAAGGATATTACTGAAGGTCTTAAAGTCAACTCTGACTATTCGGCTACGATCAAGATATCCCACGGTGCTATCCTTATCATAACCAAGGATGAGATCAATAGTGCTGATGCAGCTTACGAAGCTGCTGCTGTTGAAGAGATCGGCGTTGAGGACGCAAAGTCCGATAATGCTCCTATCGTTATCGCTGGTGACAACGATATGAACCCCGGTACAGGCGTTGGCCTTGCACTTGGTGCGCTTGCTCTCTCCGCTGCTGCTGTTGCAGTAACAAAGAAGAGAAAGTAATTTCTCTTTTCTTCCACGAACTCGGATCCGAATTCGACGAAGAGTCACCGGCAGAAATGCCGGTGATTTTCGTCGTCGTTCGTGAAACGGTTCAGTTTATTCTATGTTTTCTGTCATCGGTTTATATCCGATGATTTCTTTTTTTGTATATAATAATATTCTTGACATATAATGAAAATGGTGATATAATCATATATGGATTTAGCACAGTACAGTAAAAGTGCTGTAAAAGAAAGGAACTTTAAAATGGAAAAGAACATTCCGTACAAAACCTATCTGAATGAAGACGAAATGCCAAAGCAGTGGTACAATGTCCGCGCCGATATGAAGAATAAGCCGGCACCTCTGCTCAATCCTGCCACACATAAGCCTATGACAGCCGAGGAGCTTTCCGCCGTATTCTGCAAAGAACTCGTTGCGCAGGAGCTTGACAACGAAAACGCATATATAGACATACCACAGGAGATACTGGATTTCTATAAAATGTACCGTCCGTCTCCGCTGGTAAGGGCATACTGCCTTGAAAAGATCCTTGATACACCCGCCAAGATATACTATAAATTCGAGGGAAACAACACTTCAGGAAGCCACAAGCTCAACAGTGCAATAGCACAGGCTTACTACGCAAAGAAGCAGGGACTCAAGGGCGTTACCACCGAGACCGGTGCAGGTCAGTGGGGAACCGCGCTTTCAATGGCTTGTGCATATCTCGGACTTGACTGCAAGGTTTTCATGGTAAAGGTTTCCTACGAACAGAAGCCCTTCCGCCGTGAGGTAATGCGCACATACGGCGCGTCGGTAACACCTTCGCCGTCAGAGACTACGGAAGTCGGCAAGAAGATTCTCCGTGAGCACCCCGGAACGACCGGAAGTCTCGGCTGCGCTATCTCCGAGGCTGTAGAAGTCGCTACTCACACAGACGGCTACCGCTATGTTCTTGGCTCCGTGCTCAATCAGGTGCTTCTCCACCAGTCTATCATAGGTCTTGAGAGCAAAGCCGCATTTGAAAAGCTCGGCGTAAAGCCGGATATCATCATAGGCTGTGCGGGCGGCGGATCCAACCTCGGCGGACTTATCTCTCCGTTCATGGGCGAAAAGCTCCGCGGGGAAGCCGATTACAGATTCATTGCCGTAGAACCGGCAAGCTGCCCGAGCTTCACAAGAGGAAAGTACGCTTATGATTTCTGCGATACCGGAAAGGTATGCCCGCTCGCAAAGATGTACACACTCGGCAGCGGATTCATTCCTTCCGCGAACCATGCCGGCGGTCTCCGCTACCACGGAATGAGCAGCACACTTTCCCAGCTCTATGATGATAAGCTTATGGAAGCTGTTTCCGTTGAGCAGACGAAGGTATTTGAAGCTGCACAGCAGTTCGCAAGGATCGAGGGAATACTCCCCGCACCCGAGAGCAGCCACGCTATCCGTGTTGCGATAGACGAGGCAATGAAGTGCAAGGAGACAGGCGAGGAAAAGACGATACTGTTTGGTCTGACCGGTACCGGATACTTCGATATGGTCGCATACCAGAAGTTCAACGACGGCGAAATGACAGATTATATACCTACTGACGAAGAGCTTGCAAAGAGCTTTGCGGGACTTCCGAAAGTTGACTGATTCAAGATTGCGAATTAAGAAGACTTCTTTTGCAATAATAAAGGAGTCTTCTTTTTCTGTATTATGGGTTTGTATATTTTCTTTTTTCAGCGTAAAACGCATTGTGCAAAACAAACGAAAATATCATTTTTTTTTTTTTTTTTTTTGGCGAAATGACAGAATAAGGCGGGCAAATCCCGTATTATCGCTTTAATTCCTTGACATAAAATCAAGCATTTGATATAATATTACTATATAATATAAAAAATAATATTTAATCATAATTGCCATTTTAATTTTCATTATATAATAAAAGGAAGTTTAATTAATGGATATTTCACTGATACTTTCGTCAGGGGAGCTGTTCTTGTATGAGTAAGAAAAAGCGTATCCTGTCGGACAGAAAGATCCAGATGCCGCTGTTGATGCTCTTTGATATTGCAGCAATAATGGCGTCATATTTCTTTGCACTGTGGTTCAGATTCGACTGCATGTACTCGGCTATACCGCATGAATATCTTCATGCCTACATCTTTTTCTGCCCGATATATGCGGTTATTTGTGTTGCTGTTTTTTATGGATTCCGAATGTACAGCATGATCTGGAGCTTTGTCGGCTTGAATGAGCTTGCCCAGATGATGATCGTTTCGTGCTGTATGTCGCTCCTGCATATTTTCGGCATAACGATATTCTTCCACAATATGCCGATATCGTACTACCTTATAGGGCTTTGCTTCCAGGCAATTGCTGTCTGCGGCATCAGGATCTCATACAGGCTTCTGCTTATACTGAAAAACCGTCAGCACAATGACGAGACAGCCGGCCGTGTTATGATAATCGGCGCGGGTTCTTCCGGAAAAATGATAATCCGCGATATGCAGAGCGGGGATATGATCAAGGATAAGGTCGTATGCGCGATCGACGACAATCCCGGCAAGAGGGGAAGATTCATCGAGGGTGTTCCGATAGTCGGAAACCGTGATGATATCCTTGCAAATGTTGAAAAGTACAAAGTAAACAAGATCTTTTTGGCAATACCGTCTGCGTCTGCGGCGGACAAGCGTGATATACTGAATATCTGCAATGAGACAAGCTGCGAGCTGAAACAGCTCCCCGGCATTTATCAGCTTGTGAGCGGACAGGTCACGATGTCGGATATGAAGAACGTTTCGGTTGAAGATCTTCTCGGTCGTGAACCCATAAAGACGGATATGAAGGAAGTCTATGACTTCATAAACGGCAAAGTTGTTCTTGTAACGGGAGGCGGCGGTTCGATAGGCTCGGAGCTTTGCAGACAGGTTGCTGCTCACAAGCCGAAACAGCTGATCATATTTGATATTTACGAGAACAATGCTTACGAGATACAGCTTGAACTCCGCGACAAATATCCGGATCTTGACCTTGTGACGCTTATAGGCTCTGTCCGCGACAGCCGTCGTATATTCGAGGTATTCGAGGATTATCGTCCGGACATCGTGTATCATGCGGCTGCGCACAAGCACGTTCCGCTTATGGAGGACAGTCCCTGCGAAGCGATAAAGAACAATGCCAGCGGTACATACAAGACGGCTTATGCCGCAATGACTCACGGCTGCCAGCGTTTCGTTCTTATCAGCACGGACAAGGCTGTTAACCCGACGAATATAATGGGTGCATCGAAGCGTATATGCGAGATGATAATCCAGACGTTTGACGAGAAGATCAAGAGCGGCAAGGCGAATGAACTTCCGCAGTTCTTCACCCACGGCGGAACGGAGAATGCCGACAAGGACGGCACCGGACGGGTATTCAAGGATATAAAGACCGAGTTTGTGGCGGTTCGTTTCGGTAATGTTCTCGGAAGCAACGGCTCCGTTATCCCGATCTTCAAGAAGCAGATAGAAAAGGGCGGACCTGTTACGGTTACGCACCCGGATATTATCAGATACTTTATGACGATACCGGAAGCGGTAAGTCTTGTAATGATGGCGGGAACTATTGCGCACGGCGGAGAGATATTCGTGCTTGATATGGGAAGCCCTGTAAAGATCGACACCCTTGCGAGAAATCTGATAAAGCTGAGCGGATACCGTCCGGATGTGGATATAAAGATCGAGTACAGCGGACTTCGCCCCGGCGAGAAGCTGTATGAGGAGAAGCTGATGTCCGAGGAAGGACTTACCAAGACAGCGAACGATCTGATCTTCATAGGAAAGCCGATACCGTTTGACGCGGATTCATTCCTCGTGCATCTTGACGCGATCTTTGCGGCAGCATACAAGAATAAGGATCACATAAAAGACGTTGTTGCGGAGCTTATCGGTACATACAAGCCGGCAGAAGTTTACAATTCGGATACAGTCCGTATGAGCGCTGTTGCTAACGAGAAAGCCGCAGACTCCGGTGCAGAGAGACACGATTATGAAGATGATCTTGTCTTCGAGCAGCGTGAAGCTACTGTGTGAGAGGTCGCGCTCCGCGCTTGAGACTTGGGAGCACCCCTTTTGTGAACAAAAGGGGCTTCCCCTACGACAGGAAGTCGTACAGAAGGTTTCCAAAACGCCGCAAGGATGCGGCGATAAGAGAAACCTTCGACAGACCCCCTCCTCAAAAAACTTTAAACGCTCCGCAGTTAAGGTAGAGGGTTATCACAACTGAACAAAAAGACTGCTGAAACTTATAAATCTCAGCAGTCTTTTCTTGTATTCAGATGAATATAGCTAACCGTGGAGCTGCACCCGCCCATTGAAGAATGTCGCTACGCATTTCGCCGCGGGGCGTCCCCCGCACAAAAAAGGCAGTCCCGGAAAGGACTGCCTTTTGAAGTATTGGCTTAAACTTACTTGAGTTCAGCGAAGTACTTGATCGTTCTTACCATCTGAGATGTGTAAGAGTTCTCGTTGTCGTACCAGGAAACTACCTGTACTTCGTAGAGATCGTCAGCTATCTGAGAAACCATTGTCTGAGTAGCATCGAAGAGGGAACCGTACTTCATACCGATAACGTCGGAAGAAACGATAGGATCTTCGTTGTAGCCGTAGGACTCGGAAGCAGCAGCCTTCATAGCAGCGTTGATACCTTCCTTGGTAACGCCAGCCTTCTTAACAACAGCTGTGAGGATAGTTGTGGAACCTGTCGGAACCGGAACACGCTGTGCGGAACCGATGAGCTTGCCGTTGAGCTCAGGGATTACAAGACCGATAGCCTTTGCAGCACCTGTGGAGTTAGGAACGATGTTAGCAGCACCTGCTCTTGCTCTTCTGAGGTCACCCTTTCTGTGAGGACCGTCGAGGATCATCTGGTCACCTGTGTAAGCGTGGATAGTGCTCATGATACCGCTCTGGATAGGAGCATAGTCGTTAAGAGCCTTAGCCATAGGAGCGAGGCAGTTTGTTGTGCAGGAAGCAGCGGAGATGATCTTGTCATCTGCTGTAAGTGTCTTTTCGTTTACAGAGTAAACGATTGTCTTAAGATCGTTGCCTGCGGGAGCAGAGATAACAACCTTCTTAGCGCCTGCATCGATATGAGCCTGGGACTTGTCCTTGGAGCAGTAGAAACCTGTGCACTCGAGAACAACGTCAACGCCGAGCTGACCCCAAGGACAATCCTTAGCGTCCTTCTCTGCGTAGATCTTTAATACCTTGCCGTCAACTGTGATCGTACCTGCTTCGTCATCAGCTGTAACTGTGTGCTTGCCTTCGCCGATCTTTCCGCAGTAACCGCCCTGTGCGGTATCATACTTTAAGAGGTGAGCGAGCATAGAGGGCTTTGTAAGATCGTTGATAGCAACTATCTCATAACCTTCTGCATCGAACATCTGTCTGAAAGCGAGACGACCGATACGACCGAAACCATTGATTGCAACTTTAACTGCCATTGTGAGATTCCTCCTGAAAATGAATTAATTCTTTCGGTACATACTGCCGGCGAACCGGCGCCTGTATCTTACCTATAACATTATACAGGATTTGCCAATTAATATCAAGTGTTTTGATAAATTTTTCACACAATTTTCCGTTGTTAGAACGTAAAATTTTTATCAACCAATTTGTGCATATTCAACAAAATATTGATGAGAGCGGGATTTGACGGCACTATATGTTGAAATATGTCGGTTATTTTATATATACCATTTATAATAGGGCACATTATACAAAAAAATATTTTGAAAAAATGTAAAATTTTACTTGACAAGAAGCGCGATTTGTTATATAATAAAATACTGAATTATAATGGTCATACTAACCGAACCAGAAAAGATCAGCATTGATTTTATGCTGTTTTTTCAAAAAAATAAGGAGTGATCTAAGCCAATGGTGAATGTAAAGCCGGTGCAGATGGGTAATACTACCCGAATGAGTTTTTCCAAGATCAATGAGGTCATTGAGATGCCGAACCTCATCGAGATCCAGAAGAATTCATACAAATGGTTCATGGAGGAGGGTATCAAGGAAGTATTCGATGATATTTCGTCCATAACCGATTCAAACGGCAAGCTGGTTCTCAGTTTCGTTGATCATACTATCGACGAGACCCCCAAGTACACCATCGAGGAGTGCAAGGAACGCGACGTTACCTATGCGGCTCCGCTTCGTGTGAAGGCAAGACTTCGCAACGAGGAAACCGGAGAAGTCGCAGAAAGCATGATCTACATGGGCGATTTCCCGCTCATGACAGACAGCGGTACATTCGTAATAAACGGCGCGGAGCGTGTCATTGTTTCTCAGCTCGTTCGTTCCCCCGGCGTTTATTTTGGCTTTGAATACGATAAAACGGGTAAGAAGCTGTTCACATCACAGGTTATCCCGAACCGCGGTGCGTGGCTCGAATACGAGATGGACAGCAACGACATTTTCTACGTCCGCATAGACAAGAACAGAAAGATCCCCGCTACTACTCTCGTACGCGCTCTCGGAAAGGGAACAGATGACGAGCTGTTTGCTATGTTCGGCGAGGACGAGCGTATCCGTCAGACTATACTCCAGAAAGATACCACAAAGAACAAGGAGGAAGCACTTCTTGAAGTTTACAAGAAGCTCCGTCCGGGTGAACCGCCTACGGTTGAATCCGCCGAAACGCACCTCAACAACCTGTTCTTTGATGCAAAGAGATATGATCTTTCGAGATTCGGAAGATATAAGTTCAACAAAAAGCTCGGCGTTGCAAACAGAATCGTCGGACATAAGCTTGCCGGCGCTGTATTCAACACGTTCACAGGCGAAATGATCGCTGACGAGGGCGAGAGCGTTACACCCGAACTCGGAGCTGCTATCGAGCAGGCAGGCGTTATGGAAGTAATGCTTGAGACCGAGAACGGACCTATCAAGGTAATCGGCAACGGTACAGTTGATATCAAGCCTTACATTCCCGAAGAGATAGACCCGGTAAAGCTCGGCATCAACGAGCGCGTTACAGCTTCCGTGCTTCGTGAGATCCTTGACGATAACGACAGTGTTGAGGATATCGAGAATGCACTCAAGGCAAGAGTGGACGAGCTTGTTCCGAAGCACATCACCATCGACGATATATATGCAAGTGTAAGCTACTTCATCAACCTCTGCGAAGGCGTCGGAAATGTTGATGACATAGACCACCTCGGCAACAGACGTATCCGTTCTGTCGGCGAACTGCTCCAGAACCAGTTCCGTATCGGCTTCACAAGAATGGAGCGCGTTATAAGAGAGCGTATCGGTCTCCAGCAGGATACCGAGAAGATCTCGCTCAACAACCTCGTCAACATCAGACCGGTAGTTGCAGCGATCAAGGAGTTCTTCGGATCTTCGCCTCTTTCGCAGTTTATGGATCAGAACAACCCGCTTGCCGAACTGACTCACAAGAGAAGACTTTCCGCACTCGGTCCGGGAGGACTTTCCCGTGACCGTGCGGGATTTGAAGTCCGCGACGTTCACTACTCTCATTACGGACGTATGTGCCCTATCGAGACGCCTGAAGGACCGAACATCGGACTTATATCCTATCTTGCGTCTTTCGCGCGCATCAACGAGTACGGCTTTATCGAAGCTCCGTACCGCAAGGTTGAGCGCGGTACAGGCAAGGTGCTCGACGAAGTTGTTTATATGACAGCCGACGTTGAGGATATGTACACCGTTGCGCAGGCGAACGAGCCCCTCGACGAGAACGGACACTTCAAGAGAAAGCGCGTTACCGCAAGACGCAGAGACGAGATCATCGAAGTCAAGCCCGAAGATGTTGACTACATGGACGTATCTCCTAAGATGGTCGTTTCTGTTGCAACGGCAATGATCCCGTTCCTTGAGAACGATGACGCGAACCGTGCGCTTATGGGTGCGAACATGCAGAGACAGGCAGTTCCGCTCATGGTAACGCAGGACCCGATCGTCGGCACCGGTATGGAATACAAGGCTGCTGTCGATTCCGGAGTATGCGTTCTTGCAAAGGAAGACGGCGTTGTAACACGCGTAACTGCTGATGAGATCGATATAAAGACAGACAGCGGAGAAGATACAAAGTACAAGCTCATCAAGTTCAAGCGCTCTAACCAGGGTACCTGCGTAAACCAGCGTCCTATCGTAAGCAAGGGCGAGAAGGTGAAGGCGGGTCAGGTGCTTGCAGACGGACCCGCAACCAGCCAGGGCGAGATCTCCCTCGGAAAGAACGCTCTTATCGGCTTCATGACATGGGAAGGCTACAACTACGAGGACGCTGTTCTTATCAACGAGAAGCTTGTTTACAATGACGTTTATACATCTATCCATATAGAAGAGTACGAGCTTGAATGCCGCGACACGAAGCTCGGACCGGAGGAGATCACAAGAGATATCCCGAACCTGAGCGACGATGCTCTGAAGGATCTTGACGAAAACGGCATTATCAGAATAGGCGCGGAAGTTCATTCCGGCGATATCCTTGTCGGCAAGGTAGCACCTAAGGGTGAGACCGAGCTTACAGCTGAAGAGAGATTGCTCAGAGCGATATTCGGCGAGAAGGCAAGGGAAGTGCGCGACAGCTCACTGCGTGTACCGCACGGCGAAAGCGGTGTCATCGTTGATGTAAAGGTGTTCACAAGAGAGAACTGCGATGAACTTGCAGCCGGTGTTAATATGGCAGTACGCTGCTACATCGCGCAGAAGAGAAAGATCTCTGTCGGAGATAAGATGGCGGGCCGTCACGGAAACAAGGGTGTCGTTTCCCGTATCCTGCATCAGGAGGATATGCCGTTTCTGCCCGACGGAACTCCGCTTGACATCGTGCTCAACCCGCTGGGTGTTCCTTCCCGAATGAATATCGGACAGGTGCTCGAAGTGCATCTCGGCTATGCTGCAAAGGCACTTGGCTGGAAGGTTATGACACCTGTATTTGACGGCGCTCACGAAGAGGACATCAGAGAGATGTTCGCAATGGCGGAAGCGCAGAGAGAGAACTACGAGGGCAAGGACGGCCCCGGCATCGACTTCTCGAAGATCCCGATGACCCAGGAAGCAAAGACGCAGCTTATCGACGGAAGAACCGGCGAGAAGTTCGACAGCCTTGTAACCGTAGGCTATATGTACTACCTCAAGCTGCATCACCTCGTTGATGATAAGATCCACGCACGTTCCACAGGTCCTTACGCACTTGTAACGCAGCAGCCTCTCGGCGGTAAAGCCCAGTTCGGCGGTCAGCGTTTCGGTGAGATGGAAGTATGGGCGCTGGAAGCTTACGGTGCGGCATATACGCTTCAGGAAATACTTACCGTGAAGTCAGATGACGTTGTCGGAAGAGTAAAGACCTATGAAGCTATCGTAAAGGGCGAGCCTGTTCCGAAGCCCGGAATACCCGAGTCTTTCCGCGTTCTTATCAAGGAGTTCCAGTCCCTCGGTCTCGATATCAAGATACTTGACGAAAACAACGAGGAGATAGACCTCAAGCAGACGCTTGATGACGATGATAACGGCGGAGTGGTTAGCCCTGACGACTTCAGCTATGAAGTTGACGAGAGCGAGCTCAACGATTCCTACATCATCGGTGACAGCGACGACGATTATTTCAGCAGCGCCGGCGACGATGAAGACGGTTATGATGACGGAGACGATTTTGACGAATCCGATGATTATGACGATCTCGGCATCGACACATCCGACAGCGACGATGAAATTGACTGATAACGAATTCGGACAGCGCGGCGAATAACCGCTGATTTTACAGAAATTGAGGTTTTTGAAATTGGCTAACGTTTTTGAATCAATAAAGATCGGACTTGCATCTCCCGATCAGATAAGAGCATGGAGCTATGGTGTCGTAGAGCGCCCTGAAACCATTAACTACAGAACGCAGAAGCCGGAACGCGACGGACTTTACTGCGAGAAGATATTCGGACCGCAGAAGGACTGGGAGTGTGCCTGCGGAAAGTACAAGCGGATCCGCTTCAAGGGCAAGATCTGCGAGCGCTGCGGTGTTGAAGTTACCCGCAGCAAGGTAAGACGTGAGAGAATGGGTCACATCGAGCTTGCTGCTCCTGTATCGCACATCTGGTACTTCAAGGGTACTCCGTCCCGTATCGGGCAGGTGCTCGACATCTCCCCCAAGAGACTTGAGGAAGTCCTTTACTTCACAAAGTATATCGTAACAGACCCCGGCGATACTGTTCTCACCAAGGGACAGCTTCTCACCGAGAAGGAATATGCCGATATGCGCGAGCGCTACGATGAAGCTTTCAAGGCAGGAATGGGCGCGGAAGCTATAAAGGTACTGCTCCAGGAGATAGATATCGAGAAGCTTTCGCAGGAACTTAAGGACGAGCTGAAAGATACCCAGCAGGGTCAGAAGCGCGTAAAGCTCTTAAAGCGTCTCGATGTTATCGAAGCGTTCCGACAGAGCGGCAACCGTCCCGAATGGATGATACTTGATGTAGTACCGATCATTCCTCCGGATCTCCGTCCTCTTATACTCCTCGACGGCGGCAGATTTGCTACCAGCGATCTGAACGATCTGTACAGAAGAGTTATAAACAGGAACAACAGACTTAAGAAGATGCTTGAGCTCAAGGCTCCGGACATCATTATAAGAAACGAGAAGAGAATGCTGCAGGAAGCTGTTGACGCGCTTATCGACAACGGCAGACACGGCAGAGCTGTTACTGGTCCTTCCAACCGTCCGCTCAAATCCCTTTCCGATATGCTGAAGGGTAAGCAGGGACGTTTCCGTCAGAACCTGCTCGGTAAGCGTGTTGACTATTCCGGACGTTCCGTTATCGTAGTCGGACCGGATCTTAAGATGGATCAGTGCGGACTTCCGAAGGAAATGGCTATCGAGCTGTTCAAGCCCTTTGTAATGAAGGAGCTTGTTGCAAGAGGTCTTTCCAACAATATAAAGAGCGCAAGAAAGATGGTTGACAGGGCTAAGGACGAGGTCTGGGACGTTCTTGAGGACGTTATCAAGGATCACCCTGTTCTGCTGAACCGTGCGCCTACACTTCACCGTCTCGGTATCCAGGCATTTATGCCGGTTCTCGTTGAAGGCCGTGCGATAAGACTCCACCCGCTGGTATGTACCGCATTCAACGCGGACTTCGACGGTGACCAGATGGCAGTTCATCTCCCGCTTTCCGAGGAAGCGCAGGAAGAAGCAAGAAATCTCATGCTTGCGGCAAAGAACCTGCTCAAGCCTTCGGACGGACGCCCGGTAACTGTTCCTACACAGGATATGGTACTCGGTTCGTACTATCTGACTATCTCCAAGAAGGGCGAACTCGGTGAAGGCAAGGTATTCCGTGACTTCAACGAAGCTCTTATGGCGTACCAGGACGGCGTTATCTCCATTCACGCAGCTATTAAGGTCCGCGTAACAAAGGAGATCGGTGAAGAGAAGATACAGAAGCTTATCGACACCACAGTCGGAAAGATCATATTCAATGAGCATATACCGCAGGATCTCGGATTCGTTGACAGAAGCGATCCGGATAAGGCACTTGACCTTGAGATAGACTTCAAGGTAGGAAAGAAGCAGCTCGGACAGATCATCGGAAGCTGCATAAAGATCCACGGTACTGCGATGACCGCGCAGGTGCTCGATAAGATCAAGGCTCTCGGATACAAGTATTCGACAAAGGCTGCGATCACAGTTGCTGTATGCGATGCATCGATCCCTCCGCAGAAGAAGCAGATCCTTGAAGAGGCTGACGAACAGGTCGCAGAGATCAACAAGGAGTTTTCAAGAGGTTATATCTCCAACCAGGAGCGTAAGAACGCAGTCCTCGAAGTCTGGAACAAGGCTACGAATGAAGTATCCGACGCTCTTACAAAGAACCTCGATCAGTATAACCCGATATTCATGATGGCGGACTCCGGAGCCCGTGGTTCTATCAACCAGATCAGACAGCTTGCCGGTATGCGCGGACTTATCGCCAACACGTCCGGTGAGACTATCGAGATCCCGATTCGTGCAAACTACCGTGAAGGTCTTAACATCATGGAATACTTCATCTCGTCAAGAGGCGCGAGAAAGGGACTTGCCGATACAGCACTGCGTACTGCGGACTCCGGTTACCTTACAAGACGTCTCGTTGACGTATCGCAGGAAGTCATCATCAGAATGGAAGACTGCGGGACCACAGACGGTATCGAAGTATATGAGATTTGCGAGGGCAAGGAAAAGATCGAGTCTCTCCAGGAAAGACTTGTCGGAAGATACCTTGTTGAAGACTTCACCGACGATAAGGGCAATGTGCTCGTATCGAAGGATAAGCTTATAAACGATGCCGATGCGAACAAGATCATTGCAAGCGGTGCAGAAAGAGTTCGTATCCGTTCTCTCCTCACCTGTGCTGCAAAGCACGGTGTATGCGCTAAGTGCTACGGTTCTTCGCTTGCTAACGGAAATCCGATCACAATAGGCGAGGCTGTCGGAATAATCGCGGCTCAGTCTATCGGTGAGCCCGGTACACAGCTTACGATGAGAACCTTCCATACGGGCGGTATCGCATCTGCTGAGGATATCACACAGGGTCTTCCGCGTGTAGAAGAGCTTTTCGAGAGCAGAAGACCGAAATCCAGCGCTATCATCACAAAGATCGCCGGAAAGGTTTCCTTCGAGGAGATCAAGAAGACTCGTCATGCTGTTATCACTGCCGACGACGGCACATCGGAGCAGTACGCTATCCCGTTCGGATACAGGATCAAGGTAGAAGAGGGCGATGTTGTTGCAGCCGGCGATCCGCTGACAGAAGGTTCCATCAACCCGCACGATATCCTCCTTGTAAAGGGCGAGCAGGCTGTACAGAACTACATTATAAGCGAAGTTCAGAAGGTTTACCGTCTGCAGGGTGTTGATATCAACGATAAGCATATCGAAGTTATCGTCCGCCAGATGATGAGAAAAGTCCGCATTGACGATCCCGGCGATTCTTACCTGCTGCCCGGTGCGACAGTCGATAAGAACGAGCTTGTGAACATTTTCGATGAGCTTGCCGAAAGACGCGCAAACGGCGAAGATATCAAGGATCCGACATATTCTCCCGTACTTCTCGGTATTACAAAGGCATCTCTTGCAACAGACAGCTTTATGTCCGCTGCATCTTTCCAGGAAACTACGAGAGTTCTTACTGATGCTGCTATCCACGGAAAAGTGGATCACCTTATCGGTCTGAAGGAGAACGTGATCATCGGTAAGCTGATACCTGCCGGTACAGGAATGAAGGCCGACGAGAAAGAAGAAGCCGAAGAAGCTGCTGAATTCCAGTCCGTTTCCGAAACAGTTCAATAATAATCTGCGGAGCACGGGATAATAAACCGTGCTCCCGGTGTTTATGTTGTAAAAATGCACAAAAAGTCAAGATATAGCTGATTGTAAGAGGTAAAACATACAATATTCTGTTAAATTTCAGCAAACTATTGACTTTTTGGGCATTTTTGTGTATAATAATTACTATTGCAGACTATGTGTGCAAAATTATATATTGGAGGTGAAATAAATTGCCAACCTTTAACCAGCTTGTAAGAAAGGGAAGAGAGGTTTCCGAGAAGAAGTCCAAGGCTCCTGCACTTTTAAAGGGTCTCAACACTTTGAAGAAGGCTCCCACAGATGTAACAGCTCCCCAGAAGAGAGGCGTCTGCACAGCAGTAAGAACAGCAACCCCTAAGAAGCCTAACTCCGCTATGCGTAAGGTAGCCAGAGTAAGACTTTCCAACGGTTACGAAGTTACAGCTTATATTCCCGGAATCGGACACAAGCTCCAGGAGCACAGCGTTGTCCTCATCAGAGGCGGACGTGTTAAGGATCTCCCTGGTGTACGTTACCATATCGTACGCGGAACTCTCGATGCACAGGGTGTTGACGGAAGAATGCAGGGCAGATCGAAGTACGGCGCTAAGCGTCCGAAGGCAGGTAAAAAAGCGTAACTAAAGTGACCCTACGCCCCATTTGAGGTTATTATATATAATAGTACCTCGGAATGGCAGGCGGGAGCATACGCTTTCGAGTACCGATGAATTCGTTTTGCAGCAACAGAAAAGCTGCGCAAATTTATGAAGGAGGGAAGTAAAGTGCCAAGAAGAGGTAATGTACCTAAGCGTGATGTACTGCCGGATCCGCTTTACAATTCGGAGCTGGTAACAAGACTTATCAACAACATCATGCTCGACGGCAAGAAGGGTGTTGCCCAGAAGATCGTTTACGGCGCATTTGAGATCGTAGGCGAAAAAACAGGCAAGGAGCCCCTTGAAGCATTTGAAGAGGCTATGGAAAATATCATGCCTCAGCTCGAAGTTAAGGCTCGCCGTGTCGGCGGTGCGACATATCAGGTTCCTATGGAGGTTCGTCCCGAAAGACGCAGAACTCTCGGACTGAGATGGATAACCACCTACAGCAGAGCAAGAAACGAAAAGACAATGAAGGAAAGACTCGCTAACGAGATCCTTGACGCGCTCAACGGACAGGGCGGTTCCTGCAAGAAGCGCGATGATACCCACAGAATGGCTGAAGCTAACAAGGCTTTCGCTCACTATAAGTGGTAAGGAGAGATCGGAGGAAATATGGCAAGAGATGTAACTCTCGAAATGACCCGTAATATCGGTATTATGGCTCATATCGATGCAGGAAAAACCACTACCACCGAACGTATCCTTTACTATACCGGTATCAATCACAAGATAGGCGAAACACATGACGGTTCTGCAACAATGGACTGGATGGCGCAGGAGCAGGAGAGAGGTATCACGATCACTTCCGCTGCGACAACAGCTTATTGGAAGCAGCACAGAATCAACATCATCGACACCCCCGGTCACGTTGACTTCACGGTTGAAGTTGAGCGTTCGCTGAGAGTACTTGACGGTTCCGTTACAGTATTCTGCGCAAAGGGCGGCGTTGAGCCCCAGTCCGAGACTGTTTGGCATCAGGCTGATAAGTACCATGTACCGAGAATGGCTTATGTCAACAAAATGGATATCATGGGCGCTGATTTCTACAACGTTGTAAAGATGATGAAGGATCGTCTCAAGTGTAACGCAGTGCCGATCCAGCTTCCTATCGGATCGGAAGATACGTTCAGAGGCATCATCGACCTCGTTGAAATGAACGCGGACATCTACTACGATGACCTCGGAAAAGATATGAGAGTCGAAGAGATCCCCGCTGATATGAAGGAGCTTGCTGAGAAGTACAGAACAGAGCTTCTCGAAGCTGTTTCAGAGCAGGACGAGGAGATAATGAACAAGTATCTCGAAGGTGAGGAAATCACCACTGAAGAGATCAAGAAGTGCATCAGAAAGGCTTGTATAGCTAACGATATGGTTCCGGTTACTTGCGGAACTTCTTACAGAAACAAGGGCGTTCAGAAGCTCCTTGACGCTGTAGTTGACTATATGCCTTCTCCGCTTGATATCCCGCCTATCAAGGGTACAAACCCCGAAACAGGCGAGGAAGAAGAGAGACGCGCAGGCGACAATGAGCCGTTCTCCGCACTCGCATTCAAGATCGCTACCGACCCGTTCGTTGGTAAGATCTGCTACTTCCGTGTTTATTCCGGTATTGTTGAGGCAGGCGCAAGCGTACTCAACGCTACAAAGGATAAGAAGGAACGTATGGGACGTATCCTTCAGATGCACGCTAATCACAGACAGGATCTTGAAGTCTGCTACTGCGGCGATATCGCTGCTGCAGTCGGCGTAAAGAATACCACAACAGGTGATACCCTCTGTGATGAGGATCACCCTATAATACTCGAATCCATGGAGTTCCCGGATCCCGTTATCGATCTGGCAATCGAGCCCAAGACCAAGGCAGGTCAGGAAAAGATGGCTCTCGCGCTTGCTAAGCTTGCCGAGGAAGACCCGACCTTCAAGACATGGACAGATCAGGAAACCGGTCAGACTATCATCGCCGGTATGGGTGAGCTTCACCTCGAGATCATCGTTGACAGACTTCTCCGTGAGTTCAAGGTTGAAGCTAACGTAGGCGCACCTCAGGTTGCGTACAAGGAGACTATCACAACCGCAACAGACGTTGATACCAAGTATGCGCGTCAGTCCGGCGGTAAAGGTCAGTATGGTCACGTTAAGCTCAAAGTTGAGCCGAACGAGTCCGGTAAGGGCTACGAGTTCATCAATGCCGTTGTCGGCGGCGCTATCCCGAAGGAGTATATCCCCGCAGTTGATGCAGGTATCCAGGGTGCAATGCAGGCAGGCGTTATGGCAGGTTACCCGGTTGTTGACCTTAAGGTAACTCTCTACGACGGATCTTACCACGAGGTTGACTCGTCCGAAATGGCATTCAAGATCGCAGGTTCCATGGCAATCAAGGAAGCCTGCAAGAAGGCTAACCCCGTAATTCTCGAACCTATCATGAAGGTCGTAGTAATCGTTCCTGAAGAATACATGGGCGATGTAATCGGCGACCTCAGCTCCCGCAGAGGAACTATCCAGGGTATGGACGACAGAAACGGCGTTAAGCAGATAAATGCTCTTGTTCCGCTGTCCGAGATGTTCGGCTATTCCAACGATCTGCGTTCCAAGACACAGGGCCGCGGTCAGTATGTAATGGAGCCTCACAGCTACGTTCAGGTTCCGAAGAACATTGCAGACGGTATCGTAAGCAAGAGAACCAAAGAATAATAAAAAAATTTCAAAAAACACTTGTAATTTCATCAGATTTTTGGTACAATATACCTATGGGAATTTTTTGAAAATTACCGGTAATTTTAGGAGGAATTAACAATGGCAAAGGAACATTTTAACCGAACCAAACCCCATGTAAACATTGGTACGATCGGTCACGTTGACCATGGTAAGACCACTCTTACCGCTGCTATCACAAAGGTACTGGCTCTTAAGGGACAGGCTAAGTTTGAAGCTTACGATATGATCGATAAGGCTCCGGAAGAGAGAGAGCGTGGTATCACAATCAACACAGCTCACGTTGAGTACGAGACAGACAAGCGTCACTACGCTCACGTTGACTGCCCCGGTCATGCTGACTATATCAAGAACATGATCACAGGTGCAGCTCAGATGGACGGCGCTATCCTCGTTGTTGCAGGTACAGACGGTCCTATGGCTCAGACAAGAGAGCATATCCTTCTTGCTCACCAGGTTGGCGTTCCGGCAATGGTTGTATTCATCAACAAGTGCGATGACGTTGACGACGAAGAGCTTCTCGACCTCGTTGAGATGGATATCCGTGACGTTCTTTCCAAGAACGACTTCCCGGGCGATGACATTCCTGTTATCCGCGGTTCCGCTAAGGTAGCTCTTGACTGTGCAAGCACAGACATCAACGCTCCTGAGTACAAGTGCATTCTCGAACTTATGGACGCAGTTGACAATTATATCCCCACACCCGATCGTAAGGCTGATCTTCCTTTCCTTATGCCTGTTGAGGACACAATGACAATCACAGGCCGTGGAACAGTTGCTACAGGCCGTGTTGAGCGTGGTATCCTCAAGACCAACGATACAGTTGAGATCACAGGTCTTACAGATGAGCCCAAGTCCACTGTTGTTACAGGTATCGAGATGTTCCGTAAGATCCTCGACTACGCTGAGGCAGGCGACAACATCGGTGCTCTTCTCCGTGGTATCCAGAGAAGCGAGATCGAGCGTGGTCAGGTTCTCTGCAAGCCCGGTTCCATTCACCCCCACACAAAGTTCACCGGTCAGGTTTACGTTCTTAAGAAGGAAGAGGGCGGCCGTCATACACCTTTCTTCTCCAACTACAGACCTCAGTTCTTCTTCAGAACAACAGACGTTACCGGCGTAATCACACTTCCTGCTGACAAGGAAATGTGCATCCCCGGCGATAACGTAACAATGGACGTTGAGCTCATCACTCCTATCGCAATCGAAGAAGGTCTTCGTTTCGCTATCCGTGAGGGCGGCAGAACAGTAGGTTCCGGCGTCGTTACAAAGATCAACGAATAAGTCGAGAAGCCTCGACACGCGATGCTGTATCAAAATGATCGTTATACGGATTGGTACAGCGAGAAATGCAGTGGATCGGTAAAGATTCCACAGCTCAAACCCGAATATACAAAATCTCTCCTGTCGAAAGGCAGGAGAGATCCTATATTTAAAAATTTCGCATGCTTGTTGACACAGGGAGTTCCGGCTTCCGAAAGATCTTGACATCAGGGTTTACCCGGGAGTTGATGTCCTTAACGCCGACGCTGGTATGCGTTATTTTTATGTCGTAAACAGGGGAATTTATGGAGATCAGATATCTTAATAATAAAGACGATTATATGCAGGTAAGCGCCATTTATGAACAAAGCTGGAAATGTGCATATAAAGGCATCGTTCCACAGTCGTATCTTGACAGTATCCCGGAGGGAAGGTGGGTTAACGGAATGAACCGTCCCGGTATGAACAACCTTGTACTGGCCGAAGGCGGGAGGATAATAGGAACATCTTGTTTCTGCAAATCTCGCTGGGAGAAGTTCAGCGACTGCGGTGAGATCGTATCGGTTTATCTGCTTCCGGAATGTACTGGAAAGGGATATGGAAGAAAACTTATTGAGTTTACTGAAAATGAGCTGATAAAGCTGGGATTTGACAGAATACTGCTATGGGTACTTGAAGAAAACTGCAATGCAAGACAGTTTTATGAAAATCTCGGCTATATGAACAGCGGGGAAGTACTTGATGACAATATAGGCGGTAAAGCTCTCCGTGAAATAATGTACATAAAAACAGCCGTTCAGGAATAAGACCCGAACGGCTGTCTGCATTATTCAGAATACTTTTTTCAGCTCTGTCTCGAAATCCGTGCTGTCGCTCTCACGGACAACTACCGATATTTCATCTATTGCTGTGGTGATGAGTATGGGGTTTGCGTTCGCAGCTGCAAGCGCTTTGAATACTTTCTCCGCAAATCCTACGCCCTCAACCATTTCAGCTGACTTGATCAGGAACTTGACATTTCCGGAGTTTATCATCGGCGGTTTTGCAGGTTTTACTTCATTCGATACTTTAAGTATCTTCGGCATATCCTTGTCAGCAAAAGTGAAGCCGATAGAAGTGCTTTCTGCGGAAACAGGTGCTTTGGATATCATATCGATAACCACGTTTTCGCGTGCAGCAGCAGAGAAAACGCTGCAAATGAATGAGCTTTCGCTGTCGTAGGGGATCTCCGCAAATGTGATTATGGAGACTTCCTCGGTCATTGTAATGTTTGTCATTTTACACCGTTCCTTTCTTTATGCGTCCGCTAACAGATCTGACATATCGAACAGTCCGTTTTCCTTTTTCGAGAGGAAGATCGCTGCGTTTATCGAACCGTTTGCAAATACTTCCTTGCTTGCTGCCGAGTGTGACAGCGTAATGACTTCGTCGTGACCTGCAAAGATGATATCATGTTCACCGACGATAGTACCGCCGCGTATTGAGTGAATACCGATCTCGGTAGCTTCGCGGGGCTTTCTGACGCTGTGACGGTCATAAACATAGTGATACTTGTTGCCAAGTTCGCTGTTGAGCGCTTCGGCGATCATGATAGCCGTACCGGAGGGTGCGTCTTTCTTGAGGTTGTGATGCTTTTCGACGATCTCGATATCGAACTGACCTCCGAGAACATTTACTGCGCGCTTGCCGAGTTCAACGAGCAGGTTTATTCCAAGCGACATATTGAATGTGAAGAAAACGGGTATCTGTTCGCTTGTCTTTTTGATCTTTGCTATCTGTTCCTCCGTATAGCCGGTAGTTGCTACAACAACCGGAACGCCGTTCATAGTACAGTATGACAGAAGATCGTCAAGTGCGCTGGGGTGAGAAAAGTCGATTATCACATCCGGCTTTTCCGGAAGATCGAAAGGTGACTTCACAACGGGAAAGTCACGTTCCTGCGCGGTATTTATGTCTATACCGGCTATTACCTTGCAGTCGTCTCTCTGCCCGACAAGTCCGCAGATAACGCGTCCCATTTTTCCGTTAGCACCGGTAACTGCTATTCTGACCATTGGTATTTCACTTCCTGTTCAATTTCAGATAAGACCGACTTTTTTCAGCTCATTTCTGAGTTTTTCGATCTTTGCGTCTTCCATTCTGAAGAGCGGGAGTCTGCATTCGCCGACATTCTTGCCCATAAGGTTCATAGCTTCCTTGACAGCGATAGGATTTACATCTATAAACAGCGCGTTCTCCATATCGAGGTACTTCTTCTGGAGTTCAAGGGCTTCCTTAAACTTTCCTTCAAAGAAAAGTGCAGCCATATCATGCTTCTGACGCGGAATAACGTTGGAAGATACCGATATAACGCCCTTTGCACCGATAGCGAGGAAGGGAAGAAGCTGATCGTCATTGCCGGAGTAGATATCAAAATCCGTATGTGCAGAGATCTCGGCTGCAAGTGAAAGATTACCGCTTGCTTCCTTTACCGCAGCGATCTTTTCGTTCTTTGAAAGTTCGATGTATGTATCGAGAGCGATGCTAACACCGGTTCTTGACGGTACATTGTAGAGTATCGTAGGGATATTTACCGAATCCGCGATAGTGTTGAAATGAGCAACAAGTCCGCGCTGGGAAGTCTTATTGTAGTAGGGAGTAACCTGGAGAGTAGCATCAGCGCCGACTTTTTCGGCTTCTTTGGTAAGTTCTACCGCATAGCCGGTATCGTTGCTTCCGGTACCTGCGATAACGGGAACGCGCTTTGCGACCTTTTCAACGCAGAAGCGTATCATCTCGATATGCTCTTCGTCTGTCATTGTGGAAGCTTCGCCTGTTGTTCCCACAACAACGATAGCATCGGTCTTGTTTGCTATCTGCTCTTCGATAAGCTCTGCAAACTTTTCATAGTTTATACTTCCGTCCGGGAACATAGGCGTTACGATAGCAACGCCTGCTCCGGTGAAAATAGTCTTTCTCATATCCATATACTCCTTTTCGGATTATTTGTGATATCGGCAAGAATTACCGGTCAAAGTAACCCTTTGCAGCGTAGAGTTCAGCCATAAGAACAGCACCGCCTGCCGCACCTCTGAGGGTGTTGTGTGAAAGGCATACAAACTTGTAATCGTACTGTGTATCGGGTCTTAAGCGACCGATAGATACTGCCATACCGTTTTCAAGGTTTCTGTGAAGTGCAGCCTGCGGGTAGTTGTCCTCGGTGAAGTAGTTGAGGAACTGCTTCGGAGCGGAGGGAAGCTCAAGCTCCTGCGGAACGCCCTTGAAATTCTTCCAGATATCAATGATCTCATCGATAGAAGGCTTGTTCTCGAAGCTGACGAAAACAGCTGCAAAATGACCGTTGGAAACGGGAACACGCAGGCACTGAGTTGTGATGCTGGGGGAAGATGCCTTTACGATCTCATTGCCTTCGATCTTTCCCCATACCTTGAGCGGCTCCTGCTCGGACTTTTCTTCTTCACCGCCGATGTAAGGGATAAGGTTATCGACCATTTCCGGCCATGTCTCGAAAGTCTTTCCTGCGCCGGAGATAGCCTGATATGTGCAGGCGAGAACCTTTGTTATACCGAACTTGCGGAGAGGGGAAAGAGCCGGAACGTAGCTCTGGATAGAGCAGTTGGACTTAACGGAGATGAAGCCGCGCTTTGTACCGAGACGAGCCTTCTGTGCTGCAACGATCTCGATATGCTCGGGGTTGATTTCCGGAATGATCATAGGAACATCGGGAGTAAAGCGGTGAGCGGAGTTGTTGGACATAACGGGAACTTCATGCTTCGCATACTCTTCCTCAAGAGCCTTTATCTCGTCCTTCTTCATGTTTACTGCGCAGAAAACGAAATCGACCTGTTCTGCGATCTTGTCTATATCCTTTGAAGCATCGAGGATAACCATATCTTCCATAGCCTTGGGCATGGGCTTTTCGATAAGCCAGCGTGTTCCTACAGCCTCTTTATATGTCTTGCCTGCGGAGCGCTCGGAAGCTGCGAGGACCTTGACTTTGAACCACGGGTGATTTTCGAGAAGAACTGCGAAGCGCTGTCCTACCATTCCCGTAGCTCCGATGATACCGACATTTAACTCTTTCATGATTGTTGTTTCCTTTCTTTGTCTGTCTGACTAATATAAAAACCGGCATATTTCAGCCGGTTCATTACGATATGGAAATACGGCAAAACGCCAGAAACGGTATTGCCGATAGCTCTCCATTACGCCTGACGGCTTAATGACAATCGTACACTTATTCAATGCACGACCGGATATGCATATTTCAACCTATACATTCCTCGGCGGTCTTACCTTTCACATTAACAATATGTTGAAATATTGGCGTTAATGCTACTCTTTAAACCCGCGCCTCTATCTTTGATATATTGTATCACAGTATGCAGCTTTTGTCAATAGTTTTACTGTATTATTTTATACAGTATTATTTCATTATCTCACTTATCTTCTCCGCGAGTGCCTTTGCAGCTCTGTCATGTGTTGCGGGGGAGGGGTGCCAGTCCGCGCCGTATCCGAGAGAACCGTCGTGGGGAGTGAACCGCATTGTGTATATCTGTTCAAAACCGGACTGCTCTTTGAACTGCTCCACAGCCTTTTCCATATACGGCGCGATCTCGTCGAGCATTATTCCCATAACACACAGGATCTTTGATGTGGGATTGCAGCTATGTACGGTATTGAGGAACTTTGCGTATTCTTCCACATACTTTGCGTATCTGTCCTCGTGACCGGTACACCAGCTGTTATCGTTGGTTCCGAGGTTTACAACGATGAGATCCGGAACATACCTGCTGAAATCCCAGTTTATATTCTGGGGTTCCAGTCCGTCCCTGTCATCGAATTTCTGATGAGAAAAACCGAGTTTTGTGTAGTAGGGCGGGAGAAGCTGGTCTGTAAGCGGAGGCTTGTCGGGGGAATCCACATAACCGGAGATAATGCCCCACCCGCTTATGGAGAATGCACGGACATCTGCGTCAAGAAGCTGTGCGGTCTTGTAGGAATATGCTTTTGTGAAGTCCTCAGTCGCCGTCTTGAAACCGATGTTCGGGTCATTTACGTCCACTCCGTATCCGCAGGTTATCGAATCTCCGATAATCTCAAGCTTCAGCTTCTTGTCGGGTATCGGCGTAATAACACCGTCGCAGATTATCGGGTAAATGCCGAGGTTTGACATCGCACATTCCGACAGCTTTATAAGCTTGATATCCGCGTCAATTTCTCCTTCGAGGGTAAGAGTCTTTGTAATGCTGTCAAGCTGACCTTCAATTTTTTGCTCTCCGTCAACATACAGAGCGTATCTTGCCCAGTTAAGATCGTTATCCGGTATCTCCGCCGACTTGTCACCCACAAGCTTTATATTCAGCCCGTTTCCCTTGTAGTGACATTCAAAACCGCTTCCGGAAAGCGAGCACCAGTATATCCCGTCCTCATCATACATTCCGCGTCCGGTAAGCTTCATATAGTTTTCGTTGATGATGTATCTGTTCATTTTGCAGCCTCATTTTCTTCGGATCTCTGTCCGAGCTTCTTTTCGGTATGTGTCATAAGTCTCTTAATATTTTCGCGGTGCATATAGATCAGCATTACGCCTATTACTGCAGCAAGTCCGAAGTTTATCCACGACGCGCTGTCATTCTGCATAAGCGAGAAAACCAGAACGCAGAACGGGTAGCAGGCGGCGGCTATGATAGAGCCGAGGGAAACATAACGCGAAATTGCCACAACTATCGCAAAGATTATGAACGGAACAACTCCCGCTATCCAGTTTATAGCAAGCATTGCCGCAAAGGTGACAAGTACGCCCTTACCGCCCTTGAAACCGTAATATACCGGGAAAACATGCCCGATAACGCCGAAAATACCTGCCATATAATTGATCCATGTCCAGCCGTCGGCATGTGAGTAAGTATCAATACCGAGCAGGAATCTGAAGAGAAAATGCACGATAACAATGGAAAGCACGCCTTTGAGAATGTCGCCGATAAGTACGAACAACGCAGCGGCTTTACCCTGTGTGCGCAGCGTATTCGTGAGTCCGGCATTGCCGCTTCCGAGCTCTCTTATATCCTGACCGGATTTTATTTTTGTAACGATTATTGCGGAATTTATCCCGCAGAGAAGATAGGGTACAACTGCCGCTAAGATCATACAAACAATAAACATATTTTACCTCTCTTTTCAGCGCGAAGCTGATAAAAGTTTTCGGTCAAGCCTTTTTCAAAAGGCTTGCGGGTGCAGGGCAGAGTCCTGCTGCTTTCCGCGCATGACAGCGCTTAAGCGCCGGTCACGCTTTGGCATTCTTCTCGTCTCCTCGCTCTCTTATAACGAGACGTATCGGTGTTGCGTCAAGGCTGAACGCTTCACGGATCTGGTTCTCGATATAGCGCTGGTATGAGTAATGGAAAAGCTCGCGGTTGTTGCAGAAAACTACGAATGTCGGCGGCTTTGTTGAAGCCTGGGTCATGTAGTAAATCTTGAGCCGCTTGCCCTTGTCGGAAGGCGGCTGAACACGCGATGTCGCATAGCTTAACAGATCATTCAGCATACCTGTTGTAATGCGGCGGGCGTTCTGTTCGGCGGTGTAGTTTATCAGCTCGAAAAGCTTGTCGATCCGCTGTCCGGTAAGCGCCGATATAAACACGAACGGCGCATAGGACATAAACGAGAAATCAACTTCAAGCTTTTTACGGAACTCGTTCATGGTCTTGTCATCTTTTTCGATGCTGTCCCACTTGTTTACAGCGATAACACAGGCTTTGCCCTGTTCGTGGGCATAACCGGCAACTTTGCTGTCCTGTTCCGCGAATCCCTCGTTCGCGTCTATCATTATCACGCATACATCGGCTCTGTCAACCGCCATATATGCGCGAAGTACGCTGAAATGCTCGACGCTTTCTGTGACCTTTGATTTCCTGCGGATACCGGCGGTATCAATGAACACATACTTCTCGCCGCCGCGCTCTATCACCGTATCTATCGCGTCACGCGTCGTACCTGCAATATCAGATACAATAACGCGCTGCTCACCTGCGATCTTGTTGATGAGTGAGGATTTTCCGGCATTCGGTCTTCCGATAACGGCAACCTTTATCAGCGCATCATCATAATCTTCCTCGTCATCATCGGGCATATTCGCTATTACTGCATCGAGCAGATCACCTGTGCCGTGACCGTGAACGGAGGAGACCGGTATCGGGTCACCGAGACCGAGATTATAGAACTCGTACAGCTCCGGAGGCGGTTCGCCTATGGAATCGCACTTGTTCACGCAGAGAATGACGGGTTTACCGCTCTTGAGAAGCATAGCAGCTACGCTCTCATCGTTCGCTGTGACACCTGTGGTGATATCCACGACGAAGATGATGACATTTGCGCTGTCTATCGCAAGCTGTGCCTGTTCACGCATCTGCGAAAGGATAACATCTTTTGAATCCGGCTCGATACCGCCGGTATCTACGAGCATAAAGCTCTGGTTGAGCCACTCGGCTTTTCCGTATATCCTGTCGCGTGTAACTCCGGGAGTATCTTCGACTATGGAAAGCCGCTGACCTATCAGTTTATTGAATAGAGTCGATTTTCCGACATTCGGACGACCGACTATTGCTGCAAGTCTGTTCATTAATATCTCCTGTTCTACTGTACACTTTGCTGTTTCATTATCCTGACATCGTTTCCGGCGAAAACAAGCTCCTCCATAGTTGCAAGACGCGAATAAATGCGTTCGCCATAACGGTTTTTGATCTCATCGTGATCTAGATTGGTGTTTACTATTGTCGGCAGTGAAGAATTAAGTCTATCATTTATAATATTGTACATTGCAGAGATATAGAATTTAGAATCGAACTCTGCTCCTACATCGTCAAGTACAAGAAGATCGGTCTTTATTAGCATATCGAGGGTATTGGTATCATTTGTGGAGTTTCCGAAATGTTCCTTTTCAATACGTCTGAAAAAATCGGGAGCGGAACCGTATATGACACTGTGTCCTTTTTTAAGTATCTCCGAGGCAATACTGAGAGAAAGATGAGTTTTGCCGAGACCGGTTTTTCCACGCATCAGAAGACTGCTGTACGGAAGATGAAAGTTATCCGCGTATTTTTTACATACAGAAAGGTTGTATTCCATTATTTTCCGAGCGGTAACTCCGAGGTGGGTGGGAACGGTATCATCATAGTATGTCAGGTTAAATTCTCCGAAGCTACAAAGCGTGAGCGGTGATGTTCTGTTAAGCTCATCGGACGCAGCTTGTTTAACCTTTTCCATAAAACATCTGCACCTTCTCCCATTGGAGATACCTGTGTCCTTGCATTCGGTACAGCTGTAAACAGGGTCAAGGTAGTTCTCCGGGTAACCGTGTTCTATAAGAGATGCTCTTATCTGCCGCTGAATCCTGAGATTTTCATGTTCAAGCTCTTTAAGTCTTGCGGATATATCACCGGTTCTGTCGGATATAAGCATAAAAAGCTTTGCGGAAGTTGAACCGAGCTCATCGGAGAGAGCCGCAATATCCGGATATTTAGATCTTATCTCAGAATGACGGGTAGCAGCCGTACGCTCGTTTTTTAGCCGTATTGCATTCATCTCGGCTTCGGCTGCAATATAAAATTTGCTGTCAAATCCCATATTTGTTTCCTTTACAGATTCCTGTATTTGTCATATGTACGCTGTTCAACTTCAGAAGTGTTGAAAGATGGAGCATTCTGTGAGGCTGAAATGCCGGATTCGGTTTTTCTTGCCTTTTCGAGCTGTGAGGGATCGGTTATGCCCTCGCTGTGCCACTTGCGCAGAATCTTGTCCATATACGGGAAGCTTAGCTTGCCGGTATTGGTTATCATGATGTCGTAAGCTTCATCTATAAGCGGTTCAGTTATGCCGAGCTCGCTCCATTCCGCGATAGTCTGCTTCTGCTTGGCGGAGAATGAACTTGTAAGCCCGAATTTCTTCCGCAGCATCGCCTCGGTATTGAACCTGTCGTGCATTACCTTGATACGGGCTTCAGCCTTCGGGATATCGTCTATCCCCGCTTCGATCCAGTCTCTTGCCACCGCTTTCATATAAGCCGGGGAAGCCTTGTCTATTTTGAAGCAGTATTCCACCAGCATCATCGTTACTTCGCAGGGAAGTCCGATCTCCTCCACGAGTATCATCAGAGTCTGCTGCTCGGCATGTCTCGGCGGGCGGCCTGCAAGGCGTTCGTATGTATCGAACAGGTATTTCACTGCCTTGTCTCCGTTCACTGCACCGGCAATTATCTTCGGCGGGAAGTGAGTCTCGGAAGAGAGCGCTGCGCGGGCTTCGGGAGTAGAAAGTTCGTTTGTACGCTCCTGAGCAAGGGAGACCGGCGGTTTTGCGGCGGCTGATGTAGTATTATGTTCCGGCGGGTAGTATTCGCCTTCGCTTCCTGTGAGGATACCGGCATTCGTCCAATACAGCAGTGCGTCGGCTATATCTTCCTTTGCGGCACCTATTGCAGCTGCTATACTCTCATCGCGGATACTTGCGTCCGGGTATGCGAGAAGATACAGCAGTACCTTTATCTGAGTTCCCGAAGCAAGTTTCAGATGATTGTTGTCCACAATACATGAGGGAACAGCGAATACTTTGCGCCATGCTCCGAGGTTGATCCTGTAATCCAAAATGATCGTTTCCTTTCCGGAAAAGTATTTTTGCAGATACTTATTTATTATATCATATATTGTCTTTTTTTGCAATACCGAAAATTTCCTGTTTTTTCCGTAAAAAAATGTAAATGTAAATAATGACATTCGGTTGACAATTTGCCGAAATTGTGATAATATATTTATATCGGCTCGCAAAACCGCAGATTTACGCGAAAAATGCCGATATTATTGAAGAATTGAAAGCGATGATCTTACATGCTTAAAAAGCAGTTAAAATATATAGCGGCAATTACGGCCGTTTCTTTTGTATTTTCCGGCTGTGCCTATGATATATCAAAGACGCTGCCGCCGCCGGCAACGGCTGTTGAGGTTCTTGCAGCACAGGAGACTACAACGACTCCCGAAGAAACTACGGCTGCCACTACCACTACTACAACGTCAGCAGCTACAACTACGACTACTGCCGCAACCGAATCGGAAACCCCGGCTGAGACACCTGAGAGCACAGATGCACCGACACCTGCGGCGGCTCCGGGCAATACCGGTTCCGATGCCGATACAACAGCGGAGCCTACCCACGGTACATATACGATATACTCCGATGAATACAAGGATTTTGTACTCACCGACAAATATAAGGAATTTATTTCCCAGTGTGTATTCGTTGGCGACAGTATCTGCTACGGACTTAAAGCATACGATATACTTCCGTCAAATCAGGTGGTTGCAAAGGGAGATGTCGGTGCCCGCAGTATCTTCGACTACACATTCAAGATCGAGGCGGGAGAGGACCCGGTTCCGATCCTGACTGCGCTTATCGACCTTGATCCGAAGTATGTAGTCTTTTCAATGGGAATGAACGATGTAAATATGACATCGGAGCAGGCATACGTCGATAATTACAACAATCTTCTCTCACAGGTACAGAGTTTTCTGCCGGACGCTACACTTATCGTTCTCTCTATAACGCCGACGACTACAAGCAGGATAACCGGTAAACATGTTGTCAACAACAAGTATATCGACATTTTCAATCTGACATTGAAGGAATTCCTGGATTCTACCGGAAAATGGGTCTATGCTGATGTCCAGCATGAGATGAAGAACACTTATAACGAACTGAAAGACAACTATCTCGGTTCAGATGACGGCGTACATCTTACTCCGGAAGCATATTATGCTATACTCTACCAGCTCTGCGAGCGTATGGTGGACGGAAAGATCTACGATCCCGCAGACGGTCTGTACACTGATGCCGAGGAAGGAGACATAGTCTATTCTCCCGAAGAGACAAAGCGTACCCGGAAAACTACTACGGAAGATACCGAACCCGAGACTATCGAGAACGAAATTTCCGTTACAGAAGAAACGGAAATCAGCTGATATTTCTTTGACGATCGCGGAACGCTGTGTGGAACGCGGATAAAAATTTTTCTTCAAAAATTTTCCAAAAACCCCTTGCATTTTACTATATCTTGTGTTATAATAATTAAGCGACAACGAAATATAGTTGAGGTTCTGCCGGACAAGTCCTTTGAAAATGCACTTTTGACGGCATCGCCCCGAACCATGCAGGAGGAAATATTAATGAAGAACGTTCTTATAACAACAAGAGGCGGCATACTCGCGGATAATGAGATACAGGCTTATGTTGACAGGGGAAGAGCTCTTAAGCCCGGTCAGAAGCTTATCGGTCTTGATATCTCTCTCGACGGCGACTATGTAGATCTTGAGTACAAGTATGACGACAGACCTTTTGAGCGTATCAGACGCATCACAGGCTATCTTGTAGGTACTCTTGACCGCTTCAACAACGCAAAGAGAGCAGAAGTTCTTGACCGTGTAACTCACGAAGTAAGCGATGACTGTGAAGATGTTTATGTTGACGCAGTATAATGACTGAATAGCTTCAAAGCGGTTCTCATCAGGGAGCCGCTTTTTATTGTGTTCCGCAGCAAATACACCCTGCACAGTATTTCGTGCAGGGTGTTGGTGTTTATGGGAGATATACACAGAGCTTGTCATCTTCCGGCATTCTTTCCGCCTGATAGATGTACTCGCCGGATTTTCCCGAAACGGTCCGGAAGAACTTTGTCTCGTCCGAGGTCTCAAGGTGAAGCGGATCGCCGCGGTCGTTTACAGGGGAGAATGAATTGTCGGAAGAAAGAATATTTCCACCTGTTATTACCGTAGTGCAGCTCTCTGTGCCGAATTCAAGCACGTGTCCGGAAAGGATCTTTACCTTTGCAGTACCTCCGGAGATGTAGTTGGTGCCGATACCTTCAATGCTTCCGTAGCCGCAGACTGTGTTGCCTTCGCCGTACGCGTAAACTCTGCCGGCGGAGATGCTTACCTTTGAATTTCCGGCAATTGTGCCGAGACATACCGCTCTGTCGCCGTGAACGACAGCGTTTATACTGCCTCCTGCAACCATAATGGAAGCGCGTCCTTTTTCGAGAGTGCCGCATGCCGTGCTGATATTTCCGTCCGCGGTAAGATCGAGTGTACCGCAGGAATAGATATCCGCGCTGCCGTTGAACGAACCCATAGCCACGCTTTCGTTGCCGTTGCATTTAGCGGTAACAGAAGCATTCTGCGAAACGTGGATATGAACCTTTCCGTTCATGCTTCCGACTCCGACGGAATTTACGCACTGTGTAGAGATTACAGTAATTCCGCTCTTGAAGCAGATATCCGACTCCTTTGACGGTATGCCGCCGCCTATGCAGACTCCCTGTTCAATAGCGATATCGACTGTTATTGTGCCGGTGTGTGTGAAGCTTACACTTCCGAATGTGTTGTCGTGACCGCTTCCGATGCCGACACCGTTGTTGTGCTTTACGGAAATTGCAAGATCACCGGAACCTCCGATATTGAGGAATGTATCTTTAGGTACGAGAATTCCGTTGTTGAGAATAGCATTCTCCCCGGAAAGTATTACAGAGACTTTGCTTCTGTTGCCGAGCTTTATTATAGGTCCATGAGTTGCTTTGAGCCGTACATTTTCCAGCGTGATCTCGGCTGCAGCGTCCGGATCTACTGTTATTTCCGTCTCAAAATCGGTGTAAGGCGTGCCTATGATCTTGACCTTACCGCCGGAAATGTTAATGGAGCTGTATTTCTGCAGCGTGATCTCATACAGATCGAGCGTTTCATCGCCTGAGGTATTGTATGTAAGAAGTTCGCCCGCGTACTTGGAGAGGTTGATGTTCTCGGTGATGATCTCTCTGCGGATATTTTCGGGTATCTTTCCGATAGGCTCCGGAGCGGGGCGTGCAGTATAGTAGCCCTGGATAAGGTCGACTCCGTAGTCTATGACGGTCTTCATTTCCTCGAATGTCTCGACGCCTTCCGCAAGTATCTTGATGTTGTTCATCTTTGCAAACTCAATGGTGCTCTTGACGAACATCTGCTTGTTGGGATCGTTCTGGATATTGGTGATAAGGAAACGGTCTATCTTGATAACATGGGGAGCATATCTCAGCAGGTTCACGATATTCGAGTGACCGGTGCCGTAGTCATCAACTGCAAGCTGACCGCCTGCTGTTTCCTTTCCGGCTTCGGAATTCTCAACGATACCGAGATGACGGATAGCTTCGAGCTCATCGTCGGTAACGGTATCCTGTTCCGTGATCTCTATGACGAAGTTGTCGATGTATTTGCCGTACTTGCTTTTCAGCAGTTCAAGATCGTCCTCTTTGAGGAAGTTGCCGGGGATAGTATTGATAAATACCTTGGTGTTGCCGAAACTTTCGAGATCTGTGGCATAGCGTTCCATTACGTTGAACATCGTAGCCTTTTCGATCTCATAAAGCCGGTTGTATTCCTTGGCGACATCGAGTATCTCGATAGGGGACATCTTGATTCCGCCTGTTGTGCGCATAAGCGCTTCGTAAGCGTAAATAACGCCTGTTTTTGCATCAACGATAGGCTGAAAGAAGTAAGTGAACAGGTTCTTGTCGATGAGAATATTGAATGCGCTGTAAAGGTCCTTGAGCTTTGCGGCAGCGTCCGGGGATTCCGACGCGAGAATGCGTTCTTCCTTGAGAACGGGAGTGAGACCGGATTTGAGCTTGTTCATATACATCTCGGCATTGGCAAGCTTTATGAATGTACTCAGACTGCTGTTCCAGCCGGGATCCGCCACTGTACAGCCGCAGTTGACTTCGAGGAAGTAGTCCTTGTCGCTTGCGGTATTATAGCCTTCGATAACGCCGTAGAATACAGAGACTGCGTTATTGATGACCTGACCGACTTCGCTTGTATCATCGACGTAGTTGATGATAATGAACTCATCGCTTCCGGTCCTTGCGACATATCCGTTGTCCTTGTTTGCAAGCTGGAGCGCTTCTGCAACGAACTTGACAGCCTGCTCGATATCGTCCACGCCGTAGTTCTCATAAATGAACTTGTACTGTGGGATACTGTAAACCGATACCATAATGGGCTTCGAGTGATTTTCCGACATCTCCGTATATTCCGAGAACCACTGGGTAAGACCTCTGAGGTTCGGAAGACCGGTGAGCGTATCCATAAACCTTGCATTCTGCATACTGCTCTGAATGCGTTTCTTGCGCAGACGGTTGATAAGCGAACTGAACGCTATATTCATCGTCTTGAGCACGCGGAACAGCTTATGTGACATATAAGCTATGTGATCGGTCTTGAGCGTATAGTAGCCGCAGACCTCCTCTCCTACGAAAATAGGGGAGATCACGCACATGGTATTGTCGTCCGCCCAGGCTTTGATATCCGGGAGCATATCGGTGATAGGGTAGCGTCCTTGCTTTCCGCTGGAATAATCGAGATCCATCGAGGTTATGACGATAAGCTCTCCGAACTCCTGTTCCTTGATCTTCTCGCTGGAATTGCCGAGCGCGGTCATAATGAAATCTTCGCTGAGGCAGACGCTGGAGTTCGGAAGTATGTAATTGCGAAGAGCTGCGCCGAGGGTGTTGAGGTTTTCGCTGTCGAGAATAGAATCCACAAGTTCATAGATGTGGTTCTCATGCTGCTGAACATCGTAATTGCGTTTGTAAAGACACTTTGCGCGTTCACGGTAATCTATTGTATTTGTATTGGCACAGCCGCAGGACTCGCTGAAATAGGGGATAAAGTTTTCGGTAAATACGCCGGAGTTCACCGAGCCGGAAACAGCTTTTTCGATTATATCAAAAGTAAGTTCTGCGAGTGCGGGTATATCCTCCTTGCAGGTAGTAAGTCTCGGCATGAAGTATTCCGCGCTGATAAGTCCGTCAAAGCCTGTGACTACAATATCTTCGGGTACACGGTGTCCGGCAGCGGCGAGTTCATCGCAGACAGTCATTGCCATGGTGTCGTTTGCACAGACAACAGCGTCCGGTACGGTCTCGCCGGACAGTATCTTCTTAACGGCTTGCTTAGTGGGAACATCCCAGTATTCGCCGTAATACAGCATATCTTTCCTGTACGGGATCCCGAATTCTGCGAGGACTTCCTTGAAGCATTCGTGGCGGAGAACGGTGGAAGGATCTTCTGTCTTTCTTCCGCCGAGGAAGACGGGATTCTTTACATGGTGATGCTTTATGATGTGACGGATTATGTCCTTATATGCTTCGGTATAGTTGGTAACGATGCTGAAACAGTTCTCATGCTCGCCGTGGACGAGAATAACAGGCACCTTGTGCTTGTGAGCACCGGTTATGATCTTTTCTATGGTCTCCTTGTCATAGAAGCTCTCGTACATTATTACAACAACATCAAGGAGTTCATAGTTTATAATATTATATACCGACTTTGAGCCGATATCGTATTTATCGCCGTAGTAAAGATCACGGGGACTGTTGAAAGCTATGATCTTGTAATCGGTGTCCGATGTTATTCTGTGCATATAAGTCAGAAAATCGGTCCTGAAATCGTCCTCAGCTTTAGTGAGACATATACCTATGATCTTTTTATTTCCGATCAATCCTTACCACCCATTCTTATTAACAAAAATCCAAACCTGATTGCTTACAATCACAATAATTATAGCATATTTTCGTTTTATCGTCAACAAATTAATCGCTGATTGTGCATTTTGCCGAAAAAAATAAATGTTTTGTACTATAAAACCGCCAGCCCGAAAACAGACTGACGGTCACAGATTCAGCTCATTCTGTCCTGCTTGATGAAGAAGCGGTTCACAGCGTCAACGATATCCTGCTTTTTCATGGATTTCAGCAGATATCCTTCGGGTTTAAGGCGCATTACCTTCTCTACGCTTTCGCGGTCGGAGCGTCCGGTAAGGAAGATCACGGGTATTCCTGCCGATGAAGGCTCGCTTCTTATCATCTCAAGCACCTGCGAACCCGGAGTGATCGGCATATCATAATCCAGCAGGATAAGATCCGGGGTATTGGTAGCGATATACGTTATCGCCTGCATTCCGGAGTTTACGATAGTCAGCTTGTAGTACGGCGAGAGCCAGGACTGCATCATCTTGAGGTATGATCCGTCGTCGTCAACAAGCAGTATATGCTTTGACTTCTCGGCATCGGAACCGCTTTCTGTCACAGTCATAGCCTCTATATCTTCGGCGAGCTTGCGCATATCGAAAGGGCGGGGGACTTTGCGGGAAATGGATTCATCTGAGACGGACTGGGAGATCTCCTCAAGTTCCTTGTCATAACCGACAATGATCAGCACCTTGTTCTGCACCGAGCAGATGTTGTCGAGATATTTCAGATAATCTTCCACATCGTGAACATAATCGCCCGCATAAAGCAGGAAAATTTCCGCATTTCCGGCTTTGGCTTTAAGTTCCTCGACTGTCGGATTTGCACGATGTACCGTAAGACCCGCAGTCTTGATTATGTTGTTTGCAAGGGCGTCGATCATAAATCCTCCGCCGTCGCTGATAAGTAATACGCTTTTCTTCATTTTTTATGTCTCCTGTTCATTTATTCCAACACTTGTTTTATCATATCCCAGTCCGGCTTTGCAACAGCTTTCTTAAGCTGTCCGAACCGTTCAGCCTCATCGGGCGGCATTCTGTATCCTTTAAGTGAATCCATCACGAACAGCACGCTGTCGTAATCGAAGGAACCGGCGATCTCTCTGAGCGCGTCGTAAGCTTCATGCAGCTTTTCCGTCGGCATAAGCGGAAGGTTCCCGTCGTTTTCGCCCTCTCCGCTTATTCGGGACAGCTCATCTCCGAGCCGTCTGTATTCTGCGATAAGCGCGTCTATATTCTCCGCTATCGTGTCGGTATCACCGTTGTTTCCGGCTTTTTCAATCATTTCTGCGAGAGCGCCGAGCTTCATCGCTCCCACTACCCGCGATGTGCTTTTGAGGGCATGCACCTTTACAGTAAGATCGGGGATATCCCGCTCGTTCCACAAGCTCTCAATAAGCGCGGCGCCGTCCTCCGCATCTTCCGCATAAACTTTCAGCGTTTCAAGATAGTTTTCATTTCCTCCGCAGCGCGAAACGCCTTCGTTTATGTCAATAGCTTCTATGTTCCTTAGCCAGTCCGGAAGTTCTGCTTCCGGCGTATCTTCGTCAGTCTGCGCAGCCTTGATGACCTTTTCGGCGGGAAGGTATTTGATAAGCGCGGACTCCAGCTTTTCCGGATCGATCGGCTTTGTGAGATAGTCGTTGAATCCTGCGGAAAGATACATTTCCTTTGCGCCGGAAACGGCATTTGCGGTAAGGCAGATGACAGGTGTTCCGCTGTTCGGGCTGTCTTTTGCTGCAAGCAGTTCCTGCAAAGTCTCAATGCCGTCCTTTTCCGGCATTCTGTGGTCAAGGAATATCACATCGTACTTTTTCTTTGCGGCAAGAGCAATGCACTCGTTGCCGCTTTCCGCTGTATCAATGTGTATCATTGTTTTTTTGAGCAGGCTCACAAAGACTGTGAGATTCATTCGCGTGTCATCAGTAACAAGGATATTCGCATCGGGAGCGGTGAATTTCTCCTTATAGTGCTTTCTTCCGGCAATGGTGTTACGGTAGGTTTCCTCATAATTTCCGATCGGTTCGGGAGATATCACCTTTTGTTTTATTGTGAAAGAGAAAACCGAGCCCCTGCCGTATTCGCTCTCGACTTCGAGCCGGCTTCCCATCATCGTAAGCAGTCTCTGGGTAATGTTCATACCAAGTCCGGTGCCTTCGATAGTCCGGTTGCGTTCTTCCTCGATACGCTCGAAAGCGGAGAACAGCTTCTTGATATCTTCCTGTTTTATTCCGATACCGGTATCGGCAACAGAGAACCGGAGCCCGATCTGATCTTCGCCGTTTTCCGGCTCATATTTCTCATAAGTCACCGAGATCGTCACCGAGCCATGTTCCGTGTATTTAACTGCATTGGTGAGGATATTGGTTACCGCCTGCTTTATCCGTATCTCGTCGCCGTGCAGATGATCGGGTATGCTGCTGTCAACCTTTACTGCGAGTTCAAGACCTTTCGCGTCGGCACGGGTCTGTATCATAGTCACAAGATCGTTGAGCAGGGAAGCGAGGTCATAATCGACAGGGATAATGTTCATCTTTCCCGCTTCTATCTTTGAGAAGTCGAGGATATCGTTAACGAGACCGAGAAGCGTATTTCCCGCATTTCTGATATTCTCCGCGTATTCGAGAGTTGAGCTTTCAGAACTTTCGCGCAGTATCATCTCGTTCATTCCGAGTATCGCGTTTATAGGAGTTCTTATCTCGTGGGACATATTGGACAGGAACTGGGATTTGGCCTCATTTCTTGCCTGTGCGATCTGAAGCTCGGATTCGAGCTCTTTCTCGTGCTTTACAGTGTCGATATAGTTTGTCATATCGTCGATCATTCGCTGCATAGCACTGTTGAGCTGAGCTATCTCGTTGTCTTTGCCGGAGATCTTCATTGAGCGCAGCTTCTCTATCATAGCGCTGCGCTTGTTCTCGTCCCCGGAGAAGTAGTCGTTCATAAGGCTCGACAGGTTCTTTATCGGCATTACCACTCTCCGCACGATCATACCGTTGAAGAACATACCGAGGGGAAGCGCTACGCTTATTACGATAAGACCGAGCTGGATATCCATTATGATGAAGTCGCGGGAATTGAACATAAACCCTTCGGACAGAGTACTCATCTGCTCATCGGAAAGTTCAAAATCCGGCAGAGTTTCGGCTGATGTGCCGTCCTGACCCGGATTTGTTCCGATATCGACGGATATATCGTTTATCTGCTGGTCTGACAGGGTTATAGTGCGCTGTTCATATACTCTGCTGCGCTGATCGTGAACAAGACGGTCAAGCTGTGCATTGGAAAATACTACCGCGAAAAGGCTGAGAATGATCGCTTCCGACATGGTCATTACCGTGACCTGGCGTTTAAGCACGGAATAGCCGTTCCGGAGATATTCGTCGGACTTCTCGTAATCGCTGGTGTAGATATAGCCGAGACCTATGTATTTCTTTATTTTGTCAGGAGCTAAATTATAGAACGCGAACAGAGTTCCTGCTGCAAGCATAACTTCCGGTACAGCTCCGAGACAGAGCTGTCCTAACGTCATACCGCTGTAAGCATTTTCCGCCCCGTACAGCTCTATAAAGATTATGAACCAAGACCCGCCGAGTACGATAATAAAATCCACAGCGGCGAGAATGGTTTTGGGAATGCTTTTATACCAGCGCTTTTCAGCGAAATATCCCGATATAACGGCAATAATAAAATACAGCAGAAGCGCAAAAAGCCCGTCTATCACGCCCCCGTTCTGTATAGCCTGTGCGGCGAGTGCGGCAAGGAATACTACTATGCCGTACTGATAGCCGCACAATCCTGCCGCTATTATAACAAAAAAGTCACTTGTGGAGTAATTTATACCGTGGAGTTCGATATTTGCGATGTTTTCCGCTCCGAAAAGCCCGGAGCGCAGCCAGATCACTATACCTGCGAGCAATAATGCTGTCAGTGCGGTGATGATCCTCTTTTTTACTGTTATACTGTGGTCCATACCGATTGTGCTTACCGTTGATCGGTCAGCTTGCAGTCACCACCTGATTCTTTCCGTTTTTCTTTCCGATGTAAAGCCGCTTGTCAGCAAGCGAGATCAGCTTCTCTATATTCATGGCGTCGCCGTAATCACAGAGTCCGAATGTCATAGTGACCCTTATCCTGGAATTGCCGCTTTCCACTGTTGTGTTTCTAATCTCTTTGAGTATCTTCTCATTGAGCGCAATACATTTGTCGGTAGTGCCTTTTACGAGGATTAGGATCTCTTCTCCGCCCCAGCGGCAGACTACGCCGGAAGTTCCAACATCGTTCTGTATTATCGAGGATACGGTCTTCAGCACTTCATCGCCTGCGCTGTGTCCGTACGTGTCGTTCACATGCTTGAAGTCGTCGATATCGCCGAGTATAACGCAGTAAGGGTCTGTGCTGTTTATGTATTCTCTGAAAACATCGCGGATATGGTTGCGGTTGCGAAGTCCGGTGAGCTGATCGTAGTATGCGAGCCGGTCAAGCCTTTCATTCTGTCTTTTCAGCTTGTTGAGATCATAATTTATCTTTCCTATGAACATTATCGAGAAGGAGATAAGGATTATTACGGCAAAGATAATGTTGAGGCGGGAGATATGGGTTATGAAATCATGGTCGAGATTGTTGTATATCGGCTCTCTGCCGCGGCTCAGGTCGCTTGAGCCTATAAGCAGGATAATGTTGACGAAAGCGAGTCCGGAAGATATGATAAGAGGCTTTCTTATGCAAGGGTCGATATAGGTGATAAAATACGCTACGGGGATAATGGCAAAGGAGAAGAGCGACATCTGGCTCTCATATCCGATATACATACTGCACATAAAGCCGTGAGATATGATCTCGGCATAGATGAGAATGATCCAGAGGAGAGTAAAGCGGTTGTTGCGGACAAGGACGATGCCTAAAAGGTACATAGCCGTACTTGCGATGTTGAAATAAAACATCTCAACAATACCGGCGTTCCAGAACAGAAATGCGTAGAAAAGGTGTATGGCGAAACAGAATGCGTAGATAATACGGTATCGTACGGCGTTGCCTTCGTCGCTGCATACCATATTGATGATTTTTTCAAGCAATGTGCGCACTTCCTTTCCTGTATAATATATACTTTATTATACATCATTTCTGTTTCTAAATCAATACAATTTTACAAATTTTACATAAAAAACATACTTCTTTTTTAATAAAATCACATTTCAAACTATTTACAAACAGCTCAAAATGTAGTATAATATTATGGAATATTCAACAAAAACCACAAGGAGACGATAATATGCTTCAGTACGAAGAGCTTATACTTGAATTCGAGGGAATGAAGCCCCAGCTTACCGATCTTAAAGCCGCGATCAACTACGACGGCGTTAAAAAAGAAATAGCCGATCTCGAAGAGCAGACCGCTCAGCCCGATTTCTGGAATGACAGCGAAAACTCGCAGAAGATATCCCAGAAGCTCGGTGCGCTTAAAGGCAAGCTTGCTCAGTACGACAAGCTCGCCGAGAACTTTGACGATGTGATCACAATGGCGGAACTTGCCAATGAGGAAGAAGACGAGTCCATGCTTCCGGAAGTAAAGGAACTTGCGGACAAGACAAAGCAGATGCTTGAAGAGCAGAAGCTTGTGACTCTGCTTTCCGGCGAGTTCGATTCCAAGAACGCGATCCTTACATTTCATGCCGGTGCGGGCGGAACGGAAGCGCAGGACTGGGTAGAGATGCTTTACAGAATGTATAACCGCTGGGCGGAACGCCACAATTTCAAGGTCTCTCTTCTTGATTACCTTGAAGGCGAAGAAGCCGGTATAAAGAGCGCGTCTATACTGATCGAAGGACTTAACGCTTATGGATTCTTAAAATCCGAGAACGGCGTTCACAGACTTGTGCGCGTATCTCCGTTCGATGCGTCCGGAAGACGTCATACAAGTTTTGCGAGCCTTGAAGTTATGCCGGAGATCGACGAAGATACATCTGTGGATATCCGTCCGGAGGATATCGAAATGGAAGTTTACCGTTCCAGCGGTGCCGGCGGTCAGAAGGTAAACAAGACAAGCTCGGCTGTACGTCTTATTCACAAGCCCACAGGTATCGTCTGCGCTTGCCAGACCCAGCGTTCACAGGTGCAGAACCGTGAGTACGCAATGAGAATGCTTATCTCGAAGCTCGTTGAGATCAAGGAGAGGGAACACCTTGAAAAGATCTCCGATATCAAGGGTGAACAGCTCCAGATAGCCTGGGGTGCGCAGATACGCTCCTATGTGTTCATGCCTTACACTCTTGCGAAAGACCACAGAACAGGCTATGAAATGGGCAACATACAGGCTGTAATGGACGGCGATATCGACGGATTCATAAACGCTTACCTCAAGAGCAAGGCTCTCGAAAACAATGCTTAAAAACGATATAGTAAGACTTGAGATAGAAAGCATTACCGGTGAAGGCTCCGGCGTGGGAAGATATGACGGAATGGTGGTTTTCGTTCCGTTCACCGCTGTCGGAGACCTGCTCGATGTGCGCATCGTAAAAGCCGGTAAAAGCTACTGCTACGGCAGGACAGAAAAGATAATAACACCGTCTCCCGACCGCGTTTCACCGGACTGTAAAGTGTTCGGGAAATGCGGCGGCTGTGCATTCAGGCATATTTCCTATGAGGCGGAGCTTCGCGCAAAAGAGGATATCATAAAGTCCGCGTTCACGCGCATAGGCGGGCTTGAACCGGAGTTTCTGCCGATAATACCGGGCAGTTCCCGCTGCGGTTACCGCAATAAGGCGCAGTATCCCGTCGGCAAGGACAGGGACGGTAATACCGTAAGCGGGTTTTATGCTGCGCGTTCTCACAGGATAGTCCCGTGTGACAGGTGTATGCTTGAACCGGAGGTGTTCGGTGATATAAGACGGTTTGTGCTGGATAAGGCTGCTGAACTGAAGATATCTGCGTACAATGAGGAACAGCACAACGGGGTTCTCCGACATATCTGCATACGCAAGGGTCACTATTCCGGTGAGATATGCGTTGTGCTTGTTGTACGAAGGAATGTGCCGGAGCTTAAAAAGCTTGCCGGTGCGGTAATGCAGGAGTTTCCCGCTGTTAAAGGCGTCTCTGCAAACATCAACAAAGATGTTACAAACGTTATTTTCGGAGATAGGGATATACTTCTCTGCGGTGATACCGATATCGAGGACACGATGCTTGGCAAGACATTTGTGATCTCTCCGCGGTCTTTCTATCAGGTGAACACGCCTATGGCTGAACGGCTTTATTCCGAGGCGGCAAAGCTTGGCAAGCCGGAGGGGAAAACGCTTATAGACCTTTACTGCGGGATAGGCACCGTGGGGATCACGATCTCGGACAGCGCTGAGAAGCTTATCGGAGCCGAAATAATACCCGATGCAGTTGAAAATGCCCGCAGGAATGCAGAAAGGAACGGCTGCGGTAATGCGGAATTCTACTGCGGGGACGCAGGAAAAGTAACTTCGCTGTTACGCGAAAATGGCATAACCGCAGATATCGTTACCGTCGATCCGGCAAGAAAGGGCTGCGACACCCAGACACTTGACAATATCGCCGCATTTTCGCCGGAGCGCATAGTTATGATATCCTGCAATCCCGCGACAGCTGCGCGAGACTGTGCATATCTGACCGGGAAAGGGTACAGAGCCGTGAATGTACGCGGAGTAGATCTTTTCCCCGGAACGATACATGTTGAAGCAGTCATTCTTCTCGAAAAGGAGCAGTCATAAATGAGCAGTAACGAAAAAGCGGAAGTAAGCCGCGACAAAGTCATTATCCGAACGAGCATTATCGGCATACTCACAAATGTTCTTCTTGCCGGATTCAAGGCGGGTGTCGGGCTTATCTCAAACTCTATCGCAGTCACGCTTGACGCGGTAAACAACCTTTCCGACGCGCTCTCGTCGATCATAACGATAGTCGGCACAAAACTTGCGGGAAAGCTTCCGGACAAGAAACACCCCCTCGGCTACGGCAGGATAGAATACCTCAGCGCGATGATAGTTTCCGGTATAGTCCTTTACGCCGGTATCACTTCCGCAGTGGAATCCGTAAAGAAGATAATCGAGCCGGAACTGCCGGATTACAGTGCGGTCTCGCTTGTTATCATCGCAGTAGCCGTTGTTGTGAAGATACTTCTCGGCACATACGTCAAAGCGCAGGGAAAAAAGGTGAATTCCGGATCTCTTGTAGCTTCCGGTTCGGACGCGCTTTCCGATGCGATCCTTTCTTCTTCTGTACTTGTATGCGCGGTGATATTCATGCTGAGCGGTCTGTCACTTGAAGCTTATGTAGGCGTTATAATCTCCGGATTTATCATCAAATCCGGTATTGAGATGATGCTTGAAACGCTAAATGAGATACTCGGCAAGCGTGCAGACAAGGAAGTAACGACACGAATAAAGGAACTTCTCTGCGAAGAACCTGCCGTCCGCGGTGCATACGATCTTATACTTTACAACTACGGTCCCGACAAGGACTATGCCTCCGTGCATCTTGAACTCCCGGATAATATGAGCGTCAAGGAAGTTGACAAGCTGACGAGAAAGCTTGAAGCCAAGGTTTACAGGGAAACCGGAGTTATTCTTGTGGGCGTAGGACTCTATTCCTACAACACCGGAGATTCGGAAGCAGCTAAAATTCAGAATGATGTCACCGAAAAAGTAATGGCGCACAGTTTCGCATTGCAGATTCACGGGTTTTATATTGATACTGAAGCGAAAGATATGCGCTTTGATGTTGTGATGAGCTTTGACATCGATCCGAAAGAGGGGCTTAAAACGCTTTTCGGCGAAATGAAGCAGACTTATCCGGATTATACGATACAGATCGCACCGGATGTTGATGTTTCGGATTGAACAGTCTGATGCATAATCGGAAGGATACGGCAGATAATGAAGTATAGACTTTCTCAAAGGAGGAAAAAGCTATGCTTCATAAGAACGATGAGGATATACTCAACACTATCTACAAGAACAGCCGAATGGCGTATGACAGCACCAGGCAGGTCATAGGCGAATGTCCGAATGAAGAGCTTAACGAATATCTCAGACGGCAGACAAAGCATTATGCAGATATCTGCTCCACAGCCCGCAAACGCCTTGCAGCTTCCGGTATGAAAGCCCAGCCTGTACCGCCTATGCAGCTTGCAATGGCGCACGTCGGCATAATGATGAAGACTGCCGCGGACAAGAGCAAGGGACATATCGCAGAGCTTATGTATGACGGCACGAATATGGGGATAGTCAATATTGCACGATCGGTGAACCGAAGCAGCAATGCGTCGCCGGATACGATAAGGCTTGCTGAAAATCTTCTGAGCGATGAAGAAAAGTACGCCGACGGATTAAGGAAATTCCTGTAAAAAAAAATAAGTCCGCGGGCATTTTGCCTGCGGATTATTTTTATACTTCTTCGATGATAAGTTTGTATTCTTTACTCTCACCGGGGGCTGCACACTGAATACCGCGCTTGTCTCCGAAAACTCCGTTGTCGGTATCATAGTCGTCGCAGCCGCACCATGGTTCAATGCAGATGAACGGCGCGTTCTTGTGATCCGGAGTCCATACTCCGAGAGTCTCAAAACCTTCCCAGCTAACCTTAACGCCGTGACCGCTCCTGCACGAAACAAGAGATACCGACTTCGATTTTATCGTATCGAAATATACGCAGTCATTATCGAAAAGGCTGTATTCAAGCCGGAATTCGCTGCTGTCATCAAGACGCGCTATCCTGTCATTATCGCCCCACATGCGGGTCACAAGGTTCATTACCGGGCTTTTTACAGTCTCATTTTTCTCAAAAACAAGCTTGTAGTCCGAGAATTCCGCACCGTCCTCATTCGGGCAGGCAAAAGCCGGGTGAGCGCCTATACAGAAAGGCATTGGCTCTTTTCCTGTATTTTCGGCTGTATAAAGAATTTCAAGACAGTTCTCGGTAAGTGTGTATTTAAGTGAAAGTCTGAAATCGAAGGGGAACGATTCCTTTGTTTCCGGTGTGGAAGAAAACGTGAATTCGGCTGTATTTTCTCCGGACTTCTTTGCATCAAATACATTGTCTCTTGCAAATCCGTGTTTTGTTATAGAATACTCTTTTCCTGCGATCATAGTTTTTCCGTTGCGGAGATTGCCGATCATAGGAAACAGCAGGGGAGAGGATTTACCCCAGAAAGCCGGGTCAGCCCGCCACATTATTTCCTTTCCGGAAAGGTTGAGCGAGCGGAGTTCCGCGCCCTTTTCAAGTATCATCGCGGAAGCATTTCCGCATTTAAGTTCAATTCCCATTTTCATTCTCCTGCAGCATCTTTTTCTTTCTGAAGCTGTATATCGTAAGCCGACATTTGTATTCGTTCGGGCAGTTCGTGCTGTGTTCCCTCAAACTGCGGAAGTTTGTTCCATGTGATGATCGTATCGGAAGCCATAGCCTTTTTGAAGAAGTCGAGCGACATCTTCTCCTCATTTATTGTGGGGATACCGAGAACGGTGCTTCCTTTATAGATGAATCCGCCGTCGCCGAGGCTGTTCCACGGCATATAGTAGAGCCACTTTACTGTGCTCATATTCGCCGCAAGCTCGTCGGGATCCGGTATATATCCGCATTCCGAGAGCGTGAGCATTTTACCCTCGTCGGTTATCTTTTCGAGGTTATTGTAGCTTGTTTCAAGAACGGAATGATCTTCGCTGTTGGGATAAACGTCTATGCCGGCGATATCGTATGTGTTCTTGTGAACGGTCATGCGCTTGTTCTGTCCGTTCCATATCCAGATAAGGTTAGTGAGCTTGTGGTAGTTTTCAAGCCTGTCGTAGATCATATACCAGAGCTTCTGATAATATTCGTTTTCAACAGTCTCCTTGTCAGCCATTCCCCACCAGAACCATTTTCCGCTTGCTTCATGGAGAGGTCTCCAGAGTACCGGAACTCCTGCCGCTTCAAGCTTCTGCAGTTCATACGCGATAAGGTCTATATCATGCACTGCGATCTCATATTCCTTTGTACCGGGAGTTACTGCATTCGCAAGGCTGAAATTCTTTATCTGTTCGGAGTAGAACGCGTGACCTCCGTCCGGTTCGTCAACATCTATCGGAACATTCCAGTGCCAGCAGAATGTTACAAGTCCGCCGGACTTTGTATGCCAGTCGATCGCCATCTGCGTCCAGTCCTCGGTATCACCGCCGGGAGTGGTCTTGAATATGAAATCGAAGCCTTTCATAGCCGGCAGATCGTCGGTATAGTAGTAATACGCAAGGCTGTCCTTGTCGTAGGTATTTCCGAGCTGCTGTGCGGCGATTACCTGCTTGCCGTAGATGCTCTGAAGCCACTGATAGAGGGCGAGTGTCTTGGGATTGGTGTTTTCCGATACCGGGTGATCCGCTGCCACAGTCTTTTCGTCAAGCTGTTTTATGAGTGCATCGAAGTCGGTCTCGTAAGCGAGCGCGACGGTCATATCAACATCACCGTCAGCGGTCATAGCGACGGGATTTGAGAGGGGAGCGGCACTTGCTGTCTGATCGCCGGAAGACTGTGTATTTTCTCCGGTTCCGTTATTGCCGTTATCTGCGGATTCGGTCTGTCCGGGCTGTGACTGGGTATCTGAACCGGTGCCGGAATTGCAGCCGGAAACCGATGTTACAGCAGCGGAAACTGCGAGAATTCCCGCAAGAAGTCTTGTTTTTATGTTTTTCATATATTATCCTCCGGTAATCTATCGAACATAAAGAAATCGTCTTTTAAGAACATATTCATTATGCGCGTTATTATGAATGACGGCTTCGACAGGAAACGGTCGCGCATTTCCTCGGCTTTTTTCCTTGTCGGAGCGTACATTTTCATTTCGAGTATCGTATCGCCGTTCATTTCGTTGAGAAAGCGAATATTCAGATCATATCTGTTCTTATTTGCGTCGCTGCTGATATCGCAGCGTATCGAGCGTTCGCGTTTATTGCGCTTGAGCAGTTCTTTTCCCGTTTGCAGTGTTTCTTCTTTCAGAAACGGGGAGATATGTGAACCGAGGTCGTTTGCAAGGCGCCTGCCTTCTTCGAGAAGGGTATATATCGTCTCGCCGGTTTTCGGATCTTTCTTTTCTTCGATAAGCTTTTTTTCGAGCATAAATCCGACATTGCCCATTACCTCAAAATAGTCGGACTGAGCAGCGGAAAGAATGATCTCCCCGATAACGCTTTCGGCAAGATCACCGAAATTGTCGAGTATAAAGCAGAAATAGACGCATGCGTCTATTCTTTCGTTTGTATCTTTTTCCAAGTAAATTCACCTTTTCGTTCAAATAAGGTAGGAAAGTATCGCTATATTTGCTGCCGCTTCTACCGCCGGAACAGCACGGGGAACGATGCAGGCATCGTGTCTGCCCTTGATGATGATCTCCGCGTCCTGTCCGCTGATGAAATCAACAGTTTTCTGCGGCTTTGCGATCGAGGGTGTAGGTTTCAGTGCAACCGTGAAAATAACCGGCATTCCGCTTGAAATACCGCCGTAGATACCGCCGTTGTTGTTCGAGGATGTTTTTACTGTTCCGCCGCTCATATACATCGGGTCATTTGCTTCCGAACCGCGCATTTCCGCAAATCCGAATCCTTTTCCGAATGCTATCGCCTTAACGGCAGGGATACCGAACACCGCCTGTGATATGCGGTTTTCAAGCCCGTCGAACATCGGAGAGCCTACTCCTGCGGGAAGACCTGTAATAGCGCACTCAACTATCCCGCCTACGGAATCGAGATCTGCCGCCGCTTCACGCACCCTTTCCTTCATCTCGTCAGCCTTGCTTTCGTCTATAAGCGGCATAGAGCGGCACTTTATGCTCTCCATGGTATCTTCGGAGATATCGAGTGTATCGAAGCTCTCATCGTAAATGCCGTCTATTGCGAGAATGTGAGCGCAGGTGTTTATACCGCGTTTTTCAAGTATCTGTCCGCATACAGCTCCGGCAAATACGAGCGGTGCTGTGAGACGCCCGGAGAAATGTCCGCCGCCTCTTGGGTCATTGCAGCCGTTATAGCGCATATAACCGGTGTAATCGGCGTGACCGGGACGGGCGGCATACACGATATTTCCGTAATCCTGGGATCGTGTGTCGGTATTGCGGATAACCGCGGTAAGAGGAGTGCCGGTAGTCTTGCCATTAAAGAAACCGGAAAGTATCTCCGGCATATCCTTTTCGGTCCGGTTTGTGCTCATTCCGTCTTTCTTGGGAGCGCGTCTTGCCATGAACCGGAGTATCTTGTCCGTATCAAGCTCTATGCCTGCCGGAAGTCCGTCAATGACTGCACCGATACCGCCGCCGTGGGATTCTCCGAATATAGATACGGAAAGATTGCCGAAATGAAGTTCAGATGACATCGTACTTACCTCCGAGAGCAGTAAAATCTTTGAAGAAACCGGGATAGGATTTTGATACACATTCCGCTCCGCGTATTATCAGCGGTTCTGTGCAGCGCTGTGATGCTATTGCAAGAGACATTGCTATCCTGTGGTCGTTGTATGTGACGCAGTCACCGCCGCAGAGAGACTTTACACCGTGAATGGTGAGATCATCTGCTCCGGTTTCTATCATGGCGCCGAGCTTATTAAGCTCATCGGAGATCGCCGCAAGCCGGTCACATTCCTTTATCCGAAGCCTTGCGCAGCCGGTAATGTGAGAAGTACCTTCCGCAAAGCAGGCAAGAACGGTTAGTATAGGAACAAGATCGGGTATGTTCTCCGCGTTAACATCGAATGCTTTTCCGCCGTTTGCTGCAAAATCGCGGGTTATCTCAATTACCGCACGGTCTCCCTGGACGCTGTTATAATTGAGATTTACCGGTTCGGTATTTCCTCCGACAGCGTTTGCAACAAGGAAAAAAGCCGCCTGGGACATGTCGGCTTCGACTGTGTATTCACGGGGTGAATATCTGCTGTCAGCGGTGATACGGAATTCGTTCTCCGTAATATCCGTATCGACTCCGAAAGTGTGCATAACATCTGCGGTAAGTTCTGCGTAAGGTCTTGACTGGAGTTCAGAAGTCAGTTTTATGGTTGAATCCTTGCCGATAAGCGGCAAAGCAAGCATATATCCGGTAATGAACTGTGACGAGATATCCCCGGTAACATAAAAATCACCGCCTGCAAGCTTGCCTCCGATACTGTACGGCATTTTCGTACTTCCGAATGTCACGCCGTGTTTCGGGAATTCCTCTATGTACGGTGTGATCGGGCGGTTCGGAAGATTTGCGGAGCCGTCGAATGTGGTATCGGTACCGAGTGCTGCGGCAACCGGTATCATAAAACGCAGTGTTGAGCCGCTCTCCCGGCAGTTTATATCGGCTTTCTTTGCGGGTGATGAAATGCCTTTAACGGCAATTTCATTGCCGTCCTGTGTGATATGCGCACCGAGAGCTTTGAGCGCATCAACGGTAGCTCTCGTATCTTCGCAGTCGAGAACATTGTGCAGTATGCTCTCTCCGTCGGCAAGAGCGGCGCAGATAAGTGCGCGGTGTGATATGCTCTTTGAGGGAGGAACGGTTATTTTTCCGTGAAGAAGGGTAGGTGTGATCTTTATGTCCATATTATTCCGTTATAAGCTTTTTATATCCGGATATCGGCAGCTTCACGATATCCGCTTTTCCGATTGTTTTGCAGATTATGACGTTTATATCGTCGGAGAAGCGCTTCTTGTCATTTACGGAGTTCTCAAACAGCGTATCGGCGGGAATATCCACTGACCACGGCAGTCTGTTTGTTTCAAGGCATGATCTCAGCTTTCCGCTTATGCTTTCTTTGATGATGCCGTGCTTTTCCGCGGCGGAAGTTATCAGATACATTCCGACTGAAACAGCTTTTCCGTGGGAAAGCCCGCAGAAATTCTGCGTCTTTTCTATTGCGTGACCGAGAGTGTGACCGAAATTGAGTATCATTCGGAGCCCTTTGTCATATTCGTCAGTCTCAACGACTTCTCTCTTGATATCAACGCATTTCACGATCATCTCTTCGAGGTGGTCTTTTATATTTCCTTCAGCGATAAGATCAAACAGCTCCTCTGACCATATCATACCGTACTTTACAGCTTCACCCATTCCGTCGTCGAAGAACGCGTCCGGAAGTGTGGAAAGCGTGTCTGTATCAGCGAGAACAAGTTTCGGCTGCTTGAAAGCTCCTACAAGGTTTTTGCCTGCCGGAATATCCACAGCGGTCTTGCCACCGACCGAACTGTCTATCTGCGCCAGCAGGGAAGTCGGTATCTGCACATAATCAATACCGCGCAGATATGAAGCTGCGGCAAATCCCGCCAGATCTCCGGTAACACCGCCGCCGAGTGCGATGATGCTGTCGGAGCGGGTGATGTTTTGTGCGGCAAGAAAACCGTACAGATTGAGGAGCACTGCATGAGACTTGCTCTGTTCGCCGTGCGGGAAAACGAATTCCGATACAGTAAAACCGCTCTTTTCAAGCGTTTCTTTAAGTTTTGTTCCGTATATCGGGAAAACGTTGTCATCTGAAACGATAACTGTCCTGCGGCTTCTGAGGACATCTCCGATATTTCCGGCAGCGGATCCGAGGACGCCGCTGCCGATAATGACATCATAGCTTTGTGAAGCTTTAACGGTAATTTTCTGCATAAAATAAATCTCCGGGTCTTACTGACGGACTTCTTTCATCGTCTTGTTCTTGAGGAAGATAAACAGCTTGGGCGATACTTTCTTCAGAGTCTTCTTTGCCCAGATAAATGCGTCTTCTTTTGCTTTTGCAGTCTTGTAGAGGAACTTGCGTGGGTAGTGCTTCGAGGTTATCTTCTTGTCGAGAGCAGCTTCCTTCTTTGCCGCTTCTTCCGGCGAGAGTGCATATATAGCCTTGTATTTCTTGACAAGCTTGTTGAAGTTGTACGCGATATAAAGGATATCGTATTTCGGGTACTGCGGCATTCTCAGCTGTACAGGGTCGTTGGGGTCAACGCTGGGATCAATGAATCCGCCGTCCTTTGCGGTCTTTTCGAGTATAGTCATTGGGTAGGGGTAGAAGATATTCGGGATAACCTTATCCACATCAAGCTTTGCGTTAAGCTTGATTGTTTCGAGTGAAAGCTCGATAGTCTCATAAGGCAGACCGACGATATTATAGGTAAGCGCAGTGATCTTGTATTTTCTGAACCACTTTGCCTGCTGGATAAGCATATCGTTCTTCATGTTGCGGTGCAGGTACTTTCTGCGGAACTCCTCGTTACCGTTTTCAAGACCGATATCTATCATGTAGCAGCCGCCTTCTTTGAGCATGCGCACCATATCCTCGTCGAGAACGTCAAAACGGAGGTTGCAGTTGAAAGGCAGGTGAATGCGTTCAATGTACATAGGCATGAATTCATAGAACCATTCTTTGTACATATTGAAGATCGCATCACGGAATTCAATGAACTTGATGAAAGGGTACTTCTTTACGAGAAGCTCAAGAAGCTCGATAGACTTTTCCGGGCTGCGGAAACGGCAGTACTTCTTCTTGTTCGGGTAGATATTGCGGAACTGGGAGTTGCCGCAGTAGGTACAGCTGAACAGACAGCCGCGGGAGAGCATTACCATCGCGGTGAAGTTTTTGGAGCGGTCAAGGTTCTCGTAGTCGAACAGATCGAAATCCGGGAAAGGAAGCTCATCGAGATCTTCGATAAGCGGACGCACGGGATTTTTCTTATACGTTCCGTCGGGAAGATTGTAGTGCATGCTGAGTATGTCGGTTCGCATCTCACCGTCGCGCATGCTGTTCATAAGTTCGAGTATGGGGTATTCTCCCTCGCCTTCGCAGACGATGTCAATTCCGCGTATCTTTGCGCACTCATCGGGTACAAGGATAGCGTGATAACCGCCGATCAGAACGGGTATATCGGGCATATTGTCGTCGAGCCAGCCTGCCATTTCTGTAATGAACGGTATTGCGGTGGTTCTTGCGGTAAAGCCTATGAGGTCAGGGTCGAAGCTCTTGACTTTATCAAGAAACTCCTGCTTTTCGGGCATATAAAGCTCGTGGTACAGCTTTACATCGTGACCGCCGCCTTTTACGACTGCTGATATTGAAGCAAGACCTTCGCTGTAGTTGCCGAGTTTGTTCTTGCTGTATTTATCCTCTTCCAGAAAATCCGGATATATTAGCAATAATCTTTTCTGTTCAGCCATTTTTATCTCCTATCCTTTTAACTTTAATAATATAAGGCATAATAATATACTTTATTTTAACTCAAAAACAATGATATGTCAAGTCTTTTGGTATATTTTGTGTAATATTTGAGCACAAAACCATATATATTGAGATATAGACAAGCAATTATGTGCTCCGGAGGTCATAATAATGGAGAAGAAGAACAGGTTTATGAGGAATGCCGCGGTGATGTTTGCGGCGATGATAATATCTAAAGGGCTTGGAGCAGTGCTCAAGATACCGCTCGGGAACATTCTCGGCGGTGAGGGAATGGGCTACTTTACAACCGCTTACAGCATTTTTACGCCTGTACTTTCATTTGCCTGTGCGGGAATACCGACGATACTTACAAGAAGTGTTGCGGAGCTTTCCGCTACAAAAGATTACGCAAGGATCGCTCAGATGCGCAGGTGTTCGCTTCTCCTTGCGGCAGTACTCGGAATTGCCGGAACACTCCTTATCTGGCTTGCGGCAATTCCGTTCGTGATGTATATAGCCAATTCACCGGAGAGCCTGCCGGGAGTTCTGATAATAGCACCGGCAACTCTTTTCTGCTCGGTAACGGCAGTGTACCGCGGATATTACGAAGGTCTTTCGGACGCGCTGCCGACTGCACTTTCGCAGATAATAGAATCTGTTGTAAAAGTGGCACTCGGGATAGGACTTTCGTACTTTGTGTATTATAACGGCGTGCGGCTTTTCGGCTCATTGCAGGCGGCACTTCCTTATTCGGCTGCAGCAGCAATACTCGGAGTAACGATAAGCGAGCTTTGCGGAACGGTGTTTATGCTTATCCGTTCGCGCGGGAAAGCCGGAAGATTTCCGGAAAGCACAGTAAAAACCGACCGTACAGAAATATTCGGAATGTGCAGGGATATTTTTATGAAGGCACTTCCGGTATCTCTTGGTGCCGCTGCCTCTAATCTTCTGTCGCTTGCCGATATGTTGACTATATCGAACTGCATAGATCTTTCAACCTATATTTTTCCCGGATATTGGGAAGATAATGCAGTCTTGGCGGCAGTTAAAGAAAACTGTACAGGAGTAGGCAACTTTATGTACGGATGCTATGCAGGAATGATAATGTCGGTATATATGCTTGCGGCAGCAGTGCCGGCCGTAGTGGGAAGATGCGCACTGCCGCGGCTTGCCTATGCTGCCGGTACAGGGGAACGGGGTTCTGTTTCAAGGGAGATGAAGCTGCTGATAAAGGGAACGAGCGTTGTAACACTTCCGGTGACTGTACTTATGGCAGTGCTGTCGGAGCCGATACTTGATACTCTTTACCCGGTACGGGCAACAGAGGCGGCAGTAAGCGCGCCTGCACTCTCTGTTCTGAGCGCAGGCGGCATAACTGCCGGGCTGCTTGGTTCGGTGTTCATAATATTCCATGCTTACGGCGATTTCGGGTATCCGATACGGATAACACTTATCGGAGGGGCATTAAAACTGCTGTTCAACGTTATTTTCGTAACTCTTCCGTTTATGAACATTTCCGGCGCGGCAGTATCTGGAGTATTATCCAATACTATATGCCTTGTCTGCGCCGTCCGTGAAGTAAAGGGCAGGTTCGGGCTGAGTACCGGCATAGTCCGCTATTCATTGCCGGCATTGGTCGGTTCGGCAGGGTGCGGTATAGGTACATATCTGTTTTTCCAGGGACTGAAGGGCTATGCAGGTACGATAGGCGCAATGCTTTTATCGGCTGTACTCGGTGCTGTGATGTACGCACTGATCCTGTTCATATCGGACAGTGAGGACTGCACAGAGGTGATCCGGCTTCTGCGTCATAAACGGGCATGAAATGTTCATATTGCAATTTCTTCCGTTCTGTGATAAAATATAGGAAATTTTGTACAGCGGAGGTTCAGCAATGTTTGAGATCAAGGAAAGATACGATATCAATGATCTGCGTGAAATAATGAAGGAGCTGCGCAGCGAACACGGATGCCCGTGGGACAAGGTGCAGACACATGAATCCATACGAATGGATGTGCTTGAGGAAGCTTACGAGGTTGCCGAAGCAATAGACAGCAAGGATCCTTCACTTCTGAAAGAAGAACTCGGTGATCTTCTGCTGCAAGTGGTTTTTCATAGCGAGCTGGAAGATGAACAGAACAGCTTCAACTTCGACGATGTATGCGATGGGATATGCAAAAAGCTTGTTTACCGCCACCCGCATGTTTTCGGAGACATAAAGGTCAATACACCCGAAGAGGTGCTGAAAAACTGGGACGTGCTGAAATCAAAGTCAAAGAACGAGGAAAAGGCGTCCGACAGGCTGAAGAGCGTACCGAAGCTGCTGCCGGCTCTTATGAGGGGCGAAAAAGTCGGTAAAAGAGCCGCAAACGCGGGAATGGACTTCGGCTCGGCAGATGAGGTGATCGCAAGGCTCAGAAGCGAGATTGATGAGCTTGAAAGCGCTATGAAATCGGAGAGCGACATTAAAATCGAGGAAGAACTCGGTGATATTTTGTTTTCCTGCACCAATTTATCGAGATTTTTGAAAAAAGATAGCGAAAAAGCCTTGACATTTGCGATAAATAAGTTTATAATACGTTTTAGTGGAGTTGAGGCACTTCTCGAAAAAGAGGGAAAGACCTTTACCGAGGCATCTCAGGACGAGCTCAATGAGCTTTGGGAGAAGGCCAAGAATGAAACGCACGATTCCTGAAAGTACGGCACATACGGACGGGAAAATCCAACAATCAATCATTTTTTATGGAGGTTTAAAATGACTAAGGCAGAATTAATTTCGGCTATAGCAGAAAAGACCGAGCTCAGCAAGAAGGATTCCGAGAAGGCTCTTAACGCTCTGACTGCTGTTATCACCGATACACTCGCAAAGGGTGACAAGATCCAGCTCGTAGGCTTCGGCACATTTGAAACACGCGATCGTAAGGCTCGTGAGGGCATCAATCCTCAGACTAAGAAGAAGATCAAGATTCCGGCTACGAAAGTTCCCGCATTCAAGGCAGGCAGAGCTTTAAAAGATGCTGTTGCTAAGTAATCAGCGGTTTATTGATAATAAAGTGGATTCGGCATGCCGCTGAGTCCGCTTTTGTTTTATATCGCCCCGCGTTATATGCGGCGGTTTGTTCATAAGGAGAAAGGGTATGAGACTTGACAAATATCTCAAGGTATCGAGACTGATCAAACGCAGGACGGTTGCAAATGAAGCCTGCGACGCGGAAAAGGTGAGTGTGAACGGAAAGCCTGCACGCGCTTCATACGATGTCAAAACAGGGGACATAATCGAGATAAACATCGGAAAAAGCCCGCTTAAAGTGAAAGTCCTGCGGGTGGCGGAGGTTGTGGGCAAGGACGGTGCTTCCGATCTTTATGAGGTTGTTTAAGTCATAGGTTCTAAAGTCGCTTTCACGGACATAGTATAGTTATACAGAAGCTTGTACACTAAAGGAGAAGTTATGAACAGCAGTATAACAGTAAACGACCGTGAAAGTGCTACAGTAACCGGTGTGAACTCTGTTGAGAGTGTTACAGAAGCGGAGATATGTGTATTCACAGGCAAGGGAGATCTTGTTATAAAGGGAAGCCGGCTTGAAGCAGACGAGTTTGATCCCGGAAGCGGTATCCTGCGCGTAAAAGGGCATCTCGATTCTTTCAGTTATACCACCGAAAAGCGCCACCTCCCGGACAACTTTATATCAAAACTGTTCAGATAAGGCGGTGATAATGTATGTTTGAGACCGCCGAGACAGTACTTTCAATGATAGGGATATATGCCGCAGCAGGCTTTTTTCTTGCTGTTCTGTACAATGTATTCCGCTTTCCGAGACTTGCTTTTCCGAAGATGAAAAAGCTTGCGTTCGTACTTGATCTTCTGTTCGCTTTGATAACCGGGTTTGTGTTATTTGTGTTCTCCGTTGCGTACGGAACAGGCTTTTTCCGGCTATACTATGTGATCGCAGCGGCTCTCGGATTTGCAGTCAATATGGTTACCATAGGGCTTTTGGTACCGCCGGCAGCAAGGCTTTTCGGGCGCGTATCACACTATATAGGCGAAGCTGTAATGAGACCTGTTATCTATATTTGCCAAAAATCAACAAACCTCTTTATAAAAATCAGAAAATTTTTATCGAATAATGCCGAAAAAATAAAAAAATACTTGAAAAAGAACAGGCAAGTAGTGTATAATAATAACGATCATAAAATAAATAAGGTGTCTCCGGAAGGCGGTGAAAACAGTAATGCAATCAAAGCGAAAGTCAGGAAAATCATTTAAGATCCCTTTTATATTTGCATTTGCCGCTTTTGTAGCACTTGCATACGCTGTTGTTAACCTTATCACCATGCAGGTCGAGATCGCTCAGAAAACCGCTGAATATGAAGCGCTTTCCGATAAGCTCTATGAGCTTCGCACCGAGAATGAGATGCTTGAGCGTTATACGAGTGATGAGTACAAAATGGGTTATGTTGAGGAAATAGCCCGTGAGGAGCTTGACTATTCCTATTCTGATGAGAAAATATATTATTTTATGCCAACAAACTGACAGGTAAGTTATGAGAAATAAAGACAGGGAAGGACTTAAAGTCATTTACAGAGTAATTGCGGCAATAGTTGCCGTTGTTATGATAATTGGAATAGTTGTCGGAAGCTTTACCGGCTGATTAATACAGAAAGTTAGCCCCCGTATCGTTGAGATACGGGGGCTTAGTGTTTCTTTAATTAAGTCAATATTACGGAACGTTCATAATACTGCATGAACATCAAAGCTCGGCGAGTTCGGCAAATGTCTGCTGCATACGCGGATAAAGCTTGCGGTAAAGCTCATAAACCTTCTCGTACTTTTCGCTGTTCTCGGAAATGGGCGCCTGGACTTTGTCTTCCTTGATAACAGCCTTGCAAGCTTCGGGAACTGAGGAATAGATACCTGTTCCTACTGCCGCAAGAAGTGCTACACCAAGAGCGGGACCTTCCTTGTTCTGTGTGGTCTTTACCGGGCAGCCGTAGAGGTCAGCGAGCATCTGTCTCCACAGAGGTGATGTTCCGCCGCCGCCGCAGGCCATCATATTGCTTACGTTTATGTGCATCTCGCGCATGACCTCAACACAGTCGCGCAGTGAGTATGAAACGCCTTCCATAACGGCTCTTATCATATCCTTCTTCTTGTGCATGGTTGACAGTCCTATGAACGCGCCGCGTGCATTCGGATCAAGATGAGGAGTACGCTCACCGTTAAGATAGGGCATATAGAGCAGTCTGTTTGCTCCGATCGGTACTTCCATAGCCGCCTTGTCGGTGAGATAATACGGATCCACACCCATATTCATTGCGGTTTCCATCTCGCTCCAGCAGAGATTGTCCCTGAACCATTTCAGTGAAAGCCCTGCGCTCTGTGTAACTCCCATAACGTGCCAGCAGCCTGGTACTGCGCAGCAAAAAGTATGAACTCTTCCTTTCTTGTCGATCGAGATATCGGAAGTGTGCGCGAATACGACACCGCTTGAACCGATAGTTGTGAATGCTGTACCGTCCTCTACGACGCCTGTTCCGACTGCTGCCGCTGCATTATCCCCGGCACCGCCTACAACGGGAGTTCCTTCCGCGAGTCCGGTCAGCTCTGCGACTTTCTTGGTAACAGCACCGGTGATCTCGGGGCTTTCGTAAACCTTTGCGAGAAGTGATCTGTCAATTCCGAGCTTTTCGAGAACTTCGTCAGACCACTGTCTCTTCGGAATATCGAGAAGCTGCATACCGGATGCGTCTGAAACTTCGGTGGCGAATTCGCCGGTAAGCTTGAACCTTATATAGTCTTTCGGGAGCAGGATATGACGGCATTTCTCATAATTCTGCGGTTCGTTGTTCTTGACCCACATTATCTTTGCGGCAGTAAAGCCTGTAATAGCAGGATTTGCGGTGATCTCAACAAGTTTTTCATGTCCGACCTTGCTTGTGATCTCGGCTACCTCGGCTGAGGTACGCTGATCGCACCAGATTATGCTCTTGCGTATTACCTTGCAGTCGGCATCGAGCATTACAAGTCCGTGCATCTGCCCGGAAAGACCGATGCCCTTTATCTCCGAAGCGGGAACACCGCTTTCGGCAATTACGTCGGATAGACCGTGAACAGACGCATTCCACCAGTCTTCCGGATCCTGCTCTGCATATCCGTTCTGCGGCGTATAAAGCGGGTATTCGTATGTCGCGGAAGAAAGAGCGGTGCCGTTCTCATCAAAAAGCACTGTTTTTGTACCGGAAGTACCGATATCAACTCCTAAAATGTAAGACATAGCTATCAATCCTTTCTTGTCTGAGGCGGGTTAATGATGCACTCATTTACTAAATTTATTATAATACAACACCGCCGATTTGTCAATAGTGACTAATGCGGGAAAATGAGCATCTGATTAGCAATAAAGCGGTAAGATACTCCGGAGTGCTGATTTTATACAACTCTGTCAAGTCAATAAAATAATTTATTGGATAAAATGCAAAAAATCTTGACTTTTCGGAGAAATAATGGTATTATATATTTGTATTAGATTTTGTTTTCAGTTAATTATTTCTTTAGCGGAGGAAAATAAAGTTGAAAAGGAAATTACCAATCATTATTTCTGTCCTGCTGGCTGCTGTTATGATCTTTTGCGTATCGGCAGTCGCTTTTGATGCAAACGACTATGATTACAGCTACGACAGCGGCGGAAGCGACTGGGGCAGCAGCAGTGACGATCATGACTGGGGCGGCGGATCTACATATTATTACGATGACAGCGACGGAGGAAGCGGCGGTGGCGGCTTTGGCACTTTAGCTGTTGTTGTGATAATCATAATAATTGTTGTTATCGCAGTATCCCGCAAGGGTAAGGACGGCGGAAACGGCGGAACTTCCACGCCTGTCGGCGGCGGTGTTCGTCCGGCTAACGGAGGTCAGGGTCTCAACGTGAACCTTCCCGACAGAACTGCGGAGATCGAGCAGATAATCAAGAGGGAAGATCCAGACTTTACTGCTGATGACTTCACTTCGTTCGTAAAGAATGTTTATATCGATATTCAGAATGCATGGTGCAAGCGTGATCTTACACCTGTAAGACCTGTACTTCATACCAACCTCTACAATACCACCGACAAACAGGTGCAGTCCAAGATAGAGCAGGGCGTAACATACCACTACGAGAGCATCGCTATCAATACCGCGTACCTTACAAGCTATGTGCGCGATAATGAGTATGAGTATCTTACGGCTTATCTCAATGCGCGCTACATCGACTATCAGACGGACGACAAGACCGGCAACATTGTCCGCGGCGACAAGAACACACGCTGGGATTTCCGTTACAAGATGAAGTTTATGCGTTCTGTAGGCGTTAAGACAAAGAGCGCAGACGATAACAATATGACCGGACACAACTGCCCGAACTGCGGAGCACCGCTTAACATTTCGAGTACCGGTGTCTGCGAATACTGCGGCTCCACTGTGACCACAGGTCTGTACAGCTGGGTACTCAGCGACTTCTCAACGATCAGAAACGATACAAAGGACGACGGAATAAGACTCCCGCAGGATAACGGCGGTACACAGCAGTAATGGGGGCTGTGCTTACTCCGGTAATTACGACTCTGATCGTAATTGCGATAATATTTCTTGCGATATTCGCACTTGTGATGTTCATAAAACATAAGATCAATTCAGCTGCGAAGAAATATCTGGGAATGGGTCTCAAGGAGACTGCCGATATGATCGGAAAAGGTCTTAAGGAAGAAACCACCACTCCCAAAGCGATCTCCAACGTTTCGGCTGTATATAAGCCGAGACTTATGAGGGACTTCCCGGATATGACTTACGAGCGCTTCATTGAAATGGCGAATTCAGCGCTGTACTCGATACTGACCAGAATTGAGCGTGAGAGCACTTCCGGTATTGAAAATGCTACCGATACACTTAAAAGTCAGGTCTATGACCGTATCTGTGACAATCACGACAGGAATGTGATCGAGCATTTCGATAATATCAAAATCCACCGTTCCGGCATCTCCAATTACAAGAGCACTTCCGATACTGCAACAGCGGATTTTGAGATCTCGTTCCAGTGCATTCACTATTTCGAGGGAAAGGACAAAGTTCCTGAAAACCTCACACAGCTTGCCGCAAAAGTAACTCTCAGCTACGGCAGGGAATTCCGTGAAGATTCAAAGTCTCTGACCTATTCCCATAACTGTCCGAACTGCGGTGCTCCGGTGTATTCGGTAGGCGGGAAGATGCTGAAATGTCAGTACTGCGGTACGGGAATAACCGAGGAAGTGTACAAGAGCTGGCTTGTCAGCGGATTCAAATTCATCTGAAAACAGAAATGTTTAATTTTATAACGAAAGGAAATGATAACCTATGGGACTTATCAAAGCTGCAATAGGCGCGTTAGGCGGAACTCTGGGCGATACCTGGAAGGAAGAGATACACTGCGGGTCTATTGACAACAAAACTCTTCTGAAGGTCGGAACCAAGATGCATGAAGGTTCTGCCCGCACGAGCAATACCAAAGGAACCGAAAACTACATAAGCAACGGTTCTGCGATCATGGTAGAGACCGGAACTTGCATGCTTACCGTCGATAACGGTAAGATCACTAATATAGTTACCGAGCCCGGACGCTATATTCTTGACAACTCCTCCGCTCCTTCCATATTTGCGGGCAACATCAAGGATTCGCTCAAGGATCTGCTCAGCAGATTCACTTACGGCGGAACTCCTGCTGCCGAGCAGAAGGTAGTTTACATCAACCTTCAGGAGATCCCCGGCATTCCGTTCGGTACAAGCGAACCGATGCCTTACTTTGATCCCTATTACAATACTTCTATCGAACTGCGCTGCTTCGGCAGATTCTCTGTACAGATACCCGATGCGGAAGCTGCTGTCAGATTCTATACCGAAGTTGCACCCAAGGGTGTTGACGCAGGTGATCTTTCCGCTACTGCGGTATTCTCCAACGGTCAGTACAAGAGCGAGTTCATTCAGGCTCTTCTCGGCGGTCTTGCCGAACTCTCCGAGCAGGGTGTTATGTACTCAAGGATCCAGACAAAGCTTGTTCCTCTTGCACAGGCTACTGCTAAAAATGCGGTTGACTGGCAGGAAAGAGGACTTGTTATCAAGAGCGTAGGCTTTGAAGGACCGGTAACGCTCTCCGAAGCTTCCAAGAAGCTCCTCGGCGCTCGTCTCGAAGCGGATACTCAGCTTGATGACCGCGTTCAGAAGGCTATGATGAACAAGAGCATTGCTGCCGGTATCGAGGCTATGGGCTCCAACGAAGGCAGCGGCGGCGGAATGATGGGCGTTATGGGCATGGGACAGATGATGAACATGGGCGCAAACCTCATGGGCTCTTACAATACCCAGCCTCAGCAGCCTACACCTCCGAACGGCGGTGCTGCGGCACCTGTCGGCGGCTGGAAGTGCCCGACCTGCGGTGCGCAGAATGCTGATACCGCAAACTTCTGTTCCGGCTGCGGCGCAAAGAAGCCTGCTCCTCCGGAGAGCTGGGTCTGCCCGAGCTGCGGCGCTAACAATACCACGAACTTCTGCTCCAACTGCGGAGCAAAGAAGGGTGAAGCTGCACCTGCTCCTGCTGCTCCGGCTGCATGGAAGTGCGAGTGCGGTGCTGAGAACACCACAAAGTTCTGCTCGAACTGTGGAAAGCCGAAGCCTGCCGCTCCCAAGAAATACAAGTGCGACAAGTGCGGCTGGGTTCCTGCTGATCCCGAGAAGCCCCCGAAGTTCTGCCCCGAGTGCGGCGATCTTTTCGACGAGAACGATGTTCAGTAATATCACTGCTCCCCCTGAAAAGGGGGAGCTTTTCTGTTGTGAACAGTTTTTTCTGACGTAATTGTGAATATTTGTGCAAACATACAGAAAATCATCGTTATTCATAAAAATTGAATATTTTAGTGCAACCTTTTTCTTCTGAACGCGTATTGTTATATGGACAGGTTATTATTCAGGCACAACATATTGTATCATTTGGCACTTGTTTCTCTATGTTTTGTAGTCACTTGTTTCTCTATGTTTTGTAGTCAATTCTATTGACTTTTGTCGTATTTTGTAATATAATGAAATTTGTATAGTTATGTCGAAAGAGGGTGAAAAATTGGCTTTTGTTACAGTAAGAAATCTCCGAAAAGTATATATGCTCGGCAAAGAAAAGGTAGTTGCACTCAAGCACATAGACCTTGATATAGAGCAGGGCGAGATCTGCTGCATTCTCGGTACTTCCGGTTCGGGAAAATCCACGCTGCTCAATATGCTTGCCGGACTTGAAAAGCCAACGAAAGGCGACATCATAATAAACAATGTAAACGTCGCAAAGCTGACGGAGGGAAAGCTCGCAAGCTTCCGCCAGGAGAACACCGGGTTTGTTTTCCAGTCATACAACCTCATAAATCAGTTCAACGCCATTGAAAACGTCGGAATGCCGCTTATGTTCAAGGGTATTCCGAGATCAAAACGTGACAAGTTAGCCAAAAAGATGCTGAAACTTGTGGGACTCGGTACGCGTATGGGGCACCGGCCGAACCAGATGTCCGGCGGTCAGCAGCAGCGTGTGGGTATTGCAAGGGCTTTCGTAGCCAAACCGAAGCTTGTATTTGCTGACGAGCCTACCGGTAACCTCGATACAAAGACAACGGACGAGGTAATGCGCCTTATGGTCAGGATGTGCAGAAAGTACGGTATTACGCTTATAATCGTTACACACGATCTTGAAATAGCAAGATATACCGACAGGATAGTACATATAATCGACGGAGAGATAACAAGTATAGAAAATAATGAATCGGTTTGTCCCGTCGATGATGAAACCGAAATTGTTTAAGAAAAGAGAGGTCTGAAAAATGGTTTTATTCAAGAAGTTTCTGGCATTCTTTACTGCTGCTGTTATGATGTTATGCATGACAGCGGTAACATCTTTTGCCGATGACGATGAGAGTTATGTTGAAGCTCCTGTTCTTGTATTATCAAACAAAAATGAGCTGACACTTAATTCCGGTACAAGCACTATGGTAAATTTCAAATTTGCTGTAAAAAACGCTGCCAGGTTTACTCATGGTGATTTTGTACTTACCAGCGGCAGTTCTGATGTAACTATTGATCAGCCGGAGTTTTCAATTGATGATATCAAAAGCAACGTAAGTTATATAATTAAAATATCAAAGACAGCACCGTCTTCAACCGTTAATCTTACACTCAATTCTGTTGCTTATGGTGCTGACGGTAAAACATCAAGCACACAGTCGTTTGTTATCAAGCTTAAGATCGTAAGCCAGCTTGCAGCACGCGGACTTACCATTGATTCATACAAAGTCAGCAAAGATGAAGTAAGACCTGGGGATAAGTTCGATATCACCGTAACACTGAAGAACAATACCGGTATTGACATCAAGAACGCAGAACTTGAGCTCGACGGTCTTAATTCCGAAAAGTTTGTACTCGATAAGGGCGCAACAAAGCAGTATATAAATATCGAAAAAGATGCAATTGGCAGGGTTACATATTCTCTCATAGCACAGAAAGGCATAACTCTCGTGCGTGAGACAGTAAATCTTAAGCTTTCTTATTCACTTGATTCTTCAAAAACAGATCTTAGCAGCTCTACGAGCACTATGATAATCATCAACTGCAATCCCGAAGAAAAGAAGGAAAGCAACTACACCGCGTATGACATTACAATGACGAACTACACGGTCAGCAGCGACAAGGTTGCGGAAAATACAAAGTTCGATCTTGCTGTAACGCTTAAGAATAACAGTTCATACAACATCGACAAGGCAAGAGTGTCTCTTACAACAGACGGAACAAAATTCTCGATAGACAGTGGACTCGGTTTCAGCGATTTCAGCATTGATAAGGGCGCTTCAAAGAAGTTCACATTCAAGCTTGTGGGCTGTGCGGGCATTGCTGCCGAAAGAGAAACGATCCCTGTAAAAATAGATTACGGCGCTGTTTCCAACACAGTCTATGCAACGGTTATGTGCGTACCGAAGAAAGAAAGCGATGATAAGACAAAGCGTGAGCTTGTTGTTACATCATACTCTTCAAATGTTGAAGTAGTTGCTGAGAATACAGTTTTCAGCCTTGCTGTAAATGTTCATAATAAGTCGGAGCATAACATTAAAGATGCCCGCATCACCCTCAACAATCTTGACGGAACAAAGTTTGCCATTGACGGCGGTGTTGCGTACGAGGATTTCGATATAGATGCAGGCGCTTCCAAGAGTTTCACATTCAGACTTGTCGGCTGCGGCGGCATAGCGTCCATAAGAGAGGTCATTCCGATCCAGCTCGACTATGAAAAGGTATCTAATACCACAAACGCAACCGTAAGATGCCTTCCCAAGGATACTGACAAGGACGGTCAGAAGGTATTTGCACCAAACATTATAATCGAAAACTATACTTACGGTGATGCGGAATATGTAACAGCAGGTAAAGAATTCCCGCTTAATATCACGCTTAAGAATGTTTCATCAGCATCTACCATTGAGAACCTTAAAGTAACAGTAAACGGTGCAGTGCTATCTACCGGAAACGATGCAAGCGTAGCATATTCTCCTGCCAATTCTTCCAATACATTCTTCTTTGACAGCCTTGCTCCGATGTCATCTGCAACTCTTTCCATGAAGATGCTTTCTCTTGCAACTGCAAGCCCTAACAGTTATCCGCTCAATATTTCATTCGTGTATGAGTATTCCATAAACAACCAGCATTATAAGGCTGATAATGTTCAGGAGACTATCTCGATTCCGCTCCGTCAGGAAGACCGTGTATCCATTAATGATCCGGAGATCCCGGCATACGGTGTTGTTGTAGGTCAGCAGTTCACACTCAGCACAAGCATAATCAATAAGGGCAAGAGCGATATCTACAATGTCAATGTAAGCGTTGGAGGAGACGGATTTACCGCCGACAGCAGTTCATACTACATCGGAAACATCAAGAGCGGTACCGAAGAGTATTATGACGTTAAGCTTACTCCTTCAGCATCAGGAAGTTCAAACGGTTCACTCACTATAACCTACGAAGACGCGAACGGTGATGCCAAAGAGGTAGATCTTCCGTTTACATTTACCGCTGAAGAGTTTATGATCGATCCCTATATGAATGATTTCGGCGGCGGTATGGTGGAGGAGCCTATGGTTGAAGAAGGTCCGAATATCTGGCTTATTCTCGGTATATCTGCCGGCGCTGTTATCGTAATTATAATAGTTATAGTTGTGATCGTAAAGCATATTAAGAAGAAAAAATCGGAGATAGTTGACGATGAAGATCTTTGATATGATATCTATCTGCTTCCGGAACCTATGGCGCCGGAAGGGAAGAACGATGCTCACCGTTATCGGCGTTGTCATCGGTTCGTGCGCAGTTATCGTCATGATCTCTCTCGGACTCGGAATGAACAAGGCTATGGACGGAATGCTCTCGTCGTGGGGTGATCTGACTGCGGTAACTATTTACAACGGCGCTTCCGGCGGTATGATGATGAGCAGCAGTTCGACATCGAGCAGTTCGGATAAGCCGAAGCTCAATGACAAGGCGCTTGAAGCTATCAAGAACATTGATCATGTCAAAATAGCTGTTCCGAGAATAGAGCTTGACGGTCAGATGATAAAGATCTGTTCCGGAAGAAATGACAGATATGTTCTTGGCTGGGCATCAGTTTACGGAGTTGATTTTGCAACGTTCCCCGAGCTGAAATACGCTGCAAGCGACGGAACTCTCCCGGACGAACACAACAAGGATAATGCGATCGTATTCGGTATGGAGGTCCCTTATAATTTCACCGACTCCAAAAAACACGGTCAGGCTGCAACAGTTGAAAGACAGCAGCTTCCGGACGGAAGTTATACAAAACCGTTCATTGACCCGGTTGGCTCTGATATTATGATCAAGATCAATAATACCAAAAAGCCAAACTCCGACGGTACATACCAGAGCGGAGGCAAAGGATATGAGCACAGACTTGAAAGTGTTGCGGTGCTGCAGCAGGATCCTATGTGGGAAACTCCTTATGCGATCTTTATTGACATAGACCTTGCGAAACAGATCATTGAAGAATACAACAAGCTCAATAATGTGAAGAACGCAAAAGAGATCGAGTATTCTCAGGTCAAGCTTTTCTGCGATGATATCGCCAATGTTGATTATGTGCAGACTGCGATTGAGGAAATGGGATATAACGCATCGAGTATGGCACAGGTAAGAAAAGAGATGCAGGGCGAGCTCAGTGTTATACAGGGCATTCTCGGCGGACTTGCAGCAATAAGCCTTCTCGTTGCGGCGATAAGTATCACTAACACGATGATAATGTCGATATACGAGCGTACAAGAGAGATCGGCGTTATGAAGGTACTTGGCTGCTTTATCGGCAATATCCGCGCTATCTTCCTTATGGAAGCCGGTATGATCGGTTTGCTCGGAGGTGTCATAGGTACGGTGATAAGTTATGCTATCTCATTCGTGATGAACACATTCCTTGGCGGAGCAATATCGCAGGTAATGGGATTCGGAATGAGCGGCGAAGGCGGAGAGATCTCTATTATACCGCTCTGGCTGGTACTGCTCGCACTTGGCTTCTCGACGGTCATCGGTCTTATTTCCGGATATTATCCGGCAAACCGAGCCGTAAAGATCAGCGCACTTGAAGCGATCAAAAACGAATAATAAAAAAGGTCACGGTTTCTTGAAAATCGTGACCTTTCTTTTGTAATAAGGCTCGTTAAGCTTCATCGGCGTATTTTTGACGGAGGTTGTTTATATCGTCATAACGCTTCTTGAATGCTTCAACGACATCTGCATCAAACTGAGTTCCGCTGCCTTTGAGGATCTCTTCGTATGCCTTCTGATGATCCCAAGGTTCCTTGTAGCTGCGTTTGCTTGTGAGTGCGTCATAAACATCAGCGACAGCAACGATCCTGCCCTCTGTTGATATGTAATTGCCAGACTTTCCTTCAGGATATCCTCTGCCGTCAACGCGCTCGTGGTGATCGAGCGCGATAGTCTTTGCAAGCTCCATTACATCGCCTTCGACGTTATTCAGCAGTTTTCCGCCGTAGCCGGGATGCTTTTTTATCTCTGCAAACTCATCATCTGTGAGCCGTGCAGGTTTTTCGAGTATCTCGGACGGTATAATAAGCTTTCCGATATCGTGCATAGTGGAGGCAAGCCTTATCTTCGATACCCGTTCTTCATCAAGTCCCATTTCTTCCGCGATGATCTTTGAGTATTCCGCTACACGGCGTACATGCTTGCCGGTCTGTTCCGACTTGTTTTCGGTCACTTCCGCGAATGACATTATCATCTCTTCCTGGATCCTCGAAGTCTCGTCTGCCTTTTCCTGGAGGTAAGCGCCGTATTCAAAAAGGTAAGAGAAGATAAGTGTTACCGAGAAAAGCACGAGAGATGTCAGCGGTTCAAAAAGTATCAGCAGCAGCATAAGAATTGAAAGCCGCCGCAGTTTCTTGGCCGCTTTAATTGTGAACGGACGTTCTCCCTTTGAAAGCGTCTTCATCATAGAGTTCAGAACACTGCTGTATATTACTATCATCAGGCTGAACAAGGAGATCGCAATAGAAAGTATGACGATAAGTTCCTTTATAGTCAGTTCTTTTCTTACTCCGGCGATACTGAGTCCTATTTCTATGCCGGAAGCAACTCTTCCGTTTCCGATGCTGCCGATCAGTTCTTTGATCATCTTCTTGAAATATGCCTCGGCATCTTCACTGTTTGTGATCACTGGAGGTGCTGATTCGTTATCGGATAAGATCGGACTATAATCATCGTCTTCATCGTCATCGTCACTTGATGAATGGACACCGGCTATAAAATCTGTGAACCCTGCATTCAGATCTTCGGGCAGTATATCTGCGGGAATAAAAAGGATAGTGATGCCCATTAATGCTGTTGAAGCCATTACAATTATCCCTATGACCATGATAATTGTTAGAATAACTCTGAACACGTTCCCGATGATCCTTATCTTCTTTTTTGCCTTCTGGGACTTGTCCATTTTTATTTCCTTTCCTCAAGCATTTTATCGAGAAGTTCGGCTGCATCGTTAACACAGCCGCGGCAGGAACGTATTGGTTTTCCTGTAAGCCCGCCTTTGAGTTCTCTGCACATAAGCGTCTGGTTCATCTCTTTGAATCTCTGCTCAAATTCGGCTTTCAGTTCTTCTGCATCTGCCCCCAGCTTCTTTTCCAGAACATATTCCGCTGCAAGAACCGCCCCGCATTTCCCCATTTTTCCGCCTGCGAACGGCATTGCTGCTTTTCTTGAATCCTGTTCGTTCATTCCGGTCTCATCTGCAAATGCACAAAGTACCGCTGCGGAGCAGGGATAAAAATTCTTGTGGTTTTCGATAGCTTTTTCTACTCTGTTACTCATAATTTCCGTACTCCTTATTCCGCTGAAACATCGTCAATTATCGCGCGGATCTCGTCAACGCCTTCTCCTGTCTCGGCGGAAAACTCTATCATAGTTATATCGTCCGCGCAGGGTATTTCAGTGCGGAAAGCTTCGCGTCTTGCTTCACGCTCACGCTTTTTCAGCTTGTCGGCTTTTGTGAGTACCACAACGAACGGTATTCCGCTGTCGATAAGAAAGTTTATCATCATTATATCGTCAGCGGTAGGCTTGTGCCGGAAGTCTATGAGCTGGAATACGAGGGCAAGATCCCTGTCATCATGCAGATATCCCTCGATAAGCTCTGCCCAGCGTTTTTTCTCGGACTGTGAAACTTTTGCATAGCCGTAGCCAGGAAGATCGACGATATAAATATTATCGGCAGAAAAAAAATTGATAGTCGATGTTTTTCCGGGAGTGGCACTTACTTTTGCAAGTGATTTCCGGTTAAGCAGTTTGTTGATAAGCGACGATTTTCCCACATTTGAGTGACCGGAAAATGCAAATTCAAGTCTGTCTGATCTTGGTATCTGCTTGAAAAGTCCGTATGATGCAATAAATTCTGCGTTATTGTAATTCATGATCTCCTCTAAATTTATTCCCCTGTCGTTAAGGGCAGGGGAATCCGTTTTTATTGTCTTGATCTTGTGGTCACCGAAGCGGTGGAAGAAGTGCTTTTCCTGGTGCCGGCGGATTTGTGCGGTCTGCCTCTTTTTGCCGAAGTTTTGGCAGCCGTCGTTTTGGGGAATACAAGAGCGTTGTCGAGTACAGTCTGTATCTGCTCGGCAGGGATAAAGTGAACGTTATCCTTTACCGTTTCGTCGATCTCTTCAAGATCCGGTTCGTTCTCTTTCGGAATTATGACTGTTTTCACGCCGGCTTTGTATGCAGCCATAGATTTCTCTTTGAGACCGCCTATGGGCAGCACTTTTCCGTGGAGCGTTATCTCACCGGTCATTGCGATATCGCGTTTTACCGGCATTCCCGACAGTGCGGAAACGAGTGCGGTAGTCATAGTTACGCCGGCTGAAGGACCGTCCTTCGGAACAGCACCTTCCGGTGCGTGGATATGAAGGTCTTTATTCTTGTAGAAATCCGGGTCTATGTTGTATTTTGAGGCGATACTGCGGACAAGACTTACTGCGATCTTGCTGGACTCTTTCATAACATCGCCGAGCGAACCGGTTACTTCAACCTTTCCGTCGCCTTCAAGAACGATGACTTCAAGCGGCATGGTCACACCGCCGACGGAAGTCCATGCAAGTCCGGTGACAATACCTGTCTCGTCTGTCTTTGATATAGTCTCGGGAAGATACTTCTTAACTCCGAGGAAGTCCTTGAGGTTAGCATCAGTAACGGTTATTGCTGTTTCGCCGCTTACGAGCTTCTTTGCTGCCTTTCTGCATACAGAAGCTATCTTCTTTTCAAGCCCGCGGACACCGGCTTCTTTCGTGTATCCGTCGATTATTGCATAAAGAGCCTTGTCATTTATCTTAAGAGTCTTTCGGGTCTCGCCGTGTTTTTTGAGCTGCTTCGGGAGAAGATGTTTCTTTGCGATATGGAACTTCTCCTCACGGGTATAGCTTGAAAGCTCGATGACTTCCATACGGTCAAGAAGGGGAGCGGGAATAGTTTCGGTAGTATTTGCGGTAGTTATAAACAGTACGTCACTGAGATCTATCGGTATCTCAAAATAGTGATCTGTGAATGTGGAATTCTGCTCCGGATCGAGAACTTCCAGCATAGCGGAAGAAGGATCTCCCTTGTAGTCGCTGCCCATTTTGTCTATCTCGTCGAAAAGAATGACCGGATTCATGCACTTTGCCTGCTTCAAGGCATTTACTATCCGTCCGGGCATAGCGCCGACATAGGTCTTTCTGTGACCTCTGATCTCTGCTTCATCACGAACACCGCCGAGGGAAACGCGTGCATAATTTCGTCCGAGGGCTGCGGCGATAGACTTGCCGACGGAAGTCTTTCCGACTCCGGGAGGTCCTACAAGGCAGATGATCTGGCTCTTGATCTCGGGATTAAGTTTTCTTACGGAGATTATTTCAAGGATACGCTCCTTTACTTTTTTCAGTCCGTAGTGATCTTTTTCGAGCTGTTTTTCAGCCTTCTCGATGTTTATAGTGTCCTCGGTATATGTGTTCCAAGGCATTTCGAGGATAGAATCGAGGTAGGTCTTGATAAGTCCGTATTCCTGTGAGGAAGGGGAGACCTTCATCATCTTGTTCACTTCACGAATAAGCTTTTCCTCGGTATCTTCGGGGAAGCCTATCGCCTGTATCTTTTCTGTGTATTCATAAGTCTCGTCGTCATAATCCTCGGAACCGCCGAGCTGCTTTGAGAGCGCCTTCATCTGTTCCCGCAGGATATACTCGCGCTGGTTGTTGTCGATAGAATCACGGATCTGTTCATTGATCTCCGCCTCAAACTTGAGCACCTTGATCTCTTCTGTGAGCATTTCAACAAGCTTTTTGACCCGCTTTTCAAGACCGTTAGTCTCTAAAAGCACCTGCTTGTTTTCTGTTTTGAGGAACACATTGAATATAATGAGATCGAAGAGCTTGCGCAGGTCATGCTCACCCTCGATAAGTGTCACGAGTTCGTCCGGTATCTTCGGTACAAGTGAAGCATAGTCTGAAAAGAGCATTTTCAGAGTGCGTTCATAAGCGTATGAAAGCTTGCTTTCAAGCTCCGTATTCCTGTCATTGATCTCTGCAACTTCCGCAACATTGTATGTATCGAATTCGGAAATGCCGATAAGTTTTGCTCTGAAAAGCCCGTGAACAAGAACACGGGTAACTTTGTCGGGAGTTTTGAGTATCTGGCGTATCTCCGCGACAACACCGACCTTGAACAGATCTTCCTTATGCGGATCTTCATTATCGTATTCTGTCTGTGTTACAAGGAAGATGTGCTTATCTGTGAGGCTCGCGGTTTTTATAGCCTCCACGAATTTAGGCTTTGTTACGTCAAAATTTATGACCATACCCGGAAAAACAACAAGACCTCTCATTGTTATCATCGGGAGTTTATGTCTTACTGCTGCTGACGGCATATATATCAATCCTTTCAATTTGCCCTGCCTTTATATCTGTCCGGCAGTAAATTATATTATACAATATTAATATAATAATTGCAATACTTTTTTAAAAAAACAATGTGAAAAATACTTGAATAATCTCTAAAAAAAGACAAAAGAGCGTTATGTTTCCGAGCCGTGTTCGCAAATGTCCGGAATATGAACATCGGCTATAAAGTGATATACGGACGGATCCTGTCAAGGGATTTCTCTCCTATACCGTTTATGTTAAGCAATTCGTCGATGTACAGGAAACCTCCGTAGGTTTCGCGGTATTCGATTATCTTTGCCGCGGTTACTTCTCCGATGCCGTTCAGAGTCATCAATTCCTCGGCAGTAGCGGTATTGATGTTGATTTTTTCGGAATCCGGAATTATGATCTCATCTCCGGAACGTGCGATCGGCGTTACTTTGACATAAGCGGCTCTTTCCGCCGAATCAAGTATTACAAAGACAGCTGCGCATGCTATTATGTACAACGCGGCTGCAACGCAGAATATAATGATATATCTGCGTTCTTTTTTGTCCGGTTTGGCTTTGTTTTCGCTGTTCACATCATCTTCCGGTGTGAATAATTCATCATCGTACATTTTCGTTTGCAAACTCGTTCTTTCTGAATTTCAATGGGGACGTACCATAGTATTTGCGGAATATCCTGCTGAAATAGTTCGGATCCGAAAACCCGCATTTTAATGATACATCTGTTATGTCGAGGTGCGTATCGCGCAGTAGTGAAGCTGCTCTTCTGATCCTGATATCTGTGAGGTATCTGTGCGGTGCAACTCCGTATATCTCTGAGAAGAGACGAATGAAATGCCGCTGTGAGTAATGCGAAAGCTCCGCGAGCTGTTCCATAGGTATTTCTTCGCTGCTGTGTGATTCCATATAAGCTGCCGCAAGTGATATTCCTTCGATCTCACGGCGCTTGTTCTCATTTCCGTACAAGCGTGAAAGCAGCACAGCAATACGCAGAAAGCACGCTGTTATCATAGTTTTGCTGCCCGGGGTCTTGCCGTTATATTCCTTGACTGCTTCGGCAATTATTGCGGAGATCTCGGCAAAAGCGTCCGGCGGGAGCTTCATACGGCTTCCGAGTCCGTTTTCCTGGGAAAAATGAGGTTCGAGAAGAAAAAGCGCGTGGAATCCGGGGAGCTGCTTGATATCGTGGTCTGCGGAAATAAAAGTATCCGGGCGGAACATAATGTTGCATATCTTCAGACCGTCGGGATCTTCGTAACCGTGGCAGATGTCTTTTCCGATAACAAATACATCACCCTTTGATATCGGGTATCTGTCATTTCCTGTGCAGTGCATCGCTTTGCCCTCAAGAACGACCACAAGCTCGTAGAAATCCTCGTGTCCGTGCATTTTCAGATCTTCGGTATGTTCGCCGTAGTTTATATAGAAAGGGAAGCTCTCATCGCTTGTAAAATAGCAGAGCCTCATATTTTCATACATATCCATGCCCCTTATGCTGACGTTTTACGGTTGTTATGTCCCGCAATTGAATTATATCACATTTTTCTTATGCTTGCAACTTTTTTGGCAAAAATGTCCTGTTTTTTTGTCGGAATTGTCATTGCTAAAACGTTTACATTGTGATAGAATTAAGATAATAACAATATGGGAGGAAAAGAAATGGCAAATCCTTATCTTCCGCTCTGGGAATATATCCCGGACGGCGAACCAAGAGTTTTCGGAGACCGGATCTATGTTTACGGCTCGCATGACCGTCCCGGTTCCGACAGGTTCTGTGATTATAAGCTTAAAGTATGGTCAGCTCCGGTAAATGACCTCAATAACTGGGTATGTCACGGTACCGCATTTGCTACTCGTGAATTCCGCGGTCATGCGTCAGATACCGACTGGACTGACAACGAACTTTACGCTCCGGACGTTGTGGAGAAAGACGGAAAGTATTATCTTTACGCATATATCGTGGGTGCAAAGGGCTGTGTTGCCGTCAGTGACAGACCCGAGGGTCCATTTAAGCTGATCTCGCGTTACAGCTATAAAATAGATAAGCACTATGATGACGGGACATTCATTGACCCGGGCGTGCTGGTTGACGATGACGGACGGGTTTATGTTTACTGTGGATTTCAGGGATCGTATATGGCGGAGATAGACGGCTCGGATATGTACACGGTCATTGACGGAACATATAAAGAAGGGATCATTCCTGTGGAGGAACCCCACAGGTTCTTTGAAGCATGCTCACCGCGCAAGATAAACGGCAGATACTACCTTATCTATTCGCCGCAGAAAGGAAGCTGTCTCGATTACGCTGTAAGCGACAGTCCCACCGGTCCTTTTGAATATAAAGGCACTATTATCGACAACTCAATTGATTATCCCGGCGGAAACGATCACGGCTCTGTAATGTGCATAAACGGACAGTATTACATATTCTACCATAAAATGACAAACGGTACGATAATGTCAAGGCGGGGCTGTGTTGAGAAGATAGAGATACTTCCGGACGGCACGATACCGCAGGTCGAGATGACCTCGCTTGGATTTGAAGAAAGCCTTAACCCATTCTCGGTAACCAAGGCCGATACCGCATGCGTACTCAAGGGCGGCTGCTTTATCACCGAGCATAACATTTTTGACCGCGTTGTCACCGAAATTACAGAAGGTGCGGTAATGGGCTGGAAATACTATGACTTCGGCACAGACGATGACCCGTTTTCACTGAAGCTGAAGCTGCGGGGAACCGGCTGCTGCGGAAAGATACTGGTCTTTCTCGATTCCGACGACAGCGAGCCGATAGGAAGCGCAGAGTTTTCCGGGAACGGAGGTATTGTTTCGGCAGAGCTTCCCGCGGTAAAAGGCAGACATGCGGTATATCTTAAAGCCGAATGCGCTTATACCGGCTGGGCAAAGGATATGTTCCAAGGCAGGGCTCTGTTTGAGCTGGAAGAGTTCGTCTTTGTAAAGTGAAAGGAGAAACAGGTATGGATATCAGAAAAACTGCGGCGGCTGTTATCGCGGCATCGGCATGTCTTTTATCTGCTTGCGGCAACGGATCCGTAACTGCTTCGGAATCTACGGAAACTGTACAGCAGGAAGCTCCTGCGCCGGTCGGAGAAATGCGTGATATGACCACGCAGGAGATCGTCAAGGATATGGGAATGGGCATAAACCTCGGAAACACATTTGAAGCTACAGGCGGTTCCGGCTCAACGGTACAGTCTTTCGAGACTATGTGGGGAAGCCCGGTAGTTACACAGCCGCTAATACAGGGATATGCAGATGCAGGCTTCGGAGTGATGCGGCTTCCTGTTGCATGGTCAAACCTTATGGCTGAGGATTATACGATAAGTCCCGAACTGCTTGCAAGAGTTGATGAGGTGACCGGCTGGGCTGTTGACAGCGGTCTTTATGTAATTATGAATATCCACTGGGACGGCGGCTGGTGGGAGAAGTTCCCGACAGAAAAAGAAGAGTGTATGAAGAAATACACCCGTGTATGGGAACAGCTTACCGAATATTACGGTAAATACGGCGATAAGCTTATATTCGAGTCTCTGAATGAGGAAGGCGGCTGGGACAGTATATGGAACCGTTACAGCGGTACTTCCGGTGAGGATAAGGAAAAGTCTTACGCACTGCTGAACGAGATCAATCAGAAATTCGTTGATATTGTGCGTGCAAGCGGTGGAAACAACGAAAAGCGCCACCTGCTGATCGCCGGATATGGTACAGATATTGATCTGACATGTGACGAGCTGTTTAAGATGCCGGAGGATCCTGCGGGGAGATGTGCGGTTTCGGTGCATTACTACACTCCTTCCACACTCTGTATTCTTGAAAAGGATGCAAGCTGGGGCAAAGCGCGGAAGGTTTGGGGAAATGAGAAAGACGTCGCCGAAATGGAAGGCTACATGGATAAGCTCAAGACCCGTTTCGTTGACAACGGAGTTCCGGTTATAGTCGGTGAATACGGCTGTGTGGCTGTAAAGAACAAGGAAAATGATGTTGTCAGAAGATTTAATCTCTGCGCGGCACAGATGATGTACACAAGGGATATGTGTCCGGTGCTGTGGGATATAAAGGGGCTGTTCTATGACAGATACTTCTTCAATATGAAAGACGAAGAATTCATGAACGGACTTAAGCGTATAGAAGCCGGAGAAGACGTAATGTCGGAGGAGCTGGCTGCATACGAAAAACAGCGTGAAGAAGCAAGAGCCGAAAAAGAAGCTGAAACAGGCACCGGAGCTGACGCAGCATAATATGATAATGATAGCCGTTCCCGATTGTCGGGGACGGTTTTTCGTGTTTGGTATTGTATTTTGCGGTAAAGTGTGTTATAATAACTATGTATATATCTTATTGAAAGGAAATTCTGCCATGAAAAAAATACTTTCCGCTATTCTGACAATGGCTTTAATTATAAGCACGGCGAGCTGCGAAAACAATAAACAGCCTGCGCAGACGCAGCAGATAGCCGATTTCCCGACGGATACGGCTGTGACGACTTTCGCTCCTGATGTTTCTGCCGAGAAACCGCATACCACCGTTGATACATCAAAGATGTCGGCGGCGAAGCGCGCTCTTTTTGAAAAAGGTCATATAAAAGAAGCTGTATTGTCAAATGCGGGTTCAACGGAGGAGACAAAAAAGCTGTATGACTACATCTGCGGCGTATTTGGTGACAAGATTATTTCCGGTCAGCAGGAATCCACATGGATGGGCAGCGAACAGTATGAGTTTGATTACATATATGACAAGACCGGAAAATACCCTGCAATACGCGGTCTCGACTATATGAACGATGATTTTGCCGGCGTTAACAGACGGGCTGAGGAGTGGTATGAACGCGGCGGAATAGTAACTATCTGCTGGCACTGTGGCTGTGATTTCAGCGGAAGCTGGGCTGAAAGCCAGAAAACAGAGATCAAAGACTGGGAAAAGGCACTTACAGCAGGCACTCCCGAAAACGATGAGCTTCTTGCGGGAATGGATAAAGGCGCAGCGGCACTCAAGGAACTGTGCGACAAGGGTGTGCCCGTAATATGGAGACCGTTCCACGAGGTTGACGGAGCATGGTTCTGGTGGGGAAAGGGAGGACCAGATAATTTCCGTAAGCTGTGGGCTCTGATGTATGACAGATACACCAATTATCACGGACTCAACAACCTTATATGGGTGCTCGGCTATTCACATAACGGAGTGAATATGGAAAAATGGTATCCGGGCGACGAGTATGTTGATATTATCGGTGCCGATTCTTATAAGAAAGGCGCGAACAATTCTCTTTACAAGCGTCTGCGGCTGCTTTTCGGAGAAGAATCACCGATCTGCTTCCACGAATGCGGTACGATTCCGACTACAGCGGAACTTGCGAAGGACAATACCAACTGGGTATGGTTCATGACCTGGCATACAAATTATATTACCGATGAAAATGACACATCGGTACTTAAAGAAATATACAATGACGATCATGTTATCACACTTGACGAACTCCCTGATCTGCGGATCTGATGTCATATCTTTTCATAAATAAGATATGAAAGGGGATATTTATGAGCAAAGCTTTGCTTATAAAAATATGGGAGGCAATAGTCTCGGTCATACCGATAACTCTTATAGTTGTCGTGATATCTTTCACTCCGCTTGTCACTCTTACCTCTAAAGAAATACTTGTATTCTGCATTTCGGCATTTTTCCTCATATTCGGTATTGCGCTGTTCAATCTTGGTGCAGATCTTGCAATGACGCCTATGGGTGAGTATGTGGGCGAAGGTCTTACCGGCTCAAAAAGACTCGGTATTCTGTTTACGGTATGCTTTATAATGGGACTTCTTATTACCGTAGCTGAGCCGGATCTTTCCGTTCTTGCCGGACAGGTAAGTGCGCTGATAGAGCCGATGCTTCTGATAGGATCTGTGGGTGTCGGAGTCGGAATATTTCTGCTGATAGCAGTAATAAAGATCGTTTTCAAAAAAGAACTCGCCCCGCTGCTGTTCTACTTTTATCTGATGCTTTTTGCATTTGCGGCGCTTCTTCTTGAACACGACAAAGGACATTTTCTCCCGCTCGCGTTTGATTCTGGCGGTGTTACAACAGGACCTATCACCGTTCCGTTTATAATGGCGCTCGGTGTAGGTATCGCTCTTACGATCGGCGGCAGAAATGCCGGAGAAAACAGCTTCGGACTTATCTCTCTTTGTTCGGTAGGTCCGATAATCGCAGTGCTTGCATTAACGCTTACATCAAGCGGAGATCTTACATATCAGCTGCCGGATTACTCGATCGAAGCAAATCTCGGCGACGGATTCTGGAAAACTCTGCTTGAAACAGCTGAAGATGTGGGAAAGTCGCTGGCGCTCATAGTTATATCATTTGGCATCTTACAGTTTACAATACTGAAACTTCCGAAGAAGAAGCTGTTCCAGATACTTGTCGGAATAGCATATACCTTTGTCGGACTCGTTGTATTCCTTACATCGGTAGCTGTCGGTTTTATGCCGATCGGCTTCAAACTCGGACATGAACTTGCCGAGGGCGGAAATCTTCCGCTTGTCATATTCGCGTTTGTCATCGGTATGGTGGTTGTTCTCGCAGAGCCGGCTGTACACGTTCTCAACCGCCAGGTAGAGGATATAACCGGCGGTTCGGTAACGAAGAAAGAAATGATGTTGGCGCTTTCAATAGGTGTCGGCGTATCTATCGGACTTTCGATGATACGCGTTATCTTCGGTTTCTCTCTGCTTTACTACCTTATTCCCGGATATCTTATCTCGCTGGGACTGTCGTTTGCGGTGCCGAAGCTGTACACGGCTATTGCATTCGATTCCGGCGGAGTTGCGAGCGGACCGCTCACATCAAGCTTTATTCTCCCGCTTGCGATAGGTGCATGTGAAGCTATGCACGGTACGGACGATATACTGTATTCCGCATTCGGCATAGTCGCAATGGTGGCGATGACTCCGCTTATCACGATACAGTCGCTCGGCTTCAAGGCTGTAATGGCAGAGAGAATGAGAAGACGCATTGCGATGAGAAGAATATTGTCAGCAGATGACGCACAGATCATATATTTTGATAAGAGGTGAAGACGATGCCGTTCTGGGATAAAATAAAAGGAAACGAACGTGATAATTCAGAAGAAAAGCAGGAGAATGAACCGGAAAGAAACGGTTCGGCGGCACCGTTCGGTCTTGAACTGCTGATAACGATAGTTGAGAAGAATAAAGCCGAGTTTTATATGGATATGATCCAGGCGTATGAGGTGAACTTCCAGTTTTCTGCGCCTGCACACGGTACGGCAAAAGCTGAGATACTCAATTATCTCGGCATTACTGATACGGATAAAGCTGTTATTTTCAGTGTTGTCCGGGAGGATAAGCTTGACGATCTTGCATATATGCTGGAACAGAAATTCAAGACTGTAAAGAACGGAAAGGGAGTAGCCGTATCTGTTCCTTTCACAAGTATGATAGGAACATCGGTTTACGCTTTTCTGTGCAATGCGGTTAATACTGTAAAGGGAGATGAGTGAAATGAATGAAAAAGAATATGAGATGATATTCTGTATTATAAATGCGGGTTTCTCGGAAGAAGTAATGGACGCTGCAAGGGAAGCCGGAGCAAGAGGCGGCACTGTGATCCGTGCAAGAGGAACTGCGGGCAAAGAAGCCGAGGAGAGGTTCAGCATTACCATTCACCCGGATAAGGAAGTACTGATGATACTTGTTCCGAAGGATATAAAGGATGCTGTGCTTGAAGCGGTGTATAAATCAGCGGGAATGGGAACAGCAGGTCAGGGTATAGCTTTTTCCATGGCTGTAAATAAAACAGTAGGTTTGCAATAATAACTAAATAAATATGTGAGCTTTTGTATATTCATACAAATTATTATTTTTTCAGAATAATCTGTCACATTTGGTGCCGAAAATACGTCTTTATATATAGAAGTCAATTCAGAGCATTATGCTTCGGAGGTGCGATATGAAGATAACGCCGATAAAGAACTATAAAAGACCCGAATACGCATTAAAGGTTGCAGCGCTTATGACTGCCGCGGTTTCGCTTTCCGGCTGTGCCGAGCGCGGAACTGTGACAGAAAGCTCCGTGCCGGTCACAGAGCAGAACGGTGCCGGTTCGCAGATAACAAGCCCGGCATCACAGTCAAAGGTTTCTTATGCTACACCGACAGTAGCACCGGAAACCACGAACTTTTCCGGTACAGTCACGACTGTCAGCGAGTCTGCCGCAGTTACTACAACACCTGCGGAAATCTCGGATTCCGGCATATCGGGAGCGAAGGTAATGTATTCCTCCGAGAAATCTGCGGCGCTGTCTGCTGCGGGTATCATAACTTCTGCCGCTGTTACGACTGCGGTAACTTCAACGACTGCGTCTGTTCCGGAAACCGAGATAGTTGAACTTGACGGAGATGTTGAGATACCCGTTGGACTTGAGGGCGAACCGGCAATAGATGAGGACGATCTTAACCCCGTAGGAATCGTACCGTGCGGGACTGATGATTATTGTGAGCCTGTCGAGCTTGCGGGAGATGTGGCTTTTATTCCGGATCATAATGACCCGCAGAATTTTTCCGGCGAATACCTTGATTTTTTTGCGGAAGTCTGCTGCAGCCATTTCTATACAGCATTCGGTAAACTCGGATTTGAATCGGAAGTAGAAATATATGAGGGAAGTCCGGATAATCGGATTACTTTCAGAACTGACAACATAGAAATTTCTCAGTTTGTGCGCAGTGTAATATATCTGACCAAAGACGGCGAAACCAAAAGAATATACATTGTTTTTATAAAAGCCGATTCCGAAGAGGCACAGACACTCGCGGAAACTGAAGATATTACGGTACTTGACGGCGGATATTACACCGATAATGCGTCGGTCAGCAGCGGAAATGATGCGAATGCACTGTTTTTGGCTGTACCGGATTTCAATTACCCGCTTTCCGAGGAATTTGGAAATGCACTTGCCGAAGATCTTGCCGAAAAGGGTATAATATAATGAATTTCACACTTCATCTGACCGAGAACTGCAATCTCGGCTGTGTTTATTGTCCGAATCCGAAAAGCACTAAGCGAATGTCCGATGATGTGCTGTATGCAGCCTGTGATCTTGCATTTTCGAGGGGAAAGGGCGCGGGATTCTGCTTTTTCGGCGGTGAACCGCTTCTTGCGAAGGATCTGATATACAAAGCTATCGACAGATGCACGGAGCTTTCAGCAAAAACCGGTATGAAAGCTGATTACAAGATGACCACGAACGGTACTCTTCTCGATGAAGCCTTTCTTGAACTTGCATGCTCTGTAGGTATGATGATCGGGCTGTCATTTGACGGACTTATGCAGGACAAGTCCCGCTGTTTCAAGGACGGTAGCGGTTCCCGTGAAACAGTCGAAAAGAATGCGCGGCTGCTGCTTTCACGAATACCGAACGCATACGCGATGATGACGATTGCTCCTTTCGCGGTCAGCAGTTACTTCGACTCTGTGAGATATCTGTATTCTCTCGGATTCCGCCGGGTTATTGCAACTATCGCGTACGGCAATAAGGTCAGCTGGACTGACAGCGATATTGACTTGCTGCGAAGCGAACTTGACAGGATCGCTGAATTCTATACCGACATACTTTTAAACGGCGTCCGGTTCTATTTCAGCCCTTTTGATTCAAAGATAACCGAGTGCATTAAAGACAAGAATACCGCAGATCATTGTCACCTCGGATTTCGTCAGATGCCGATAGATACGGACGGAAGCATTTATCCGTGTACGCAGTTCGTAGGCGATAGTGACTGGTATATCGGGAATGTGTTCGACGGAATAGATGTGAACCGACAGATGGCGATATCAAAGCGGGCATCAATGCCGGAAGAGTGCAGGGAATGTGAGCTGAACAGGCGCTGCACCAATTCCTGCGGCTGCACGAATCGGCTTGAGACCGGCGATGAAAACAAGGTCTCACCGCTTACCTGCACCTATGAACGTATGATAATAGAAATAAGTGACAGGATAGCCGGTGAGCTTTTCAATGATCATTATGACATTTTTATACAGCGTTTCGGAAGATGAAAGACCAGTTTAATGCCGGTCTTTTTCTTGACTTAACGGATATTTGGTGTTATAATGTTTGAAGTTTATTACGGAGGTAACATCATGCTGAAATCTATCAGACATTACGCAGCCGCAGCGGCTGCATCATTCCTTGCATTATCTGCCGTTTCATGCGGCAATTCACCGGCACAGACCGGTGAAGGCACTACCGTTCCCGAAGATACGGGTGCAGCAGCCGGAACTGTTTCTTCAGCCGAAAAGACCGATGCACACGTTTATATCGAGGGCACGAAGTTTATGGTAGGAGGTAAGGAACTCTGGATAAGCGGCGGGAATACGCCGTGGTTCAAATGGAACGATTTTGACGGGAATATGGACGAGGAGGTGTGGGACAAGACATTCGCCCAGCTTGCCGAAGATCATATCAACTGCACGCGTATATGGGTGAACTGCAACGGCGATTCTGTCGTAAATGTGGATTATGACGGGGAGATAGACCATGTCAACGAAGCGCATTGGAGCGATCTTGACAAGCTGTTTGCGATCGCAGAAAAATACAAGGTATATGTTATGCCGACACTGCTATCTTTTGACCATTTCAAGACCACCGACTGGCAGAAGCTTATACAGTCGAAAGAGTTCACCGACAGCTATGCCAAGCTTTATGTTGAGGAATTCTGCAAGAGATACGGTGACTGTGACTATATCTTCGGGATCGATATAATGAACGAGCCGGACTGGGTATTTGAGAATGAAGAATGCGGTCAGATAAGCTGGGATAATATCTCATACCTTCTTGGCAAATGCGCGGACGTGATACATAAGAACAGCAATAAGCTCGTTACAGTCGGTACCGCAATAGTCAAGTACAATTCCGACGACTACGAAGGAAACAAAGTCTCCGACGAGTATCTGAAACAGCTGACAGGACTTGACGGGGCATACCTTGACTTCTACAGCGTGCATTACTACGGCTGGCAGCGTCCATGGTTCGGATTCCCGTGCGACAAATCGCCGGAAGAATTCAAGCTTCCCCATGACCGTCCGTGTATCATAGGCGAAACTTCCAATGATGACGAAAAAGAAACGAAGATGACTCTTTCAGAAAAATATAAAACTATGTACGACAAGGGCTGGAACGGACTTCTCGTCTGGATGGAGCCGAGAAAGGACGAGGAGCTGATGTGGTACAGGTATGACCTTACAAGAGAAGCTGCAAATGCAATGTATGAGTACGCACCGGATAAAATAGATCCGCTCGGAGTGTGGGGCAGTCCTGTTCCCGATGCGGCATGACAATACGGGTGAATATTATGGAGCATATAAGAAATGCCGGGGTTTCGGACGCGTCAAGGATTGCCGAGATCATCGTTACCAATTATCGGGTGAACTTCTATCCTTTCTTTAAAAATGACGAGTTTTATTTTGGCGAACTGAATGTATTGCAGGTAGCATCTGAATACTGTGAAAGTTCTGAGGCACTCCGCGAAACGTTCGTATATGATGACGGCGTGATAAAAGGAATAATTCGGGTGCATGGTGACGAGATAGTAAAGCTGTATGTTGAACCGCAGTTCCAGAGTATGCACATAGGAGCAAAGCTTCTGCGGTATGCGGTAGATGAATTCGGAGCAAACTGGCTTTGGGTGCTTGATCACAACGAACGCGGAAAGGCATTTTACCAAAGAAACGGATTTGTGCTTACCGATGAAAAGATGATCGAGGACGAATGGGTCCCGCTCACAAAAATGAAGCTTTACAGATGATATAATACCCGCAGACTTATATTTGTGTCTGCGGGTATTGCTTTATACTATCGTTTTTATGTAATCAGCAAGCTCGTTTGCCATTTCTTCCTGTTCGGTAATGCGCGGGTGACCGTCGGTTGCTTTTCCGGCACGTCTGAATTTATATCTTGTAACATCGGGATCCGCAAGTTCCGCACAGACCTCATCGAGTATATACTCCCACTTCATCTCGTGTTTCAGCACAGTAGTGATTATCACGAATTTCGCGGTCTTATACTTTTCCTTAAGGTCAAGCAGTATCTCCTTATACTTCTTTTTCCACATCTCGGTGTACTGCTTATCAAATACTGCTTCAGGTCTCGGGTTTGCATCATTCTGTCCTATCGCAAAAACAACAACGTCCGGTGTGTAACGGGCAAAATCCCACTTTGATACACCGCAAGGTGCATAGGGAACATAGCTGAGCTTGTCATAAGTGGATTCAAGCCCGGTAAGTGTCTCAATATCCGGACCGTAGAAGTAACCGGTATGATCGAGCAGGGAAAGACCGCCCTGTGAGTTGTTGTTGAATGCGGCATTCAGCTTCCTTGCGGCAGAGAAAGTATAGCTGAAATAGCTGTTGTCGTACTCTCCGCCATGGTTTTCGGGATCCGGCATTCCTTCGTAGTAAACAGCCTCGCATACTTCACCGGCGGAAACGCTGTCGCCGAAATATTCGAGCTTCAAATCGTATTTATGCTCGTCCGGAAGTATCTCGTCAGCTTCGGCAGACAGAAATCTGAAATAATGGGCGGCAGCCTGTCTCTTGAATATTATACATGTATGCGTCTTATCATCAAGATTCTCCGCAAGCGTTATTTCCTGCACTTCGTTTGTGTTTTCGATGCTGATTTTCTGCTGAATACCGTCAATCAGCGCTCCTATCCACATTTTGTCTGTCATAGGGATATTTTCAATCCGGATTTTCAGTGACGTTCCTTTGAAACGGAATCTTATATTGCTCCCGGCATAGATCAGCACAGGTTTGTCCGGTTGGGAAAAATCGATCCTTCCCATATATGAGAAAGCTTTGCTGTCTGCATTATATATTGCCATAGTGTACCTCCGAAAAATGATTTCAGATGTATTTTACCATATTCAGGCGGTCATTTCAATACTTTCTATGTAAATTTTGTAATATGTATTGAAAAATTATACAAAATGTGTTATACTGTTCATAATTACTATTGAATGGAGGGAAAAAGTGAGACTTTCAAAGATAATTGCTTCATTGCTCCTTTCTGCATCTCTTCTTCTCTGCGGCTGCGGAAACGGCGCTAAGACCGATAATACCAACAATGATACAACGTCTGTGACATCGGCGGCGGTAACGACTGCGGCTGAACCGGAAACACCGGCGAAAAGCGATGAAATGCGAGATATCACTGTACAGGAACTTGTCTCGGAAATGCACACGGGCTGGAATCTCGGCAATACATTCGATGCTCTCGGCGGTGAGACAGCATGGGGAAACCCTTACACAACGAAGGAGATGATAGATTTCGTTGCAGGAGCGGGATTTGATGTTATCCGTATCCCTACAACATGGGGCGAGAAAATGGACGAGTCGGACAAAATACCGGACGAGTGGATAAACCGTGTTCAGGAAGTGGTTGATTATGCACTTGACAACGGAATGTACGTTATTCTCAACAGCCACCATGAAACTTCATGGATAAAACCTGCTACCGATCAGCTGGACAGCTTTATGACGAAGTTCGAGGCGATGTGGACGCAGATAGCGGAGAATTTCAAGGATTACGGAGATCACCTTCTTTTCGAGGGACTGAATGAACCGCGTATCGAGGGCGGTAAGAATGAATGGGGCGGCGGTACCAAAGACGGACGTGAGGCGCTGAATGTGCTGAATGCAAAGTTCGTTGAAGTCGTAAGGAACAGCGGCGGCAATAACGAAAAGCGCGCTCTGCTCATAACCTCATTTGCTGCGGCAGTCACAGATTCTGCGCTGAAAGGGCTGGAAATACCGGAAGATGACAGGATCCTCATCTCGCTTCATGCTTACACTCCGTACAACTACACATATCACCCGAATTCCGATTGGGAAGTGTTCGAGTTTGGCGATCAGGTCGGTGCTGATATCGACAACGTTTTCAATACGATAGACGAATACTTCATATCGAAGAATATTCCGGTAATTATCACTGAATACGGCTCTGTCAGCAAGAATTTCCCCGGTTCGGAGGAGCGCAATGACGCTGAGAACGTCAAGTGGGTGAACTACTATCTTAACCGGGCAAGGAATTCCGGAATACCGTGTATCTGGTGGGATAACGGAAACTATTACGGCAGCGGTGAGAGATTCGGAATACTTGACAGGCGCAATCTGAAATGGTATGTTCCGGATCTTGTAAAAGCAATAGCAGATGTGTATTATTGATAACAGTAACAGCCTCATACGGCATTATCCGTATGAGGCTGCTGTTTTATTCTTCAATGTCCTGAAGCTTCTGTTCAAGCTCGGCTATCTTCTCGCTGTATTCGTTCAGCTTAGTTGAAAATATTCCGATCTTCTCTTCACACTCCCCGATCTTCTTTTCATATTCGGTAGCCTTTTCTTCTGCATCACCGCTCGCCTTTATCATGTCAAGCTCATCTTGATAGCTTTCTGACAGTGATTTGTAATAATCGAGCTCTTTCTTGATCTGATCGGATTCATCCCGATTTGCAGCTATCTGCTGACTTATATATTCGGAAAGCGCCTTTTTGCCTTTCAGATCTTCGGTTGTGAGTACCGATACTGCCTCATTTTCAAGATCGTAAGGAGCGATATTGTACCCGTTTATGGAAATGCTGCTTGCCCACGGAAGATCGGTAGTCTTATCCACAAAGTAGTTGACACAGGTATGATAAAGTCCGTTTTCGTCCGGGACATTTGCAGTTGTGTTTGTTACGCCAAGATCTACAACTCTGTCTGGCGGATATGTGAGTGTAGTCTTTAGTACAGTGCTGTCAATGCGCACTTGTTCTTCGCTTGTAAAGTGGAGCTCAAGACCGAACGGCGACATTATCACCTTATCCATTTTAACTCCCGGAATACCATACGCGGTCATATCCACAACATTGTCATCGTAACGGATATTTTCGTTGTAATAAGAGCGTATCATGAATGTCGGACCGTCCTCAAGGGGAGACCCGCTGCCGCCCGTGAAATTAAACGGCAGATGCTTCATTATTAACTGTTCTGACTCTGCATTCGGAATATCGCACAGCATACATAAGGTATATGTGCCGTCCTTATTCTGGAAGCAGATATCATTTACATTTATCCTGTGTGTTATCTCGTCATATCCGGGATAGGGTGATTCATAATGACTGTTCCGAACTAAATACAGCTCCGGATCCCTGCCATCATTGCCCTTGACTTCGACATCCACTCTTGCGATACGCCCGTCATACTCAGCCGAGAGAACGGATACCGACATATCAGAAAAGTCAAACCACTTGCCGTTTGAATACCCGTCTGTTTCGATAGTACCCGCCATATCCGGTAAAACAGCAGTCACGGTGGTTTCTTCCGTGCTATCCGCGGTTTCCGGAATTGCGGTGGTGTATTCTTCCGAAGTAACATATACTGCGGTCGTTACTGCAACAACATCTTCATCATCTGCCGCCACATTTATTATTTCTGTGTATTCCTCCGGGTTTTCCGAATTAATAAGCCTTATTTCTGCCATAGGAGTAAAACCATTGAAACGGACTGCCGTGTCGAAGTGGATGCTGTTACCGTTAACCGAACGTCCGAATGAGATAACTTCCATTCCGGAGCCGTTTTCTATCGACGGTTCGGGCTCAGCGGCTGAGTTTGTTACAGTAACGCCGCGAGTATCGCCCAAAGCCTCTTCCGGTATTTCGCCGTAATATTCCACCCAATAGTGAGCATTCATTATCTGTCCGTCAAAATCGAAGTGGTCTATGCGCACATCAAAATCCTTGAACCTGTATAGTGTAGGTTCAGTCTCTTCATGTACAATTCCGGAATTTACAGACGGATCAAGAAATTTCACCGTAGTCCACACACCTGTGTTCTGTTCGCCGGCTGAGTGTGAAGCAGCGCCCTGCGAAGTGATATCTATTCCGCCGATACCGGGGAGACGGCCTGCGAAGAAACCTAAACCGGCAGCCGCAAGAGAGATGCCGACTATTCCTGCGATAAGAGGAGCCTTGCTTTTGCGCGGTTCGACGCGGGGAACTGTGATCTCCACGAGCTTTCTTGTATTAGCGCTTTTTTCGTTATTATCCATATTTTTCGCCCTTTCCTTTACGATCTCCATTATGTTCTCGCTTTCGGGGGAGCGGTATTTTTCGTAAAGGTCTGAGCATGCTTTATAAACTATTTCCTTATGATCCATTGTACTCGTTCCTTTCTTCGGACAGAAGCTTTCCGAGCTTTTTTCTTCCGCGCATAAGACGTACACCGACAGCCGATTCCGATATACCGAGAAGCTTAGCTGTCTCCGTTACGGAATAACCTTGATAATAATGCAGGTACATTGTTATCCTGAGTTTTCTGCTGAGCTTCATAAATACTTCGGAAAGGCTGTCTGTATCGCCGGGCTTTGTATCTTCCTGTTCCGGGATACTTTCAAGCGGTTCGCTGTACTTCTGCCAGTGTGACCGCAGATGATCCTTGCTGCGGTTCACAGTGCATCGGAGCAGCCATGCCCTGACATGTTCGCTGCCGGAGAATTCGCCGCTGTATGTATAAAGCTTCAGAAATACTTCCTGCGAGATGTCATCGGCATCTACGGCATTTTTCACATAGCAGAATGCGGCAGACCAGACTGTTTCCTTATATAGCATGAAGTAGTGCTCGAATTCGCTTTCTGTCATTTTCAACCCTCTTCCCGTATGTTGCTGAAAGGACCTTTCACTTATAATACGATCCGGAAGTCTGTTTTCTTACATTTTTCTCAAAAAAAGACAGAGTTTTTTTCTCTGTCTTTTCACATATTAAATTTTCGTTTAATTTATCTATCGGAGCATGCGTTCGATAAGTTCTGTTACGAGAGCGGCGGCTGGAGCTATGATCTCGCACAGCTGCAGGAACCAGCCCTCGGTATCACCGGTTATGCCTCCAAAATAACGGTATGCGGAGACCCGGTAATAAATAAGGCAAAGGAAGAATGCGAGAAGTACAGCTGCACCCGCCCATATATCCGCGGCAAGCATAAGGAAATATGAAGATGCGCAGACCGCAATAAGTATTGCCAGTGTTAAAGATCTGTGCGCAGGTTCGGAGAAACTCTGGAGCGTTCCTTCCTTTTTTGCGCATTTCATTGTAACTGCCGCAATACCGCTGAATGCTCTCGACATAACAAAGCACAGCGCGATTATGACAGCGGTAGAATAATTCCGGACTTCGGAGAAAACCGCTGCCTGTAATATGAAATACACGGCTGAAAGTATTACCGCAAATGAGCCGATGTGGGGGTCAGACATTACTTCGAGCTTTTTTGCGCGATCTCCGAGACAGGCTTTCGCGTCTGTTACATCACAGAATCCGTCCGCGTGGATACCTCCGGTCACGAGAAGCGGCAGAGCCATGCTAACTGCGCCTTTAAGAAAAAAGTTTATATCGAACTGATTGCATATAAAGAACCACAGGAAATACAGCCAGCCGATAACTGCACCGATAAGAGGGAAGAAGCAGAGGGAATAGCGGTGGTTTTCTTCTTTCCATTCGATCTTCGGCATTGGTATGCGCGAGTACATCGCAAATGCCGATATAAGAGACTTGAATACAGTCATAATATGCCTTTCTTTTCTTTTTCTAAAGTATATCACAGCTTTGCGGTCTGTGTCAAGCTGTATATGTGCTTCTTGACAGTTTTCAAGGATTGTGGTATATTACTTCTGTAAGTTTATTTTAAAGGAGCGGAAAACGTATGCTGCAAATATACTGCGGTGAAGGAAAAGGGAAGACTACTGCTTCACTCGGACTTGCTCTGCGAATGGCGGGCGCAGGAATGAACGTTGCATTTGTACAGTTTATGAAAGGCGGAGATACGTCCGAGCTTGCATCACTTGCGCTGATAGACAGGATAACTGTGATGCGCTGTGATCGGGACTACGGCTTTTTCAACACGCTGTCCGACGATGACAAGAAAGAACTTACCGATTGCCACAATTCACTTCTTGACAGGGCGTTCTCGTCCGGATTTGATGCTGTGATACTCGACGAGTTCAATTTTGCATACGGTCATGCGCTTATGGACTGCCGGAAAGCTGAAATGATGATTATGGAGCAGAAGGACAAGAAAGAGATAGTAATTACCGGAAGAAATCCCGCTGACATATTCACAGACGCGGCAGATTATATAAGCGAGATAAAGTGTGTAAAGCACCCGTATAAAAAAGGAGTAACAGCACGCAAAGGAATTGAATTCTGAAAAGTAAAAACTTGCAAAAAACTATTGACGGGGAAAGTGATTTGTGATATAATAACAACGTCAAAAAAATCACAAGCTCAAAAGAAAGCAGAGGACAAAACTATGAATATTGTTTGCCTTGATATGGAAGGCGTACTTGTACCTGAGATATGGATCGCTTTTTCGGAGGCTTCCGGTATCCCGGAGCTTCGCAGAACTACTCGCGATGAGCCGGATTATAACAAGCTTATGAATTTCAGACTCGGAATACTCAAGGAGCACAAGCTCGGTCTGAAAGAGATACAGGCTACTATTGCCAAGATAGACCCGCTTCCGGGTGCAAAAGAGTTCCTTGATGAGCTTCGTTCAATAACGCAGGTACTTATACTCAGCGATACATTTGAGCAGTTCGCAATGCCTCTTATGAAGAAGCTCGATTATCCTACGATATTCTGCAATACTCTCGAAGTTGCTCCGGACGGCGAGATCACAGGCTTCAAGATGCGCTGCGAGAAATCCAAGCTCACAACTGTCAAGGCTCTCCAGTCTATCGGCTACGAAACCATAGCCAGCGGTGACAGCTTCAATGACCTTGCAATGATCCAGGCAAGCAAGGCAGGGTTCCTGTTCAAGAGCACCGATAAGATCAAGGCAGACTATCCCGATATTCCCGCATTCGAGGAATTTGACGATCTCCTCAATGCTATCAGGAATGCTCTTTAAGACAAAAACAAGGCGGACTGTTATCAGCCCGCCTTTGCTCATTTCTCATAATCCAGACCATATCCGGCATAAAATGCTCTGATATCCCGTTCTGTGCGGACAAGCTCGGAATAGTGCAGTTTCTTGTCGTGCTTGTCGTAAAAGCCTATCGTCTTTTCACCGGTGCATGTGCTTGACTCGATCTTTATGTCCTGCTCTGTATAGCCTTCCGGTATGGGCAGAGTCTTACCGATTTTCAATGTTCTTTACCTCCCAGTAATATTTTCTTGCACATTCCGGAAAATCCTGCATTACACCGTGTTCCGGGTCATAGAATGTCCCGTGTGCAAAAAGTGACCAGTGCCAGCATCGCGGTGTCTCAAGACTCAGCAGTGCGATTTCGGGCAGGTCTTCTGCTGATCTTGCTTCGCATCTTGTTCCGGCAAGCAGGATCCCGTTTGCCATGAGAAAGTCTTTCATCTCTGAAAGCTTCGTTTCCCGGTCATTGCCAAGTATTTCAGCAACCTTTCCCACATCTATGCCTGTAAGCATGGCGAGTACAGCCTGTCCGCACTGAAGATCAGTCGGCTCATGAACATATTCGATCTTTTCTGCTAAACTCATTCTCCCGTCATTCTCCTTATCAGCAGTCTTCCGTTTTCTTTCAGCCATTTATCGCATCTGTCGTAATCCGGAAATACCTTATATACAGCGTCATAAAACGCTTTTGAGTGATTTGGGTGTATCCGGTGGCAGAGTTCGTGAACAACAACGCTGTCGAGCACTTCCGGAGGCGTCATGACCAGCAGACAGTTGAAATTCAGGTTCCCTTCGGATGTGCAGCTTCCCCAGCGTGTCTTCTGATTGCGTATCGTTATGCGGTTGTAACTTACTCCCATGAGCTCTGCGTAATATTCGACCCGGCGCGGTATGATCTCAACAGCCATATCTGCCATTTTCCGTATTTCTGCCGGTGTGAACGGGCGGGTCTCGGAGAGTTCCTGGTTTTCCGCAATACGCTTACGGACATGCTTTTCAATAAGCCTGCTCTTCTCATTAAGAAAGCTTTCGATATCACGCAAAGGCAGCTTTAACGGCGCACGGACTATTACTTTCCCGTCCGGCTCTATTTCTGCAGACATTGTTTTTCGTCTGCTTCGTACAATTTCGATCTCGGAGGATATTCCGTCTATTCTCATCTGAAAACTCCGTTTCGTAGGTGATATTATGGATAACAGCGATTACAATACCAAAAAAGTGCGTAAGCACATTATTTTCTACGGCAGGGTACAGGGGGTAGGTTTCCGGTATCGTGCCGAATACGCAGCTGAAAGTTTCGGCGTTTCCGGCTGGGTGCGCAATCTCTATGACGGTTCGGTTGAAATGGAAGCCGAAGGTACCGAACGCAGCATAGATGATATGATTATTGCGATTGAAAAAAGCCGGTATGTCGAAATACAGGATATGAGCGTCAGAACTATTCCGGTTGAGGGAAGTTCATATTTTGAGATCCGGTAAAGTTTATTTCTTTTTCTTGCCGCTATTTTTATCGTTCTTTTTGAGAAGCTTTTCCGAATTGACTATCAGTATGTCATTCTCATTTATCGTGACCAAATCGTTAGGTACGATCGTAAGCTCACCGCGTATTATCATATAAACTCTGATCCCGTAAGTCAGGAAAATATCGTCGGTTTTGAGCCCGATAAGCCCGCTCTTGCTGTCGCAGAGAATTTCTCCGACTTCCCGGATATCGTGGAATTTCCTGTCCGAATTCTCGCTTTTTGAAAACTTTTCAACAAATCCGGCGCTTATGATACCGGTAGGTACAGCTACCGCGCATACGCCGAGAAATGCAATGAATATTGCGATTATCCTTCCAACGACGGTTACCGGGTATATGTCGCCATAGCCGACGGTAAGCAGGGTAGAAACGCTCCACCATATACCGGAGAACGCATTCTCGAATGCTTCGGGCTGTGCGTCATGCTCCGCGCCGTACATAGCAAGTGAAGATGCAAGAACAAGAATAACTATCAGAAACAGCGATGAAAACAGCTGTTTTCTTTTTTCTATCAGAACATCTTTTATCAGGTTGAATGAGTCGTATTGTGAGTTTATTCGGAACAGGTGGAATATCCGGACAACACGGAGCATTTTGAAAATAACCATACCGTCCAGAAAGAAGAACGGAAGTATAGTTAGCAGGTCAATAATACCGTCGAATGATATGAGAAATTTCAGTACAGACTTTGTCCGGCTTTTTCTCGGATACAGCAGATCCGCCGTCCATATCCTCAGCACATATTCTATGCAGAAAATGATTATAGTGACGTACTCCACTGCTTTGAAAAGACCGTGGAACGCGGAAAGCTCGCTGAACGTTTCCAGAAGCATCGCAAGAATATTGAGTATGATCACAGCGGAGATAAAGAAGTCGAATGCCCGGCTCGGGATATCTTCTTTGTTTCCTATCTGAATTATATCAAATACACGTTTTTTTGTCATACTGACCTCCGTATATTTATCTTCGTCATCATAAGTCCGAAAAGATTTCCGGATATTAAGTATTATATCATAAAAAATGCGTTAAGTCAATTTTTTGTAAGAAAGTAATAAATTTTTATAAAATTATTGAAATTTTTGTGGAAATGTGATATAATACTACTAATAGTGTAATTCGGAGGCTTGAAATTGATAAACGGGTATAAGATCGCTGCGGTATGTACCGCAAGGATCCACGAAAAATATGTATTCAACTTTATACAATCGTTCAATAATGTGCTTGCAGAGAACGGCTGGCGGGTATTTGTATATACCGTTGATTCCGATCTCTTCTATAACACGCGTTCCGATAAAGGAGAAGCAGCGGTATTCGGTCTTATTGACTATAGCATGACAGATGCGCTTTTGTTATTCCCGAATAACATTCACAGCGATACGGTGATCGAGGACATCGCGGTAAAATGTGAACAGAACGGTGTCCGGCTTCTGATGATAGACCGGAAACGTGAAGGCGCGATAAATGTAATGTTCGACTACCACGGAGGATTCAAGAAGATCGTAAGGCACGTTCTTGACGTACACGGAGTCAGAAAGATCCACATGATCGCGGGCGTTAAGGGAATGGACATTTCGGAGATGCGCACGGATGCGGTAAGGGAGCTTGCCGCAGAATACGGCATACCGTTCGGTGATGATGATATAAGTTACGGCGATTTCTGGTCTGTACCTACCGAGAAGGCATGCGAGAAGCTGATAGCGGAAAACCGGCTCCCGGATGCGCTGTTCTGCGCAAACGATATGACAGCTATAACCGCTTGCAGCGTACTACGGAAACACGGTATAAATGTGCCGGAGGACATAATAGTTACCGGATTTGACGGAATTGAGGAATCAGAATATACATATCCGAAAATAACCACTGCCGGCTGCGATTTCGGAAAGCTCGGAGAAGCGGCAGCAGAAGCGGTTATGGATAAAGATGCCGGCGGCAGAGATATTTATGTTATGCCGGATCCGATCATAGCCGGATCCTGCGGCTGTCAGAAAAATTCCGCAGTGGACGCTTCCGAGATAGTAACGTATTATCAGAATGCTTTCAACCGTTATCTGAACGAAGAAAGAAAGCTTGCAAGGATCGGTTCAAAAGTACAGGTATGCGGTGACCTTGATGAGCTTGAAGATAAGCTCCGAGACTCGGTATTCTACAATATGACCTGTGTCCTGAAAAAAGAAGTTACCGATCCGACATTCGATCCGCTTGTCATAAATACGCCTACGCTTTTCGGCAAGGATATGGTAGTGCTGTTTGATGCCGACGAGTCGTACAAGGATAAGCCGCGCGAAATCGCACTTTCTTCCGTGATCCCGAGACTTGACGAGATATTTGAGCTTAAGGTCCCGCTGATATTTATTTCACTGCATTTTATTGATATCCCGCTGGGATATGCCTGCTTCTATTTCAACAACGCGGTTATTCAGGATTATAACAAGATAGGTCAGACTTCAAGGACGATAAGTGCTGCGATAGGCGGTTACAGGAACCTGCGCTATCAGTATCGGCTTCGTGAATGGATAGAGGAGATATACAAATATGACGAGCTTACCGGACTGTTTACAAGAAACAGCTTCCGCAGGGAGTACGATAAGCTTGTTGAAAGCGGACCGGAAGAGATGACAATGGTGCTGTGTGATCTGAACGGACTTAAGATCATCAATGACAACTACAGTCACTCCGAGGGTGACAATGCAATAAAGAAGGTAGCCGAGGCACTTAAAGCCGCCTGCCCTGGCGGTATATGCTCCAAACACGGGGGAGATGAGCTTGTCGCAGCTATCCCGGAAAAACGGGATATGGACGAGATCCGAAACTCCATAAATAAGTACCTTGATGACTACAACAAGGTATCCGGAAAGCCCTACAAAGTCTCCGCAAGTATAGGCATCTGCTGTTCGGAGAACGGAAACCTTGATTTTTCCGCGCTTTTTGCAAAGGCGGACGAACTTATGTATGAAGAAAAAGTTAAAAGCAAGATGCTGAGGGAATGATACCACAGGAGGGAACTATGGAAAGATGTATTGTCGCGTTCAGCGCACGAAGTGAGCGGATAGGGGAGACATATTCTTTTGATGATGTATATGAGCGCCTGTCCGGGAACGGCGTTCCGAAGCTTGTGATATTCTCCTCCGATTTCGATAATTTCAGCCTGTACTCAGGTCTGTTCCATGAAAAGTTCCCGGAGTCCCATGTAATCGGTATGTCCTCCGACTGCATCTATTCTTCGGAAGGCTGTTCCGATACAGGTCTTTCCGCACTCGCAATATACAGCGGTATCGAGTGTGCATGCGGAGTGCTGCATGAAGCGGGAAGATGCCCGATAAAGTACACAAAAAACGCTCTGAAAGCGATAGATGAACTTGGTATTACTGCCCGTGATTCCGGCAGGGTGTGCTGTCTTGAATTTACCGCTTCCTACGAATATAACGAAGAGCTTGTCCTCGATACATTCAGAGAAGCCCGCGGAAACAGCCGGAAGATAACACTTTTCGGTAGTTCTGCCGCACAGCGCCGGGGAACCGAGCGCTCGTATGTTTCTCTTGACGGAGAGGTCTATGAAGACGAAAGCGTATTTGTGTATATAAGAAACCTTAACGGAAGTATAACAGTCATAAGCGAAAATACATATCGTCCTACCGGAAAGTATTTTACAGCAACTGATGTTGACTGTGACAGCAAAACTGTGTATGAGTTCAACGAAAGACCTGCCGCGGCGTATCTCGCTTCACTTATAGGTGTTGAAGTTCCGGTTGTTGCGCGGGATATAGCGCGTTATCCGGTAGGCAGGATATATGATAACAAGATATACATAGCGACAGGAAGAAGCGTCGGAAAGAATGCTTCGATTACATTCGGCTCCACGGTTTACAATTATTCCGATACGGTTCTGCTTGAACCGGACGATCCGCATAAGGTTTCGGATAGGCTGATCGCAGATATTGATGATCTGGGATTTAAACCGTCTTTCTCTCTTGCAGTAAACTGTGCGTTCAACTACGATATTTTTGCCGATACGGGAATAACGGGAACATTTGCAAAACGACTTGCCGAAAAAGCCGGAGTTTATGCAGGAGTTTCCGGAAGAAGCGAACAGCTCGGCTGCGCTAATATAACAAAAACAATGCTTCTTGCTGCTTTTGAGTGATCTGATATGATTATAGTTATCTTTCTACCGGAAGCGTATTAAGGGGGAAGTTATGATAAGATACAATAACGGTATCATAACCGTGAATGACAATTGCATAGGCTGCGGCAGATGTATGCTCGAATGCCCGTCCAGCGAATGCAATGTCTCCGTGTACAAAGGGGGCAAGCGAAAGCTTGCGGTAAACGGGACAAACTGCATAGGCTGCGGTTCCTGCCTTAACATCTGCTCTCACGGCGCGAGAGAATATGCAGACGATACCGATCGTTTCCTTGCGGATATCGCCGGGGGAGAGAAGATCTCCGTAATACTTTCTACCGGATTCTATCTCACATTCGGAAAGCGCGCCCGCGGTATTATAGGATATCTGCGCTCACTCGGAGTAAATAAGATTTATGACTCCGGTTACGGAGCCGATATATTCGTATGGCTGAACGCCAAATACATAAAGGACTTTGAGGGTGAAAAGAGCAAGCGGCCGTTCATAATGAACGCCTGTCCTGCTGTCACACATTACATAACACGGTATGTGCCCGATGCTGTGGAGTATATAATCCCGGTCCATACTCCGCCGCTTTGCACCGCGATATATGCACAGAAGTACCTTGGCGATAACTCAAAGATAGCATATATCAGTTCCTGTATTTCAAGAAAAGACGAATTTGAGAATTTTGCCGGGGGCGTAAAGATAGATTACAGTGTCACATTCGGTCATCTCATGAAATATTTCGGGGATATGGAGTTCGATTTCTTCGACGGTGAATCCGATCTTGTTTCGGACAGTTTCGGAAGTGTTATTTCGGCGAGCATGGGTCTCAGAGAGTACGTTGCATCTCTGTTTTCGGACGATGAAATAATCTCCAATTACAGCGGATTGGACGAAAATACCCGCAGACTTGTTGCCACAACGGGAAACGGCATTGTTCCGCACCCGACGATCGCGATAATAACCGGCTGCAAGGACGGCTGTGTTTCAAGCGGAGGTGCCGGGATCCCTGCCGATAAGAACTATGAGACATATCTTTCCGAACTTCAGCGTCTGCGAAGACTTACAATGAAGAAGAAGCACGAGTATTCTTCATACTGGGAGATATACCGTGCTTTATCCGAAAGGTTCTCCGGTCTTGATCCCGATGATTTCTACAATGCGCCTAAGAACAGATTTGTTCAGCAGCACGCTGTTCCCGGACCGGTTATCGAGCAGATCTTCCGCAAAATGGATATGAACACAGAAGCTGCGAGACATACCGACTGTCGTGCCTGCGGATACAATACCTGCTACGAAATGGCTGTCGCTGTGGCAAAAGGCTATGCGCGTGTAGATGATTGCTCACGTTACCTTGCGGAGGAGTTCAGAAGAAAGCTTTATTATGATGATATGACCGGAATGCTTTCTGCTGCGGGCTTCCATTCCGAGGGTATGATGTTTATGCATACTAACCCGGAAAAGCAGTATATTATATGTACTCTTAATATAAACGGCATAAAGACGATAAACGATCTTTATAACTTCGGCGTCGGAAGTCAGGTCATAAGTTATATTGCACATACTCTTGAAAAAATGTTCCGTTCCTGCGGTATAATCGCAAGACTTGGCGGAAACAACTTTGTGCTGTGCTTTGAGAAAACTGAGGAGAATCTCAAAAAGCTGTTTGCTATACCATATTTTGATTGCAGCAGGTTTGGTGTAAATATGCCTGTAACTGCGCGTTTCGGGCTTTGTGAGGCTGCAGGTGACGGGGATATCCGCCGTATCACAAACTATGCTTCTCTTGCTATGGAGAAGAATACTGTAAAGGCTCGTAATTCATTCAAGTGGTACGATGACAGGATGCGTGAGATCATAATGATAGAGTCGTCGATAACATCACAGATGAACGCGGCGATGGATAATCACGAGTTCGTTATGTATCTTCAGCCCCAGTACAATCATTCTTCCGGAAAACTGGTAGGTGCCGAGACGCTCTGCCGCTGGATTAAGCCGGACGGAAGCATCATCTCTCCCGGTGTGTTCATTCCTATTTTGGAGAAGAACGGGTTTATCAAAAAGCTCGATGTCTTTATGTGGGAGTCCGCATTCATGCAGATAAAGCTGTGGGTAGATTCGGGCATAGAACCTGTTCCGATATCTGTAAACATATCGCGTATGAGTCTGGTGGACGATGAGATCATACAAGTGATAGGCGGATTAAAGGAAAAATACCCCATTGATCCGGCTCTGCTGCATTTCGAGATAACCGAAAGCGCATATATGGACGATCAGCAGTCGCTCATAGAGCGTATCACAAAGATCCGTGAAATGGGATTTATGATAGCAATGGACGATTTCGGCAGCGGATATTCTTCGCTCAATACACTAAAGGATATCCCGATCGATATTCTGAAACTTGATATGGGATTTCTCCGCGGAAACAAGAATACCCAGAAAGGAAACAGCATCATAGGCTCGGTTATAAGAATGGCACATTCGCTGGGACTTCTTACAGTCGCGGAGGGTGTTGAGACAATTGACCAGGCTGATATGCTGCAGAGTCTTGGCTGCGATATCATTCAGGGATATCTGTACGCAAGACCTATGCCTGTTTCAAATTACAACGAGGTGCTTGCAAAGAGCGAGAGCGGTGTAGTAAATCTCGAAAGCTCCGAGACCAACATAGATATATCGAAGTTCTTCGACAGTTCTTCTGCCGAAACGAGAATGTTTGAGAAGTATGTGGGCGCGGCTGCGGTATTCGAGTATCATAAAGGCGGACTCAGCGTTATCCGTGTCAATGAGGAGTTCATAGACGTACTCGGTTATTCCGGAGTCTCTCCGGTAGAATTCAGCAGGACATTTGATTCGCGCGTACTGAATTTTGAACGTGAGAACATAAGAAACGCTGTAAAGCACGCAATGGGTGGTGAAAAAGGGGCGGTCTGCGTATTCAGCTACCTGAGACCCGATGAAAAAAAGGTCATACTTCGTGTAAAGATCTGGCATATCGGCGTGAACAGTGATCGTCCGATCCTGTATGTTATAGCAGACGATGTGACCGATGTAATCGGATATCAGTCTGCTGAATAAAAAGCCGGAATAATCCCGGCATGGACAGCATATATATAATAAGGAGCCCATAAAGGCAGACGGTGATCGTTCGGCTCGTGTCAGGCTTCATTATCTGTCTCCTAAAGTATCGGCTCATTTCCGTGAAATATCGCGGGCAGGAACCGGTACGTCCAAATGCTGTCCGAATTGATTCGGTAAGATAAACTCCCGTATCAGAGAAATTTACTGATACGGGAGTGTTTTTATTGCTTTCTTGCGAGAAAGTAGTCGTCATCTGCCGTGTAGTACGGGCAGGAGTTCCGTCCTTCCGACATAAGCCGGCAGTATTCGTCCTCGTCCATATTGACTGCGCAGACATATCCGCCGTACTCATCATCATAAATGTTATTTGCGCAGCTGTCGCAGCTTATTTCAGCCATTATCCGTCACCGCCTCCGCACATTTTATTCCGTCAACTGCGGCGGAAACGATCCCGCCTGCATATCCCGCTCCCTCGCCGCATGGATAAAGCCCTTTCAGCGATACCGAGCACAGATCTTCACCGCGAACTATCCGTACAGGTGATGAACTTCTTGTCTCCGGCGCTGTTATCACGGCTTCTGGCTCCGAAAAGAAGTCTGCCTTTGCTGCAAGAAGCGGAAGTCCTTTCCGCAGTGTTTCGGTGATATGACCGGGGAGAACATTTCCGATATCGGCAAATTTAACTCCCGGCATATAACTCGGTCTTACCTTGCCTATACTGCCGGATATAAGTCCTTTCAGAAAATCACCGGCGAGTACAGCCGGTGCCGATCCGTCGGAACCGCCGGCAATGAATGCAGTCTGTTCGGCTCTGCGCTGAAGCCTTATTCCCTCAAGCGGATCATTCCCGTCAAGGTCTTCCGGAAGCACGTTTACAAGCAGAGCGGCATTGGCATTCTCCGCGTTTCTTGCGTAAAGGCTCATTCCGTTTGTAACAATCGTGTTTTTTTCCGAAGCTGCCGACATAACATACCCGCCGGGACACATGCAGAATGTGTAAAGACTGCGTCCGTCCGGAAGATGAACGGCATATTTGTAATCGGCAGGAGGCAAAGCAGGGTGACCTGCAAAATTTCCGTAAAGACTCTTGTTCACATCAGACTGGAGATGCTCTATCCGAACGCCCATAGCGAATATTTTCCGGGTAATCTCAATATCGGAAGCACGCAGATATTCAAAAGTGTCTCGTGCGCTGTGTCCGATAGCGAGTATTATGCTGTCAGTCATGATTTCCTGCGGTCTGCCGTTTTTTTCGTAAACAGCGCCGGTTACTCTGGTTTTATCTGATAATATCCCGGTCAGTTTCGCATCGAATATGACTTCTCCGCCGAGTGAGATTATCTCACTGCGCAGTGCCTTGACCACATTCCGCAGTATGTCTGTTCCGATGTGAGGTTTAGCTGACCGGAGGATCTCTTCCGGTGCGCCGAAACGGACAAATTCACGGAAAATAAAGCCGATGCGCGGATCTCTGATTCCGGTAGTAAGCTTTCCGTCCGAAAAAGTGCCTGCACCGCCTTCGCCGAACTGAACATTTGTGTGTTCGGACAGAATACCGGTTCTGCGGTAATTTTCAACGGCCGCAGTCCTTTTGTCAACATCACTTCCGCGTTCAATTACGACAGGGGAAAGTCCTGCCTGTGCAAGATACAACGCTGCAAACATTCCCGCAGGTCCGAATCCGACAACAAGGGGTCTGTGCCGTAGTTTTGCGTCCGCAGGTACGGAGTATGATGTATCTTTGACAAGGCAGACTTTGTTTGGCGGAAATCTTCCGAGTATTCTCTTTTCGTCTTTGACTTCAAGCTCGACACTGACTGTAAAATGTACATCATTTTTCTTTCGTGCGTCAACAGACTTTTTGGCGAGACGCAGAGCCGAAATATCCGTGATCGGTATATTGATTTCCTTTGCCGCCTTCTTTTTCAGCATTTCTTCCGTATATTCAAGCGGCATATAAATATCATTTATTCTTATCATTTTTCAGAACCATTTTGCTGCTTTTAAAGCAGCGCTTCTTCCTGCGAGGGCGCCGGATGAAAATGCAAAGTCAAGGTTGTATCCGCCGCAGTCACCGAATATATCCAGCATCTCTCCGCAGGCATATAATCCCTCAATGCGCTTTATTGCAAATCCGCCGTCAAATTCGTCAGCAATTATCCCGCCGCCGGTGACCTGTGAACGTTCATATCCGGCATTGCCGATTACCGGGAAGGAAAGAGATTTTATGACCGAAACTATTCCGGATAAATCTGTATCTGTGATCTTGCCGGTGGTTTCGGGTAGTTTGTGATTCAGTCTTTTTAATATGTAAATACCGAGCGGACGAGTGAAAATCCCGCTTAAAAAGTCGTCCGGAGATGTATCACGCCTTATTTCTCTGATGCGTTTAAGAAGCGATTCTGTCTCGTTTCTGTCCATATCCGGAAGAAGATCAAGCCGAAGTTCGCATTTGCTGTTCCTGTACTTTTCATAAAGATAGGAAAGATCGAAAACGCATATACCCGACAGCAGACCGTCTGTGAACTGGACTTCTCCACGTTCACTCGCAATACAGCTTCCGTCGGCACAAAACATGACATTAGCGTCTGCACGCTGACCTTTGAGCGGTTTCACGAGAGCCGGTTCTGTTTTCAGCGGTACAAGAGCAGGGAAGAAGGGAGCGGTTTTTATGCCGAGAGAGCCGCATATATCAAGCATGGAGCCGTTGCTTCCGAGTGAGGGCTGTGATCTCCCCCCGCCGGCAAGTATAACCTGGTGGGACATAATGTAAAGATCATCGGAAGAGAGGGCAAACATGGGTACACTGCCGTCGGAACGATGACGCTTTATTTCTTTCGCTTCAGATCCGCAGATCTCTTCAACCCCGAGCTTCTGGCATTCAAGCCGGAGCGCATCGAGTACGGAAGCGGCTGATCGGCATCGGGGATAGATCCTGCCATATCCGTCATCTTCACAGACTACTCCGAGAGAGTCGAAGAAACCGGGAACAGAGAATGTTTCGGTTTTTTTTAGCAAGGATTTGCAGCTTCCGTGATAACGGTCAGACGACAGATCGGCATTGGAAAGGTTACAGCGCCCGTTGCCGGTAGCAAGCAGTTTCTTGCCGGTTTTGGGCATACGGTCAATAATGCCGATCGAGATACTGCCTTTCTTCCATTCGCGTCCGGCAGCAATAGCGGCAGAAAGCCCGGCAGCACCGCCGCCTATTATTAAGATGTCAAACTTTTTTCTTTTCATTGGCGATTACTCCGGACTGATAGTATGAATACTGCCCCGCCCATAAGGGCAGGGCAGTTGCTTGTCGGTTATTTAAACGTCCCAGCTGTTGAGATATTTTTCCTGTTCGGGTGTGAGCTTGTCGATCTCGAATCCCCAGAACTTGATCTTCCGCTCTGCAACGGCTCTGTCAACTTCCTTGGGAACGTTGATGATCTTGCATTTCAGATTGTCCCTGTTCTTTACAAGGTAGAGCGCGGACTGCGCCTGAATTGCAAAACTCATATCCATTATCTCTGCGGGGTGACCGTCGCCTGCTGCAAGGTTTACAAGTCTGCCTTCTGCGATAACATTGATAGTGTTGCCGTTTGAAAGCTTGTATGCCATTATATTGTTTCTTGCAAGGTGAGATTCAACAGCGATCTTTCTGAGGCAGGCAACATCAACTTCGACATCGAAGTGACCTGCGTTGCAGCAGATAGCGCCGTCGTGCATCTTCATAAAGTCCTTCTCGGTGATAACACCGCAGCAGCCGGTAACCGTTACGAAGAAGTCGCCTATCTCAGCAGCCTTGTTCATCGGCATTATACTGAATCCGTCCATAACGGCTTCCATAGCTCTGATCGGATCAACCTCGGTAACTATGACTTTCGCTCCGAGCCCCTTTGCGCGCATTGCAACGCCCTTGCCGCACCAGCCATATCCTGCGACAACAACGTTCTTTCCTGCAACGATGAGGTTTGTGGTGCGGTTTATGCCGTCCCACACAGACTGACCTGTGCCGTAGCGGTTATCGAAGAGATGCTTGCAGTCAGCATCATTTACGAGCATCATGGGGAATTTCAGCTCGCCTGCCTTGTCCATTGACTTGAGTCTGATGATACCGGTAGTTGTTTCCTCGCAGCCGCCTATAACGTTGGGTATAAGATCGGGGCGCTTGCTGTGGATATAATGAACGAGGTCGCCGCCGTCGTCGATTATAATGTTCGGACCGCTTTCTATCACCTTTGAAATGTGATGATCATATTCCTCGGCTGTGCAGTCATGCCACGCGAAAACGTTGAGCCCTTCATGCACGAGTGCCGCCGCAACATCGTCCTGTGTCGAGAGCGGATTGCTTCCGGTAATGTACATTTCAGCGCCGCCTGCCGCAAGGGTCTTGCAAAGGTAAGCTGTTTTTGCTTCAAGATGGACGGAAAGCGCGATCTTGAGTCCGGAGAAAGGCTTAGTCTGCTCGAATTCTGCCTTGTAGCTGCGCAGAAGGGGCATATTGCGCTCGACCCACTCTATCTTTCTCTTACCGCTTTCCCAAAGGGATTCGTCACGAATTTCACTTGCCATATTTATTACGTCCTTTCGGTCAATTTGCTGAAAACAATTATATCATATTCTTTTAATTACGTCAAGTATTTATGATCACGTCCGTCTCGCTTTCATCGGGAGGCTCGAACATAGACGCAAATTTAGCTTTGAGTCCGTCATCAACGTAATACGCGCTTGTGCGTCCCGCTGTAACCTCCTCGTTGCGTTTTTTCAGCCTGCGCTCCCATTCCTCATCGGAAATGTCGATGTAATGAAACTCAAAGGCTATCCCGCGGTCTGTATAGTATTTCCGTGCTTGATCGCGCTCTGCTTTTGTCCAGAATCCCCATTCAAGTATTACGTTTGTGCCTGTCCCGATTATCTCGGCGGATTTATCAAACAGGTATTCTTCGAGTTTTGCGACGTATTCGCTGTGCTTTTCGCCGGCATCCTGCCCGAACAGCGCAAGGGTTATCTCGTCAACGGATAGTATAACGGCTTTGTATTCATCGCGCAGTTTCCGTGCATAGGTGCTTTTGCCGCTGCATATCTTCCCGCAGGTCATAATCACTTTGGGTGAACTTTTCAGCGAAACAGAGCATTTATTCTTTTGTACGATAAGGATTATAGTGCTAATTGCGGCTGTGATTGCTGTAATGACATATACAGGCATAAAAACGAAAAGATAGATTTCGATAGTATAAAGGAACGCTTCAATTCCATATATTTTTGTCGCGGCTTCAAACAGACCGACATCTGTACCGGCGAAGAAGCTCATGATACTTACGCAGAGCGTGAACGCCCACGGAATAAGCGAAATGGCAAGTATTACAAACGCGACAACTTTTATAGTTTTATGCTTCTTTGTCATTGTTTTTATCCTTGTTTATAGCTATTATCGCCGTGACTACCGAAGCTGCGGTAAGCACGACAGCGAAGATATATACGGGAAAGCCTTTGGATAAGTGTTCTATCCATGTCAGCAGAAATGCTACAATACCATAGGCTCTGCCGGTAATAAACCATTTTCCGGAAAAAATATTGTATATGCTCATTACAAGCGTATAAAGCCACGGTATTTGTGAGATACCGAGCAGAACGAAAGCTATGATCTTTATTTTTCTTGTTCTGATCACCATTTTCTCTCCTCATGAGGACAATACATACGCTTTTTAAGCGCCCGGAACTCGGCATAGCACCCGCATTTCATACAAGTTCCGCTGTTTAGCGCATCACATTTCTTGCATATAGCAAGCCGTCGTTCATATTCTTCCGGGTCTGCCTTTTCGTCTTCCGGCATTGCGGCTTTCAGCTCTTCGAGCGACTTAAGAAGGTCAGCTTCTCTGGTTTCCGCAAGTAAGCAGCGCTTGCAAATAACACGCGTTATTTCAGCCATTGATCTCTACCGCAGCAACAGAGCAGGGAGGGAGCTTTACGATAATACCGCCGTGGCACTGTTCAGCTTCATAAGGCTTCACAGTAACATTCTCCGGTGCGTCAAACTCGTTCTTCGCATGAACTTCCGCTGTGAGAATGCGCGCTGAAACGCTCTTGATATCGGTATCGAGGATACTGCACTTTATTTCGTAATCTTCATCAAGCGAGCAGTTGGATAACGTGATGTGCATAGCTCCGTTGTTCTTTACAGATACGGACTGCGAAACAGCCGGTATCTTGTGGTCTGATACAAGATCGTTTGTGCAGTGGCTGTAAACGAGGGTGCCGTCCTGATGCTCCTTGTAGAGATCGAAAACATGGTACGTAGGTGTGAGCAGCATGGAACTTCCTTCTGTCAGGATCACAGACTGCAGAACATTTACTGCCTGAGCGATATTCGCCATTATAATACGATCAGAATGCTTGTTGAATATATTGAGGTTTACTGCCGCAACTATCGCGTCGCGCATGGTATTGAGCTGATAGAGGAATGCGGGATTTGTACCGGGCTCAACGTCGTACCAGCAGCCCCATTCATCAACGATGAGACCGGTCTTGTGCTGTGGATCGAAGCGGTTCATTATCTCGCTGTGATGTGTGATGATCTCGTCGATCCGCATAGTACCGCAAATCGTCGAGTAGTATTCTTTTTCGTCGAAGTCGGTAGAACTGCCTTTATGACCCCAGTCTCCGGTAGGGACAGTGTAGTAGTGCAGGGAAAGTCCCTGCATATTTTCCGGCTTGATCTTCTTCATGCAGACCTCGGTCCAGTTGTAGTCGTCGGCATTGGGACCGCAGGCAACCTTGAACAGCTCATTTCCGCTGTAATTACGGCAGAATGTGTAATAGCGCAGATAATGTTCGGCATAGGTTTCCGGCGTCATGTTACCGCCGCAGCCCCAGCTCTCATTTCCTATGCCTAAATATTTGAATTTCCATGCCTTATCCTGTCCGTTCCTGCGGCGAAGTTCAGCCATCGGAGATTTTCCGTCGTAGGTCATATAGTCTATCCAATCCATCAACTCACGAACAGTACCGCTTCCGACATTTCCTGCTATGTACGGCTCACAGCCTGTAAGTTCGCAGAATCTCATAAATTCATGGGTGCCGAAGCTGTTGTCGTCGGCAACATGACCCCAGTTGTTTACAACTGCTTTACGCTCATCGGGACTTCCGACACCGTCCTGCCAGTGATATTCGTCGGCAAAACATCCGCCCGGCCAGCGCATTACGGGGAGTTTTATCTTTCTGAATGCTTCGACAACATCATTTCTGATACCGTCGGTATTGGGGATAGGGGAGTCCTTGCCTACCCAGATGCCGTCATAGACGCAGCGACCGAGATGTTCGGAAAAGTTTCCGTATATCTCCTTGTTAATGTGGCTTTTCTTGTCATTGGGATTGATTACCATTCGTAAATTTTTCATCTGAAACCTCCGTTAATTAATTATGTTAAAGATTAAATCAAAGATTTTGGAGTAAAAAAACGACCTAACCGCAATGGTTAAGCCGTCCTTGCTTGTGATTGCGATACAAGAAGCAGTTCCGAATTCCGGACAGTGATGCAGAAAAAATCCCGCCTCAGGTAAACCCGAGACGGGATTCGGTGCGCCGACGCGCCTGGCGCAGAAAGAGGGATTTGAACCCTCGCGCCGGTTTCCCGACCTACTCCCTTAGCAGGGGAGCCCCTTCACCACTTGGGTATTTCTGCAAGTGCCGATAAAACTTATATTAAAATTGGCGGAGAGGGTGGGATTCGAACCCACGGTCCCTTGCGGGATCACTGGTTTTCAAGACCAGCTCCATAAACCACTCGGACACCACTCCTCGTGCAAATCGGTCTTAAAATCGACTGCTTATATATTTTACCACAAAATTCTGGATAAGTCAAGTGTTTTTTGAAAAAAATTATAAAAAGAGAAAACGGCGGGTATATGAGATACCGCCGTTATAATCTTCCTCATCAGCTTATGTCCTTTCCGAATTCGTCTTTTCCGTCGAATCCGAGCATAAACATTCTGTGGAAATCTCTCATGTCAACGCGAGTCACGGTTCTTGTAAGACCGCCGGCAACGTAAATGCGTCCGCACTCGTTACAGGTAGCAGTCTTTATCTGAACAGTCTGTGAAATCACCTTTTTGCCTTCCTGTTTTGCCTTTATACCTTCTCTGCGAACGTGCTCAAGCTCATGACTTCTCACTTTGCTTTTGGCTGCGGCAGGTGACATAGTAGTGGGCATCTGATATGAGACGCAGGAATCGTTAGAATCATCCTGATACCGTCTTTTGCGGCAAGTCTCACATTCACAGTTAGGCGGATCCTTCTCAAAGCCGTCTTTTTTTGCACCAAAAAGACCTTTTTCATCGTCTTTTTCCTTGCCGTGAACGTCTTTCTCGAGATTATTTCCTTCGGTTTTGCCGGTTTTATCGACACCGTCTTTATCACCGGGCATTACCGACTTGTCGGTCTTGTCGTCCTTATCGGAAAGACCGAGCTTTTCGGCTTCTTCCTCTTTTTTCTTTGCTTTCTCCAAAGAACCGATGGGTAAATGCTCTTCCTTGAGTGTTCCGTCAAGATCATAACGGCTTTCATTTTTCTGAACAGTCTGTTCTTCCTTGAGACCGAGTTTCTTAGCGTCTTCAGACATTCTGAGATATGAATTCTGTGCGTTTCTGTAAAGAGAAACATTGGCTCCGTTTTTCAGTGCTTCCAGTGTCATTCATATCCCCCCTGACTTTTCGGCAGCCTCCGAGCCTGCCGCAGTCCATTGTATCCTGTGGGGAATTGATACGAGTGTGCGAAAGTGATCGGCTTCCGCATTGACCCGCTTTCCGATCGGATCCGCCGGAGATACGGCAGGGGATCAGATGTTGCCTTTTTCAAAACACAAACCACGGTTATTAATTACAATAACCTACACTAAATATAACATATTTACTCACATATTTCAAGAGCATTAAGAAATTTTTGTTAATTCATACAACAATGAGTAATTTTATTGGTGATTTTTCCTAAAGCAAAGACCTCATGCTCATTATAAGCTGAGGTCTTTGAATCATTTTTATTTCTGTATTACCGACATAATGTCTTCCGGAGAATCATTCACATGTGAGCGTATAAACTCGATAAAATCCTTTTTAGGCAGGGGCCTTGAGTAGTAGAATCCCTGAATGAATTCACAGTCCAGCATTCCGAAACGTTCAACAAGCTCTCTTGTTTCAACGCCTTCGACAACTATCTCCATATTCATATCTTTCAGCATTTTTACGATATTCTGGAGAACGATCATAAGTCTCGGATTGGACTCGAATTCCGCAAAAGTCTTATCGAGCTTGACAATCTTCAGCGGCAGGGAAGCCATTCTCTGCATATTGGAATAACCTGTACCGAAATCGTCGAGTGAGAAAGTAAATCCCGCATCGAGCAGCGTCTTCATATTCTCGGCAATTATGTTCTGAGTCTGGGCATTAGCGGATTCGGTTATCTCAAGATTGATGTTTTCGGGACGGACACCGTATTTTTTCATAAGTGTGATAAGATCGCCGGCAAGACCGCCCTGCATACATTGCACAACAGACAGATTGACTTCTATGTATTCAAGTCCGAGCTCCTTGAATTCCGGGCTTCCGATGAATCTGCACACTTCTTCAAAAACAAATCTGCCGATCTTGATGATCTCACCCGTCTGTTCAGTCTTCGGAATAAACAGTTCCGGAGAGATAAATCCGTATTTATCATTATAAAGTCTTATCAGTGCTTCTGCGGAAAGATATCTTTTGTCCCGAAGAGAGTAGATCGGCTGATAGTAAACCTCGAATTTGTTCTCGCGGATAGCATCGGTAATGATCTTGTCAAGCTCGCCCATAAGATCATACTTATTTTTGTCGAGAAGTTCGCCTGCATGGAGAACAGTACCGGTAAAGCCGAAATTTGATGAAAGTTCCTTGCCGAATTCGATCATCGTATTGAAGTCATCTATCTCGGAAGGGCATTTGACAATACAGACGTAAGAAATCAGCGTGATATCCATTCCGTTCAGCGGGAGTTTCGGTTTAAGGGCAGCGTTTATTGTCTCGGCTGTATATTCGGTTTTTTCGTGGTTCCCGTAGTTCATGACCACACGGAAACGTCCTTTGTCAAGATAATAGATATCAGCATCAGTCTTTGACTGCTTAACGATAGTCTTTATCCGGTTCGCTACGAGCTTGAGCATCTCGTTGGCAGCGTCATAGCTCAGAATATCCTGTATCTGGAAAAAGTTTGCAATATTTATAAGTATAACATCGATCGGTTTCTTATTTGAAAACGAGCGTTTCATATCGTGGGCGTATGCATTGAACTTATATATGCCGGTGTTGAAATCTATAATTGCTTCCGGACGCTGAATGAAAGTCGATATGTAAAGCAGCGAAACGGTCACGGCGAAAAGCTCGATTCTTATATGAGGATAGAAGTACTGGACGATCACAGCTACAAGCATCAGAGGGAATGTGCTCAGAAGTGAGAAAAGCCTTGCTGTGGTGAAGAGCTTTCTGTACAGGATAGGGTAAATAACACAGACTATTCCGAAAATTCCGGCGATTATGTAAAGTGCGATCATAAAATCACCGCGCTGATATATGCCGTTCTCTATTTTGAAGATCATGCCGGTGTACAGATTAATCGCAAGTATGATCGCATAACCTATTGCCGGTGATATAGCAAAGTACAGTTCTACATGCTTCTGACCGAAAAGGTGGAAGGTATCGGTCTGTGCTATTATAAACATCAGGAAGAACACTACGGTCATGTTATGGGTGAACAGATACCCGGTATGTGCGGCAGCCTGATAGAAATAGTTTTCCGGCAAAGCTATGTTATCAAGACAGACAGCCATTATATCAAAGAAACTGGCAAGGATACAGAAACAGATCGTCAATATGTAGTATCTGTTTGTCCTGCCTTTGTTCATTCTGCGGAAAAAAGCAGCAATAAGAAGGAATGAGAGAATAACAAAAGCGCAGAAATCGTATGTGAAAGTTTTATCAACCACTTCTCATCACCCCTTTGCTGCGCGAATAATTATATTCTTTAATATTATACTATATTTTTGCGCAAAAGTCAATATAATGCTCAATTTATCAAAAATGTTTGTGCAATATAGACAATCGGGATTTTCATCTTGACAAATCAGCCTGCAGGATATAAAATTATAATAATGAATAGTATCGTTTCCGGTAATCACGGACTGCCGGATATCAAATATATCAGTGAGGTGCTTTTATGGAAAACCTGTGCTTTGAGAACAGAGAGCTTTCTTGGCTCAGATTCAACGAACGTGTGCTGGAAGAAGCGGAAGATCAGCGTCTGCCGCTTTGTGAAAGACTTACTTTCCTTTCAATATTCCGCAGCAATCTTGACGAATTCTTCATGGTAAGAATAGGAAGTCTGCATGACCAGATGCTTCTTGACAGCGAGAGCCGCGACAATAAAACCAAAATGACGCCCGGGGAACAGATCGCAGCCGCGGCGGAAAGAGTAAGGGAACTGAGTGTAAGGTGCGACAAGACATATACCGAACTTATCTCGAAGCTTGAGGACCAGGGGATAACTCTGATAGACTTTTCACAGCTCAGCGAAAAATCCGAAAAATATCTCCGCTCGCTGTTCAAGAGCGATTTTATGCCGCTGCTCTCTACATTTGTAGTCGGAAAGAAGCAGTCATTCCCGTTCCTTCAGAACAAGGAGGTATATGCGGTAGCTACCCTTACAGCAAAGGGCGGAAAAAGCGAAAAGAACGAAAAGACCAAGATCGGTATAGTACCCTGCGGAGGGAGCGTATTCCCGAGACTTATACCTATCCCGGAAAGAGCGGGCTGCTTTATGCTTGCCGAAGAGCTTATACTTCACTATCTCCCCCTTGTATTCAGCAGTTATAAGATCAAGCTTTCCGCGCTTGCGAGAATAACAAGAAATGCCGATATCGACGCGGACAGCATATATGACGAAGATCTCAATTACCGCGATCACATGGCGGAGGTGATAAAGCTGCGCAAGAAGCTTTGTCCTGTTCGCATTGAGGTAAAAGGCAATCTGGGACACGATACCGCGGTAAAGATCTGCGAACAGCTGAAACTTGACAGCTCCATGCTGTTTATGTATGATTCTCCGCTTGATGTATCATTCTTCCCGGTTATCTGCGATCAGCTCCGCAGCCGTTCCGAGCTTTTCTATGCGCCACGGCATCCGATGAAAACTCCGTTCTTCGACGAGAGCCGTTCTATACTCGATCAGATCGAGGAAAGCGACAAGATGCTTCATTATCCTTATCAGAGCATACGTCCGTTCCTTCTTATGCTGAATGAAGCTGCCCACGATCCGAGTGTCATCTCGATAAAAATGACGCTGTACAGGCTTGCAAGAGACAGTAAAGTCGTAGAAAGCCTTGTTGAAGCAGCCGAAAACGGCAAGCAGGTAGATGTTCTTGTCGAACTGAAAGCCCGCTTTGACGAAGAGAACAATATCGAATGGAGCAGAAGGCTTGAACGCGCCGGCTGTCATGTTATATACGGTCTTGACGGACTCAAGGTCCACAGCAAGCTCTGTCTTATACTGCGCAGAAAGAGTGACGGCATCAGATATATCACGCAGATCGGCACGGGCAACTACAACGAAAAAACAAGCCGTCTGTACACCGATCTCTCGCTGATGACCGCAGACCCATCTATCGGACATGAAGCTTCCGCTGTATTCCAGGCTCTTACACTCGGCGAGACAGTGGATCATATCCAGAAACTCATGGTTGCGCCTCACTGCCTGCAAAACAAGCTGTTGGATCTTATAGACCGTGAGATAGAAAAACAGAAGAACGGAAAGACCGGTCATATCCGGCTGAAAATGAACAGCCTTACCGACAAGACCCTTATGGATAAACTGATCGAAGCAAGCCGTGCCGGCGTACACACTGAAATGATAGTCCGCGGTATATGCTGTCTTCGCGCAGGTGTGGAAGGCTTCTCCGATAATATAAAGGTAATAAGCATAGTCGGAAGATATCTTGAGCATTCACGCATCTATATCTTCGGCGACGGTGAAGAAGCTGATTATTATATTTCAAGCGCAGACTGGATGACAAGAAATACGCTGCGCCGTGTTGAAGTTGCGGCACCGATCTACTCGGAACAGCTAAAAAAACGGCTGGACGATATTTTCGAGCTTATGATGACAGATAATATCCAGGCTCGTGACATGCTTCCGGACGGTACTTATATCCGCCGTACTCCGGGCAAGCAGAAACCGGTGTCGGCGCAGGATCTGCTGTATGACGAAGCATATCGTCAGGCTGCCGATCTTTCATAATATAGTATGAAGCGACTTGTTATAGGAATGACCGCCCATGTCGATTCCGGAAAAACCACTCTTACCGAAGCGCTGCTGTATAAGAGCGGAGTTATACGAAAGCTCGGACGAGTAGATCATGGTGATGCATTCCTCGATACTCACTCCATAGAAAAAAGCCGCGGAATAACAGTTTTCTCAAAACAGGCTGTAATGAGCGCCGGTGATGCTGAATACACGCTTCTTGACACACCGGGACATGTTGACTTTTCTGCGGAGACCGAACGTACATTCTCTGTTCTTGACGCGGCAATACTTGTTATAAGCGGAACTGACGGAGTGCAGAGCCATACAGAAACGCTGTGGGAACTTCTTGGCAAATACGGTGTTCCTGTTATTATCTTTGTGAACAAGACGGATATATCGCAGTTTGGCAAAGAATATCTGCTGGCAGAACTTACGCACAGATTGAGTGCTGCTGTTACAGATTTTTCATGTGCCGCCAGTGATATGAACGAAACTGCAGCATTGTGTTCTGAAAAGCTTATGGAGGAGTACCTTTCTTCCGGCAGCATTTCAGATACATCTATTGCCGAAGCCGTTATGCAAAGACAGGTCTTTCCGTGCATTTTCGGCTCTGCTCTTAAACTTAAAGGCATAGATGAACTTATTGATCTTCTTTGTCGTTTCACAGCCGAACCGGCGCGTCCGGAAAAATTCGGTGCGAGAGTGTATAAGATCTCGTCCGATAACGGTACAAGACTTGTTCACATGAAGATAACAGGCGGAAGTCTTAAAGTTAAATCTGTGATACCTTGCGGACATGATGCTGTACCGGAGAAAGCCGACAGGATCCGTGTTTATTCCGGGCAGAAGTATAAGACCGCAGATGAAGTGTTTGCCGGAACCCTTTGTGCGGTTGAAGGACTTCCTTCCGCGTATGCGGGCGAAGGTCTGGGGACGGAGCGTGACGCTGTAAGTCCGTTCCTCGAACCGGTGCTTTCCTATCGTGTGATCTGTCCGGAAAATGCAGATGCACATACTGTGTATTCAAAATTAAAGCTGCTCGGCGAAGAAGATCCGGCTTTATCGGTCTCGTGGAATGACAGGCTCGGAGAAATAAAGCTGAATCTTATGGGCGAGATACAGCTTGAGATACTGAAAACGGTGATAAGTGAGCGATTCGGGTTTGATGTCGGATTCGACGAAGGCAGGATCGCCTATAAAGAGACTATTGACGGTAAAGTCGAGGGCGTCGGGCATTACGAACCTCTGCGGCACTACGCCGAAGTTCACCTTGTACTTGAACCCCTTCCGCAGGGCAGCGGTCTTGTATTTGAAACGAATGTGCCGGAAGACAGACTTGCGATCAACTGGCAGAGACTGATCCTTACACATCTTTCGGAAAAGACACACCGCGGAGTGCTCACAGGTTCGCCTATAACCGATATGAAGATAACCGTTGCGGGCGGCAGAGCGCATCTGAAACATACCGAGGGCGGTGATTTCAGACAGGCAACATACCGTGCTGTACGCATGGGGCTTATGAACGCGGAAAACGTACTGCTTGAGCCGTACTATGAGTTCCGGATCGAGCTGCCGGGTGACTGCCTGGGACGGGCTATGACCGATCTTCAGCGTATCGGAGCTGATTTCAATCAGCCGGAATCGGCGGGTGACAGTGCAGATATTTCTGTGATAAGAGGCAAAGCACCTATTGCGGCTATGAGAGGGTATCAGACAGAAGTTGCAGGTTACAGCAAGGGACGCGGAAGGTTTTCGGTATCATTCTGCGGGTATTATCCCTGTAAGAACGCTGATGATGTGATACGGGAGACTGGTTACGATCCCGAAGCGGATATGGATAATTCCGCCGACAGCGTTTTCTGTTCTCATGGTGCCGGATTTCTTGTAAAGTGGAGCGACGTTCCGCAGTATATGCATCTTCCGTCTGTGCTTGCACCTGTCCGCGCCGATGATGAACCGGAGCCTGTACAGCAAACCGGCAAACCGTCTGCTTCTTACGATGAAAAGGAGCTTATGGCGATATTCGAGCGTACTTACGGCAGGATAAACCGTGATCCGAGAAAGGCTTTCGTCACAGAAAAGAAAAAGCCCGAACGGGAAAAAGAATATGTGTATAAGCCGACAGTTACAGGAGATGAATACCTGCTTGTTGACGGATATAACATAATTTTTGCATGGGACGAGCTGAACTCTCTTGCGAAGGACAATCTTGATCTTGCACGCGGTACACTTATAAATGCGATGTGCAATTATGCCGGTTTCACTCCGTACAAGCTTATACTTGTTTTTGATGCGTACCGTGTAAAGGGCGCGGTACGTGAGATCGAGGAGATAAACGGCATCACGGTGATATATACAAAAGAAGCCGAGACTGCGGATATGTATATAGAAAAGGCATCGCACGAGCTTGGAAAGAAGCACAGAGTGAGAGTTGCAACTTCTGACCGCCTCGAACAGATAATCATACTCGGAGGCGGTGCGTACCGTATGTCCGCTTCCGAATTTCACGATGAAGTTATGCGTGCGGAAAAGGAAATGCGTGATCTGATATTTGAGAATAATTCCTCAAATAAGCTGAAATAGAAAGAATGACCGAAAGGCGGAAAAATGAAAGTATGCGGTATAGTGGCGGAGTACAATCCGTTCCACAACGGACATAAATACCATATTGAGAAAACAAAGGAACTGTATGGTGCAACTCATATTGCTGCTGTAATGAGCGGTAATTTCACACAGCGCGGAGATGTTGCGGTATTTGATAAGTACAGAAGAGCCGGGACAGCGCTTCGCAATGGCGCAGATCTTGTGATAGAGCTTCCGGTGCCGTTTGCACTCGGAAGTGCCGAACAGTTTGCTTACGGTGCGGTATCACTGCTTCACAGTCTCGGGTGCGTGGAGATGATAAGCTTCGGAAGTGAAAGCGGTGATGCCGCACTTCTTGAAGAGACTGCCGGAGCGGTAATGTTCGCGCAGCAGAATGAGGATTTTTTCGCATTCATGCGGCGCGGTGACAGTTTTCCCGTCGCGCTGCAGAAAACGATAGAGAAGTACTATGAGGACGATATAATCAACGCACTTACCTCACCTAACAATACGCTTGCGGTCGAGTATATCAAAGCTCTCGGAGAACTCGGTTCGTCGATGAAGCCGGTAACTGTAAAGCGTATCGGCACAGACCATGACAGCAGCGGTACAAACGGTTGTTATGCATCAGCTTCTCATATAAGAAAAGGCATTGCCGCCGGAGAAGATATGAGTGCGTTTGTTCCCGGCTTTCCCGAAGACTGTCTGAATGACATTGCAAAGATCACAAATCTTGAAACTGCAATTCTTGCGAAACTGCGTACGATGTCACCCGAGGAGCTTGAAAAAGCACCGAACGTGCTTATGGGGCTTGAAAACCGCATATACAAGGCAGCGCGCGTATCCACGAATCTTGCGGAGCTGTATATGCTGATCAAAACGAAACGGTACACAATGTCACGCATAAGACGTATCATTATGGCTGAATTCATAGGGATCAAAAAGAGCGATCTGAAAGATCCGCCGCCTTATGTTCACATTCTCGGAATGAACGGAAAGGGAAGGGAGATCCTTGCAGCCGCAAATTGTGAACTGCCTGTCGATACATCTCTTAAAGCCCTTTCGCAGAATGGCAGCAGAGCAAAGCGTTTTGCCGCACTTGAAAGTAAAGCCGGAGACCTGTACGCGCTGGCATTTGACAAAAAGCGAGTATGCGGACTTGACCATACATCAAAACCTATCATTTTAAACTGACAGCGGAGGTTACTATGAGCATAAAGATCTATGAAGAAGAATATGGAAATTTCGGAAAATGCCTTGTTTTGTGCAATGATACTGTAACGGCGCGCATAACGACAGATGTGGGTCCGCGCATTATATACTACGCACTTAACGCCTGTGACAATGTGCTCAACGAGGACAGAAAGCGCAGTACATATCGGGATTCCGACGAACTTCACCGTTTCTTTGATACAGATGAGAACTGGTATATCTACGGCGGACACAGGCTGTGGTCAAGTCCGGAAAGCTGGCCGGACAGCTACACACCCGATAACTCTCCGGTAAAATATGAGATCTCCGGAAATACTGTGACCCTCACTCCTCCTCCGAGAGATAAAGTCGGAGAACAGCATATAATGCGTGTGACACTTGATGATAACAGTAGCGGACTTGAAGTATATCACTCCATAGAGAATATTTCTGATAAGCCAATAAAGCTGTCTCCGTGGTGTATGACAGTTGGCGAAAAGGGCGGAACTCTTATAGTCCCGCAAAGCAGGGAAGAGACCGGTCTGCTTTCAAACCGCAGGCTTGTGATCTGGGAATATACAGATGTGAAAGACGAACGGTATTACCTGAGCAATAAATACATCACTCTGCGGCAGACCGATAAGCCGGAAAAGTTCAAGATAGGCACAAACAACACTGACGGTTGGTGCGCTTATGCGGCAAAAGGACAGATCTTCCGCAAGAAATTCGCATTCGATGCAAACGCGGAGTATCCCGATAACGGCTGTAATTTTGAAGCGTTTACCGACTGTCACATCATAGAGATCGAGACGCTTGGAGCATTGCAGGAAATAGCACCGGGCGGGAAGAATGAAGCTGTCGAGAGCTGGAGCCTTATCCCTTGTGATACAGGTTTTGACCCGGAAAGCGACGAAAGCATCGACGGATTTGTTGAAAAATACGGACTGAACAGATAAAACTGCCCCCGGAGATCGTTGTACTCCGGGGGTTCGGCTTATTTATCTGCTTCGGAACGTTCTTCGGAATAACCGGTTTCCCGGAACATCTCTCTTGCTTCTGCAAGACAAAGTCTGTTAGCACCTCCGGCAAATCCAATGAACTTTTCCTGGACGTTATCTTTTTCCCACCCGCATACCGGGCAGATATCATACTCTTCCGCAACGGTTCCTTGACCGCAGCAAGCACATTTCATCTTCATTCAAGCACCTCCGTCACTGTCTTTCCCAGTATTTAATTCCCGCAGTCGGGATAAAGAATGTTCTGATATATCCGTCTGCAGAAAGTACAAGAAAGTAATTTGTGTCCTGATCGAAATACATATAATCTCCGTCATCGGAATACTTGTGAAGCACACGGTCAGAATCGGAGTTTATAAGCTCGTTCGCCATTTCGAGATACTCCTCTTTGGTAATATCTCCGAATTCCTTTCCGTGCTTTTCGTAATGCTCATCATATCGCTTCTGATTGCGAAAAGTGTACTGCTTTTTTTCGGCAGTCGGTTCTGTGGTTGTTTCATCGGAAGAAGCCGATGTTGCAGGTGCTATCTTTTCTGCGGCGTCCGACAGCTCATTGCTGATATTTTCGGCAGCACTTCCTATCTTATCCGAGATCTCGCTTTTCGCATTCTCAAGTCCCTCGGATATCTCCGAACCGATGTTTTCCTTGATATTGTCGATACGCTCGGAAACAACGCTTCCCGCTGATGAAATACCTTCGGAAACAGAACTTATTCCCTCTGAAAGCTCGTTCATTCCTTCGGAGAAATCATTCATTCCTTCCGAAAATTCAGCCATACCTTCCGACATAGCGCTTGATATTTCCGCTCCTGCAGAACTAACCACAGCAGAAGCTATCTGTGATGCGGCATCTCCGATCTGTCCGCAGGAACAGAAGCAGAAAAGCGCGGCAAATACGACTGCAACAGCTTTTAATGAGTTAAGATATGTTTTTTTCATTTCAGTTTGATCTTCTCTCTTTGATTAATCTGAATGCTTTCGCACCATGCGGTGCAAGTCTTACATTAATGCTTCCCGAAACCGGTGCAGGGGCTGTTACTCCGCTCCACAGCTCGGTGCAGCTGTACCTGTCGGCAAGTTCAAGATCGTTCAGATCTATCTCTATGATGCTTTCTTCTTCTCCGGCATTGAATACCGCAGCATAGATACCTCCCTCAGAATCGTATGCTTTCCATAGGATATGCTCGGTTCCGTCAGCCGTTCTTCTCCATACCTGATGCGCGTCTCTTGAATTTGCATGCATTCTGAGTATTTCGGGATTGCTAAGAAGCTTCAGAGTGGATTCATCGCACTTTGTAAGATCTCCGCCGATAAACAGGGGAGAGCGGAAAATGCTCCAGAGAGTAAGCATCGTTTTCTGCTCGTCTTCTGTGAACTTGGTATATCCATCGGGACCGTAATCCTGGAGGATAGCGCCCACAGGGAGCATATCAGCGTCCGGCCAGTGTCCCGCGCCGGTATGTGTACACCACTTCTCACAGCGCTCAAACATTGCGTAAAGAAGCTCCCATTTGTCCCAGAAATCATCGGTGATTCGCCACATATTTGATATCTGCTTGAAAAGCTCGGCTTTCTCAAGAGGTGCCGGACCGGGCGAAAGGCTCAGTATCATTTCTCTGTCACAGTCGTCAAGCGCCTTGCTCAGCATTATCAGTTCGTTTTCTGCATGAGGAAATTCACGGGCGATATCGTCGCATTTTATGAAATCCACTCCCCACTGCGCATAAAGAGCGAATATGCTGTCATAGTAAGCTTTTGCGCCGTCCTTATCCGGATCCACGCCGTACATATCGGTATTCCAATTGCAGATGCTTGCGGTCTTGGCAATCTGTCTTGCAGTTTTGTCCGAACCGAGAACGGCAGTATTGCGGTGTACAGCCTGGCGCGGGATACCACGCATTATGTGTATGCCGAATTTGAGCCCGAGAGAGTGGACGTATTCAGCGAGAGGCGCGAATCCTTTTCCTCCGGCGGAGGAAGGGAATCTGTTCTCTGCGGGTATAAGTCTTGAATACTCGTCCATGCAAAGCTCGGCAAACGGGTGGTATTCATGGTTTTCAGCCGTAGGTTCGCTCCACTGGATATCGACGACAACGTACTCATAGCCGTACTGTTTAAGGTTCCGGGCAATAAACTCCGCGTTCTTTCTTACTGTGTCTTCATTTACCGCCGCGCCCCAGCAATCCCAGCTGTTCCAGCCCATAGGAGCATTTTGAGTGATCTTTAGCATGTGTTATCTCCTTTTATTCGTAGTTCAGTTCAAGATCGGAAAATTCTGCGGTATTATTTCCTGTCGCATACATTCCGATAACCGTTCCTGTAAAACCTCCGCATACCTCGGAAGAAAGATATTTGCATTCCGCTGTTCCGAGCATTGCGTCATTTACCGTGAATTTATAAGTGAAATTGTCTGCCGATACTGAAATATCTGCTCTGCTTCCCTTTATCGGCATTACTTTCTGCTCGTGCCTGATACCGCCTATATTAAGACGCAGGACTGCTTCATAACCGTCAGTGCCTTTCCGGAGAGCTATATCGTAATGCTCGTTTTCGCAGTGATACAATGTTACTCCGGCTTCTCCGCAGTCAACGGAAACATTCACATTCAGACTGAAAACAAAATCCCGCTGATGCATACATATAAAGGTAGGGGAGTCGGTATCGTCAAGCGTGATCCCGCTTCCTTTCAGAGTAAGCTTATCCTTGTCGAAAATATAGTTTTCCGGAACAGGCTTGCGGAGATACTGCCAGTCGGTATTCCAGAGCGTGTTCTCAAATGTGTAGTGCTTCTTCTCGTCCTGTGTGAAGCTGCCGGCAATTTCATAGAATTCATCACAGGTGCCGTCTGTTCCCGCAGTAAACCAGCCGTCTTCACCGAACTGTACGGGTACAAGAAAAACTTCGCGTCCGAGGTGATGATAAGTCATCCATTGGTGCTGTTGTCTGAATCCGAGACAGAGGATATGCCATTCCCCGTTTTCGTCCTGTATAAGATCACCGTGACCTATGCCCTGTATGATGTACGGAGCCTTGTTGCGGTTGGTGAGTACTGGGTTAGCAGGGAAGTTCTCAAAAGGTCCCCAGATATCGGACGAGCGGGCGTAAGTTATCATGTGACCGTATTCGGTACCGCCCTCGGCTGCCATAAGGTAATACATTCCGTTTATCTTATACATGTGCGGACTTTCAAGAAATCTTCCGCCGGAACCCTGCCAGATACATCTGCTTGGTGTGAGCTTCCTGCCGGTCATTATGTCGATCTCGCACTGAACGACTCCTCCGGTACCATTATCATCGGAGCCGTTGCTGATGAAATATACACGCCCGTCGTCAAACAGCAGGGAAGGGTCTATACCTCCCTGATCGACGTATATCGGATCAGACCATTCACCGTAGATGTCGTCCGTCCACACATAGAAATTCTGATGGGTGGTGTCGTTTGTGGTAACGAGGTAGAATCTGCCGTTGTTGAAGCGGATCGTTGGTGCAAACACGCCGCCGGAGCTGTTGATCTTGTCCAGCATTACCTGCTCAGGTCTTGTAAGAGCAAAACCGATCGGAGTCCAGTTAACAAGATCGTCGCTTTCAAACAACGGGACACCGGGGAAATACTGGAAAGAGCTTGCTGCAAGATAATACTTTCCGTCCGCTCTGCATACAGAAGGGTCAGGATAGAAACCTTTAATGACAGGATTCCGGTACTTCATATCTGCTCTCCTTTTTAAGTAAATAAATTAAAAAATAACTTCAATTAAAGTGAAATGTTATAAATTATTATAATATCATTTATTGAATTTGTCAATTGTTTTTCTAAAAAAGAAATAGTATAATAATAACGTATAATAATGCAATTATACGGTCTGACTGCTCGGACCAAACCCTTATTTTGGAGGAGAAAAATGAAGAGATCACACAAATTGATCGCTGCGGCTATGTCGCTTGTAACAGTTATAGGCGCTGCTTCGTGCGGCGGTGGCGGCGGCGGAAGAACCGAAAATACCAACAACGGCGGAGAGGCTGCAAATACAACTGCAGCTACAACGACCACTGCTCTCGAGACCTATGCTACAGATGAGAGCCTTCAGGCTGCGGCAGGTGAGGTAAAGGTCAATGAAGATCTTCACCCCGAAAAGAAGCTCAAGTTCCTCAGCAGCTGGGCTTATGATGAGACCCAGGCAGGCTGCGAGATCTTCAAGGCTAACTATGGCATTCCGGAGGAAGGCGATGCTTCCTACGGTGACTACGCTGACAAGGTCGTTCAGTGGATAAGCTACGCATACGGTACAGGCTATGACAAACTCGGTCAGATGATCGCTTCCGGCGATTCCCCCGACGTTTATCAGTTTGAAAAGAGCATGTTCCCGCTCACAGCTTATAAGAAGATGTTCCAGCCTATCGATGATATCATCGATATGAGCGGTTCCGAATGGGACGGCTGGAGAGAGCTCAGCGAGAAGTTCAAATGGGACGGAAAGATGTACTGCCCCGTACAGGAATACAAGATCGCAGAACTCTGGTATTACAGAAGAAGCGTTATCGAAGAAGCTGGTCTCCCGGATCCTTACGAGCTCTACCGCAAGGGCGAATGGGATTGGGACGCATTCCTCGATATGGCTCAGAAGTTCCAGCAGACCGGTGAAAACAAGTATGTATGCGACGGTTGGTATGCACAGTCCCTTATCTTCGCTACGACAGGTGTTCCGGTAGTCGGGATTGGTGAAGACGGAAAGCTTGTAAACAACCTCTACGATCCTAACGTTGAGCGTGCTGCCGATCTTATTTCAACACTCTGCGCACAGAACTATCGTTATCCTCTTGTTGAGAACGGTTACTCTGTCAACGCGAAGGCATGGGTAAACGGTGATACACTGTTCTGGGACGACGGTACATGGTTCTACCAGGGCGACGGTCACAAGTACTGCGAGAAGATGGGCTGGGATTACGACGAGATCTTCTTCGTTCCCACACCTAAGGATCCTAAGGCTGACAAGTACTATCATGACTACGATGTATTCGGATTTGCACTCTGCGCAGGTTCCACAAACCTTGATACATACAAGGCTTTCGTTCAGTCTCATATCCTTGCCAACAACGATCCCGATGTCAAGGCAACATCAAGAGAAAAGCTTATGAACGATGAGAAGTGGACAGAAACACAGCTTTCGTTCAGAGAAGAACTTGAATCCGTTACAGACTGCCCGCTCGTTCCTGTATTCGACTTCAGAACCGGTGTTGATATCTCCGGTACACAGGCTACAACAGGCGAAACTCCTATGGACTACATCGTTAAGAAGATGTACTACACCACAGACGACAGCTTTACAGCAGGTCGTGCGGAATACGGCGGAGTTATCCAGAACGCGATTGACGAACTCAACGCTTCTCTCGGCTGATAATTAAAAAGAGAATCCTGCTGCACTTCGGTGCGGCAGGATTTTTATATTCGGTAAAAAAGAGGCTTCCCAAAGGAAAGCCTCTCTTTGATTTTTACTGATTGATCTTGAATCTTGAAACCTGATCTTTTAACATTCTCGACTGACCGTTAAGCTCTTCACAAGATGCAGCAGTTTCTTCTGCTGTAGCGGAGTTCATCTGAACTACCTGGGATATCTGATCGATACCGGAAGTTATCTGTTTGATCGCATCGGTCTGTTCTGCGCTTGCTTCCGCGATAGTAACTATCAGGCTGGCAGTCTCAGCGGTCTTGTCCTTGACTTTCTTCATTGACTCGGCAGTCTCGCCGGCGATCTTCGAGCCCTTGTTAACCGCATCAATAGAAGCGGAGATAAGTGTAGTTGTGCTCTTGGCAGCCTCCGCGCTCTTGTTTGCAAGATTTCGCACTTCATCGGCAACGACTGCGAAACCTTTTCCGGCATCACCGGCTCTCGCAGCTTCGACAGCGGCGTTAAGCGCAAGTATGTTGGTCTGGAAGGAGATGTCCTCAATAGTCTTTATGATCTTTTCGATTTCCTTTGAAGTATTGCTTATATCGCTCATAGCGGTGACCATATTCCGTATAGAGCTGTCCTGGAGATTAACTTCATCTTCCGTCTGTCTTGATATCTCGCCTGCCTTTGCGGCATTCTGAGCTGTCATTGCCACTTTCGCTGAAACGTCAGCTATAGTAGCGGAGATCTGCTGTATAGCAGCGGCTTGTCGTGTGGTACCATCAGCGAGCGACTGTGATCCTTCGGACATCTGATCTGATCCGGAGAGTACCTCATCGGATGACACGGTCATTTTTCTCAGTGTTATACCGAGATCGTTCTCAATATTGAGAATGCTGTTTCTTATTTCCTCAAAGTCTCCGGGGTATTCAACTCCGGGTGTTTCCGTGAAGTCACCGGAAGCCATATATCCCATGATCGAAGAGATGTCACTGATGCACTCACTAAGCGCCTTTTTGGCAGTTCTGAGCTTTTCCGCAAACTTACCTACTTCGTCATCGGCGAATACATAGTTTACATCTGTGGTCTTAAGCTTGCCGTTCTCCATTTCGTCTGCAAGTACAGTTACCTGTCCGAGAGGAGTAATGACCTTTTTGCGTGTGAACATACTTACTATAAACGCGGTCACTGCAAGGGCAATGAGCGCGATTATTATTGAAACTATAATTACAGTTGAAAACTCGTTGTTTGCATCTGTTGCATCATTTCCGGAGAAGTATGCGCCTATTACGTTCTTATTTACATCATACATCGGTTCGTATGAAACGTAGTAAGGCTTTCCAACAATGGTGGTTTTGCCCTGGTAAGTGCTTTTGCCGTTGATGACAGTGTTTTCGATATTTGATGCCATCGTTGTTCCGACGATCCGCTGATTGTTCGACGGGTCGGTGATAGTAGTTGCATATCTTGTATTGCCCTTGAAGATCGTAACATCGCAGTTTATCATTTTCTTGAGATCATCAAGCCAGTCACTTGAATCAAGCTTGAACCCGACTGTCAGACCGCTTGTAACACCGTTTGCCGATATCTGTCCGGAGCATAAAAGGCAAAGGACATCGTCATAAAGGTAGATACCTTTTACAGTATTTGTGCCTCCCGCAACAGCACCGAGATCAAAGGTTGTGAAAGGGTAGTTGTCGCTTTTGTAGAGTACGTTGCCTTTTATATCGCTGATAGCGCAGAAATCGCCCTCCGAAGAAGAAAGGTTTTTCCATTCATCGGCAAAATATGTCTCATTTCGGAACGTCATTGCGCTTACAAAGCTTGACTGGCTTGACCAGCTGTCATAGTTTGTCCGGATCTCGGTCATTTTCTCATCAAGCTTGTTTTCAAGAACGTTCATACCAACAACAGAGCGTTCCACAAGTATAGAATCATTGTAACTTCCGAACATAATAAGTGAAACCATAAGCACAACAGCAACGGTGATAGCAAGTGAAGCGATAGAAAGAAGGATTATCTGTGTGCCAAGTTTCTTGAATAGATCTTTCATCTCTAACCTCCGAAAAGGATACTTTTATGTATTATATCATATATTATTGAATTTAGCAAGGGCTTTTTGGCAATTTTTGCATAAAAATCCCGCACAGCAGGTAATCGCAGTGTGGGATTCGGATATCAGAGAAGGGATTTCGGATCGTACTGAGGCTTAACATAAACCTTATCGGGTTTATCGGTGATCTCTTCTTTGAATACAGTCTGCCATTCTTCGGGAGAGAAGTCCTCGACTGTTGCAGTAATGTAATGATCGCTCATACCGAGGGATTCTGCAAGAGCGCTCTTTACTGCTTCGGCAGCTTTCTTCTTCTGTTCCTCGCTTCTTCCTGCGAGCATTTTGATACTGATATGCGGCATAATGATCCTCCTTGTTCCTGTTGTTTTGCTGTATGTACATCAGACTTTTCTGAACACACGGGAAGAGTGAGCCTTAACAGGAACACCCTGCGAAAGATCGAATTTCTCCCCGGAAAGAATATCTTCGAACTGTCCGTTCACATTTACGTTGAATGTATGATCGTCGCCGGCGTTTACCATCGAAACAACAATATCGCCGTTGTATTCACGCATAAACGCGTAATTGTGATTGTGAAGTTCAAGCTGTTTGTAATCACCGCCTGCAAGAGCATCACTTTCGGTGCGGAACTTCGAGAGCTTTGCAATATGCTTTGTGAGATCGGTGTTATCGCTCTTTGTGAACTTAACGCGCAGGCATTCATCGCCGTTCTTCTTGTCGCCTTCCCAGCCGTATTCGCTTCCGTAGTAAACGGACGGGATTCCGGGCATTGTATAAAGCAGGGTATAGATTGGATCGAGATGATCCTTGTTTCTGAGCATTGTGGCAATCCTGCTCACATCGTGATTGTCAACGAATGTATAAAGGCTCTTTCCGCGGTACAGGCACCAGCTCTCTTTACCGAACTGGCGGTTTATGGAGTGTGCGATCTCGAACATGTTCATATCATTGAAACTTGAGTACAGACCCTTGTAGCACTCATAGTTCGTAACGCTGTCGAGCATTTCCGGATTCATCCAGCGGTTATAGTCGCCGTGAAGCGTTTCGCCCATAAGCCAGAAATCGTTTCTGAGCCACTTGCAGTGACCGTGGAGTTCTTTAAGGAAGTTAAGATCGAGGCAGTATGCAACATCGAGCCGCAGACCGTCGATGCCGAATTCGTTGAACCAGCCGGTGATGCAGTCCTTTATGTACTGTTTAACATCTCCGTTATAGAGATTGAGCTTGACAAGTTCAAAATGGCCCTCCCAGCCTTCGTACCAGAAGTTGTCGTCGTAGGGAGATTTTCCGTCTCTGAGGTGGAACCAGTCTTTATAAGGTGTTTCCCAGCGCTTTGCACGGACTTCCCTGAATGCCCAGAAATCTCTTCCGACATGATTGAAAACGCCGTCAATAACAACTCTGATTCCGTTTTCATGGAGAGCGTCGCAAACCTTTTTGAAATCAGCGTTTGTGCCGAGTCTTCTGTCTATTTTTTTATAGTCAACTGTGTCGTATCCATGATATGCGGACTCAAATACGGGTCCGAAATAGACAGCGTTGCAGCCGAGTTCCTTGATATGAGGAATATTATCTATCACATCGAGGATCCTGCTTACGGGTTCACTTGTGTAGTCGTTCTTTTCAAGAGCTCCGCAGTAACCGAGAGGATAGATGTGATAAAACGATGCTTTCTGATACCATTCCATAGTATAAACACTCCGTTTCAATTATTGGTATTGATATTATATCATATTTTGCATAATTTGTCATCAGTTTTTTGAAAAATTGTGCAAAAAATACAAAATAACTTTTGCTTTATTGTTTCAAAGGAGTACAAGTTTAGTGTATTCAAGTTGCATAACAGTTAGCTTTTGCTAACTGTTATATTTGTACAAATTTTACAAATATGAGATAAAAAATTGTCTAATAAAATCAGTAGCTTTTTTCAGACGTTTGTGATATAATCAGTATGTGTATATGTGTTATATTTTTCACATAATGAGCGGACGCTGTGCGGCGATCCAATAAAAGGAGGTTCTATAAATGAGTTCCACACAAAAAGTAAAAGTTGCTTTTAATGGTACTGCCGAGCAGGAAAAAGCGCTCCGCAGTATGATCAGAGAGCACAAGGGACAGGCTGGTGCGCTTATGCCTATCCTTCAGAAAGCGCAGGAGATATACGGCTATCTTCCTATAGAAGTTCAGTCGATAATTTCCGAAGAAACAGGCATACCGATGGAGAAGATCTACGGTGTTTCTACATTCTATGCTCAGTTCTCCCTTTATCCCAAGGGTAAGTACCGTGTTTCAGTATGTCTCGGTACAGCATGCTATGTTAAAGGCTCCGGCGATATTTTCAATGAGTTGAAGAATATCCTCGGTATCGAAGAGGGTCAGTGTACGGCTGACGGAAAGTTCTCCCTCGATGCATGCCGCTGCATAGGTGCTTGCGGACTTGCGCCTGTTATGACGGTAAACGACGATGTTTACGGAAAACTTACTAATGATATGCTTAAAGGCATTCTTGAAAAATACGCGGATTGAACGCAAAACTAATACCACATACAAAATTGAAAGGAATATTCAGATATGGAGCGTAAAGTTTTAATTTGCGGCGGTACAGGCTGTACCTCTTCCGGAAGCATGAAGATTGCCGACAAGCTTGAAGAAGAGATAAAGAAAAAAGGTATTGACGATCATGTAAAGGTTGTAAGAACAGGATGTTTCGGTCTCTGTGCTCTCGGCCCGATCATGATAGTATATCCCGAGGGAACATTCTACTCGATGATGAGCGCAGATCACATCGAGAGGATCGTTGAAGAGCATCTTGTAAATGACCGCATCGTTGAGGAGTATGTTTATGAAGAGACAAAAACTCCCGACGGCATCATTGCATACAATCAGACAAACTTCTATAAGAAGCAGCATCGTGTTGCACTTCGCAACTGCGGTGTTATAGATCCCGAGAACATCGATGATTACCTCGAAAAAGACGGTTACAAGGCTCTCGAAAAGGTAGTTACAGAGATGACGCCTGAGCAGGTTATCGATGTTATAAGCAAATCCGGACTTCGCGGACGCGGAGGCGGTGGATTCCCCACAGGCAGAAAGTGGCAGATGGCTCGTACTATCGTTCCCGTTGCGGATCAGAAGTATGTATGCTGCAACGCCGATGAAGGTGACCCGGGCGCATTCATGGATCGTTCCGTTCTTGAAGGTGACCCTCACGCTATCATCGAGGCTATGGCAATTGCCGGCTACGCTATCGGAGCTACAAAGGGATTCGTATATGTAAGAGCAGAGTATCCTATCGCTGTTCACAGACTCCAGGTAGCTATCGGACAGGCTCGTGAAAGAGGATATCTTCGCAAGAAGCTCTTCGGCAGCGATTTCGAGTTTGACCTTGATGTTCGTCTTGGTGCAGGTGCATTCGTATGCGGTGAGGAAACAGCTCTTATCACATCTATCGAAGGCAACAGAGGCGAACCTAAGCCGCGTCCTCCTTTCCCGGCTGAAAAGGGTATTTTCGGAAAGCCTACTGTAAATAATAACGTTGAAACATACGCAAACATTCCTCAGATCATACTCAAGGGTGCTGACTGGTTCGCATCTATGGGTACCGAAAAGTCCAAGGGTACAAAGGTATTCGCACTCGGCGGAAAGATCCACAATACCGGACTTGTTGAGATCCCTATGGGTACAACTCTCCGCGAGATCGTATTTGAGATCGGCGGCGGTATCCCGAACGGAAAGAAGTTCAAGGCTGCGCAGACCGGCGGTCCTTCCGGCGGATGCATTCCTGCAGAACACCTCGATGTTCCGATCGATTACGATAACCTTATCGCTATCGGTTCCATGATGGGTTCCGGCGGACTTATCGTTATGGACGAAGACAACTGTATGGTCGATGTTGCCAAGTTCTTTATGGAATTCACTGTTGACGAGTCCTGCGGAAAATGTACACCTTGCCGTATCGGTACAAAGCGTCTTCTCGAAATGCTTACAAAGATCACCAAGGGCGAAGCTACAATGGAAGATCTCGACAAGATGGAGAAGCTCTGCTACTATGTAAAGAACAACTCTCTCTGCGGTCTCGGACAGACTGCGCCTAACCCGATCCTCTCCACGCTGCGTTACTTCAGGGATGAGTACATAGCTCATATCCAGGACAAGAAGTGCCCGGCAGGTGTATGTAAGGATCTTCTCAGCTACAAGATCATTGCGGATAAGTGCAAGGGCTGTACAAAGTGCGCAAGAAACTGCCCTGTCAACGCTATCACAGGCAAGGTCAAGGAAGCTCACGTTATCGATCAGTCAAAGTGCATAAAGTGCGGTGCATGTATGTCGAACTGCAACTTCAAGGCTATTGTTAAAGAATAATTCAGGAAAGGAACAGTAATATAATGGTTAATATTAAAATTAACGGTGTAGATGTCTCCGTTGAAGAAGGTACTACTATTCTGAAAGCCTGTAGAGATAACGGAGTCAGAATTCCTACCCTTTGCTGGCTTAAAGATGTAAACGAGATCGGTGCATGCCGTATCTGCGTTGTAGAGATGACCGGCGCAAGAAGCCTTGTTGCTGCATGCGTTTACCCGCTCTCTAAATTTGATGAAGGCAAAAATATACTCACTCACTCTCCCGCAGTTCTCGAGAGCAGAAGAATGACTCTTCAGCTTCTCCTCAGCAACCACGAAAGAAAGTGTCTTTCCTGCGCAAGAAGCGGTCACTGCGAACTTCAGGCCCTCTGCCGTGAACTTGGAGTTGATGACGAGCTTCTGTTTGAAGGCGAGAGAAACCACTACGAGATCGATACAAGTGCTGTTCACATGTACCGTGACAACAACAAGTGCATCAACTGCCGCAGATGTATCGCAGCCTGCGGTATCACACAGGGAATCGGCGTTATCGGTGCAAACAACCGTGGATTCAAGACATCTATCGGCTGCGCATTCGATATGGATCTTGCTGATACATCCTGCGTATCCTGCGGTCAGTGTATCGCTGTATGCCCGACAGGCGCACTCTCCGAGAAGGACGATACAGACAAGGTATGGGCAGCTATAAGCGATCCGGAGAAGGTAGTTGTAGTTCAGACAGCTCCTGCTGTACGCGCTTCTCTTGGTGAAGCATTCGGCTATCCTATGGGAACAAACGTTCAGGGCAAGCTTGCTACATCTCTCAAGATGCTCGGCTTTGACCATGTATTTGATACGGATTTCGGTGCTGATCTTACAATCATGGAAGAGTCCAATGAGCTTCTCGAAAGAATAAAGGGCAACGGCACACTTCCTATGATCACTTCCTGCTCACCCGGCTGGATCAGATACTGCGAAGCTTACTATCCGGAACTTATCCCGAATCTTTCCACCTGCAAGTCTCCTCAGCAGATGTCCGGCGCTATGATCAAGACATACTGGGCTGAAAAGAACGGCATCGATCCCAAGAACATCGTTTCTGTATCGGTAATGCCCTGTACAGCAAAGAAGTTCGAGATCGGCAGAGCGGATCAGTCTGCAGCAGGCGTTCCCGATGTTGATATAGTAATCACAACAAGAGAGCTTGTTAAGATGATCAACCGTGCAGGTATCCGCTTCACAGAGATACCCGATTCCGAATTTGAAGTTCCTATGAGCAGCGGTTCCGGTGCAGCTGTTATCTTCGGCGCTACCGGCGGTGTTATGGAAGCAGCTCTCAGAACTGCCGTTTGGAAGCTCACCGGCGAAAAGAACGACAGCCCTGTTGAGTTCACGGAAGTTCGCGGCGTAAAGGGCATCAAGCTTGCTGAATACACTGCGGGCGGCGTTACAGTCAAGGTAGCTGTCGCTTCCGGACTTGCAAATGCAAGAGAGCTTCTCGAAAAGGTTAAGAGCGGCGAGATCGACGTTCAGTTCATTGAAATAATGGCTTGCCCGGGCGGCTGTGTAAATGGCGGCGGTCAGGTTATAGTACCGGCTGATGTACGTAACTTTGTTGATGTACGTGCAGAGCGTGCAAAAGCTCTTTACGGACTTGATGAAGCGAACAAGATCAGAAAGTCCCACGAAACAGAGGATATCAAATCCGTTTATGATTATCTCGGAGAGATCGGCGGTCATAAGGCTCACCAGTTCCTCCATACTTCTTATAAGGCTTCCGGCCTCTTCAAGTAAGCTTTTGTTCACAGACCGCCGCAGACCGTAACAGGTTTAACGGCAGTAAAACCGAATAAAACAGCAGGATCGCCCGGCGGACATAATCAGTCCGTCAAGGCGGTTTTGTTTTTATGCAAGAACCCCGCAGGATAATTCCCGCGGGGTTCTGTTCATATATATAGTCCTCTGTATTCGTTCAGTATATCATCATGGTTGAAGATAGGTATTGCTCCGTCTTCGAGAAGTCCGCATACACCTTCATATCCCGATTTGAACAGGATCGGAGGCGGTACGCAGAATACATCTCTGCCTTCTTCAAGAGCGTATGCGCCGGTTATCAGCGCACCGCTGTTCATAGGAGCCTGAAATATGGCTGTACCGCGGGTAAGTCCTGCAAGGATACGGTTCCTCGGATTAAAGGAGTCACGGGTCGGAGTTGTATTCGGGAGAAACTCCGACATATATGCTCCTCCGTTCATAACGATCTGTTCACGAAGCACCTTGCTTCCATAAGGATAGTCAACATCTATACCGCAGGCAAGAACGCCGACTGTTCTTAATCCGTTCATAACGCACGACAAGTGTACACATTCATCAACTCCGTGAGCCATGCCGCTTACAAGCGTAATATCGAGACTTCCGATATCGCGGGTGATCCTTGAACACAGTTTCATTATGTATGGTGACGGGTGCCTTGTTCCTACAAAAGTAAGGCTGAGAACATCAAGACAAGACAGATCTCCACGGTAATAAAGCAAAGAAGGCGGATCGTATATTTCGGCAAGAAGCTTCGGATATTCCGGACTTCCGAGCGAGCAGACGGAAATACCGGTCCTGTCGCAGTAGTCAAGCCACCTGTCAGCTTTATCGATCGTGACATAATCAAGACGTTTCAGCTCGTTCCTGTCAAGAACAGAATAATCACCGCTCGATATTGCTTCATAGGTTTTAGCCGGAGATCCGTAAAAAGCGTTGACCTTATGTATTTTCGGATTAGCTGTTCCGAAAAGCTGTGTGAGCCACAGGTTATACCTGTCCATCTTTTCTGCCAATTTGCTTCCTCCTCGCCGTCTTTTTATTAACTCTATTCTATCACATCGTGTCGGAATAATCAATAGTATGTCAAAAAATAGTAAACTGTTCAAGCCTTTTGTCATAAAATGATAAGGCGGTACCGATAAATTTAGGAACTGCCATATTATTGAAAAGGCGGTATAGTTATGTTCAGTGAATTGCTTGAAACTGCATTGAAAAACCTTCTTGTCTTCGCTCTGCATCTTGACGGGATCAGCTTTCCGCGTCAGCTCGGGAAAAAGGAAGAAGAAGAGCTGACAGCAAAAGCTTACAGCGGTGATGAGAATGCAAGGAATAAGCTGATAGAACATAATCTGAGACTTGTTGCATACATAGTAAACAAGCATTACAGCGAATCCCGTGATACGGAAGATCTAATTTCTATCGGCACAATCGGACTTATACGCGCCGCAGAGACTTTTGATCCTGCAAAAGACATAAGCTTTTCTACATACGCAAGTACCTGCATACAGAACCAGATAAAGATGTATTTCAGAAAAAACAGGCACAGAAGTGCCGAAGTTTACATAAACGATCCGATAGATACTGATAAGAACGGAAATGAGATCACACTTGCCGATATTTTCAGCGACGGTACCTGCGTTGACGACGAAGTTGACCTGAAAATTGATACTGAACGGCTGTATAAGCTTCTTGAACATACTCTCGATGAACGTGAACGGGATATCATTGTGAAAAGATACGGACTTACAGTCAACGGAAAGGCATCTGTTCCGCTGACACAGCGTGAGATCGCCCGAAAACTTGGGATATCACGTTCTTATGTCTCGAGGATAGAAAAACGCGCAATTGATAAACTTAAGAACAGATTTATGAAGTACAGCGATAATTGATAATAATTTTACTAAAATATCGCAAAAGTATTGATATTTTGTGTAAAATGAGTTATAATAATCTATATATTGTTGTTGAAGGTATGGTTTGGAAAATGGAAAGTCTGAAAAAGAGAAGAAAATATTCTTACCGGATAGGCAGAATTGCCGCTCTGGTGCTTTCGGCTGCCATTTTTCTCTGCGGTTGTGATAAGAACGATATATCCGAGACATCGGAAAGCACATCGGAAACCGAATCAACTTCCGGAAAGCTCGGTGAATGGGTTATATCCGGTGAAGATGATACGCTTTCCGCGTATCCTGTAACCGTAAACGATGTTGAAATAACAGCTTCTCCGCAGCAGGTGATATGCCTTTCCAGCAGTCTTACCGAGATCGTATGTGAGCTTGGGTACGGGGAAAGGCTTACAGGGCGCGGAAGCTACTGCGAGTACCCCGAATCGGTCTCAGCGCTTCCCGATTTCGGCAGACCGGCTTATCCTGATCTTGACGCGATAATAAGATCTTCACCCGATCTGCTGCTTACCGCAACATCTATACCGAACATTGACATTGTAAAGCTTAATGACAGCGGGATCAAGGTCTTATACATACCCGCTCCCCGTTCTCTCGATGAATTCGGCAGGATCTATTCTGCACTCGGAATAGTCTTTGAAGGCATTTTCGATGGTGAGGACGACGGAAATAAGATTTACACAGATATCAGAAATAAGCTTACCGGAAGCGGTATCACCGTCGGCAGTTTTGTCTATGTCACAGAAGGCGGTGCCGTTGCAGGAGGAGATACTATTGAAAGCTCGGTTCTTTCGCTGTTCGGGACAAATCTTGCAAAGGACGCTTCCGGATATTGTTATGCAGCGGACGTTCTCGGAGAAGAGCAGCCCGATGTGGTAATAATCAACAGTGATGTTTCTTCCGATATCATAACCGGTGATGAGAAGCTCGGCACCCTTGATGCCGTACAGTCCGGTAAACTGATAAGCATCAGCAATTCTTATTTTGAGAGCCCTTCCGGAAGGATAATCGGGATACTCGATGAATTATCCTGATAGAAGGAGGCTGAGTTATGAAACTGAATTCTATCAGACTGCCGCATTTTAATGCGGCGGCTGAATCGCGTTCTTCGGAGATTAGGCTGCCCGGTCAGGTAGTAATAAGTATGTCTCAGCACGGCGGAGTTCCATGCGTACCGGTAGTTGCTGTCGGTGATACAGTAAGGACAGGTCAGCTCGTGGGGCAGTGCGACGCAGTGATATCGGCGCCGATACATTCAAGTGTTACGGGTAAAGTGGTATCGATCATCAAAACACTGAATGTTTTTGGCAAGACCCATGACGCGCTCGTTATCGAGACTATACCAACTCAAACGCTTTCAGATGAAATAAGACCGCCCGTGATCGAGAGTAGGGAAGATTTCGTTAGAGCAGTTAAAGAAAGCGGATCTGTCGGACTCGGAGGCGCCGGGTTTCCGACACACGTCAAGTTCGGATATGATCCGAAAACCGTTAAAATAGATACTCTTGTCGTAAATGGAGCAGAGTGCGAACCTTACATAACCTCGGACTATCGTACCTTTATGGAAGACGGCGATAAGGTTGCTGACGGAATCCGCCGGATAATGCAGTATCTTGATATAAAGTACGCTGTAATAGGCATTGAAGCCGATAAACCGGAAGCGATAAAAAAGATGACAGAACTCACTGCCGGAGACAGCGGGATAACGGTTGTAAAGCTCCCCTCGTCCTATCCACAGGGCGCTGAAAAGGTGCTCATAAACAATACAACCGGCAGGGAAGTGTGTGAGGGAGAGCTGCCCTCATCGGTAGGTTGTCTTGTCGTAAACTGTTCTACAGCCGCATTCATCTCCGATTATCTGAAAACCGGGATACCGCTGATAAAAAGACGGATCACGGTTGACGGAAATATCGTGAACAAGCCCGGAAATCTGATAGTGCCGATCGGCACAAAGACCGCGGATATAATAGCCGCAGCCGATATACGCGTTCAGCCGGACAGAGTGCTTTTCGGCGGACCGATGATGGGAACTGCGATATATGACCCGGAAACGCCGGTGCTTAAAACAATAAATGCAGTACTTATGTTTGCAGATACAAAAAGACTTGAACAGACCGCATGTATAAGGTGCGGAAGATGTGTGAGAGCCTGCTCAATGGGACTTATGCCTACAGAAATAGAGCATGCTTTTGACCGGAGAGATGTTGAACGGCTCAGAAAGCTTCATGTCAGCCAGTGTATGAACTGCGGCGCATGCTCATATGTATGTCCGGCTAAGAGAAATCTCTCAGAAAAAAATCAGCTTGCAAAGCTGTTCGTCCGCGAGCAGCTTTCAAAGCGTTGAATGAAAGGGAACGACACAGATGTCAGAGCTTCTGATCGAACCGTCTCCGCATATAAGATCCGATATTACAACACAGAAGATAATGCTTAATGTGCTTATAGCACTGCTTCCGTCAGTTATTGCGGGGACAGTGATATTTGGTCTGCGCGCGCTTGTGCTTGTTGTGCTGTGTGCGTTTTTCTGTGTTATCTCGGAATATCTGTTCAACATCGTTACCAAACGTAAACAGACACTGTCCGATCTTTCGGCAGTCGTTACCGGCGTGCTCCTGGGAATGAACCTGCCGCCGACACTGCCGATATATATGGCGGCTATCGGCTCTTTTGCCGCGATCGTAATTGTAAAGCAGTTCTTCGGCGGGCTTGGACAGAATTTCGCAAATCCAGCTATCACAGCCCGTATTATACTCATGCTTTCTTTCGGAAGATATATGACGGCGTGGACTTCGCCTGTTGACTGGTCTGCTCCGGGAACCGATGCGGTTTCTTCCGCAACTCCGCTTGCATCTCCGGAATCATTGCCGTCATATCTCGATATGTTTCTCGGTCTGCGGGCGGGCTGTATCGGAGAGACTTGTATTGCGGCGCTTCTCATAGGCGGTCTGTATCTGATCATACGCGGGATAATCGATCCGGTAACCCCTGTTGCTTTCATCGGTACTGTGGCTTTATGCTCGCTTTTGAGCGGACACGATGTCCTTATGCAGCTTATGTCCGGAGGACTTGTGCTCGGTGCTTTCTTTATGGCAACGGACTATGCGACGACACCGCTCACCCGTGCAGGAAAGCTTATATTTGGTATCGGCTGCGGACTTATAACATCGGTGATTAGGTTCTTCGGAGTTTATCCGGAAGGCGTGTCATTCTCTATCCTTATAATGAATATACTTACTCCGCTGATAGACAGATATGTTCATCAGAAGCCCTTCGGTGCAAAGAAGGAGGCTTTGAAATGAACATAAAGCCTACGCTGGTGCTGACTGTTGTGACAACAGTTATTGCCGCACTTCTTATAGCTGCGCATAATCTTACATACGTTGATACTTCCGGGATAATTACCGATAAGCTCCGCGCGAAATGCGAAGAGCTTATGGGAAGCGGGGAGTACTCGATAGTTACCGACTGGCAGACAGAAGGATACCTTATTGACAAGCCGGACGGCATACAAAAGCTTATCCGGAAGGACGACGGGAAACTTGCATTTGAGATAGTCGCCAACGGCTATAACAAAGGAGGTCTTGATCTTCTTATCTCAATGAACGATGACGGAAGTGTTGACGGTATCGCGGTAGTTTCGATAACGGAAACGCCCGGTCTCGGAACGAATGTGAACGATCCCGGATTTCTTTCGCTTTTCAGCGGTATTTCGACAGATGCGGTTATAGTAAAGAAAACGCCTTCCGAAACTAATGAAGTTGAAGCTGTTACCGGAGCGACATACTCGTCAAAAGGCGTTGCTTCCGCAGTAAACACGGCAATAAGAGTATATTCGGAAATGGGGGTGAGCAGATGAGTTATATGAAGGAGTTCACGAAAGGTCTTCTTAAAGAGAACCCGAACCTTGTCATGCTTCTCGGAATGTGCCCGACTCTTGCAGTCACAACTATGGCGCAGAACGGGCTTGGAATGGGGCTTGCGACTACTTTCGTCCTCGTCTGCTCGAATCTTGTCATTTCTCTTCTTAAAAAAGTGATACCGGATACGGTGCGTCTGCCTTGCTACATAGTTATAATCGCCGGATTCGTGACATTTGTGAGCATTATGCTGGACTCGTTCCTGCCCGATCTTGCCGAAGCTCTCGGCGTATTCTTAAGCCTTATCACGGTTAACTGCATAATACTCGGGAGAGCGGAGATGTTCGCAAGCAAGAACAAGGTACTGCCTTCCGTTCTTGACGGTCTTGGAATGGGTCTCGGTTTCACTATGTCTCTGATAGTGGTGGGGGCGATCCGCGAGCTTCTCGGAACAGGGAAGATCTTCGGATTTCAGATAGCGCCGGATTTTGTCCAGCCCATGACGATTTTTATTCTTCCCGCAGGCGGATTCTTCACGCTGGGCTGTGTTATCGCAGTTCTCGGTGTTATCACAAAGAAGAAGCCGAGGAAGATAAGCTGTGATTCCTGTCCGTCCCGTGAGGTATGCAAGAATACCGAAAAGAAGGAGTGTGCCTGATGGAACTTGCGCGAAACCTGATGGTTATTCTTTTTACGGGTATCCTGACCGAAAACTTTATTCTCAATAAATTCTACGGCATCTGTCCGTTCCTCGGAGTATCAAAGACAACAGACGGCGCAGTCGGCATGGGTATCGCGGTAACGCTTGTAATGACAGGCTCAAGTGCTGTTACATATCCGATTTATCACTTTGTTCTTGAACCGTTCGGAATAGAATACTTAAAAACGGTATGCTTTATTCTGATAATTGCTGCATTCGTACAGACTGTTGAGATGATACTGAAAAAGCATGTCCCGTCGCTTTATAAATCGCTGGGAGTCTATCTCCCGCTTATAACAACGAACTGTGCAGTGCTTGGCGTGACCATACTCAATATTGACAACGAGTTCGGCTTTGTTGAATCTATCGTGAATGCTCTTGCGGGAGGTATCGGATTCCTGCTTGTTATGGTGATCTTCTCCGGAGTAAGAGAACGCATAAGCCGATGCAATGTACCGAAAGCGCTGGAAGGTACGCCGATAACGCTTATAGCCGCTTCGGTGACATCGCTGTCCTTTGTCGGATTCAGCGGTATTGTTGACGGGATCTTCGGAGGATAAATATGGAACAGTATGTTTTGCCGATCCTGTTTTTTCTTGGGATAGGCGCCGTTATCGGTATATTGCTGACTGTTGCGTCAAAGGTCTTTTATGTAAAGACAGATGAGACTGTAAGCAGGATATCGGAAGCCCTGCCGGGCGCAAACTGCGGAGGATGCGGATATTCCGGCTGTGACGGATACGCGGCGGCAGTCGCATCGGGTGAAGCGCCCCCGGATCTGTGCCGGCCGGGAGGTGCGGAAACAGCCGGGAAGATCGGGCAGATATTTGGTATTGAAGTCGGAAATGTTGAACCGATAAAAGCGTTTATACGCTGTAACGGAAACTGCGGCGTGACGAAGGACAAATTCACTTATATCGGGACTCCGAGCTGTACGGCAATAGAACGGTTCTATAACGGCAAAGGCGAGTGCCGCTCCGGCTGTCACGGTATGGGAGACTGCATACAGGTTTGCGGTCAGGGCTGTATCTCGATCAGAGACGGTGTAGCGGTAGTTGATCCGACAGAGTGTATCGGCTGCGGTAAGTGTGTAAAAGCCTGTCCGAACAAGCTGATAGTGCTTATACCCGAAAGCCGGAGATATGCGGTAAGATGCAATTCCGACGCTGTGGGCAAGGAAACGCGCGCTGTCTGCAAAAACGGCTGTATAGCATGCGGAATGTGCAGGAAGAAGTGTCCGTCGGAAGCAATTATACTTACCGACAATCACGCGGAGATCGATATGAAGAAGTGTACGGGCTGCGGCACTTGTGCGGAAGTATGTCCGGTAAAGTGTATCGCGGATATCCGCAAAATGACAGCAGCGGAATGTGAGAAAAAGGAAGCATAAAAGAAGGGAACGGAAAAAATGAATAAGTTTTCGTCATTTTTCAGTGAAAAATTCGACAATCTGAAATCGGTTATTACTGCAAGACAGGAACACGATGCAGAGAATTCAGACCGTCACGGCTACCGTCTGCTCATAGAGCATCTTGAGCTTAAAAACGGCGGAAGAATAGTGATATTCTCGGTTGTAACGTTTATTCTCGGTCTCCTGGAGATCTTATTGGGCGATCATCAGGTGATCGGCGTCACAGGTGCTGTAATACTGGTGATAGGTTCGGCGATACTTTGCTGGCTCTGTGCAAAGACAATACTTGACAACACAACGGATACAAGGCTGATGAAGCTGTTTATCAATGTTTACTGGATAATGTTCGCTATATGTGAGATCATTATATCGGTATCCGAACAGCTTGAAGGAAAAATCCCGTATTCCTTCCTTATATTCATTGCCGCTTTCATATCCGTTCCTGTCGTAAAGTTGTACGAAAGCGCATTCTTTGCTGCTGTCACACTCATATACCTTGTAAGTTACGGTATTGGAAACGGTATGGGCGTGATGTACTATATAGGTGCTGTCGCACTGGCAGTTGCTTATGTATGGATCGCCGCTGCTGTCAGAGCCTATTATTCGAGTATATGGCTCACCGAAAGGCAGCTTGATCTCACTGAGGAGCGCTGTACACAGATATCCTGCCAGGATACGCTTACCGGACTGCTCAATAAAGCAGGGCTTTCGGCAAAGTTTACCGAGCTGTCGTCAAGCGGTCAGAAAGAAAAAATATGTGTAGTACTTATAGATATAGACAACTTCCGTGCATACAATCATCTTTACGGCTACGACAAGAGCGATGAATGCCTGTATAAGCTCTGCAACTGCATAAAGATAGTTGCCAAGCCCTATACCGAGCTTATATCAAGATTCGGAGGAGACAAGTTTGTTCTTGTTCTGGAAAATATGAACGCTGTTGAGGCAGTAAAGATCGCCGAACAGGTACGACAGAGCATAGAGACTATGGCTCAGCCTTTCGGCAAGGGTATTGTGACAGTTTCCATAGGCGTTTCCGGAGATGCGGAGCTTAAAAGCAAGAACACATACTCCGATCTTCTCAACGAAGCGGACAACCAGCTCATCATTGCCAAAAAGAGCGGCAGGAACTGCATCGGTTTCGGCGGCAGACCTTTCATTCGTGACGGACGGGCTGATCCTTCCGCAATATGACGGTATGGTTATAGTGACATTAAAACATACTATTTTTTGTGATTTTTTGTTAAAATAGCAATTGCATTTTATGGCAATTTTCGCTATAATATTCTTGTACGGCTTCGTTTTTCGTACAGATTTTCAGAAAGTGGGGATTTTCTATGTATAATGACCTGATCGACTCGGTCGGCTTCATTGCCAAAACCGACAAAGAGTTAGCCGATGCTATGGCTGACGAGCTTAAGCGCCAGAAGCGTAACCTTGAACTCATCGCAAGTGAAAACATCGTTTCTCCTGCTGTTATGGCAGCAATGGGAAGCGTACTTACCAACAAGTACGCGGAGGGTTATCCGGGAAAGCGCTATTATGGCGGCTGCGAATATGTTGATGTCGTTGAGACAATCGCAATTGAGCGCGCAAAGAAGCTTTTCAGAGCTAATTTCGCCAATGTTCAGCCTCATTCCGGCGCACAGGCTAATACCGCGGTTTATTTTGCTCTTCTCCAGCCCGGTGATACCGTTCTCGGTATGAGCCTCGCACACGGCGGTCATCTTACACACGGATCTCCTGTTAATATATCGGGTAAATACTATAACTTCGTTCCTTACGGTCTTAATGACGAGACAGGAATGCTCGATTATGACGAAGTAGAAAGACTTGCAAATGAGAACAAGCCGAAGCTTATCGTTGCAGGTGCAAGTGCTTATCCGAGAAAGATAGATTTTGAGAGACTTTCCGCTATTGCAAAGAGCGTAGGTGCTTACTTTATGGTTGATATGGCTCATATCGCAGGTCTCGTTGCAGCGGGTCAGCACCAGTCTCCTGTTCCTTACGCAGATATCGTTACTACAACAACTCATAAGACTCTTCGCGGTCCGAGAGGCGGTATGATCCTCACTAATGACGAAGAGCTTGCAAAGAAGATAAACAAGGCTATATTCCCCGGAACACAGGGCGGTCCGCTCATGCATGTGATCGCAGCAAAAGCTGTATGCTTCGGTGAGGCTCTCAAGCCCGAGTTCAAGGAGTACGGAAAGCAGATCGTAAAGAACGCTGCTGTTCTTGCAAATTCTCTTCTCGAAAAGGGATTTGATCTTGTTTCCGGCGGTACGGACAACCACCTCATGCTCGTTGACCTCAGACCTTTCAATATCACAGGTAAAGAGCTGGAAACAAAGCTTGACGAAGTATATATCACAGTAAACAAGAACGCTATCCCCAACGATCCTCAGAAGCCTGCATTCACAAGCGGTGTTCGTATCGGTACACCTGCTGTTACCACACGCGGACTCAAGGAAGACGATATGAGAGAGATCGCTGAGTGTATCTATCTTACAGCCAAGGATTTTGACAATTCCAAGGAAAAGATCAGAGAAAAGGTAACTGCGATCTGCAAGAAATATCCCCTTTATGAATGATAAATGAAATGTAACGGAATGGAGAAAACTTTATGACTACAACACCCAGTCAGATCGTACTCAATACTCAGGATTCGGTAGCACCTATCGGTATAATTGCAATGGACGGAGCCAAAGAGCTCGGACACAAGATCAACGACTATCTTGTTCAGTGGGCTCAGGACAGCGGGATCAATGTAGATTCCTATCTCATCGAGACTACCTGCCCGCGTTTTTCTTCCGGAGACGCAAAGGCTCTTATAAAACAGTCTATCCGCGGCGATGATATCTATATCGTAGTTGATACCGGAAATTACAGCTGCACCTACGAGCTTTTCGGCAGACAAAATGCTATGTCTCCGGACGATCATTTCCAGGATCTCAAGAGACTGATCCAGGCCATGAGCGGTAAGGCTCACCGTATAAATGTTATTATGCCGCTTCTTTACGGCGGAAGACAGCACAGAAGAAATTACCGTGAGTCTCTCGACTGCGCAGTTGCTCTCCAGGAACTCGCTGCTATGTCGGTTGAGAACATCATCTGCATTGACGCTCACGACGCGAGAGTATGCAACGCTATCCCGCTTATCGGCTTTGATAACGTAATGCCTACATACCAGGTCCTCAAAACACTGTTCAGATCGGTTGACAACCTCAACATCACACCCGAAACATTCGCAGTCGTAAGCCCGGACGAAGGAGCAATGCAACGTAATATGTACTATGCTTCCGTTCTCGGAGTACAGCTCGGTATGTTCTATAAGCGCCGCGATTATTCGAGAGTCGTAAACGGCAGAAACCCGATCGTTGCTCACGAATACCTCGGTGATTCGGTTGAAGGCAAGGATATATTCATTGCCGATGATATCATTTCTTCCGGCGAGTCTATGCTTGATGTTGCCGGAGAGCTGAAAAAGAGAAACGCTAACAGAATAATCTGCTATGCTACATATCCGATCTATACGAACGGACTTGATAAGTTTGATAAGGCAGTAAAAGACGGTATCATAGATCATGTTCTCGGAACGAATCTTACATACCGCACTCCGGAACTTCTTGCAAGAGACTGGTTCCACGAAGTTGACGTTTCAAAGTACATCGCGTACTTCATTACAGCGCTCAATCACGACGTATCTATCAGCAAGATCATTGATCCTCACAGCAAGATCAAGAATCTGCTCCAGAAGTATAACGTAAAGGGCGGAGACAATATCTGACAGTAAAATGCCGCACAGCAAAACGTGCGGCATTGCTGATTTTACGGGAGAAAGATATGCCATTAGCAGACAGTATCAGACCAAAGACACTTGATGAGGTAGTAGGTCAGAAGCACATTCTCGGCGAGGGAAAGCCGCTTCGCAATATAATTGAGCGCGGACAGATACCCAACATGATCTTTTACGGCTCATCGGGTATCGGAAAGACCACAGTTGCCAACATAATTGCCGAATCCACGGATATGCAGCTGTATAAGCTCAACGGAACTTCATGTTCAACTGCCGATATCAAGGATATCATTTCCGCGCGGGGTACGTTCGGTTTCGGCAAGGAAAAAGGAATACTGCTGTATCTCGATGAGATCCAGTACCTCAACAAGAAACAGCAGCAAAGCCTTCTTGAATACATTGAGAACGGAGATATCACACTTATCGCTTCTACTACGGAAAATCCGTATTTCTATGTTTACAACGCTATTCTTTCACGTTCTACTGTCTTTGAGTTCAAGCCTGTAGGCAGGGAAGAGATACTTCCCGCGCTGAGACGGGCTTTTGAAATTGCATGTGAACAGAACGGACTTGACTATACGTTTTCTGACGAAGCTTTTGAGTATATTGCTGCCGGCTGCGGAGGTGATGTCCGCAAAGGTATCAATACTGTTGAGTTGTGTCTGCTTGCCGCAAACGGCGGAAAGATAGACATAGATCTTGCAAAGCAGCTTACACAGAAGAGTGCTATGAAATATGACCGTGCCGGAGATCAGCATTATGATATTCTCTCCGCATTTCAGAAATCCATACGGGGTTCTGACGAGAATGCTGCGCTGCATTATCTTGCAAGGCTGATAGCTGCGGACGATATGGCATCTATATGCAGGCGCCTGCTTGTTATTGCGTGCGAGGATGTGGGGCTTGCATATCCGTCGGCTATACCGATAGTCAAAGCCTGTGTTGACAGCGCGCTCCAGCTCGGATTTCCGGAAGCAAGGATACCGCTTGCCGATGCGGTAGTGCTGCTTGCGACAGCACCGAAATCCAACAGTGCATATATGGCGATAAATGCGGCAATACAGGATGTGGAGCAGGGCAATACCGGTGATTTTCCGCGGCATCTCCAGAATGTTCATTGTGACGGTGAAGGCGCAGCTGTCAAGGGACAGAACTATCTATATCCACATGATTATCCCAACCACTATGTTGAACAGCAGTATCTGCCGGACGAGATCAAGGACAGAGTCTATTATAAATTCGGTGATAACAAGTTTGAACAGGCTGCTTCCGAGTATCGCAAAAAGATAAAAGGTCACTGACAGCCAAAATCTGTCACTATAGTTTTATCCGCTCCGTCAGCGGAGTATTTCCAGCGTTTAAGGCTGCCCGACGTTATGTAGTATTCAATGTCGGACGGCTTTTCTTTTTTGTCGTTTCCGAAAGAATCGACGATTATAAGCTTTATCTTCATTTTCTGCGGAATTATCGCCTTTATGTAAACACTTACCTTGCTTCCAACCTCTATATCCGGTTTAAGTTCGGCAAGTCCTGCAAGATTGGGCTTCAGCTCAACAAAGATACCGTAGCTTTCGATAGAGCGCACAATCCCGGTCACAGTCTCGCCTATGCCGAACTTATCGGCGTTTTCCTGCCATGTGCCGAGCAATTCCTTGTGTGAGAGCGTGATCTTGCCGTCATCTATGCTTTTTACGACTGCCTTTATATTCTGCCCGATGACGAAACGGTCATCGGGGTGAGATATACGGGAAACGGATATCAGATCTATCGGTATAAGTGAGGGAATTCCGCAGCCTATATCTACGAATGCGCCGAACTGCTCCATGTGCGTAACTTTTGCGTCGATGATATCACCGCATTTCAGCTGTGAAATGTAGTTTTGAATACATTCTTCCTGTGCAAGTTTCCGGGAAAGAACAGCATAAGTCTCACCGCTGTTATCTTTTTCAAAACCGAGTATCCGGAACGATACAGGCTTGTTTACTCTTGATATAAGCGCAATGTCCCTTGTAGTGCCGTCGTCTATTCCGACAGCGCCGTCATTTCTGCGTATCTTTCCTTTTATGAATCCAAGATCAACGATAAGATCATGTTCACCTGTACATAAAACGCACATAGCTTCTGCTATCGTTCCGTTTTTTATATAATCCTGTGCCCCGGAAATATCGGAAGGGCAGTTTTCCAGCTCACCTTCCGGCAAGTATTTGTTCATATTTGTACCGTTCCTTTCTTTTCAGAAAAATATCTTTCTGTCAATATTATGAAAAAAGGAACGTTTATATGCAAAAAAGAAATTACCCGCTTAAGACTGATCTTAAACGGGTAATTATTAATATCTGATTAATTTAAGCTGCATCGGCTGTAGATTCGCCGTTAATAAGGCTGTTTATGTGTTCAACAAGTCTCTCGGCTGCCTTTTCATGAGTCTTTTCGGTAGGATGCCAGTCTGCTGCAAGTCCGTCCTTATCGCTCTGCTGTGCAAATGCAAGGTAAGTTACGTTTGTATCGCCGGATTCCTCGGTATATCTCTCAACTGCCTTCTTTACGGAAGAGTTGAGGCTTGCGCCCATTGTTCCGAGTGCGCATATGATATGGGAATCGGGATTGCAGTTTCTGACCTGTTTGATGAAATCAGCGTAGCCGGAGATGAACTCCTCGCGTCTTTCCTTATCGGTAACATAAGAGATATCGTTGGTTCCGAGGTTGATAACTATGTAATCAGGAACGAAGGAGCTGAAATCCCAGGGTGTGGTCTCATCGAAGAGTCCTGCGCTCGAACCGTATGTCTTTGCAAACTGTTCATATACCGGGGGAACGAGCTGCTCGGCAACTTTTTCTCCGTTCGAGGAATAGCCGGAAACTATACCGTGACCGCTGTAGGAAACGAAGCTGTAATCCGCGTCGAGTGCAGCGGCAGTCTTGTATGCGTATGTCTTGGTAGCGTCCTCGGTCTTTGTGGAGAAGTGATGATCTCTGTCCTCGTCATCAACACCGTATCCGCAGGTGATCGAATCTCCGATAAACTCGATCTTAAGATCCTTCGCAGGCGTGGGGGAGATGCCGTTCTCGGAAGTAACGTTGATGCTGCTTATACCGAATGTCGAATTAGCGGACTCGGAGAGCTTTATTACGCTTACCGTAACATCTTCCGGGCTGTCTGATGAGAATATCTCATAACTTTTCTCGAAGTTGTCCACCATTTCGTCAAGCTTTCTTTCGCCGTTTACATATACTGCAAATCTTGCCTGGGAATCAGCTGAACCGAATGCCGTGCTGTCTCCCTTGACATCAATGGAAGCATGAGTTCCCTTGAATGTGAACTCGATGCCGCTTGCTGACTGTGCGAGCCAGAGCACTCCGTCATTTGAAAGTGTTCTTCCGATAAGTTTTACATTTGAAGCATCAGGTGTATAGGAAGCCTCACCTGAACCGGAAGCAGCTTCCGGTTCTGCTTCTGTTGTGCTTGTTTCTGCTGCCTGTGTTTCTGTCTCAGCAGCTTTTTCTGTCTCTGCATTTTCCGCAGCTGCCACAGATGCAGTCGTATCTGCTGCTGAAGCTGCAGATTGTGTGTTTCCCCCGCAGGAAGCCGCGGAAGTTACCGCAAGTGCAAGAGTGATGACAGCTGCGGCATATTTTTTAATTGTTGACATTTTTTCACCTTTCCTGTAATAAAATTATTTATCAAAGCGCCGTTTCCGGGCATTTTGAACCTTTATCTTTCTTCGTTGATACCGGCATTATCGATTCTTCTGCCGGCAAGGAACTCCGGTCTTTCAAGAAGTCCCGCTCGTTCCTCGATTATGATGAATGGCGTCAGATCCTTATTCTTTTTGTATGCCCGGTATGGGAAAAGGAATCTGAAAGTATGTATCCCGCCTTTGCAATAGATGTTCACATCATAACCGATAAGCTTTGAGAATCGCTTTTTCTCGGTATATTCGACATTCAGCACATCGGAGTAGTATATATCCGCGCGGATATCGCGTTTCGGACAAACTATCAGCATTTTCTGCTCGTCTGCTACGAAATTGTACTGATCTCCGGACAGGATAACTCTGATCATACCGACAAGAATAAGTACAGATGCTATCGGCGAGACTATCTTGAGAATATCGAAAATTAGGGTTATCAAGACGCTGGCAAGATTAGCGGAGGCATGGATACTTACCGCATATATTATTGAAAGACACAGCACTATAATGATTATCGTCATTATCACATACGGTGTCTCATACGGATTGCGGCAACGGAATATTCCTCTCCTGCTGTATTCAAACCGGTCATCAACCGCACTCAAGGAAGTAGTATATTGGGATCTCATAATGCCTCCTTTTCCGTTTTCTGATGCAGTATTTCTACCCGTTCCTCGATAATATGGAATGGGGTGTTTCCCGGCAGCCGGTTAGCTATACTTTTATTGAACAGGTATTCAAGAGTAATGTTTCCGAGCGAACGTGTGACGATAGTTACGGTATAGCCGCGGATCATCTTCCCGAATATCTTGCGCTCTTCATACTTTACGGCGATTACATCGGAATAGAAGATATCCGTTTTATGTACATTGTCGCTCTTGGAAGAGAAACTGAATACCGTCTCATTTGCCGAATACCGGTACAGCTTTCCGCTCAGTATCATCTTGAACGCTATGGCTTCACCGGTAAAAAGGACTATGATAAATCCGATAAACGACAGTGCCGCCAAACCGGCATACTGTGTGGGATCGGTCTGCGCATACAGTGTATGTTCCTTATATACGCTGTATATAAGGTTATATCCTCCGTATAATACCAGAACGCCTATGACTGCCGTAATAACAAAGGATATCCTTTCCGTTGCAAGGGAGCAGCGGAAAGTACCTTGAGTTGAAAAACCGAACCGGTCATCTACCGGAGAACGTGTTTCATACATATTATTCCGAAAGAACCGTCTTTATGTGCAGTTCTTCAAGCTGCTTATCATCAACGACAGCGGGACAGTCGCTCATAAGCTCGCTTGCGTCCTTTACCTTCGGGAATGCGAGAACATCTCTCAGGCTGTCAGCGCCACAGATAAGCATTGCGAGTCTGTCAAGTCCGATACCCATTCCGCCGTGCGGAGGTGCTGCAAACTTGTAAGCGTCAACAAGGAAGCCGAACTTTGCCTGTATCTCTTCTTCCGTAAGTCCGAGAAGTTCAAACATCTTCTGCTGGAGCTCTGGGTCATTTATACGGATAGAGCCGCTGCACAGTTCAACGCCGTTGAGTACAAGGTCGTAGCACTTCGCGAATACCTTCTCCGGGTTTTCTTCGAGATGCGGAATGCACTCATCAAGCGGCATGGTGAAGGGGTGATGCATAGCGTCCCAGTGCTGTGTTTCCTCGTTGTACTCGAAGAACGGGAATTCTGTGATCCAAAGGTAGTTCCAGCCTTCCGGGATAATGTCGAGCTGCTTTCCTACCTGTAAGCGAAGAGCGCCGAGTACGGGCAGAGTGACCTTGTTCTTGTCGGCAACTATAAGTGCAACGTCGCCCTTTTCACAGCCAAGCGCTTTCAGTATAGCCTGCATTTCGTCCTCGGTCATAAACTTTGCGAAAGAGCAGTTAGGCGAATCTTCTACCCAGCGGATATATGCAAGTCCCTTTGCGCCGATACCTTTAGCGGTTTCTGTAAGCTTATCTATCTCCTTGCGGGTGAGAGTGCCGGCTGCATTCTTCGCAACGATACCGCGCACGGAACCGCCGTTCTGTATAGCGGAAGTGAATACGCCGAATCCGCAGTCCTTAACGATGTCGGAAATATCGGTTATCTCCATTCCGAAACGCGTATCGGGCTTGTCGGAACCGTATCTGTTCATGGCATCGTTGTAGCTTAAACGGGGAAGGGGAGTAGGGATATCAATATCCAGCGTCTCTTTCATAAGCTTTTTTACAAAGCCTTCTGCGATCAGGAGAATGTCATCAACATCAACGAATGACATTTCGAGATCTATCTGCGTGAATTCCGGCTGTCTGTCCGCACGGAGATCTTCGTCCCGGAAGCAGCGCGCAAGCTGGATATAGCGGTCAAATCCGGATATCATAAGGAGCTGCTTGTAGATCTGGGGAGACTGGGGAAGTGCATAGAACTTTCCCTCGTGTATTCTCGACGGAACAAGGTAGTCTCTTGCTCCCTCGGGAGTAGATTTGATCATCATAGGTGTCTCGATCTCAAGGAAACCGTTGTCATAGAAGTAATCGCGTGCTATCTTTGCGATCTTATGGCGCATGATGATGTTGTCCTGGAGCTTCTTTCTGCGCAGATCGAGGTATCTGTACTTAAGGCGGAGCTCGTCGTTTACCTTTGTATCGTTTGTGATCTCGAACGGAGGAGTCTGAGCCTTAGAGAGAATGCGCAGATCGGAGACAAGTATCTCCACATCACCGGTCTTTATCTCTGTATTTACGCTCTCACGTTTGCGGAGAATGCCCTTTGCCATAAGCACATATTCGCTTCTTACCGACTTTGCCTTCTCAAATACAGCCTTGTCGGTGGTATCATCGAATACGAGCTGAACGATGCCTGTCCTGTCACGCAGGTCAATGAATATAAGGCTGCCCTTATCGCGGATACGCTGTGTAAATCCGCCGACAGTCACTTCTTTTCCGATACCTTCGACTTCTCCGCAGTAATGAGTGCGGTTAAGTCCTTTCATATTGTCTGCCATTGTTTGCTGTCCTTTCTTTGTGCATAAGTGTATGCAATATATCAACTATATATTATATCATAAAGTATATGAAATTTCAATACTTTGTAAAAAAATACAGAATATTTAGGTTATAGGTTAATTTCGGAGGGTGATATTTGGCATAAATTCAAAAAAATATGAAAAAACACTTTATTTTCGTATTGTTTTATGCTATAATACATAATGTATGACTATATCCCGGAAAGGAATTTGATATGACAGAACTAACTGTTCAGGTCGATGATCTCGATAAACTCCATGCGCTCTTCGGAGATTTCGACTCGAATATCAGCATAATCCAGAAAGAATACGGTGTTTCGGTGTTCAGCCGTGACGGTATCGTAAAGATCGTCGGGCAGGAGGACAGAGCACAGAGTGCCCGGAAAGCCGTTGAAGGACTTCTTGACCTCATAGAGCGGGGCGAGACCGTTAATGATATGAGTGTCCGCTATGTCATTGGACTTGTGAACGACGGCAACGAAGAGCAGGTCTCCGGTATCGGCGGAGATACTGTCTGCGTGACATTTACCGGAAAGCCGGTGAAAGCCAAGACTCTCGGTCAGAAGAAGTACATCGAGAGCATAAAGAAGAATACCATAGTATTCGGAGTTGGTCCTGCCGGAACAGGTAAGACCTACCTCGCGGTGGCAATGGCGGTAAAGGCATTCAAAGCGCATGAGATCAACCGTATCATACTTACCCGTCCGGCTGTTGAAGCCGGCGAAAAGCTGGGATTCCTGCCCGGAGATCTCCAGAACAAGGTGGATCCCTATCTCAGACCCCTGTATGATGCGCTTTTCGATATGATGGGTGCAGAAAGCTATCAGCGCAACCTCGAAAAGAATATCATTGAAGTTGCACCGCTTGCTTATATGCGCGGACGGACACTTGATGACAGCTTTATAATACTTGACGAGGCGCAGAATACGACGCCGGAGCAGATGAAGATGTTCCTTACACGTCTCGGCTTCAACAGCAAAATGGTCATAACCGGTGATATTACACAGATAGACCTTCCGGACAACAAAAAATCAGGACTTGTTGAAGCTGTGAAGATACTTAAGAATATAGACGATATCGCAGTTACACGTTTTTCCGAAAAAGATGTGGTAAGACATAAGCTCGTGCAGGATATCGTCAGGGCATACGAAAAATTCAACGAAAGAAAAAGCTGATCTGCGGAGGACAAAAATATGATAACAGTAAGAATTTACGGAACCAACAGGCAGAAGATCGTTCCTGTTTCAAAAGAATTAAGAACGCTTGTGAAGCGCTGCTGTTCTGAAACGCTTTATGAAGAAGGCTATACCGGAGATTTTGAAGTCTCGCTGACATTTACCGACAATGAAGGTATCCGTGAGATCAACCGGAAATACCGTGAGATCGACAGAGAGACCGATGTACTGTCATTCCCGATGACCGATGAAGGAGAAGATTTTACTGTTGACCCGGAGACAGGATGCTTTATGCTCGGAGATATTGTTATATCGCTGGAAAAGGCACTTACACAGGCGGAAGAATACGGACACAGCTTCAAGCGTGAAGTCGCTTTCCTTGCCGTTCACTCTATGCTTCATCTTCTCGGCTACGATCATGAAAGAAGCGAGGAAGAAGAACGGGAGATGTTCGGCAAGCAGGACATAGTCCTCGAAGCAATGGGACTTACACGCTGATATGAACAGACTTACCGGTGTACTTAAAAGCTTTTACTGCGCGGGACGGGGAATAGCTTTCTGTCTGCGTCATGAAAGACATTTCCGGATACATCTCTGCGCAACGGCTTATGTGATGTATTTCGCGTCTTTCTATGATTTTACAAGGACGGATTATGCCGTACTCATACTTACCTGTGCGCTTGTGATAGCTATGGAGATAATCAACACCTCCGTCGAAGTCGTTATAGACAAGGTTTCTCCGCGGTATAACGTCTTTGCGATGATAGGCAAGGATCTTGCTGCAGGAGCGGTATTGTTTTCTGCAATAGGTGCGATAGCAGTCGGAGTATTTATGTTCTGGGATATCGGAACATTCGTGAAGATATTCGAGTATTTTACTGCCGATGTTATAAGACCGCTTATTCTTGCTGCAACGATCATCGTATCGCTGATATTTATATTCCGTGCAAAACCGCGTAAACTCGGGAACAAAAGAAGCAAAGGAAATGATAAAAATGACTAAATCTGTATTTGTTGCGATAACAGGGAGACCTAATGCCGGGAAATCCTCGCTCACCAATCTTCTTGTGGGAGAGAAGATCGCTATTGTAAGCCCGAAACCGCAGACTACACGCACCCGCATAAACGGAGTGCTTACTAGAGGTGAAACTCAGTTCGTTTTCATTGATACGCCCGGTATGCACAAACCCCGCACAAAGCTGTCGGAACAGATGGTAAAGGCTATCGACGGAAGTATTGCTGATGTGGAAGTCTCGCTGCTCGTGGTTGACGCCACAAAGAAGCCTGCCGCTTATGAAGAAAAGCTTATAGAGGATTTCAAGGCAAAGAAGTGTGATGTGATACTGCTTATCAACAAGGTAGATCTGATAAAGAACAAGAGTGATCTGCTCGGTATCATAGAAACATATTCAAAAATGTATGATTTTGCCGAGATTATCCCGATCAGTGTGCTGAAAAAGGACAATACCGATCTTATAATCCCGGCTGTTGAAAAATATGCGGTGGAATCTCCGCACTTCTTCGACGATGATCTCCCCACGGATCAGCCGGAAAAGGTATGGCTCTCCGAGATAATCCGCGAAAAGCTGCTTAATAACCTGTTTGATGAGATACCCCACGGCATAGCTGTACAGGTAGAGTCGCTTGAATACGGCAAAACAAACAAGGGTGCAGATATAGTTGATATCGGAATAGCGATAATCTGTGAAAGGCAGTCACATAAGGGAATGGTTATCGGAAAAGGCGGAGCAATGCTAAAGAAGATCGGCTCGCTTGCCCGCGGGGAAATGGAAGAATACTTCGGAATGAAGGTCAACATGAAGCTCTGGGTAAAGGTCAAGGAAGACTGGCGCAACAACGAGAACGCTATTATGGATTTCGGACTTAAATTTGAGTGACGGCGAAAGGGTGCTGACAGATGCTTGTTACTGTTGAAGGTATCGTTATCGGCAGGCGCTCGATAGGCGAGGACAGTTGTTTTATCGACGTGCTTACAGACGAATACGGTGTGATCGAAGCCACCGCTCACGGGGTCAAGAAGATCACCAGTAAAAATGCCGGTTCAACGGCTTTGTTTTCGTATGCGAAGTTCTGTTTTGCAAAGTCCGGTATCCGATACACCCTCAACAGCGCAGAGCCTAAATACAGCTTTCACGGCATATCCGAAGATATAGAATATCTATCGCTTGCAGTATATTTTGCGGATGTGATAAAAGACACCTCCGCTTCTGAACAGGAAGCAAAGGGATTTCTGCGCTTTATGGCTGTAACGCTGTATGAACTTGACAAGAAGCGCAGACCATTGGAGCTTATAAAGTCGGTATTTGAACTGCATCTCTGTGCTATGCTGGGGTTTTCTCCAGATCTGCGTGCGTGCAGGATCTGTATGCGGTACGAGCATGAGAGAATGTTCTTTGATTTCGAGGAATCCTGTATCGTATGCGGTGACTGCGTCACGGAATATTCTCATTCGTCCTCCGAGCTTACTCCGCTTACGCCATCATTGCTTTATGCAATGCGTCACATGGTCTTTTCGCCTGTGGATAAGATATATAAGATAGAGATCAACGGTGAGGATATGAAGAATCTTTCCGGAATTACGGAGAAGTATCTGCTGAAACAGCTTGACAGAGGCTTCCGTAGCCTTGAATACTACTATTCCGTAAAGCCCGGAAAAATATGAGGTCATAAATAAAAGAAATGAATTTAAAATACAGAAAGTTAGAACTTGACAAGATCATAGATATGCTCGGAAACGAAGCGTGGAGCGATATGGCGAAGGAGCGTATCGGAAAGATCGAGCCGTCCTATGATATCGACACAGTGCGCACTGAGCTGAAGAAATGCGATGATGCGTTCGTTTTGTCAAGCAAGTTCGGTACTCCGCGCTTTTACAACATCAAAGATGTTTCCGCAAGTGCAAAGCGTGCTTCGCAGGGCGCATCTCTTTCGCTTCGTGAACTGCTGGATATAGGTTTGGTACTGCGTGAAACGGACGGACTCGTTTCATGGTATGACCAGTGCGGCGGTACAGACAACAGCCTGAACGAATACTTTGCGCTTCTGACATGCAACCGGACGCTTGAAAACGAGATATCCACGGCTATATTATCTGAAAACGAGCTTGCGGACAGTGCAAGCCCGGAGCTTGCACGAATAAGAAAAGCTATCGTGCGTCAGGGAATGAGGATAAAGGAACAGCTTGATTCGCTCATCAAAAGCAAAACGACCCAGAAATATCTCCAGGAAGCGCTTGTTACCCAGCGTGACGGAAGGTATGTCGTACCCGTTAAGACGGAGTACAAATCCCAGGTAAGCGGTCTTGTGCATGATACTTCCGCAACAGGATCAACTCTGTTTATCGAGCCTATGAGCGTAGTTGAAGCTAACAACGAGATCCGTATCCTCAAAAGCGAAGAGCTTGCCGAGATAGAACGGATCATAAAGGATATGTCCGAGCAGGTAGGTATCTTCTCGGAACAGCTTATCCGGAATATAGGCTGTCTTGTTAAGCTTGAAGAATACTTCGCAAAATCCAATCTTGCAGCAAAAATGACAGCTGTCACACCCGAAATTACCGAGGAGCCCGTGCTGAAACTGAACAAAGCACGCCACCCGCTGATAAACAAAGATGATGTCGTTCCTACCACAATTACTCTCGGAGAAACATATTCAAGCCTTATCATAACAGGTCCTAATACAGGCGGAAAGACAGTTTCGCTAAAGACTGCGGGGCTTCTGACGCTTATGACCATGTGCGGTATGATGATACCGGCGGGTGACAACAGTGTTGTTGGAATCTTCTCAAAAGTCCTTGTTGATATAGGCGACGAGCAGAGCATTGAGCAGAGCCTTTCGACCTTCTCGTCACACATGACCAACATTGTTCGCATCATAAAAGCTGCGAATGAGCGATCACTTGTTCTTCTTGACGAGCTGGGTTCCGGTACTGACCCGATAGAAGGCGCGGCGCTTGCGGTTGCTATTCTTGACGATCTCAGAAAGAAGAACAGCCGTGTTATGGCGACCACACACTACCAGGAAGTTAAGCTGTATGCAGTTGAACAGGAAGGTGTTGAGAACGCAAGCTGTGAGTTCGATGTAAATACGCTGAGACCGACATACAAGCTGATTATCGGAGTCCCCGGAAAGTCAAACGCTTTTGCAATAGCAAAGAGACTTGGGGTCAGCGACGATATTATTGATGAAGCGAAGTCGCTTGTTACCGATGAAAACAGACGCTTTGAGCGTGTAATAGAAAGCCTTGAAAAAACACAGCAGGAGCTTGATGAGTTAAGGGATTCAGCCGAGAAAGATGCACGAGAAGCAAAGGCGATCACAGAAGGACTTGAAAAAGAGCGTGAAGAGCTTGAAAAGCAGAAGGAATTCGAGCTTGAAAAGGCGCGGAGCAAGGCTATGAGCATTGTCGAGCAGACGAGATTCGGTGCCGACAGACTTATGAACGAGCTTGAGGAGATGAAAAAGGAGAAGGACAAGAAAGACTTTTCCGATAAAGTCAAGGCTTCACAATCAAAGGTCAACAATACTCTCGACAATCTCTATGATAAGGCGAACCCGGTAGTTGAGAAGAAAAAGACAAAGTATGTCCTGCCGCGTGAACTTCGCGTAGGAGATACCGTCAGGCTTATGGACGTGGGAAGCAAGGGAACTGTCATCACGCTTCCGGACGCATCGGGAAACTGCACTGTACAGACAGGAATGATAAAGACGCGTACCAAGCTTGATAATCTTGAACTGATAACAGAAACACCGGTCCAGCAGAAAAAGAAGCAGGGCGGAGGTGTACGCAAGTCCTTACAGTCCAATATGACCCGAAAGAGCAGTATGGAGCTTGATATCCGCGGTATGATGACGGACGAGGGCATTATGGAAGTCGATCGCTTTATCGACAATTGTCTGATCGCCGGTATCGAGACTGTCACGATCATTCACGGTAAAGGCACCGGAGCATTGAGAGCGGCGGTTCACCAATTCCTTAAACAGCACAAGAATGTAAAAAGCTACAGGCTTGGTGAATACGGGGAAGGGGAATCCGGCGTAACAGTCGCAGTCCTTAAATAAACATACAAGCCAATATGTGCGCTCTGCACCGGATCGCCGTTTGAAATGGCTGCACACTTCACAAAAATGGTTACAATCACTCCGCAGACCTGGACTCCGGAAGAATTATGGTATATACTGTATCTACAATAATGATTTGGAGGTACACAGCTATGTTGAAAATCCCAGAATTGGCAATGCCCCGAAGCCGTAAGGTCACTACCGTCTGCAACGGCAAGCGAGAGGTCTGTACGGACTACGAAGAAGCGAAAGCCTATTTCCTTGAACTCATGATGACCACTGAGGGCGAGAAATATGAACGTGCGGAGTGCATTTACATTCAGCTAATGCATGGGCTGGAGGAGTGTTCGGACGAGGACGAATATTTGGTGCTTTTCTTCCACATATACCGCAGCGGCATCTGTCGCATTTATACGGGCGTGCTTTTATCACCAGCTGTTCTACGCCAGATTCTTCCTCGATATCTATATTTTCAATTTTACACCTATTGACACCGATCAGTTTTTTTGCTATACTTGTTATGGTCACGGGGTTCCTCTCCTATCCTTGATTTGTCCCAATTTCAAGTATAGCACTTTTGGAACGCCGTGGCTATTTTTATTTGATTTTTTTGGTTTGGCTACCCACTCTTACCGGAGAAGAGCCATTCTTTTTGATGATTTTCCGTCTGGCGTAAAACGCGCTGCTCTGCATTTATAAGTTCACGAAGTTCCTCTGTGCGCTTTTTGATAGCCGCTTTTCTTTTGTCAAGCGCTGATAGCTTATCTTGTATGGTTCGGAGTGCCTGTAGTTACACTCTACCAAGTCCGACAAACGCCGATTTTATGGTACTTTTTTAAAAATGACATAAAGAAAAAAGGCATATAACCTACTTCCAATCATAGGTTATATGCCTTTTATTTAATTGTTCAAATTAATCCATGAACTACATAATTTTAGTTAGACAGGAGAGTGGTTTAGATACCTTTATTATTTCTTCATCAGCTTATATATCCTGTCATAAGCGTCTTTTACTTTCAGCTTCAAGCCAAAGCTGCTGTAATACATATAGGAATCGCCGTTTTCATCCTTCGTAAACTCGAAAGCACTGTCGTTAGAGCATTTTACTATAATTTTCTTTCCTTCATGATAGATATTTGCATTAATCTCTACCTCTATATCCTCTGCGTTCGGGTCATCACTTATTTCGTCATGTTCCAGGGGCGTGTAAAGGTCGGCTTCAAATATCTCCGTCAGCAGCTTTTGTACCGCCGCGCTGTCTTTGAACTCCTTCATTGCCTTGGGACCGTAATTAGTTGTCGAGTAATAATAAGTATCTCCCGAAAGAAAATCATAGTCCATTAAATATGAATGAAGATCATTGGGCTGATAATGGGCGTAGTGCGTTTTCCCGTCCCACAAACCGTTTTCATCGAAATAGCTGTATACGCCCTCTCCGCGAGTGACCTTAGCCCAGCCTGTGCGCATATAGCCGTCTTTACCCGCGTAATAATAACCCTTCTTCGTTTTTATCCACCTGTTTGTGTACATCACGCCGTCTTTGTAGTAGCGTCTGCCTTTAGAAGTCTTTGTCCACCCGGTATAAGTGCTCAGCTGCTCCCCGTTGTCGGAATAACGGTACTTTATGCCGTCAACGGTTTTGAGCTTATCCGCGCAGGCTGTAACTCCTGTGCAGGAAATGGCTGTCACAGCGGCAAGGGCTGCCGCTGCGACTTTTATAGATTGTGCGTTTATTTTTTTCATTATATTACCTCCAATGCTTTAGCATATTTTTCGTATTCGGTATGCAGGATCCCGTATTCCTCCAGATGTTTCTGGTAACGGCGCTGAGCATCAGAAGGGTAGTATTAGACCTTCCTGTTCTGCAAATACTTACGAAGCTCATCAAACGACATCGGACGGATATGACTGCCTGTCCGTTCGGTAAGAGGAAGATTGATTAGGTCAAGTTTGTCGCCGCTTCTCGTATAATCGTGCATAAACGTGTAATAACGAACCGTTTTGCTTTCGTTCTCATCATCTGCTGTCGTGCTTGCAGCCAATGCGATACCGGTCAGCAGACTGTTAGTTGAGCCGTCCAAAGCCCATTCTATCAGAATGAAAGCGTGGTCAGTGCCTTTCTGAAAATAATCGCTGATATTGCGGTTCTGCACTTTTGCTTTCGGGCAGACAGGTTGAAGAAGCAGCTG